>Ga0209123_1000013_pt1 | contig 405242 bp, 375 predicted proteins | sample BarGraIncu00431A_FD_184500 | JGI IMG/M metagenome (GOLD analysis project Ga0209123, IMG submission 184500) | Arctic peat soil microbial communities from Barrow, Alaska, USA - Barrow Graham LP Incubations 004-31A (SPAdes) (version 2) | ecosystem: Environmental > Terrestrial > Soil > Wetlands >...
GTAAGATACTCTTCACTTGCAAAAACATTCCCAGAAATAGCTGAAGAGTTATTTGTTAAAACAGAAAAAGATGCTATGGATAGATTAGCTGGATACAAAAAACTAGCTAGCCAAGAATAGTATTTAAATTGTAAAATGAAAATAAGCAAAAGGAACTCCAACTCTGGGAGTTCCTTTTACTTTGGTTACAAATATTACTAGTTAATTTGTTTTTCTACATTCATTTCTATGATATTTTTCTTCTTATAGGCAAGCAATAATATATAAGCACAGACACACATAATAACACAAGTTACGAACGCTGTGGATGCAGAAATATCAGCTGTCTTCCCAATAATTACGTTTGCTCCTGCAGCAGTTAAATCTCCAAACATAGCAAACACCGATAAAAGAGTCGCTCTGTTTACAGTGCTAATATTTTTATTTTCAACATCTAAAACTATAGGTGAAATTATAGCTGCACTGCCACAAATAACAATTACTGAAAATACAGTTAAAGTAGCATTAGATGTAAAGACAAGAATTGCACAACATATAGTAATAAGTATATATAAAAGTTGAATACTTCTATTTGCACCTAGCTTAATAGTTAATTTATAAGATTTAATTGAGCACAACCTTACTAGTTGCATAACAACTGCTAATAGTCCAAAATATTTAACATTTATTCCACTTCTCAAATATTGTGATTGATTTAAAAATACACTTACTACTTGAACTACTTCAGTTATTAATGCAAAAGAAATCACTAATATTATAATACTTTTGCTTTTAAAAGCTGTAAGTAAGCTTTGCTTAAAATTAGGCCTCTCCTCATGCTGCACAGTAACATCTTTTAAAAACAAAGTTAATATCGCCGCAACGCCGTAAGGTATAATAGTCCAAAATGCAGTACTATCCATGGACTGTTTAACAATTATAGAAAACATAATTGAAGCAATTAAATAACCACCAGTTGAAAAAGCATTATATAGTCCAAATACTTTTTCACTCTCATCTTCCTTAACAGATGAATATAATAGTGCTATGTCACAACCTGAAATTCCAGCTAATGATATTGATAACAATACTCGTTCTAAAAAAAACATCTCAAAGGAATATGACTTATAAAAAACTATCTTTGATATGAAAAATATAAAATTTGAAATAATAAGTGTTTTTTTATATCCAAATTTATCTGCAAACCATCCCCACGGGATTTCAAAAATAATCATTAGTATCCATGACATAGACTCTATTAGAAACATACTAGACAAAGATAGGTTTCTGTTTTGCCTATACAATGTAGCAATTGGCCCATAAAAAACAAATCCCTGTAAGAATACAATTATATACATTAAGTAAACGTTGACTTTTTTATTCAAGTTTAATACACCTCCAAAGTTGCGCAACAAAAAGACCTCCTCTTAAAGGTCAATTTTGAAATATGTTGTTACTTTAGTGTGTATTAAATTGGTTTATTCATTTTATTCTCTCCCTTAAAATCAAATCCATTTCAATCATTTTACCATATTTTAAATATATATACATTTATTATTGTAATTTTTTATTTTAAAAGTCATTAATCAATTTCTGTGTTAAAAAAAGTATGTATATTTTTTTAATATTTATGCAAAATAATAATATTAATAAAAATTATTTTGGGAGGTATTTTGTAATGAAAGTTGCTATTATGGGAGCAGGATTATCAGGCTTAGCGTGCGCTATAACCTTAGAGGGAAATGGAGTACAACCAACTATTTTCGAGAAAAGAAGTATGGTAGGTGATCGGTTCGTTAATGCTGAATCTATGTTTAGCATCCTTGATAGACCTATTCAGGATTCCATTGGTTATCTTTCAGATAAATATAATATTAATTTAACTCCAATTGATAAAACTAAAAAGTTAGTATTTCATTCTAAAGATGAAACTTCGAGTATTAATGGCAATCTTGGTTACAGTAATATTAGAGGAAGACATGAAAATTCCTTTGAGCAACAGTTACAAAAACAAATTAAAACTAAAATAAATTTTAATTCAAAAAAAGAATATGAGGTTTTATGCAAGGAGTTTGATTATGTAGTATTAGCAACTGGTGATGGAGACTATTCTTCTCATGTAGGCAATTTTAGATCTGACCTTACCTGTACCTTAAAAGGAGCCACAGTGGTTGGTGACTTTATTAAGAGTATTTCCCATGTATGGTTTAACTATGAGGTGCTACCTAAAGGATTTGCTTATTTAATACCTTTTTCAGAAACGGAAGCAAATTTCGTTATTAACTATCCTGATTATCCACAAACTATAAAACTGGATATAAATAACGTATGGGAGCAATTTTATAATATAGCTTGCAAGGATTTTGATCAAAAGTTTAGAATAACAGATAGTTTTGAGGTAACGAAATATATGCTTGGAATATGTAATCATCCAATAATTGAAAATACATATTTTATTGGTAACTGTTTTAATACAATTTCACCAGGATTTGGTTTTGGACAATTGACTTCAATATTAACTGGTATCTATTCAGCCTATGACATATGTGGAATAGATAAATATGAAGAGCTTGTTAGACCCTTAGCTCAAAATTATGAGCATTCATTGGTTTTAAGGGAGTATTTGGAGAAGCTGGATGACAACAATTTAAATAAAATAGTTAAAAGATTAGATAATAAATTTCTTGATGGATTAATTGATAGAGTAAGTAGCACCCAAAGTAATATTAATTTACTTAAGGATTTAACTCCACTTATGAGGTTATTAAATAATTTTAAAGAGAAGTAATTCCTAAGAGTGCAAAATCAATGGCTCCACAGATATTCTGTGGAGTTTTTTAAATACCATTATTTCTAAAACAAAACTCTAAAGTGTATAAAAAAGTTAGTGATGTCATCCGAAAATATTGGTCTAAAGCTCACTATTCACACATATCATATAAAATATAAGCTAATTGAGGACAAGCAAGGTAAAGACAAAGCAGATAATTATTAATAAATTGTATAACTTAAGAGTTAATAGGGAGATAAAAACTATGAATACTGGAATTACTCAAGCTATTATGGAATTAAAGCAAGCTGAACAGAATTTTGAACATGCAGCTCCTGAGTTTGTTGATATTGCAATAATACAGTTATTAGCTGCCAAAATGAAAGTTGATAGGTTGTATAGTATGACGAAACAAAATGATCCTACTTTAATTGATTCTTGAACTTAGTCTACATTATAAAAAAGGAAGTCTACGTTTCCTCATTACGGTGAACCGTATAGAAGTGTCGTAGACTTTTTTATAATAGAATTATTTTAAATGTATTAAATAGAATTTAATATTTTTATCTCCCCATCCTAAGTCCCAAGGTACATGATATCTGTCAATAGTATGGGTATTAACAAGAGGATAACCATGAGAATCAAAACCAGTAACTATAGCAAAATGATCTATATCCGTTCCTTTCGCATAACATATAAGATCTCCTATATCTAGTTTTTGTACTGCACCACAAGGATAGCCAGATATGGGAGAAGTTAATTCTTTAAATGTCCCTTTCCCTAATACCTTTCCTCTGCCGCTGTAAATCAAATAATTTTTAAATGCATCAGCATTAACCCATGCTGAGCTACCATCAGCTCCATCATACTTTTTGTAAGTACAGTTCCAAATACTATCAAATCGTAGACCACCACCGTCTTTATCTCCAATTGCTTGAGACACATAATTAGTACAATTTCCACCATTTCCAGTATAGTTTGTATATTTTTTATTATATTTTATTGAATTTCCACTTGCCCAAGGTATTCCACAGTATTTATCCGCATATTTAACAGCATTTATTCTATCATAATGACCTTTTTTAACAACTTTAAATTCTGATGGTATTTTAGGACAATTCCCGAGATTATAAATAAAATCTTTATTAGTATTAATCTTATTATCTTTCATTTCTCCGGAATATGATTTTAATGCATCCTCGAAACAATCTAAATACCAATCTGAGTAAATTATCCACTTTTCATCTTTCTTTATTAGTTCCATAGAGTGTGTTAGTCCTACTCCGAAGAAATTTGTATTAGGTGTTATATCATTTTTATAAGTATATTCAAATTTATAATACTCATCTACTATTAAACGAATACCTCTTTTGGTACTTGATATTTTTCTAACCTTAGGAATAGATTCAACTTTTATAAAATTCATATTTCTTTGACTTGACCAATCATTAAAATAACTAAACCTTTTAACTTCATGCTCTAAACTCCACTTTCCAAGCTTTTGAGATTTATCATAATAATTAGGAAGATTTGTAATGTCTTTAGTAAGAAACATATTGCAACGTTCTTTATAGATACCTTCAAGGACTTTTGTAATTTCAGCTTTATCAGGATTTACTATAGCTATTGTAGAAATAGCAAATGCATTAGATTTATAACAAAACATACTTACTAATAGAATAGAAAACACAATAAGAAAATGAATTTTACAAATATTTCTCTTCACGAGTTTATACACCTCCAAACTATTTTAATAAAAAAATAAGCATTATCTTAGTATTCCACATTTATAAAATTTCTTGCAAAAATAGAAGAAGAGTTAGTTTGAAATTTTGGGAAATTATTCATTTATAATAATTATTATTATAAAAGGATTGACGATATTACTAGTTAGTAGTATGTTATAAATATGGATAATAAAAAAAATAATTATGGAGAATTAACAGATTTAAATTTAAAAACTTTGATAGCATTAAGTAGATGTACTCATGATGTTCATAAAAGAGAATATAAAACTATTAAAGAAGGAGGATTGACAATTTCTCAGTTTGCAGTACTTGAGATATTATACCATAAAGGGGATTTAAGAGTCTCTGAGATAATAGATAAAATTCTTGCGACAGGTGGTAATATGACTGTTGTCATAGATAATTTGGTTAAGGCAAATCTTGTTAAGAGATGTACTGATCCAGAGGATAGAAGAGTTAATCTGATAAGTATTACTATGGACGGAAGAAACCTAATAAGTGAAATATTTCCTAAACATTTAGAAAATATAAATGAAATATTTAGTAACTTAACATCAGAGGAAAAGATAAACTTAATAAGTTTATTGAAAAAATTATCAGGTGTATAATTTATACATCATATATTTTAATAAATTACTACTATATAGTAATAAAGCAATTAGTTGATCAATTATTAACTAATTAGTAATGTAGAAATTGAATTAAGTAAATGAAATTTTAAAATACTAAGAAAAATAGAAAGTTAAATAGGGATACATCAACTTCTATTTGCAAATAATAAAAAATAATATTTAATATAAAATTGGAGGAATAATAATATGAAAAAAGATTTTTATACTGCTGTGGCAGACAGACGTACAATATATGGCATTAGTAAAGAAAAGGTAACAACAGATGAGGTAATTAAAGAAGTTATTGAAAAGGCTGTAAAGAATACACCTTCAGCATTTAATTCTCAAAGTGCAAGAATAGTTTTATTATTAGATAAACAACATGATAAATTATGGGATATTACAAAAGAAACCTTAAGGAAGATAGTTCCTGTTGATCAATTTGCTACTACTGAGGAAAAAATAAATTCATTTCATAATGGATATGGTACAGTTTTATTCTTTGAAGATAGCAGTATAGTTGAATCCCTTCAGAGTCAATTTGCTCTTTATAAGGATAATTTCCCAGTTTGGTCTCAGCAATCAAGCGGAATGCACCAATATGTTATATGGACTTCATTAGAAATTGAAGGATTTGGTGCATCACTACAACATTATAATGAACTTATTGAAGAACAGGTAAAAAAAGAATGGAACGTGCAAGCTAGTTGGAAACTTATCGCACAAATGCCTTTTGGAAAACCAACAGCCTCACCTGATGATAAACAGGTTCAACCATTAGAACAACGTATTAAGATATTTAAATAAAAAAACATACCCCCAATTGTAGGATAATAAAACTACAATTTGGGATATTTTTATGTTAATTGGTTAAAAAGAAATAATTATATAAGGAGATTATTCCGATGAAGAAATCAGTATGTATTGAGATGATGTTTACCGAGGTACCTTTTGAACAACGATTTGCTTTGGCAAAAAAAGCAGGCTTTGATTATGTAGAATTCTGGTCCTGGGAGGATAAAGATATAAAGAAAATAAAGAATTTATGTGAAAATTGTGAAATTAGGATTGCGAGTTTCTCAGGAGATAAGGAATTCTCAATGGTTAATAGGGAAGAAAACGAAGCTTATATTAATTTTGTTGTTCAATCAATAACTACAGCTAAATTTTTGGATTGTAAGTATCTTGTAATTCATTCTAATGCATTAGGTGAAGGTGGAGTCGTTGTAAATCATTATAATGAAATCAGTGACTACGTTAAATTTGCAAATATGTATGATGTATTAAGGATATTAGCACCGATTGCACAGGTAAATGGAGTTACATTAGTTTTAGAAGCTCTAAATACACAAATAGACCATGTTGGTAATTTTTTAGCTTATACTAGGGATTCTGCAGCTTTAATTGGAATGGTTAATTCAGACTTTGTAAGGGTTTTATATGACGTTTATCACATGCAAATTAATGAGGGCGATATTACTGCAACAATAAATAAGTATATAAAATCAATTGGATATATTCACATAGCTGATGTTCCTGGTAGAAATGAGCCAGGAGTTGGAGAAATAAATTATAAAAATGTTATGGATAACTTAAGAAGTCTTAACTATGAAGGTATTGTGGGTTTTGAACTTTCACCACTGAAAAACTCTACAGATGCTGCCCGGGAATTAATAAGAATCTAAGAGAGAAATAATCATTTTTTCTAATAAACAAAGGAACTACTTTTAATTAAGTGGTTCCTTTTATTTATTTACCTATAAATTTTGAAATGAAATGTGGTTTATCAATAGAGTTAAATAAATTTTTAATACCATTCGGTACAAAAATACAATATGATTATATATTGATATAAAGAAGTATTAGCTTTATTTAGGATGAAAAGGTTAAAGAGACTGTTTTTAAAAATAGTTTTAATAATAGTTAGGTTATTAAAACAAATAAAAAGGGGCAAGTTAGTATGGAGGTTAACACAATACGTAATAAGCAAAATATAAAGAATGCAATTTTTGTGATTATAGGGTGTTTAATATCGGCTATTGGTGTAAATATGTTTTTAGTTAATGCAAAACTATTTAGTGGAGGGGTATCAGGATTAGCAATCTTAATACAATATGCCTTTAAGATTCCGGCAGGATATACTGTACTGCTAGCTAATATACCTTTATTGATATTAAGTTATAGTAAATTAAATAAAAGATTTACCATATATAGTATGATTGGGACTGTTTCACTATCATTGTTTTTAGTATTGACTAAAAATTTAAGCAGTATTCTTGTAGTACACGATGCAATTCTATTTTGTGTATATGGAGGGGTACTTATTGGCGTAGGAGCAGGACTTGCATATTCAAACCATGGTTCAGAGGGTGGTATGAACATTATAGTAATGTTAGTTAAAAAGAAATATGACAGTTTCGATGTAGGGCAGTTAGGCTTTATTGTAAACAGTGTTATAGTGTTTTTAGGAATGTTGATAAATGGAATAAACATTGCTTTATATACATTGATGAGCATGTATATAACAGCTTTTGTTACAGATAAGATAATTAGAGGTCTATCAAGAAAAAAGGTACTGCTTATAATTACAGAGAAAGAGGATGAAGTTTGTGGGTATATAACAAATTCTAAGAACCGAGGAGCTACAATACTAAATGGTAATGATCTTATAGGTAACGAAAGAAAAGTTATATACTGCATAGTGCATGTATCAAAATTACCAGAGTTTAAATATTCAGTTCAGAAAATAGATGAGGATGCTTTGATTTCAATAATAGATGCTTCAGAAGTAGATGGTAAAGGATTTAATTCGAATATTTTATAGTTACCATAAAAAGATAGGTTCCTTTTAGACATCAGACATCTCTATTGAAAAACTATATCTTTTATTATATGATGTAAGAATAGTTTTAAAGGAGGTTGCTGTATGATAAGGAAAGATAAAAGTTTATCGCAAAGTGTTGCTGATGATATTCTTGCAATGATTAATATAGATAAAAAGTATGATATTGGAGATAAATTACCAAATGAAAACGAACTTTCGAAAGAACTTAAAGTAAGTAGAACTACTCTTAGGGAAGGTATTCGTATTTTAACTACCCACAATATACTTGAAATTAAGAGAGGTAAAGGAACCTTTGTAACGAATCATGAGAAGCTTAATGGGAATTTTGGATTAGAAGAGTTTTCAACTTTTAAGATGAATGTTAAAGATCTGTATGAAATGAGATTGATATTTGAACCGCAAACTGCATACTATGCAGCAATTCGTGCAACAGATAAAGAACTTGAGAGAATTTTATATTACGGTAAATTAGAAGAAGAAAAAATTTTGAATAAGATTGACCGTACTGAGGCTGAGCAAGCCTTTCATAAATCCATAGCAAAAGCAACTCATAATGAGTTTATGAATAAGCTAATGCCAATACTTTATAAAGCTATTGATAAGGGTGTTATTTTATCCTATGAAAATGAAACTATAATTGGAGATACGCTTAATGATCACCATATGATTATGGAATTTTTAGAAGCTAGAGATGCAGAGGGCGCAAAAACAGCAATGAAACTTCATATTTTAAGGGCAATGCGAGGACTCGGAATATATAATGAATAAAATTAAGTACTAATATTGACAACAGACATCATACAACGTACAATTAAAACAAACAACTAGGATATTAAAATATAAAGGTGGTAATGTAATGAGAAGTGATGTAGTAACAAAAGGGACAAGCAGAGCACCTCAACGTGCACTATTTAATGCTTTAGGTTTCACAAAAGAAGAAATGGAAAGACCTCTTATAGGTATTGTTAGTTCGAAAAATGATATCGTACCAGGTCATATGAATTTAGATAAAATCGTAGAAGCTGTAAAAATAGGCGTAGCAATGGCGGGAGGCACTCCAATTGTTTTTCCTGCAATTGCCGTATGTGATGGAATTGCTATGGGACACCAAGGGATGAAGTATTCACTTGCTACAAGAGATTTAATTGCAGATTCCACAGAAGCAATGACAATGGCACATGCTTTTGATGCATTAGTAATGGTTCCTAACTGTGATAAGAATGTTCCAGGGTTATTGATGGCAGCAGCAAGGGTTAATGTACCAGCTATTTTTGTAAGTGGAGGACCTATGCTTGCTGGAAGGATTGACGGATGCAAAACAAGCTTTTCAAGCATAGCTGAGGCTGTTGGCGAGTTTAATGTAGGAAAAATTACTGAGGAAAAGTTAGAAGAATTCGAGAATAAGTGTTGTCCTACCTGTGGATCTTGCTCTGGGATGTATACAGCAAATAGTATGAATTGTTTAACAGAAGTTCTTGGAATGGGACTTGGTGGGAATGGAACTATACCAGCAGTTTACTCTGAGAGAATAAGACTTGCAAAACATGCTGGTATGAAAATCATGGAGTTAATTGAAAAGGATATTAGACCAAGAGACATTATGACGGAAGGTGCATTTAAAAACGCTTTGACTATGGATATGGCACTTGGATGTAGTACAAATAGTATGCTTCATTTGCCAGCAATCGCACATGAGGTGGGAATTGAACTAAATGTTGATATGGCAAATGCGATCAGTGATAAAACTCCGAATCTTTGTCACCTTGCACCTGCAGGACATACCTATGTTGAGGATTTAAATGAGGCAGGCGGAGTTTATGCTGTTATGAACGAGATAAATAAATTGAATTTATTAAACACAGATTTGATTACATGCACAGGAAAAACTGTTGCAGAAAATATTAAAGGGTGCGAAATCAAAGACACAGAGGTAATTAGAACTATAACAAATCCTTATAGTGCTACTGGTGGTATTGCTGTACTTAAAGGTAATCTTGCTCCAGATTCATGCGTTGTAAAACGATCTGCAGTTTCACCTGAAATGCTAAAACATCAAGGACCAGCAAGGGTATTTGATTGTGAAGAAGATGCCTTAAGTGCTATAAATTCAGATCAAATTACTCCGGGAGATGTAATTGTTATTCGCTATGAAGGCCCTAAGGGTGGACCTGGCATGAGAGAAATGCTTAATCCAACATCTGCAATTATGGGACGAGGACTCGGTAATAGTGTGGCTCTTATTACAGATGGACGTTTTAGTGGTGCTACTCGTGGTGCCGCAATAGGGCATGTTTCTCCAGAAGCAGCAGTCGGTGGAAATATTGCTTTAATTTACGAGGGTGATATTATATCAATAGATATTAATGCTAATTCTATTAACTTCGAGGTTAGCGATGAGGAACTTAAAATAAGAAGAGCAAACTGGAAACCAAGACAACCAAGTATTACAACAGGTTATCTTGCAAGATATGCAGCATTGGTTTCATCAGGCAACAAAGGTGCTATTTTAGAAATTCCAAAAGTTTAGCATTGTAATAATATAAAAAGTAGCTAGTACCATTAAATACAATTTAATGGTACTAGCTATTACTTTTATTATTATTTTAAAACATTTAGGCTTGTAGCCATACTCTTTGCAGCTTCTCTTATGGTGGTTAGCTTGTACTCTCTGTTTCTTTGGGTTACACCTATAAAATCATATTTTATACCTTTTACATGATCTACAAATCTTTCGAATGAAGCAAGAGTGGAAATGCATCCATTACCAGTTCCTCCTGGAGCAGCGACACATATAAATGGTTTACTAAATAAATTATTTTCTTCACCGTTTGTTGCTTCACATCTTCTAAGCCTATCAACAAATGCCTTTAGTGATTCGCTCATATCACCCCAATAAACGGGTGTAATTATTATGTAACCATCTGCCGCGGCAATTTCTCCATGTAGTTTTTGAAAATCATCTTGTACCTGGCAGGAATGAGAAGCTTTGCATATACCCCATCCGTTTCCACAAGCATGACAGGATGAAATATTTAATTTGTTAAGATTTACAACTGATGCATTAGTTGCGCCCTTTTCCACACCTACTTTGGCTTCCTGACTACAGGCAGCTGTTAAACCATCATTGTTAGGACTAGAAGTAATTATCATTATTTCCATTTAGACCCCTCCATATTAAATTGATTTATTTCTATGTTATTATATATTTTATTACATTCAATGATTAATGGCAAATAAACCTTGATATGATAACATGTGTACACTTTGATTGTTTTAAAAAGTAACAACCTTAGTAGGAGGATTTTTCCTGTTTTAACTTGTTGTTTTTCATATCTATATAATATATAATTATAGGTATTAAAATTGATTTGCTTGAGAGGGGATTAATATGAAAATAGACCCAGTTAATAATAATAATAATGACAAAACAAATATAAATAAAAAGAAGACTAATATGCTATTAGCATCATTTATGCTCTTTGTTTTTCCAATAGTAGTTGTGTTTAGTGGAGTGTTTTTAGGGCAATATTTAGGGAAATTAATAGGAGCACCTATTCAGATTTCTCGCATTTTTGGGGGGATAGTTGGTTTTGGATTAGCAATTGTATTAATTAAATTGTTTGATAAACATGCTGTAATAGATGTTAAAGAAGAGAAACTTCATTGGGAAGATTTATAAATATTAAATATTTATAATTTATAAAGTTGCTATTATATCAAATTAATTCAAGGAAGTGTTAATAATGTTGGGAAAAAGATTATGTCTAGGTGACACAATTGGGCTTATTTCTCCTGCCAGTCCAGAAAATATTGAAGCAATAAAAAAAGGGATTTTATTTCTAAAAAATCAAGGATTTAACGTAATAGAAGGAAAACACATATATGATAAATGGGGATATCTTGCTGGCACTGATAAAGATAGAGCAAGCGATGTCATGGAAATGTTTGAAAACGATTCAGTAGATATGATACTTTGTATAAGAGGTGGATATGGGGCAAGTCGCATACTCCCATATTTAGATTTTGCTGTGATAAAAAAACATCCGAAAATATTTGCTGGTTTTAGTGATATAACTGTTTTTCTAAATTTGTTTTATGAAAAATGTGGGCTAACTACTTTTCATAGCCCTATGGGTACTTCTAATTTAGAAGATATTGAAACATTTAAAAGTTTTATGTTCACATTAATGGAAGGATATAAATCCTATACAATTAAAAATCCAGTTGAATTTAAAACGAATTGCATAACCCAAGGAATAGCTGAGGGAAATCTTATAGGTGGTAATCTAGCATTAATATGCAACTCACTTGGAACTCCCTATGAAATTGATATGAGAGATAAAATACTTTTTATAGAAGATGTTGGTGAAGCACCTTATAGAATTGATAGAATGCTAACACAACTCCTATTAGCTAAAAAACTTCAACAATGCAAGGGGATTATTTTAGGTCAATTTAAAGATTGTGATTTACCTCATTATGAAAGAAGCCTTACCTTAGAAGAAGTTTTTGAGGATAGATTATATAATATAGGCATACCTATGTTTTCTGGTTTTTGCTCAGGCCATGATTATCCAAAACTTACTCTTCCTATTGGAGCAAGGGTGAAAATGGATGCTGAAACTGGAATTATTCATGTCTTGGAAGCAGTAGTAGAATAAAAAACTAAAATATAATCACTATGGCGGCTAGTTTCTAAGCTACTATAGTGATTTCTTTATATTCACCAAATATAATAAATAGAAGAATTTTGTTGTATTTGCAGAACAATATTAGGATAAATAAAGTGAATATTTAGAATTTAAATATATTCTTGAGAAACATTAAAAAATATTTATAATTTATTGTGATGAGAATAAAATTATAGTATAATTAATTGAGAATTAATATCATAATATGCATGTTTACTCAAAATTACCTAAATATTGATATAAATACTGAAATAAATTATAAAAAGTGAAAATTATAAAGTTTTAGGGGGGTCTTATGAAAAATATCTTTAAACTATTTACGATTATGATTTTAATTTTTGCGTTTTCTATTCCTGCGCAAATAGTGGCAAAGGCAAGCACGTATACAAATGTGGATGCTAAAGAAAATGTGGTAGTTAGTAAACCTTGGACAGTGAGTTTTAATAGGCCATTGAGTGTTACCACCGTGAATACAACAAATATCAAGGTGGTTGGAGAAGATAATAATGATATAGATATTAAAGTTAGTCTAGCTAATGACAATAAAAACGTAATAGTACAATCTATCAAAAATTATGAAGCTGATAAGACATATACATTAATTGTGAGCGAAAATGTTAAGTCTTCCGATGGGAAATTTCTTCCTAGTGAAGTTCGAATGGATTTTATTACGGAAAGTGCACCTACAAAACCTAGCGAGTTAACTGTATGTATTGATCCAGGTCAATATTATAAAGTAATCACAGGTTCAAGTGGAGTTAAGGCTAAGGATATAAATTTAAGTGTTGCGTTAAAATTAGGGGGAATACTTAAAACAAGAGGATTTAATGTAGTATATACAAGAAGTACTGATGCAGTATCTTGGACACAGAGTGGTGAGGATGATGCAAAAGCACTAATAGCTAAAAATGCAAAGGCTGATGTATTTTTAAGTATAAACACTAATTCATATTCAACAGACACTACTGCAAATGGAATTGAAACATATTATGCTTCTGATGTAAGTAGTAATCTGCTGTTAGCAAGTTCTATACAAACTGAACTAATTAAAGCAACACAGGCTAGTGATAGGGGAATAAAAGTAGGAACAACTGAAATATTAAATAAGACAAGCTGTCCAGCCGCAGTTATGGACTCAGGATTTATAAGCAATCCACAAGAAGAGATATTATTAAGTAGCCAGCAGTATCAAAATAATCTAGCTAAGGCTATAGCTAACGGGCTAATGAACTATGCTGGCTTTGTTAATACTGATACTACTTATGATTCTGTTTTAACAATATCTTCAGTACCAGATATAACTGCTAGTTTAATAGTAGGGGGTATATATTCATTACCTTCAACGATAACTGCAACTATGAATGACGGTTCAAAACAAGCTGTTGGCGTAGCATGGCCTACGTCAGTTACTACAAGCCAGGTAGGAACTACTACCTATTATGGGACTATTAATGGAACAGCTACGACGGTTAAAGCTATAATTACTGTAAAGGCAGCAACTACTACAGCAAAGTACAAAATAGTTTTAGATGCAGGGCATGGGGGAAGTGATCCTGGAGCAATTGGTCCAACGGGTGTTCAGGAAAAAACAGTAAATTTAGCAATTACTTTAAAAGTAGGTGCTATATTGACTAAAAATGGTGTTGAAACCATATATACAAGAGCAACTGATGTTACGGGATTTCCGATTGATGAAACACAGAACCTTCAAGCGAGGGTTGATATTTCTAATAATGCAAAACCTAATTATTTTGTAAGTATTCATGCTAATAGTGCTTTGGAATCAGCTCATGGAACTGAGACTTTTACTTATGTGGGGAGTGTAGCTGCGACAAAACTTGCTCAGGCTGTTCAAACTGAAATAGTTAAAGCAACTGGATCAACAGATAGGGGTCTTAAAACTGCAAATTATTATGTTTTAAAATATACGGATGCAACGGCAATACTTATAGAAACAGGTTTTATATCTAATACAGCAGAAGAAAAGTTATTAAATACCGTTGCATACCAAAATAAACTAGCTAATGCAATTGCAAAGGGTATTCTTAATACTTTAGGAATAACTAATATAGTATATTAAATTTATTTATGAAAAAGGTGTTATAATAGATTATGAAAGCTTGTAAATTAAAAGAATTTACAAGCTTTTATTTTATTAATGTACTTAGGATGCGTAATTATTGACTTTTGTAATAACATAAGTATAAAATAAAGTTAGAACATTAATCGTATTAATATATTTCCTTAATAAGCGAATCGGTTTTACAAGGGTTTGTTTAGTTTAGTAAGACTAAAAGGCCGTATATAGGGAGGGTAAAAAAAGTGGAGAAAGATTCTGCATTAACACCAATAGAGGTTGCGGAGCTGCTTAAAATTTCAAAGAATACTGTTTATGAATTGGTTAAAAGAGGAGAGCTTAATTCCTACAGAGTTGGCAATAAGGTAAGAATAGAAATGAAGGATATAGAAGAGTATAAGAATAAATCTAAAAAACTTCAAAATACTAAACAAAGTAATGATGATTTAGTTAATAATTATACTCCAATTATAAGTCCGTATGAATCGGAAAAAATTCAAAAGAGTTATGGTTTTGTCATTTGTGGCCAGGACATCATGCTTGATATATTATCTAGACATTTACAGAATCATACGCAAGGAGTTCAAGCACTTAGATCATATATTGGAAGTTATAATGGCCTATATGCTCTTTATCATGGTAATGTTCAGATTGCTACTGCTCATTTATGGGATGGAGAAACAAAGCAGTATAATATACCTTATGTAAAAAGAATGCTTCCTGGAATACCAGCAATTATAGTACATCTAGCTTACAGAAAACAAGGCATTTATGTTCAAAAGGGTAATCCTAAAGCAGTAAAAGGATGGGAAGATCTAAAGCGTCCTGGTATAACTATAATAAATCGCGAAATAGGAAGTGGGACAAGAATATTACTTGATGAGCATATGAAAAAGCTTGGAATAACTGGAAATAGTTTAGACGGATATGATAGAGAATGTTTTTCACATCTTGCAGTAGCGAGTACGGTTGCAAGAGGTGGAGCGGATGTAGCTATTGGAAATGAAAAGGTTAGTCAGCAAGTAGATGGCATTGACTTTATACCATTGCAAACAGAAAGTTATGAGCTTGTTATTAAAAAAGAAGATATTGAGAAGCCGCATTTCCAGGCGGTACTTCAAATTCTTCGCTCCCAGGAGTTTAAGCTTGAACTAGAGGGTATTGGTGGATATGATTTAAAAGATTTAGGGAAAATAACTGCAGAAACATAGTCAAATAGAAAGTGATTTAGCAAACAACGCTAGATCACTTTTTATTTGGTCATTTATATTTTAGAAAAGTGTTGAAATTTTTATAAAATTGAGATACAATAAAAAATAATGAAACATAACAAAACATAACAAAACGTTACATAAAATACAATGTATTAAAATGTTGATACAATTTGTTATGTTTTAACTTGAAATGCCTAAAATATATTTATAGGGGGACAAAAATGAAAAAAGAGTTACAATTTTTATTAACCACAGTATTACTTACAGTTACATTAGCGATGACAGGGTGCGCTCAGAAGGCTAAAACACCAACACCAACAACGCCAGCAGCGACAACAACAGCTGCGCCAAAGGCAGTTGCATTGACAATTTCAGCTGCAGCAAGTTTGACAGAAGCTATGGGTGAAATTAAAACACTTTATAAAACGGAAAAGCCAAATGTTACAATAAATTATAATTTTGCAGCTTCAGGTGTACTTCAGAAACAAATAGAACAAGGTGCTGATGCCGATTTGTTTTTTTCTGCGGGTAAGAAACAGATGGATGCTTTGAAGGCAGCAGGTTTACTAATAGACACTACCAATGTTAATTTAGTAGGAAACAGTGTAGTTCTTGTAACTAAAAGTGATTCTACATTAGCTATTAGTAATTTTAAGGATTTAGCAACAGATAAAGTTAAGAAAATAGCATTAGGAGAACCAAAAACAGTTCCAGTAGGTCAATATTCAGAGGAAATATTGACAACTTTAGGTATTCTTGATAAAGTTAAAACAAAAGTTGTTTATGCAAAAGATGTTAAGGAAGTTTTGACTTGGGTTGAAACTGGAAATGTAGATGCGGGAATAGTATATGCCACTGATGCTAAAACTTCTCAAAAAGTAAAGGTTGTATCAATTGCAGGTAAGGAATTATATAAGACTCCAGTGGTTTATCCAGCAGCTGTAATTAAAGCTAGTAAAAATGTAGAGGATGCCAAAGAATTTTTGACATTTTTATCTAGTGACAAAGCAAAAGAAGTCTTTGTAAAATATGGTTTTGATTTTCTTTTGAAATAAGTTAGGAGTTGAATTCTATGTCAGAATTTTCACCATTATGGATTTCCATAAAAACAGCTTTTACAGCTACTTTTATAGTGTTTTTCATAGGAATTGCAGCAGCTTGGTTTATGGCAGGTTATAAAGGACGTGCCAGAGGAATTCTAGATGGAATTTTGACATTACCAATGGTACTTCCTCCAACAGTGTTGGGTTTTATATTACTTATGATTATTGGAAAGAATTATCCTATTGGTAAATTACTAAATGGATTTGGAATCACATTAATATTCACGTGGTATGCTACAGTTATAGCTGCAACTGTAGTATCTTTTCCTCTAATGTATAGGACATGCGTAGGTGCTTTTCGTCAAATTGATGTTAATGTTCTTAATGCAGCTAGAACACTAGGAGCTAGTGAATGGAAAATATTTTGGAAGGTAGCAGTACCTCTTGCTTGGCCAGGAATTGCGGCAGGTACAGTGCTGTCTTTTGCAAGGGCGCTTGGAGAATTTGGAGCAACAATGATGATTGCTGGGAGCATTCCTGGTAAAACTGAAACAATTCCTATTGCCATATATTTTGCAGTGCTTGCAGGAGAAAATGGTAATGCAATTAAGTGGGTAATATTAATATTTATAATATCTTTAGGCGTTATGGTATTTAGTGATAAATGGGCTGAAAAGCAAACATTTTTAGTATCCTCTGCAAGGAGGAAATAATTATGGCTTTAGAAGTAAATATTACAAAAAAGTTACCGGGTTTTGAACTTAGAGTTGAGTTTAAAGCAGAAGATGATATTTTAGGATTTTTAGGAGCATCTGGATCAGGTAAAAGCATGACACTGAGATGTATTGCAGGAATTGTTACCCCGGATACAGGAAGAATAGTATTAAATGGACGTGTGTTATTCGACTTAGAAAATAAAATAAACATTCCCATTAGAGAGAGGAAAGTAGGATTCCTTTTTCAGAATTATGCTCTGTTTCCTAATATGATAGTAGAACAAAATATTGGTTTCGGACTTCCTAAAAATATTTCTAAAGATGAAAAAAAATATAAGATTCAAAAGAAAATTATAGATCTACAGCTTAATGGTATGGAAAAAAGATATCCTTATCAATTATCAGGAGGTCAACAACAAAGGGTTGCACTTGCAAGAGTCCTTGTTGTAGATCCAGAGATAATACTTCTTGATGAACCTTTTTCAGCACTGGATGAGCATCTTAGAAATAATATGATTATACAACTTAAAGAGGACTTACTGAAATTCAAGGGTACCTCAATTTTTGTCACTCATAACATGGAAGAAGCTTATCAATTATGCGAAAATATAATTATAATTAAAAGTGGGAGTATTGATTCGGCTGGACATAAGGATGATATATTTAATAAGCCACCAACACTCTATTCTGCAAAGTTAACAGGTTGTAAAAATATTTCTAAAGCTAAAAAAATAGAAAATAATATAATAGAAGCTGTTGATTGGAAATGTAGAATTACTTTTAACTCTGAAATAGAAAACGATATAACATACCTTGGAATTAGGGCTCACTATTTAGAAATTAGTGAAGAATATGAAACTATAAACACTTTTAACTTCTGGGTTGTTTTTACCACTGAGACTTTATTTAGAACAAAAGTATACCTTAAATCTAATGAACCTATAGAAAATGAAAAAGAATATGATATAATGTGGGATATTTCTAAGGAAGAGTGGGATATAATTAAAAACAAGTCGCTTCCCTTAAGAATAAAAATCAACCCAGATAAGGTTATACAAATGACAAGTACTCTACATGGAAAGTAGTGGATCATGGTTAGATCTACTTGCGGATAGAGAAAGGATATAAGTAATAGAAAAACTATTACTTATATCCTTTCTCTATATAATTAACATTTTTAAATGGAAAAAAACATCAAATAAATTATGAATTTTTTCTATCGTACTACTCAGTCATTAACATTACAGAAGAAGCTTTTATAACCGCAGTTACGTCTGATCCAACTTTTAATCCTAATTCATGTACTGCGGTTATGGATATAGAAGAAGTGACGAGGTTATTTCCTCCAATATCAACAACGACGTATGCAGTAACTGCCCCTTCGTTTATAGATACGACTTCACCTTTTAATTGATTTCTAGCGCTTAATGTCATAATTATTTGTACCTCCAATATTAAAATATTTTTAACAATATTATACCCTCGTTACTTGATATTATTCCATAAAATGCTATAAAAATCAATCTTTTTTGTTGCATGTTTATCATAATTATAATGATTAAGTCTGAAATATTAAGAAATAATGTCAAAGTGATTTATCTAGAGAATTTTAGTCAATAATAAATTTAGACACTATTTTAGGGTGAATAAATTTAAAGGCGGTTTCACTATTATGAATAAACATAGTAACAGCATTAGTAAGTCTAATCTTTATTTAACTTCAGAGTCTGAGCATAACGAAAATTCAAGTATTTTAAAATCTGGTGGAATATGTGATGATGTATGCAACCTATCAAAAACCATGACAGATGATGATTTAATTAATCGACTATTTCCTGAATATATAAGTTCTTCTTAAAAGCTCTCATGTTGAGAGCTTTATTTAATTACACATATATTTATCATTTCATAGTAGAAAAAAGTTCTTGAAATATACGTAAAAAGTGAAAAACGATTTCATTTATAAATGGATAAGGGTGACAACGGTTTCATCATAAAAAAACGATGGAATCGCAAGTTTATTTAAAAAAATCACCATAAACGCTTGACTATATGATGAAAAAACAGTAATATAAATAAAAATAATCAAATATAAATATGAGTAATTTAGAAAAGATATAATTCATTTTTTACAAAATTATAATAATAGACTTAGTTTTTTAATTAAAATTCAATTCATTTTATCTTAATCATTTAATAGGTACAAGTTATCAAATGAAAATGAAAAACAAACATTTATACTAAGAATATAATAAAAGTATGGGTTATATTCGAATTTTATAAAAATATCTAGTGTATTCTACTGATAAAGTTCGTAATAATCTAGTTTTAGTGGTTGATTAGTAAATTATTTTCTTATGAATGTTAATATTCAAAAGTTTAAATTCAAATATGATGACTTGATTATTAAACTTAAATTTTGAAAAATATGAATGAATTAATCTCAAAAAAATCATTTTTCATTAAAATGATGCATACAATTATAAAATATTAAATCTCAGTAAAATGAATTAATTAAATTTGAAAAAATCATTATTAATTAATTCAATTATGAATTTCAGCTTCAATTAATTTGGTAAATGCTTTGCCAAAATAACTATTGGTAAAGAATTATATATATGAGGAGGGCTTTAAAATGAGACAAGTAGCAATATACGGAAAAGGTGGTATAGGAAAATCTACCACAACTCAAAACTTAACAGCAGGTCTTGCAGAAATGGGAAAACAAATCATGGTGGTTGGATGTGATCCAAAAGCGGATTCAACTAGACTTCTCTTGGGTGGTCTTGCACAGAAAAGTGTTCTTGATACATTAAGAGAAGAGGGTGACGATGTTGATCTTGAATCAATATTAAAGCCTGGTTATAGAAATATAAGATGTGTTGAATCAGGTGGTCCTGAACCTGGTGTTGGTTGTGCAGGAAGAGGAATTATTACTTCAATTAATATGCTAGAAAGTTTAGGGGCATATACTCCAGATTTAGATTATGTATTTTATGATGTTTTAGGTGATGTTGTATGTGGAGGATTTGCAATGCCGATGCGTGAAGGAAAAGCTCAAGAAATATATATAGTTGCAAGTGGTGAAATGATGGCACTATATGCAGCAAACAATATCGCAAAAGGTGTACTTAAATATGCAAATAGTAGTGGAATAAGACTTGGTGGTATCATCTGTAACAGTAGAAATGTTGATAAGGAATTAGATCTTTTAAAAGCATTTGCAGAGGAACTTGGAAGTCAGTTAATATATTTTGTGCCTCGTGACAACATGGTTCAAAGAGCTGAAATACACAAACAAACTGTAATAGAATTTGATCCGGAAGCAGGACAGGCAGAAGAATATAGGCAGCTTGCTAAAGCAATTGATGAAAATAAAATGTTTGTTATTCCAAAACCAATGGCTCAAGAAAGACTAGAAGAAATATTAATGGAACATGGGTTAATGGATATCTAATTAGAAGGAGTTATTATGGATAAGCTTAAGTTAAGTAAAACAAACAAAAACTTGCAACTCAACGAGTTTTGCGGCACATTGAATTGCAAGTCAAAAAAAATACTTTTAAAAGTATCCACACTTATTATATCAAATAGATAGGGGGAGTCAAGTATGTTAATGATAAAGGCTATAATTAGACCAGAAAAAGTAGGTATTGTTCTCTCAGAGTTATGCGATGCTGGTTTTCCGGCAGTAACAAAAGTAGATGTTGTAGGGCGTGGTAAGCAAAGAGGAGTTAAAGTTGGAGATGTTTATTATGATGAACTTCCAAAAGAAATGCTTATGCTCGTAGTTGCAGATAATGATAAAGATGATGTTGTAAAAATTATAGTAAGAAGTTCGAAAACTGGAGTAAAAGGTGCTTTTGGTGATGGTAAGATTTTTGTTAGTAAAGTAGATGAAGTTTATACCATAAGCTCTGGAAATTCTGGATTATAAGGAGGGGCAATATTATGAAGGAGATAACAGCTATTATTCGGATGGATATGGTTAACAAAACAAAAGAAGCTCTTCTTAAACTGGGAGTTCCTTCTATGACAGCAGTAAAAGTCATGGGGAGGGGAAAGAAAAAAATAGCCTATGAACTATTTCAAAATGCTTTTGATGAAAATGATGAACTTCCAAAAATATTTGCAGAGCAATTGTCGGAGGTACACAGATTAATGCCAAAGAGAATGATAATACTAGGTGTTCAAGATAAAGACGTGAAATCTATAGTGGATCTAATTATAGAAGTAAATCAAAATGGTAACCCTGGAAATGGAAAAATCTTCGTCTCAGAGGTAGAAGATGTCATTACAGTAAGAACGGGTAAAACTGGAGTAGAAGCAATTTAATAAAATGAAGAGAGGTGAAGTATATGAAGGATTTTATAGATAAGGTTCTGGATAAATACCCTGCAAAAACTTTTAAAAGCAGAAAAGAACATATAGTCATTAAAAAAGCTAGTGAAGCACCACAAAAGATAATAGCAAATACTAGGACAATTCCAGGTATGATAACTAACAGAGGATGTTGTTATGCCGGTTGTAAAGGAGTTGTACTTGGACCTATAAAGGATATGATTCATATAGTTCATGGTCCTATAGGTTGTTCTTATTATACTTGGGGTACAAGACGTAATAAGGCGAAAACTGAACCCGGAGGTCAAAACTATATAGAATACTGTTTTTCAACAGACATGCAAGAAAGTGATATCATTTTTGGTGGAGAAAAGAAGTTAAGGGCGGCTATAACAGAAGCAGTTGAGATATTCAATCCCAAAGCAATAACAATTTCGGCTACTTGCCCAGTTGGATTAATTGGTGATGATATAAATGCTGTAGCTGTTTGGGCAGAAAAGACTTATGGAATACAAGTTTTATCTTTTAATTGTGAAGGATATAAAGGAGTAAGTCAATCCGCAGGACATCATATTGCTAATAATAATTTAATGAGAAGTGTAATTGGAACAGGAACTAAAGTACCAACTAAAAAACACTCAATAAACATGTTAGGCGAGTATAACATTGGTGGAGACGGATGGGAAGTTGCTAGAATACTTAAAAAAGTAGGTTATGACATAGTATGCGTTATGACTGGAGATGGGAGTTATGAGGAAATAAAAAATGCTCATACTGCTGAGCTTAATTTAGTTCAGTGTCACAGATCTATAAATTATATAGCTGAAATGATGGAAGTTAAATATGGAATACCTTGGATGAAAGTTAATTTCATAGGAGCTACAGGTACTACACAAACTTTAAGAGATATAGCAGTATATTTTGGTGAACCAGAGCTGATAGAGAAAACAGAACAGGTAATTGCAGAGGAAATAGCTGAAATTGAAGGCCAAATGCAATATTATAAAACAAGACTTGAAGGGAAAACTGCATGTTTATATGTAGGAGGTTCCAGGTCTCATCATTATCAAACACTTTTAAAAGAACTCGGAGTTGAGACTGTTGTTTCTGGTTATGAGTTCGCTCATAGAGATGATTATGAGGGTAGAGAAGTTATTCCAACTATAAAACTTGATGCAGACAGTAAAAATATTGAGCATTTATCAGTTGAGAAAGACGAGAAGAAATACAGAATGATTTTATCTCCTGAAAAGTACGAAGAGCTTGCAAAGATAATACCACTTGCAAAATATGATGGACTTATCAAAGATGAGAATGAAGGTACTATAATAATAGACGATATAAATCATTATGAAACAGAGGAAATAATTAAAAAATTAAAACCTGATATGTTCTTTTCAGGTATTAAAGATAAGTATGTAGTTCAAAAAATGGGAGTAATGTCAAGACAGTTACATTCTTATGATTATTCAGGACCATATGCTGGATATAAAGGAGCAGTAATTTTCGCTAGAGATATAACTTCAGGTGTTCACACTCCTGCATGGAGATTCGTAACACCACCATGGAAAGTAGAACCATTATTAGAAGGAAAAGTTGTTGGAGGTGATGAGTAATGTTAGATTTAACCACAAAAAAAATTGTAGAAAGAAAAGCTTTAAGAATTAATCCTGCAAAAACTTGTCAACCTATAGGGGCAATGTACGCTGCACTTGGTGTTCACGCTTGTCTGCCTCATAGTCATGGTTCTCAAGGATGTTGCGCTTTTCATAGAATGCAACTTACAAGACATTTTAAGGAGCCAGTAATGGCAACTACTAGTGCATTCACAGAAGGAGCATCAGTATTTGGTGGAGGATCAAATATGAAAACTGCTGTTAAAAATATATTTGAGCTTTATGCGCCAGATATAATTGCAGTTCATACTACTTGTTTATCAGAAACTATAGGTGATGATCTTAAAACGATGATATTCCAAGCTCAGGCTGATATACCAGAGGGCAAATATGTAATTCATGCTAGTACACCAAGTTATGCAGGCTCACATGTAACAGGTTTCTCTAGTATGGTAAAGGCTTTTGTTACTTATTTATCTGTAAACAATGGAACTAAAAGTAAAAGAATTAATGTTATACCAGGCTGGGTAGAACCAGGTGATATGAAAGAAATAAAAAGAATTCTTAGTATTATGGAAATAGACAATATTCTCTTCCCAGATACAAGTGGAGTGTTAGATGCACCAATGACAGGCACTTTTGAAATGTATCCAGAAGGTGGTACTAAAATTGAAGACATTATTGATGCCGGAAATTCAAAGCTTACATTAGCACTTGGTACGTATACTTCAGAAGCTGCAGCAATAGAACTTGAGAAAAAATGTAAAGTCCCTATGAAAACTTTAGGTACACCTATTGGGATTGAAGCTACAGATAGGTTTATTACAGAACTAGCAACGCTTTCGCATAAAGCTGTTCCTAGAGCTATAGAAGTGGAAAGAGGTCAACTAGTAGATTTGATGTTAGATAGTCAAGCATATTTTAGTGGCAAGAAGGTTGCTATTTACGGAGATCCAGACACAGTTCTTGGGCTCGTGGAATTTGTAATTAGTTTAGGTATGATTCCGAAGTATATGATTTCAGGAACACCTGGAGATACTTTTGAAAGACAAATCAATGAAGTATTAGCTACAAATGAGATAAAAGATGCAGTAGTTAAGGGATCAGCTGATTTGTTCGAGCTTCATCAATTGATGAAAAATGATCCTGTTGATTTATTAATTGGAAACACTCATGGTAAATTTATTGCAAGAGCTGAGGATGTTCCATTTGTAAGAGTAGGTTTCCCAATACTCGATAGATACGCACATCAGTATTTCCCAATAGTTGGGTATGCTGGTGCAATTAGATTAATAGAAATGATGTCAAATGTGATTCTAGACAAAATAGATAGAACTTGCCCTGAAGAAGATTTTGAACTAGTAATGTAACAAAATAAAATATTCGTGGAGGTGATTATATGGAATCCAAACTACTTAAAGGAAGAGAAGACTCAGTATGTTATAACTCTAAAAACAAGGGTAAAAAAATGAAGTGCGATGGCAATAGTGTATCTGGTTCTGTAAGTCAGAGAGCTTGTGTGTACGCTGGTGCAAGGGTTGTATTAAATCCTATAACAGATGCATTTCACTTGGTTCACGGACCGATTGGCTGCGCAGCATATACCTGGGATATAAGAGGGAGTTTATCGAGTGATTCTCAGAATTACAGAAATAGTTACTCCACGGATATTAGGGAAAAAGATGTTATATTTGGGGGTGAGAAAAAACTTGCTGCTGCTATTGAGGAAATAGTAGCGGCCCATTCCCCTAAATTAGTATTTGTATATTCAACATGTATTGTGGGAGTAATCGGTGATGATATTGAAGCTGTCTGTAAAGCGGCTGAGAAAAAATATGATATTCGAGTAATTCCAGTTAAAGCCCCTGGCTTTTCAGGGAATAAAGCAGTAGGTTATAGAGCTGCTTGTAATGCATTATTAAATCTTATGGGAGAAAATAATGACCCAAAAGCCCACGGAATAAACATTTTAGGTGATTTTAATTTAGCCGGAGAAATGTGGATTATGAAGAGTTATTTAAAAAGAATAGGTGTTAATGTGGTTGCAAGAATCACAGGTGATAGTACGTGTGGTGAAATAAAAAAGGCTCCTACAGCTAATTTAAATATTGTACAATGTGCTGGTTCTATGCATTACCTTGCCAATCAGATGAAGGAGAAATTTGGAATACCATTTATAAATGTTAGCTTTTTAGGGCTTGAGGATATTAAAGCCTCTTTAACTAATATTGCTGAATTTACTAAAAATGAAGATGTAATTCAAAAGGCAAAAGATTTAATTTATAGTGAAGAAAAAGAAATTGAAGATATACTAAAGTACTATAAAAAAAGATTAACAGGTAAAAAAGTTGCAATATATGTTGGTGGTGGATTTAAAGCCATTTCACTTATAAAACAATTTAGAGAATTTGGAATTGAAACTGTTATGGTAGGTACTCAAACAGGAAAAGAAGAGGACTACGATATTATTAAGGAAATAACTTCTGAGGGAACAGTAATTTTAGATGATACTAACCCAGCAGAATTAGAAAAATTTATTCTTGAGAAAAATGCAGATATTTTAGTTGGAGGAGTTAAAGAAAGACCACTAGCATATAAATTAGGCATTGCCTTTTGTGACCATAATCATGAAAGAAAGCATGCTCTATCTGGATTTGTTGGAGCAGTTAACTTTGCGAGAGAAATAGATTTAACAATAAATAGTCCAGTTTGGAAACTTATATAAAGCAGGAGGTGTTAATATGACAATCAAAAACTCTGTAAATCTTAGTGTAAACCCTTGCAAGATGTGTATGCCACTAGGTGGAGTAATGGCACTTAAGGGAATTGAAAACAGTATGGTGATACTCCACGGATCTCAAGGATGTAGTACTTATATAAGGCGGCATATGGCAACTCACTTTAATGAACCAATAGATATAGCATCGTCATCACTTACTGAAGACGGAACAATATATGGCGGAGCCAAAAATTTAAAATTGGGACTTGCAAATATAATTAAATTATATAACCCTAAGATTATTGGAGTTTTAACAACCTGCCTTGCAGAAACTATAGGGGAAGATATTGGACGTATAATTATAGAGTTTCAAGAAGAAAATCCAAGTGCGAAGGATATAAAGATTATTCCAATATCAACACCTGCTTATGCTGGTACACAGTCTGAGGGGTACTATAAAACACTTAGGAGACTCGTTGAAGCAATGAGCACTGACAATATAAAACACAATAAAATAAATATAATTTCTGCGAACATAAATCCAGGTGATATAAGGCAACTAAAATATATTTTAGATACTTTTGGAGTGGAATATACATTATTACCTGATGTGTCTGATACCTTAGATGCAGGATACACTAAAGAGTATAGTAAAATTCCAGTAGGGGGAACTAGCCTAGAAGGTATTGCCTTAATGGGCGGGGCATGTGCAACTATAGAAATGGATAAAGCATCAGAGATAGGTTCTACTGCTGGGGATTATTTATTAGATACCTTTGGAGTGCCATTGCATAAATGTGCAGTTCCTATGGGGATAAAAGCAACAGATGTATTTATTAATTTAGTTTCTAAAATTAGTAAAAAATCTATTCCAAAAGTATTAGTGCAGGAGCGAGGACGTTATCTTGATGGAATAATAGATTCTCATAAATATAACGGAGAAGGAAGAGTTGTCATTTTTGGAGAACCAGAGATTGTTTATGCACTCACTGCAATATGTCTTGAAAATGGTATTAAACCTCTATTAATAGCTACTGGTTCTAAAAACAAAATTTTAGTGAATAATCTAAAAGAACTGACAAAGAATCTTGAGACGTTGCCAATCATATTAGATGACACCGACTTTGAAATTATTGAAAAATACGCAAAAGAACTCGATATTAACTTATTAATTGGAGATTCAAATGGAAGACGGCTAGAAGAAAAGTTAGGAATTAAACTTATAAGAATTGGATTTCCTATCCATGATAGAGTTGGCGCTCAAAGAGCTGTTAATATAGGATATTTTGGTTCATTAAGATTTCTGGATGAAATCACTAATGCTCTTCTAGAAAAAAAAGAAAGGGGTTATAGAAAAGATATGTATGATAAATATTATGACAACGAAAAATCTGATGTATCTGTTGCCCCGACTTGCGAGATTAAGAAAGTAATTAGTATGGAAGAGCGGACAAAAGGTCACCCATGTTTTAATAACTGTGCACATGACAATGCAAGAATTCACATACCTGTAGCCCCAGCTTGTAATATTAGTTGCAACTATTGTAGCCGTAAGTTTGATTGTGTTAATGAAAGTAGACCAGGAGTTACGAGCACAATATTATCTCCGCAGCAGGCACTAGAGAGATTTAAGGAGTATAAGAGTAAACTTAAAAATCTAACAGTAGTTGGAATTGCAGGCCCTGGAGATGCATTAGCAAATTTTGATGTTGTAAAAGAATCTATCAAGCTTATTAAAAAGGAAAGTCCAGAAATAACATTTTGTTTATCAACTAATGGATTAATGTTACCTTTTTATGCAAATGAGATATTAGAACTTGGTGTATCCCATATTACTATCACAATAAACACAGTAGATCCAGAAATAGGTGTAAAACTTTATAAAGAAATTAACTATCTTGGTGTAAAATATACTGGAACTTCCGGCGCTCGTATATTATTACAAAACCAATTATCAGGTCTCAAATACCTTACTTCAAAAGGCCTTATTTGCAAGGTGAATATAGTTTATGTAAAAGGGGTTAATGATATAGGAATTGAAGACACTGTTAAGAAAGTTAAAGAATGTGGAGCTTTTATGACTAATATAATGCCAATGATAAATGCACCAGGTAGTGTGTTTGAAGATATTATAACAGTTAATGATAAAGAGCTACTAGTTATGAGAAAGAAATGTGAAGTAGATCTTAAACAAATGTATCATTGTAAACAATGTAGAGCAGATGCTGTAGGAACACTTGGAAATGACTTATCACAAATAGGTGCAAGTGTTAAGGAGGCCAAAAGTGATGAGGTTAAACCTATTAGATTTGCGGTAGCATCAAAGACAGGGATTAATGTAGATCAACATTTTGGACATGCTACAGAATTTTATATATATGATTTTGATGGTGGTGACGCCAAGTTTATTGAAAAGAGAGAAGTACCTAAATATTGCACTAGCAAAGATTGTGATGATGACCATGAGGATAAAATTGATAATATAATAAAAACAATTGAAGACTGCTCAGGAGTACTCGCTCTTAGAATTGGAGATGTTCCTAAGATAAAACTTCAAAAGAAAAATATTAAAGTATATCTACTATGTGATGAGATTAGAAATGGAATAAGAAAAATCGTAGGGGAGGCAGTGTCATGATAAAACCAGAGTTTCATATTTTTGTCTGTACGAGTTCTAGAATAAATGGAACACAAAAGGGGTACTGCCATTCAAATGAGTCCACTGAAATTGTAACTAATTTTCTAGAAGCTATTGAAGAGAATGACATCAGTGATAAGGTAATGGTATCAAATACAGGATGCCTCGGATTGTGTAATGATGGCCCAATAGTTATTGTTTATCCTGAAGGTACATGGTATGGCAAGGTTACACCAGATGACGCACTCGAGATCGTAGAATCACATTTACTTAATGGAAACATTGTAAAAAGATTAGAAATATAAAAAAACTGAATAATAAAATGTAAATGGGGGGTGTTATTAATGTCTATAGTTATAAAGGGGAAAGAAAAATATATTATTGATAGGACATTAATAAACATTGCTCTAAAAAACTTTAATGAAAATGAATTACCTAAGTTCATGATAAATCTAAAAAAGCTAGGAGTAGATTTTTTTGAGATTGATGAGAGGACGTTTGATGTTTTAGGGCCTCTGATAAAATCAGGGGTTTTTATTTTTAGAGTTTCTAAAATTGAACAGTTAGAAAAATGCAAAAGAAATGGAATAGAATACATTATAGTAAAACAAGAGGATTTAGAGTTTATTAGAATTAATTATATAGAAGAAAACTATGATTTTAAAATTATATTAGAAATAGATGTTAGTTCATATATTGGTAATTATATTCAGAAAATGCCCAAGAACATAGATGTAAATAGACTTTTTTCTGTAAGATTTATTGGAGAAAGTAATTGGTATTTTGATAATTCTAATGGGGGAAAATTTAATGTGAGTACAAACATATATGCCAGTAATAAATTTTCTATGGCAACTGCAGTAGGGTTTCAGGCTATCCTCGAGGGATTTGACTCTATAACAACCACGTTTTGTGGAAAGGATGGGGCATATGGTACAACCGCTTTAGAAGAAATATTAGTTGCTTTAAAAGTCATTTTGGATGGAGAAATAAGTGGAGAAATTGTTCTTTTATCAGAAATGAGGTTGCAATATGAAAAAACAACTTATTGTAAGTTACCTAACAATAAACCTGTGATTGGTTTAGATATATTTAAATATGAATCTGGAGTACATGTCGCGGGTATAGAAAAAAATCCAGTAACCTATGAGCCTTTTGTACCTGAACTTGTTGGTATGGAGCGAAAGCTTGCTTTAGGCAAACATTCTGGTAAAAATTCCGTAATTTGCAAGCTAAAAGAACTTGGCATTGATAATAATTATACTGTATCCGAGATTATTAGCATATTAGAGCAGGTTAAAAATAAAAGCATATCAAACAAAATGGAACTTTCTGATGGGGACTTTATAGATATATGCAGAGGAATTAAGGGGTTATGTTATGTACAAAATTGTTGATACAACGCTAAGAGATGGTGAGCAAATGGCGGGAGTTGAGTTAGGGTTCAATGATAAAATTGAATTTGCTAAAATTATAGATTCAAAAGATGTTTATCAAATTGAAGCTGGAACTCCTGCTATGGGTGGGGATGAAAAAAAGAGTATTGAAAAATTAATGGAACTTGGACTTAGTAGTAAGATTTCAGCATGGAATAGAATGAATATAAATGATATAAATCATTCTATTGATTGTAGGGTTGATATTGTGCATATATCAGTACCAGTCTCTGACATACAAATAAAGTGGAAACTAGGAAAGGATAGAATTTGGGTTGTTAATGAAATGAAGAAAAGTGTTTATTATGCTAAAGAAAAGGGACTCCAGGTTGTCGTGGGACTTGAGGATGCATCAAGAACTTCAACGGATTTTTTATTACATGTTATTAAAGAAGCTAAGAAACTTGGTGTTCAGCGGGTTAGATATGCGGACACTGTGGGTATATTATATCCACAAAAAACTTTTAAACTGATTTGTGAAATCAGACGAAATATTGATATTTCAATAGAATTTCATGCACACAATGATTTTGGCATGGCGGTTGCAAACTCAGTTTCCGCAGTTATGGCTGGGGCTGAATTTGTAGATTCTACATTTGGTGGAATAGGAGAACGGGCAGGTAATTGTGATTATGTTAAATTAATAAATGCCTTAAATAAAAATAAGGAGGTTAATTTACCAAATTGATGATACAATCATCGGTTTGATAAATAGAAAATTTTATGGAGATTGCAGTATTTCAAGATATTAGTGGCCAAACTCAATCATTCCTTGAACCGGGTATTATCAAAGTTTATTCGGGTCAAATGGGAGAATGGAAGATAATTAAAGAAATTATTTTTAGAATTGATAATGTAGCTGGTTTAAAAGCAATTCGTGAAAGCATAAAAAATATGGCAGAAGCCCTAGGGGAATGCAAAACTTTTGTAGGAAGAGAAATAAAAGGTATTCCATATCATGTTCTTGATGGAATGGAATTTAACACTTGGGAAATAGAAGGTACTCCTAAAGAATTCTTGGAGTTTGTGTTTGCAAAGGAGCAAGACGAAAAGAAGGAAAGATTAAAATCTAACGCCTCAGCAAAAACACAGAATAAACTACCTCAAATAGAACAATTTGAAGATGGGAATTATTTTGTGAACTTAAAAAATATTCAGGAAAATAGTGTCAACATTACGTCAAAAGGAATATTGTTACCATTTCTCCGAACTACAACTTTCTATCAACTTGAAATAATTTGTGGTCATATTCCGCATTGGTTCGTAGTTGAATTTGAAAAATTGAATTTGAAAATGGAAAGTGAAGTTATTAATCAAAATGAAATTAGAGTAACAGTTTATCCTAAGGTTTGCAAAGAATAGTTGATAGTATAAATATTTTATTTTGGAGATGATAATATGGAAGAATTTTGGACTAAATATGGTCGACTTAAGGGTATAAGTAATATTGAATTTTATACTGAAGGAGCTATAAAAGAATGTAAATTAAACGAATATTCCGAAATAAAAACTATTTATGGAAATCTAGTTCCTCAATATGATGAAGCAGAAGTAAGACGAAAGTACAAAAGATCATTATCTTTTTATGAAAATGGAAATATACAAAGTATTTCCTTTCAGAATCAGACTATTATAGATACAAGTATTGGGAAACTACCAGCAGAACTTGCTCTGTTTTATGAAAATGGAGAAGTTAAACGTATTTTCCCCCTGAATGGTAAGATAACTGCCTATTGGACTGAGCAAAATGAATATAAACTTGCAGAAGAATTTAATTTTAAATTTGAGTTTGGAGTTTTTAAGAAGAAAATTATTGGAATTAATTTTTATGAATCGGGCTTGGTTAAGAGTTTGACCTTATGGCCAAGGGATTTCATTGAGGTGTCAACATCATGTGGTATTATTGAAACCCGAATAGGCTTTTCATTATATCCAAATGGAGTTATTAAATCCTGTGAACCCAGAAAACAAACACTAATTAATACTATGATTGGAGAAATACACGCATTCGATATTGAGGCTATTGGCATTAATGGAGATAGAAATTCTTTGAATTTTTATGAGGATGGAACTATAAAATCAATGTCAACATCACTAGAAAAAATAACCATTAATGGTGCTGATGGTCAGGTCAAAACACATGAACCAGGATTAAAAACAAATAAATTTAATCCTTTAGCTACAGATGTGATACCATTAAAAATTGAATTTTATGAAGATAAAATTAAAATTGATGATAATGAGTATAGTTTAATAGACAATGATTTTTATATTAATAAATTTGAAAGGGATTTTTTAAAAGTTTAATTTTGATGTAAACATAATAACAAATTCACAATAAAAAAGGACTCTTCTTCAATTTTTTTATGGTAATCAACATGTAAGCCTTTAGCACAACTGCTAGGGTTTATCATTTATTCTAATCAATTCATAGTATTTGCTAGTTATTTAAATGATGCTGCAAAATATAAATGTAAAGTTATAAGAATTTTCACATATTATATTATATTGTTATTCTTGTAAAATAGAGGTAATATTTAATTACTAAAATATTATCCTAATTTTAGTAAGAAGCATTAAACAAAGATAAACTAGATGCTTATTATGGGTTTAACTTAAAATGAATGAGAAAAGGTTGGTGAACGAATGCTTGAATTAAGCGATATTTTTAAAACAAAATCGTCAAATATAGAGAGAAAGATATATACTAAATCTTCACTTATTGGTATAAGTCATGGTCTTGAAGATATGATTGTTGAATTTAAATTAAAATCTGAACTCTTTATAGCATTTCAAAAATTTGAATTCTTTATGGTAGAATTTGAAAGATATAAAATTCTTGATAACTTATGCAATAAAATTTATATATTTGCACGAAATATTAATTTTAATAGTGTTAAAGATTTTAAAAATACCGTATTTATTGAACTTGATGAGGATGATTCGATGGTAGAACAGTGGAATATAATAGTAAACCATCCTGAGCATCCTGCAGTATTCTTAAGTAAGGAAGTATTTTATGATGAACCTGCAAAAGAAGATCAATTTAGAAAATTTGATGGATATTTAAGTTTCTCAGCAGATATCCTATTAGAAGCATTAAAAGTAATGAAGAATAAATTAATTAAATATGGAATTGATTATAATTTGCCAAAGATTAATTGTGAAAATAATGATCAGTATATTATGAATAGAAAAATCAGCTTTTTTATAAATCGTACACTTAGCGAAATAGAAGACAAAAGTTCCCAATTGATATCGAAAAACATCATGCTTGAAAATGCACTTAATGAAAATGGAGAACTTACTAATGAAATTATAAAACGTTTATGTTATGCGGCGGAATATAAAGATGATGATTCTGCAATGCACATGGCTCGAATGAGCATATATGCATCAATTTTATATAAAAGGGTAGAGACATCTAAGGAAAAAGTTAAATTGATGAATTATGCAGCTTTGATGCATGATATAGGAAAGATAGGTATTCCGGATGCAATTTTATTAAAACCTGGTAAACTTACAACACAGGAATTTGAAATAATGAAAAATCATGTTATTATTGGTGCAAGAATACTTAAAAATTCTAAGAGAGATGTAATTAAAATGGGGTATGAATTAGCATTGAATCATCATGAAAAATGGGATGGTAGTGGCTATCCATCAGGTCTTAAGGGGAAAGATATACCACTAAGCGCAAGAGTTGTAGCGATTGCAGATGTGTTTGATGCATTATCTACAAAGAGAGTTTATAAGAAGGCTTTCCCAATTGAAACGTGCATTGAAATATTAAAGTCACAAAGGTATAAACATTTTGATGGTGAATTAGTTGATTTATTTTTAGAGAATATTGATATAATACTCAAATGTAAGAATACTATTGATTCAAAGTTTAGTAAACCAACCAATGAAGATGTTTTTTCAGTACTTTTCAATAATCCCATGAGTTTTTTTATTGAAGGTTAGAAAAGAAATAATTGCAAAAATTAATTTTATCTGTGATTTTTCCTTGTTAGTTATTGTCAAAAAACGCAAATAAGGTATAATTAAGTAAAAGTATTATAAATAAAAAGAAGTTAAGTATATAATAATTAACTGATTTGTAGCAAATTGATAACATATTCATAACAATTATATACTATAATAAATATATATTACAAAACTTAGATTAATCTATTTTAAAAAATGCATTTTACACATAAGGCTTTGAAAGTTTTAGTTTTATTAATCTAATAATTTATTAGAAAGGTGAGGATTAAAATGAAAGAAGAAGAATTATTATATAATGTAATTTTCCCCGAAGATGATGATCCTAATCATATTAATTATGGATATTTTATAGGGAGGAGCAAAAAAAGCGTAGATAAATTGAAAGCTATTATAAAAGAAAGTCAACTAAACCCAATATTAATTTGTGATGGCAATAAGGAAAATACTTTTTTTGCTAAAGTTTTTGAAAGTGAAGTAGATAGATTTTTGAAAATGGTATGTGATCTTAATTTTAAACAAATTAAGATAAATAGTTGTCATATGAATGAAGTAAAATATATGTTTGAAGAAGAGGTAATGGAGAATCGAAAAAAAGGAAAAAAACCAGCCAAATACCTATTACCACAGAGATTTAATAGAGGTAAAAGAGATTGGAAATTACCAGATGTACTAGAGTTTAATTCAGTAAATGCAAATAAACCAATCTTAAAAGAAGTAATCAATCTATAAAGATTGAAGAGGTTTATTAACTAAGGTGAATCATTAATAAAGTAGTTTTATGATGCACCTTAGTTAATACATTTTAGAAGTACTATATTATCTTATATTAGTAAATAAATCAGTATTAAAATGACCATAATAGTTTTGGATAGGATAATTCATATCATCATAAAATATTAATCCATTTGCAAGCAGGGTTTCGTGACCATCATCATATTTCCAAATTGATACATTTTCAGTTTTATCACTACGGAAAAATAGAAAATGGTTGTTAACCATATTTAGTGGAGTGGTATTTATATAAGTTGGTGAAAAATCAAAATAGTTAGGATTACTTGTAAGCTGGTTTATTTGTTTAGTAGTTGGACTAATACTGAAAATATGGTGATTTCCACTTGAAAGCCATAGATTTAAATCTCCAGCTGTATTTTTTTGCTCTTTAGAAGAAGCATATAGAATTTTTTGACCATCATTTAAGTAAAAGGGTGTCATTGATGTTTGACCTTTTGGGGATATAGATTGAAATTTACCAGTTAAGATATCTAAAACGATCAAATTTTTATTATTACCCATAAATCTACCTTCACCATAGATCAATGTTAAATATTTGCTGTTTTTGGGGTTTGGGAATAGGTTATCTTTATATGCTAGTGAAATTATTTTTGGGTTTGTATATTCTATTAGTTTATTTCTTAAAATATCATAAACAGCTAAAGGGACTCCATCTGCTGCGAGAGAGCCTGCGTGAGGATGTTCCCAGATATAAATATAATTATTATCATTTGATATGCCAGTTATGATAGGGTACATCCCTAAATCACCACCTGTATCTATTTTACTTGGTATTGATTTTACAACTATTTTTTTGCACTTTGTGAAAGGATTAAAGAATAATATTCCGAAATCATCTCTATAATCATATCCATTTTTTTTATAAAACAGATACTGTTCTGCATATATTTCTCCCTTGTTGTTTAAAGTAATATTTTGGTAATTGTATTCATTATTAAGATAAGGGATACTAGTTTTATTTATCACATCATAAACATATAAGCCACCTGATATAGGGGAGTATAGCAAGGTGTTTTTATCTTGCCATGAAAAAGATAACTCGGAAATATTTTCGGATACTTTAAGGTGTTTTAGTTTATCAGTTGTAATATATAAAACTTTATCCTTAAGATACGAAACATATTTTTTATTGGGAGATATTAGGGGACGTGAAAAACTACCTATACTATCTAATACGATATTTTCAGATTTATCATTTAAGGAAACCAGGAGTAACTCGTTTTTTCTTACTACCACAATATTCATTTCGTTTATTAACGAAGGTATTTTAAAGGTTGTATATCGAAGGTTAGATGTGTCCAGGCTTTTATTGCTTGCATAGATTTTTGTTTTACATCCGATTGTAATGATGATTGCAATTAGTAATAACATTATGATAACAAATCTTTCTACATTTATTTTCAAATTTACCATGAGTTAATACCTCCTATCTATATTTTATACATTAATCTATCTTTTTAAAGATATCATTCCCTGATTTCTATTTATATACTTTCTATTATTAATTGTATAATAAATTCATAGTAGTATAAACATATCTCAAAGAAAATACTTCATCGAAAACTATTTAAATTACGAATGAAACTTTTCATTGACTAAATAATGATTTTTGATATAAGTAGATTATGAATATAAGATGAATCACTTCGTTCGAAACTATTTTCTTTATTTTTGAAATAAATTGTGATATAATTTGGATAATATTTAAGAACGAAAGGAAGATTTCAATGATTAAAAGACAAACAAAATTACTGGAGATCGTAAATGAATATGGTCGTATTGAGGTTACTTTGCTATCAGAAAAACTTGAGGTATCACAAGTTACAGTTCGTAAGGATTTGGCACTACTTGAAGAAAAAGGACTTTTAAATAGGGAACATGGTTTTGCTGTAATGGTTAGCAGTGATGATATTAGTAACCGTTTGGCTTTTAACTATAATGTGAAATATAAAATTGCGTTAGAAGCTGCAAACTTAGTTGAAGATGGTGAAACGGTTATGATTGAATCTGGGTCTTGTTGTGCGTTACTTGCAAAGGAACTAGCAACAAATAAGCGAGACGTTACCATAATCACAAATTCAGCATTCATTGCAGCATATATTAGAGAATGTCCTCATGTTAAGGTGGTTTTGCTTGGTGGGGATTATCAGACGGAAAGCCAAGTTGTTGTTGGACCGATTACCCGCACATGTATTGAAAGTTTTTATGTTGATAAGCTGTTTCTTGGAACAGATGGGTTTACGCAAAAATCAGGATTTACAGGCAAAAATCATATGAGAGCTGAAACAGTGCGTGTTATGGCTGAAAATGCAAATAAAGTTATTATCTTAACTGAATCTACAAAATTTTCTAAACAAGGTGTGGTAGTTCAGTTTAAAACTAAAGAGGTTTCTATTCTTGTCACTGATAGTAATATTCCTAAGGAAATAGTAAATTTATTAAAACAAGATAACATAGATGTAAAAATAGTGTGATTAAAGAAGAAAATATAATCAGATATAATAAAAAAGGAGAATTTTTAAATGGAATATATGTTTGACACAGTAAATATAGAGGATATTAAACATTATAGTGAGTTTTTCAAAATCACAGGTATTACTAGCAATCCTAGTATTATTAAACTAGAGGGTAAAATTAATTTTTTCAAACACTTTAAAGAAATTAGAAAAATTATTGGAAATGATAAATCGCTACATATACAAGTGATCTCAGAGAACTATGAGGGTATTATGGCAGAGGCCGAGGCTATTATAAAAAATGTTGATGATAAGGTATTTATTAAAGTTCCGGTGACAGAGCAAGGGTTAAAAGCAATTCGTGCCTTAAAAGCAAGAGGAATTGGGGTTACTGCAACTGCTATTTATACTAAGGTTCAGGGTCTTCTTGCTATGGAGGCTGGTGCAGACTTTATTGCTCCTTACTATAACCGTATGGAGAACATGGACATTGACCCAAAGGAAGTTATTACAACTTTCGCTGGGATGATTAAGGAATACCATTACTCAACCATAATACTTGCTGCAAGTTTTAAAAATATGGGGCAAGTAAATACCGCATTTGAGTGTGGTGCGCAAACAGCGACTATTCAACCTGCACTTCTTCATAATGCTTTAAAAATGCCTGTAATTAAAAAGGCCGTGGAGGATTTTGCTGATGACTGGGAAACTATATTCGGCAAAGGTGTATCTATTGTAGATTTGTAGAACAAAATAAAGTCAACTTGTAAATAATTTTATCATATAATTGTAATTAACTGAGAGTGGAACAAATAAACAAAAAATGGATATAATGAATAGTACGTTATAAAAGCAATGAGGGAGGTGAGTTTTCAATGGAGAAAGATATAAATAAAGAACTTTCTTGTATATTTGTAATTTTTGGTGGAACTGGTGATCTTACAAAAAGAAAACTTATACCCGCTATTTTTAGTTTGATGCATGAGGGGAAATTGCCTGATAATCTTACAATTGTGTCTATTGGAAGGCGAGAAAAGACAGATGAACAATATAGAGCTGAAATGTATGAATTTACGAAAAAATTCTCAAGATTTTCTTTAAATAATATGTTGTGGAATAAATTTAAAAAGAAAATTTTTTATAAAAACTTTGACTTTACAAGAGATAATGAAGGGTACACGGAATTAGATTCATTTTTGGGAAAAATGGATACTAAATATTCAACTGGAAGTAAAAGATTATATTATTTAGCAGTTGCACCAGAGTTTTTTGAAGGAATAATCAGAAATTTAAAGAATAATGATATGGTTATGAAATCCATTGGCTGGCAGAGGATAATGGTGGAAAAGCCTTTTGGATCAAGCCTTGAGAGCGCTAGAATCTTAAATCATAATATATCAAAACTTATACCAGAAGAGGATATATTTAGAATAGACCACTATTTGGGCAAAGAAATGATACAAAATATATTAGCAATCAGGTTTGGCAATTCTTTATTTGAACCTTTATGGAATGCAAATTATATTGATAATATTCAAATTACGTCCTATGAACTTCTGGGCGTTGAGAATAGAGGCGCTTATTACGAAAATGCAGGTATTTTGAAGGATATGCTTCAAAACCATTTATTACAAATGTTAACTATGATTGCAATGGAACCCCCAGTTGATTTTGATCCTGAATCTATAAGAGATGAAAAAGTCAAGGTATTGCGATCACTAAGACCTTTTACCGTGGAGTCTATTAAGGAAAGTATTGTCCGGGGTCAATATGGAGAAGGTGCTAGCGATGGAGTGAGAGTAGTAGGTTATAGGCAAGAAGATAGAGTATCTCCTAGCTCAAAAACAGATACATTTATAGCTCTTAAGACTTATATTGATAATTTTAGGTTTGGAGGGGTACCTATTTATATAAGAGCAGGAAAAAGGATGGATACTAAAAAAACTGAGATAGTTATTCAATTTAAAAAACTTTCTGGAATTAATTATTATAAGGAGTTTAATCAAATTGGTCATAATCTTTTAGTTTTAAAAATTCAACCAGAGGAAGGGTTTTTCTTTCAAATAAATGCTAAAAAGCCAGGTAATGAATTTAAAATGGAAAAGGTAGAACTTGATTATTGTCAAAGTTGTAAATATGTAAATGATTCACCTGATTCATATGAACGGTTATTACTTGAAGCAATTAGAAATAACTCATCGCTTTTTACAAGATGGGATGAACTTGAATATTCTTGGAAATTCATTGAGAGCATTGAAAAAGGATTAAAAAACATTGAAAAAGGAATTGATAATAATATACCTAATTATCCTAACTACTTAGCAGGAACCTCAGGGCCAGACCAAGCAACAGATTTAATTGAAAAGGATGGTAGACAATGGTTTAGCGCGACAACTAATTAAGGAGGAGTAATATGGTCATATATGATATTTCAATGACTATTGAAAAAAAAATGGGAGTATATAAAAATAAAGAAGAAAAAAGACCAATAATTAAATTCGACCGAAAAATTCCAAAGGATACCATTAATGAATCAAGTTTGTATATGAATTTACATACAGGAACACATATTGATGCCCCATTTCATGTAGATGATATGGGTGACACCATTGATGTAATTGATTTAAATAAATTAATTACAAAGTGTAGAGTGATAGATCTAACAAGAGTAGTAGACGGGATAACAAAAGAGGAGCTTATTGATAAAAACATACAACCTGGAGAATTCTTATTTTTAAAAACTAGAAACTCATTTACAGAAGAATTTGAACCAGGATTTGTATATGTTGAAAAAAGTGGAGCAGAGTATCTAGCAGGAAAAGAAATAAGTGGAGTAGGAATAGATTCTTTTGGAATAGAGAGATCACAACCGGGTCATGAAACTCATAAGATACTTTTTAATAAGGGCATAATTATAATAGAAGGCGTAAGGTTAAAAGAAATTGGAGAAGGCGAATATTTCATGTGCGCACTACCACTCAAAATTAAGGGAGTAGATGGCTCGCCCGCTAGGATAGTTTTAATACAAGACTTAATATAAGACTTAATATAAATGATTAGTAGAATATTAAAACAAAAAAAATAATGAGAGGTATTATATATGAATAATAAAGTTGCTGTTATAGCAGGAACTCCTGTGGATACTCAAATGGGGATAGAATTTTTAAAATCAAAAGGAATTAAGGCATTAGGATATCCGGTATCAACATGCCCACAGGAACAATCGAGAATTCAAATCTTATCTCCTTTTGAACTTGAGAAGCAAATTAATAATCTAATAAATAAAATAAAATATGAAAACATAAATACAATAATGATTTATTGCAATTCCATAAGTGCTGCTATTGATATGGACAAGTTGTCTATTGAAAATAATATAAAAATAATTACTCCATTTCATGTTTATAAAAAAATTGCTTCTAATTATAATACAATTGGAGTTATGACGGCAAATAATCAAAGTTCCGCAGGAATTGAAAGAGTTATGCAAAAGGTGAATCCTGATTGTAATGTTATTGGAATGGGAATACTTCCACTAGTTGTTGCTATAGAAAAGGGGATATCAGCTAGAGAAATAGTTGAGAAATTTGGATTAAGAAATGTTATGGAATTTTACGAGGTTCTAAAAGTTGATGTTCTTATTCTGGGATGCACTCACTTTCCTTATCTATATGATGAACTAAAAAAGTATGTCTCTTTCCCTATTATTGATCCAGCAGAGCTTATGTATAAAATGATATTTATAAAATAATAATTTTATTCTATTTGTGTTATGATAAAGAGTGTAATATAAAATATTACAATGAAATACTTACATAATATCAGAAGTAAAGTTTGCAAGAAAAGTAAGATTAAAATTTAATGAGGTGAATATAATGTGTATAAAAGAAAGAATCAAAGAGCTGAGAAATGAGATGAGAGAAAGAGGTATAGATGCCTACATTGTACCTAGTTCAGATCCACACCAAAGTGAATATGTAGCAGACCATTATGCTGCTAGAACCTTTATAACAGGATTCACTGGTTCTGCTGGAACTGCAATTGTAACTCTTAAGCAAGCTATCTTATGGACAGATGGAAGATATTTTATTCAGGCAGAAAGTGAACTTAAAGATACCGGTGTTACTTTATTTAAAATGGGTGAGACTGGTGTCCAAACTGTTGAGGCATTTTTGGAAGAGACTTTAGACAAGGGTGCAAAAGTTGCATTTGATGGCAAGGTTGTTTCCATAGAGTATTTTAGAAATTTACAGAAAGCTTTAGAAAAAAAAGAATTTTCATTCAAAGTTGATGAGGATTTGATAGATAGAATATGGAAGGATAGGCCAGCAAGACCTTGCAGTCAGGTGATTTTGCATGATGTGCGGTTTGCGGGAGAATCAAGAGAGATAAAACTTGAACGGGTAGCTCACGAAATGAAGACAATGGGAGTCAACTATTATATTATTTCGGGACTTGATGACATAGCATGGCTATTAAACATTAGAGGAAGAGATGTAGCATGTAATCCTTTAACAATAGCATACTTAGTAGTAACGAATGGAAAATGTTATTTATTTATTGATGACAGAAAAATTGATTCATTAGTTAGAAGTCAACTTGAAAAAGCCAATGTAGAAATAATGCCCTACGATAGTGTAGGAGAATTTTTGGGGGAGATTAAGGTCGGAACAATACTCCTTGATCCAGCAAAAAATAGTACATGGATAAATAGTTCCGTAAAAATAAAAAGTTTAGAGGTTATGGATATAACTACAAAATTCAAGGCACTAAAAAATGATATTGAAATTCAAAATATTAGAAAGGTTATGGTACGTGACGGCGTGGCTATGGTTAAATTTATAAACTGGATGAAAAAAACCATAAAATCGCGTAATATTACTGAAATAGAAGCATCAGATAAAATTCGCGATATAAGAAAAGTAGGAGAAAATTTTTATGATTTAAGTTTCGCATCTATTTCAGCTTACGGAGCAAATGCTTCTATGCCTCATTATACTGCTACCCAAAAAAATCAGGCTACTATAAAGAATGAGGGCCTTTATTTATTAGATTCTGGTGGTCAATATTTAGATGGAACAACAGATATTACAAGGACTTTAGCAGTAGGTCCATTAACAACTGAAGAGAAAACAGATTTCACTCTAGTACTAAGGGGCATGATTAATTTAACGGCGCAGAGATTTTTATATGGAACAACTGGTTCAAATTTAGATATTATAGCTAGAATTCCACTATGGAATGCTGGAATGGATTATAAACATGGAACAGGACATGGAGTAGGTTTCTTCTTAAATGTTCATGAAGGACCACATAGAATATCTATTGTGCCTAATAATATTAAGCTTGAAAAAGGAATGGTAGTTTCCAATGAACCAGGGGTTTATAAGGCAGGAAAACATGGTATAAGAATAGAAAACTTAGTTGTTGTCCAAGAGGATGAAAAAACTCAATATGCTGGGCAATTTATGAAGTTTGAGACTTTAACACTATGTCCTATAGACTTAGAAGCTATAGATGTGACGTTATTAACAGATGACGAAAAGTCGTGGCTAAACAATTATCATAGAACTGTATTTGAAAAACTTTCACCATATCTTAAGGGAGAAGAACTAGAATACTTAAATGAATCAACAAAAGCAATATAAATATTAACAAGAGGTAGGGGCAGTCTCGGTCTAGAAATCACTTTCTATTTTGAGATAGCCCCTTTCATTTATTCATTATAAAGGATCTAAGATAAAGTTATAATACAGCTTTCAAGAAGATAATTAATTTTTATGGATATGAACAACAATTAGTGGGTAAAATACTTATAATAATGAATAGGAAAGGTGATTTAAATGGGCAAAATAATAGCGTATTACACAATGCCACACCCCCCTATTATCATTCCACAAGTGGGACGTGGAGAAGAAAAGAAGATAAAAAACACTTATGAAGCTTGTGAAAGTATTGGACGAGAAATAGCAGAAATAAAGCCAGAGGTAATAATAGTGGTTACGCCACATGGTACTATGTTTTCAGATGCCATAGCGCTTTCTTTCGAGCCATCAATTTCAGGTAATTTAAAACAATTTGGTGCTCCAGAAATTTCTATGAATTTTAAGATAGATATGGATCTTACACAAGAAATTATGGTGAGAGCGAGCAATAATAATATACAGACTATCAAGGCAATGGGGAGTACCCTCAAACAATATGGGAGAGAATATGAATTAGACCATGGAACTATAGTTCCAATGCATTTTGTTATAAATAAATATAATTCTTTTAAACTTGTACATATTACATATGGTGGGCTTAACCCTATACAATTATATAAATTTGGTCAACTGATTAAAGAGGCTGTTAATGAAAGCAATAAAAATGCTGTGTTTATTGGTAGTGGGGATCTTTCACATCATCTTAAGGATGAAGGTCCTTATGACTATAATCCATATGGAGAAAAGTTCGATAAGGAAATAATAGGTCTTCTAATAAATGGAGATGTAGTAGGGGTATTTAATATAAATCCCGAAATAATCGAAAATGCTGGAGAATGTGGGTTAAAATCTTATTATATAATGCTAGGAGCAATGGATGGTAATGATATAGTGGGCGATCTTCTTTCTTATGAAGGCACCTTCGGAGTCGGGTATGCGGTAATGAAATTTGAACTTGAAAGCAGTGATAGAGATATATTATCAGAAATTACTAGAGAGAAAAGGAAAAAGTATATGGAAAGAATAGATAATGAGGATGTTTATGTTCGACTTGCCAGAGAAAGTCTTACTCATTATCTAATAGAAGGCAGTTTTATGGATGTACCAAATTACGTAACGGAGGAAATGATGAATAATAAAAGAGGAGTTTTTGTGTCTCTTAAAAAATTTGGAGCTCTCAGAGGTTGTATAGGTACTATTTTTCCTATAACAGAATGCACTGCACAAGAAATAATGAGAAATGCTTTTGAAGCAGGGGAGGGAGATCCAAGGTTTAATAATGTATCATTCGGAGAACTTGAGGATATTGTATTTTCCGTAGATGTTTTAACTGAGCCTATAGCAACTTTAAAAGAAGAGCTAAACGTTAAAAAATACGGAGTGGTTGTGCGTTGTGGGAAAAAGAGTGGGCTGTTATTACCGGACCTCGAGGGTGTAAATACCATAGAGCAGCAGATAAGTATTGCTTTAGATAAAGCATCAATTTCTTCAAATGAAAATTATACAATAGAAAAATTTGAGGTTATTAGGCATAAATAGGAGTTGTTAATATGGATAAAGAAGCATTATTTTATGAGAAACAAGGAGATAAGATAAGTTGCAGACTTTGCCCTCATAACTGCTTTATTAAAACTGGTGAAATTGGAAAATGTAATGTCCGTATAAATAGAGAGGGTAAGCTTTATACAATAAATTATGGAGAAATAACTTCTATTGCACAAGATCATATTGAAAAAAAACCTTTATACCATTTTAAACCTGGTAGCAATATACTTTCTGTAGGAAGTTTTGGATGCAATTTCAACTGTGGTTTTTGTCAAAATCACTCTATATCTCAGGAAAGAGCAAGTAGTCAATATATATCACCAGAAAAGTTGGTGGAAATATGCAAAAATATTGAAGATAATATTGGAATAGCATTTACATACAACGAACCTTCTATCTGGTATGAATATGTATACAATTCATCAAGGTTATTGAAAGAAACGCTGAAAAATATAAATATAGTGTTAGTGACTAATGGTTACATAAAAGAAGAACCACTAAAGTTGCTTCTTCCTTATGTGGATGCCATGAATATTGATTTAAAAGCATTCAATAACAAGTATTATAAAGACATATGTGGAGGGAGTCTTTCGCCTGTAATGGATACTATTACGATGGCATCAAAAGAGTGTCATGTTGAGGTAACTACACTACTGGTAAGTGGTGAAAATGACTCAAGTTTCGAAATTGAGAAAATAGCTGCTTTTATAGGCTCATTAAATAAAGACATTCCGCTCCACTTATCAAGGTATTTCCCGAACTACAAGATGAAAACCCCTGCTACAAACCTTGGGGCAATGTTTGAAGATAGAGACATAGCAAAAAAACATCTTAACTATGTATATATGGGTAATGTAGAGAGCTGTGATAACTCAACATACTGCCCAAGGTGCGCTTATAAGGTTATTCAAAGAGAAGGAAACCATATTCAGGTTAATACTAGTGATGATTTATGTCCAAAATGTGGTTATAAAATAAATCTTATACTTTAGAACATAAAAACAAATAACAAGCTAAATATTCCAGTATATTTGACCTTAATGATGGATGTTTAGATTTATTTAAATTTAAATGAGTGGATTAATTATGTATAAATATAAAATGATTGTTAAAAAAATATCTCTTAATTATTTAAAAAAAATTTAAATAAACCAGTGGATTACTATTCTGCTGGTTTTTTTTCATTATATATCCTATTTTGTAATAAGGTCTTTAAGGATAGATTATATGATAATTATTAGCCTATATATAATGAAAATACAGGGCTAACCCCGTAAACACAAGGTTTCTTAATATAGTTAATAATTTAACAAAGTAAAGAGATTATTTTAGAATTTCTTAAAATAAAAAAACTTTTTTTTTGATAACTGTTATAGTACAGAAAAAAAAATTATTACAGAAGGATTTAATATTTTAATGTGCTAATAGAGTAGTGTAATTTTGCATTGCTCAAAACAGTAGCATAGATTAATAGAAAACACAAAAGGTAAAGTTATACAAAATATACTGTATCTATTTTAAAATAGCTTTATTTATATAAGACGAAAGTGATTTCCAATAAGACTTTGTTAAAAAATAAATTATTATTGACTTTTATTCTATTTAATTCTATCTTGAGTAATGGAAGTTGAAATGAATATATAATTCGACAAAAAAATATTGTAGGCTTATAATATAATTTATTCTGTAATAAGAGGGAGGAGTTGCAAACATGGTAAAAGAAGAGGAAGGAATTGTGATAGAAATATTTGGTAACAATATTGCTAAAGTCAAAGTAGGCAGGCATAATGAATGTAAAAATTGTGGTGCATGCCCAGGTGATAGTTCAGTTGTTATTGAAGCCCAAAATTTACTTGGAGCTAAAACTGGACAACGAGTTGCGTTTCAAATGAAAGAAACAAATATGTTGATGGCAGCTTTTGTTGTATATATAGCCCCTCTTATTGAAGTGACCGCAGGCGTTCTTATTGGACAAGTAATAGCTGAAAAATTTGGTTTTTCTGTACGAGGGTTTCAAATAGGCGGCGGAATATTGGCATTTATATTGTCAATAATGAATATAAAGATTTTTGATAAATTTGCTCATAACAATGACAAAATGCAACCTGTTATTACTCAAATTTTATCATAAGATAAAATTTTTGATTTATATATATATATATAGTTAACTATAGTTTAAATATTCTAAAAGAGGTGTGTAGAAATGATAAAAAGTTTTCGTGGAGGAATACATCCAAATGATAATAAGCGTTATACAGCGGGTAAATCTATAGAAATAGCAATACTACCAAGTAAGGTCATTATTCCTGTGAGGCAGCATATAGGTGCACCTTGTTCACCAATTGTAGCAAAGGGTGATTTGGTAAAGAAGGGGCAGGTTATAGCAAGCAGTGAAGCTTTTGTTTCTAGTCCAGTACATGCATCTTTATCTGGTGTTGTTACAGATGTTAACGAATATCCTCATCCGGTATTTGGAAAGTGTCTTTCGATCGTAATTGAAAATGATGGAAAAGATGAGTGGATAGAAGGAATTCCTGTTGAAAGAGACTTTGAAAAACTAAATGACAATGAAATTAAAGATATCATTAAAGAAGCAGGTATAGTTGGAATGGGTGGAGCTACATTTCCAACTCACGTAAAATTATCACCACCAAAGGAAAAGAAAATTGATACTCTTATTATAAATGCAGCAGAGTGTGAACCATTTTTAACAGCAGATCACAGAATGATGCTTGAGTATTCTGAGAAGATTGTCACTGGCGTAAAAATAGTGATGAAGGTTCTTGGAGTTCAAAAGGGATATGTAGGAATTGAAGATAATAAACCAGATGCAGTAAGTATTATGCAAAAGGCATTTCAAGGAACTACAGTAGAAGTTGTGGCAATTCCAACTAAATATCCACAAGGTGCAGAAAAAATGCTTATTAAAGTGTTAGCGGATCGTGAGGTTCCATCCGGTAGTTTGCCAATGGATGTTGGTGTAGTTGTTCAAAACGTAGGTACAATTGTTGCAATTTATGATGCAGTGATAAAAGGAATTCCTCTAATTCAAAGGGTGACTACAATAAGCGGAAGTGCAGTGAAAGAACCTAAAAATCTTTTGTTAAGACTTGGAACAACATTTAAAGATGCTATAGATAGTTGTGGTGGATTTGTAGAGCCACCAGCTAAAATTATTATGGGTGGTCCAATGATGGGATTTGCTCAATCAAATTTAGATATTTCTATTATTAAAGGAGTTTCTGGAATACTAGCATTAAATGAAAAAGATATTAATACTGGAACGCAATCACCTTGTATTCGTTGTGGGAAATGTGTAAGTGTCTGTCCTTGTGGACTTAATCCAAGTATGCTCAGTATATTGGGAGAGAAAGATATGTATGAAGAAGCGAAACTTGAACAAAATCTTTTTGACTGTGCAGAATGTGGAAGTTGTGTATATGTATGTCCCGCTAAACGTAATATCGTACAATACATTAGATATAGTAAGATGAAAAACAATGCAGATGCTGCAAAAAAAAAGGAGGCACTAGTTAAATGAGTGAAATAAAATTACAAGATAATCTTTTTACAATTTCGACTTCTCCACATATACGTGCAGATGCATCTATTTCTAAAATTATGTGGACTGTGAATTTGGCTTTGGCACCGGCCGCACTTTTTGCGATTTATCATTTTGGAATTCCTGCTTTAATTATATTGCTTGCTGGAAGTTTGTCAGCAGTTGGATTTGAGTATATAGTACAAAAACTTAGAAAAAAACCAATAACTATAACTGACGGAAGTGCATTTTTGACAGGACTATTGCTTGCAATGTGTTTACCACCAGCAATTCCAGCTTATATGGCAATAATTGGTTCGTTTATTGCTATAGTAATAGCAAAACATTCTATGGGTGGTCTTGGGTATAATATTTTTAATCCAGCTCATATTGGTCGTGCGGCTCTTATGGTATCATGGCCTATTGCAATGACAACTTGGACAACTTTGAGTGGAAAGGTAGACGTTGTATCTTCAGCAACGCCTTTAAGTATTTTAAAACTAGATGGATATGATAAACTAATTTCTACATTTGGAAGTGCACCTCAAATGTATAAAGCAATGTTAATTGGTGCTCGTAACGGAAGTATTGGCGAAACCTCTACGATTTTGCTAATGCTTGGAGGTATATATTTAATTTATAAAGGTTATGCAAATTGGGTAGTACCTGTATTTATGATTGGAACTGTAGGTATTTTAACTTGGATATGTGGACCAGCAGGTTTATTTAGCGGAGATCCGCTTTTTCATATGATGGCTGGGGGCCTTATTATTGGAGCCTTCTTTATGGCTACAGATATGGTTACCATTCCAATTACAAAGAAAGGGCAGATAATATTTGCAATTGGAGCTGGAGCGCTTACTGTCTTAATTAGGCTTAAGGGTGGTTACCCAGAAGGGGTTTGTTACTCTATTTTGTTAATGAACGCAGTTACACCACTTATTGATCGCTTCATGAAGCCGGTTAAATTTGGAGCAAGGGGGTAGTGAAAAATGTCAGATGAGAATAATATTGAGATAAAGGTTAATCATGAAAAAAAATATAGTATATTTCAAATTGCTATGAATTTAACAGTTACTTGTCTTGTATCAGGGGCAATTATTGCTGGAACTTATTTTATAACAGCACCAGTTGCGGCAAAAACCGCAGCAAAAATTAAGACTGATGCAATGAAGACACTAGTATCAAGTGCACAAACATTTACTCCAGTAAAAGGGAAAACAGAATGGTTTACAGCGGAGAAAGATGGAAAGATAATTGCATATGTTGTACCAGCAGAAAGTAAAGGTTATGGTGGAGCAATAAAAATGCTTGTATCTGTTACTCCTCAAGGTAAAATTATTGACTATAATATACTAGATAGTAAAGAAACACCAGGACTTGGAGATAATGCAAGCAAAAAACCTTTTGAAAGTCAATTTGAAGGTAAGGTAGCAAAGGATTTAGAAGTTGTAAAAGATGCAACAAAAGTCAACAATATTCAAGCTATGACTGGGGCTACCATTTCTTCGAAAGCGGTAACTAAAGGCATTAAAGAAGCTGTGCAGAAAGTTACGCAGTTTGTAGGAGGAAAATAATATGAGAGAGTTATGGGATATATTTAAGAAAGGGATCATTGCAGAGAACCCAATTTTTGTTCTTGCATTAAGTCTTTGTCCAGCACTCGCGGTAACTAGTAGCGCAATAAATTCACTAACTATGGGTCTTGCAGTAATGTTTGTTATTACTGCAAACAATACCGTTGTATCTATTACTAGAAAAATAGTAAATCCTAAGGTTCGTGTACCGGTGTATATTACGTCAGTTGCAACAATTGTTACAGTAGTACAGTTGGTATTACAGGCATATTTACCAGTACTTTATAAGGCTTTAGGTATATATCTAGCATTAATCGTTGTATTTGCAATTATTTTAGCTAGAGCAGAAGTTTTTGCTTCAAAGAATAAAGTGACTCCATCATTTTTTGATGGACTTGGAATGGGTTGTGGCTTTTTACTTGCACTTTTATCTATCGGAGTAATTCGTGAACTTCTTGGTACGGGAGCTATTTTTGGAATAAAAGTACTTGGTTCTTGGTATAATCCAGCACTTATAATGATTTTACCTCCAGGTGCATTCATACTGATTGGTTACATGGTGGCTGGATTTAAGATGTTAACAGAACATATGGAAAAAGTTAAACTCGAGAGAGGTGAAATATAATGGGGCATTATTTAACCCTGCTTGCTAGTAATATAGTTGTAAATAATTTCGTTTTAACTAGATTTTTAGGACTTTGTATTTTCTTCGGAGTTTCTAAGAGCTTAAATGCCTCTATCGGTATGGGAATGGCTGTAACTTCTGTTATGACTTTGAGTTCCATGCTAGCATGGGTAATATATCATTTTGTATTGACACCATTCCACTTACAATTTTTAACAACAGCGGTGTTTGTACTTTTGATAGCGAGTTTTGTTCAGCTTTTAGAAATGATTATTAAAAAACATGCATCTACGCTTTATAATATGTGGGGTATTTATTTATTACTAATTGCTACAAATTGTATTGTATTTGGTGTACCACTTATAAATGTAGAAAATAATTATTCATTTTTAGAAAGTACGGTAGCCGCTGTCGGCGCTGGTTTAGGGTTTGCTTTGGCAATTGTACTTATGGCAAGTTTAAGAGAAAAATTAAGACTTGCAGATGTCCCTAAAGCATTACAGGGCCTCGGCATAGCGTTTATTTTAGCAGGTATGTTATCTTTAGCATTCCTAGGTTTTTCTGGGATGATATCAGTATAGAAAGGAGATGAGTAAATAATATGAGTAATATGAATATTGCAATTGCAGTTATAGTCGTAATGACGTTAGTTGGACTAATGTTTGGTTTAGTTTTGGCATTTGCCAATAAAAAATTCTCCATTGAAATAAATCCATTGATTCATATTGTTGAGGATATATTACCTAAAGGTCAGTGTGGAGCCTGTGGATATGCTGGTTGTATGGCATATGCTGAGGCTGTGGTTATAAACCCAGATGTAGCACCAAATCTTTGCGTTCCAGGAAAAGCACCTATTGCAAAAATGGTTGCAGAGTTAACGGGGAAAGCAGCAGAAGCTATGGAACCGAAAGTGGCTTTTGTAAAATGTGCTGGCAGCGTAAGTAAGGCTAAAAAAGCTTATGATTATAAAGGTGTGCAAGATTGCGAGGCAGCGACATTAATACAAGGGGGACCAAAGGGATGTCAATATGGTTGTATTGGATTTGGGACCTGTGTTAAAAATTGTCCTTTTGATGCAATGACAATGAGTGATGAGGGATTACCAATTATTGATGATAAAAAATGTACAGGGTGTGGAAAATGTAAAACAGTTTGTCCTAAGAAAGTAATTGAGTTAGTTCCTATTGGAATTCATGTAGCATTAAATTGTAATTCTCATGACAAAGGGGTTATAACACGTAAAGTTTGTAGCGTTGGATGTATTGGGTGTGGTCTTTGTGTTAAGACGTGTACACATGGTGCAATAAAAATAGATAACAATTTAGCCGTAGTAGATTGTGAGATTTGCGTTTCGCTGTGTAGTGAAAATACTTGTTTATCTAAATGCCCAACAGGTGCAATTAAAGATGCTATGGGAAAAATATCAAGGAAAAATATAACATCAAAAATCAATTAAGAATAAAACTCTTTGACATTAAAACGGAATAAAGTATTTTATAAGGGAAAGTTTCAAAATTAAACATTAATTTTGGAACTTTTTTCAATTAAACCAAATAATTCGCTATAATTCCATGGGAGAAATAGTATAATATGTGGTACAATAAAGGTATAAACTATTTTAAGGAGGCTCGATATGAATAAAATTAAACAACAACAAATAATGAACGAAATTGGGATACCTTGTCCTCTTGAAAATGAGTCCGATGAAAAGTATGCAATTAGAATGATAGAAGAAATTTCTACTTTCTTAAAAAAGTATGCCGATCACGCTGGCAAAAAAGGTTATGTGTGTCATCTTACAGGTGGAGTAGATAGCTTTGTTACAAGTATGCTTATAAAAAAAGCAGGACTGCAGCTAATTAATTTATCTCTTCCTTTTGGGATTAAACCAGACATAGCTGATGTACAACTTGCAAGAGACATTATAAAACCAGATGTATTTCAAACCTACGATGTAATGGGACCTGTAATTGAATCCATTGAGCTTCTTCGTGATTTACCTTCTTCAAAAGTAGATATAGGAAATACAAAAGCTAGAATAAGAATGACGGTTATATATAGAGTAGCAGAAGTTTATGATGTTTTAGTTGCTGGATTCACAAATGTGGCCGAGTTAACTCTTGGGATGGTGACCAAACATGGCGACAATACAGCTGACGTACAGCCACTTTCGGGGATAACAAAAAGCATAGTTTATGAAATGGCCAAAATATTTAATGCACCACAATCTATAATCGATAAGAAACCTACCACTGGTACGTGGGATAATATGTCCAATCAAAAGGATGTAACAGAACTAAATCATCAGGTTTGTTTGTATTTAAGAGGTAGAGACATCACAGAGGAATATGAGGAGAGATTTTTGAAATTATATACAGTTTCTGAACATAAGAGACATTCATCAGTTTCTCCAAAAGATACTTGGTGGGTTGAATAAAGTTGTAAAAAAATAGATGAACCTAATGACTAGGTTCATCTATTTTTTTATTAATTTCGGCTTGTTATGTATTTCATGCTTTTATTTTACTTTTAACACAAAAACATGAGGCGTAAGTCTACCACTTTCAATTTTTATCTCTTGAAGTAATTCAAGCTTATCATTATCTAGTAGAACTTCCCTAAATAATTGTTTTTCTATAGTATAAACAAATGCCATTCCGCCTTGTCTTATAAAATCAGGAATTTTATTTACAAATTCCTGATATAAGTCCGCATACTTGTTATGGGTGGTGGACTTATTGTCAAAAGGCATATTTGTTATAAGTTCATCAAATTGACCGTATGGAATATATTCTAATATATCTTCAGCTATAAGGTCGATGTCAACATCCGCTAACTTAGAATTTATTGTTGCAGATGATATAGCTGTTCTATATATATCTACGCCTGTTAAAGTTTCAAACTGTTCTAATTTAGCCCTTTCAATAAGCATTGTAGCAACACCACAAAATGGATCTATAACTTTTGCACTAGGTTCTAGCCATTTTTCTATAGATTTTATTACAATGGCTGCAGTCACAGGATTTATGGATGTAGCTAAATCATTTTTTCTATAGTCAAATCTACTATCCTTTGTGGAATACAGTTTGACATATACAGTGCAGAGGTTATCTCTTTCAAGTATACGTACCTCAACTTCATATGAAGAGGGGCTGTTTCTTAAATTCCCACTAGAGCGTTCATCTAATTCTCTAGATAGGTTTTTTACGAATTCTGAGCGTTCGCGGCTTAAATCCGTAGTTTTAAATTCAATTCTGTATCCAAAAGGAGTATTAGAATCATTAACATGACATTGATTTAAAAAGCCTACAATATTTGAATTTATAATTGCATCAGCTATTACATTAAAATCAAATTCTAAATACACGCAGTCAGCTAAAGGATACAAAAGTTCGTAAAAGGTTCTACAGTTATAAATCTTATCTAAATCCTTTTCGCAGATAAGTATACCGTCATCTACAAGTTTACCATCTATCCATTTATCGTCTAGCTCAGTTAAAGTAAGCTGATACTGATAATTCATAACCGTGAGTAGCATTGGTACAGGAGTTTCAAACCCCTTAAATTCATGACGCACAGTGGGTGATAATTTATCTATAGCTCTTGTAAGTGCAAGCTTTTCTTCATTGATATGTTTATTAGTTGTTACTAGTGAATCATTTTCTTTTAAAGCTTGTTCATTCATTACAACATCTTCAAACATTTTCTTTAGCTTTTCTGCGTCGCTTTCAGTGCCACAGTTACCTATTGCTAGAACATATGAGTATCTTACAAAAAGTTTATCCTCGGCGGTGTAGGCGTTATATAATGCATCTAAATATTCATGATCTCCAAGTTCTCCAATAACACCACATACATTTTTACGTACCTTTGGATCAGGGTGCGAAAGAAGGGCACTAAGTTTTTCCTTTGAATTACCAATAGTTCTTTTGAACATTCCCTTTGGTTTTTCCTTTTTTAGAATATCACGCATAACAGAAAGTAATACCCTTGGGTTTTCCTCAGTTATTATTTTTGACCATAACATTGGAATTGCATTGTTATAATCTAGGGATAGTTTATTTATTATAGCAGATCTTTGTTTATCATCTGAAGTTTTTAAATTTTCTATGAAAGCTATAATTGTATTATTTTTTTCTGATGTATCATTTATCTCTATCATTTGTTTCACCTCTTATGCTTAAATTTATTAACTAGAATTAGATTAACTACAATTACATTAACTACAAGTATATCATATATTCAATTCTTTTAGTGACTATATGTTGCATAAGTGTCTACTACATTAAAATAATATAGTTAAAACAAATTATAGTTTTCAAAGCCAAAATTTGATTAGTATGATATCATTAAAATTAACTAAATTAAATATATCAAAAAAACTATTAAGAAAAACGGAGGATATTAAAATGAATGAAACTTTAAACAATATAAGAAATAGAAGAAGCACAAGGGCATTTCTACCAGATCAGATTAATGGAGCACATGTTACAGAGATAATAGATGCAGGTATTTATGCACCAAGTGCTACAAATAAGCAGCCATGGCATTTTACAGTAGTGCAAAGAAAAGATATTATAGATAGATTAAGCGAAGCCTTTAAAAAAATTGCTGCGAAATCTGATAATGAATATATTAGAAGATTTGCTGATAATGAAAAATTTCATGTATTCTATAATGCGCCAACTGTAGTATTAGTATCGGGAGACAAAAGTAATCAATCTGCCCCAGTTGATTGTGCAGCAGCAGTAGAAAATATGCTAATAGCTGCAGAATCTTTAGAAATAGGTTCTTGTTGGATTGGACTTATTGCATATCTATTAAATAGTGAAGAAGGGGTAGAATTTGTTAAGGAACTTGAAATACCAGAAGGATTTAGACAAATACATGCATTTTGTCTTGGATATAAAAAAATCGAGATAACTAATGCACCAGCAAGAAAAGAAAACACTGTAAATTATATAAAATAGAGTTTAATAACAAGGCAGAACCCATTAAGAAAATATATCAGGTTTATAAGAAAAACATTTACAAATACATAAAAATAATATATACTAAAGAAGTTGTTTAACATGCTTCATTAGCTCAGCTGGTTAGAGTACCTGACTCTTAATCAGGGTGTCCAGGGTTCGATTCCCTGATGGAGCACCAATATATAAAAAAACAGATATCTCAAGCGTTGAGATGTCTGTTTTTTTACTAAAAAACGGTTGATATTCCAGTGGAATTATATGAAGCTATGCTTGGACAATAATTCATTGGGTATGCTGATAATTTAGAATTTGGAAATGGTGAAAGTGCATGGGCAAGATTATACAATCCAATTAACTCAGGTGTTATTTTGCATGTAAACGTGTGGACTGTTACTGATGTCTCAGAGTCAGCTTTTCGCGCGCAATTTTGGTTTAACTCAACGCCACCTTAGTCAAATATTAATTATGCACTTGTAACTCCAACAAATCTAAGTATTAAACCATCCCCTCGGGAAAAGGTGAGATTAGAATATGCATCTAATGTTACAGGTGAACCAACTGGAGGAATCAAAGCCTTTGTAAGACGTGCACAGCCAGAAATAACATTAGTAGAAAGAAAAAATTAGTAGTAACTGTAAATGAAATAATTAATAAAATATATAAATTAAGGCACATAGAATAATCTATGTGCCTTAACTTAATTTACAAGATTAATTAGTTTGCCTTCAATAAATGATTTTATATTACCAGCTATGAGCTCAATAAGCCTTTGTCTCGACTCAAAACGTCTCCAACCTATGTGTGGAGTGAGAATGACATTTTCCAAGCTAAACAAGGGGTTTGTAGTTGCCGGAGGTTCTGGATCTTGAACGTCCAGTGCAGCACCGGCAATTGTTCCATTTTGAAGGGCATAAGTTAAATCAGATTCATTTATTATTGATCCCCTCGAAGTATTTATTATAAAAGCTGAATGTTTCATAAGCTTTAATTTGTCCTTATCGATTAAATGTAATGTATCTGCTGTTAGTGGGCAGTGGAGGGTTACAAAATCACTCTGCTTTAGCAAATTTTCAAGAGAAACAAAGTGCACGTTTGGGTCGTCGAAAGGTTTCTCGGTCCGACTGTATATAAGAATATTCATTTTAAGAGCTAGTGCAATTTTTATTACCTCTCGCCCAATAGCTCCGTAGCCACCAATGACTCCAAGTGTTTTACCTTGCAATTCAAAATGGGGTAGTTCTAAGTGTTTAGTGAAATTATCAAAATTTTTCGCTCTAATCATAATTTGCTGCTGAATCATTGAGGAGCTAAAATTTAAGATGGAGGTAATTACTAGATGTGCCACGGCTTCTGTGCTGTAACTAGGAATATTGCAGACAGAAATGTTTCTTTCTTTTGCTGCTACAATATCAATGTTGTTGTAGCCAGTTCCGGCTTCACATATGAGTTTGACGCAGGAAGGAAATTGGGAAATTAAATCTCTCCCTAGTGTTAATTCTTTAGTAATAACAATGGTTTTATTTTTAACCCGTTCTAAAATTTCTTTATTGCTACTTTTATCGTATTTTGTGCAGGTAGCAATTTTTGCTATCGATGTAAAATTGAGTTTATTGTCAAAGTCAATTTTTGCTGAATTGAGAAATACTACGTTTTCCATATGTACCCCCTAAAATTTTAATTTATATTAATTTAAGTATATTCCTATTCTAACTGGTGGTCAATTAAAGGCAATATACTTTAAATATTTTAGACTTTATTTGAAATATTAACATATATTATAATAGTATGTTAATATTGTAATATAATCTAATAGAATTTTAATTAAAGAGAATTTGATATAGTATTTATAGTAAAACACAAATTATAAGGGGGAGAAAATATGATTCCGTACATATCTTTGATTATAGCAGGGGTAGCAGCTGTAGTAGTAATAATTTTAATCGTTTATGGAATAGGGTCCACAAGTATAGGAACAGACGAAGTAGGTATTGTTGAAAAGTGGTGGAGTTCAGGTGGCTCAGTGCCAGCTGATGGTCTTATAGCACTTAAAGGAGAAGCAGGTTATCAACCAGAAGTACTAAGGGCTGGTGTTCATTTCAAAACACCTTTCAAGTATAAGGTTAAGAAGGTAAGGCTTGTAACCATACCACAAGGTCAAATAGCTTATGTGTTTTCAAGGTCTGGAGAAAGTTTAGGGGATGGTCAAACTTTAGGTAAGGTTATACCTCAAAGTAAGTCATTTCAAGATGTTGTAGCATTTTTAAATAATGGTGGGCAAAAGGGTCCACAAAGACAAATACTTCGTGAAGGTACTTACGCTTTTAACTTAGCACAATTCATTATAATAACAAAAGATAGGGTACACTCAATATTTACTTCAAAAGAGGAAACAGCGCAAATAGAAACAATGAGAAGTGACTTAGCTAGGGATAGTGGGTTTAATCCTGTAATTATATCGAGTTCCAGAGTTTCTGAGCAATATACTCAGCAAGACGTTACAAGTGAAGTTCAAGGTGTATATAATAAAATAGTTAACAAGAAAGAAAGCCGTGACACTATAGGTATTGTAACTATTAATGAGGGGCCTACACCGGACAATGGAGCAATTATAGCACCTATTGTTGGTGAAGGTATAAATAATGAGTTCTATCACAACAACTTTCAAGAACCAGAGAAATTTTTAGCAGCAGATGGTAGAAAAGGTAAGCAGATGCAAGTACTTACTGATGGAGTTTATTTTATCAATAGAATGTTTGCAAGTGTAGATATAGTACCTAAAAGCATAATAGATATTGGTTATGTAGGGGTTGTGGTAAGTTATTTTGGTGATAAGGGTGAAGATGTCTCAGGAACAGGTTACTCTCATGGAGAGCTTGTAGAACAAGGTAAAAAAGGTATATGGAGAGATTCAATGATGCCAGGAAAGTATGCATTTAATACTTATGCTGGTAAAGTTGTGCCAGTTCCTACTACAAATGTAATTCTTAAGTGGATTAGTGGTCAAACTGGGGTACACAAATTAGATGATAATTTAAAAGAAATTAGCTTAATAACTAAGGATGCTTTCGAACCCAACCTGCCGCTAACCGTAGTATTTAACATTGATTATAGAAAAGCGTCATCAGTTATACAAAGGTTTGGGGATATTAAAATGCTTATTGAACAATCTTTAGACCCAATGATAGCTGGTTATTTTAAGAATATAGGACAAACAAAGACACTTATTGAATTAGTTCAAGATAGAAGTCAGATTCAACAACAAGCAGCAGATGAGATGACTGGTAAGTTTAAACTATATGATTTAGAGTTACAAGAAGTATTAATTGGAACACCTGCAGCTTCTGTTAGTGATACAAGAATTGAAAAAATTCTTGCACAGTTAAGGGATAGACAAGTAGCTATGGAAGAAATTAAGACAAATGAAGCTAAACAAAAGTCTGCTGAAAAGCAAAGAGAATTGAATGAAGCTCAAGCAAAAGCAACAGCGCAGTCAGCGCTTACTCAATCAAGTATTGATATTGAAGTAGCTGATAATAAAGGTAAGTCAGAATTAAGACTAGCAGAACAATTAGCATTAAAAATGCAGAAACTAGCTGAAGCAGACAAATACAAGAGAACTCAAGAAGCAGATGCTGAAAGATATACTAGAGAGGCTCAGGCAGCCGCGCAAGCAAAAACTATAGAATTAACAGCAAGTGCTAATGCAAAGCAAGTAGAACTTCAAGCAAGTGCAGAGGCGTTCAAACTTGAAAAAGTAGGAATGGCAACAGCATTAAACATTAAAGCAATTGCAGATGCTACTGCTGAGCAAGAAACAAAGGTAGGTATTGCTAAGGGAACAGCTGCAAGAGCTTTAGTTGAGGCATATGGTGGTCCAGATTTACAAGTTAGGCAAAGTGTTATGATAGCATTTGCAGAGGCATTAAAAATAACCAAATCGCCACTAGTGCCACAAACCATAATAATGGGTGGAGCAGATGGAAAAACACCTAACGCAATGGAAGGTATAATGAGTATGGTTCTGGCAAATATGGCAAGTGAAAAAGGCGTAGTATTACCAAAATCTATTGAGAAAGTAGATGTTAAAGAGGAAATAACAACGCAAAGTAAATAATATGTAATATAATAAAAAATCCAGTAGAATAAATTTATTCTACTGGATTTTTTATTTAAGAATTATTTTGTTGATCAATTATATCTTGTTCTTCTTTTTCATCTCTTATAACTTTTCTTTCATTAACTTTATACCAAGCATTTGCATTTTTAATCCCTAGTTTTTTAGGATCAAATATAAACGTCTCTTCATCTCTTCCCATTTTGAGTTGTTTTTCATAGTCTTTTAAAACTTTAAGACCAATATTTCCAAGAATTAATATGGCAATAACGTTAAGCCATGCCATGGTTCCAACTGCAATATCACCTAGTGCCCAAGCAATTTCAGCCGTTTTAATAGAACCATAAAATGTGGAAGCAAGAATTCCAACACGGAGTATATTAGTAGCGACCTTGCTATATTTAGAATTTTTAAATAGATAAGTTAAATTTGTTTCTGCTATATAGTAGAATGCCATAAGTGTTGTAATTGCAAAGAAAAATAATGCTATTGCAACGAAAGGTCCTCCAAATTTCCCAAGAACTGTACCAACTGCCATTTGAGTATATACAGGTCCTATAGGTACTTTTGGAAGATTTTCTACTATAAATCCACCAGCTGGATTAACAACATTAAACATATTTGTTGATAGAATCATGAATGCAGTTGCAGAACATACAAATAATGTATCAAAGTAAACTGCAAAAGCTTGGACTAAACCTTGAATAGCTGGGTGGGATACTTCGGCAGCAGCAGCTGATTGTGGACCTGTTCCCTGTCCAGCTTCATTTGAATATATTCCTCGTTTAACGCCCCATTGGATTGAAGAACCAAGAATACCTGCAAAAGCTTGCTCTGCGCCAAAAGCACTTTTAATTATTAAAGCGAACATATGAGGAACTGCCGTAATATTAAATGCAAGTACTATTAATGCAACTAATATGTATGCAAGTGCCATAAAAGGGACTACAATTTCAGCAACTTTTCCAAGCCTTTTTGTACCACCAAATACAATAAAAGCGAGTAATATAACTACTATACTTCCAGTTATAATTGGACTAATACCAAATGCGTTATTTACGCTTGCTACAATACTATTTGATTGAACGCCTGGAGCGAAAAAACCCATACCAATTACGGTCACAGCCGCAAATGCAATTGCATACCATCTTTTACCCATAGCTTTTTCAATGTAGTAAGCAGGCCCGCCACGATATTCTCCATCGACGTTTTCTTTATAAACCTGGGCAAGAGTACATTCTATGAAGGAAGACCCTGCCCCAAGAAATGAAATAGTCCACATCCAGAAAATAGCACCAGGACCACCCATTGCTATTGCAGTAGCAACGCCAGCTATATTACCTGTGCCAACACGTCCAGCTACTGACATTGCAAAAGCTTGAAAAGAAGACACTCCGTGACTGGAGTCTCCACCAGTAAATAGGTATTTAACCATGTGCTTAAGATGTCTTACTTGTAAAAATCGAGTTCTAAGTGAAAAATAAATACCTGAACCTAGACATAAAAAAATAAGTGCATTGCTCCAAATGAGCTCACTTATTGTATTGATAATTCTTTCCATAAATTCCTCCTAATTATTTTAATGCTCTATACAAAAAAATATAATGTTCTAATTATAACATGATTTCATAAGGGAATCAACCTATTTTTGACAAATTATGATTAATAGTATTATATTTCAACAAATAATACATTAATACATATAAGTGTATATTTGTAACATTTTACGTTTTATTATGCCACTTGCCACGTGGGTGGCACTTGTTTTATTATGAAAACTGTTATAAGATACACATAAGTTAAAATTTTAACAATGTATTGAGGAGGTAAAATAATGAGTACGAAAATAGATTTTGGTAACTTAGATAATATACTGAAAGATCATGAATACAAATCTAGTAATATTATAGCAATATTACAAGACACACAAGAAGTGTATAGGTATTTACCAAAGCAGGTATTTGCATATTTTTCAGAAAAGCTTGGAATGAGTAGAGCAAAGATATATAGTGTGGCAACTTTTTATGATAATTTTTCGTTAGAGCCAAAAGGCAAATATATAATAAAAATATGTGACGGTACAGCTTGTCATGTAAGAAAGTCAATTCCAATATTGAACAAGCTACGAGCAGAATTAGGACTCTCAAAAGAAAAAACTACAACGGATGATTTAACGTTTACCGTGGAAACGGTTTCCTGTCTTGGCGCCTGTGGACTTGCGCCTGCTATAACTATTAATGAGAAAGTACATGGTGCTATGACTCCAGAAAAAGCAATGGAGCTTCTAAACATACTTAAGGAGGAAAAATAATATGCTTCTTAACAGAAATGATTTAATTGATATTAGAAATGATTATGCGGTTAGTCTTCAAAAACAAAAAAAGAAAATACTTATATGTGCAGGTACTGGTTGCATAGCAGGTGGAGCATTAGAAATTTATGATGAATTTGTAAAGTTAATGAGGGATAAAGGTATAAATTGTGAACTAAGTCTTGAAAAAGAACCACATGATGATTCAGTTGGAATTAAAAAAAGTGGATGTCATGGGTTTTGTGAAATGGGTCCGCTTGTAAGAATTGAACCTTGGGGATATTTATACATAAAAGTAAAACCAGAAGATTGCGAAGAAATTTTAGAAAAAACAATAGTTAATGATGAGTGTGTTGAGAGGCTTGCATATACTAAGAACGGAGAAATATATATAAAACAAGAGGAGATTCCATTTTACAAAAAGCAAACTAGGATAGCACTTGAACACTGTGGGCACATTGATGCAACTTCTATAGAAGAATATTTTGCAATAGGTGGTTACAGTGCACTTGAAAAAGCATTATTTGATATGGATGCAGATTACATAATTAAGCAAATAGAAGAATCAAATTTAAGAGGACGTGGAGGCGGAGGATTTCCAACTGGTCGTAAATGGTCACAAGTAAAAAATCAGAAAACAGATATAAAATACATTGTGTGTAATGGTGATGAAGGCGACCCTGGTGCATTTATGGATAGAAGTGTAATGGAGGGAGATCCTCATAGAGTACTTGAAGGAATGATGATTGCAGCCATTGCCTGTGGAGCAAAAGAAGGATATATCTATGTGCGAGCAGAGTATCCCCTTGCTGTAAGTAGACTTAAAAATGCTATTAGTCAGGCTAGAAGTTACAGAATTCTTGGTGATAATATTCTTGGGACAAGCTTTTGTTTCGATATTAAAATAAATAAAGGTGCTGGTGCATTTGTATGTGGTGAGGGAAGTGCTCTTACAGCGTCTATTGAAGGAAAAAGAGGGATGCCAAGGGTAAAACCTCCAAGAACAGTTGAACAAGGACTTTTTGCTAAACCTACAGTGCTTAATAATGTTGAAACTTTTGCTAATGTACCTTCAATTATTACGAGGGGGGCACAGTGGTATAAATCTATCGGACCGGAAAAAAGCCCAGGTACAAAGGCTTTCGCATTAACTGGTAATATTGAAAATACAGGACTTATTGAAGTGCCAATGGGTACAACTTTAAGGGAAATAATATTTGATATAGGTGGAGGAATTAAAGGTGGCAAAAAGTTTAAGGCGGTGCAGATAGGGGGTCCATCTGGTGGATGCCTAATAACTAAAAATCTTGATTTACCACTAGATTTTGATTCGCTGAAAAAAGTAGGGGCTATGATAGGTTCAGGTGGTCTTGTGGTTATGGATGAAGATACTTGCATGGTTGAAGTTGCCAAATTTTTCATGAGTTTCACGCAGAATGAATCTTGCGGTAAATGCGTTCCTTGCCGCGAGGGTACTAAAAGGATGCTTGAAATTCTGGAAGGTATTGTTTCTGGTAATGGCAAAATCTCAGATATAGATATGCTGCTAGAACTTGCAGATACTATATCTCAAACATCATTATGCGGTCTTGGAAAATCAGCTTCTTTACCAGTTGTTAGTACTATTAAAAATTTCCGAGATGAGTACGAAACTCATATAATTCAAAAGAAATGCCCATCAAAAACATGTGTAGGGCTTAAGACAATATTTATCGATAAAGACATTTGCAAGGGATGCTCGAAATGCTCAAGAATCTGTCCGGTTTCCGCAATTTCAGGCAAAATTAAGATGCCATATTCTATTGATAAGAATAAGTGTATTAAGTGTGGTGCATGCATAGAAACTTGTGCCTTTAAAGCCATAAAGGAGGATTAAGATAATGAAAAAACAGTTCATGATTATAGATAATATTCCTGTAGAGATAAATGGAGAAAAAAATATACTTGAGTTAGTTAGAAAAGCTGGTATTGATTTGCCTACTTTATGTTATTATTCTGAGCTTTCAGTTTATGGTGCTTGCCGTATGTGCATGGTGGAAAATAAATGGGGAGGAATGGAGGCTTCTTGTTCTACTCCACCGAAAGCTAATATGGAGATATATACAAATACACCAAGGCTCCGCAAGTATAGAAAAATGATACTTGAATTACTCTTAGCAGATCATTGTAGAGATTGTACTACTTGTGAAAAGAGTGGCCATTGCAAATTGCAAGAGCTTGCTGGGCGTTTTGGAATAACACAAGTAAGATTTAATAATACTTCTGAGAAAAGAGAAATAGATAACTCATCTTTATGTATAGTACGTGATAAAAGCAAGTGTATTTTATGTGGTGATTGTGTTCGCGTGTGTGAAGAAGTACAAAATGTCGGAGCAATTGATTTTGTTAAGAGGGGCTCGAAAATGAGTGTAGGAACTGCTTTTAATGAACCATTAGCAGAAACTAATTGCGTTGGTTGTGGACAGTGCGCCGCTGTATGTCCTACAGGAGCTATTGTAGTGAAAAATGATACAGCAGGGCTGTGGAAAGATATTAGTGATAAAGATGCATTGGTCATAGTTCAGATTGCTCCTGCAGTACGTGTGGGAATTGGTCAAGCATTAGGACAAAAACATGATGAAAATGTGATGGGCAAAATAGTAGGTGCTCTTAAAAAAATGGGATTTGATGAAGTGTTTGATACATCGACTGGAGCGGACCTCACAGTTTTGGAGGAGACAACAGAATTTCTTTCAAGGCTTGAAAAAAATGAAAAATTACCTTTATTTACATCATGTTGCCCTGCGTGGGTAAATTACGTGGAAAATAAACATCCGAGTTTAGTTAAAAATGTTTCTACCTGTCGTTCACCTATGCAAATGTTTGCGTCTATAATAAAAGAACATTATAAACACTCAAATAAAAGAGTTGTGTCTGTAGCCATTATGCCTTGTACAGCTAAAAAAGCTGAAGCAAAAAGAGATGAATTTATTGAGAATAGTGTGAGCAGTGTAGATTATGTAATAACAACGCAAGAACTCATACAAATGATAATAGAATCAGGGATTATATTTTCAGAGGTAGAGCCTGAGGCAGTTGATATGCCATTTGGTGTTAGTAGTGGAGCAGGAGTCATATTTGGAGTAACAGGTGGTGTTACTGAAGCGGTTATACGTAGAGTGATAGAAGATAAATCAAGCACCGCATTACGTGCCCTTGCTTTTAATGGTGTGAGAGGTATGGAGGGAGTTAAAGAAACTAGTATTATTGTGGATAATCGTGAAATAAAAATGGCAGTGGTAAGTGGACTCAAAAATGCAGATAATCTTGTTAAAAAAATAGGAGCGGGTGAAGTTCATTATGATTTCATTGAAGTTATGGCATGTCCGGGTGGATGTATTTGTGGTGCAGGTCAGCCATTTGCAAAAGTTAAGACAAAATTAAAACGTAGTGTTCTATTATATGAAGCAGATAAGATGAATAGCATAAAACGTTCAGAGGAGAATCCACTTATGATCTCCTTATATTCAGGCTTGTTAAAAGGCAAGGTACACAAGCTATTACATGTAAACTACATAGGAAAGGAGTAATTTTTATGATAAATTTAAGTGTTTGTGTAGGTAGCGCATGCCATATTAAGGGTTCTTATAATATTATTAGCATCTTTCAGCAAATTATTGAAGAGTATAACCTGTCAGAAAAGGTTGAATTAAAGGCAATATTTTGTTTGGATAATTGTACAAAGGGAGTATCTGTACAAATAGATGACAGTGAAGCTTATAGTGTTTTAGGAAATACAGCTAGGAAATTTTTTGAGAGTGAAGTAATGACTAAAATAGATTTATAGAAGTTTATTTTTAAATTTCTTATTGGTCACAAGAAGATAAATAAAGATAAATAAAAATCCAGTAGAATAAGGTGCCTTATTCTACTGGATTTTTGATTACAAAACTTTATTGATTCTAGTTTAACCTATAAAGTTTTGAATCATAAGAAAAGCTTTAATATCTATCTTCTCATTTGAACTAATTAAACTTTTAGCTTCGACCTTAGATAATAACATAACCTCAATGTCCTCATCTGGTTCTAGATATTCTTTAGACAGTTCACCATTGCAAGTACAATAAACTAAGGCTACAGACTCATCTGTCATACCAGTTGAAATGTATGCTTTAGATTTTGTCTTTTCATAATCAATTTGGATCAAATCAAGACCTGTTTCTTCCTTTAACTCACGGCTTACAGTAGTTTTAAAGTCCTCTCCGAAATCTACAAGCCCTGCAGGAATTTCATAAACATAATCATTAAGTGGAACCCTAAATTGCTTTATAACCACTAATTTACCCTCATCAACATGAGTAGCTACTATTATAACGGCATCTATGTTGTCCTCTGCTCCATTAAAATATGTGTTTTTTAATGTATCTAAATCTTTTCTAGAAGCGATTGACCAATTTTTAGTTTCACCGCTTTTATTAGTATACTCTGCGTTATAAAGTTTTAAATACTTTGTATCGGCAAGTGTAGTAATATTTTTTATGCTCATTTATTCATCTCCAATAAAATTTTATTTTATGATTTAAACAATTTTATACAGTTCTCAAGAACTTCAGATTTTGAATTAATATAATTTAATGATATCACGTTGTAAGAAAAAAAACAAATAAAGGAAATGTTATAATTAAGGCAATAATAAAATTTAAAATTACACTGTAATCTTAAATTGGTATACATTTTATAACAAAGAATTTCCATTAATCATTGGGAATATTTGTATCAATAGTTAGAATAATTATATTTTGGATTTAAGAATCATTAGAAAAGACAATGAAATTTTGTTATAATGTACATGAATTACAATGACTTAAAGAGGTAAAAATTATAAATTAAATGTGCAGTTTGTGGAGGTGGGAAAAATATTTTATTTTGTGAAAGATATAGAAGATAATGTTATGAATATAAATTGTTTGCATGAAGTCCCTTTTTTGGAAGAGGCTATATACAACATGTCGTTAGACAAAATGATAAAAGAGTATGAGAATTTAAAAAAGTGGTTTATGATTAGTAAAATGGCAAGTAACTTTCAGATTAAAGGTGTTGCAGGAAAAGAATTGGAATTTTTTCTTGTAGAGAATATTCCCTTTGATGATATGGATTATACTCATGATGTTCTTCATAATAGAATTAAACAAAAGATGGGTCCTGAATTTGATAAATTTGAACATGAATTAAAATTGAGATTAAGTAGGACATGCTCTACAATTTTATTTAAGACTAAGATTAATTACATTATAAAAGAATGGATGTAATTTTAATTATAAAGTTATTTTTCTAGCATACGATAACAGTATATGAGATAATAATAATATATGAAATAATTTATGTAAAATGGGTGATAGTGATGGCATTATCTTCAAATATAATTTATAGTACACTTTTAAAACAGTATGCATCAAAAACAAAAGATAATATAGTTTCTGATAAAAGCACAAACAGTGCTTACAATGAAAAAGTTATGCAGGAATCTGTTTTTCAAACAATGCTTATTCAAATGATGGATAGTTCAGGTTCAAGTAATTCAATGATGGCAGAGATTATCTCTAATGCTTTATCAAATGAAAATTCTTATAATCTAGATGATCCATTAAGTTACATGAGTAATTTTAATTCAACTATGAGAGGCGCGGCATTGTCATTATCAAATAATAACAGCGAAAATGATGTTAATAAATTAAGCGGATTAGGGTATGCATCGTCTCAATATGAATCGAATGCTAATCCAGGTGCAATAAGTAATACACCAGGAGATTATGGTGGGAAATCCTATGGGGCATGGCAGTTTTCATCTAAAACAGGTTCCTTAGATTCATTTATAAACTCTCTTTATGGAAAAGATAATGAGATTTATTCGAAACTTACAGATGCGAAAGCTAAAGATGGTAATAAATTCGGTGAAAATTTTGATGATGCATGGACCAGTATTGCGTCATCTAATAAACAAAAATTTTTAAAGTTGCAACAAGATAATATAAAAGAGAGTTATTATGATATAGCAGCACAATCTTTAAAGTCAAAATATGGTTTTGATATAAGCAAGAAAAGTGATGCTTTAAAGGAAAGTTTATTGTCTACAGTAGTTCAACATGGTGTGGGAGGAACTTTATCTGTGTTCTCAAAACTTAATTTAAATAATACTGATGGAAATATCATAAATGATTTGTATAATGAACGGCAAAAGGTTAACGTTTATTTTAAAAATAGTTCAGCTTCTATAAAACAAAGTGTATATAATAGGTTCACGAGAGAAAAGCAAGATATGCTTAATATGTTAAATAGATAATAAATTTAATATAGAGATTAAGGATCCAGTAGAATATTTATTCTACTGGATCCTTTTTTTTAGAGAAAAATTATTGAATGCCAATATTTTTTTAAAGAATATAATTCAGGATAAGTTTATGTATTATCAATAAAATAGAATATATGCTAATTAATGCCTTGAATATAAAAAATAAAAGAAAACATACTATTTATAACATAAAAAATAATGATATTAGGAAAAAAAATATATTAAGGGGGAGTAAAATGAGGAAGTTTACAAAAACAACTTCTATATTACTTACAACCGTATTAATAATTATGAGCTTCAGTGTCTTAACAGTGGGAGCTCAAGGTGCCATAGGTGGAAAAGTTAAGCAGGTTGAGTCAAGTAATTATGTATCTGATGTAAGTATAAAGAACAATTTAAAAATAGGGGAAACCGTGGCTGGATTTAAATTACAATCTGAAAAATGGCTTTCTGATATACAATCTACTGCAATGATATTTAAGCATATTAAAAGTGGTGCTAAACTGATTTATTTGCGAAATGAGGATCAAAATAAAGTATTTTCAATAAGTTTTCGTACACCAGTGAGTGATAATACGGGTGTTAATCACATTATTGAACATTCAGTTTTATGTGGTTCAAAGCAGTATCCCGTTAAAGATCCATTCTTGATTATGACTAAACAATCACTTAGTACATTTTTAAATGCATTTACGGGGCCAGATTTTACAATGTATCCAGTAGCTAGTAAAAATAAAAAAGATTTTGAAAACTTGATGAGTGTATATTTAGATGCAGTGTTTTATCCGAATATCTCAAAAGAGCCCAAAATACTTAAGCAAGAAGGTTGGCATTATGAAATTAATAGTAATACAGGAGAGCTTACTTATAATGGTATAGTATATAATGAGATGAAAGGTAACTATTCTTCACCACAGGTAATTTTATCAAAGACTATAAATGAGTCACTTTTTAATAATAATTCATACAGTTTTGACTCAGGAGGTAATCCAGATAATATTCCTGATTTAACTTATGAAAAATTTATAAAAACATATAAAAAATATTATGTTCCATCAAATAGTTCTATATATTTATATGGAAAATTGAATATTGAAAATACATTAAAATTAATTAATGATAAATATCTAGATAAATTCAAAAAAACAACTGTGAATAGTAAAATTAAATCTCAAAAGACATATAAAAAAAATATTGAAAAAACGGCATTATATCCAGTATCTATTAATTCAGCCACAAAAAATATGACATACCTATCTTCGAGTTATGTGATTGATAAGGTTTCAGACGTAGAAAATATCTTAGGTTTTCAAATTCTACAAGAAATTCTTTTGAATACTAAATCGTCACCTTTAAGGAGAAACCTATTACAAAGCAGTATTGGAACTGATGTTTATGCAAATTTTAATCCTTCAACTAAGCAACCAACGTTCAGTATAATTGCTTCGAATGCCAATGAATCCCAAAAATATAAATTTAAAAAATTTGTAGATGATGCATTAAAGCAAGTTGTATATGAAGGATTTGATGAAGAACTTGTAAAATCTGTTGTCACAGCTGTAGAATTAAGTCTGCGAACTCAAAATTCAGATGCTAATAGAGGTATGAATTACATGTCTGCAGCTTTAGGTTCTTGGAATTATGATATAAATCCTACGGAATATTTGGAAATTACTCCTGCACTTAACAAAATAAAATCTGAAATATCAAAGGGTTATTTTGAAAAATTAGTACAGAAGTATTTATTAGATAATAAACATAATTCATTAGTTGTTGTAAAACCTTCAAATGGGCTAAACGAGAAGAAAGATGTTATCTTAAAAAAGAAACTTGCAGAGTATAAAAGGTCATTATCACAAACTGAATTAATAAAAATTAAAAAAGATGCTTTGGACTTAAGAAAATGGCAAGGAGCATTGGATTCAAAAGAAAATTTATCGAAAATACCAACACTTTTACGTAAGGATTTGAATTTAAAAGCAGAAGAAATTCCAACTGTTGAAAAATCAGAAGGTTCTATTAAAGTGATACGTCATTCTATATTCACTAATGGAATAACCTATTCTAATTTTTATTTTGATAGTTCGAAAGTGCCTCAAAACAAAGTATTATATTTAAAATTACTCGCCAGTGTATTGGGGAATATTAACACGGAAAAATATAATATTGTGGAGTTGTCAAATAATATAATGAAATATACTGGAGGAATTAATTTTAATTCAACAGCATTTAAAAATAATACTAATAATAATTTATATACTCCTAAAATGAATGTTTCGATAAATACTATTGATAGTTCATTGCCCAATGCATTTGAACTTTTAGATCAAATAATAAATTACAGCAAGTTAGATGATAAAAAGCATATGAAAAGGTTAATTAAAACATTAAGAGGGAATTATGAGTCTATGTTTGTAAATTCAGGAAGTACCTTTGCAATAAATCGTACATTATCTTATTTATCAGATAGTGGTAAGTATAGAGATTTAGATTATTTACCTTATTATAATTTTATTTGTGATTTAGATGATAACTTTGAAAAAAAATTTGATGAAACAGTAAAAAATTTAAATAATGTCAGTAACATTGTATTTAACAAAGAGAGATTAGTGGTAAGTTATACTGGTAATGAAAAAAACTATGATTATTTTACGTATATTCTAAATAATTTTGAAAAAAAGATGAGGGATAAAAAATTTCCTGAGCAAAAATATAAATTTGATTTTTCAATTAAAAATGAGGCCTTTGTGATTCCATCACAAGTACAATATGTGGTTAAAGCTGGAAATATAAAAGGATCAGGATACAAGTATAATGGACATATGAAAGTTCTTGAGAATATTTTAAATAGTGATTATTTATGGAAAGAACTTAGAGTTAAAGGTGGCGCTTATGGTGGTGCTATAAGGTTTACAAAAGGAGAGGTATTACTTTATTCCTATCGTGATCCAAATTTAAAGGAGACGTTAAATACTTTTAATAAAGTTGTGAAATTTTTAAAAGACTTTAAAGCAGATGATAAAGAAATGACTAATTATATAATAGGAACAATAGGGAGTATGGATTATTTAGCAGGACCTTATTCTAAAGGTATGTTAGGGGACAGTATGTATTTTTCTGGCATCACACAAGATGAAGTTCAAAAGCTACGTAATGAAGTATTATCTACTACGCAGGAAGACATAAGGAATTTTGTGAATTTATTAGAAGTTGTAATTAAACAAAATTTACATTGTGTTGTTGGTAGTGAAACTAAAGTAAATGAAAATAAAGTTTTATTTAATAAAATAGTAGTTCCTATTAAAAAGCCTTTATAAGATGTTTATAAAATTTGCAATGATGTTATTATAATTGTTAATTTAAATATTAATTATAAGTTTAATAAAAAACCAGTGGAATTCCACTGGTTTTTTTAGAAAATTAAATTAAAATTACATTAGGGCGTGAAGTATTTATAAATGCTATGTTATAATGTCAATTAATAGTATATTTACAATTGAGGAAGTGTTTAGGAATGAATTTGATTAATAACAGATACAGATTAATTACAAATTTAAGACAAGATGCGATTATGTCTTCATATCTTGTTTCTGATGTGATAAAAAATCATGAGAAAATACAGTTAAATATTATTAATTCAGAATTTGCATCAGAAAGATTAATAGATTTTTACTCTGCTGAATTTATAACATTAGCAACTATAAAACATAAAAATATAAGTAGAGTTTATGACTTTGGATTAGTTCACACCATTGATAATAAAAAAAATTCTAATAGTGAATTTTTCTATACAAATGATTACATAGAGGATACTAAGACTTTATATGAATTAAATAATGAATTAAATGAAGATGCTATTTTAGATTTATATATGCAATTATGTCTTGCGGTAAATTATTTGCATATGAGAGGTTTTATTTATGGAGAATTAAGTACTGAAAATATAATGATTACTAGTGAAAACAATAAACATAATATTATTCTTAAGGATTTACCAACTATAGAAATCCAAAAACAGGACCATATGTATAATAACATAGAACAACTGGAATTTAAGGCTCCTGAGCTGATAATAGACAATAAAAAAGATATAAAAACAGATATATATTCTATGGGTGTTGTGATGTTGACCTTATGTAAAATTGATGTGCGACAAAATTTCAATGTACATAAAAGTATTTTGATTTTAGAGAATAAGGTTAAAAGTAAGTATGGTGAAAGTAGGTCAACTCTAGATTTTTATAATAAATTAATAAGAATAATTAAAAAAATGACTGAGCAAAATTTAATGAAACGTTACAATAATATAAATGAAATAGTTGATGATATTAATGAATCTTTTAATAAGAAATATAGTGCCTATGTAATTAATGAAATTGAGAAACTAAATTTTAATACTAAAATAGTAGGCAGAAATGCTGAAATCACAAAAATAATGGGTATATATAAGAATTTAATTAAACATAAGACATCAAATAAAATTATACTTATTCATGGCGAGCAAGGAATTGGAAAAACAAGATTATTAAAAGAAATTGAACATTTACTTTATATTAAAAAAGCTATTATACATTCTAGTTTTATTATTGGAAATTGTGAAATTAATAGTAATAGGTCATTTATAGATATTTTAAAGAAAATTGTTTCTATTTCTGATGATGAAACAGTAAAAAAATATCAAAGCGAATTAATTAAATTTATTCCGGAACTTGGATCTGGGAATAACATTAAAGCCTCTGAAAGTTTAGTAGGCAATAAAGAAAAATATAGGCTAATTAGTAGAATATATAGCTTTATTGAAGAGTCTATTAAGAATAAACCTACCGTTTTTATTATTGATAATGCTAATTGTTTAGATGAATTTTCTTTAGAATTTTTAGAGTATATAAATGCTCAAAATTATAAGCAGCAAGATATATTAATTATTTTAGCTTATACTATTGGTCAATATAGTGCAAATAGTAAACTTAAGCAGTTACTAAACAAAAATCAATCTAACATGAATATTTATTTAAACAATCTAAATAATGAAGAAACTATTATTATGATTCAGGAAATACTTAGTATGCCTAAAGCTCCTAATATCTTTGGGGAAAGAATCTACTCAAAAACCTACGGTAATCCTTTATTTGTGGAGGAAACTTTAAAAGATTTTGTAGCTAAAAAAATTCTTTGTATTAATACTAGTAATGGTAAATGGAATACTCCATTTGAAACATTCGATGAAATGCCCATCGCATCAACAATGGAGCAGGCATTATTGAATCAAATAAAGGAAGTTACCCAAGATAGTTATGAAATTTTGAGTACAATAGCAATATTTAATACTGCTGTTTCAATAAAAATTATTGAGAAGTTTTTTGCTAACACTGAAAAGACATTAGAGTATGATATAAATGAATTGTGTTCTAAAGGAATTTTGTGTAAAAAAATTGAAGACATGGGTTTTGTATTTGATTTTTATAATAAGGTGCTTAAAAATCTAATATATAATAGATTAACTGAAGAAGAGAGAAAAGAGAAACATGAATTTGCAGCTTCGATTCTAGAAAATTTTTATAAAAACGAAAAGAGCGAAAATAAAGAAGAGCTCATATATCATTTGGAAAAGGCAAAGGATAAACATAGAATAGCAAAATATTGTATAGAGATTGCTGAGAAAATGAAATCATTTAGAATAATGGATGAAGCTATTTCTAAATATGAAAAGGCTTATTCTGTTTTATCTGATGAAGAGGATCAAAATAAAAAAGTAGAACTTCTTCTTGAAATAGGAAATATTTATGTAGATACAGGGAACTTATCAAGAGCACTTGAAACCTATAAAAAGATATATGGATATTCAATGAATTTAGTTGAAGAAAAACTTCAAGTTGATTGTGCAAATAAAATAGCACATATATTTATTAGGAGAAATGAAGTGCAAAAATCACTGGAGTTTATAGAAAAAGGTGAAAGAATTTTGATGAATATTAAATATATGGAGGGTTACCTCGAAAATAAAAAAAATCTAGCAGATGTATATACTGCAAAACAAGAATACGATAAGGTTTTTGACATATGTACGGATTGTTTAAAAAAATGTGGTAATGATTATATAAAGTACAAAGGACTTATGTACAATAATCTTGGGATTCTATATGCTGAAACTTCTAGAATAGTTGAAGCATTAGAGTGTTATAGAAAAGGACTTAAGTATTTTGAAGAAATAAATTACCCGGAAGGTATGTGTCGTTGTTTAAATAACATAGGAGTAATTTATGGAGACCATTATAATGACAGTGAAACAGCAATTACCTATTATAATAAGTACTTAGTAATCTCTCAGGAAAATAATATAATTTACTTAGAGTTATTTGCTTTAGTTAATTTAGCAACTTCTTACTGTGATAAATTTGATTATGATGTGGCATTAAAATATTTTAAAGATGTACTTGAAAAATCAAAAGCCATAGAATTTGAAAGTAACATATTCTATAGTTATAACTATCTCTCTTTTGTTTCTCTAAAAATGGGAAATATAAAAGAAGCATATGAATATAATTTACTAGCACAGAAGGAACTTAAGTTATATCCCATTCAAGGTAAAGATATTTCTATATATTATCAAATGGGTGCAGAATTTTATTATGGAATTGGTGACATTGATGTCGCTTTTGATTTAGTTAAAAAGGCTTTAAATATATATAATAATGATGGTACGATTCAAGATAATAATAGTAAATTATTATTGTTTAGTTTAGAAATATATAAAGCAGAAAAACTTGAGGACATAAAAATCCACCTTAAGAATATAAAGACAATGATAGAAGGGCATAAGAATAGTATAAATAAGATCAATTCATTATATGAAATATGTATAGTTTTATTTGAAAAAGGATTTGAGAGGGAAGCTATCAATTTATTTGAGAGTTATTCTTTTAGTGAGGAATACAGTTTAGTTGAGATGGTTAATATTAAAAGGTTATATTTAAAAGGACTCATTTCCAAAGGTAAAAAGAAGATAGATAGCTTAATATTAGCTTTGGATTTATGTAAAAAAATTAAAAACAAACATTTTCAATGGAGAATATGTAGTGCAATTGGAGATTATTACTTCATGAAATTTGATTATTTCTATGCAGTAAACTACTATTTGGAAGCTTGTGAGATAATAAAAGATTGTACGTTGCAGTTGCCAGAGTCTTTAAGAATAAATTATATTAATGCATGCAATAGGATGAATCCTTTTAATGTGATTAAAGGATTTAGCACACCCAATACTTATAGCAAAATGAGTAATTTGGGACAAGGCAAAATAACCATTTTAAACAATGAAGATTTGACAATTCTTTTTAGTTACCATGCATTTGCTGAAATATTAAACAATAAAAATTTTGTAGAATTAGCTCAAAAAATATATAGTTCGATTCTTCCAAAAGGGATTAAAAATATAAATGACATAATTAACAATATGTGTGAAGACCCATTGCAAACATTGGATGTCATTACAAAACTTATTTCAAGTATAACGTTAGCTACTAGAAGTTTAATTATTTCTGAAGGAAATGCTCATGAATACTCAGTTGTTGCAACAAGTGATGGCAATAATGATATCAATGATATAAAATTAATACTGCAAAGAGCTTTGGTCACTAAAAAACCTATATTAGTTTGTGAAGCTTTTAATAACACTCAAAATATAGACTTGAGATTTATGCCCACTGGTATGAAATCTATAATGTGTATACCAATTTTAAGAAATGAACAATGTTATATAGAAAACTCTAAGGGAGAAAATAAAAGAGAATGTGAAAAAGTTAAGCAAGTAAAGCAAGTAAAAATAAAGGGTTATTTATATATGGAGTCTGATAGAGTGTTAAATAATTTTAATGAAGATAGTTTGAATAAATGTTTAGAATTAACCTCATTTATAAGTTTCATAATAGAAAATTATTTACTGAAAATTAGTTCTTCAATTGATAAACTGACAGGATTGCTAACAAGGCGTTTTTTAGAGGAAGCTCTAATTGAGAATATAGAGAAAACAAAGGCAACTGGTGGGATATTCTCAATAATAATGTTTGATTTAGACAATTTTAAAGGTGTAAATGACCTGTTTGGTCATCAAACTGGAGACCAGGTACTTCGAGATGTTAGTAAAATTGTTTTGGATTCAATTAGAAAAATAGATATATGCGGACGATATGGTGGAGAAGAGTTTATTGTTGTTTTGCCAGAAACTGATACGGATGCTGCTAGTGGCATTGCAGAGAGGATAAGGATAAATATTGAAAATAATAAAATATTAGGTTCGAAAAGAGAACTTACGGTGAGTATGGGTATTGCTACTTACCCAATTCATGGAACGTTTAAAGGGGAGCTTGTAGAAAAAGCTGACCAGGCATTATATGAGGCTAAAGCAAATGGTAAAAATAGATGTCAAATCTGGGAAGAAAAATTTTCTGGTAGATCTCAGGTTAGCAATAAGCTCTCAGGAATAATATCAGGAAATGTATTTCAAGATTCCAGAAATGTACTAGCTATGGTAGAGTTAATTGAAATTATTAAAGAAGAGTGTGATTTAAAAACTAAAATATATAAAACACTTGGAAGAATAATTGAAACCACTGAGGCGAAGAATGGTATGCTATTTGTTCTTAATCAAAATAAGATTACTGAAAAATATGGCAGAAAGATTTTTAAGGAAAATTGGATCAAAGTTATAGGTTATAGTGAAAGCATAATAGAATCTGTAATTAAAAACATGCAAGGAGCATGTTTAATTGATTGGGATTCTATAACAGATTATGATCTAGTAACTGGAATGCCAAATTGGAATTCTATTTTAGTTGTTCCTATAATTAAATCAGGGGTTATATGTGGAATACTTTATTTAACTGTTCCGATTAAAGTTAAGGAATTTAAATTTGAAGATTTAAATTTTGTTAACACTCTGGGGCAGCTATTAGTGGGAATACTATAGCAGCGTAGGAAGGACATAAAGCGTAAGTTTTATGTCCTAGTTTCGTTTATGGTATAATTAGAAGATTATAAAATTCATATAACTAGGGAGAAGATATGTTAGCAGAAGATATGATATTACAAATATTTAATGAAGGAACTAGTGGTAAAAATCATTCTAAAGGTCAAAGGGTTCTTAGTAATGATTTGGTTTCTTCTGTAGGAATTACAAATGAAGATAAATTAATATGCGTCGAGGGCAATGTAATTTCAGAGAAGCTTTTTAATGAATATCACACAAAAATTGAGATGGACGCAGATCGAAGAAGTATTTTTTCTACATACTGTAGTTGCGCGGATTTTGAAAATAATGAATTTAAAAAAGAAAATTATTGTTGCAAACATTTAGTGGCAACCTTTTATAAGGCATTGGAAGAGTTATCGAGAAATCCTCTTTTAAAAGAAGATGATGCGGTGGAAGCAGGTATATTTAAAAATAGTAGCAATGTATTATCTATGCTTTTAGGTGATGAAAAACATAAGGAAGAAACTAAAATAGAGGTATATATAAATAGAAACCAGTGGAATACTAACCTTACAGCTGAGTTCAAAATAGGATTAAGCTCTATGAGTGCAAGTAATCTTTACGTTTTAAAGGATATTAATCACTTTTTATTAGGATACAATAATAATATTCCAATAAACTATAGTAAAAATTTTACTTTAAGTATGGAAAATCAAAAATTCTCCACAAAGGATAAAAGGCTTATTGATTTTATTGAAATGTTGAAAACCATGGAGGAATCAGTGAGGCACATAAACAAAAGTGAAGGAAAGTATATAGATGGTAAATATGCAAAAATTCCGAAATATTTAACAAGAGAATTTTTTGATATTATTACAAAACATAGGGTATATCTAAATGAAGGTTTTTTTTATAGACCTTGTGATACTGAAATTTTATATGAGTCTCCACCATTAGATTTTGATTTGAAAATAATAAAAGATAAGTATGTGCTTAAATCTTCAAGTGGAATGCCCGTATCGTTAGGTTCTAAAAATGATGTTTTTTTGTATGGGAGCACAATATATCTCCCAGGTTATGAGTTTTGTTATAAGATAAGTCCTTATCTTCAAGTTTTTAATGAGGCAAAAGTTGTAACTATGACAAACCTCGAGGAAGAAAATATATTAAGGCGGCTGATACCAGATCTTAATTTTCTATCACCCAGTGTTGTTTTATCTAAGGCTATAAAAGATAAAATAATAATGGCTAAAAGCCAGTTTAATTTCTACTTTAATCAAGAAGGAAAAGAGATTACTTTAACACTCAAGGTTAAGTATGGAACTTTTGAGTTTAATATCTTTGAGGATTGCTTTGAAAAAATAATATATAGGGATTCTAAAAAAGAAGCCCTGGTTGTTTCAATTCTAAAAAACTTAGGTTTTGAGCAAATAAAGAATAGGTTTTATTTTCTTAAGGGAGAGGACTACATATTTAACTTTTTTAAAGGGGATATAAATCGTCTACAAGAAATAGGAGAAGTATATTACTCTGAGAACTTCAAAGGTTTAAAAGCTCTGGGAACTAAGGCTATTAGTGGAGATATTAAAAGTGGTAAATATAATTACTTTGAAATGGATTTCAAAATAGGAGATATTAATCCACTAGAAACTAACAATATATTAAGGGCATTTAGAAATAGTCTTAAATATTATAAGCTTAAAAATGGTGAGTATCTTGATTTAGAAGAATTAGAACTTAATAAATTTTTAAAACTTCTAGATGTTATGGCAATAACTTGTGGTGACAAAAATCATATTAAAATACCTAAAAATAAGGGCGTTTTCTTAGATAGTTATTTAGAGGATAATAAGATTAGATATATAAAAGGGAAAAAAGAACTAAAAGAAGTAAAAGATAAAATTAAGAATATTGGGAAATTAAACTTCAAAGAGCCCAATGGACTATTGGGTAAATTAAGAGAGTATCAAAAACTTGGATACAATTGGTTCAAAACCTTAGATTATTTAGGATTTGGTGGGATTTTAGGAGACGAAATGGGTCTTGGTAAAACAATTCAAGCTATCACTTTTATATTATCAAGTAAGGGAAGTAAAACTTTAATTGTAGCACCTACATCTCTTATTTATAACTGGATTAGCGAATTTGAAAAATTTGCACCTAGTTTAAAAGTAGCTGCAGTTAGTGGAGCACAGGATGTAAGAAGTGAAATAATTAAAAATATAGAGAATTTTGATGTTCTTATTACTACCTATAATCTATTAAAGAGGGATTTAGAAAGCTATAATGGAATAGAGTTTAATCATTGTATATTAGACGAAGCACAAAACATTAAAAATCCAAACTCTCAAAATGCAACAGCTGTAAAGGAAATAAAGGCAGATACAAAATTTGCACTAACAGGAACTCCAGTAGAAAATTCCCTTATGGATTTATGGTCTATATTTGATTTTATAATGCCTGGATACTTATATGATGAAAAGATATTTAGTGTAAGATATCATAAAAAACTTAAGACAAGTCCGGAAATATTAGAAGATTTAAATAGACTTATAAAACCTTTTATTCTAAGGCGAAGGAAAAAAGATGTTTTAAAGGAATTACCTGATAAGATAGAAAAAACATTAATGGTTAGTTTAGATGATGAGCAAAAGAAAGTTTATAAAATATATGCAAATCATGCCATGGAACTTATTAAAAACAAGGTACAAAACGATGAGTTTAAAAATAGTAAGATAGAAATTCTAGCATATATAACAAAGCTAAGACAGCTATGTTTAGATCCCACGGTACTCATGAATGATTATAATGGTGGTAGTGCAAAAATAGAAGCTCTAGTTGAATATCTTCATAAAATTATTGACGAGCAGCATAGAGTACTTGTTTTTTCACAATTTACATCTGTTCTTAAGAATATACAAAAGAGACTTAAAGTGGAAGGAATATCTTTTAGTTACTTAGATGGATCTGTGCCAGCAGAGAAGAGAATGAATTTGGTAAAAGAATTTAATGATGGTTGCAATTCTGTATTTTTAATTAGTTTAAAGGCTGGAGGAACAGGACTTAATTTAACTTCAGCAGATGTAGTAATTCACTTTGATCCTTGGTGGAATCCAGCTGTGGAAGAACAAGCAACTGATAGGGCTCATAGAATAGGTCAAAAGAATGTGGTGAGTGTTATAAAAATTATAGCAAAGGGAACTATTGAGGAAAAAATTCTATTACTTCAAGAAGAGAAAAAAAAGCTAATATCAGAGCTTATGGGAGATGAATTATCTAGTGGTGAAGGTTTTGCTGCAATGAGCGAGACGGAGATATTTGGGTTGTTTGAGATGAAGGAATAATTGGTATATAATCTTGTATAATGAAATTAGGTATAATGAAATTAACTTATGCTCACAATAAACTGAGGTGAGATTATGGATAAAAATACTGATATAAAAGAAATGAACAAATTTTTAAAAGGTATACACATGGGAGGTTCTACTTTTAAAGACTATCTTCATAAAGCAAAAGATCCAGAGCTTAAAGAGGTATTGGTTAAAATTATAGAATCCTTTAAAACACATGAAGAAGCAATTACAAATAGAATAGAGGATCTTTCCGGTAATGCTGCTGATACACTCGGGGTAATGGGCACAATGGCAGATTTTCTTGAAAAGATTAAACTTGTACCTGTAAATACCGATGCAGAAGTCTGCGCACATGCAATTTCTGCTATGGAAATGGGAATAAAGCAAGGCAAAAAGTTTATAGAGCAGAACAAGGGCTTGGATGATAGTCTTATGAGGGAAGTAGAAGCGGTTGTAGCCGATTATGACAATCACTTAAGAAAAATTCAAGAATCAATGCTAATATGTAAATAATAAATGCTCCCACACGTGGTTCAGTTCATTTTGTGGGAGCATTTATTATTTAATACTTATAAACATACTTTTAAGTGTACTATAGTGACATTTGTACCATTCATTTTCAGGGTCTATTTTATATGCTATTTCTGCAAATTTTAATGCGTTTATGTTATTTCCATTTGCCATATATACTTCAGAGGTTCCAAAATAGGCGTTGCTTTTTTTGTTATCCACTTCAATGGCTTTATTATATACTTCAATAGACGCTTTGTTATTATGTAAGGAGAATAGTGTACGCGCTTTACCACATAATGCATCATATAAACCTGGACTTAGTTTAAGACAAAAATTAAAACATTCTAAAGCTCTATTAAAATCGTTTAGAATAGCTAAAAACTCTGCTTTTTTTAAATATATGTTTACATTTTTTTTGTCATTCTCAAGAAGTTTCTCGCAATAGTAGATGCATTTATCGAAATCACCACTTAGATCGTTTATATCAACTAACATCCAGTAAGCTTTTGGATCATTTGGTACTAGACTGAGATATTTTTTTATACATTTTTCTGCCTCACAGGTTTCGTATAATTCTATATAAGCTTGAGCTTTTATAAAATAAACTTCGGCACAGTTATTATTGAGTAAGATTGCTTTATTAAAATTCTTGAATGCTTTTTCAATCTCACCATCATTAAAAAGTCCTTTTCCTTTTTCTATATATTCTTTTATTAGGGTTTCATCCGTTATTAATTTATTAATATTTTTCATTTGAATTCCCCTTCCATGTACAATCATACATTAGAATTATTGACATAAAATAAAACAGTATACATATTGTTACCAAATTATCATTTAAAATCGCTGTAAGATTTTTAAAGTCTAGTAAGGGACAAACAATTCTAATGGTTACAGGCATAGTAAGCTTTATTTTGAAACAAGTAATAAAAACCGTATCAATATTTGAGTTTCTACAAATATTGATACGGTAATTTTAGTTTTATGTAAAATATTGAATTATATTAAAACACATTAAAGTATATTAAATAAATTTGTTCATTTTGTACTTACACAAAACGACATAATATTCATATTTTATCTTGATATATTTTTATCATATGATATACTAAGTTTGTTCTAAACATAACAAAGGAAAAAAAATAATAATAACGGGGGTTTCATATGAAAATTAAAGCAATAATATTATCATTAGTTGTAGGTGCTACACTACTAGCAGGATGTGGTTCTAAAGAAGTAGCAAAAACAGAACCAGCAAAAACCGCTGCTGTAACAAAAGAACCAGCAAAAACTGATATTGTAACAACTGCTTCAATAGTAAATGACCAAACTACCCTTCAAAAATCAACAAGCAAAGAAGGATCTTGGATTGTTTTAGCAACTAAAGATATAACAGTTGATAAGGAAATCGTTTTAGAAGGTGAATTTACAAAAGCTGATAAAGTTGATAAAACAAAAAAAGTTCCAGCAGGACGTAAATTAATCCTTATGACTAGAGATGATAAAAAAGTAACAACTGGTACGTTTACTTTAACAGCACCAAAATTAACAGTTAAAAGTTTAAATACTACAATGGAAGGCGGAACATTTGTAGGAGACGTATATGTTCAATCTAAAGGATTTGCTTTAGAAAAAATTAAAATACAAGGAAATCTTTATTTCGCAACAGAAGAACTTAAATCTGCATTTAAATTAGAAGAGGGTTCTTCTGTAACTGGAACTACAGCAGTAAAATAATAAATTAGGATATCTACTTTTAAAAGTAGGTACTTATATACACAAAAAATCAGCCAATCCATTAGAAATTAATGGGTTAGCTGATTTTTTAATTAAAATGATATCTAATTATTAATGTGGTATATAAATATCATTATGCAAAAGAGAGTAAAGTATGTACTTAGAGTTTGAATATCGGTTTCCATTTTACAAATAATGTATAAATATGAGTATTTACATAAAAATTCACCGATAAACTTAAAGTTATAGATTTTGTTCATTTTGTATATACAAATAAACACATAAATGTAATATTTGTTCTTGTTATATTTTTATCACGTGATATACTAGAATAAGTAAGATAACATGTAAAGGAATTCAACATGTTAATGAAAATAATAATTGGGGGTATTAAAATGAAAATTAAAGCAATAATGTTAACACTAGCGCTAGGAGCTACTTTATTAGTAGGATGTGGTTCTAAAACAGCAACAACAACCACAACAACAACAGCTGCACCAGCTGCAACAACAGCAGCACCAGCTACAACAACAGCAGCACCAGCAACTGATGTTGCAACAACAGCTTCAATAGTAGGTGACGAAGCTGCTTTCCAAAAAGCAGTAAGTAAAGATGGATCTTGGCTTATAGCAACAGTAAAAGATTTAACTGTTACTAAAGAAATTGTTTTGGAAGGTGAATTTAAAAATGAAGCTAAAGTTACTGCTCGTACAATAGCTCTTTATGCTCAGGACGCTAAACAGGTTAAATCAGCTTCATATACTGTAACAGCACCAAAATTAACAGTTAAGAGTGAAAATACTACAATTAAAGGTGGAACATTTAAAGGCGACGTATATGTAGAATCTCCAGGCTTTACAGTAGTAGATGGTAAAGTAGACGGAAATCTTTATTTTAAAACAGAAGCACTTAAATCTGCATTTAAACTAGGAGCAGGTGGATCTGTAACTGGAACTACTGCAGTAAAATAGTAAATTAGGTTGTCATTTTTAAAATTGACTAACACCTAAACATAAAAAAACAGCCAATCCATTTTTAAATTAATGGATTGGCTGTTTTTTTTATTATGATAAATTAACAAATCTTTCATAAGCACTTTGTAGAAATGTATATTATTAAAATAGAAATTACAATGAAAAAAATGCATTTAACAAAACTCTTCTTATTATAATCAATATCTGATATAATTAATTGGTTTGTATAAATAATGGACAAAAATATTTTAAAATAGAAAGGTAAATAAAAATGATAAAATTTAAAAAATTAGGACTAAGCGATGATATTCTAAGTATGATTAAAATCCAAGGAATTAGTGAGCCAACGCAGGTTCAAGAGCAAAGTATCAAATTAATAAAGGATGGCAAAGATGTGATAGCAGAGGCACAAACAGGAACTGGGAAAACACTTGCGTTTCTATTGCCAATGTTTGATAATATGTCAGCTGATATAAATACGATTCAAGGATTAATAGTAACACCCACAAGAGAATTAGCACTTCAGATAACTCAGGAAGCTAAAAAGATTGCACCATGTAAAGATTTAAATATTTTGGCAGCTTACGGTGGTAAAGACATTGGTGCGCAACTAAAAAAACTAAAGGGAAATATTCATCTTGTCATTGCAACGCCAGGAAGACTATTAGACCATCTTAGTCGCGGTACGGTGAAACTTGATAATCTTAAGACATTAGTACTAGATGAGGCTGATCAAATGCTCCTTATGGGATTTAAAAATGATATTGAGGCTATTTTAGAAAAAACATCAAAGAAGAGGCAAACTTTATGTTTTTCAGCAACCATGAGTTCAGAAGTGAAAAAAATGGCATACAAATATATGAATGATCCTATAGAAGTAATTATTAAAAAGGAAGAAACAACCCTTAAGAATATAAAACAATTCTTAATAGAAACTACAGATAGAAAAAAACAAGAAGATTTATGCAAAGTAATGGACGAAGGCAATCCTTTTATGGCCATTATATTTTGTAGAACTAAAAGAAGAGTTGATGATCTTGAGGTAGCTCTTTATAAAAAGGGCTACAATTGTAAAAAACTACACTCAGATATTACACAATCAAAAAGAGAAAAGATAATGAAAGAGTTTAAACACTGTGATATTCAGTATTTAATTGCAACAGATGTAGCATCCAGAGGGTTAGATATAAATGGAGTTAGTCATGTTTATAACTATGACATACCTGAAACTGCTGAAGCGTATATACACCGCATTGGAAGAACAGGTAGAGCTGGCGAGGATGGATACACATATTTATTTGCAGCACCCAAAGATAAATTTCTTTTAGATGCTATAGAAAAGAAAATCAAAGGTAAAATTCCTAGAAAAATTTTAGAATAATTAAAAAAAACTTAAAGTTGATTTAATCAACTCTAAGTTTTTTATTGTATAGGAAACAGTTTTGTGTTTTTATCTTCATAGTCTTTCTTGAACTTCCCTCAGGAATATATGTATAGTTGTATTAATTTTCTCCGAAAGTGGCTCAAAATAAGAAGAGCAGAAACATTGAAATTCCATTTAAAATTCTTGTTTTGCGAATGCAAAATTCTCGTAAGCCTGCCAGGACGGCAGGCTAGCGAACCTGAGCCAGGACGGCGAATGTGAGTGCATAACAATTAATAATTGTTATGTCCCCCAGAGAACGACCCAGAGGTAGAGAATTTTACATGAGCAAAATATTAGAATTTCTTAATGGAATTTCACGTTTTAAACTCTTATTTTGAGTTATGCAGGAGAAAATTAATACCGGATGCATATATTTAAGTTATTATTTTTAGTTTTACTATACGATTTTTACTGGTGTCTAATATAATGAATTTTGTATCGTTAAAATTTATTGTCTCACCTGTGGCTGGAAGTCTTCCGTGTATTCCTGTAACGTAACCACCTATGGAATCAAAATCATCTGACTCAATATTGAGGCCTATCATTTCATTAACCATGCTTATTTTTGTATCTCCGTCAACAATGAATTCATCTTCTTTGATAACTTCAATTTTATCAGTATCATCGTCATATTCATCGTCTATATCTCCAACTATTTCTTCTACTAAATCTTCGATAGTAACAATACCAGCCGTACCACCATATTCATCCAGCAAAATTGCTATTGGTACTCGTTTTAAACGCATGTCTGCAAATAAATCAACAGTACTTTTAAACTCGTAGGAAAAGTAAGGTACACGCATATGTTTCTCTATACTGAATTCTTCTTTTCCATCTTCGAAGAAAATTAAATCTTTAATATATAAAACTCCAATAATATTATCAACAGTATCTTCATATATAGGAAGTCTTGAGAATTGCTCTTCCCTGAAGATTTTTATGAGTTCTTCGTAAGTTGAGTTTGCATTTGCTACAATCATATCAGTCCTTGGAGTCATAACATCTTTTGCTTGTGAATCTCCAAATTCAAATACATTATAAATCATTTGCTTCTCTTCGCCTTCTAAAACTCCTTCTTCGTGACTTACATTAACCATAGTCTTTAACTCTTCTTCAGTAATAAATGGCCTTTGCTTACCTATTTCTCCGCCAAATATTTTTATGATTGTATTTGTTATATAAGTTAATACCATAGTAATTGGACTTAAAATGATGGTAATTAGACTTAATGGCCGAACAATTTTTAATGAAACTTTTTCAGAATTTTGTGCAGCTAATGATTTTGGTGTTATTTCCGAAAAAATTAATACAAGAATTGTCATTATAGCAGTTGCAATACCGACTCCAGAATCACCCCAATATTGTATAGCAAGAGAAGTTCCTAGTGCAGAAGCACCTATATTTGCAACGTTATTTCCTACCAAAATACCGGTTAAGAGTTTACTTGGGGTTTTAAGTAATTTATTAATTAAGTCAGCACCTTTAATTTCTGAATCTACCATATGTCTTAATCTAATTTTGCTTAAAGTCATAAGTGAAGTTTCAGAGGCAGAGAAAAAGGCTGAAAATAGTAATAAAATTACTAAAGATAAAATTTGCCACGTACCATCGGGGTCCATAATATTTTCACACTCCTTAAGAATAGAACATAAAAAAATTATATCATAAAATGCATGATATTTAAATAAATTTATCATTAACGCTTTAAATAATTGTCAATCATAAGAGGGTATAGTTCAATTGTATAGGCATATTTAATATACAAGATGAAACAATAATGAAAACTGGAATTTAATATGGTATCATATATTGTGTGCATTTTATTTATGATGTTACTTTAAATACAGTGGGGAAGGAGTTAATTTATGGTAGGAATTAAGCCGCATAGAATAAAAATATTTATTTTACTATCAATAACTTTAATTATATTTGTTACAATAATTAAAGGAAGTAGTGAAATTAGCCATACAAAAAAGAAAATACCCTTGGCGGAGAAGGGAGTATTAGACTTAAGAAATTGGGATTTTAAAAAGGATGGTATGATAAAACTCAATGGAGGATGGGAGTTCTATGATAATAAATTGCTTTTACCTCAGGATTTTGCTAATATCCCTGCAGAAACTATTAGGTATAAAAATTTACCTGGTGTTTTAAATAAACAGGGATATTCTACATATAGATTGAAGTTACTTATGGATAATAAAGAGGAACTTTATTCAGTGAGGATAGGGTTTATTCAAAGCGCCTATGAACTTTGGGCTAACGATAAATTAATAAACTCTGTAGGACAGGTGGGTAAAACTAAAAATGATATGATTCCACAAAAGGTACCTGCAATAGACTCTTTTTATGTGGAAAATGGTGCAACCTATTTAGTCCTTCGGGTTAGTGATTTTTATAATAAATATGGGCATATAGATACATTAGTACTTGGGGATTCAGAAAAAATAACAAGTATAAGAGAGAATAAATTAGCACTAAGTTTATTTATTTTCGGATGTACTATTATGGCGGCTATATTTAGCTTTGGAGTATTTGTTAATAGAAGAAAAGACAAAGGTCAATTATATTTTGCAATAGTTTGCGTAATAATCGCCATCAGAACACTATTTATAGGCAAAGGATTTTTGACTCCATTATTACCTCACATTAATTATATATTTGCTGCAAAAGTAAAACTTTGGACTTTTTATGGATATATTCCATTCATTATATTGTTTATTGATAACTCTTACAAAAAAATCATGTCTCGTAAATTAGTTAAAACATCTAATTATATAGCTTTGCTATATACGTTAATTGTGATTTTTATTCCAGTTCAGTATTATTTATACTATATAGCGCCTTTTGAAGCATTTGCACTAGTATTTACATTTTATATGATGTATACAATTTCTGAAATATATATACAGAGGCAACAAACAGACTATATGGTTGTTGAAGGAATAAATTTCAAAACAAGTCTTATTAATATAATAAAGGTGCCAACTGACTATATGGTTATGGTAGGATTGTTTGCTTTATTTATTACACGAATTAATGATATCTTGTATGAATACAGTATCATAATTACAGACTTATTTGCATCACAAGGTATATTGATTTTTATTATTGTGAATTATTATGTACTAGCCAAGAGGCAAGCTAACGAACTTTCTAGGGTTGAGAATAGTAGTGCTAAACTTAAATCTTTAAATGACTTAAAAGATGATTTTCTTGCTGTAACTTCTCATGAACTAAAAACTCCATTAAATGGAATAATTGGATTAACTGAAGGAATAGTAAATAATAAATATACTAATATAGATGTAGAGCTCAAAGAGGACCTGTTTTTGGTGAATTCTAGTGCTAAAAGGTTATCTAACTTGGTTAATGATATGATGATATTCTCTAAACTTAAAAATAATCAAATTGTTTTACATACTAAATCTGTTAATATAAGCAATGTAGTAGATATGGTAATAAAATTTAGCGAAATGTCAATAAACAATAAAAATGTTATTTTTAAAAACTTTATTGATAAAAATACACCTTATGTATTTGGAGACGAGGATAGAATACAGCAAATTTTATATAATTTATTGAGTAATTCTATAAAATTTACGCACAAAGGGGAGATTATATTATCTTATGTTGTAAAAAAACCTTTTGTTGAGATCTGTGTTGCAGACACAGGAATCGGAATTTCAGAGCATAATCTTCATAAAATTTTCAATAGATACGAGCAAGTGGATGGAATTTCAGAAAAATACGGTGGTACTGGAGTAGGTCTTTATGTAACTAAAGAACTTATTCAAATACAGGGTGGTACTATTAAGGTTTCTTCAGTTGTTGGAGGTGGAAGTAAATTTATTTTTACTCTCCCATTATGCACTGAGGAAGAGCTAAAGAGTAGTCTTCATGAAAATCTTAATAATAAAGATAATGAAGAGACCGCGGAAATTCTAGCCAAGTATTCAAAACAACTAGAGATAAAACCTAACATAGTAAATGTATCGATGGAGCATGTTAGAAAAATCATTAATGAAAATATAGATTCAAGTAGTAAGGATAAGTATAAAATTTTAATAGTTGATGATGAGTATGTAAACCTTAAGGTATTAAAAAATTATCTGTCAAATGGAAATTTTGAAATTTTGGAAGCATCTTCAGGTACGGATGCATTGAGGGTAGTAGACGAAAATGTAGATTTAGATTTAGTAATTCTTGATATGATGATGCCTGATATTTCAGGTAATGATGTATGTGAGATTATTAGGGAAAAACAATCAATTTTTGAACTTCCTGTGTTAATTATGACTGCAGATAGTAGCGTAGAACATTTAGTTTTAGCCTTTGAGTGTGGTGCAAATGATTATTTAAATAAACCTTTTAATATGCATGAATTACTCTGCAGAATAAATACTTTGATAACATTAAAGCAATCTGTAAAAAAAGCTCTATCATTAGTGCATGAGCTTGGAATAGCTAAAAATCAGGTTGAAACCCTTAGTGTGCAAAACGCAGAAGCGAGTAGGCGGGTTGAAGAACTTATAGCAAATGACAAAGTTAAAACTGATTTTTTAACTAATATGTCACATGAACTTAGAACTCCTCTAAATGTAATTTGTAGCACAATACAGTTGTTGAAATCCTTAGACGGATCAAAAAACTTAGGTGATGAAAAGATTAAATATTATATTAATATAATGAATCAGAATTCGCTAAGGTTACTTAGACTTATTAATAATATTATAGATACAACTAAAATTGAAGCAGATTACATAAGCCTTAATCTAAAAAATGGCGACATAGTATATGTTGTAGAGGAGATATCGCAATCTGTAGCTGAGTATATAAAAAGTCATGGTATATCTCTTATATTTGATACTGATGTAGAGGAAAAAATAATTGCATTTGATGAAGAAAAAATAGAAAGAATTATGTTGAATTTATTATCCAATGCAGTTAAATTTACCGAGAGAAATGGAAGTATTCTAGTTAATATTTTTGATAAAGGCGATTTTATTGAAATATCTGTAAAGGACACAGGTATAGGAATTCCAAAAGGTAAGTTAGAGTTTATTTTTGAACGGTTTGCGCAAATTGATAAATCTACATCAAGACATAACGAAGGTAGTGGTATAGGACTCGCGTTAGTAAAATCTCTTGTTGAAATGCATGGAGGTAAAATTAATGCATATAGTGAAGAGGGGAAAGGAAGCGAATTTATAATAACGCTACCAGTTAGAGTAGTTGATAGAGAAGATGAAGAAAATAATTTTAATAATAAAGAGGTGTTTGAAACAAATTATGAGCAAAATCTATCAATAGAATTTTCCGATATATATAAATAGATTTTATGTTTCTATAGAAAATAGTTTTATAAAATAACTATGTGGGTACAATATAAATAGATTACGAATAATTAAGTTACCTATTTTGAATTTTTGATGTATAATTATAAATCATATTATTATATTATTATTTGCAAACAAAACAATTGTAAAATAAAGTAATTATATGTTGAAATGTTATTAATACGACTATAGAAAAAATTCAGAGCTATGTATAATTAGTGAGTATCCATTTGGCAACTAAAGTTCAAAAAAGTAGCTACTTGCCAAAAATGAGTTAACAGTCTAAAATGATACATGAATGCAAGAAGAGGATGTTTATGGTATATCCTAAAGGGAAAGGTTGAGATTATGATTTTTAAAAGACTTATGCTTGAAGATAAGAATATATTTGAAGAATTTATATATCCATATAAATTTCTAAGTTGCGAATATTCTTTTACAACTCTCTATATATGGAGAGAGGCTTGTGATATTTGTTTTGCTATTTATAAAGGTGCTCTAATAATAAAGAAAAAAGATTTTGAGGGAAGATACTATTTTATGCAACCTCTGGGATATAGCAAGGAAAATCTTAAAGAAATAATAGATGTATTAATAGAATACAAAACAAAAGATAATATGGATTACTTGTTTAAGGATCTTGATGAGGATTTTATGGAAGAAATAAAGGTAATATACGGTGATACTCAGGGCATCTATATAAAGGAAGATAGAGATAATTTTGATTATTTATATGAAACCGAAAAACTTATAAAACTTTCTGGTAAGAAACTTCATGGTAAAAAAAATCATTATAACTCCTTTGTGAAAAATTACAATTATGAAGTTAAAGAAATTAAAGAACCAGAAGTAATAAGAGATGTTATCATAGCAGCTGAAAAATGGTATGAAAGCAATAAAGCTGATTATATACTAAATTGTGAATTGCAGGGAATAAAAGATGTTTTAAGGAATATTGAAATTGTAAATACTAAGGGAATAGCCGTTTACGTAGAGGGGAAAATAGTAGCTTTTAGTTTAGGTGAAAAATTAAATGATAATTTGGCAGTAATCCATATAGAAAAAGCAGATGTGAAGTATAGTGGAGTTTATAGCTTTATTAACAAAACATTTGTTGATAGAAATTTTAGTGATGTTAAGATAATAAATAGAGAGCAGGACCTTGGATTAGCAGGGCTTAGAAAATCAAAATTATCTTATCATCCATTAAAATTAGAAAAAAAATATATCTTTAGTTTTAATAATATTTAATGACATCAAATAATAGACTAGCCGTTTGCTAGTCTATTTATTTGAAAGGGTCTTATACTTTTTTTCAAATTTAAAATGGGAAAGGTGATAAAATGAAAAATCTTTTGCGTGGAAAAAAAATAAATCTTACTTCAATAAATGAAGAGGATATCTTGGAATTTCAAAAATGGTTTAATGATGTATCTTTTATGCGGAATTATGATGTAGTAAGCGCAATTCCTAAAAATACAGAAGATATAAAAGATATGTTTAGTGAAATAACAAAATGCAACACAGCATATATTTTTGCTGTGAAAGAACTTAAGGAGCAGAAATTAATAGGAGTTACAGGATTTGAAAATATATCTTGGAATAATGGAACAGCTTTAATATACATAGGAATTGGAGAAGAAAAAAGTAGGGGACAAGGACATGGCACAGAAGCTTTTAAATTAACAATAGAGTTTGGATTTGAGGAACTGAATTTCCATAGAATATATCTCACTGTACTTGAATACAACGAACCTGCTATAAAATTATACGAAAAATTGGGATTTAAAAGAGAAGGGGTTTACAGAGAATTCATTCATAGGGATGGCAAACGGTATGATATGTATTTGTATGGGTTGTTAAGACATGAGTGGGATGCTTCCCTAGAAAAATAAATATAAAAACACAGTAGATAATAAAATTTAAAATCTACTGTGTTTTTATATCTAAATTTTTTTCTGAAATTAAGTTCTACCTAGTCAATATTTCTTTTATAGTGTCATTACCAGAGATATCAGGAATGTTAGAGGTATACAAATTAGGATTACTAGCTAGACTATCTAGTTGGGGCATAATAGGTATGTTCAACATACCACTATTTACTGAATAATCTAAAATATTATTCTCGACGAATTGATTATGTGATTTTTCTTTGTTTTTAAAATTATTGTTGTTCATAAATATCCTCCTTCCGAATAAAGAGATTTTACTTAATATATTGAACATAGTTTACCCGTTTTAGTGAAAAATATAGATAAAAATATTAATTGTTATTTATTTGTATTTATGAAATTATTTATATAGACTTAAGCATTCGATAAAACACATGTATATTATAGAGATATGGTATAATAGGAGAGAATATGTTGTATTATGGGTTTGAATTGCAAAAAAATCAAATCAAAACATCTTTTTGTCGAGATATTATGATATATTTATAATTGTATTCGATTTAAAAATATTGCTAATAATTAAATAGTTTATAAATAATGTCGAATTAAAAAACAAACAAAATTATTTATAGTTCACAAATTTTACAGGTGACTATTTATTTTCATTGTAATAAAAAAAATGAGCCCAATAATTGAGGAGGATATTGTTTAATGAGTAAAATAAATAACACTAAGAATTCGGGCAACATGGAGCTTAAGAGGGAACTTGGTCTTGCCGCAGCAACTGCTATAGTTGTAGGTAACTGTATAGGTTCAGGTATTTTCACCTCGGCTGCGTCGCTAGCTGCTGCATCAAATCCTAAAACCGCTATAATTGCTTGGGTAATTACTGCTATCGGGTCACTTCTTATTGCATTAAGTTTTGCAAGTTTAGGAACAGCTATGCCACGAACGGGTGGTCCTATTGTGTATACTAGAGCTGCCTTTGGTGATTTTGCAGGATTTCTAATTGCATGGACATATTGGGTAGGTGCTTGGGTTGGAAATGCAGCTATAATTACTGCATTTATGCTTTATTTCACATACTTTTTTCCAAATGCAGCAGATCCAATGTCTGCGTTCTTAATTACTTCAGGTGTATTGTGGTTTTTTACCATTATAAATATTCTTGGCGTAAAAGGAGCAGGTATGATTACGATTGTAACAACAGTACTAAAAGTTGGTGCATTAGTCGTATTTGTAGTAATTGCAGGTTTGAATTTTAACCCAGCAATGCTTAGCACTGTATCAAGTGCTAAGGTCTCGGGATTCAGTACCTTGCCAGCAGCAATTGCAATTGCTCTGTGGGCTTTTGTAGGAATAGAAAGCGCAACAGTACCTGCAGGAGAAATTAAAGATCCAGAAAAAAATATTAGAAAAAGCACGATATATGGTACTTTAATTTCGGCAGCTGTATATTTAATTGTTTCAATAGTTGCTATGGGTGTTTTAGATCAGGCAACATTAGCTAACTCAAAGGCTCCTCTTGCAGATATAATCAACGCGGCAACTGGTGGAACTTGGGGTGGAAACTTTATAGCTATTGGTGCTATAATATCGACACTAGGGGCAACTGCAGGGTGGATATTAACTACTGCTAGAAGTTCATATGGTGCTGCTCAGGATAAATTATTTCCGAAAGTATTTGCGAAAATACATCCCAAATACAAGACCCCGGTTGCTTCACTAGTAATAAGTGGTGTTGCAGCTAATTTGCTTCTTATATTAAACTATGTAGGTTCATTAAATGCAGCATTTAACTTTATGTTATTACTCGCTACATTGGCATTCTTGCCTGCTTATGCTTTTTCAGCAGCAGCAGATATAGTGCTCTTAAAGAAACATTCGCCAGAGTTTAATATTTGGAATTTCCTTAAAAATTCTTTTGTAGCATTGCTTGCTTTTGGTTATTCTATATACGCAATATACGGAACAGGTGCAAAAGTTGTAATGTATGGATTTATACTAATGCTTGCAGGTATCCCAATTTACTTATACATGATGCTTCAAAATAATAAGGAAGACAAAAAGGTTGATGATTTAAGAAAAAGAATGCTAGACTAGATGAGTTATAGGTAATTAGTGCTAAACAATAATAAATAAATACATACGTCTTTGTAATTGATTAAATTACAAAGGCGTTTTTATATTTTACAGATACTTATTCCCTAAAACTGATTTTGATAGTTAACATCACTTTTAAGGTTAATGAATGTTTCTATCTATGTAGGTATAATATAAACATAATCAAATAAAAACGTATACAGGAAACGTATTCAAAGATATAGATTAGAATTAATTCGTTAACTCATTTCTAATAAACTGGTTTTAAAACTTTTTTTCATTAAAAATGTAAACGTATAATAATGTAGGAATGGGTTATATAGGCAAATGGTCAATTTATACAAAGGAGGAATTTAAGATGATTCGCAAATGTATTGTTATGAAAGTATTTAGCGGGGTACATGAGGAGTACAAAAAACGTCACGATGAAATTTGGCCGGAGATGGTGGAAATGTTACATCAACATGGTGCAAAAAATTATTCGATTTTCTTGGATGGAGAAACAAATAGTCTAATTGCTTATTTAGAAATTGAAGATGAAATTTTATGGAATAAAAGTTCCGAAACAGAGATATGTAAAAAATGGTGTGCTTATATGAAAGATGTTATGGAAACAAATGAGGATAATAGCCCAGTTTCATTCGAGTTGAAAGAATTATTTCACTTAAATTAAAATTAAAGGAGGAGAAAAAGAAATGAGTAACAAAGAAGAAAAACAAATGACTAGTGAAGAAGAAAATAAATTAACTTGGAAAACCACTATTTCAGCATCTATGGCAAATTACATTGATGCAGGTTCTATTGTTGCTGGAGTTGCAGGTTTATCACTTTGGACGAAATATCTTCATATGACCGATATGAGACTTGGATTATTAAGTGCTTTAAGTTAGAATGCTGTTTCAGCGGCTATTGGTGCTTTAATAGGTGGTTATATCTGTGATAAATATGGTCGTAAATTGGTTTATAATTGTTCAATGTTATTTTATATGTTTGGTATGTTATTTATTATTTTTTCACAGAATTTTGGAATGTTGTTAACTGGATATATAATAGTAGGATTATCAGTTGGTGCTGACATTCCAGCGTCTTGGACTACTATTGCAGAAGGGGCTCCGGCTAAGGAAAGAGCGAAACATTGTGGTACAGCGCAGCTTGCATGGTCAGCTGGTCCAATTATTGTTTTGATTTTATCGGTAGCACTAGGAAATCTAGGAATACTCGGTAGTCGTATAGTTTTTGGGCATTTATTTGTTGTAGCTCTAATTACTTGGTTAATAAGAAGAAGTTTACCTGAGTCACAATCTTGGTTAGATCAAAAACAAAAAGAAAAACAACTTGAAGCAAAAGGACAATCTCAAAAAGTAACTATTAAGGATATATTAAAACCAGTAAATTTTAAATCAATATTGTTTTTGCTTGGTGTATATTTATTTTGGAACTTGGCAGCAGCATTTATGGTTGGATTCCTTATAATTAGTGGAATAATTGGTGTTGTATTTGCTCCAAAAACTTCAGGTAGAACACTTGAGGCAATTGAAAAAGAACGTTATGGTGAAATGATTTAATAATTAACAATAAAATCATGTTTGCAATAGAATTGTTTTTAGAAAAATACAATCGCCATCAGCTTTAAATTGTAAGACTAAATTTATAAGGCTATAATAAATTCATAAGGCCATAATAAATATGGATTATAAAATAAAAAGTGATGGTGATAATATGAATATTAAAGAACTTGATAAAAAATTAAAGCAATTAAATGATATAGAAAAAAATACACATGATTTATATAATGCTGTAATAAGTACAGAGTCTGATATAAAACTTAAGGAGCATTTTTCTAATAAAGCTAAAAATGATTTGTGGGTAATAAATAATGAAAAACTTATGAAGGAATCAGAAGTTATAGCTATTCATAAGCATGATAGGTTTATAAAATTTGATAAACATAAACATGACTATTTAGAAATGATGTTTGTATACACAGGAAAAATACAACAGGAAATTGAAGGTCAAAAACTAGTAATAGAAAAAGGAGAAATTTTATTATTAGATATGAATGTGGAACATAGTATAGAGGTGGCAAGTATTCATGATATTGCTATTAATGTATTAATAAAGAAAGAATTCTTTGATTGGATTTTTCTGAGCCAAATTGCTGATAATGATCTAATCTCTAATTTTATTGTTGAAGCGATATATGGGAAAAATGAGTCTAAGCAATATATTCACTTTAAAACATCAGAAAACGATAAGGTTTGTAATTTTATGATACAAATACTTATGGAATATTATGATAATAAAAACGGGATGGAAACGGCTATTCGTGCTTATATAATGTTGTTGTTTAATGAATTGTTAAGGGACTACAAGAAATATTTAACTAGTGAGATGGTTTCTAAAATTGAATCGACAATATCTACTGAGATTCTAAATTATATTAATAGTCACTATAAAGATATTACATTAAAGGGCATGGCAGATCATTTTAGTTATAATCCTGATTATATAGGTAAATTAGTTAAGAAGAGTATAGGAAAAACTTTAACAGATTTGGTAAAAGAAAAGAAAATAAAACAGGCAGAATATTTGCTTCAAAATACAAAGATGTCAGTAGTTGACGTTATAACAGAAATTGGCTACTCAAATATAAGTTATTTTTATAGGCAATTTAAGGAACAGGTGGGGGTTACTCCAGATGAATACAGAAAAAAGTAATAAATGGTTTAAAGGATACGTTTGCATATTAGGACAGTGTGGTTGTCGATATAGGACCTAGAATTTATCAGGCAACTAAATTAGAATATAATTCATAGGCACCTTATAAAAATTGTAGTAGACGTTTGCAAAAGATGGGAGGTAAACTATGGAATACTATTTAGCCATTGATATTGGAGCATCTAGTGGAAGGCATATATTAGGATCCGTTGAAAATGGAAAAATAAAATTAGAAGAAGTTTATAGATTCCAAAATGGGATTAGTAAAATAGAAAATGAATATTGCTGGGATATTGATTATCTATTTGAACACATAAAAATAGGAATTAAGAAATGTATAGAGCTTGAAAAAATCCCAAAGAGTGTAGGAATAGATACTTGGGCGGTAGATTTTGTGCTGCTAGATGATAATGATGATATTTTAGGTAATGCAGTATCTTATAGAGATGATAGAACTGAAGGCATGATGGAAGAAGTGTTTAAGATTATTCCTAAAGACATGATGTATTTTTACACAGGGATTCAGTTTCAAAGATTTAATACTGTATATCAATTATTATCAATTAAGAAGAATAATCCTGAAATGTTAGAAAAAGCGAAAACTTTCTTAATGATTCCTGATTATTTAAATTTCTTGCTTACGGGAAAAAAAGTTAATGAGTATACGAATGCAACATCAACCCAGTTAGTAAATTCTTTTGATAGAATATGGGATTCACAAATTTTAGATGATTTAGGGATTAAAAAAGACATTTTCCAGGAAATAAAATTACCAAAAACTAATCTTGGCGGTTTGAGAGAAGAGCTTGTTAAGGAGTTTGGATTTGACATGGAGGTTATACTTCCTGCGACTCATGATACTGGTTCGGCATTTATATCATCAGTATGTAATGATAGTGATAGTATTTATCTAAGCTCAGGCACATGGTCATTAATTGGTCTTGAAAATAGATTTCCTCTGTGCGTACCACAAACTATGGAATACAATTTCACTAATGAAGGTGGTATAGATTATAGATTTAGATTTTTGAAAAATATTATGGGGCTTTGGGTGATTCAAGAAGTTTCAAGAAATCTTGATAATAAATATTCTTTTGGAGAATTAGTTGATTTGGCAAGAGAAAAGAAGGATTTCTCCTCAATAGTAAATGTTAATGATGATAGATTTTTAAAACCAGAAGATATGATTCAGGAAATAAAAGATTATTGCACACAGACTAATCAAAAAGTTCCAGAGGCAGTTGGTGAGATAGCAATGTGCGTATTTAATAGCTTAGCTCATTGTTATAAAGGAGCTGTTGAGAACATTGAAGAAATATTTGATAAAAAATTCGAGAGAATAAATATTTTTGGAGGAGGGTGTCAAAACAACTTCCTCAATGAAGTAGTTGCAAGCATTACTGGAAAAGAAGTAATAGCCGGACCAGTTGAAGCAACAGCAATAGGGAATATTGTAGCTCAGCTTTTAAGTCATAACATCTTTGAAGACTTAGGACAAGCAAGGCAAGCTATTAAAGAATCCTTTGATATTAATATATTTAAACCTAACGAAAATTAAGTATTTCCTAATAAAGATTAAAAATGAAATTTAAAAAGGAGGCAAACATAAATGAATATTAAAGAAAAATATGAGATGTCTAAAAAAGAATACGAAAAATGGGGATTAGATGTAGATAACATTTTAGAACAACTAAATAAGGTGAAAATATCAGTTCACTGTTGGCAGGGAGATGATGTAACTGGTTTTGAAAACAGCCAAAATGAATTATCTGGTGGAATAGCTGCAACTGGTAATTATCCAGGAAAAGCTAGAAATGGAGAAGAACTAAGGAAAGACTTAGATAAGGCTCTAAGCTTAATTCCAGGAAAACATAAAATTAATCTTCATGCTATCTATGCTGAAACTGATGGACAAGTAGTTGAAAGAGATGAGTTAAAGCCAGAGCATTTTAAAAAATGGGTAGATTGGGCAAAGAAAAATGGACTGGGACTTGATTTTAATCCAACAATCTTTTCACATCCCAAAGCAGCAAATGGATTAACACTATCGAATCCTGATAAAGAAATAAGAGACTTCTGGATAAGACATTGCAAGGTGTCGAGAACAATCGGAGAATACTTTGGTCGTGAACTTGGACAAACTTGTTTAACTAATATTTGGATTCCAGATGGATACAAAGATGTTCCAAGTGATAGAATGGGACCTAGAAGAAGACTTAAAGAATCATTAGATGAAATATTTACACAGAAAATAGATAAAAAATACAATCTTGATTGTGTTGAATCAAAGGTATTTGGCCTGGGAGCAGAAGCCTATACTGTAGGTTCAAGTGAATTTTATATAAGTTATGCAGCAAGAAACGACATAATGTCATTAATGGATACAGGACATTATCATCCAACAGAAGTTGTTTCAGATAAACTATCAGCAATGTTATTGTTTAATGATAAAGTAGCACTTCATGTAAGTAGACCAGTAAGATGGGATTCGGATCATGTTATACTTTTAGATGATGAGATTAAAGAATTAGCTAAAGAAATCGTAAGAAATGATGCGCTAGGTAGAGTAATTATTGGGCTTGACTTCTTTGATGCAAGTATAAACAGAATAGCGGCATGGACAATAGGTACAAGGAATATGATAAAGGCATTACTAAGTGCAATGTTAACACCTAATGAAAAATTAAAAGAATTACAAGATACAGGAAATTTCACAGAAAGATTAGCTTTGATGGAAGAGTTCAAAACTTATCCTATGGGCGATATTTGGAATTACTATTGTGAAAAGAATAATGTTCCAGTGGCAGAAAAATGGCTTGATGATGTTAAGGATTATGAAGAAATTGAATTATCAAAAAGGAAGTAGGAGATTAAAATGACAATAGAAAACATGAAATTTATTCAAAACTTTAAAAAAATGACAAATGATGCATGGCTTAAAGGTTGGCATGAAAGAAACGGTGGAAACATAACTTATAGGCTAACAGAAGAGGAAGTAGCAGCAGTTAAAGGATTTATTAATGAAGAATCAGCATACACACCTATTGGAGTAACTGTTAAAAACTTAGCTAATGAATATTTTTTAGTAACTGGAAGTGGTAAATTCATTAGAAACATGAGCGTTTATTTAGAAGAAAATGCAGGACTCATAAAGGTTGATGAAAAAGGTGAAAATTACAAAATAGTTTGGGGACTAATAAATGGAGCAAAACCAACAAGCGAAGTAACATCACATTTAATGAGTCATTCAATAAAGAAAGAAAAAACAAATGGTGCTTACAGAGTTATAATGCATTCACATACTACAAACGCTATAGCTTTAACATTTGTATTACCACTAGACGGTCCAGTATTTACGAGGGAGTTGTGGGAAATGGCAACAGAATGCCCTGTTGTATTCCCAGGTGGCATTGGCATAGTGCCTTGGATGGTTCCAGGTGGAGTTGCAATTGCAGAAGAAACTGGTAAATTAATGAGTGAACATGATGTTGTAATTTGGGCACATCATGGCATGTTCTGCGCTGGAGAAACTTTAGATTTAACTTTTGGACTTATGGATACAGTAGAAAAATCAGCTGAAATTTTAGTAAAGGTATTATCTATGGGTGGAAAAAAACAAACAATAACTTCTCAAAACTTTAGAGAACTAGCAAAAGATTTTAACGTTAAGATTTCAGAAGACTATTTAGTTTAATAATTTATTGAAAACAGATTCTAAAAGGAGATTGATTATTATGGCAAATAGAATGATTCTAAATGAGACAAGTTATATAGGAGCAGGAGCAATTTCAAATATTGTTTCCGAAGCTAAAATAAGAGGTTATAAAAAAGCATTAATAGTAACGGATAAAGATTTAATAAAATTCAATGTAGCTGGTAAGGTAATGGATTTACTAAAAAAGAATAATTTGGATTTCCAAATTTTTGATAATGTAAAAGCTAATCCTACTATAAATGTAGTAAAGAGTGGAATAGAAAAATTTAAAACGGTTTCTGCAGATTATTTAATAGCAATAGGTGGAGGTTCATCAATTGATACTGCAAAAGCTATTGGAATGATTATAAATAATCCTGAATTTTCAGATGTAAGAAGTCTTGAAGGTGCAGTAGAAACCAAAAACAAAAGTGTACCAATTATTGCGGTGCCAACAACAGCAGGAACAGCAGCAGAAGTTACAATCAACTACGTAATTACTGATGAAGAAAGAAAACGTAAATTTGTATGCGTAGACCCACATGATATCCCAGTTGTAGCAATTGTTGATTCAGAAATGATGTCATCTATGCCAAAGGGATTAACAGCGGCTACTGGAATGGATGCTTTAACTCATGCAATTGAAGGGTACATTACAAAAGGTGCTTGGGAATTAACAGATACACTTCATTTAAAAGCTATTGAAATTATTTCACGTTCACTTAGAAGTGCGGTGAATAATGAACCTCGCGGAAGAGAAGATATGGCACTTGGACAATATATTGCAGGCATGGGCTTTAGCAATGTAGGTCTTGGTCTTGTTCATGGAATGGCACATCCACTTGGAGCTTTTTATGATACTCCACACGGAATTGCTAATGCAGTAATTCTTCCATATGTTATGGAATATAATGCAGGCTCTACTGGAGAAAAATACAAAGAAATAGCTCGCGTCATGGGTGTTTCTGGCGTAGATAATATGTCACAAGAAGAATATAGAATAGCAGCTATTGATGTTGTTAAGAAACTTTCACTAGATGTTAAAATCCCAAAGGTATTAAGTGAAATCGGAGTTAAAGAGGAAGACTTAGAAGCACTTGCAAAGTCAGCTATGGCAGATGCTTGTACTCCTGGGAATCCAAGAGACGTTAGTGCTAGTGATATATTAGAGATTTATAGAAAAGCTTTTAAGTAATTTTTAATAAAATAAATTTTCTTACCAATTAAAATGATAATTTATTTAATGTATATTTTATGCTATATTTAAAAGTTGAAAATGAATAATTTTTTAAGGGAAGTCACAAAAGTGGCTTCCCTTAATTGGCTGTATTTTTGATATCCATTATATAATTCTACATTTTCGCGTAATATCTGATATTAAATATTAATATTCTATTGGATAGTGTATTAATAAAAGTGTATTATAATAGGTAAGATATATATAAAACACAATAATTTATTATAAATGAGGCGAAATATATGAAAAGGATTGAAAAGATATATAGCTATATGGTTGAACAATCTAAAGAACTTAATTTAGAAGATATTAAGTCAGGAAAGGGTTTTAGTGCTGCAGAGATAGCAAAAGCTCTATCTATGATGAGGAACAACGTAAGTCTTGAACTAAACAATTTACTTAGATCTGATAAGATAATAAAGATAAAAGGTAGGCCAGTTCTATTTTTAGATAGAGATGCCTCAGAGAGACTTCTAGGATATAAGCTGCAACCTGGTCCCATAGAATTAGAAAGTATACATGAACTTATAGTAGATGAAAATACTGTAGAGGTAGAAAAAAATCCTTTTGATAGTCTTATAGGATATAATACCAGTCTAAGAACTCACATTGAGCAAGCAAAAGCGGCGGTGCTTTATCCTCCTCATGGTCTTAATACACTTATAGTGGGTCCAACTGGAGTGGGAAAAACACTATTTGCAAATATGATGTATAAATACGCAATCTATGTTAAAAGATTAGATGCTAAGGCTCCTTTTGTACTATTTAATTGTGCAGACTATTATAATAATCCGCAGCTACTTTTATCACATATGTTTGGACATATAAAAGGTGCTTTTACTGGTGCGGATGTAGAAAAAGAAGGCCTTGTAGCAAAGGCGAATGGGGGCATATTATTCCTAGACGAGATTCATAGGCTTCCACCTGAAGGTCAGGAAATGATATTTTATTTTATAGATACTGGGAGCTATAATAAACTTGGTGAAACAGAAAGAAACAGAAAATCTACTGTGCTCATTATAGGGGCAACTACAGAAAATCCTGCATCATCGCTCTTAAAAACCTTTGTACGTAGAATTCCAATAGTTATATCTCTCCCATCACTTGAAGAAAGACCTAGCATGGATAAATTAGATATAATGAAATTTCTCTTAACAAATGAGGCCCATAGAGTAAATAAACCAATAAAGGTAGAGTCGGAAGCTGTAAAGGCAATTATAGGGAGTGCTTCATACGGGAATATTGGTCAAATGAAATCTAATATACAATTAGTGTGTGCTACAGGATTTTTAAATAGTATAAACAATAAAGATTTTATTGAAATTGATTTTAAATCACTGCCATCAGATATAAAAAATGGTCTATTTTCATTGGGTAGTAAGAAAATGGAGACAGAGGAACTATCTAAATTTACTGATAATCAGATGGTGGTGTTGCCACAAGGATATAAGCTCCTTACAGAAGAGGATTCTTATGAACCAACTTTTAATTTATATAAAATAATTGAAGACAAAGCTGCTATTTTAAAAGATGAAGGCGCAGACGATGAATATATAAAGAATTTCATAACAACTGATATTAATATTCATCTTAAGAGTTTTTATAAGAAAAGTAAAAACAGTGCTCAGGGTAGAGAAAAAATTCTAAAGCTCGTAAATGAAGATACCCTTCAATTTGCAGAGCAAGTAAGAGAACTTGTAGAAACAGAGCTTAAAAGAAAATTTAATGAAAGATTTCTATATGCTTTTAGTCTTCACTTAAGTGCATTTTTAAAAAGAATAGAGAGCAGACGTAGACTTCAATATACAAATATTAAAAATATAATTAATGATAAACCTCAAGAATTTAATATATCACTTAAAATAAAAGACCTTATTGAGAAAAAATATAATATTATAGTGCCAGAGATGGAAGTGATTTACCTAACACTTCTAATTAGTTCAATTCAAGAAGAACAAAACAATGAGCGGGTAGCCGTAATAGTTGCTCTACATGGCAGTAGTAGTGCGAGTTCTATGGTTAATGTAGCTAGAAATCTCTTAGGTGAGGGAGTAGTTGAAAGTATAGATATGCCCCTTGATGTAAGCCCGCAAAGGGTGCTTAAGGATATAATACAAAAGGTAAATGAAATTGATATGGGACGTGGAGTGCTTTTACTTGTAGACATGGGATCCCTAACAAGTTTTGATACTATTATAACCGAAAAAACAGGTATAAGAGTTAAGACTCTAGATATGGCATCAACGGCATTAGTACTTGAAGCTGTTAGAAAGGCTAATATGCTTGATATGGATTTAGATACCTTATATGATTCTTTAAAAGATTTTAGAGGATATGGGCTCTATAGTAAAGATTCTAAAAAATTAGTGGAGCAAAGGAGTGCAGCTATAATAACTATTTGTTCTACCGGAGAGGGCACGGCCAAAAAACTTAAAGAATTAGTTCATGATATTGTAATAAACATAACAAGAGATAAAATATTTATCATACCTATTGGAATAAAAAATATAAAAGTAGATTTAGAAAACTTAGTCAATCAATATGCCATACTTGCTACAGTAGGGGTTATGGATCCAAAGATAGATGCTCCATTTGTATCCATTGAGAATCTTATAGGAGGAGATGGTGAAAAACGTCTTATGAATATCATACAAAAGAATAATATAACCATTGATAGGAAAGAAGAGAATATAGTGGTTAAAGAGCTTTGTGAAGATAGTTTAAATGAATTTTTAACATTTTTAAACCCTCATAAGATTATTAGTGTATTAATGGATTTTACGAGTGTATTAGAAAAAAAGATGAACACAACTTTTAGTAACTCTTTTAAGATTAAATTAATGCTACATACTGGTTGTGCTTTGGAGAGAATGATTATAAATGAGACGTTGACGTATAGTGGAGATAGGAGTCTTATATCTTCAGAGGTTTTGAAATATGTAGAGGAAGCGGTGCTCAAATTTAAGGAGGCGCTTAATATTAGCCTAACAGACAATGAAATAAGTTATATATGTGAAATTTTTGCAGAGTAGAGCAACGCCTTTTGCACAGTAGGGCAACATTTTTGAAGAACGATGCAAAATTTTAGCAAAGTAAATCAAGTCTTTAAATAAAACAACATGAAAACGTTATATATTTTGATAATACAGTATTAAAAACAGAAAATAGTGTATTATAATAATAATATAAAAAAATAATAATTTTATATAATCCTTTATTTTAAGGAGTTTAAACAGTTAATATATTTTGATACACTATATTGGCACGGGTATTGCTATGTTATTATGTATAAAACGAAGTATTGATTACTTATTGCTATTTAGTGTGACAACTTAGGTGAAAGTGCTGATGAGGAGGGTGATTTATAATGAATATAGTGTTAGCAAGAATTGATGACAGATTAATACACGGTCAAGTAGCAACAATTTGGTCAAGAGACACAAAATGTCAAAGAATAATTGTATGTAATGATAATGTAGCAAAGGACTCAATTAGAAAGACACTTTTGGAGCAAGTTTCACCTCCAGGAATTAAATCAAGTGTTGTAGGAATTGATGCGGCAATAAGAGCTTATAATAATCCAAAATACCAAGAGGATAGAGTTCTATTTCTATTCACTAATCCAACTGATGTTGTAAGGATGGTTGAAGGTGGAGTAGCTATAAAGAGTGTAAATATTGGTGGTATGTCATTTAAACAAGGAAAGAAACAAATAACTAGAGTAGTATCAGTAGATGATACAGATATTAAAGCTTTCAAAAAATTAAATGAAAAAGGTATTGAACTAGAAATAAGAAAAATTTCTTCAGATTCAAAAGTAGATTTAATGTCAAAATTATAATTAATTTTGGTTACAGGTTTTTCGAAACTTTTATATAAATTTTACTGTAACAAATAAAAAATAGGAGGCATAAAAGATGGTAGGAATTATTCTTGCTAGTCACGGAGAATTTGCTAAAGGCATCTTGCAATCTGGTACGATGATTTTCGGAGAACAAGAAAACGTAAAAGCTGTTACGTTGATGCCTAGTGAAGGCCCTGATGATGTTAAAGCAAAAATGAAAGATGCAATCGCATCCTTTGACAACCAAGATGAGATTTTATTCTTAGTTGATCTTTGGGGCGGTACACCATTCAACCAAGCGAATAATCTATTTGAAGAACACAAAGATAAATGGGCAATTGTAGCTGGTATGAATCTACCAATGGTGATTGAAGCTTTTGCTTCACGTTCTTCAATGGAATCCGCACAGAAAATTGCGGCTTATATCTTAAAATCAGCTAAAGAAGGAATTAAAGTTAAGCCTGAAGAATTAGAACCAGCAGATAATGGTAAATCTTCTGCTCGGCAATCGAGTGTAGGTGCACCTGGATCATTCGAATATGTTTTAGCTCGTATTGACTCTCGTTTACTTCATGGACAAATAGCGACTGCTTGGACAAAAGATGTGCTACCTACACGGATTATTGTAGTGTCAGATGCAGTAGCCAAAGATGAGCTTCGTAGTAAATTAATAACACAGGCTGCTCCTCCGGGTGTTAAAGCTCATGTTGTTCCAGTTAATCAAATGATTAAACTTGCAAAAAATGATAAATCTTTTGGCGGACAACGTGCATTGCTTCTTTTTGAAAATCCACAAGATGTACTTAGAGCAGTAGAAGGTGGAGTGCCACTTAAGACAATCAATATTGGCTCTATGGCTCACTCGACTGGTAAAGTTCAACCAAACAAAGTACTTGCTTTCAATCAAGACGATATTGATACCTTCAATAAGCTTAAACAAGCTGGACTTACTTTTGATGTTCGTAAAGTGCCAAATGATTCAAAAGGAAATATGGCCGAAATCCTTAAAAAAGCACAAGCAGAATTAAATAGACTAAAATAATCTAAATATTTAAAAGAAAAGGAGGATTAATAATCATGGATATAAATATTGTCCAAATGATATTAGTCGTTATCGTGGCATTTCTAGCTGGTATGGAAGGTATCTTGGATCAATTTCAATTCCACCAACCAGTAATTGCTTGTACGTTAATCGGCTTAGTTACAGGTAACTTATTACCATGCCTAATTTTAGGTGGTACTCTTCAAATGATTGCTTTAGGTTGGGCAAATATAGGTGCTGCCGTAGCACCCGATGCAGCGCTCGCATCTGTTGCATCTGCAATCATCCTAGTTCTTGGCGGCCAAGGTACAGCAGGAGTTCCTTCAGCTATCGCTATTGCTGTTCCTCTAGCAGTTGCTGGGTTATTATTAACAATTATTGTTCGTACGATTGCTACAGCGTTTGTACATTTTATGGATGCTGCTGCTAAAGAAGGAAATATCAGAAAAGTTGAAATGTGGCAAATCATTGCTATTTGTATGCAGGGTGTACGTATTGCAATTCCAGCAGCCTTGATCTTAGCAATTGGTGCTGGTCCGATTAAATCATTACTTGAATCTATGCCTACATGGCTCACAGGTGGTTTAGCAATCGGTGGTGGAATGGTCGTAGCTGTAGGTTATGCTATGGTAATCAACATGATGGCTACAAAAGAAGTATGGCCATTCTTTGCAATTGGTTTTGTGTTAGCAACTATTACACAAATTACACTTATTGGACTAGGTACAATCGGTGTAGCTGTGGCGCTTATTTACTTAGCACTTACTAAACAAGGCGGCTCAGGTAATGGTGGAAATTCAAATATGGGTGATCCATTAGGCGATATTATAGATACTTACTAAGAAGGGAGAGAACACGAAAATGGCAAATAAAATAAAATTAACAAGGAAAGATCGTATTTCTGTTTGGTTCCGTTCATTTTTCCTTCAAGGTTCTTGGAACTATGAAAGAATGCAAAACGGTGGCTGGGCATATGCATTGATACCCGCAATAAAAAGATTATATAAGACTAAAGAAGATCGTGCAGCAGCACTTAAACGTCACTTGGAGTTCTTTAACACTCACCCATATGTAGCTTCACCAGTCATTGGAGTAACATTAGCATTAGAAGAAGACCGTGCAAATGGTCTACCAATCGATGACATAACTATTCAAGGTGTTAAAGTTGGTATGATGGGACCTTTAGCGGGCGTAGGAGATCCAGTTTTCTGGTTTACTGTTAGGCCAATTTTAGGGGCATTAGCTGGTGCACTCGCTATGGCTGGTAACATCCTTGGACCAATTATCTTTTTCTTAGCTTGGAATATCATCCGTATGTCATTTATGTGGTATACACAAGAGTTTGGTTACAAAGCAGGCTCTCGTATTACCGAAGATGTATCAGGTGGTTTACTACAAGATGTTACAAAAGGAGCATCTATACTTGGTATGTTCATTTTGGGATCATTAGTAAACCGATGGGTATCTGTTATATTTACACCGATAGTATCAACTGTTAAGTTAGCTGACGGTGCCTTCATTGTTTGGGATAAACTTCCTGCTGGAGCGGAAGGTATTAAACAAGCTCTATTGCAACAAGGAAGTGGTTTGTCATTAACTGCAGATAAGGTTACAACACTTCAAAATAACTTGGATTCATTGATTCCTGGACTTGCAGGATTATTATTGACATTATTATGTATGTGGCTACTTAGGAAGAAAGTATCTCCAATTGCAATTATTTTTGGGCTGTTCGCAATCGGGATTGTTTTCCACTTAATCGGTTTAATGTAATATTTTTTACTCAACCTGGGCTTTTGGCCTGGGTTTTTTTATTATCTCCTATTTTGAAATTGCATCAACACAGGAGATGATTTAATTTTATGTCTAGTAAAACTGTTTTTGACGGTAGTGCCTTGTGGCACTTGATTATTTTATTTTAAGAAGGTATATTATATACTATAGTCAAGAAACACAATGATTTATTAATTAATAGAAATAAATGTGTGTATAAATAGAAAAGAGGTAGATCGTATGATTCAATCACTCAATACAAAGGTTGATCTAGTAATTGATGCAACAGCTTTAACTGGTTTTACAGAATATGGTAAAATTATGATCGGCGATAAAGGTTTTGAGTTTTATAATTCTCGTGATTCTCGCAAATATATTCAGATTCCTTGGGAAGAGGTTGACAATGTCATTGCGTCTGTATTGCTAAAAGGAAGATGGATTCCACGATATGCAATCAAAACGAAGAAAAATGTTACCTATATTTTTTCTTCTAAAGAACCAAAAAAAGTACTTCGTGCTGTTCGAAAATATGTTGAGCCAAATCGTATGGTTAATTCGTTAAGTTTTTTTGATGTTGTAAAGCGAGCGGTGAAATCGATATTTAAGAAGAGTTGATCAACAGGTTATTGGCTTAAACTTTTAAAATAGAATATAAAATCGGGAACCGAATTGATTTCGGTTCTTTTTTTTATTCGTAAATAATGCATTGATTATTGGAGTTAATAAAGCTATAAGTGGTAAATGAATTAATAGTTATTGAATCGAATTGGGGTTATTGATGATTATAAAATATAGTGGTAAGATATAAGTGTTTCAAATTGCAATATAAAGTGGAGGAAAGATTATGAAAATAAAATTATTGGCTATTTTCCTTTGGAAACGTTAGAAATTCAGGAAAATAAATTATTAGAAAAAGATGCTGTTTTTTATAAAAATGTTTCAAATTATACTAAACTTACATTAAACTCTGGTGATTATGCAATATTTTTTCCTGAAGATGCATGTAAACCTTGCTGTGAAGTTTTGAAACCCTCAAAGGTGAAAAAAATTGTTGTTAAGGTTAAAGTAAATAAATTCTAATTTAATAACGAAAGATGAGGATACAAATGGAGAGTTTAATGATTTTTATTGTAGGAATACTACAAATTACCATACTTGATTTAACATTGTCTGGCGATAATATTGGTATTATTGCACTAGCAACGAAAAATTTATCACCTAAGTATGCTAAAAAAGCAAGTTTGATAGGAATATCAGGAGCTATAGGACTGAGAGTAATATTTGCTTGTCTTATTACTTTAATAATGAATATACAATGGTTACCAATTAAATTAGTTGGAGGGCTTATTTTAGTAAAAATTACATGGGACTTTGTTAAGCCAGAATGCCTAGAAGAGGATTGTAATGTGAAAAAAGCGGATAAATTTTGGACAGCCGTAGCTATAATTATTATTGCGGATGTTAGTATGAGTCTTGATAATGTGCTTGCAATAGCGAGTGCAGCAAATGGCGATGTGTTATTAATTGTATTTGGTATTTTGATAAACATACCAATAATTTTCTTTGGAAGTCAATTTGTATCAAACTTAATGAAGAATAACCCTATTGTTATATATATAGGCGGTTCAATATTAGCTCATACATCTTTTAAAATGATACTAGAGGATAACTTAACTGTAAAATATTTAGGAATTGCACCCATAGTTTCATTAATAATTCCATGGATTTTTGCCATTGGTATATTGCTTTATGGACATTTAACTATAAAAAAAGCAGAAAAAGAAAAACCAGCATTGGAAGGTAATACGTAAGTAACATAAGATATAATAATAAGGATACGCACTGAGCGTATCCTTATTATTATTATTATTAAATTTCTTTGTTTTTAATTTGGTTATCCATAAAATCTTCTACTAGAGTTTTAATTAAGGCTATAACGGGTACTCCAAGTAACATTCCTACAATACCAAAAAGTCCTCCTCCTAGTACAATTCCGAGGATTATAAGTAGAGGACTAATCCCAACTTTGTCTCCAATAATTTTTGGGGTAATGAACCATCCATCAATATTACTTAAGGTTGTAATAAATAGAATTATCTCTACAGATTTTATAGGATTGAAAAATAATGTTATTATAACTGCAGGAACCATTCCCATAATGTTTCCGAAGTAAGGAATCATATTTGTTACACCGATTACTAAACTAAATGGTAGTGCATATGGTATTTTTAATATTGCAAATCCTATAAAGGTAAGAATAGCAAAAATAATAGAGTCAATTATTTTTCCAACAAAATATTTTTTAAAAATAGTATTAACTAATTTGAAGAAATTAATTGTTTTAACAGAAATACCTTCACTTAAAATAGAGTAAAGAAATTTTTCAAGATTAAAGATAATTGATTCTTTCTCTACTAATAAGTAAATTGAAATTACGATTCCAGACATTAATTTCATAAAGAAAGAACTTAAACCCATTAGGTTATCAATTATAAGTTGTAAACCTGGGGTAAAATATGTTGATATATCTTTATTAAATGTGTTAAGGTAATTATCAAAGTAAGAAGTAACATTAAATTTGTTTAATAGTTCATTTTGAGATAAAAAAGTCTTAGACCAGGTATATGCTTTGGTGGCGAATTGTGGAATATTATTGAATAAGTCAACAACACTTTTAATAACGCTGGGAGTAACCAGAGTAATGACTAAGAGTATTATACCTACGAATAATGTATAAATTATACTTATACTATAAATTCTCTTTATTTTTGTTTTCTTTTCAATATAGACCATTAATGGATTAAGTAAATAAGCTATAACGAACCCCCAAATAAAATAAATAAGTAAAGAAAAAATTTTATGAAACATTGAACCTATATTTTCAATGTTATTTATCATTCTAGAAAGAAGAAGGGTGATTATAATTATAGGGATAAGTTCAATATAGGGTATCTTTTTATATTTAATCAATGTAATTCCTCCAATCAATATTTATAAAAGTAAGAAAGTAAGTTGTATATAGCTTAAATCTATACTTAACTTATTGTACCATTATTTACTTGAAATAAAAAAATTAACTTAGTTAATTATATCATTTTTAAAACACTTTATTAATATTCATTTATAATAATTTTATTAAGTATGAATTATATTAGTTTTAAATAAATGTCTTCAAAGTCTATATAACTTCTGTTTGCTAATATGTGCTATAATATGTTATAATGAAATTATGTTTTGATTACTAATGTTACCTTTTGAGTAGTGATGCTGGTTTTTTTATTTGTTTCTATAAATAATAGATATAATATTAAAATTTAACATATGAAATTACATGATGGGAAAGGCAGCAGAGTACTTTATGTTGTCTTTTAATGTTTATAATTATATATTAAATTTTTAAGTATTGTGGTTAAAAAACAAATTATTTTAAAGTCCAACCTAAATTTAACTTGAAATTATTATTGGTAACATATGTATGCAAAAGAATAAACAGAATGGCTTAATAAGCCAAGAGGAGCGAATTATTATGGAAAAAGTTATTTTGAATGCATTTGAAAGAACTATAACAAATAAAAGATTTAAAGAAGAAGGTTTTATTGCAGGAGTAATGTATGGAGATGGTACTACTGAAGCAACTGCTGTTAAGTTTGAATTAGTTGCTTTAAAAAAGATTCTAGGAAAACATGGTTCTAATGCGAAAGTAGTGGTTAAATATGGCGAAGAGGAAAAAACTGGATTTGTAAAAGAAATTCAAAGACATCCTGTATCAGCAAAAATTACTCACATAGACGTTCAACTTGTTTCTAAAGATCATGAAATAAAAATGCAACTACATATTCTTTTCAAAGGTGAAGAAGGATTGCTTCCAAAACGACTTCTATTACAAGTTCAAAAGGCTGATATAGATGTTTTTGGAAAAATGGCTTTAATGCCAGATGCAGTAAGTGTTGATATATCCGAAAAAGAACTTGGAGATACAATTACAATAAAGGATTTTGATTTAAACGAACAAATAAAAGTTACTGATGATGAAAATGAAGTTTATGCAACTATAACAGCAATGAAGGAAGAACTAGAGGAAGAAACTGAAGAACCAGTTGCTACTGAACCAGTTGTTGCTGAACCTGAAGTTAAGGCATAATAAAATAAAACTTATATAAGAATAAAAGGATGAACGCATAAGTTCATCCTTTTATTCTATTAGGGATATAATTGGGAGGATTAAGAATGGCAAATATATTAAGATTTACAAAAAAACAATTAGAAAGAACACTAAAAGATTTCGGGAAAAAAGAAAATATAGGTTCTAATGACATAACTGAGTGGGTTAGACTGATAAATGACTTTATATATGAATTTGGTCTAAAGTCTGAAGTTCACGAAGAAGAAAAACTATCTATAACAACTAACAAGGAAGAACAAGTTGTTATAGAAAAAATGATGTATGTTTTAGAAGGTACAAAAACTTCTTTAAATTATATCTTTGATGGTAATATTACTTATATAGAAGAAGAATAAGTTAATTATTAAGTATTAACAAAGGTATTTCCACAGAAATATCTTTTGAAAAACAAAAGGCATATCTGTCACCTCTATCCAAAGTAACGATATGCCTTATTAAATCTATTATCTATTAATAGAATTAATTATGAATTAAATTACACTATCTAATTACCTCATTGTAAATAGATGAGGTTCTTGTAAGTAATCTTGAACAATTCTAAGACATTCACCAAATCTTTGGTAATGAACAACTTCTCTTTCACGTAGAAACTTTAAAGGTTCTATTACATCAGGATCATCAGCCATATTTATTAGATATTCATAAGTTGCCCTTGCTTTTTGCTCTGCAGCTAAGTTTTCAGTAAGATCTACAATTGGATCCCCTTTCGATTGGAGATAAGATGCATTAAAAGGAACACCAGCAGCACTTATAGGGTATACGCCTCTACCATGGTCTACGTAATATCCTGCCATGCCTCCTTTTTGAATTTCTTCTAGTGTAGCATTTTTCATTAGTTGCCTAACCATTGCACCAACCATTTCTAAATGAGCCAATTCCTCCGTGCCGACATCATTACATGTTGCTATGGCTTGGGGAGTAATCATAGAAAACCTCTGACTCAGATATCTTAATGAGGCACCTAATTCACCATCTGGTCCACCATATTGAGTAATAATAATTTTTGCCATTTCAGGGTTTGGGTTTTTGATTTTTATTGGATATTGTAAGAACTTATCGTATGTCCACATAAATTACATGCCCTCCTTATCTAGGTTAAAATTAGCATCGTATTCCCAAGGCCATGGATTATTTATCCACTGCCATGGATAAGGGCTTAGAGAGTTGTGTTCAGATAACATTCCGTAATTCATTTCATAGCTTTCTTTTAATCCTTTTGATTCCATCACATAAAAATTATACTTTGAAAGTGCCTCTTGATCCATTGGGTGAGTATTAAGAAACAAAGCTAAATCATCTTTCATAAACTCGGAAGCAACTATTAGTTTCAAAAGCTCCATTTTATTCTTCATAGGTTCGCCCCTTTTTACTTGATTGCAATTGACTATGCTTTTTGTCCTCACCATTGTATGGGCTATAAAGCTCTGGAAAAGCTGTTCCTCTTTTAAGAGCTTCTAAAGGTGTGAAAAGTGTGCAAAGTTTCTGATAGGGGACATATGCCGCAGCTAATCTGACATTTTTAATTTCAGTTTCTTGTGGAATACAATTGTTCATCGGTGAATATTTTCCTGCTTTTTTTATAGTTTCGTTCTGATCCAATTTAAACCTCCATGAAAAATTGTTGGGTACGTATTATTATATTCAATATTTTAGAATAGTGATTATATTTATAATTTCATTTATATTGAGACGTATACTTCAAAATAAAGAGAAATTGTGAATTTTTTAAGCTATATTGCAAAAATTCTAATAATCAGTTATACTAGATGAAATGATATATATTAAATGGCAGAGAAATGAGCCACATTATTATAAAGTATTATGCTTTATTATGATGTGGTTTTTTATGTATCAATTTGTAAACGGTTAATAAGACTAATTTTAAAAAGGAGTTTTTTAAAATGGCTAAATATATAATGGCACTTGATCAAGGGACAACCAGTTCAAGATGTATTCTATTCAATGAAAAAGGACTTATAGTAACGTCCGCTCAAAAAGAATTTACACAAATTTTTCCGAAAGCTGCTTGGGTAGAACATGATCCAATGGAAATATGGTCAAGTCAAATTAGTGTAGCAACAGAGGCAATGGCTAAAGTTAATGCTACGTATAAGGATATAGCGGCAATAGGTATTACAAATCAAAGAGAAACAACTGTAGTTTGGGACAAGCGAACAGGAGTCCCAGTATACAATGCAATTGTATGGCAATGTAGAAGGACAGCTGAATATTGTGATGAATTAACAGAAAAAGGATTTAATAAAGTAGTTAGAGCTAAAACTGGACTTATCTTAGATGCTTATTTTTCTGGAACAAAAATAAAATGGATATTAGACAATGTAGAAGGTGCTAGAGCTGAAGCAGAAGCAGGAAATTTATTGTTTGGTAACATAGATACTTGGCTTATTTGGAATTTGACAAAAGGAAAAACATACGTAACAGATTATTCTAATGCTTCAAGAACAATGCTTTTTAACATTCATGAATTAAAATGGGATGATGAATTACTTGAAACATTAAATATACCAAAATCAATGCTTCCAGAAGTTAAACCATCTAGTTACGTTTATGGTCACACGGATAGTTCATTGTTTGGTGGAGAAATTCCTATAGCAGGGGCAGCTGGTGACCAGCAAGCTGCACTGTTTGGACAAACTTGTTATAAGTCTGGAACAGCTAAAAATACGTATGGAACAGGATGCTTTATGCTTATGAATACAGGAGATAAAGCAATTGAATCTAAACAGGGATTACTTACAACTATTGCTTGGGGAATAGATGGAAAAGTAGAGTATGCGCTTGAAGGCAGTGTATTTATAGCAGGAGCTGCTATACAATGGTTAAGAGATGAACTTCAAATGATTGATAATGCTTCTGATTGCGAAGAATATGCAATGTCCGTAGATGATACAAATGGAGTATACGTAGTTCCGGCTTTTGTAGGCCTTGGTGCACCATACTGGGATCCTTATGCAAGAGGAACAATTGTAGGACTTACAAGAGGATCAAAAAAAGCACATTTAATAAGAGCAACTCTTGAAGCACTTGCATATCAAACACATGATGTTCTAAAAGCTATGCAACAAGATTCTGGAATTAAACTTACTGAACTTAAAGTAGATGGAGGAGCTTGCAATAACAATTTCTTAATGCAATTTCAATCTGATGTTTTAAATGTTCAAGTGGATAGACCAGAAGTTACTGAAACTACAGCACTCGGAGCTGCTTATCTCGCAGGACTTGCAGTAGGATATTGGAAAAGTAAAGAGGAAGTAGCTAAGCATTGGGCAATATCAAGAAGTTTTAAACCTTCGATGACAGAAGAACATAGAAAAGAATTACTTCATGGATGGCATATTGCTGTTAAGAGATCAGGTATAAGACTAGAATAGTAGTAAATAATTTGTTTATGATAATTTATTATGTTATTATTAGTTATAGAAATATAAAAGAATAATTTAACACAGGGGAGTTGGACTTGCCAACTGAGAGAAAGAGCTATAATTCTTTGACCCTATGACCTGAACTGGATAATGCCAGCGTAGGAAGTTGTTTATCGGTGTATTATATATGTAGATTTTTATATAACATGATAATTTAAACACAAATCCTTTGGATTTGTGTTTTTTGTTGTATATATAAACAACCCTTATGCTATGGTAATAAAGTTTGTTCTTTTAAACTATATAAAAGAGAGGAGAAAACAAATGTCAACTAAAAAAGTAACTATATCATCACTTTTAATAGCTATAGGGGTAATAGCAGGTAATATTATTTTTATACCGATAGGAGTATCAAAATGTTTTCCGGTGCAACATACGATAAACGTTATTGCAGCAGTGATTTTAGGACCTGGCTATGGAGTTGCTGTAGCTTTTTGTATATCTCTACTAAGAAATATACTTGGAACAGGCTCTCTATTGGCATTTCCAGGAAGCATGATTGGAGTATTTTTAGCTGGAATCATATATAAAAAAACTAAAAACATCTTATGCGCAGTAGCAGGGGAGATTTTTGGAACAGGAATTTTGGGTGGATTATTATCCTTTCCAATAGCCAATTTTATAATGGGTAAAAAAGTGGGAGCATTATTTTTTATAGCCCCATTTTTGATAAGTACTATTGGTGGAAGTTTAATAGCATTTTTTATTCTTAGAGTTATAGATTTAAAAAAATTGAATAATTCAAATAAAGAAGATTAGAATTAATAAAAAGTAGGAGGGATTTTCATGAAAAAAGTTTTAACTATAGCAGGTTCTGACAGTTGTGGAGGCGCTGGAGTGCAAGCAGATTTAAAAAGTTTTAGCGCAAATGGTGTATATGGAATGAGCGTTATTACAGCAATTACAGCACAAAATACTATGGGCGTTTTTGCGGTACAAGACTTAGATGACGAAATAATAAAGGCGCAAATTGATGCGATTTTTACAGATATAGATGTAGATGCTGTTAAAATAGGAATGGTTTCCAGCATTTCAACTATTAATATCATAAGTGAGAAATTAGAACAATATAAGCCAAAAAACATAGTGCTCGATCCTGTAATGATTTCAAAAAGCGGTTATTCACTGCTAAAGCCAGAATCAAAGTCAGCTTTAATTAAAAAATTAATTCCATTAGCAGCGCTTATTACACCTAATGTTCCAGAGGCTGAGGAAATTTTACGCGAGGTAAATTCAAATTTCAGTGACATAGAAACTGTGGAAGATATGGAAAATGCATCAAGAGAAATGTATAAGCTTGGATGCAAAAGTGTACTTTTAAAGGGAGGACATATGGAGGGAGAAGCCGTAGATGTATTTTATGATGGAAAAGAAATGTTGCATTTTACATCTGAGAGAATAAATACAAAAAACACTCATGGAACGGGATGTACTTTGTCTTCTGCAATTGCTGCAAATTTGGCGCTTGGTTTTAGCATGAAGGAGTCAATAAAAAAGTCAAAGTTGTATATAACAACTGCTATAAAACACTCTTTAGATATTGGACATGGGGTTGGACCGACCAATCATTTCTATGAATTATATAAAAAAGCGGGGATGGAAAATGATTAAGGAGAAAGATAAACTAGGATTTTGGACATTTGCATTTTTATGGTTCGGAGCAGCAGTTTCAGCAGCTGAAATATTAACAGGAGGATTAATTGCACCCTTAGGATTTAAAATGGGGATAATAGTGATTTTACTGGGACATTTAATTGGAACCGGAATATTAGTGCTCGGAGGTATCATAGGCACTAGGGAAAAAGTGCCATCAATGACTTCAACTAATATTTCTTTCGGAGTATATAGTACTTATTTATTTTCAATCTTAAATATACTTCAGTTAATTGGCTGGACAGCAATTATGATAAAGGTAGCGGCCAATTCTGTAAATTTGATATCAAAAAGTTTATGGAATTTCGATAATGTTTTAGTATGTATATTGATTATAGGGGCATTTACCATTTTGTGGATTTGTTTTGGGAATAAAGGGATGAAAAAATTAAATATAACAGCGGTATCTTTACTTTTTATACTCACATTGGTCCTTGGATCAATTATTTTTAAAGATAAAACATTACTCGCAAAAGCAAGCACTGGAGAAATTTCATTTGGAGCAGCACTTGAACTTAGTATAATTATGCCTCTTTCTTGGCTTCCTTTAATTGCGGACTATACTAGATTTGCTAAAAGTGAAAAGTCAGGAGCTTATGGTAGTTTTATAGGTTATTTTTTAGGTAGTTCATGGATGTTTATTATAGGACTAGGGGCTGTTATAGTTTCAAATAATTCAGATCCATCAGCAATTATGCTTGCTGCAAATTTAGGGATTACAGCTCTAGGAATAGTAGTTTTATCTACAGTAACTACTACATTTTTAGATGTGTATTCAGCTGGAGTTTCTTTTTTAAATATTATGCCAAAGTTTAGTGAGAAAAGAATTGGTATTGTTATGGCTATTATTGGAACAGTAGCGGCTGTGATATTTCCTATGGGGAATTATGAAGGATTTTTATATATTATAGGTTCAGTATTTGCACCATTATTTGCGATTTTAATTACTGATTATTTTATAATAAAGAAAAATACAAAAGTGCAATCTAGTGTACTTATAAATTGGGGAGCAATCATTGTTTGGATTATAGGAATAGTAATTTACTATAAATTTATAAATCTTGATTTAATACTTGGAGCTACAGTACCGGTTATGATTATTACTGGATTCATATATGCAATAAGTTGGAGGGCGACGTCAAAATGGAAATTAATAAAAAAATTATAGAATTATTAAATAATGTAAAAGAAAAAACCCCGCTGGTACACCATATAACTAATTATGTTACAGTTAATGATTGTGCTAATATTACACTAGCTATTGGGGGATCGCCAGTTATGGCTGACGATATTAATGAAGTATGCGACATGGTTTCACTATCATCATCATTTGTTATAAATATAGGAACATTAAACAGTAGAAGTGTAGAATCTATGGTAAAGGCAGGGGAAAGGGCAAATGAACTAAATATTCCTGTTATTTTAGATCCTGTTGGAGCAGGTGCAACAACCTATAGAACTGAAACTTGTAAAAGAATAATAAGTGAAGTAAAATTAGCAGTCATTAGAGGAAATTTATCAGAAATGAAAACTATATATGGCCTTGAATCTAAAACAAGAGGTGTAGATTCAATCGATAGTTTTTCAGCAGATAGTGATGAATTTAAACAAGAGAAAGAAATGGCAAAGGCTCTTGCCATTGAACTAAATACTGTAATAGCGATAACTGGTGCGGTAGACATTATAACAGATGGTACAACTCTGTACACTGTAGAAAATGGAGAGAAAATAATGTCAAAGGTTACAGGTACAGGATGTATGTGCACTTCACTTATTGGTTCTTATTTAGGTGCGGGAGATAATAATCTAATAGCTGCACTCGCAGGGGTTGTTTCAATGGGTATTGCTGGAGAAATAGCATATGATGGATTAGATGAAAATTATGGTGGCACAGGAACATTAAAAGTTAAAATAATAGATGCTATTTATAATTTATCAGAAATAGTAATAATGAAAAGGAGCAAAATCGATGAAGAATAACATGGATTACAGTCTTTATCTTGTTACAGATAGAGAAGTACTCGTGGATACAGATATATATACTGCAGTAGAACAAGCAATTATTGGTGGAGTTACATTAGTACAGATTAGAGAAAAAAACGAAAGCACGTTAGAATTTTATAACATTGCATTAAAAATAAAGATTATTACAGAAAAATATAAAATTCCACTAATAATAAATGACAGAATCGATATTGCAATGTCTATAGATGCTGCAGGTGTCCATCTAGGTCAAAGTGATATGCCAGCGGATATTGCTAGGAGCATAATAGGGAAAAACAAAATAATAGGGGTATCTGCTACAACTCTTGAGCAAGCACAAATAGCGGAAAAACAAGGAGCAGATTATGTGGGCGTTGGGGCTATGTTCCCTACAACAACTAAAAATGATGCAAGAGCAGTTTCTATTCAATGTTTAAAAGAAATAAAAGATAACATTTCTATACCGGTAGTTGCTATTGGTGGAATTAATGAAAATAATGTAGAGTTATTAAAATCAGCTAATATTGATGGAATAGCTGTGGTTTCAGATATTTTAGGCAAAAAAAACATCAGTGAAGCAGCCCAAAAACTAAGATGTTTTAATAAATATTAAATTCATTATTACTAAATTGCAAAATAAATTTTATAATTGATGTATAATAATAAAAAATGGTTTAATAACGGGGGTATTTATTATGAGTGCTAAACCAAATACATCTTCACAAAATATATTTAAAAATAATGAAGATAAACTATTATATTCAAATATACCAGGATTAAAGGAAGCTATGCTTTGTCCAAACTATTGGACACAATCAAAGGAAGTAAGTAAAGTTATTATGAGCAAACAGGAAATTGAAGCATACAACAAAATTAGTGAAGAAACTGTAGTGCCTATAGTGGATTTAGAAAATCATAAAAAATTCTTTACTAAACAAGAATTAAGTGTCAAGATAAACCATATTAGTTCTTATTCAAATTCTGAAAGATTTCACGAGGACGGTAAATTAGTATCTGAGGAATATTATAATAAATTAAAAGAAAATTGTAATATTGAAAATTTGCTTGAGCTAAACAATATAAGTTACGGGGTAACCACTAGCAAGACAGTGATGAGGACATTTCCAACTTTTGATAAGGTATTTAAAACTGGAGATAACTATGAGTTTGACAGATTTCAAGAGACTGCCGTTTATCCAATTGAACCACTTGTTATTTTGCTATCCAGTAAGGACTCTAAGTGGTATTTTGCGCAGATGTACAACTATTTAGCATGGATACCAAAACAAGACGTGGTTATAGCAAAAAAGGAAGAGCTTTTTAATTATCTTAAAACTGAAGATTTCATAGTAACTACAGGAAAAAGAGTGTTTACAAATTTCAACCCATTAAACAAACAATTATCAGAAGTAAGATTTGATATGGGGATTAAAATACCACTTGCAAATGTAAAGGAAATAGAAGAGGATATTTATGGTCAAAATTCTGTAGGCAATTATGTGGTTAAGCTTCCAACAAAAAATAATAATGGAAACCTAGAATTTAAACTAGCTTTAATAGCAAAAAATGAAGAGATAAACCTAGGATATTTGCCATATACAAGTGAAAATATAATATATAATACCTTTAAATTCTTAGGTGAGAGATATGGCTGGGGTGGAACGTTTAACTCCAGAGATTGTGCAAGCCTTGTATTGGATGTTTATAGAACTATGGGCTTTAAAATCCCTAGAAATGCAGAAGAGCAAGGAGAACTTGCAGTTGGTACTTTCTATGAAATGAAAGAAGATATGAAAATAAATGGGAGAAAAGAGATACTTAATAATTTAAAACCCGGATCAACAGTTTATTCAAGCGGACATGTTATGATTTATTTAGGCACAGAAAATGGGTTATATTATGTTATTCATGATTTTTCAGGATTTTATAAACCAGAGCAAGATGGAAACTTAAAATATTATAAAGTTCGCGAGGTTATGGTTTCTCCATTAAGTATAATATCGCTTGAGGATGGCAAAACATATATTGAAGAATTATATGGAGCAAAAGATTTTGTTATTAAGAATTAACTTTATTTAAGCTAAACTAAGCTAAAATCACAAATATAGGCACACTAAAAGAGAGTAACACACTAAGGTGTTATTTGTTTTGGTGTGTCTAATAATTATGTCAAAAATATTATTTGTTAACGAACATTAACTTGTTAATGAACATTAACTTGTTAATGAATTATAGACGTAAATTATTTATCTTTTGAGCTAAATATTATAGCTTCTTTAATTTTATTGTAAGCATAAACTAGACAGGAATCTAAATTATTATTGTTTTTTCCTCCACCTTGCGCTGACAAGGCACTTCCGCCACCTTTCCCGTCTATTAGGGTTATGGCATCCTTTAGAAGTGAGCCCATGCTAATGATTTTTAAATCCTTTGAGCACATAAATAAAAGATTTGCTTTAGAAGCAGATTTTACTCCAAATAAAACTATAACATTTGGATTTGATACTAATTTTGTTGCTAAGGTATTAGTGTATTTTAAATCATTATTATCATAAATACATTTAAGTACTTTTATATCTCCAAGTTTTTGTGCTGAAGTTAACATGTTTTGAACTTCATACTCAGCAACTTCTGCCTTTAATATCCTACTTTGCGTAAGAGCCTTATTAAGTTCTGAGGTAAGCCTCTCTACTTCAGATAAAACAGTAGCATTATTACACGATAAAAGTTTAGACATTTTCTTTATAGCTTCATGTTTTAAAACATAATCAGAAACTGCTCTTTGTCCACATAAAAATTCGATTCTTAAACCAGTCTTATATTTTTCTGATTTTATAATCTTAATTAATTGCACCTCAATAGTTGAACTTGGATGTAGACCACAGCATGGATTTACATCAATATCACCTATCTTAACTATTCTAACTTGTTCTCCGAGTTTTACTGGAATCTTTTTTAATGATAATTTTTTTAGGTCAGACTTGGTTGGATATAGGATTTCTACATTAATATTGGTTGATACTATTTCGTTAGCATTTTTTTCAGCTACTTTAATTTCATCACTGCTTATAGTTTTATCAAGATCAATAGTTGTAGAAGACTCGCCAAGGTGGAAACCAATGGTATTAACATTAAACAAATCAGAAATAGCAGCAGAGAGTATATGTTGTCCTAGATGTTGTTTCATATAGTCATAACGCAAATCAAAGTTAATGATACATTTAACTTTATGGATTTTTAGAGGTTTTATCTGGACGATGTGATATATGATACCTTCTTCTTCATATACATAAATTACTGGAATGCCATTTATAAATCCAGTATCACTTGGCTGACCACCACCCTCAGGGTAAAAACATGTCTTATCAAGTTCTACATGATATTTGTTTTCTTTTTCAACTACATTTAAAACTTCAGCAGTAAATTCAGTTTGATAGGGGTTTTTATAATATAACTTTTCCAAAGTTTAACATCTCCTTTTTATGATTATGATTTTAAAGAATACGGCAATCTATAATGAATTTCTAAATTTCATAATTTATTATGGTTATAACTAAATTAATAGTAAACACACTCGCACTAGTCTATATTGTACCATAAAAATATTATGAGATGAAAAGTATAAGATTTGAACAGTATTATTGGTATATAGAAATGTTTATTAAGAAACACTATGGTTAAAGTATATAAAATAAGGTTACTTTTAAGTAAAATAAATTTTAATATAATAAAAAATTATTAGGTGGGATAAAATGAATTTACAATATGTTCAAGGTAAACCCCTCTTTACAAATACAAATAAGGTGCCGAAGCAATATGATTATTTGACTCAGAATATTGAAACAGATGTAATAATAGTAGGTGGAGGAGTTACAGGGAGTATTTTAGGATATTACTTTTCTAAAAGAAATATTAATTGTGTAATTTTAGAGAAAAATAGAGTGGGTTATTGTAGTACAGGGGTTACAACTTCGTTGCTTCAGTATGAACTTGATGATAATATCAATGATTTAATAGAAACCACAACTTTAAAAAATGCTATAAGATCATATGAATTGGGTATTAAAGCCTTGAGTGAGATAGATAGTTTTATAAATAAATATGGGAATAACTGCGATTACAGAAAGAAAGATACACTATTATTCACTACTAAAAAATTAGAGATAGAGGAAATATATGAAGAGTATAGGGTTAGAAAAGAGAATGGATTTGATGTAGAATTTATTAATGAATCAAATAATCCATTTAGTTTTGATTTGAAAGCTGGTGTTTATTCGAATAATGGTGGAGCACAATTTGATCCATATAAATACACTCACCAGATTCTAAAAGTTGCATGTGATAATGGAGTTAGAGTTTATGAGAATACAGAGGTAGTTAAAGTGAATTATGAAAACTGTGGAGTGATATTAGAAACTTCTTATGGATATAAGGTAAGTGGCAAAATAGTTATAGTGGCTACTGGATATAATACAGAACTATTTAGTAAAAGAAATTTTGGCACTAAAACTACAACCTTTAATATAGCGACCAAACCTATTACCAATTTTGAGGGGTGGCACAATAGAGTACTTATCAGAGATAATAATGACCCATATAATTATTTAAGGACTACTGAGGATAATAGAATAATAATAGGTGGTGAAGATATAAACTTTGTTCCGGATATATTTAATGAAAAAGCAGCAAAGGTAAAATATAATATATTAGAGCAAAGGTTAAAATCTATGTTTAAAGATATTAATGACATAGAAGTAGAATATAAGTATTGTGGCGCTTTTGCATCAACTAAAGATAATTTGGGATTCTTAGGAACAGACCCGGATAATAAAAAGTTGTGGTTTTGTTTAGGATACGGAGCTAATGGTATATTATTTTCTATTTTGGGTGGAATGATGCTGAGTGATTTATATTTAGGAAAAAATGATGTTGATTTAAAATTATTCAAAGTGGATAGATTTGATAATTAAAATGCATAAGCTCATCTTTGTAGTGGGCTTATTTTTTATTGCTTATTATTATCTACATATTAAAATAAATTGGTATTGATGTTTTTTTATTGTGAATTTTCATCAATTTAAACATGTTAGGGGTTAGCCCTTGCATATAATTTACAACAATAAAAAATTACTATCTTAGGAGGTATTAAATGGATTTTAAAAATATAATACAAAATGATAGAGCTGCAAAAGTCAAAAATAAATTTGAAGGAACTTTTTTAGAGTATTTAGATATAATTAAAGAAAATCCGGACAAAGCTAAACTGTCTCATAAAAGGATGTATGACACAATAATAAAGGGTGGTTTTGAGATTCTAAAGCCAGAAGAAAACCCAAGAATAAGAAAGATTTATGGTAATGACATCATAAAAAAATATGAATTTTTTAAAAATGACTTTTTTGGAATTGATAAAGTTTTGATGAAACTCGTAAGTTACTTTTATTCAGCATCAATGAGAGGAGAGGAATCAAGGCAGGTATTGTATTTAGCAGGACCTGTAGGAGCAGGAAAGTCATCTCTCGTGGAAGCTTTAAAGAATGCTTTTGAGGATGCAGAACCCGTATATGTTTTAAAAGGATGCCCTATGAATGAAGAACCATTACATTTAGTACCAAAACATCTTAGACATGACTTCGAGAAAATACTTAATGTGAAAATTGAAGGCGATATTTGCCCGGCATGCAAATATAAGTTACTTAATGAATATAATGGAGAGTATGAAAAATTTCCTGTTACAACTACCTCATTTTCAATTAGATCAAGAAAAGGTATAGGTGTTGTTCCACCGGTAGATCCTAATAATCAAGATACTTCAATTTTAACAGGCTCAGTTGATATATCTAAAATGGACATGTATTCAGAGGATGATCCAAGAGTTTTTTCTTTGAATGGAGCATTTAATGTTGGTAATAGAGGACTAGTAGAATTTATAGAAGTATTCAAAAATGATGTTGAATACCTTCATACTATAATAACTGCAACTCAAGAAAAATCAATACCATCTCCAGGAAAGGGATCTATGATTTATTTTGATGGTATAATTATTGCCCATTCCAATGAAGCAGAGTGGAATAGATTTAAGTCAGATCATACAAATGAGGCTATTTTAGATAGGATTGTAAAGGTAGAGGTTCCTTATTGTCTTGAGCTAAATGAAGAAGTTAAGATTTATGATAAAATACTCAAAAAGAGTAACTTCAAACCTCACATAGCACCACATACTATTGAAACTGCCGCAATGTTTGCATTGCTTTCTAGGTTTACACCTTCAAATAAGGTAGATCCTATAACAAAGCTTAAAATTTATAATGGTGAAGAAATAGTAGAAAAGGGAACCACTAAGAAAATTGACATTAGTGAATTAAGGGAAGAAGCAGGAATTGATGAAGGTATGCATGGAATTTCAACAAGATTTATAGTAAAGGCAATAGACAATGCTATTTCAGACTCTGATTCAGATTGTATAAATCCTTTAAGTATTATGGAAAGTCTAATTAAATCTGTTAGAGAAATGGACATTGCTGAGGATGAGAAGAAGAAGTATATGGGATTTGTTCAGGATAGTATTAGAAAAGAATACAACAAAATATTGGAGAAAGAAGTAACCAAGGCTTTTATACACAGTTATAAGGAACAAGCCGAAAGTTTATTTAATAACTATATAGATAATGCAGAAGCTTTTGTAAATAAGGCAAAATTAAAGGATAAAGCTACTGGTGAGGAACTTCAAGCAGATGAGTCGTTTATGAGGTCTATTGAAGAACAGATTGGAATATCTGAGAGTTCTTCAAAAGGATTTAGAAGTGATGTAACTTCATATATGTTTTACGTCGTTAGAAATGGTGGAAAAATTAAATATGAATCATATGAGCCTTTAAAGGAAGCTATTGAAAAGAAACTAACAAGCTCAGTAAAGGAACTATCTAGAATTATAACTAGATCTAGAGTTCGGGATAAGGATCAAGATGAAAAATATAATGTAATGGTTGAGCAAATGAAGGAAAATGGTTATTGTGATCATTGTTGTGACGTAATACTGAAATACGCTGCTAACAATTTATGGAAGGACTAATTCTATGGCAATATTTAGGGACTATAACGTAACTCCCATAGAGCATGATAGGGCTTCCGAGGATAGAAGGCGTCATCGTCAGCTTGTTGAGAAATCTATTAAAGAAAACTTGGGAGAAATATTGTCAGAAGAAAGTATAATAGGCCAAAGTAAGGATAAAAAAATAAAGATACCAATTAAGGGTCTAAAGGAATATGAATTTATTTTTGGTAAAAATAAGGGTGGAGTCGGAAGTGGAGACGGAAGCGAAAAGAGAGATCAAATAATAGGAAAAGAAAAGGCTGAAGGTGATGGAAAAGGTGGAACTAAAGCTGGAGATAAAGAAGGGGAAGATATCTATGAAACTGAGATAACGCTAGAAGATGCACTAAATTATCTCTTAGAGGATTTAGAACTTCCTGAAATGGATAAACAAAAGTTTTCAGAAGTTCTAACTGAGAATGGTGTGAAAAGAGCGGGTTATCAAAAACATGGTATCAATCCACGTCTTGCTAAAAAACGAACTGTAGCCGAGAAAATTAAAAGGCAACAGGCGAAAAATAAAGCCTTAATGGAAGAATCTGAGGGCGATAAAATTGAAAGATTGCCATTCAAAAATGAAGATTTAAGATATCATAGAATAAAGAAAGTTTTAAAGAGAGAGTCAAACGCAGTTATTTTATGTGTAATGGATGTATCAGGATCAATGGACATCACCAAAAAATATTTAGCACGTTCATTCTTCTTTGTACTATCTCAATTTATTCAATCTAAATATTCAAATGTAGAGGTTAGTTTTATTGCACATACAACTGTTGCTAAGGAGGTAAACGAAGTTGATTTTTTTCATAAAGTCGAATCAGGGGGTACGTATATTTCTAGTGGATTAAATAAAGCTTTAGAGATAATTGAAAAAAGATATAATCCTGACAATTGGAATGTGTATGTTTTTTATGTTAGTGATGGAGACAATTGGCAGGAAGACAATGTAAAAGCCATAGAGGCTGCAAAAAATATTTGTAAGGTAAGTAATTTATTTGGTTACGCAGAGCTTATGAATAGTTATTATTCTGCTTCAATGAAAAATGTTTTTGATAAGGGACTAACGGATAAAAATTTTCTTTCAGTGGAAATAAAGGAGAAACAGGATTTATGGAAAGGTCTTAAATATATGCTAAAAAAAGATCAAGAGAGGTGATATTGTTTTGGATTATACCTTAAAGGACTTGGAGAATTGGAATAAGAGAATTGAGGATATAGTAAATGAAATAGGACTTGATTACTATCCTCAAGAGTATGAAATAATTGGATATAAAGATATGCTAGCCTATGAATCTTATGTGGGAATGCCTTCAAGTTACCCCCACTGGAGTTTTGGTAAATCTTATGAGAAAAATAGTACGACATATAAATACAATTTAAGTGGGTTACCTTATGAGATGGTTATAAATTCGGATCCTTGTTTAGCATATCTAATGAAGGAAAATACAAACTTATTACAGATATTAACTATGGCTCATGTATATGGACATAACGATTTTTTTAAGAATAATAGACTTTTTAAGGAAGGAACTAGAGCTGCAAATACTGTGGGTATGTTTAAATTTCATGCAGATACCGTAAGAAGTTTTATAAATGATCCAAGTATTGGTTATGAAAAAGTCGAAAGAATTTTAGATGCAGCCCATGCCATAAAGTTTCAAACATCTAGGGTGGTTGGAGAAAAGAGAATACCAGAAGAAATTTTAAAGCAAAGAATTTTAGATGATTATAAAAATAACAATGAAGTCCATAGTAATTTAGATGCATATGCAAAACTAGAGTTTCCGGAAATAAACAAAATACCTTTAGAACCTGAGAATGATCTTCTATATTTTATAATAAAACATGGCGATATAGAGGAATGGGAGAAAAGTTTATTAGAAATTGTACGACAAGAAACCTCATACTTCATACCTCAAATTGAAACAAAAATAATGAATGAAGGCTGGGCTAGCTTTTGGCATTATAATATATTAAAGAAACTGGATTTACCTGATGAACTATATTTAGAATTTATTAAACGTCATAATGATGTTATTGCACCTGGTCAAGGGTCCATAAACCCATATTTCGTCGGTTTTAAAATATTTGAAGATATTTTAAAAAGATATGGGATGGATAAAATATTTGAAGTTCGAGCCATTGAAAGAGATGAATCATTTTTAAGAAAATATCTAACAAAGGAATTATGTGAAGATCTTAATTTATTTGAATATGCAGCTAAGAATGGAAATTATGTAGTTAAAGAAGTGGCAGATGATAATGGATTTATAAGTATTAGAAACACTTTGGCTAGTACTTGTGGGGTGGGTTCTATCCCACTTATTAGGGTAACAGAAATGTCATCAAAGGACAAAACTTTAAACCTAGAGCATGTTTTTGATGGAAGAGAATTAAATATTGCATATGCACAAGCCACACTAAGATATATATACGAGTTATGGGGCCATACTGTAACTTTAAAAACAACACAAATTGGAAATGAAATTAGCATTGTATGTGATGATAAAAAAATAATTGTAAAATATAATTAAGCAACACTATACATCATACCATATTAAGTACGCACCGTACCATAATAGGTATGGTGTTTTTGATATCTACAATAAGTGTAAGATTATTTTTAAATAAGGGGTAGTGGATGTATTAGATAAGGCTTATCAATTTATTAAAGTATAATTATTAAATAATAGAAAAATATGAATTAATGTTATATAATTAAAATGTATAAAAATACAAATTGCTTATTTAAGAAATTATATATTTTAAGGAGAAAAATTATGAAAAATAAAAGAATACTATTAGCTAATAATTTATTATTGGTTGCGTTATTATTATTTACTTTAGTTCCTTATATGGCAAGTAGGTTATTTAAATTAAATGGTTCTATAAGCGGTAATATTTCACTTCTACTTTCTGGGGGGACAACAATTGTAGTACTTGGAGGAATAACATTGCTTTATTGCAGAATTACTAAAAGAAGATTTAGCAGGGTAATGGTAATAAAGAAAATCTCTATAAAACAAGTTTTTTTAATTATGTTTGTAGCAGTTGGGACTTACATATTTGCAGTTGGCATTAATTCAATAAGCATGAAGTTATTTCCAGTCGCAATAAAAGATAGTGCACAAATATCTGAATTGCTAAGTAGTAGCTCAACATTATTAGGACTCTTTGTGGTAATTTTGATTCCAGCATTTTTTGAAGAGGTATTTTTCAGGGGAATTTTTTTAGATGCTTACGAAGGGTTAAATAAAAAAATGAAATATTTTATAATAATATCAATATTTGCAACCTTTCATGGCAATATAATGCAAATTATATATGTATTGTTTTTAGGATATATTCTACTTAAGGTAAGGGAATATACAGGGTCATTAGTTGGGAGCATGACACTACATGCGACAAATAATGCAATTTCCTTTATCATAAGCAAAGTCGCGATGAAATATATGAACCTAAATCAAACTGGAACTGGTGTGATAGAACCGTCGCAAATAGTTACAACAGAGCAGGCAATGAATGTTAGCTATACTGTAGCAATACTTAGAGCTTCAATATTTTTTCTCATCGGAGGAGCTATACTATTTATAAACATAAGGAAATTGAAAGAATATAAAGAAGGATTAAATAGCTTACAATCAGAAGAAGAAGAATTTACAAAAACGGAAAAAGAAATAACAGCTACAAATATAAATCAATATATTCCATTGTTTATATATTTTGTGTCTATGACTGTATTGGTTGTTTTAAGGTATATTATTTAAAGTTAAATTTTCTGATGATTAGATTGATTTAATGAATTTTAAATGATGAAATTTTATTAAGGCATTTTATAAGATAAAATAGGAAAATATAATTTAATATAAATGAAAATATGGAGGAAAAATAAATATTTATGAGACTAAATAAAATACAATATAATTCACCAGTAATATTAACTTTTACTTTATTAGCTCTTGGTAGTTTTTTACTAGGTTACTTAACAAACGGTATTTCAACTCAATTGTTTTTTGCAAATTATAGAACATCTCTTTTTGATCCAATGCAATATGTTAGGCTTTTTTCTTATATACTTGGCCACGCTAATTGGGCTCATTTTTCTGGTAATTTTATAATAATTTTAATAACTGGCCCAATGCTTGAAGAAAAGTATGGATCAAAAATTTTGGTACAGTTAATACTCGTAACTGCTTTTGTTACAGGACTAATACATACAATTTTTTCTGGCGCAGCACTTCTAGGTGCAAGTGGTATTGTTTATATGTTCATTATTTTAAGTTCTTTTACAAATGCTCAAAAGGGAAAAATCCCACTCACTTTAATAATCGTTTTTTTTGTATTTATTGGTAGAGAAATTTTCAGTGGTGCCTTTGCACAGGATAATATTTCTCAACTAGCTCATATTATAGGTGGAATTTGTGGAGCGTTATTTGCTTTTAAGATTAAACATAAAGGGAATATAGAACAATAAAGCAAGATAGTTATTTCATATTTATTATTAGAAAAAAACTTATCTTTAATTTAATGCCACTAAATGTGGAGAATGGAGAAATTTAATGAGAGCTTTATTTATTGGTGGAACAGGAACTATTAGCAGTGCAGTATCTAAACTTGTTGTGCAAAATGGATGGCAATTATATTTGTTAAACCGTGGAAATAAAACAGATAGAGTACCAAGCGGTGCAGTGGTTCTAACTGCTGACATTAACAACGAAGCAGAAGTTTTAAGGTTAATAGAAGATTTGAAATTCGATGTTATAGCAGATTTTACTGCCTTTGAGCCAACGCAAATTCAGAGAGATATAAGACTTTTTAGTAATAGGACAAAACAATTTATTTTTATTAGCTCTGCATCAGCCTATCAAAAGCCACTTTCACATTACAGGATTACTGAGAGCACACCATTATCAAATCCATATTGGAAGTATGCTAGGGACAAAATAGCTTGTGAAGAGCTTTTAATATTGGAATACAGGAAGAACAATTTTCCTATTACTATAATTCGTCCAAGTCATACCTATGGAGAAAGAAATATACCAGTGGCAATTAACGGTAAAAAAGGTAGCTGGCAGGTTATAAACCGTATAATTAAAGGAAAACCTGTAATAATTCCTGGTGATGGAAATTCGCTTTGGACATTGACACATAATTCTGATTTTGCAAAGGCATTTGTTGGAATCATGGGAAATCACGCATCAATTGGAGAAGCTATTCATATTACCTCTGATGAATCTATAACTTGGAATAAAATATATGATATCATTGGAGAGGCACTTAATGTTGAGGTTAAAAAAGTACATGTAGCTACAGATTTTTTAGTAAAGTGTCAAGCAGACTTAGAAGGTGGACTAATTGGTGACAAAGCCAATACTGTAGTTTTTGATAATAGCAAAATTAAAAGACTGGTTCCAGAATACGTTGCTACAACAAGGTTTGATCAAGGAGTTAGACTTTCTGTTAAATATTTATTAGCTCATCCGGAATTGCAAATTGAAGATGAGGAATTTGATTTATTTTGTGATAATGTAGTTAAAGCTCAACAGGATGCACTAATGTATTTTAAAAGCATCTAAAATGGAATGTATTACAATGAATTTAAGGACGAACAAAACATTAATTAGATAATTGTATAAGGGAAACATCTTTTCTATTAAATAATATAAAATGTAAAACATTTCACTATTGCATTATAAAAAACTTTAGCTTATAATGAAAATATAAATAAATGTTAACGTGAACATTAAATAATAAACTAATAAGGAAAAGGTGAATTTATGAAAAACTTTATGGATGAAAACTTTTTACTATCTAACGATACAGCAATAAATTTGTTTAATGATTATGCAAAAGATATGCCGATTATTGATTATCATTGTCATTTAAATCCAAAAGAAATTTTTGAAAATAAACAATTTAAGAATATAACAGAGGCTTGGTTATATGGAGATCATTATAAATGGAGAGCTATGAGAAGTAATGGGATAGATGAAAAATACATTACGGGGAATGCTAGTGATTATGAAAAATTTATGGCGTGGGCAAAAACAATGCCAATGGCTATAGGTAATCCACTTTATCACTGGACACACTTAGAACTTCAAAGATTTTTTGGAGTATATGAAGTACTTAATGAGAAAAATGCTCCAGCTATTTGGGAAAAAGTAAACAAACAATTAAATGTTGAAGGTTTTAGAGCAAGAGATTTGATCGTAAAATCTAATGTTAAGGCTTTATGTACTACGGATGATCCAATAGATTCACTAGAATATCATATAAAGCTTAAAGAAGACACTAAATTTACTGTAAAGGTTTTACCAGCTTTTAGACCTGACAAAGGACTTCAAATAAACAAAGAAGCCTTTATGACCTGGGTTAAAAAACTTGAAGAGGTATCTGAAATTAATATTAAGAGTTATGATGAATTTTTAAAAGCGTTAGAATCAAGAGTGAGATTCTTTCACCTTGTTGGATGTAGAATTTCGGATCATGCATTAGATAGCATAACATATATGGAAGCTTCAAAGGAAGAAGTGTCTGTTATATTTGAAAAGGCATTAAAAGGAGATACAACAAGTCCTGACGAAGAAAGTAAATATAGGACAGCTACATTACAATTTTTAGGAAGATTATACTCAGAACTTGGGTGGACAATGCAACTACATCTTGCAGCGCAAAGAAACAATAATACGAAAATGCTTAAACAATTAGGACCAGATACTGGATTTGATTCTATTAATGATGAACAAGTAGCTTATCCTTTATCAAGATTATTGGATTCATTAGAAATCAATAACTCTCTTCCTAAAACTATTTTATATACTTTAAATCCAAAAGATAATTATGTTCTTAGTACTATGCTTGGAAACTTCCAAGGGCCATTGGTTCCAGGGAAAATTCAACTTGGAGCTGCTTGGTGGGTTTTAGACAGTAAAGAAGGTATGATAGAACAAATGAAAACACTTGCTAATACTGGTTTATTAAGCCATTTTGTAGGAATGTTAACTGATTCAAGAAGTTTCTTATCATACACAAGACATGAATATTTTAGAAGGATAATGTGTAACTTAATTGGAGAATGGGTTGAAAATGGTGAAGTTCCGAATGATATGGAACTTCTAGAGAAAATTGTTCGAGGAATATGTTATACTAATGCAAACGAATATTTTGGGATAGACAGCTAATATAGATAATTATAAATATCAAAACTTAGATTTTCTATATGCTATCAGATAAGTATTTACTAGTTATATAGGGGTGTTGAAAATGGAAGTTACCATAAAGGACATAGCTAAAATTGCAAATGTTTCACATACTACTGTTTCAAGAGCACTTAATGATAGTCCTTTTATAAATTTAGAGACAAAGGCTAAAATAAAAGCTATAGCAAAAGAACTTAATTATGTGCCAAATTATAGTGCTAAAAGCTTGGTATTAAATAGATCCTATAACATAGGACTTATTTTTACCACCATAAGTGAAGTAACTGCATCAGGCTTTTTTCATGAAACTGTAAGTGGCGTTAATAGTGTCATAAATGAAAGTTATAATCTTGTAGTCAGAGGAATTGATGATTATAAAAATTTCACATATGTTAATAGAAAAAGGTTTGACGGTATTATTTTAATGAGTCAAAGTAATAGTGATAATGCTTTTATATACTATTTAATGGAGAAAAAGATACCATTAGTTGTTTTAAATAGAGATATAGATGAAAGTTCTATAGTTAATATTTTATCAGCAGATAAAGAAGGAGCTTATAAAGCAGTAAACTATTTGATAAAAAATGGGCACAAAGATATAGCAATAATAGAAGGTGCACAAGGATTTAATTCAACACATGAGAGAAAAAATGGATTTTTGGAAGCATTAATTGAAAACAAACTACAAATTTATAGTGAATATATGGTTGAAGGAAATTTTACTATTGAAAGTGGATATAGTGCCATGAAAAAGCTATTGTGTTTGAGGAAGATTCCAACTGCAGTATTTTGTTCAAATGATGAAATGGCGGTAGGAGCAATGAAAGCCATATTTGAAGCTGGACTCAATGTCCCAGTCGATATTTCCATTATGGGGTTTGATGGCAGTAAACTAGGTGACTATCTAACACCATCTCTAACTACTGTAAGAAGACCTATTATTGAAGTAAGTAGAAAAGGCGCAGAAAAGCTTTTAAATATTATAGAAAATAAAAGTTCAGACGGAGAAAAAATATACATTAATACAGAGCTTGTTGAAAGAGATTCGGTGGCAAAAATAACATAATTTTGTCACTGAATTATAAAATAATTTTTACACATATTTGTTAACGTTAACAAATATTAATAGGAGGCGATTTTATGAAAATGACATTAAGATGGTTTGGTAGTAATCATGACTCCGTCACGCTTCAGCAAATAAGACAAATTCCGGGTGTTACTGGTGTTATTACATCACTTTATGACATCCCCGTAGGAAATGTATGGCCACTTGAGAATATTTTGAAATTAAAAGAAGAAGTTGAAGCCAGCGGATTAAAAATAGAAGGAATAGAAAGTGTAAACATTCACGATTCTATTAAGATAGGATTACCTGAAAGAGAACAATACATCCAAAGTTACATTGAAACTTTAGAAAACTTAGGTAATGCAGGTATTAATATGGTTTGTTATAACTTTATGCCTGTATTTGACTGGACTCGTTCAGATCTTGCAAAAATGAGAGAAGACGGCTCTACTGTTTTATCATATGATCAAGAAATAATAGATAAAATTGAGCCTGAAAAAATGTTTGAACAAATAGATAAAAATAACAATGGTTTTGTAATGCCAGGTTGGGAACCTGAAAGATTAGAATATGTAAAAGAATTATTTGAAAAATATAAAGATGTTAATGAAGAAAAATTATTTGATAATCTTATATACTTTTTAAGCAAAATCCGGCCAGTATGTGAAAAACACAATATAATGATGGCAATTCACCCAGATGATCCTTCTTGGCCAGTATTTAACTTGCCAAGAATTATAAATAATAAAGAAAATATTTTGAAACTCCTAAATACAATAGATGCGAAATTTAATGGACTTGCTTTATGTACAGGGTCATTGGGATCTAACCCTAATAATGATATTTGCGATATAATTCGTAGCGTTAAGGGAAAGATTCATTTTGCACATGTACGTAACATAATTCATCTTGCACCAGGTAAATTTGATGAGGCGGCTCATTTGTCAAAAGATGGTTCTTTAGACATGTATGAAATAATGAAAGCATTACATGAAACCTCCTTTGATGGACCAGTACGTCCTGATCATGGTCGTGCTATATGGGGTGAAGTTGCAATGCCGGGATATGGTTTATATGATCGAGCCCTAGGAGCTGCATATCTAAATGGTTTGATTGAAGCAATAGAAAAATCAAATAAATAGTTGAAAAAAATATAGTGTGGGGGGAAATGGCTTGAAACTTAGACAAGAAGAATTAAATAATAGAAAGCGCTGGGAAGACAATGGTTTTGAATTACCTGAATTTGATAGAAATAAAATGATAAAAGATACTAAAGAAAACCCTGAATGGATACATTTTGGTGCAGGAAATATATTCAGGGCTTTTCCAGCAGCTGTTTGCCAGGAATTATTAAATAAGGGTATATTAAATACCGGAATAATAGTTGCTGTTAGATATGATAATGACATAATTGAAAAAAGTTATAAAAAATTTGATAATTTAAATGTTTTGGTAACTTTAAAAGCTGATGGAAGTTTAGAAAAAAAAGTAATAGGAAGTATTGCAGAAGTACTATCCTTAGATACAAATAGTTTAAATGATTGGAATAGACTAAAAGAAATTTTTAGAGCTTTATCTTTAAAAATGGTATCTTTTACAATTACAGAAAAAGGATATAGTTTAATAGATGGAAACGGGGAATTTTTAAAAGATGTAAAAAATGATTTTAATAATGGACCGACCAAAGTTTCCAGTTATATTGGCAAACTAACATCATTATGTTATGAAAGATTTAAAAATGGTGGATTACCACTAACGTTAGTAAGTATGGATAATTGTTCGCATAATGGTACAAAGCTTGAAAATGCTGTAACTACATTTGCAAAATATTGGACTGATAATAAACTAGTAGAAGCTGAATTTTTAAATTATTTAACACAGGACGTGTCTTATCCTTGGACTATGATAGATAAAATCACACCAAGACCTGCTTTGTCTGTTATAAATATGTTAAATGAGATTGGATTTGAAGATACAGAAGTAGTGATGGCTTCAAAAAACACATATATTGCACCCTTTGTTAATGCTGAAGAACCTCAATATTTAGTTATTGAAGATAATTTTAAAAATGGTAAACTTCCACTTGATAAAGGTGGGGTTATGTTTGCGGATAAAGAAACTGTAGATAAAGTAGAGAAAATGAAAGTATGTACTTGTTTAAATCCTCTCCATACAGCACTCGCTATATATGGATGCTTATTGTCTTATACTAAAATATCTGATGAAATGAAAGACAATGAACTTGTAACATTAATAGAAAATATAGGTTACAAGGAAGGGTTACCAGTTGTTGTAGACCCAGGTATTATATCCCCTAAGAAATTTATTGATGAAGTAATGAAGGTTCGTTTGCCAAATCCATTTATGCCAGATACTCCACAAAGAATTGTATGCGATACTTCACAAAAACTTGGTATCCGTTTTGGTGAGAATATTAAAGCATATGTAGAAAATCCTAAACTAGATGCTAAAAGTTTAACCTTTATACCACTTGCTATAGCGGGATGGTGTCGTTATTTAATGGCTATAGATGATAATGGGAATTCGTTTGAATTAAGTCCAGATCCAATGCTTCCATTATTAACTCCATTAACAGCAGAGATTAAACTTAATAAAACTGGAAATGTTCATGAAATTCTAAGTAAAATTTTATCTAATAAGTCAATCTTCGGTGTGAATTTATATGAAGCAGGATTAGGAGAAAAAATTGAATCTTACTTTAAAGAATTAATCAATGGAAAAGGTGCAGTGCGCTTAACACTAAAAAAATATTGTAACTCTAAAATATAAGTAAGTGAGGCGAAGGAATGAAAAAGATCAAATGGGGAATTATAGGACCAGGTAACATAGCTCATAAATTTGCAGATGCACTAAAGACACTAGGAGATGGGCAGCTTTGCGCAGTGGCATCACGTTCAAAGGAAAAAGCAGAAGTTTTTGGGAGTGAATATGGTGTTTCAGAAGTCAAATGTTATGGTAGTTATGAGGAACTTGTAAAAGACAAGGATATTGATGTTGTATATGTTGCATTACCAATTGTATTTCATAAAGAAATTTCAATATTGTGTTTAAAAAATGGTAAAGCAGTACTTTGTGAAAAACCGATTGCTATGAATGAGGCGGAAGCAAAAGAAGTTGTAAAAGTTGCAAAAGATAATAAAGTGTTTTTTATGGAAGCTATGTGGACAAGATATTTACCTATTTATCAGCAGGTTAATACATGGATTAGTGATGGACTAATTGGTGAGGTACGTATGTTTCAAGCAGATTTTGGAATTAGTAGAAAACTAGATCCTATTGGGCTTAAGTTAAACAAAGAATTAGGTGGGGGAGCTCTGTTAGATATAGGAATATATCCCGTATCTTTGTGTCATTATTTATTTGATGCTATTCCCAATAACGTAAAGAGTATAACACATATTGGTCAAACTGGTGTCGATATTCAGACCACAGTTAATCTTGGATTTGAGGATGGCAGAGTTGCTGATTTTTGCTGCTCATTAAATGCTGTAACGCCAGGTCTAGGACATATCATGGGAACAAAGGGAAGAATAATACTTAAGCAATACTGGAAATGTGAAACTGCTATATTATGTTGTGATGGAAAAGAAAAAGAAGTTAGTATACCACATAAATGTAATGGTTATGAATTTGAAATTCAAGAAGTTATGAATTGTATTAAAAATAGTAAACTAGAAAGTGACAAAATGAGCTTAAATAAGTCCATTGAGGTAATGCATACAATAGATTTAATTAAGGAACAATGGAACCTATAAGAAAAATTACGAATAGTGTGTTTCAATATGGTGGGAAAGTATTCTCAAAATCTAAAATAAGAGGTGTAAATCATGAAAAGATTAAAAATAATACAAAAAATAAGTGAATATGGAATAGTAGCAGTAATAAGGGCTACATCAAAAGAAGAAGGCGTAAAAATTGTAGATGCAGTTACAAAAGGCGGAATTAATGCAATTGAAATCACAATGACAGTACCAGGCGCTATAGATGTAATAAAAGACCTATGTGAAATATATAAAGACAATGAAGAAATACTTATTGGAGCTGGAACTGTACTAGACCCTGAAACTGCAAGGGCATGCATTTTAGCTGGAGCAAAATATATAGTAAGTCCAAGTTTAAATCCAGAAACTGTAAAGCTATGTAATAGATATAGAATTGCTGTTATGCCAGGAATTATGACAGTAAAAGAAGCTCTTGAAGCATTAGAACTTGGAGTTGAAGTTTTAAAGGTATTCCCAGGAAATGCTTTTGGACCATCAATAATAAGTTCTCTAAAAGGACCACTTCCACAAGCTAACTTTATGCCAACAGGTGGAGTATCACTTGATAATGTTAAGGATTGGATCAAAGCAGGTGCAGTAGCTGTAGGAACTGGTGGAGATTTAACTAAAGGAGCTAAAACTGGAGATTATAAATTAGTAACTGAGACAGCTGCTAAATTTGTTGAAGCGGTTAAAAAAGCAAGAGTGTAAAAACAAATCAAGTTACATACCAATTAAATGACCTACTTATAGTTAGGTCATCAATTTATAGGAGGCAATAATATGGGAAAATTTATAACATTCGGTGAAATAATGCTTAGACTTGCACCAGCTGGTTTTGAAAGATTTGCACAAGCAAAAGAGTTTGGAGCTGTTTATGGTGGAGGAGAAGCAAATGTTGCTGTTTCACTTTCGAATTATGGTAAGGACGCTTACTTTGTAACAAAATTACCAAAACATGAAATAGGTCAAGCAGCAGTAAATGAACTTAGAAAATATGGTGTAAGTTCTGATATGATAGTTAGAGGCGGAGACAGAGTAGGTATTTATTATTGTGAAAAAGGTGCATCACAAAGACCTTCGAAAGTAATTTATGATAGAGCTTATTCAGCTATTGCAGAAGCTAAACGTGAAGATTTTAATTGGAAAGAAATATTCCAGGATGCAGAGTGGTTCCATTTTACAGGAATAACACCTGCACTATCTGATGGATGTGGAGCAATAACATTAGATGCAGTAAAAGCAGCAAAAGAAGCTGGTGTTATGGTAAGTTGCGATTTAAACTTTAGAAAAAAACTTTGGAGCAGTGAAAAAGCTGGTAAAGTAATGGAAGAAATAGTTAAGTATTGTGATGTTGTTATAGCAAACGAAGAAGATGCAGAAAAAGTTTTTGGAATTAGTGCAGAAGGAACAGATATAACTGGTGGAACAATAAACGGTGAAGGTTATAAAGATGTTGCAAGAAAGCTTACAGAACGATTTAATTTAAAGTATGTTGCAATTACCCTTCGTGAAAGCTTTTCTGCTTCAGATAATGGTTGGTCTGCAATGTTATATAATGGTAAGGAATTTTATAGTTCAAAAAAATATAGAATGCATATAGTTGACAGAGTTGGCGGGGGAGATTCATTTGGTGCAGGACTTATATATGGTTTAACTTCAGGTCTTACTAATCAAGATTCCCTTGAATATGCCGTGGCTGCTTCATGCCTTAAGCATACTGTAGAAGGAGATTTCAATCTTGTTTCTAAAGATGAAGTAGAGACACTTATGAATGGTGATGCTTCAGGAAGGGTGCAAAGATAATTATGGATGTAGTAACTTTTGGGGAGTCAATGGTATTATTTGGCCCAGATTCCTCAGGGCCATTAAGATACGTTCAGAACTTTAACAAATCTATTGCAGGTGCTGAGTCTAATGTTGCAATAGCACTTGCAAAACTTGGACATCAAGTTGGTTGGTTTTCAAAGCTTGGGGATGATGAATTCGGAAGATATATACAAGCAACAATAAGGGGAGAAGGTGTAGATGTTTCCAGAGTAATTTTGGAGCCTGGGAAAAATACAGGAATATTATTTAAGGAAAGATTTATGCATTCTAACCCAAACGTATATTATTACAGAAAAGGTTCGGCAGCGAGCACTTTAAAACCAGAAGAACTAGATGAATCTTACATTAAAGATGCAAAAATACTTCATATTACTGGTATCACACCTGCTCTTTCAGAGACTTGTAGAAAAACATTATTTAAGGCTATAGAAATTGCGAAAACTAATAATGTATTAGTTTCATTTGATCCTAATATTAGACTTAAATTGTGGAGCAGCGAAGAAGCAATACCAGTGCTCCTAGAAATCGCCAAACAATCAGATATAATTTTTCCAGGTATAGATGAAGGCGAAATGCTCTTAGGGCTTACAAAACCTGAGGATATTGCAGAGAGTTTTATGAATTTGGGGTGTAGTACCGTAGCTGTTAAGCTTGGAAAAGAAGGTTGTTATGTAGTTGATAAAGAGAGTAAATTATATGTGAATTCATACAGATTAGAGAATCCACAAGATACAGTGGGTGCAGGAGATGGATTTGCTGCAGGTTTTCTCTCAGGAATATTAAATAAATTAGAGTTAAAAGAATGTGCTGAATATGCAAATGGAGTTGGGGCCATGGCGGTCCTTGTAAAAGGAGACATGGAAGGTTATCCAAGTTTTCAACAATTAATGGCTTTTATTGGGAAGACGAAAACAATAGAAAGATAGGGAGGAATAAAAATGAAATTAAATAAAGAAACATATAAAGAATATAAAACATATCCTGAAAAAGTGATTCAATTTGGAGAAGGTAATTTTTTAAGAGCCTTCGTGGATTGGCAAATAGATAAGATGAATAAAAAAGCAGGGTTTAACGGTAGTGTAGTAGTAGTTCAGCCAATCGAATTTGGACTAGTAGATAAATTAAATCAGCAAGATGGTTTGTATACTCTTTACTTGCAAGGAATGAATGAAGGACGCGCAATAGCAGAGCATTCAGTAATAAATAGTATAAGTCGTGGAATAAACCCTTATACTCAGCACGATGAATACTTGAAAATCGCTGAAAACCCAGAATTAAGATTTGTGTTTTCAAACACTACTGAAGCAGGAATTGCTTATGACGATACTGATAAACTAGAAGATAAACCTCAGAAAAGCTTCCCAGGAAAATTTACTGCACTTTTATATCATAGGTTTATATCTTTTAAAGGGCAAAAGGATAAGGGGTTAATAATAATTCCCTGTGAACTAATCGACAGAAATGGTGATAAACTTAAAGAAATAGTTCTTAAGTATGCGAAGCTTTGGAATTTAGAAGCAGGGTTTACTACTTGGATAAACGAAGCAAATACTTTTTGCTCAACACTTGTTGACAGAATAGTTCCAGGATACCCAAGAGATACTATAAAAGAAATTACAGAGGAACTCGGATATGAGGATAATTTAGTTAATGTTGGAGAGCATTTCCACCTATTTATTATTGAAGGACCTAAATGGATTGAAAATGAATTTCCAGCAACTAAAGCAGGACTTAATGTTAAATTTGTTGATGATATGACTCCATATAGAACAAGAAAAGTAAGAATACTTAATGGATCACATACATCACTTGTGCCAGTATCATACCTTTATGGATTAAATACTGTTGCAGAGTCTGTTGAACATGAAGTTATGGGAAAATTCATTAAAGATACAATATATGAGGAAATAATTCCTACATTAGACCTTCCAGAAGAAGAATTATCATATTATGCAAAAGTTGTTCTTGAAAGATTTATGAATCCTTTTGTTAAACATTATTTAATGAGTATCTCTTTAAATTCAATGTCAAAATATGAAACAAGAGATTTACCTTCATTATTACAATTTGTAAAAACAAAAGGTGAATTACCTAAAAGATTAGTATTCTCACTAGCTGCACTTATGGAATTCTATAAAGGCAAAAGAGGAGAAGAAATAATTAAATTATCTGACGATGTTGATGTTTTAGAACTTTACAAAACTGCATGGAGTAATTGTGATGGAAGTGAGGTAGCCTTAAAAAAAATAGTAACTACAATACTTGCTTATAAAAAAGTTTGGAAAATGGATTTGAATGAGGTTAAAGGGTTAACAGACCTAGTATCGCATTATTTGATAACTATTGAGAAAATTGGGATTAATCAAGCGATTAAAGAAGTTCTTTAATAACATTTTAGAAGGAAAGTCCCTCACTTTTATAAGTGGGGGATAAATACTATAATAAGTCTTTGATTTTGCAGCAACTGAAATTTTATGAAAGTGAGGAAAAACACATGAAAAATATAATACAGATAAATGAAAATGATAATGTAGTAGTAGCATTAACAGATTTAGTTAAGGGTGAAGTCATTTCTATAAGTAATAGGGACATAACCTTAAAAGAAGATGTTAAAAGAGGCCATAAAATAGCTACTGTGGATATTAAATTGAATGAAAATATTATAAAATACGGATTTCCTATAGGACATGCAATTGTGGACATTTGCACGGGACAATGGATCCATACTCATAACATAAAAACAAATCTAGATGGAATTAAGGAATATAGCTTTAATCAAAAGCTTATAGAAAATAGCTATACAAATAGAAATTTAACATTTAAGGGATATAAAAGAATTGATGGAAATGTAGGTATTAGAAATGAACTTTTGATAGTTCCAACTGTTGGCTGTGTAAATGGTATAGCAGATAGAATTATTGACAAGTTTAAAGAAATGGTAGGGAATGTAACAGTAGATACTTTAGTATTAAAACATAATTATGGTTGCTCACAACTTGGGGATGACCATATAACTACAAGAACAATATTAGGTGATGCAGTTAAACACTCAAATAACGGCGGAGTTTTAGTATTAGGACTTGGATGTGAAAATAATACTATGGTAGATTTTAAAAAATATTTAGGCGAATTCAATGAAAAAAGAGTAAAATTTTTAATTGCTCAAGAAGTTTCTGATGAAATACAAGAAGGCGCTAATCTTCTTGTAGAACTTTATGAAATCATGAAAGCAGATACACGAGAAACTTGTAGCTTATCAGAACTTAAAATAGGGTTGAAATGTGGAGGCTCTGATGGATTTTCAGGAATAACTGGGAACCCTCTTGTGGGGAAATTTTCTGATTTTCTTGTAGCACAAGGTGGTACAACAATATTAACAGAAGTTCCAGAAATGTTTGGAGCGGAAACTCTTCTAATGGCTAGAGCAAAAAATGATCAAGTTTATAATAAAACAGTTCATTTAATTAATGATTTTAAAGAATATTTTATGAAGTATGATCAGCCAGTCTATGAGAATCCTTCCCCAGGAAATAAAGCAGGAGGAATAACTACTCTTGAAGATAAATCATTAGGTTGCACGCAAAAAGCAGGAACCGCAACAGTGGTAGATGTGCTTAAATATGGAGAGACATTAAAGGAGAAAGGACTTAATTTATTAAGTGCTCCAGGTAATGATTTAGTGGCAGCTTCTGCCCTAGCTGCATCTGGGTGTCAGTTGGTTCTTTTCACAACAGGAAGAGGAACCCCATTTGGAAGTTTTGTACCTACAATGAAAATTTCAACAAACACTCAAATATATAAATTAAAACCTCATTGGATTGATTTTAATGCTGGAAGTTTGGTTGAGGATAAGTCATTAGAGTTACTTACAGAGGAGTTTATAGAATATATAATCAAAGTTGCTAGCGGAGAATTGGTTAACAATGAAAAGAATAAGTTCAGGGAGTTAGCTATTTTTAAGAGTGGAGTTACACTTTAATTCAAAATTACCGTTATTGCTACTAGGCATAAATAGGATAGCAATAACGGAATTGATTTTTGGGAAACATGTTAAAAAGATTGTGGTTAAAATTTTAATATAGCTAGTGGAAAGTATAAAATGTTAACGATAACAATTACCAGTTGATTTTTTTAAAAAAAAAGGTTATAATAAATCAAGTAATTGTTAACGTTAACAATTACTTGATTATATTTTAGGGGGGCTGGTAGAGTTATAAGTTTTTGTAATAAATCAAAAGGGTGATAGGGTATATATCATCATTGATAATTAAAAGAAAAAATTACATTTGCTTTTAGAATAGGGAAATACAGTAAAAATTTATTATTTAGTTTATTATATTCAGTTAGAGAAAATAGTTTTAAAATATAAATCATTTATAGAAAATTTTAAAAAAGTTATATTTTTTTAGAACTGAATGTTAACGTGTGCAAAAATCAATTTTAGCATCATATTTGATAATTGTTTTATGGATATAAATTATATCGGAGCAAACAATATAATAAACGTAAATATCTTCAAAATTATAATTTTAATTAGTAAGGGAGCATAAAATGAAAAAATTAACTACAAAAGAAAAAGTGACCTATGGTTTTGGTGATTTAGGAAATGGATTTATGTTTGATATGGGTCAATTATATTTACTTAAATTTTTTACAGATGTTGCGGGTATTCCTGCAGCCGTTGGTGGAGGAATATTTTTAATAACAAAATTATTTGATGCAATAGTTGATCCAATAGTTGGAGCTTATATTGAGTCAAGAAAAATTAAACCAGGATCAAGTAAATACAAGCCGGTTATGATGATATCTAGTATTGTTCTCGCTATTTTATCTGTATTCGTATTTTTGACGCCGAATTTTTCACTTGAGGGTAAAATAATATATGCGTATGTTTCTTATATGGCATGGGGCGTTGCGTATTCTTTCACCAATATTCCTTATGGAACTTTGGCAGCTACTATGACTCAAGATCCTCAAGAGAGAACGTCACTCGCAGCTTTTAGGCAGTTAGGTAGTACTTTAGCATTATTATTATCAAGTTTATTTGTTATACCTATGGTTACAAGATTCCCAAATGAAGGCATTGGTTACCCAGTTGCTATTGGTATTATGGCAGTAATTGGTGTTGGTGCATTTTATGTAACTTATAAAAATTGTCACGAACAAGTACCCACAATTAGTAAAGCTTTAAACAAAACAGAAAAAATAGGATTTAAAGATATAGTGAAAACAGTATCTACAAACAGGCCTTTGTTAGTTATAATTTTCATGACAATATTCTCAATTTCAGCTTTTAATCTTAGATCAGCAATGTTAATTTATTTCTGCCAATATAATCTTGGTAATATGATGTTATTGCCATATGTAAGTTTTGCAAGTATAGGGTGCTCGTTACTCGGAGTAGTCGCTATGCCTATATTATCAAAGAAATTCGGAAAGAAAAATGCGGTTATAATTGGTTTTGCAATTAGTATTATTGCAGATGTAATAAACTTTATAATTCCTCTACATTTAGTTACATTTATTATATTACAAAGTATAGGATATTTTGGACTAAGTATTCCAAATGGAATGACTTGGGCATTAGTTTCTGATGCTATAGATTATGGTGAATGGAAAACAGGAGAAAAAAGAGGGGCTATAACTTATTCCGTATTTAATTTCTCAAGAAAAATAGCTCAGTCCGTAGCTGGATTTGCTTCTGGAATTGGCTTAGCACTAATAGGATATGTTCCAAAGGTAGCACAAACAGCGGGTTCGTTAATAGGAATAAAAGGATTATTGCTTTTATACCCTGCAATTGCTTTAGGAGTTGCAATAGTTATAATAAGCTTATTGTATAATCTGTCAGATGAAAAATATCTTGAAATAGCAAGTGAACTTAGAAAAAGAAATTCATAGGAAATTGCTATATACTATGAAATATAAATTTAATATAAATTTAATATAAATTAATAATAAAAATACAATATAAAAAAGGAGAAATTTGTTATGAGTTTTGATAAGAATTGTTTTTATTGTGTTAAGGATGAAAAACTTACTAATTTAATGATTGAAATATGTAAACTAGAGGCTTCAACACTATATTTATTTAAAGAACAGACTTACATGGGAAGATGTGTTGTAGCATATGATGGACATAAAAGTGAACTCTTCGACCTAAATGATGAGGAGCGCTCATTATATATGAAGGATGTAGCAAGAGTAGCAGGCGCTTTAAATAAAGCATTTTCACCTTATAAAATTAATTATGGTGCTTATGCTGATAAGATGACTCATCTACATTTTCATATTGTTCCTAAATATGAAGATGGACCTAGTTTTGGAGGAACTTTTGAAATGTCTCCTGAAAAGAAAGTTTTCCTTGAAAATGAAGAATATGATGTACTAATAAATAAGATCAAAAATAATTTATAATTTTAACTATAGACATAGGTGTATTAACATTTGACAGACTTATTTAGGTCTGTCTTTTTATATTAATAAATAAAATGGTAACGTTAACGTTTTTTATGTTTAAGCATTGTAATTTACATTAACTAATGATATAGTTTAGATAAGCCGTTAACGTTAACGGAAAATCTTAATCTAATATTGAGGTGATAAATATGATAGGAATAAAGGATATAGCAAGAGAGTGTAATGTTTCTGCGACTACTGTGTCTAGGGCATTAAATAACAGTAAGGAAATTTCTAAAAAAACAAGAGAACTTATACTCAAAACTTGTGAAGAAAAAGGTTATATTCCAAATTCATCTGCTAGAAGCCTAATATTAAACAAGACAAATATGATTGGACTTTTAATCCCAGATATAACGAATCAATATTATGCCTATGTGAGTAAAGGAGTTAGTTCCTATTTAGAAAAAATAGGGTATGGACTTGTGCTTTGTAACAGCGATAGAAATAAAGAAAATGAAAATAGATATATTAAATTTTTAGCAGAAAGAAGAGTTGATGGGATAATTCTTATTCCTGTAAAACCAAAAGCTAGTGATTATAAAAAGATTATTGCAAATGTACCCATTGTAATGGCAGATAATTATGTTGAGGGTTTAGAAATAAGTTATGTAGGTAACGATAATTATGCTGGAGCTAGAAAAATAGTATCACATATGGTAAGGCAAGGATATAAAAAAATTGGAGTAATACTCGGGGATAAAAGTTCCTCTGCAAGTAATGAAAGATTAAAGGCCTACAAAGATATATTAAAAGAGAACAATATAGAAATTAATGATGAAATTCTACTAAATAGTAGCGCAACTTTTGAAGACGGACTTAAACTAGCTGAAATACTTATAGAACAAAAGGTGGATGCTATTTTTACTATAAATGATTCTGTAGCAATGGGAGTTATGAAGTATGCTCACATGAATAATATTATAATACCAAAAGATATTGGTATTGCAGGTTATGATGATATTGAACAAGCTGTAATGTTACCTGTGCCATTAACCACAGTTCATCAAAGAAAGTTTGAATTAGGGCAAATTGCAGCAAAAATTTTAATAGATGAAATCAATAATACACATAGTCCAAAACAAAGGATTATATTGCAACCTGAACTAATTATAAGAAAATCATGCAATGAATAAATAATAAACAAATGAAGGAGATAATAATATGAGCACAAACGTTAATGAATTTTCAATGGATTTTTTTTCTCTAAAAGGAAAAGTAGCTATAGTAACTGGAGGAAATACGGGCCTTGGTCAAGGATATGCAGTAGCACTTGCTAAAGCGGGTGCAGATTTGTTTATTCCAACTCATGGCACTGATTGGGATGAAACTAGAAAATTAATAGAGGCTGAGGGACGCAAAGTTGCTTTCTTTCAAGCTGATTTATCCAAAAGAGAACAAATAACAGCAACAGTAGAAGCTTGCGTAAAAGCATTTGGCACAGTTGATATATTAGTTAATAATGCTGGTACGATTAAGAGAGCACCACTGCTTGAGTACAAAGATGAAGATTGGAAGGCAGTACTCGATATAAATTTAAATGCGGTTTATTTTTTAAGCCAAGATGTTGCAAAAATTATGGTTAAAAAAGGATCAGGTAAAATAATAAATATCGCATCTATGCTTTCATTCCAAGGTGGAAAATTTGTCCCAGCGTATACAGCAAGTAAACATGCAGTAGCTGGAGTAACTAAAGCTTTTGCGAGTGAACTTGGAGATAAAAATATTCAAATAAATGCAATTGCGCCTGGGTATATAGAAACAGCTAATACAGCACCAATTAGGGCAGATGAAGCAAGAAATGCAAGTATTCTTGATAGAATACCAGCTGGTAAATGGGGGCATCCTTTTGATCTAATGGGAACAGTTGTATTCTTATCAAGTAGGGCATCAGATTATGTTAATGGTCATATTTTAGCTGTAGATGGTGGATGGTTAGTAAGATAAATAGTTAAATAAAATTTTCAATAAAAAACACATTAAATGAAATTAATATTAGGAGGAATTGTAATGGAAATTAGATATTCAAGTCATTTTGAAGATGCAAAGAAATACGATACTACGGATTTAAGAAAACACTTTTTAATTGAGGAACTTTTCGTTTCAGGAGAAATAAAGATGGTTTATAGCCATATAGATAGAATAATAGTAGCAGGTATAGTTCCAACAGATAAGGCTCTTTATTTAGAAGGAAGTAAAGCTTTAGGTTGTGACTATTTTCTTCAAAGACGTGAACTTGGAGTTATTAATATCGGTGGAGCAGGAACAGTTACTTTAGATGGTGAAAAACATGAACTAGGAGCTAGGGATGGACTTTATGTTGGACTAGGAATTAAACAAATTAGTTTTGAAAGTTTCGATGCTAAAAATCCTGCTAAATTTTATGTAAACAGTGCAACAGCACATAAAAATTATCCTACAGTAGAAATTAGTTTAGCACAAGCTAATAAGGTTGAAGCTGGTAGTGATGAAGAATGTAATAAAAGAGTAATAAATCAGTATGTACATCCAGCAGTTTGCAAAAGCTGTCAATTAGTTATGGGGATGACAATACTACAGCCTGGTAGTGTATGGAATACAATGCCTTGTCATACACATGATAGACGTATGGAAGTATATTTATACTTTGATATGGATGCTGATAATGTTGTGTTCCATCTTATGGGAACACCAGATGAGACAAGACATATTGTTATGAAAAATGAACAAGCAGTTATTTCACCAAGTTGGTCTATACACTCAGGAGTTGGAACAAAAAACTATACTTTCATATGGGGTATGGTTGGAGAAAATCAAGAATTTACAGATATGGATGCAGTATTAACTAAAGATCTAAAATAATTTTTTTCTGGTATATACAATGTGAATTTTAGGGAAACATAAATTAAAACAATCTATATTAGTTCAATTAAAAAATATAATCACTACAGCACCTTAGATTTTAAGCTGCTATGGTGATTAATTTATATTTTGTATATAGAAAATACTAAAAATTATCACTTGTTTTAGAGGAGCTTAAAATGAAATCAAAAAAAAATGTAATAAAAAAATCCATAGGAAGAAAGGTTTTAAATAACTTTATCCTTATTATTTTGCTTATGAGTTTTGGTTTCATTTTTTCACTATATGAAAGAAACATTACTTCTAAGAATTATGATCAGTTCACAAATATAAATATTAAATTGAGTAAATTATCTCTAGAGTTTAGCAATAGCTGGGGTTTTTTTGATATGTTTATAAAAACCAAAGATGATGCGAATATTGAGAAATATAACAATTCAAATAGAAAAATTGAAAGTTTAATTATTGAAATTGAACCCTACATTATAAATGATGAAGATAGTGGTATTTATTTAAGAAATTTAAAAAACATGTTTGATTCTTATAAAATTGAGTCCTATCATTTAATGAGTAAAGTTATAAATTCGGAAAGATTGGATTCAAAGAGTTATGCTAAACTAACTGAAATAAAGACATTATTTACTTATATAACTAAACATTCTGAGCTTCTAGTAGTGTCATATTTGCACTATAGTAATTCGGAGTATTCTACTACGGTGCTAGGCTATAAGAATACACAAATAAAGATTTATATTTCATTAATTTTTATTATATTAATTAGTTTCGTTTTCACAATGCTTATGAGTAGAGATTTGAACAATACAATTGGAAGACTCCGGAGTTATGCAGAATTATTAACAGATGCGAAATGGGAGATACCAGATCTTAAAGATCAAAAGTATGAGGAGTTAAACAGTTTAGCACGGGCTTTTGATAAAATGAAACATAGTATTCGTAAGTTTATTGAAGAGTTAAATGAAAAAGCTGAGATTGAAAATAATTATCATATAGAGCAACTTAAAAGTACTGAAAAGGATAAATTAATTAAAGAAACACAATTATCAGCCTTGCAATCACAAATGGATCCACATTTTTTATTCAATACTCTAAATACCATTAGTAGAATGGCTATGTTTGAGTATGCAGATCAAACCGTTAAATTAATAGAAGCTACTTCAAAAATATTAAGGTACAATTTAGACTGTAAAGACAAAATGGTGAAATTAAAAGAAGAAATACGTATGATAAAGGCCTATGTTATTATACAAGAAACTAGATTTCAAGATCAGATGAGTTTTAGATTTGATATAGATAAAGATTTAGATGATATTAAAATTCCTCCAATGCTTATACAACCTATAGTTGAAAATGCAATAATTCATGGCTTAAGAGAAAAAGACAAGGGCGGCATAATAAATATTAATATAAAAAAACAAAACAGCTTTATTTTCATTAGTATTAAAGATAATGGTGATGGGATAGACAATGAAAAAATCAATATCCTATTGAGTGATACCAAAAATGAATCAACAGGATTAGGAGTTTTTAATGTGATAAAAAGGTTGGAGCTATATTTTAATAGAGATGATTTATTTAAGATCAAGAGTCAAAGAGGAGAAGGTACAGAAATACTAATTCTTATTCCAGTTGATGGGGGTGAAGATAGTGTTAAAGCTTTTAATAGCTGAAGATGAAGCATTAGAAAGAAAGGCGCTTAGATTTCTTTTAAGCAAATATTTTTCTGATAGTATTGAAGTTGTAGAAGAAGTGAATAATGGACGTGATGCTGTAGATAGTGCTCTTTTATATAAGCCTCATATTGTTCTGATGGATATTCATATGCCAAAAATGGATGGATTAGAGGCGTGTAGTCTTATTAAAACTAACAATAAAGAAACTGAATTTGTAATATTAACTGCTTTTAACTATTTTGATTACGCTAAAAAAGCAATAAATATTGGGGTTAGCGATTATTTGTTAAAACCTTTTTCAAATGATGAATTCGTGAACTCGCTAAACAAAGTAATTAATAAAATTAACTCTAAAAATTCAATGGTAACTAAAAATAATGAATTGAAGGAAACTTATACGAAAATTTCTCCTTATGTTGAAAAGCAAATGGTTTCAAACATTGCATATGGTGTTACCTTAACAGATAATCAATTTAATGAATATAGGAATATATTAAGCATTGATAGTGTAGAGTTTTGTTGTTTAGTATTTAATTTAAAGCAAAAGAAAATTTTTAATGAGAGTAATATTCTTGTAATTAAAAATAAATTAAGTGTATTGTTCCCTAAAATTGTAGGGGCCTTATGTTTAAATGATATTATATTATTTATTTTTGATGAGGATGTAGGTAGCAAAATTTTAAGCAGAGTTTTTGAAAATATATTAGAAAATATACGTACAGATTTTAAAATAAACTACGATTTAACTTTATCTATAGGTTTCTCCGCTACAAATGAAGGTTTGAAGCAGCTATATCTTTCTTATAAAGAAGCAAAGAGGTCTTGCGAGAATACAGAATATAAAAATTCTCTTTTAAAAACTGAATCTCTAAAGGATATTAGCACTTACAATGTAAATGCAATTAATAATGTTTTAAGTCGTAAAATTATAAATGAAGATTTAAATGGAGCGATAATTGAATTGGATACCATTCTAAGCAATTTGTTAAATGGAAATAATGGTCTTGATCTTTCTGCTTTAAAAAAAATGCTCTTAGCTAACTTGGATAATGTTTTTGAGGATGTAAATGAATTTATGCTTAATGATTTTAAAAGTTTAAGCAAAGATAAAATACTAAAAGATCTGGTTGATTTAAGAGAGATTTCAGATTTAAAGAATTGTGTAAGTATGATACTAAAAAATCTTATAACTTACATATCAAATTATAAAAGAAGTAAAAATATTGATGTAGTGGAAAAAGTGAAAAATTATATTGAAAACAATTATATGAATGATCTAAGTTTGGATAAGTTAGCTTTATATGTATCTATGAGTAGCTTTTATTTAAGTAGGATTTTCTCTAAAGCATATGGTATAAACATAAAGGAATATATAATTAAGATCAGAATGGAAAAAGCAAAGAGTTTGTTAATTGAAGGAAGTAAATCTGTTAAACAGATTGCTTCTGAAGTTGGATATGTAGATCAAAATTATTTTAGTAAAGCATTTAAAAAGTATACTAAAATATCACCTAAGGAATATTGCAAATTATGATTTATTGAGAAAAATATAAACATTTAAATTGTTATTTACACCATAGAACTAAGAGGAGGAAAAAAATATGATAGTAAAAAATCAGGATGTTAAACAAAATGAACTTGGCAAAGGTGTGTCACGTAAGATACTTGCACATGTTTCAAGTGTTATGATGGTAGAGGTTCATTTTATTAAAGGTGCAGTTGGAGAAATTCATTCCCACGTACATGAACAAATTAGTTATATTATAAAAGGGAGTTTTCAGGTAACTATTGAAGGGAAAAAGGAAACTGTAAAAACAGGGGATACTTTTTATATTAAGCCAAATGCACTACACGGTGTTGTAGCACTAGAGGATTCAACTATATTAGATGTGTTTACACCTCGTAGAGAAGATTTTCTAAAATAATTCATACAATATATAACTCATTATCATTTGTTTTAATATGATAATGAGTTTTTTTATTAAAATTGAAGGTATAACATAAGACATATTGGAAAAATTATTTATATGTTCAAAATTATAATTTATATCATGACAATCGATTACATACAATCGCAAGTTTTTCGTCTAGTAAAGGTTTTCATTAGATAGTAAGATAAGAACATAAAGAAAACATAAATAAAATATAAATAAAACACTCTGAGGGGGCAAAAATAATGAATAAAAAGAAATTTATCGCAATATTTTCATGTCTTGTACTTACTGTAGGTATACTAGCAGGTTGTGGAAGTAAAGCTTCTACTGATACTAGTAAAACACCAGCGGCATCTACTAAAAAGGTTACTTTAAGACTATCAGACAATCAACCAGCTGGATATCCAACAATAATTGGAGATCAAGCGTTTGCAGATGAAGTTTCAAAGAAAACTGATGGAAGAATAACAATTAAAGTGTTTGGTGGATCTACACTTGGAGATGAAAAAAGTACTATAGAACAACTTCAATTTGGTGGTATTGATGCAATACGTATAGGTGCTGCACCACTAGCTGAGTTTAATAAAGAAATAGGTGTTTTAATTCTTCCTTATCTTTATAAAGATAAAGATCAAATGTTTAGAGTTTTAGAAGGACCTGTAGGAGAAAAAATATTTGCTAGTTTAGCAGCAGATAGTAAAATAGTAGGACTTAGTTGGGTAGATTCAGGAGCAAGAAATTTTTATAATACAAAAAAAGACGTAAAAACTCCAGCTGATTTAAAAGGTTTAAAGATAAGAGTACAGGAAAGTAAACCTATGATGGATATGGTTAAAGACTTAGGTGCATCTCCAACTCCTATGGCTTATGGTGATGTATATAGTGCATTACAAACTGGCGTAGTTGATGGAGCAGAAAACAATTGGCCTAGTTTCTTATCATCTAATCATTATCAAGTAGCAAAACATATTACTATAGATGAGCATACAAGAGTTCCTGAAATGATTGCATTTAGTAAAATATCTTGGGATAAATTATCACCAGAAGATCAAAAAATAGTGAAAGCAGCAGCTGTTGTTGGTGCAACAGTAGAAAGAGCAGAATGGCTTAAACAGTCCGCTGCAGCAGAAGCTACAATAGTTGAAAAAGGTGGAATTACTATTACTAAATTAACGTCTGCGGAGCAAGCACTATTCCAAGCTGCAGTTAAACCTATGTATGATGCACATAAAGAATGGAAAGAAACAATCGATGCAATATTAGCTACAAAATAATTATGACTTAATAATAGGAACCTACTTTAGGGATACATAAGAATTCATAAAGCGGGTTCCTTCACTTTATAAAAATAAAGGAGTGAAATAGAATTGAATACAATTAAAAAGGTACTAAATAAAATAGATAGTGGTATAGAATATTTATGTATGTCAACTTTAGTGGTTTTAGTTTGTATAGTTTTTATGCAGGTATTTACTAGATATGTATTAGGGTTTACCCCTCGTTGGTCTGAGGAAACGGCTGTAATATTAATGATATGGTTAGGATTTATTACGACTGCCATTGGTGTAAAAAAAGGAACACATTTGAGCATTAGTGCTTTAGTTGATTTATTTCCTAAACCAGTACAAAAGGTAGTATTTTATTTTGATGAAGTGGCTGTAATGATATTCGGAATATTTTTATTTATTTATGGTAAGGAATTAAGTGTAAATACAATGAGTTCTACATTACCTGCAACTCAGCTACCTTCAGGTGTTCTATATGCAGTTTTACCTGTTGCAGGCGTGATGATTATTATTTATACTTTAATAAGAATTTTTAATTTAATAACAAATAAAGAAAATTAGTTGGAGGTAAATTATGGATACTAATACAATAGCGATTTTTATTTTACTTGGAGTATTCTTTGGTTTACTTTTAGTAAAAGTACCAATCACTTTCTCATTAGGATTATCGGCAGTAGCGACAGCGATGTTTTTACAAATTCCATTGATGTCAGTTGCGCAACAAGTAGCAAAAGGGATTAGTTCTTTCTCTTTAATAACTATTCCTTTCTTTATACTAGCAGGAGAGATAATGGGACAAGGTGGTATTTCAACAAGACTTGTTAACTTTTCAAGAGTAATAGTCGGGCGAATAAGAGGCGGACTAGCTATGGTAGATGTACTTGCTTGTTTATTCTTTGGAGGACTTTCTGGTTCTTCAGTAGCAGATACAACCTCTATAGGATCTATTATGATTCCTATGATGGAAAAAGAAGGATATGATAAAGATTTTGCTGTTGATGTAACAATAGTTTCAGCAACCCAAGGAGTTCTTGTACCTCCAAGTCATAACATGATTCTTTATTCACTAGCAGCTGGTGGAATATCTATTAGTGGGTTATTCTTAGCTGGTATTATTCCAGGAGTTTTGCTTGGATTATCTGTAATGGTATTTAGTTATTTCATAGCTGTAAAAAGAAAATATCCTGTAAGTGAACGAATACCTTTTAAGCAAAAGTTGTTTATGTTAAAGGATGGTATTCTTGGATTGTTTACAGCAGTAATTATTATGGGCGGTATTATGTCAGGTATTTGTACTGCTACTGAATCTGCAGCACTTGCAACAGTTTATGCCTTTATCATTACATTCTTTGTATATAAAGATGTACCTCTATCAAGAATGGGAGATATACTCAGAAAATCAACAAAAACTATTGCGATGGTTATGGGTCTTATAGCAGCATCGGCAGCTTTTGGTTGGATGATTGCCATGGTTCAATTACCAGCTCTAGTAACAAATGCATTGATATCAATAACAGATAATAAGATATTAATATTTTTACTTATAAATCTTATATTACTTGGATTGGGTATGATAATGGATATGGCTCCATTGATTCTTATAGCTACACCAATATTGTTACCAGTAGTAGTTAAATTTGGTATGGATCCTATTCAATTTGGAGTTATATTAATGTTGAATCTTGGAATAGGTTTACTTACACCACCAGTTGGGTCAACATTATTTGTAGGTTGTTCCATTGGAAATATATCTATAGAAAAAGTAGTAAAATCATTAATGCCATTCTATGTTTTAATGGTGGCTGTGTTACTCGTTTTAACTTTCGTTCCAGCATTTTCATTATTCCTTCCTCACATGTTTCAATAATGTTTGCTAGGAAATCAACAGTTTGTAATTTTTCATAGAATTTAAGAAAAATAAGGATTATAATATAGTTGCATCAGTTAAGGCTGATGCAACTATATTATTTGGAGGTTATAAAATGTCTTATTTGATTAACCCTTTAGAAAATTGTAAGTTAACTTTAAAAAATAGATTGGTTATGCCACCCATGGCTACGTCAAAATCTAATCAGGATGGAAAGGTAAGTAAAGATATATTAGATTATTATGATGAAAAATCAAGAGGTGGATATATTTCACTTATTATAATAGAACATAGTTTTATAGCGCAAAAGGGAAAGGCCAGTGACAAACAGCTTTCTGTTGCAGATGATAGTATTATTGAAGGTATAAAAAATCTGGCAAATATTATTCATAAAAATGGATCTAAAACAGTAATGCAAATTAATCATGCAGGTAGTGCTGCAACTAAAAAAGTTACAGGATATGATCCAGTAGGACCCTCAGCAATCGCAAATCCACGTTTAGGTTATGTTCCAAAGGAACTTATAAAAGAAGAGATTAAAGAAATAATTTTAGGATTTAAGAATGCCGCAAGGCGTGTTAAAGAAGCTGGATTTGATGGTGTAGAAATTCATTCTGCTCATGGATATCTTTTAAATCAATTTTTCTCTCCTCTTACTAATAAAAGGACTGACGAATATGGTGGAGATTTACTTGGGAGAATAAAAATTCATTTAGATATTATTAAAGCAGTACGTGATGTTGTAGGTGATGAATTCCCGATTCTTCTTAGGTTAGGTGCAACTGACAATATGGATGGTGGAACTACAATTGAAGATAGTAAAATTGCCTCATTAGCTTTTGAAAAAGCAGGAGTAGATATTCTCGATATTTCTGGCGGATTTTGTGGATACACTGTTCCAGGTAATACTAGTCAAGGGTATTTTTCAACGCTCACTCAGGTTGTAAAAGAAGTTGTTTCAATTCCAGTGTTACTTACTGGTGGAATTACGCAAGTTAATGCTGCGGAGGAATTATTATCCTCTGGAAAAACTGATCTTATTGGTGTAGCTAGGGCTATTTATAAGGACTCTAGCTGGGCAGAAAAGGCTATTAAAAGTCTTAAATAAAAATATATAAAATAGAAAATCATTTAAATAAAGAAACCAGCGATTTATAAGGAATCGGTGGTTTCTTTGATAGTTTCTAAATAAATGACGGTTATTTTGTATAGAGTATGGTATAATGTAATATGAATAGAAATTGTGAATAGATGAATAAAATAACATGAAACTTGGATTTGTATGTTTCCTGGCTACCCATGAAGGAAGGAAAAAAACTATGATAATGCTTCAAAAAATATATAAACTATGTGAATGCTTTGAAAAGCAAGATAGAAAAACAGGGATTATGAAACTTATAAATAAAGGCTATAGTGAGGTTACCGCAACAAAATATTATAACATTTGGAAAAGGCATTACATGGATTCGCATAGTAAAGATTTAATGCTATCAGGTATTTATATAGAAACTCATAAAGTAAGAAAACTTTTAGAAGAGTGTTCATTTGTTGAACGTCAAAGGTATCTCGAAGCCTTAAGTAAAGAGCAACTTGTTAAAATAACACAGGCACTACTTAAATAATATAAAACAAATTGATGATTAAAATTAAATTTACAATTATTAAAAATAGGTCCAGTAATAATCTAAAATATAATCACCATAGAAACTTAATGTAGCTCTGCAGGAGATGATTAAGCGGCTATGGTGATTAGTTTATATATTTTTAAGCGAAAAATAAAATGATTAACGGAAAATAATTTAATAAACTAAAGGGAGGGTTATTTACATGGATGTAGAAAAATTAACGATAAAGGTTCAACAATCATTAAATGAGGCTCAATTATTAGCTGTAAAAAATAACCATCAGCAGATAGACACGTTGCATTTATTTGCAGCACTTATAGCTCAAGAGGATGGACTTATTCCCAATATATTTAGTAAAATGGGAGTGGATATAACAAAGCTTAATGAGGATATTAAAAAAGCTTTAGATAGGATGCCCAAAATAACAGGAAGTGGAGCAGATAGTGGGTCTGTCTATGCTACTAGAAGGTTTGACGAAGTTTTTGTACGCGCAGAAGATGAAGCTAAAAAATTTAAAGATTCTTTTATAAGTGTTGAACATGTAATGCTTGGTCTTATGGATGTAAAAACTAAGGAAATAACAGATATATTAAAAAAATACAATATAACTAAAGAAGCATTTTTAAATGTGCTTTCAACAGTTCGCGGGAATCAGAGGGTAGAAAATGTCGATCCAGAAGGTACTTATGAGGCATTGGTTAAATATGGATCAAATCTCGTGGAGCAAGCAAAAAAGCATAAATTGGACCCTGTAATAGGAAGAGATGAGGAAATAAGAAGAGTTATAAGAATACTTTCTAGAAGAACTAAAAATAATCCAGTGCTTATAGGAGAACCTGGAGTAGGTAAAACTGCAATAGTCGAAGGACTTGCCCAAAGGATTGTAAAGGGAGATGTACCAGAAGGTCTTAAGAATAAAATAATATTTTCTTTAGACATGGGAGCACTTATTGCTGGTGCGAAATTTAAAGGTGAGTTTGAAGAAAGACTTAAAGCAGTTCTTAAAGAAGTGGAAAATAGTGAAGGAAAAATAATTTTATTTATAGATGAGATTCACAACATTGTTGGAGCAGGCAAATCTGAGGGTTCTATGGATGCTGGAAATATGATTAAGCCACTACTTGCAAGAGGAAGTCTTCATTGTATTGGGGCAACTACTTTTGATGAATATAGAAAATATTTAGAAAAAGATAAGGCTCTAGAGAGAAGATTTCAACCTGTAACTATAGAGGAGCCTACAGTAGAAGATTCTGTGTCAATACTTAGGGGTCTTAAAGAAAAATTTGAAATATACCATGGCATAAGAATTCATGATTCGGCCATTGTTGCAGCAGCAAAACTATCAGATAGATATATAACGGCAAGATTTCTCCCAGATAAGGCAATAGATCTTATAGATGAGGCATGTGCTATGATAAGAACTGATATTGATAGTATGCCAACTGAAATGGACATGATTAAACGTAAGGTATTTCAGTTAGAAATTGAAAAGAAGGCACTATCTAAAGAAAATGACGAGGCTTCAAAGAAAAGGCTAATAACACTTGAGAAAGAGCTAAGTAATTTAAAAGATAAAGATAATGAAATGACAGCAAAATATGAAAAAGAAAAATCTAAAATAGTTGAAATTAGAAATTTAAAAACAGAGTTAGATGAAGCAAGAGGGGAAATAGAAAAATCAGAGAGAGAATATGATTTAAATAAAGTAGCAGAGCTTAAGTATGGAGTAATTCCAAAACTTGAGGCTCAGATAAAACAAAAAGAAGAAGAAATTCATCAAAATAATGAAACAGCTATGCTTAAAGAAGAGGTAACCGAAAAAGAGATTTCACAGATAGTATCAAAGTGGACTGGTATACCTGTAACAAATCTTGAAGAAGGTGAAAGACAAAAGCTCCTAAGACTTGAAGATGAATTAACTAATAGGGTAATTGGTCAAAAGGAAGCAGTAACCGCGGTTTCAAATGCAGTAATTAGGGCAAGGGCAGGAATGAAGGATCCTAAAAGACCTATCGGATCATTCATATTCCTTGGACCTACTGGTGTTGGGAAAACGCAGCTTGCTAAAACACTAGCGCAAACTTTATTTGAGTCTAGTGAAAATATAATAAGAATAGACATGTCAGAGTATATGGAGAAATATTCTGTGTCAAGACTTATAGGAGCTCCACCAGGATATGTAGGATATGAAGAGGGCGGTCAGCTTACTGAAGCTGTACGTCGTAAACCTTATAGCGTAGTATTATTTGATGAAATAGAAAAAGCTCATGAAGATGTGTTTAACATATTTCTTCAGATATTAGACGATGGAAGGTTAACTGATAATCAAGGAAAGATTGTTAATTTTAAAAATTGTATAATAATTATGACTTCTAATATCGGAAGCAACTATCTCCTAGAAAACAAAGAAAATGGAGGTATAGAAAAGAGCATCCGTGATAAAGTTATGAGCGAACTAAAGTCTAAATTTAAACCGGAATTTCTAAATAGGTTAGATGATATTATATTATTTAAACCTTTAGAAACAAAGGAAATAGAGGGAATAGTTGATATATTCCTTGCAGATATTCAAAATAGGCTAAAAGATAAAAATATATTAATGAAAGTAACTGCTGCTGCTAAAAAACTTATGGCAGAAGAAGGTTATGATCCAATTTACGGAGCACGACCACTCAAGAGATATATTGAGAATATTTTAGAAACATCTATTGCCAAAAAGATTATTAGGGGAGATATAAATGATGGTTCTACAATTGGTGTAGATGCCAAAGATGATCAAATTGTAATAGAAAAGATTCAATAATTGAGTTTTTTAACAATTTTGAAGAAGGATGCTTAAATGGCATCCTTTTTTTGTAAAAAACATTATCAGTAGTGTTATACTAAACTAAATAAATGATTGGAAGTCTATTTAAACAGATGGACACAATAGGATTATCTATTATTTAGCGAGAGTAATGAAAGAGTAATGAAAGAGTAATGAAAGAGTTGAAAAGGAATATAATTTATGATATATTAAATTAAAGTTATATATAATATATCTTATAAAATTAAATATTAGTTAATTTTCAGCACGTCAGTTGTAAGGTTAGGATCATATATATTGGTGTACTAATTATTAATATTATTTTGAATGGAGATTATAAAGTGAAAAAAGAGAGTTTAAAACAGAAAGCTTATGATGATATTAAGTCGAAAATTATTAATTGTGAATATATGCCTAATTCTTTTTTAAATGAGACTACCCTAATGGAGGGAATAAATACTAGCCGTACACCTATACGTGAAGCTCTCAGTAAACTTGAACAGGAAAACCTTGTCACTATAATACCTAAAAAAGGGATTATGGTAAACGATTTATCTCTCAATGATATAAGTATGATTTTCCAGGTGAGAGAGTTAATTGAGCCCTTTATAATTAGAACCAATGGATCTAATATAGATAAAAAAGCACTTAAGCTTATGCGTAGTATGGTTATGGAAGATATTACTAAACAAAATGCAAAAAAGATTTATCAAATAGATGATCGTCTTCATAGATTTTTTATTTCTAGTAGTGGGAATAAATATTTCCTTCAAACTATGGATCATATATATAATCAAAATCATCGTCTGCGCATATTATCTGGTCAAAAGATAGATAGCAGACTAAAAGAGACTCAGGAAGAGCACTTAAATATAATAGATCTTTTAATTGCTGGGAAAAATGATGATGCAGCTGATGCTTTAAAAAAGCACATTGATAATTCTAAAAATGCAGCCATTGCTAGCTTATTAATTTAGAAAAACTTAAACTGATAAGTCAAGTTGTTATAAGATAAATAGGTCAATCTTACTAATAGTGAGATTGACCTATTTATTTTGAGATGATATTTAAAATTTCTAAAAGAGCATATTTCAATATAATCTTCTAGAAAAAGAACAATCTTATATTATACATTTTTATTTATAAAATAAATAAAAATGTATAATATAAGGTATTGACAAACGTTTACATGGAGTTTATAATCATAATCATAAGGACTGTTGTATATTTGATGTATACAACACATATACATAAACAATATATGTTGTATTTGTTATTAGTTTATATAGTTATACTATTTTGTTTTATCTTTAAATAAATAAAGCAGGGGGATTTTATGAATAGGAGCATTATAATAGAGGAGCCAGGTAAGGTTAAAATTATTGAACAAGAAATGCCTATGCGTTCAAAGGGAGAAGTTTTACTTAAAATTTTGTATGGTGGAATTTGTGGATCAGATTTAGGTACTTATAGAGGGAGCTTTGCTTATGTGTCGTATCCCAGAATTCCAGGACATGAATTTTCTGCTGAAATAATTGAGATTGATGAGAATGACAGAGGACTTGAAAAGGGTATGATAGTTACAGCAAATCCTTACTTTAATTGTACAAGTTGTTACTCATGTCATCGTGGATTAGTTAATTGTTGTACAACAAACCAAACTATGGGAGTTCAAAGAGAGGGTGCTTTTGCCCAATATATAACTATGCCTATAGAACGTGTATATGATGGGAAAGGGATTTCAGCAAAGATTCTTGCTCTAATTGAACCATTTTGCATTGCTTATCATGGTGTAAAGAGAGCTAATGTTAAAAAGGGAGATAAGGTGCTAATAATAGGTGCAGGAACAATTGGTGTGCTTGCAATGTATGCTGCAAAGCTATCTGGTGCGGAGGTTTATATAAGTGATGTAGCACAAGGAAAGCTTGATTATGCATTAGAACTTGGAGTAGATGGTGTAATATTAAATAGTAGTGCAGAAGCTTTTGAAGCTAAAGTTAAGGAAATTACAAATGGTGATGGGTTTGACGTAACTATTGAAGCTGTTGGTTTACCTTCAACATTTCAAAACTGTATAGATGCTGCAGCATTTGGTGGCAGAGTAGTACTAATTGGAGTAGGCAAATCAAATCTTGATTTTAACTTCACTATAATTCAAAAAAAAGAACTTAATATATATGGCTCACGTAACGCTGTAAAAGAAGATTTTGAGCAATTGATAGAAATTGTAAGTAAAGGTAAAGTTGATTTAGAGAAAATAGTTACTAACACTTACAGTGCTTATGAAGCAGAAAAGGCATTTGAGGAATTTGACAAAAACGCTGGCAGTATGTTGAAGGTTTCATTACAGTTTTAAATTTGTGCAATGCACATTCAAAAATATTTAGGGGGGTATAAAAATGAAAAGATCAAAGAGTATTTTAGCACTAGCATTAACAACAATAATGGGTGTTTCTTTATTAACAGGATGTGGTACTAAAAGTGCAACTGGTGATAAAGATGCAGCTACAGGGGTAAAACCTGTAGTTATTCAAATTGGTTATGAAAATAACCCTGGAGAGCCTATTGACCTTGCTATTAATCAGTGGAAAAAGCTTATTGAAGAGAAAAGTAAAGGCACTATGAAGGTAGAAATATTTCCTTCAAGTCAATTAGGATCAAAAAATGATCTTATAGATCAGATGATGGCTGGATCAGCAGTTATAACTTTGGCTGACGGAGCATTTTATGCAGACCGTGGGGTTCCAGATATGGGTATAACTTTTGGACCGTATTTATTTGATACTTGGGAACAGTGTTGGAAGCTTACTAAGAGCGAGTGGTGGAAAGAGCAAACAGGCAAGCTAGAAACAAAAGGTTTAAAAGTTTTAACTGCTAACTGGATTTATGGAGATAGACAAACACTCACAAAGAAGCCAGTAAAAACTGTAGCAGATTTAAAAGGTATGAAGATTCGTGTCCCAAACAACACTATTCAAGTTAAAGGATTTGAAGTTATGGGTGCAACTCCAACGCCAATGGCTTTAGGTGATGTTTATACTGCACTACAACAAGGTACAATAGATGGGCTTGAGAATCCACTACCAGTACTTTACAATGGTAAGTTTCAAGAAGTAGCAAAATACCTTACTTTAGATGCACATATCAAAAATTTTACGACTTGGGTTACTGGAACAACATTCTTTAGTTCCCTAACTGCTGAACAACAAAAAATATTGATAGAAACAGGTGATGAAGCAGGGCTATACAATAATACAATTCAAGAAAAGGTTTCAAAGGAAACACTCCAAAAGTTTAAAGATGAAGGTGTTACAGTAACTGAAATTAATTCAGAAGAGTTTAAAAAAGCTGGGATGAAGTTCTATACTTTACCAGAAATTACTTCTAAATGGACACCAGGATTATACGAGAAAGTTAAGGCTTCAATCAAATAAATTATTTATAATCCAGAGACCTTTGTCTCTGGATTATAAAATAAGAAGGAGTGAAAAAAATGAAACTCAAAAATAAGGTATTAAATGCGTTATTAAATTTAGATTTGCTAATAGCAGGAATATCATTAAGTGTACTTATAGTTATTACTTTTTTAGGCGTTATAATGAGATATTTCGTAAATAACCCATTTGTTTGGCAAGAAGAAGTACAACTTTGGTGTTTTGTATGGGTGGTATTTTTTGGTGGTAGTGTAGCCTTTCGTAGCGGAAGTCATGTAGCAATAGATATAGTGGTGGATCTTTTGCCAGATTCTTTGAAAAAAGTAGTTGATATACTAGTTTATTTTGTAGTTATGGTTGTACTTCTTTATTTATCCATCCATGGTTCAAACCTTGTAATTCAATTAGCCAGCACAGGGAGACTTACAAATATTTTACAGGTGCCATATTCAATAATTTATTCATCGCTTCCTATTGGTTGTGTGCTAATGATGATGAATTATACCCTAGTGACAGGATTATCACTATTTTCTAAAAAATCTAATGTGGAAGGCGGTGCTTTATAATGGTTATAAATGTTGTTGCCTTAGCTGCAATTGTAATGCTTATATTTTTATTTTTAAAGGTCCCAGTTTTTGTGTCTGTTCTTTCAGGAACTGTTGTTTATTTTGCTCTGACACCCAATATTCCAACACAAATATTAGCTCAACGTTTTATCTCAGGATCTGAAAGTATACCGCTCTTGGCTGTCCCGTTTTTCGTATGCGCTGGTGTATTCATGAATACTTCTGGAGTTACAAAGAGAGTTATGGACTTTTGTGAAATCCTAACTGGCCGTATGTGGGGTGGACTTGCTCAGGTTAATATACTTTTATCCACACTTATGGGTGGACTTTCAGGTTCAAACCTTGCTGATGCTGCAATGCAATCAAAGATGCTTGTACCTGAAATGGAAAAGAAAGGTTTTTCAAAGGAATTCTCTTCAGTTGTTACAGCAACGTCTTCTATGATAACTCCGCTTATTCCTCCTGGAATAGCAATGATTATATATGGATCTATTGCAAACGTATCGATTGGCAAGCTTTTTATGGCTGGTATTGGACCGGGGCTATTACTGTGCGTAGCAATGATGATACTAGTAGCAATTATTTCTAAAAAACGTAACTATAAAGTTATTCGTGAAAATCCAGTAACAGCAAAAGAATTTATGGCTGCACTAAAGGGAGCTGCATTGCCTCTTTGCTTGCCTATAATAATAATAGGTGGTATAAGAGCGGGAATATTTACACCAACTGAAGCTGGTGCTGTTGCTATCATATATTCATTGATGCTTGGTGTAGTTTATCGTGAAATGAAATTTTCAGATATTCTTCAAGGATTAAAGGAAACTGTTACTACAACTTCATCTATAATGCTTATAGTAGGAGCTGCCTCTGCATTTGCATGGATACTTACAAAAGAGCGTATTCCTCAGCAAGTAACTGAATTTATAGTTGCAAACATTTCTAATAAATATATATTCCTTATGACTGTTAATGTATTTTTATTAATTGTTGGTATGTTTATAGAAGGAAACGCTGCTATGATAGTTCTAGTACCTTTACTTGCACCTGTAGCTGCTACATTTGGTATCAATGAAATACAGTTTGCAATGGTGTTTATATTCAACATGGCTATTGGGGCTCTTTCACCACCAATGGGTACACTTATGTTTGTAACCTGTGGAATAACTAAATGTAAGATAAAAGACTTTATTAAGGAAGCAGTACCTTTCTATGCACTACTTGTTGTATGTCTATTAATATTGACCTTCATTCCTATATTCTCAGTAGGTATTGTTGATTTATTATATAAATAATAATACGAGTAAATTATTCTAAATGAAAGATAAGGAGGAATAAAAGTGAGATTAAATAAAGAAACATATAAGGAATACACTCAATATCCTGAAAAAGTGCTTCAATTTGGAGAAGGAAATTTTTTAAGAGCTTTCGTGGATTGGCAAATAGATAAGATGAATAAAAAAGCAGGTTTTAACGGTAGTGTAGTAGTGGTACAGCCTATTGAATTTGGATTAGTAGATAAATTAAATGAGCAAGATGGTTTGTACACTCTTTATTTACAAGGAATGAATGAAGGGCGCGCAATAGCTGAGCATTCAGTAATAAATAGTATAAGTCGCGGAATAAATCCTTATACTCAGCACGATGAATATTTAAAAATCGCTGAAAATCCAGAATTAAGATTCGTGTTTTCGAACACTACTGAAGCAGGAATTGCATATGACGAAAATGATAAGTTAGAAGACAAACCACAGAAAAGCTTCCCAGGAAAATTTACTGCACTTTTATATCATAGGTTTATTGCTTTTAACGGACAAAAAGATAAGGGGTTAATAATAATTCCCTGTGAACTTATAGACAGAAATGGTGATAAACTTAAAGAAATAGTTCTTAAGTATGCGAGACTTTGGAATTTAGAAGCAGGTTTTTCTGCATGGATAAACGAAGCAAATACCTTTTGTTCAACGATTGTTGACAGAATAGTTCCAGGATACCCAAGAGATACTATAAAAGAAATTACAGAGGAACTCGGATATGAGGATAACTTAGTTAATGTTGGAGAACATTTTCACCTATTTATAATTGAAGGACCAAAATGGATTGAAAATGAATTTCCTGCTTCTAAAGCAGGGCTTAATGTTAAATTTGTTGATGATATGACGCCTTACAGAACAAGAAAGGTAAGAATACTGAACGGATCACATACATCACTTGTGCCAGTATCATACCTTTATGGCTTAAATACAGTTGCGCAGTCTGTAGAGCATGAAGTTATGGGCAAATTCATTAAAGATACAATATATGAGGAAATAATTCCAACATTAGACCTTCCAGAAGAAGAATTATCATATTATGCAAAAGTTGTTCTTGAAAGGTTTATGAATCCTTTTGTTAAACATTATTTAATGAGTATATCTTTAAATTCAATGTCAAAATATGAAACAAGAGATTTACCATCATTATTGCAATTTGTAAAAATAAAAGGTGAATTACCTAAAAGATTAGTATTCTCACTAGCTGCACTTATAGAATTTTATAAAGGCAAAAGAGGAGAAGAAATAATTAAATTATCTGACGATGTTGATGTTTTAGAACTTTACAAAACTCAGTGGAATAATTGTGATGGAAGTGAAGGGGCCCTAAAAAAATTAGTAACTACAATACTTGCATACAAAAAGGTTTGGAAAATGGATTTGAATGAGGTTAAAGGGTTAACAGATCTAGTATCTCATTATTTGATAACTATTGAGAAAATCGGGATTAATCAAGCGATTAAAGAAGTTCTTTAGCTAAAGTGAACAAAATATTACCAATCATAAATTCCGTTATTACAGTCATAATTATGACTGTAATAACGGAATTAATTTTTTTATAAGTAATTTAATTTTCTTCATTTTTATCTACAGTGAGAGAGTGTATAATAAGTATTAAAAGGAATAAAGGTTTAGTAATATTTATGAAGTTACAAGAAACTAATTAAATAGGTAGGTGTTAAAAATGATTAATTTTATGCCTTTCCCAAATATTGAAACAAAAAATCTTATATTAAGAAAAATTAATTATAATGAAATTAATGATTTATTTGAGATGAGAAAAGACTCACGAATGAATGAATACATTGATACAAAACTAGAAGAAAATACTGATAGACTGGAGGTGGCTAGATGAGAAAAAAATATTATGGATATTATAATTCGCCTATTGGGATATTAGAAATAATAACTTCTGATAATGCATTAATTTCAGCTATGTTTATAGAGGAAGTAAAGGAAAGTACAGGAGAATCACCAATTTTAAAGGAAGCTATTAAGCAATTTGATGAATACTTTAAAGGAACAAGAAAAGAATTTGATATAAAATGTGAAACTAACGGGACTGAATTTCGAAAAAAAGTATGGCAGGCTTTAATGGGAATACCTTATGGGGTAACCTTATCTTATAAGGAAATGGCTATTAAAATTGGTAATGAAAAGGCAACAAGAGCTGTTGGTAATGCTAACAGTAAGAATATTATTAGTATAATTATTCCTTGCCATAGAGTAATTGGATCTGATAAGAGTCTGACTGGATATGCAGGAGGACTTAATAGAAAGAAGTGGCTTTTAGATCATGAAAAAGAAGTTTTAGATAAATAAGTCTACTATGAGTTCATAAATACATAAATATCAAATAGCCTTAAATTGTAAACTTAAACAACTAATTAAGTTTACAATTGAGGGCTATTGCTTTATTATAGAGTATATACAAAAGGTATTGGGGAGGAGTGTTGCAACATGAGAGAATTTATTAAGGGTTTAGAGGAAAAGGTTTTGGAAGGTCGATCTGTAAGTTATGACGAGGTTATGAAATTAGCAGATATAAAGGATAAAGAGAATTTAGTAGAATTATGTAAGAGTGCTAATAAAGTGCGAGAGTTTTTTTGTGGAACAGAAGTAGACCTGTGCACCATTATGAATGCAAAATCAGGAAGTTGCTCTGAGGATTGCAAATTCTGTGCTCAATCTGCTTTTTATAAAACTAATGTAGAAGTTTATGGATTAGTTTCCATTGAAGACGCTCTAAATCTCGCACAGGAAAATGAAAAAGAGGGAGTAAATAGATTTTCTTTAGTGACAAGTGGAAGAGGAGCTACTGGCAGTGATTTTAAAAAGATTCTAGATATATATGAGGAGCTAAATAAGGAAATGAAAATAGATTTGTGTGCATCCCTTGGAATATTAGAATATGAACAGCTTCTTAAGTTAAGAGACACGGGAATAACAATGTATCATCATAACTTAGAAACTAGCAGAGAGTATTATGAAAATATATGTACAACGCATAGTTATGATGAGCGAATAGATACTATAAATGCCGCAAAAAAAGCTGGAATGGCTATTTGCTCAGGAGGGATTATTGGTCTTGGGGAAAGTCTTCGCGATAGAATTAATCTAGCTTTTGCGTTGAGAGATTTAGGTGTTAAATCTATTCCTGTTAATGTATTGAATCCAGTTAAGGGAACACCACTAGAAAATGCAGAAAGTTTAAGCCAGGAGGAAATATTAAAAACTATTGCAATTATAAGATTTATAAATCCTAAAGCTCTTATAAGACTTGCTGGAGGAAGAAATAAAATAGATGAATTTGGAAAAAACTGTTTTAATGCAGGTGCAAATGCTACAATCACTGGAAACTACTTAACAACATCAGGTAATAAAATAAAAGATGATAAGAAAATGATAAGCGATTTATTGATGAGTGTTAGAAAAAACGGCTAAGGAAGATTTAAGGGCACTAAAAAACAATGTTGAAGTTGTAAATAAATGAAACATATTATAATTTACTTCACGAATATTTGGTATAATAACATTTGAACGTGTTATAATCTCAACTATAGTTGTAGAGAATATAAAGAAAAGCATAGGGTAATTACAGATTTTGATAACTTGTGATAACCGTAGATAAACAAAGGAGAATGTATATATGATTAAATATAAATGGTGTGTTTGTGATATGGATGGGACATTATTAAATTCGGATAATGTGATAACAAATGAAAATGAAGTTGCGTTAAAAAAACTAGAGCAAATGGGTTTAGAAATAATTATTGCTACAGGAAGAGTTGATCTTATGGTTAAGTCTTATATTAAGCAATTAGACTTAAAGGGTCCTGTTATATCTTGTAATGGTGGATTAATCAGAAACATTAAAACTGGAGAAGTTCTATACTCAAAGATAATGGATAAAGTTACTGTAAAAGAGATTATTACTTATTGTATGAACTATAATATACATTTCATTATTTATACACTTGATATAGTATATTCTAGCATAAATAATCCATTGGGCAAAAAATATGAAGATCGTAATAAACTATTATCAGAAGATATACGAGTACCTATTAAATATATTGATAATATTATAATTAAAAATATTAATGATATAGATGCGTTGAAAGTTCTATTGGTTTGTGAAAAACATGAAGAGATTCTATTATTAGAAAAGTATTTTTCAAAATATGATAATCTTACAGTTGTGAGTTCAGCAATGGGCCTTTTAGATATTATGGCATCAAATATTTCTAAAGGAAATGCGCTACGAATGTTATCACAAAAATTAGGAGTAGACTTAAATGAAGTCATTGTATTTGGAGATAATTTTAATGATATGGAAATGTTTAAGTCAACAGGAATGCCTATTGCTATGGAAAATGCCGTAGATGATCTTAAATTACAGGCGAAATACATAACTAAGTCTAATGATGAGTCTGGCATAGCATATGCCATAAATAATTACATATTACAGGAATAAAACAAGAAAATAATTGCCATAGATGTAAGAATATTTGCATATATAGCAGTTATTTTTTTATTTCTAAATCTAGTTGAGTTATTTTAAGAATAGAGTATAATATAAAAGAGAACGGAGGTTTTCTAATGCAATATTTGAAAGAGGAAGTTAGAAAAAATATAGTAGAGGAAGCTCTAAAAGAATTTAAACAAGGGGGATACAAGGGGACATCAATAAGGAGCATAGCTAAAAATTCTGAAACATCAGTAGGTAATTTTTATAAATACTTTCATAGTAAAGAAGATTTATATGAAAATTTAATAGGACCTGTTTATAACAGATTAATGAATTATATTAATAAGTTTAATGAAGTGATAGTAAACGAAAAAGCAAATGATATATTCTATGAATTAATGGAAAAAATATTAGAAATATTTAAAGAAAGTAGTACAGAACTTACAATATTACTTAATAAAAGTGAAGGATCAAAGTATGGAAATTGTAAAAAAAACTTTGTGGATTTTGTAACTAGAATAGTAACGCAAAAAATGGAGTATGAATTATTATTGCAAGGAAAAAGGCTTAAAGATAATTTTATTATTTACCTCATTTCATATAACCTTGTGGAGAGTATCTCCATCATTTTGAGAGAAAAAGAGGATGGGACGTTGGTGAGAAAACTTATCCTCGATATAATAGATATATTCTATAAAAATATTATAAGTAAGCTAGATTATGAGAATATAAGTTAGGAGATAAAAATGAAAAAATTTATAGAACTAAAAAATGTAAAAAAGACTTATAAAACTGGGGAAGTTATAATAAAAGCTGTGGATGATGTTTCTTTTACTATAGATAAAGGCGAATTCGTGGTGGTTATTGGAGCTAGTGGAGCTGGTAAAACAACAATACTTAATCTTTTAGGTGGTATGGACCAAGTTACTACTGGAAATATTATTGTAGATGGTTATGATATAAGTGAATACAATAAAAAAAAGCTTACAAAATATAGGCGTGACGATATAGGATTTGTATTTCAATTCTATAATTTAGTACAAAATCTAAATGCAATTGAAAATGTAGAGCTTGCAGTTGAAATATGTAAAAATCCAATGAACCCAGTAGAAGTACTTAAAAATGTAGGACTTGAAAATAGAATGCAAAATTTTCCGTCGCAGCTTTCAGGGGGAGAACAACAAAGAGTTTCAATAGCAAGGGCACTTGCCAAGAATCCTAAGTTACTTCTTTGTGATGAGCCTACGGGAGCCCTTGATTATAACACTGGTAAGTCAATACTTAAGTTATTATCTGATACATCTAAAAACGATGGAATGACTGTTGTTATTATTACGCACAATACAGCTTTAACACCAATTGCAGATAAGATAATAACAGTGAAAAGTGGTAAAATTCAAAGTGTAGTTAAAAATGATAATCCGATTGACATTGAAAGCTTGGAGTGGTAGATATGAAAAAGACATTTTTCAAAAATCTATTTAGGGATATAAAAAAGACTTTTTCAAGGTTTTTATCTATAGTAATAATTATCGCAATCGGAGTAGCTTTTTATGCAGGGGTTAGGGCCACCAGCCCTGATATGAAAAAATCAGCAGATGCTTATTTTAATGGAACAGGATTTATGGATTTTAAATTAATTTCAACCCTTGGACTTACAAAAGATGATTTATCTGAAGTTCAAAAATTGAAGGGTGTAAAAAATGTAGCGGGTTCATTTTCAATGGATGTTGTAGTTGAAAAAGATAAACATTCATTGGTCCTTAATGTTAATTCTATTCCACCAAAAAACGGAATAAATCAGATGAAGATTGTTACGGGAAGAGCAGCAATAGCAAATAATGAAGTGGTAGTTGAAAAAGGATTTTTGAAAGCAAATAAATTTAAAATAGGTGATGAAATAGAACTTAAATCCGGCACGGAAACACTTATCGGGAATGACCTGAAAATTAGTAAATTCAAAATAGTTGGAGAAGCATTGTCACCTTTATATTTATCAGCTCAAAGACAGTTAAGTTCTGTAGGAAATGGATCCGTTAAAGGGTTTCTCTATATACTACCTGATGTATTTAAAAGTGATGTTTATACAGAAATATACATGAAACTGGATAATGACCTATCAAAAGATAGTCTTATATCTAATGAAGAGTATAAAAAAGTCTCAGCCGATATGGAGAAAAATCTTAAGGCTATTGGAATTATAAGAAGTAAAGTGAGATATTCACAAATACTAAAAGACGCAAATGGCAAAATAAATACAGCAGAAGTGAAATTAAATAAATCAAAACAAGAAGCAGCAGATAAATTTAAAGATGGCTATAAAAAATTAAATGATGCTCAAATTGAAATCGATAATGGTAAAATAGAACTTACAAAAAACGAAACGTCATTTAATCAAAAGAAAACACAAGGAGAGTTGCAAATAGCTTTGGGAAAAAAGAAGCTTATTGATAGCCAGAAAAAACTTAATATAGGAAAACAGCAAGCTGCCACTAATATCTCATCAGGAATCGCTTTAAATGTGGATGAGGCAAAAAAACAATTAGAAACAGATCCTAACAATGAAGTTTTTGCTGCTCAGTATAATGGTATAAATCAGATTTATTTAAAAAGCATTAAGGGAAAAGATTTTGACAATATGTACATTTCATTGAAGGATAATGGGTTTTTAGCACAATTGAAACCATATTTTGATATAGAATTGCTAAAAAATAAATTTGAAACGTCAAAAGTTCAAATTGATTCTGGAAATGCGCTGTTAATTCAACAAGAAAAATTGCTTAAGCAAGGCGAATTAGATATTGCAGCAGCAAGAATAAAGCTTGAAGATGGAGAAAAACAAATAAATGAAAATACGCTAAAATTAAAGTCAGAAGAAACAAAAGCAAATGCCAAAATAAACGATGGGTTATTAAAAATCAAAGAAAATAAAGCGAAAATCAATGATATTAAGTACCCAGAGTGGTATGTCCTAGGACGAAGTGCTAATCTTGGATATGAAACCTATAGACAAGATAGTGACAGAATAGATAATATAGGCAAGGCATTCCCACTTATATTTTTTTTAGTGGCAGCTTTAGTTAGCCTTACAACCATGACAAGAATGGTTCAAGAAAATAGAATTGAAATAGGAACTTTAAAAGCTTTAGGATATTCAAGGGTTTCCATAACTACCCACTATTTGATATATGCACTTTTGGCTAGTTTAACTGGAACGCTTTTAGGTATTTCCTTTGGTTTTAGGCTTTTTCCTCCACTTATCATGAACGCTTATGGTAATCTATATTCTCTTCCAAATTCTTTGACACCTTTTAATGGGGGTCTTGCATTGCAAGCTTCATTAATAGCAGTAGTTTTTACAACCCTCGCAGCGGTTGCGGCATCCCTTGAAGAATTAAGAGAAGCACCAGCATCTTTAATGAGACCAAAACCTCCAAAGGCTGGAAAAACTATATTACTAGAAAAAATAACATTTATATGGAAAAGATTAAGTTTTACAAACAAAGTTACTGCAAGAAATATATTTAGATATAAACAAAGATTTTTCATGACTGTTATAGGAATTGCTGTATGTACAGGGCTTATGATAACAGGGTTTGGGCTTAAGTCGGGAATAAGAGGTGCCATGGAAAGTCAATTTACCAATATATATAAATATGATATGTTGTCAACATTTAGAAGTGACATCTTAGGCAATGAAAAAAACAATATAAAGAATAAAGTAATGAAAGATACAAACATAAAATCAGTTTTATTTTCTTATACTAAAAATGCAACGGTGGATCTTTACAAATCTGGCCGTGAAGATGCTTTTTTAGTGGTCACGGAAGATAAAAATGAGCTTAATAAGTATATTAAGCTTTCAATGAAAGGTGAAGACCTTAAACTTAATGACAATGGTGTAATTATTACTGAGAAATTATCAAAACTTATGAATAAAAAAATTGGAGACACATTTCAAATAACAATAAATGATAAAGTTGTAAAAGCGAATATTGCAGGTATTACGGAACATTATCTACAACATTATATTTATATGAGTCCCGATTATTACACGAAAATAACTGGAGAAAACCTAAAATTCAATGGTTTTTATGGGCTTTTAAAAAGCATTACAAATAGCTCCGAAGATAAGACTACAAAGACAATAACTGCAATAGATAATGTAGGATCTGTAAATTACAAAAACAAATCTAAACTTGATCTCAATAAAACCACAAATAGCATAGATTCTGTAGTTCTAATATTAATAATTTCTGCAGGGGTTCTTGCTTTTGTTGTAATATACAATCTTACAAATATAAATATAAATGAAAGAAAAAGAGAATTGTCTACAATAAAGCTTTTAGGTTTTTATGATAGTGAACTTGCTTTATATATATACCGTGAAAACATGATATTAACGGTAATAGGAAGTCTAACTGGAATAGTTGTAGGAATACTACTTAACGATTATGTAATTAATACCGCAGAAACCAATGTAATGATGTTTATGAGAAGGATAGATCCTATTTATTTTCTTTATTCAGTTTTGCTAACAATTTCTTTTTCTATAATAGTAAATTTAGCTATGTACAAGGAATTTGGTAAGATAGATATGATAGAATCACTTAAAAGTGCAGAATAAACAAACTAATTTAAAAACGCATTGTGCTTGAAAAGTACAATAGCGTTTTTTAATTATGGGATTGAATATTTTATAGTATAGTATAATATAATAGAAACTACGACTTAATTAAATCAAGTTTATTTTTAAGGAGGATTATATATTATGGCTAAACAGCAATTTGGAGTTTTAGGCATTGGCGTCATGGGTAAAAATCTAGCTTTTAACATTGAGAGTAGAGGAATACCTGTTTCGGTATATTCAAGAAACAGAGTTGTAGTAGATGATCTACTAATAGAGGCTAAAGAAAAAAATATCAAGGGAACATATTCTATAGAAGAGTTTGTTAATTCTCTTGAAGTCCCAAGAAAAATATTAATTATGATTAAAGCGGGAGAACCTGTTGATGAAACTATAGATAAATTAATACCATATATTTCAAAGGGTGACATATTAATTGATGGTGGAAATTCATATTTTATGGACACAATACGAAGAAGTAAAAAACTTGAAGATTTGGGGTTTAAATTCATAGGCACAGGAGTATCTGGTGGAGAAGAAGGGGCATTAAAAGGACCAGCGATTATGCCAGGAGGCCCTATTGATGCTTATAACATAGTAAAACCAATTTTTACAGCTATATCTGCAAAAGTAGATGGCGAACCTTGCTGTACTTATATTGGGGCAAATGGAGCAGGACATTATGTGAAAATGGTTCATAATGGAATTGAGTACGGTGATATGCAACTAATTTGCGAAGCTTATGCACTTTTAAAGGATGTTTTAGGACTTTCTAATGATAAAATCCATGATATTTTTAAGGAGTGGAATAAAGGTGAGCTTGATAGTTATTTAATTGAAATAACTAGTGAAATATTCATGCAAAAGGATAATGAGTCTGGAGAATACATGGTTGATATTATTTTAGACAAAGCAGGCCAAAAGGGAACAGGAAAATGGACTAGTCAAAGTGCTCTTGATTTAGAGGTACCAATACCTACTATAACGGAGGCTGTTTTTGCACGTTGTATGTCTGCAATAAAAGATGAACGAGTTTCCGCAAACATTATTTTGAAAGGGCCAAATATATTATTTAAGGGAGATATAAATGAGTTTATAGAGTCTGTAAGAAGGGCTCTTTATACAAGTAAAATATGCTCATACGCACAGGGATTTGCACTTATGAAAGCGGCAGCTTTGGAGTATAAATGGGATCTTCAATATGGAGAAATTGCTAAAACATTCAGAGGTGGGTGTATAATTAGAGCTCAATTCCTTAACAAAATAAATGAAGCTTATGAAAATGATGTCAATCTTAAAAATTTAATGTTAGATTCATATTTCAATAATATTATTAATAGTTATCAAGCAGACTGGCGGTTAGTAATATCCACAGCTGTAAATGTAGGGGTGCCAGTTCCAGGATTTTCTAGTGCTCTAATGTATTATGACAGTTATAGAAGTGCAAATCTTCCAGCAAACTTACTTCAGGCACAAAGAGATTATTTTGGTGCTCATACCTTTGAAAGAACGGATAAAGAAGGAATATTCCATCATGAATGGGTAAGTGAACAACATGTTACTAAAGGGAAATTATAATGGTGAACAATATAAATAATAGAGAAAAAATATTAAAAAACAACATTCCTATTAATATAGAATGTTGTTTTCTTATTTTTCAGTTTTAATATATATTTACTTGCTTATTTACGATTGGTAAAGTGTTTCATGATTTTTGCCCAAATACGTTGTGTATCAAGGAATTCATTATAATGTTTATTTACGTTTTTATGATATTTCTCCAGTTCTGATAAGATATTCATAAACTTTGGATTTCCGAAATAAGCACAGATTTTAGGTAGTGATTCATTCAATTGCTCTCTCATGTCTTTAATCTTTTCCTCGTAGCAATCTGGTTGAGTTATAAAGAGCATTAATGGTTTATAGCGAATCCACCCAATACAGGCATTATAAAAGCGGGTGTTAATCTGTGCTGTATCAGCTTTGATAAATTTCAATCGTATTGGGAGAACACCTTCTAATAGGGAATGATACGTACCAAACCCATCGTGGAAGGTGTAACAAGGAACTCGCAAAACTTTCCTTTGACTTAAGCAGGTAGCTAAAAAAGTATCCTCACCTCTAGCTCCTGGCGGATTATAAAAAGGGAAAACACGCTCAGGATTCGTAAGGTTAATACATAAATTAGCCCCTGAGATAAACTTTGAATGGTTTATTTCCTCAACCTCTACAGCAACATGGTTAGTTAAAATCTTTGTATCAGCATATGTTACCCCACCGTTTTTCATAACGGATTTTAATGTGTCCCATTTAATTATATCATTGCTAATTGCCTCAATAAATGATCGAAAATCTCCTTCATTCATAGTGTCGTTAAATTCCATATATGGGATGGGAGATATATATCCACAGTGATGCCCGTGGGTTATGTCAGCTTCAGATATATTTTTAAGATGTTCTGATAAAACAAACTGGCCTCCCCAAATGGCAGAATTAAGTGTATTAGTCACTGCCATGGGGTACTCGTCGTCGTCCATATAAATCAGATAATCCATATTGTGCTTTATAGCATTATAGAGAACAGCATTACGCTTGGCAGCATATCCTTTGCCGAAAATCAAGTTACATTCATTAATATTGATGACATCTTCTCGGGTTAAATAGTCAATTTCCTCTTTTATAGAGTCGCTTCCAATAAAAGTTTGGCTATCTATCTGCGCAACTAAGTCTGAGTGTACATTGGTGTAATCAGTTATTTTGGTTTTGTTATAATGAAGATCATATGCAACAAAAAGATTTAAGCTGATCTTTTTATCTTCAACCAATCCAGCTTCTTTCCAGGTGCTTATGTTGGTTCTCAGTACCTTTTGAAAGCTCTTTCTTCCAGTTGCAAAACCTATTCCAACTTTGATATTTTTGATCGTCTGCATTGAATTATCTCCCTCGTATTATGTAAAATAAATTATAAATAGTAATTATATTATAACATAATCACCCCAAAAAGTAATATATCGATATGTGTGTTACAATACAAGTATAAGCTCGTGGTTAAAATGGTCTTAAATTAGAATAATGCACAATATAATAATAAAGTATAAATATTAGAATTAATAAGAATATAGAGCCTTAATCCTACAAAATATTATAAAAATTAGTAAAGACACTACGAGTAATTTGAAACTGGTAGTGTTTTATTTATTAGAATATAAATATATCAAAATCATATTAAAACACATATATATAATGATATTTTTACAAATAGTTTGTTTTTTATATGATGTAATAAGTAAAATATATGGAGGTTTTGAATAAGTTATGAATGGAAATATGTAAAGGAGGAGGAGTAATATGCATTTAATCCCACTGCCACGAAAGATTAAGGTACAGGACGGATTATTCTCAATAGGGCAAAATACTGCTATTGTATTAGATGTTGAGCTAAATGACAATGATTTGGAAACAGCAAAGCTGTTACAGCAGGAAATTAAAAAGGTCATAGCAATTACACTGCCAATTAAAAAAGTGCTACGAAGTGAAAAAAATATAATTGAAAAATGCATTTATTTTCAATTTGATAATAAAAATACAAGAGAGGAAGCTTACCTACTGACTGTGACACCAAATAAAATTACCATTGCCGCTTGTTCTAGTCATGGTTTTTTGTATGGGGTAGCAACGTTAATTCAGCTATGTAAGATATCCCGTGCAGAAATTGGATGCACAGAAATTACAGATGAACCATCCTATTCAAATAGAGGATATATGCTTGATGTTAGCCGAGGAAGAGTGCCCACTATGGATAGCCTTAGAGCGATGGTTGATAGATTATCACTTTATAAAATAAATCAACTTCAGTTATATATGGAAAACTGTTTACGATTAGATGGCTTTGAGGAAATATGGTCACAGACTGATCCTTTTACCCCAGAAGAAATTCTAGAACTAGATCAATATTGCTATATAAGAGGCATTGAGCTAGTTCCATGCATAGCTTCCTTTGGACATTTATATGATTTACTTCGTTCTGAGAGCTTTGGTAAATATAGAGAAATAGACACTAATCTAGGTGATGCATTTACTTGGTATAACCGCATGAGATACCACATCATTAATGTGTCTGACCCCGAAAGCTTTACTCTTATCAAGGGCATTCTTGACCAATACATTCCCTTGTTCCGTAGCGATAAAATAAACATTTGCTGCGATGAAACATTTGATTTGGGAAAGGGGAAAAGTGCTTCTATGGCTAAGGGGATGGTTTACGGAGAGCTGTATCTTTTTTATGTCAACAAGTTAGTTGAATATCTTCAAACAAAGGGAAAAAAGGTAATGATTTGGGGAGATATTGTTCAGAACCACCATGAACAAATGGGTAAACTAAATCCAGAAGTTACCTGCCTTAACTGGTATTATAATTACGGGGCTAAAGAAGAAATTGTTAAAATTTTTTCTGATAAAGGTTTAAAACAATATGTATGTCCTAGTGTATCTGGTTATAGCAGGTTAGTTAATGCTTATGATATGAGTTTCACCAACATCAGGGAGATGGCAAAGTTAGGTAATCAGTATCATGCGGTGGGATTTTTAAATACTGACTGGGGGGATAGTGGGCATATTAATATGCCAGCTCTTGCCGTTCCCTGCATGATTTATGGTGCAGCACAAGGTTGGAACATTGAAGATGACAGGGATTTTGATACCATAGACCAGGCTATTTCACTGGTGGAATATGGAGACCGTTCAGAAAAACTAGTGAGGTTACTACGTGAACTTTCTCGTCAAGATATAATCACTTTTAATGCTCTGGCATTTTTTAGAGATTATAAGGTATACAATCAGACCTACCCGGATATTGGGACCTCTTTGTATGAAAAAGCAAAAAATGAAATGATGCTGGTTTCAGAAAATCAGCTAAAGTCAGCAGTTTTGAGATGTGCGGAAATCGGTAATTACCTTAAACAAAATGATTGCGGTTCCTATGCAGACCGCCAAGAAGAAATGCTGGAGTATTATCTTGCTGCTCGTGGTGTGGCACTGATGCAGGAATTGACTTTGGTTATTAAAAAATACGAGTATGGTCAGGAGGTACAGCCGTTAGATTCTACTTATGAACTGGCTAGTAAGCTGGAATACTGGCTGATGGATTACTGCGTAGAGTGGAGAATGGTAAGTCGCGAAAGTGAATTGTATCGAATAAAAGAATTTATTTGGCAAATATGTTCCATCCTAAGAAAATATGATGCGAAGTTACACAAGTGATTTTAAATGCAAATAGATTTTAAAAAAAGAACTATAAAAGCTGTGAAATTTATTTCACAGCTTTTATAGTTCTAATTCAGTTCTTGTTTTTTCATGCATTTCATGAGAGCCTGCTTCTTTATAGACATTTGTATTAACATTTCCACATTTCTCATCAAACGGACTCGAGGTCGATAATAACAATAAATTAATAAACTATTGACATTAGCTTTATTTGGTTATATAGTTAATCACATAAGTAACTAACCAATTAACTAATGGAGGTGACAATTTGAATTTAAGTTTTAATAATGATGTACCTATATATATGCAGATTGCTTTAGCCATTGAGGACAAAGTTCTTAAGGGCATTTTTGAGGAAGAAATGGTAATTCCGTCTACTACAGAAATATCTGTTAAGTATAAAATAAATCCTGCAACAGTAGCTAAAGGGTTTAATTTACTTGTAGAGGGCGGAATTATATATAAAAAGAGAGGTGTAGGTATGTTTGTTGTAGCTGGGAGTCGCGAAAAATTAATGGGGAAAAGAAAAGAAAGTTTTTATGAAAACTATATTGTGTCTTTAATAGAGGAAGCTAAAAAGTTAGATATTTCAAGTTTTGATATTATTGAAATGATTAAGGGGGGGATTTAATATGGGCACAATAAAGATTTCAAATGTAAGCAAAAAATATGGCGATGCTTTAGTAATAGATAATATATCATTAACTATAGAAGAAAATAAAATATATGGATTACTTGGAAGAAATGGCGCTGGAAAAACAACTCTTTTAAATATTATTAATAATAGGATTTTCGCAGATAGCGGGGTTGTTTCTATAAATGATAAAAACTTATTAGAAGATAAAAAGGGTTTAGAAAATATTTATTTTATGACAGAGCAAAGTTTATATCCACAGGCTATGAAAATAAAAGAGCTTTTTAATTGGACCAGTGAATTTTATCCGAAATTTGATATGGCATATGCATTAGAACTCTCTAGAAAATTTGAGTTAAATATAAATAAAAAGATTAAAGAACTTTCAACGGGGTATTCATCCATATGTAAAATTATAAATACAATGGCATCAGGTGCTGATGTTTTAATGTTCGATGAGCCGGTATTAGGATTAGATGCCAATCATAGAGAAATGTTTTATAAAGAACTTATGGAGAGTTATATAGAAAATCCTAAAACTATTATACTTTCTACGCATATCATTGAAGAAGTTGCTCAATTATTAGAAAAAATAATTATCCTTAAGGATGGAAAAATAATTAATGAGGATAATGTTGAAGAATTATTGGCTAAATGTTATAACGTATCTGGATTAAACAAAAATGTAGATGAATATATCAAAGATAAAAATTGTATAAGTGTAGATGAAATGGCCTCTTTTAAATCAGCTGTTATAATGGGACAAAATGGAGATGAAGAAAAGGAAAAAATTAAACAGCTAGGGTTAGAAGTAACAAAGGTGGAACTTCAAAAACTATTTATTTATTTAACTAGTAAAGGGGGGAGAAAGTAATGAAAAGTTTTAAACTTGCTAAATACAATATTAAAAGTAGTATTAAATCAATAATAATTTATTACTCCATTTTCATTACAGTATTAATAAGTATAAGTATACTTATCGTAAATAAATCTTCAGGAGCAGGTGTTGGAAGTGCTGGAATTGAGTTTTCATCAATGATATTTTTATTCGTCATCGGGCTAAACTCCTTCAAAGAAAATTTTTATTTTACACAAGCTAATAATATTCCTAGAATAGATTATTTTAAGTCTCAAGCAATAACTATTTTGCCAATAGCTTTAGGTATGTCTATGTTAGATGTAATAATAAATAGGATTTACAATATATTTGTGGCATGTCCAACTATATATGATATGGCTTATGGTGGCAGTTCATACTCAGTTGAAAATGTCGAGGCGTGGACACAAAGTAATAGTATAGAAACACTAATTGGAACAGTTACATTTTTATTTGCCTTTTATATAACAGTCTTCGCAATAGGATTATTAATAACTATGATATTTTATAAGTGTAATAAAACAATGAGAATTATAGTGGTTTTAAGCCCACTATTTCTTCAGGTAATATTAGCAAGAATTGCATATAATTTTCCGAATGTTAGTGATAAAGTAACTAGTTTTATTGATAGTCTACTAGGGATAAGCACAAAAAACTCCTATATGTCTGTAATAACATTTATATGTTTATTTATAATATCAATGTGTTTTGTCTATATGCTTGTTAGAAGAGTAGTTGTAAAAAGAGGTTAAAACAATAAAAGCTGTGAAATTAATTTCACAGCTTTTGCAGTTGAATCATCTTTAATTTTTTTATAAAAACTGCTTCCTACCATTATATAAGGATTTATAACCCATGTTTAGGGATAGAAAAATTGTTGTACATACGGAGCAGCAAATGGCAATCATAATGGCTATTTGGTACATAATGGCTGTGGTAGGTAATGTACCTGATAACATTTGTCCTGTCATCATTCCTGGCAAAAAAATTATTCCCATACCTAGCATGGAATTCATGGTAGGAATTAAGGCAGTTTCTAAAGCATTATTTGCAAAAGGTTTTAAAATATCTTTAGGCTCTACTCCTAAATTTATTAAAGTATTAATTTTGTTTTTTTCTTTGCTTATATCATCCATAAAAGTCTTTATTGCAATGTTTACTCCAGTCATTGCATTACCAATAATCATCCCAGCGAGTGGAATAGTGTATTGAGGGTTAAATATAGATTTTCCAACCACAATAGTGACAAAGAATATCAAAACGAAAAGGCCTGAAAATGTTAAAGAAGCTCCTATTGCAATTTTAAAATTACCGTTTAAGTCCTTTCTACTTGTAATTACTCTATGAATAGAAAATATTAACATAAGTACCAAAAATAATATAGTAAATAGTGGATTAGGATTTTTAAATACATATTGAAGTATGTAACCTACAATGACAAGCTGAAGAGTCATCCTTAAACTTGCAATCAAAAGAAGTTTTGATTGATTAACCTTGGACTTTTTCATAATTATTAGTACTACAATCAGAAGTAAATAAATAAGTGAAAACTTGAAGATACTTAGCTGAACAATGCCTTCCATATCTAAGCCCCCTTCATTATTTCAATTTTATTTTCACAAAACTCTTCAACAATTGTTTTATTGTGGCTTACAATCACAAGCTCAATTGCCTTAGCCTTACAGAAATTTGTTATATTTGTCATCATTTTATTGCTATTTTTTTCATCTAATGCAGAAGTTGGCTCATCGAGTAATATAACACTAGGATTTAATGATAAAAAAATTGATATATAAACTCGTTGACGTTCTCCACCAGACAGAGTAGAGGCATTTTGGTCAAGTGGAACATTTACGCAGCAAAGATCTGTAATGTATTTGATATATTCTTTATCAGGCATAGATTTATCTCTAAGTGAATAAAAAGTTTTAAAATTATCAACTATGCTCTCATCAAAGAGAAAAACCTCCTGAGAAACTAGACTTACTTCCTGTCTTAGCTCAATAGGGTCATATGAACTTACTGGTTTGCTTTTATATAATAATTCCCCAGACCTTGGATTTATAGAATGGTTCAATAACTTTAAAAAAGTGCTTTTACCACACCCACTCTCACCAACTATAAAATTAATTTTACCCTGTTTTATTTTTACGTCGTTATAAATTAAATTGTCTTTGTAAATAAGATTGCTTGCTTTAAATAATAGTTCATCCATTTTAATATCGTCTCCCAAAGGTATTCTACCATTGCCCTGGCTTACAAATTATTTCTTTTATTTTAGTTTCAAGTATATCTGAGCTATGAGCTGGTCTAAGTATTATAGCACTCCTCATCTATTATTTATATTTACCACGATAGAGTTTTGTCATAAGTCCAGCAATCATATTGTCTTTTTTTAGTTCAACTGCTTTATATCTGCATAACTCATGGCAACACATACATTCAATACATTTAGAATAATCAATTCTCTTGGTTTCTTTATCTATTGCTTGAACTGGGCAACTTTCTACGCACATATTGCAGCTTTTACATATTGAAAGATTAATTTTTGGTCGTGTTTTTAAAAAATCTATCACCTTTATAAGTGCCTTATAGTTTTGTTTCTTTTTACTATTAAATTTTTTAGGTAATTTAAATTCTTTAAGTTCCGGAGGGGAGTCATAGTCACCACAAACTTGAATGTTTTCTAATTTCCATTGACCAATGTTTCGCTCTCTAGCTGCATTTAGTATGGGAAGATCAATTATATCAATGCCTATCATTTTTGCCGCAACAGTATCAAGAGCTAGTGGATCTGTACTTATAAGTATTTTATGTGCATTGTAAACATCACCCGCGGTAGGTCCTTCACCCTGCATTGCAGTGATCCCATCCATAATGTGTAGTGATATTTTAGAATTTTCATGTATATCTGCTAGCATGCTTCCAAAATTCTTTGGATCTGGTAGTAGCTTATGATATTCTGCTTTTCTTAGCCCAGGTATACACCCAAATACATTTTTAACTGCTCCTGTGTATATAGCTGCTGAATGGGTCTTGAATTTAGGGAGGTTAATGACTAGATCTGCATCAAATATGGGTTTTGCTAAATACAATTTTGTAGCATAATCTGATGTTATGACACATTCCTTAACCCCTTCTCTATCAAAATTCTTAATTTCTGCGCCCATATCTAAGGCTACACTATTTAAACCAGATACTTCAAAACTTTGCTTAGTAGGTGCTATTCCAGCTATAGCACCACCAGAGCTATCTCCTATCCAAACTATGCAACCAATTTCCTTTAGAATTTTAGCTATAGCTCGTACAAATTCGCAGTGAGTAACTGAAGCAGTTTCTGAAGATTTAGGACCAATTAAATTCACTTTTAGAAGTACTTTCATACCGGGCTTTACAAAAGATTCCCATCCACCAATGAAATCCATACCATTGTTTAGCTTTTCTATAATAACGTCTGTGTTATAACTCTCACATTCCTCAATTATTACTTTGCTCATACCTACACCCCTTTAAACATGATATTTTAATATGTTTTAATTTAATAATAGTATACCATTTCGTGGTATATATTAACATGGAATACTAGTAACAATAATTAATGTTCATCATATAGTGATATTAATATGTTAATATCTAATAATATTAGTAAAAATCTTTTAAGGAAATAAGCAATAATATTATTTATATCTTATTATTATTATTATTATTATTATTATTATTAGAAAAATTGACATGCAAAAATATATATGGTAAAATCAAATAGATCTCTTTGCACTGCATACAAATCTACAGTACAAACTGAGCAGGCGATGAACTCATAATAGAGTTCGTGGGGCTGGGCCTTAATGGCAACAGGATGAATTATATACCTGTGGGACAGTTTATTGTTCTACGGGTTTTTTATACCCATTTCTAGAACATATCTGAAGACTGCAATGTCATAGAGCTATCGTAAATATGCTTAAAATAAGCATTAATGGGGGTAACTATTTATGACAGAACAACAAATCAAAGAACTACAAGGACTTACTACTTTAAAGGCAAAAGAGCTCCAAGAAAAATTCGGAAAAAATGAGCTGGTGGTTAAAGAAAAGGAAAGCTTTGTTCGCAAAATTTTGAAAGTTATTTGCGAGCCGATGTTTTTACTCTTAATCGTTGCAGCTATAATTTACTTTATTTTAGGTGAACCAAAAGATGGCGCTATAATGCTTATTTTCGTCGTTGGAATTATAAGTATTGAAGTAATTCAAGAATGGAAAACTGACAAAACTTTAAATGCATTAAAAGACTTATCTGCTCCACATGTTACAGTATTTCGAGACGGAATTGAAAAAGTAATCAATAGTTTCGATTTAGTACCAGGTGATATAATGTATATCGCTGAAGGTGTTAAAGTACCTGCTGATGGCATTGTTTTAAGAGCAAGCACTCTTTGTATTGATGAATCATCTCTTACGGGAGAGGCTGAGGGTGTATGGAAAATTACTACAGAAAACAGGGACAAAAATGCAACTGATTATTGGCGCCAGGATTATTGCTATACAGGAACCCTTGTAACGCAAGGTACTGGAACTATATTAGTAGATAAAATAGGAGCAATAACTGAATATGGGAAAATAGGACAAAATATTGCTTCAGCACCTGATAATCCAACCCCACTTGAAAAACAAACTGGGAAGCTAGTAAAACTATGTGCAGGAATTGCAGCAGTTTTATTTATATTTGTTGGGGTTATCACGTATTTAAATCTACCAGATCATATATTTAAAGCTAGAATTATAGAAAGTATTTTATCTGGAGTAACTCTTGCTATGGCAATGATACCAGAAGAATTTCCAGTTATTCTAACCGTCTTTTTATCAATGGGTGCATGGAGACTTGCTAAGAAAAAGTCTCTTGTTAGAAAATTGCCATCAGTAGAAACTTTAGGCGCTGTTTCTGTTCTTTGTGTTGATAAAACAGGCACAATAACAATGAATAAAATGACAGTTACAGATACTTGGAGTTTAACAGATGACACATCAAAATTAACGAAGTTAATGGGTATGGGTTGCAAATCAGATGCATATGATCCAATGGAAAAAGCAATGATATCCTATTGCGAAGAACAAGGAATTACAAGAGAAATTCTTTTTGGTGGAGAATTAATTAAACAATATGCTTTTACTGATCAAGCAAAAATGATGGGCCACGTTTGGAAAAATGGAGATAACATTGTAGTGGCAGCAAAAGGATCACCAGAGCATATTTTAACAATATGTGATTTAACAGATAAAGATAGGAAGATCGCAGAAAATAAAATAATGGAAATGTCCAGACTTGGACTTCGTGTTATTGCTGTAGGACAAATGGTAGTTAATAGCATAAATGATGTCCCAGATACTCTCATGGGATGTAGTTTACAGCTTTTAGGAATGGTAGGACTTGTTGATCCTCCGAGAGAATCTGTAAAAGAGGATATAAAAACTTGCACTAAAGCTGGTGTTCGCGTTGTTATGATAACAGGAGATAATGGAATAACTGCTAGTTCCATTGCAAAGCAAATTAATATGCCAAACAGTGATAAAATTATTACTGGTGATGAACTTAGTAAAATCAGTGATGAAGAACTTTGCGAGAGAGTTAAAGATGTCAGTGTATTCTCTAGAGTTTTACCAGAGCATAAAATGAGGATAGTTAAGGCATTTAAGGCAAATGGTGAAATAGTTGCAATGACTGGTGATGGTGTCAATGATGCCCCTGCTCTTAAATATGCAGATATTGGTATTGCTATGGGAAAACGAGGATCCGAAGTTTCAAGAGAAGCAGCGGATATAATCCTACTTGACGATAATTTTTCTACTATTGTTGACACTATAAAGGATGGTAGAAGAATTTATGATAACATCAGAAAAGCAGTTGGATATGTATTTACTATTCATATTCCCATTGCATTTGCAGCACTACTTGCTCCACTTATGGGAATAAATCCTGCAAGCCTTTTATTACTTCCATTACATGTTGTTTTACTTGAACTGGTAATCGACCCTACATGTTCAATAGTACTAGAACGTCAGCCATCTGAACATGATATTATGGAAAGGGCTCCACGTAATCCACAAGAAAAGCTTCTAACTGCAAAAATACTTTTCAAAAGTGTTATTCAGGGCCTTGTAATATTTGGCGCATCCTTTGGAACGTATTTTGCATTTTTAAATAAATATCCAGATAATGCACCTCTTGCAAGGGCAATGGGACTCACTATTATATTGTTAGCTAATATTTTATTGGTTCAAGTTAATAGTTCGAATTCGGATTTTGCAATCAAATCGTTTATTAAGCTTATAAGAGATAAGGTAATGTGGGGCGTTAGTTTAGGAACAGTAGCAGGGCTGCTAATTATACTTTATACTCCGCTATCTGGTTTTTTGAAACTCGCACCTTTATCTTTAGAGCAGTTCTTTCTAGCAGTTTCTATAGCAATAGCATCAGTTGTTTGGTATGAATTGGTAAAGCTTGTGAAATATAGTAAAGACAAAAATAAAAATAAAATATATAATCATAACAGAAATGGATTAAATCAATAATAACTTTAGGTTTTGGTGATGATTATTGTAATTACAGGTATATAAGTAAAGGACTGTGTGAGTAATCATCACAAATCGATTCCAAAAGAGAAAATAGTTTAAAACTTGGAGGAATTATTAGAATGATGAGAATAAAAAAAACAAACGTAAAAACAAAGATCAAATTTATAATTATGATTTTAATTATATTAGGTATCGTTGTTTTTGGAATAAACTTTGCACCCTGGGTTATTGAAAAAGTGAAACATCCTGAAGCTTTAAGGCAATATTTGAGATCTTTTGGTGGCTTAGGGTTTTTAATGTATATACTATTGCAGGCAGTACACGTGCTTTTAGTGGTAATCCCAGGTGATTTGTTTAATATTTGCGGTGGGTTTATTTATGATATTCCATTGGGGTTTCTCTTGTCTATGATTGGAATAATGCTTGGGACAGTTTGTGCGTTTTATATTTCAAGATTATTTGGGTATGAGTTTATAAGTAAAATTATACCCAAAGAAAAAATAGACAAAATAAGCAACATTTTGAATTCAACAAAAGGGATGATTGGGATGCTTATCATCTGTTTAATTCCAGTTATTCCAAAAGACTTGATGATGTATGTTGCTGGGCTTACACCAATAAAAGCATCAAGATTGTTTATTGTTTATGCAATATCAAGGATACCTGGAACACTTATTTGGGTTTCAGTTGGAGCACAGGCTTATAATAAAAATTTAAAAGGAATCATTGTTATATTAATAGTCATGGCGCTATTACTTATAAGTGCAATTTTATTGCAAAATAAGTACAAAAAAACAGAAAGTAACAAGAATGCATAACATCAATAAAAAATAGTTAGCAATAAGATATATTTGACATATAAATCAAAATTATAAAAGGAAAGAGGTATAAAATTATGAGTTTTTCATCAAGGTCATCAAGATCATCAAATGGCAATCATTACAGACAAGGAAACAATGGAAGTAACCATTACCAAAAGAAAGGTCTTCTAGGAAATTTATTTAACCTGGGTGGTTCAGGAAGCGGTTCTAACCGTAACTATAATAACAATAACAATAATTATGAAAATCAAAATCGCAAATTACCTATTAATAATCAACCTATGGCAAACCAAAATTCAGTTGCTTGTAGTAATTGTAACTCCCAAATACCAGCTGGCTCAAAATTTTGCCTGCAGTGTGGACAAAAGGTTAATGATGTATTATTTTGTAAGAACTGTGGTGAGAAACTACCTCCAAATGCAAAATTTTGTCTTAAGTGTGGAAAAGGAATAAACGAGTAGACTTATGTGGTTTTACAGTTCAAAAAAATATTCTGGAAAAAGGTTTGGCGAATATATCATTGAAAGACCTATTGGTGAAGGCCGATATGGTTTGTGTTTCCTTGCAAAATCTGATATTGGAGAAAAGGTTGTTATAAAGAAATTCAAATCTAGCATTTTCAAAAAGAATTCAGAAAAGAACGTATATGAAGCCGTTATATTGTCAAAACTTGTAGATAAAAGAATCCCACAACTTTTGGGAGTAATAAATCAAAAAAACTTTTATGGATTTGTTTTGGAATTTAAACCTGGATGCAATGCACAAGATCGTTTGTTTAAACATAAGCACAAATTTAATGGCGAAGAATTTTTCAACATTGGAATTAAGCTAATTAGAATTATAAAATATCTTCACGATAATGGTGTTGTTCATAGGGATATTAGAATACCCAATGTTTTGATAAACAAAGAAGAAGTATATCTTATTGACTTTGGATTAGCAAGATGGGCAGATAATGATATATATCCCTATAATTTGGATTTCTCATATTTAGGCGATTTTTTACTGTATTTACTTTACTCTTCATTTGAAGCAAAAGTAAAACATAGAAAATTGCCTTGGTATGAAGAATTAACATTAATAAATGGACAAAAGTTATTTCTGAAAAAGTTGTTAGGACTTGAACAAATATACCAGAATATTGATGATATAGAAACAGATTTTATAGAGGTATTTGGGGGATAGTCCATGTTCCCCTAAAATGCTTTAATAGTAAGGATGTGTAATTATGCAAACCAGATTTGATAGAAAGTATCTTAAAAAAATACTATATGTTGTCCTCACAGCAACCCTTATTTTTATAAGTTATAATGTAGTCTTTAATTTTAAAGAAATTTTTAGTAATACTATTAATATAATAAAAGCTATATTTTCGATAATTTCTCCACTTATTATTGGTTGTATAATTGCTTATCTATTATATCCATTATCAAAGATCATACATACGTTTCTTATTAAGCGTCTAAAACTTAAATATAAAGCCCATCTATTTAGCATTGTTTTAACATATTTAGTAGTAATTTTATTATTTATGATACTTGTTTATAGTATCTATGCAATGATTGGTGGACAAATTAGTAGCAATGAAACTTTATCAGTTATGTTTGGAACTATTGGTGATTATATAAAACGATATAATGAGCTTTTTGATTTTATAAATAGAAAAATTACTGAGAGTGGTCTTTCAATTGATATAAAAGGCTATTTATCCCAAGCTATAAAGCAAGTATACTCGTATTTATCATTTTCTATAAATAGTACTGTTCAAATATTTACAGGTATAGGAAACGGCATTTTAAATAGTTTTATTGGTATATTTATTTCCTTTTATTTATTAAAGGATTATGATTTTTTTAAAAAACTTTATTTAAATTCAGTGAGTCTTTTAATGAAGGAAAGTAAATTTAAGAACCTTAACAAGACTATATTTGAGATTAATTATATTATATCTAGGTTTATAAGAGGTCAATTGCTTGATGGCTTAATAGTTGGATTAATTAGTAGTATTGGATTATCCATTATAGGTCTTGATTTTGCTATTCTTATCGGATTTACTGCAGGTATTGCTAATATTATACCCTATGTTGGTCCACTAATTGGCTGTATTCCAGCAATAATTATTGGTCTTCTTAGCCCTAATCCAATCATAGCCTTGTGGGCAGTGATTGTACTACTTGCGGTTCAACAACTTGATGGCGCGGTTATATCGCCGAAAGTGGTAGGAGATAGCATGGGACTTCATCCAATATTTATAATCATGGCAATAACCATCGGTGGTAGCTTAGCAGGTATAATGGGAATGTTATTATCTGTACCAATTGCTGGTATAATAAAACTATTTTTAACAAAGATTGTAACAAAACGCACAGATGACTTGAGCACTTAAGATAGATAGTATAATTTTATAAACAAAGAAGGGATATTCGAAATTTTGTAGAATGTTATACTATAGTATTTTATTTTAAGGAATAAATTAGCATAATTAGTGCAAAATAGATTAAAGTGCGAAGGAGAAAAACATGGAAAAAGATATGAAAATTGCAGTTTTGATTGATGCTGACAATGTATCTGATAAATATATAAGATATATAATTGATGAAATTTCAAATCATGGAACACCTACTTATAAAAGAATTTATGGGGATTGGACCAAACCTCAACTAGCTTCATGGAAAAATGTACTGCTTAATTATTCTATTAGTCCGATACAGCAATATAATTATACAACAGGTAAAAATTCAACGGATGCGGCACTTATAATAGATGCTATGGATATACTTTATTCGAAAAATGTTGATGGATTTTGTATTGTATCTAGTGATAGTGATTTTACTAAACTAGCAGCTAGGCTAAGAGAAGCTGGTATGTATGTTATTGGTATGGGAGAAAAGAAAACTCCTACACCTTTCATTTCAGCTTGTGAAAAATTTAAATATCTCGAAGTATTAGCTTCAATGGCACCAAAACAGATTGAACCCACTAGCAATAAAGGAGCACAAATACAAGAAGAATCAAAAGGCGGTATGATAAGTTCTGATAAATTGGTAGAGGCTATTAAAACTATTATAACCGAAATTTCAGATGAAGACGGTTGGGCATTTTTAGGCGAATTAGGTAGCACCCTTAATAAGAGATATCCAGATTTTGATACCAGAAACTATGGTTATACAAAGCTTACACCTTTTGTTGCTTCTTTAAAACATTTTGAAATTAGATCAACAAAAACTAGTAATCCAAGTATAAGTCTAAAATATATTAGAAATAAAGTGTAAACAAAAATAGAAAGAAATTACTGTACGATAAATATTTTATTGACAAGAATACACATCTTTTATATAATTAAATTGTTAAAAGGGAGTAGTTGGAACTATAAAGTCAACATACTGGTGCAATTTAGCACCTGGCTTTATGACCTTAAAGGTAACGAGACTTTTAGCATAATTCTTTTGAATTATGCTAAAGGTCTCTTTTTATTTTACAAACAATAGGAGGATTTTAATGAAAGCATTCAAAGAACAAACCAAACAAACACTTGAGAGATTGGGAACAAATCCCCAAGTGGGATTAACAGATGACGAAGTAAAAATCAATGCAGAAAAATATGGTGTAAATGAATTCAAAAAACAAAAATCAACACCACTAATTATGAGAATTATTGGCGCAGCAAAAGAACCTATGATTTTAATGTTAATTATTGCAGCATTTATTACCCTTGGAGTAAACTGCATAAAGTATTTTAAATATGGACAAGTAGAGTTTATTGAGTCAATAGGGATCTTTGGAGCAATATCACTTGCTGTTGCTATAACAGTAATAATGGAAGGACGTAGTGAAAAGGCTTTTGAAGCACTTAATAAAATTAAAGAGGATATTAAAGTGAAGGCCATACGATCTGGAAACATATGCCTAATAAATCAACAAGAACTTGTTGTAGGGGATATAGTTCAATTCGAAATGGGAGATAGAATTCCAATTGATGGCAGACTAATTGAAGATGTAGCTCTAAATGTGGATGAATCATCTCTTACAGGAGAAAGTATGTCCGTTAAAAAAGACAGTAATATAGTATTTACTGATGACAAAACGCCAGTTGCAGAAAGAAGAAATATGCTTTACTCAGGATGTTTTATAACTGGCGGGAGTGGAACAATAATTGTTACAGAGGTTGGTGACAATACAGAGTTTGGAAATATTGCAAAAGAATTATCATCAGCTGAGAAAAAAAGCACTCCATTACAAGAAAAACTAGATAGATTAGGTAAAATGATTACAATTTTAGGATCATCCATGGCCGCTATAGTATTTATTGTACAACTTATAATTTTTACATCAAATGGCACATTGTCTCTTGAAACAGTATCTGAAGCATTTATAACAAGTATCGTATTAATTGTTGCTGCAGTGCCAGAAGGTCTGCCTACAATAGTTGCAGTTTCACTTGCAATCAACATCATTAAGATGGCAAAACAAAATGCTCTTGTAAGGAAACTTATTGCTTGCGAGACAATAGGATGTATCAATGTTATTTGTTCTGATAAAACTGGAACTTTAACAGAAAATTGTATGACAGTAACAGATGTTTATACTAATGGAAAATTATGCAAGACTAATAAATTAAGTAAGGGGTATTTGCTTGAAAATTTCTGTATAAATAGTACAGCTAATATAGAATACGTAGAAAATAAACCTACATTTATTGGTAGCCCTACAGAGTGTGCAATGATTGTTGCATATACAAAATCTGAATCCATAAAAGATACATATAAAAAAGTTCGAGAAGATGCAAATACTGTGGCGAATTATCCTTTTACGTCAGAGACTAAAAATATGACAACAGTAGTAAATTGTAATGAAAAGTTCATAGCATATTCTAAGGGAAGTCCAGAAAAGATTCTTTCTCAATGTAGTAAGATTCTAATTAATGGTGAGATTTGCGATTTTACAAGTGAAAGAATTACAGAAGTTGAAGAAAAAATAATGTCCTTTCAAAAAGATGCGTGTCGTGTACTTGCATTCGCACATAAAGAATTTTCGAATGAGCTAGATTTTGAAAAAAGTCGAAATATTATTGAATCTGAGATGGTCTATGATGGGTTTGTTTCTATAACTGATCCTCTACGCGAAGATGTATTCGAAGCCATTGAGCATTGCAAAAATGCTGGTATTGACCTCAAAATTCTTACGGGCGATAATATCGTCACAGCAAAAGCTATCGCAAATCAATTGGGAATACTAAATGAGTGTTCAATTACAGTAGAAGCAAAAGAAATAGATGAATTATCGGATAAACAGCTTATTGAGGTTCTCCCTAAAATTAAGGTTATTGCAAGAAGTACTCCAAATATTAAAATGAGAGTGGTTAATGCACTAAAATCAATAGGTAATGTTGTAGCAGTTACGGGTGATGGTATCAATGATGCACCAGCTATAAAAAATGCAGATGTTGGGATAGCAATGGGAATTACAGGAACTGAGGTTTCAAAGGAAGCAAGTGATATTGTTTTATTAGATGATTCATTTTCAACTATTGTAAAGGCGGTTCATTGGGGACGTGGTATTTATGAAAACTTTCAAAGGTTTATTCAGTTTCAGCTTACAGTTAATTTATCTTCAGTTATAGTGGTGCTAGTATCACTTTTAGTAGGATTTAAGTCACCATTTACTGCATTACAGTTGTTATGGATAAATATAATAATGGATGGTCCACCTGCTCTAACCCTTGGGCTTGAACCTATTCGCGATGATCTACTTAAAAGAAGTCCAATTCCAAGAGAGTCAAGTATCGTATCAAAGGGAATGATATCAAGAATAGTATTTAACGGACTTTTCATTTCGATTATGTTTATGCTTCAAACTACTATAAATATATTAGGAGCATCTAAAGCAGAGCAATCTACAGTTTTATTTACACTATTTGTGATATTTCATTTGCTTAATGCTTTTAATAGTCGTGAATTATCGCATTCAAGTATTTTCATTAATCTAACAAAAAATAAGATTATGTTATTTGTTTTTGGACTTACATTTTTGTTGCAAATTATTATTACACAGTTTGGGGGAGCTTTTTTCAGAACAGTTCCACTTACTTTTGAAATGTGGATAAAGATAGGTTGCCTTGCTCTAACAGTTATTGTAGCTTCAGAAATCTTTAAAGCTATATTGAGGACTTTTGCAAAGGAAAAGGTAGCTTGCGTAGAAAGTGAATATACTAAAGCCAATTAAAAGGATTTAAGAAAATTTAAGAAAATTTAAGATGTTAGGAAGTGATAACAAGATGAAATCAGTTAAACTTACAAATAAACAAGCTCGTCAATTCATTTTATTAAAACAAGGGTTAATGGGTAAGTATAAATTTTCAAAGGAAAAAGGTGTTTGTGATTATATAAAACAGGCAGGGTGCATTCAGTTTGATCCAATTGATATTTGTGGCAAAAATGCTGAATTGGTATTGCAATCAAGAGTAGAAGGTTTTTCTAAAGAGATGCTGGATAAGCTTTTATACACAGACAGAAAACTTATAGATTATTTTGATAAGAATATGTCTATATTTAGTATAGATGACTGGAGATACTTTGCAAGGCTCCGGACTTATTACAATACTTATGGTAGAAGTATGGATAAAGTAAATGGAGCGGTCGGCAAGATAAAGTCAATTATAAAAGAGCGGGGATATGTCTCTTCAAAGGATATAGATTTAAATGAAAAAGTTGACTGGTCTTGGAATCCAACTACATTATCGCGCGCGGCCCTTGAAACTATGTATTTTAGGGGGGAGTTAATTCTTCATCATAAAAAAGGATCAATTAAGCATTATGCTCTTGCTAAAGACCACATTTCTCAAGAAATTTTAAATGCAGTTGACCCCAATTTAACTGATGAAGAACATATTGAGTGGAGAGTTTTAAGACGTATTGGTGCAGTGGGAATGCTTTGGAACAAACCTTCAGACGTTTTGCTTGGAATTGATGGCTTAAAAGCTGCTAATCGAAAACTTGTATTCAAGAAATTACTAAAGGAAGAAAAGATTATTGAAATAATAATTGAAGATATACCGGATTTTTTTTACTGCTTGTCAGCTGATAGACCTCTAATTGAGATGGTATTATTGGGTAAAGAGTATGAATGTAGAACAGAGTTCATTGCTGCTCTTGATAATATGATGTGGGATAGAAAACTTATAAAAGAAATTTTTAATTTTGAGTATAAGTGGGAAATATATACTCCTATCCACAAAAGGAAATATAGTTATTACGTTTTACCTGTTTTATCTGGAGACAGATTTATTGGAAGAATAGAAATAATAAATGATAAAAAACTAAAGCAACTAATAGTAAGAAACTTATGGTTTGAAGATGATATTGAGAAACACGACATATATATAAAGAGTATTAAGGTCTGTCTCAAGAGATTTAGTGAATTTAACAAATGTGAAACAATTAAAATAGAGTGTTATGGCTTATAATAGATTATTAAAATAAAAAGGGGGTAATTAATAATGAATAAAAAGATGCCTGTATTATTTATTGGACACGGGAGTCCTATGAATGCAATTCTCGATAATTCATATACAGAAGCTATTCGTAAATCAACTGAAAACATACCAAAACCAGATGCAATTTTAGTAATTTCTGCTCACTGGGAAACAGATGGTACATTTATTACAGCGGCTGATTCGCCTAAGCAAATCTATGATTTTTATGGTTTCCCGCAGGAACTTTACAATCTCAAATATAATCCAATAGGTGCTAAAAAATATGCGCAGATGGTTGTAGAGCAGTTAATGGATTCAGATGTTAAACTCACCGATACATGGGGGCTGGATCATGGTGCTTGGTCAGTGCTTTCTCATATGTATCCGAAAGCTGATATTCCAGTATTTCAAATGAGTTTAAATAGGTTAGGTGATCAGCAGTATCATTATAATCTTGGCAGAAAACTATCAAAGCTTCGAGAAAAAGGGATTTTAATAATAGGTAGTGGAGATATAGTGCATAACTTAGGAAAAATGGATTATGATATGAATGCCACCCCATTTGACTTTGCCACTGAATTTGATAACTATATTTGTCAAGCTATAGTAAATAGAAAACATGATAATATTATTTCCTATCAAAACATAGGGAAAAGTGCTTTATTATCTGTACCTACAAAAGAGCATTATTTGCCTTTACTTTATATAGCAGGACTACAGGAAGAAACAGATCAAGTTAAATTTATATATAAGGGAATACAACATGGGTCCATGTCTATGACCAGTATACAAATCGGATAAAAATAAAAAAACATAAGAAAATCGGTAATTAATCATCTTATTAAATAAGATGATTAATTTTTATTTTATTTTGGTGTAAATTTTATAATTAGACAAATTTATGCTATAATATAAGTTAAGTTGTTTTTTCGGTAATTAGGGCCTTATAAATTTTTAAAGCTATAAAAATATGGTTCAGTAAACAATAATAATTCAATTTTTTTGTGAATTATTATATAAATTTAGGAGTGAAAGACATGGAAAAAAAGTATAATGATTTAAAAATTGCAGAACGGGGAGCCCGTATGAGTATTATTGCTTATATTGTACTAGCTGCATTAAAACTAGGAATTGGGCATTTATCTGGTTCAAAAGCGCTAACAGCAGATGGACTAAATAATACAACAGATATAGTTGCCTCCATAGCTGTGTTAATTGGATTGAAAATATCAAGAAAACCAGCCGATGAGGATCATCTTTATGGTCATTTTAGAGCAGAGACTATTGCGTCACTTATTGCTTCCTTGATTATGATAGGTGTAGGGATGGATGTTTTATATAACGCAGCTCACTCTATTATTTTCTTTAAAGCAGATGTTCCAGACTTAACTGCAGCTATAGTTGGTATCATTTGTGCAGTAGCAATATATATTGTGTATCGTTATAATAAAAAGATTGCGATTCAAATAAATAGTTCTGGCCTTATGGCTGCGGCTAAAGATAATCTTTCAGATGCATGGGTTAGTATAGGTACATCAGTAGGCATTGTTGCGTCGCAATTTGGTTTGCCTTGGATAGATCCATTGGCTGCAGTTTTAGTTGGTATATTAATTATAAAGACTGGTTGGGACATTTTTAGTGAAGCAACACATAATTTGACAGATGGTTTTGATGTGGGGCAACTAGATAATATAACTTTATGCATAAATAAGGTTGAAGGAGTTAAGAATATTAAGGATATTAGGGCTCGCGTAAATGGAAACAATATTCTCCTGGATGTAATAGTAAGAGTTAGTGCTGATTTAACTGTTGTTGAAGGTCACAATATTACGGAACAGATTGAAGAGAAATTGAGAAGTGATCTTGATATTACAGAAGCAGTAGTTCATGTAGAACCTGAAATTCAAGTAACTGAAATGTAAAGTTTATAACTAGTATATCTATATATAGTTATAAATAAATTAAAAGCTGTGAAGTTTACTTCACAGCTTTTATAATTAAAGTAAGGGGGGGCCCTTTTCTTTAATTAACTAACCTATGTTCAAATAATAACATAAAATTGTAAAGATATAGTGAAGGGAAGGTTATATGCTTGTTAATTTTAATTACAAAAAAATATTATACATAACGGACTTAACCTATTAATAAAAATAAGTAAAAAGAGAAGCTATAGTAAAATAGATTAAATATTCAGTGACATTATAGAAAAAACGAGTATAATAAACCCAACACTATTTTATGATAAGGAATAAGATTATGTGAATGGCTAAATGTTATTTACAGACGGGAAAAAACTAGGGGGAAAATTATGGAAGTTATAGTTGCGAAATTTGGTGGGAGTTCATTGTGTGATAGCATTCAATTTAAAAAAGTAAAAGATATTCTTTTATCGGATGCACGTCGGTGTTATGTTGTACCATCAGCTCCAGGTAAGAGAAACAAAGGTGATTATAAAATTACAGATCTTTTATATTTATGTTATGAACATGTTAAAAAATCACTACCATTTGATGAATTATTTAAATTAATTGAAGATAGATATATTCTTTTGTGTAATGAATTAGAGCTATCAATTGATATGTTGAAATATTTAAGGCAGGTTAAGGAAAAAGTAACCAATGGTGCTTCAAAGGACTATGTAGCGAGTAGAGGTGAATATTTAAATGGTTTAATATTAGCCGAATACTTAGGATATGAGTTTATTGACGCTGCTGAGATTATTATTTTTAAAAAAAGTGGACGGTTGGACGAGACTGAAACCTATAAGGCTATAAACAGTAGATTATCAAAAGTAGAAAAAGCAGTAATACCAGGATTTTATGGTGCAACAAAAGAAGGCATTATAAGAACATTTTCAAGAGGTGGCTCTGATATTACCGGGGCAATAATTTCTAAAGGAACAGGGGCAAAGATTTATGAGAACTGGACAGATGTATCTGGATTTTTAATGGCTGATCCAAACGTTGTTGCTAATCCAAAACCTATTAAAGAGGTAACATACAAAGAACTTAGGGAACTTGCATATATGGGGGCAAATGTTTTTCATGAAGAGGCTATTTTTCCTGTTAAAAATGATGGGATACCAATAAATATAAAAAATACTAATGATCCACTAGGCGAGGGTACATTTATTTTAGATGTCAAATCAAAGGTTAACACTGGAAAAATTACAGGGATAGCTGGGAAAAAAGATTTTACAGTAATAGCAATTGAAAAGACACTTATGAATAGGGATATTGGCTATTGTCGTAGAATTCTTTCAGTTCTTGAAAGTAATGATGTAGCTTTCGAGCATATACCATCGGGTATAGATTCGATTTCACTGGTAATTGATGACTTAGAACTTGACAATAAGATTGATAAAATAATAGAAGAAATTGAAAATTCGTGTAACCCAGACTCAATAATAACGCATCCTAATATGGCGTTAATAGCAGTCGTTGGAGAAGGTATGATAAAAACAAGGGGAATATCTGCGAAAGTTTTTGATGCATTATCAAAATGTAATATAAACATTAGAATGATAAATCAAGGGTCAAGTGAACTAAGCATAATTGTTGGCGTGGAAAATGATGATTTTGAAAATGCAATTAGGGCAGTGTATAAAGCATTTGAAAATTAATTATTATTTTCAAAGATGAACATAACATATGTAGATGTTTATCACCTAAGGAGATGTTATAATAAATATAGGTAAAGAGGGGAGAAATTAATATGGAAAAAGTAAAAATAGCAATTTTAGGTTTTGGTAATGTTGGCACCGGTGTATGGAGAATATTAAATGAAAATAAAAAAGAAATAATGAAACGTTCAAATTATGAAATAGAAGTATCTAAAATATTAGTAAATGACATAAATAAAAATAGAGATATAGTGCTTCCTGCGGGAATATTAACAAATAATATAAATGATATTATAAATGATGATAGCATAAAGATAGTGGTTGAACTTGTCGGTGGACGTGAAGAGGCTAAGCGGTACATGATAAGCGCAATGAGAGCTAAAAAACATATTGTAACCGCGAATAAATTGGTTATTGCAAATTGGGGCGAGGAGCTATTTAAAATTGCTGATGAGGAAAACGTATTATTTTATTATGAAGCAAGTGTAGCAGGAGGAATTCCAATAATACGCGAAATTAATGAAAGTCTTACAGCAAATAGAATAGAACAGATAATAGGAATTATAAATGGAACAACTAATTATATATTAAGTAAAATGACCAATGATGGAAGCAGTTTTGATGAGGCATTAAAAGAAGCTCAGGAAAAGGGTTATGCAGAAGCTGATCCAACTTCTGATGTTGATGGTTTCGATGCTGTATATAAGCTGGCGATTATGGCTTCACTATCTTTTGGAACTAAGGTTAATCATGATTGTATTTATAGGGAAGGAATAAGAAATATTAGTGCTGTTGATATAGAATATGCTAGAAAATTTGGTTACACAATAAAACTTTTAGCAATAGCTAAGCAAAGTGATAATAAGTTAGAACTAAGAGTTCATCCAACATTAATACCATCAAGTCATCCAATGGCAAATGTAAATGATGCTTTTAATGCAATTTTAATAAAAGGAAATGCAGTTGGAGAGCTAATGTTATATGGAAAAGGAGCAGGAGATCTGCCAACTGGGAGTGCAGTTGTAGGTGATATAATATCCATATTAAGAAACAATGTAAAACCTTCTGACCTTTTGGTCCTAAACGAGGAGGCTGATTTTAAAGAAGTGAAAAAATCAGAAGAAAATGAATCGGAATTTTATATAAGGCTTAATGTTAAGGATAAAGCAGGAGTTTTAGGAGATACAGCTGCAATATTTGGAAGTAACAATGTTAGCATTACCTCCATAACTCAAGATGTAGTAGATAAAGAGTATGTGTTACTTGCATTTATTACACATAAAAGTGAGGAAAAGAATATAAGAAATTCACTTGAGAAAATAAAACAACTGGAAAATGTCAATGAGATAGAAAGTATAATCAGAATAGAATCCTTTAAGTAAAGACGAATTCGGTCCTTAGGTTAAGAATTATAATAATTTAATCCTCTTAGTTCTAATATTTTTGTTTTTACATTATATTATTTCTAAGAGGATTTTTATGTTTAATTTTGATGCGATAAATAAAGTAATTTACTAGTAATTTTTTTAAAATACAGAATAATCATTCAATTGAATTATAACTTTCTAAAAGGAGATATATAGCAACACTTTATGAGTTGGTTTTAAAAAAAGCTTAGATTTAATGAATCCAAACCCAACAAAACTTACATTGTGAAAAAATTGAAGGAATTTTTAAAAAAAACTTCTAAATTAATTGAAATATTAGTAAAATAGTATTGAAATACATTAATTTTTATGATATTATTAATAAAAATTATGAATTATGAATAATTTATAAATTATTAATTCATAAAAAAACAATAAACGGTCGATTCATAAAATATTATCCATCTATACGTAAATAAAAATAGATATAATATTTTACACACATTTAAAGTAAACAAAATTAGGGGGGTTATCAAATGTTCAAAAAGAAAATTTCGGTAATATTATCTATGGCAATGGCTGTAGGGCTACTTGCAGGATGCGGGACTAAGGCTGCTGACGAGACAGGAGACATTAAAATTGGGGTTGTATTACCACTAACTGGTGCAGTTTCATCTTTTGGTAAATCGGGTCAAAATGGTATAAAATTATTAGAAGATCAAGTAAACAAAGCTGGCGGAATTAATGGACGAAATGTTAAGTTCTTTTTCGAAGATGATGAAGGTAAACCAGACGTTGCAACAACAGTTGGTACAAAGCTTATTAGTAATGACAAGGTTGTAGCCATAGTTGGACCATTAACAAGTGGATCTGCAATAGCTCTCGGACCTATAGCTACTCAAAGTAAGATTCCAATGATAACGGGAACAGGAACTAATCCTGATGTTACTACAAAAGGTGGAGAATATGTTTTTAGAGCCTGTTTTATAGATCCTTTCCAAGGAACAGTTGTAGCAAAGTTTGCTGCTGAGGATTTAAAGGCAAAAACAGCCGCAATTCTATATGATAATGGTAATGATTATTCTAAGGGTTTAGCTGAGTTCTTTGAAAAGAGTTTTGTTGCAGCAGGTGGAAAGATTGTTGCAAAAGAAACTTATGCTACAAATGATAAAGATTTTAAAGCACAGCTTACAAAAATAAAACCAACAAAACCGGATGTAATATTACTTCCTGATTATTATTCAACAGTTGGTAATATCGCAAAACAAGCAAGAGCTATTGATATCACAGTTCCACTACTAGGTGGAGATGGTTGGGATTCAGCAGATTTGTTTAAGGTTGGTGGTACTGCAGTAGAGGGATGTTATTTATCTGACCATTACTCAGCACAGGATACAGCAACACTTGCTGTTGCATTTAGGAAAGAATATAAAGCTAAATATAACTTAGAAGCAGATGCTATGGCAGTTTTAAATTATGATGCTGCAAAAATAATGGTGGAAGCAATAAAAGCAGCTGGTAAAACAGATGGACCAAGCATTGTAGCAGCACTCGCTAAAACTAATATTGAAGTAGTATCTGGTAAAATAACTTTTGATAAAAATAGAGATGCAATTAAAGGAGCCGTAATTTTAAAAATTGAGAATGGCAAGTTTAATTTCGTAAAGAAACTAGTTCCTTAATATAACAACAAGTGGGCATACTTCACTAAGTATTAACAGGTGGGGTATGCCTGCATACATAATTAAAAAGGTGAGAAATGGAGGAAGGTAAATGGATTTTTTACAACAGGCAATTAATGGTCTATCACTTGGTTTTGTCTATGCAATAATCGCAATAGGTTACACAATGGTTTATGGAATTATCGGGCTTATAAATTTTGCCCATGGTGATGTCTTTATGGTTGGAGCATATTTTGGATTTTTTGCTTCAACTAATTTACATTTAGGATTTATCCCATCCCTATTAATAGCTATGGGAGGAGCTGCACTATGTGGAGTAATTGTTGAAAAAATAGCTTATAAGCCTTTAAGAAACTCACCAAAGTTATCAATACTAATTACAGCTATTGCAATGTCAGTACTTCTTGAGAATTTAGTAAGACTCAAAATGACTACTGATCCGCAAACATATCCAGAAACTCTGCTGCCACAAAAGATAATTCATTTTGCAGGATTAAGCATTGATAATCGTCAAATCATTATTATATTAATATCCATTTTACTTGTTATAATACTACAATTTATAGTTTTCAAAACTAAAACAGGTAAAGCTATGAGAGCAGCTTCTTTTGATAAGGATGCTGCAGCACTTATGGGTATCAATGTAAACTCTATTATATCTATAACATTTGCAATTGGTTCAGCACTTGCAGGAGCGGGCGGAGTGTTATTTGGAATTTTATATTCTAGTATAGACCCTTATATGGGCATAATGCCAGGACTCAAAGCTTTCGTTGCAGCAGTGCTCGGTGGAATTGGAATAATTCCAGGTGCCTTATTGGGAGGACTAATAATGGGACTAGTTGAAACCTTTAGTAAGGTTTATATATCCTCTAGTTACTCGGATGCTATCGCATTTTCAATTCTTATTATTATCTTGATTGTAAAACCTTCTGGCTTGCTTGGTAAGAAAACCAGAGAGAAAGTGTAGGTGAAAAGCATGAAAAAAGAATTTAGAAATACTCTAATATTACTTGGTATTTCAATTATATTATTTGTAATTTTAACTATTTTAATGGATTCAGGAATTTTGAATATATATTATTCAAGAATAGTAATCCTAATTTGTATTAATGTTATTCTCGCAGTAAGTTTGAACCTTATTATTGGAGTTACAGGGCAGCTTACACTAGGACATGCAGGCTTTATGTCCATAGGTGCATACGCTGCTGCAATGGCAACAATGGAAATGAACCTACCTTTTCCTATTGCATTACTTTTTGGTGGGATAGTTGCTGCAGTAATTGGATTTCTAATTGGGATGCCTACTTTAAGGTTAAAAGGGGACTATCTTGCTATAACAACCTTAGGATTTGGAGAAATAATAAGAGTTGTTATCACAAATATTGACCAACTTGGAGGAGGACGTGGACTAGCAGGTATACCTCCTAAAACTAATTTTTCTTGGGTATTTTTTATAATGGTATTTACCATTTTAATAATCTATAACATAGCACGATCATCTCAAGGAAGGGCTATGATGTCAGTTCGTGAAGATGAAATAGCCGCAGAAGCTATGGGCATTAATACTACAAAGTATAAGATTATGGCTTTTGTCACTGGCTCCTTTTTTGCAGGAATAGCAGGTGGACTATTTGCTCATTATCTAATGTATATCAAACCAGAACAATTTGGTTTCTTAAAGTCAGTGGATTTAGTTACTTATGTAGTAATGGGGGGAATGGGTAGTTTAACTGGTAGTATATTATCAACAGGAATACTCACAATTCTTCCAGAAGGTTTAAGATTCTTAAATGATTATAGAATGATTATTTATCCATTAGCGCTTATAATTATTATGAGATTTAGACCACAAGGTTTAATGGGAACAAAGGAATTATCTATGAAGGTGTTCGATAAATTTTCAAAAGGGAGTGATAAATGATGTCACTACTAAAGGCAAAGGATCTTACAATAAAGTTTGGTGGGCTTACAGCTGTTTCTGATTTTTCACTTAACCTTGATGACCATGATCTTGTAGGACTAATAGGGCCAAATGGAGCTGGAAAAACTACGATTTTTAACATGTTAACAGGAGTTTATGCTCCAACATCTGGAAGTATAGAATTTAATGGGGAATTTATACAAGGAATAAAACCCTATGAAATTACTAAAAAAAGGATTGCTAGAACTTTCCAAAACATAAGGTTATTTAAAGAGTTAACAGTTTTGGATAATGTGAAAATATCCTTTGATTATAAAGTTAAATATAATTTGTTTCATTCAATACTTAGACTTCCAAAGTTTAATAAAGAGGAAGCTGAAATTGAAGAGAAAGCGCTTAAAATTCTAAAGGTGTTTAATCTTGAGGGTAAAAGGGCTGAACTTGCGTGTAATCTACCCTATGGAGAGCAAAGAAGGCTTGAAATAGCAAGGGCACTAGCCGCAGAACCTAAATTGCTACTGCTTGATGAACCGGCAGCTGGCATGAATCCACAAGAAACACACGAATTAATGGGACTTATAAATTGGGTAAGAGATGAATTTAAGATAGCTATTTTATTAATTGAACATGATATGAAACTCGTTATGGGAGTTTGTGAGAGAATAATAGTTGTTGATTACGGTAAAGTGATTGCAGAAGGAACACCAGATGAAATAAAGAATAACCCTAAGGTAATAGAGGCATACCTTGGTGAGGAGGTAACCGATGCTTAAAATAGAAGGGTTAAATGTAAATTATGGTGCAATACATGCTTTGCATGATATTAGTATAAATGTAAAAGTAGGAGAGATAGTTACACTTATAGGTGCAAATGGTGCTGGAAAAACTTCAATACTACGAGCTATTTCAGGTCTTATTCCTATTAAGTCAGGAAGTGTAATGTTTGAGGATAAACCAATTCATAAAACACCCGCTTATAAACTTGCAAAGCTAGGCATAGCGCATGTTCCTGAAGGAAGAAGGATTTTTGCAAACATGACAGTTAAGGAAAATCTTGAACTAGGAGCTTATATTAGAAACGATAAGAGTAAAATACAAGAGGATTATGATATGGTTTTTGACAAATTTCCAAGACTTAAAGAAAGAATAAAGCAAGCGGCTGGAACATTAAGTGGTGGAGAACAGCAAATGCTAGCTATGGGCAGGGCTCTTATGGTAAGGCCTAGAATATTATTATTAGATGAACCATCTATGGGGCTTGCACCACTTGTAGTAAGAAATATATTTTCTATAATACAAGAGATTAACAAGACTGGAACTACCATTTTACTTGTAGAACAAAATGCACATATGGCACTTTCAATTGCAAATAAAGCTTATGTTTTAGAAACAGGAAAAATAGTTTTAGAAGGCAATGCGAAAGAATTATTAACTAATGATTCTGTAAGAAGTGCATATTTAGGAGATTAAAAAAAAGACCTTTATGGTCTTTTTTTTATAAACAAATCCTTATAAAATAAATATTTTATTCACAGTCAAATAATTTTCTGGCAATTTTTACAGTTTGAGTTGCATCTTTTGCATAAAAGTCGGCTCCTATCATTTTTGCATACTCTTCATTTAAAACCGCACCTCCAACAACAACGGTGCAATCCAAATTATTATCCCTAAGCGCTTTTATTGTTTCACCCATGCTCCTTACAGTTGTAGTCATAAGTGCACTTAAACCAACTAATTTAATATTGCCATTACGTACTGCATTAACAACAACATCTTCGTGTACATCCTTACCAAGGTCAATTACATCAAATCCGTAATTTTCTAGTAGTATTTTTACTATATTTTTACCAATATCATGTATGTCACCTCTAACAGTTGCAAGAACAATTGTGCCTTTACTGATTTTTTTCTCAGTGCTTGCCATCATTTTTTCTTTAATTACCTGAAAAGATTTTTTTACTGTTTCCGCAGATTGTAATAATTGTGGAAGAAATATTTCTCCGCTTTCGTATTTCTGGCCAACAATATCAAGTGATGGAATTAGATAGGTGTTAACTACTTCCATTTCAGTTTTGGTTTTTAAAAGTTCTACTGTTACTTTTGCTGCCTCTTCTTTCATACCATCAATAATAATTCTATTCAAGTCTTTAGTTTCAGCTGAATCAATAGTAATTGGTTTTTCAATTCCAACAAATGAGGAATAAGTTTTGATATATTTTTTTGAACTTATATCTTTATTCCATAAAACATTAAAGGCATTAACTGTAGACATCATAGCTTCCGATAGTGGATTGAGTATTGGTGCATCAAGCCCAACTGTTAAGGCAGCAGCAAGGAAAGTTCTATTTAATAGTTCTCTTTGAGGCAGACCAAAGGATACATTACTAACTCCAAGTGTAGTTTTAACACCTAATGTGGTCTTAACAAGCTCAACAGCCTTAATAGTCTCCATAACCTCTGATTGTTGCGCAGATGCAGTTAAAACAAGGCAGTCTATTATAATATCTGATTTATCTATTCCATACTTCGCAGCACGGTCTACAATTTTTTTTGCTACTTTGAGTCTACCCTCAGCAGTTTGAGGAATTCCATCCTCATCAATGGTGAGTCCTATTACACATGCACCATATTTTTTTACTATTGGGAAAATGGAATCCATTGTCTCATCTTTACCATTTACTGAATTTATTAGCGGTTTGCCATTATATATTCGAGTGGCAGCATCAATTACGTCGCATCGTACACTATCAATTTGAAGGGGGAGATTTACCACACTTTGGAGTTCTTTAATAGTTTTCTTCATAACCTCTAGCTCATCAATTTCAGGAAGTCCTACATTCACATCTAGTATATCTGCGCCTGCATCTCTCTGATTAATAGCTTCATAAAGTATATAGTCCATATTATTATTTTTTAAAGCCTCTTTAAGCTTTTTTTTGCCCGTAGGATTTATTCTCTCACCAATGATTTTTATCTCTCCTCCAAGAACTACAGTGAAAGAGGGGGAACTTACTGCTGTCATTCTTTTAACATCACGGATTACAGGCTCTAATTCGTTAAGTACATTTTTTATAGCTTTTATATGCTCATTAGTGGTTCCGCAACACCCTCCCAATATAGTAACACCCATCTCAGCCATAATTTTTGCATACTCTGCAAATTCATGTGCATGAACGTCATATACTGCGTCGTAGCCGCAAAGTCTTGGAAGCCCTGCATTTGGCTGAACTATAACTGGAATACTAGAGTACTTTAGAATCTCGGTAATTATAGGAAGCATTTCATTTGGTCCTAGTGAACAGTTAACCCCTATAGCATCGACTCCAAGGCCCTGAAGCACATTAACCATAGTAATAGGGTCTGTCCCAGTTAAGGTTCTCCCATCACCTTGATATGACATTGTACATATTACTGGAAGTGAACTATTTTCCTTTGCGGCAAGAATAGCAGCCTTTGCTTCATAAATATCAGACATGGTCTCAATAAGTATTATATCGGCTCCTTCTCTTGTGCCAATTTTTATCTGCTCTGCAAAAGTTTCATAAGCATTTTCAAATGATAATATTCCAAGTGGCTCCATAAGCTGTCCTATAGGTCCAATATCAAGTGCAACCAATTTATCGCCAGCTACTCCTCTTGCAATGCTCACAGCATTTGAAACAATTTGTTCAACTGTATACTCGGTATTTTTAAGTTTATATCTATTTGCACCAAACGTGTTTGTGGTAATAACATCGCTTCCAGCATTTAGATATTCACTATGTATTTTTTCAATTATTTCAGGATGCTTTATGTTGTAACTTTCGGGTAGTTCTCCCCTCTGAATTCCGTATTTTTGAAGCATTGTTCCCATAGCTCCGTCAAATAATAAAAAGTTTTTGAAATCTATCTTATTTCGCACAATATCCCCCATCCTTTCTAAAATTACAATTTATATTTTTACAACTTCCACAGCTTTTATTTTGTTTTGGGCTCCTAATTTCACTGAGGCCTATAAGTGCAGTTACCGATTTTCTTGGTAACATAATATTACTTTCAGTAACAGATAAACCTATTTTTTTATATGTTTCTAAAACATTTAATATCTCTGCCTGGTTATCAATTGAGAAATCTCCATATCCTGGGCTATATCTTGTTGTAATAAATAAATTATCTTTTAACGCGTTTTCCATAATCTCATTTTGGACTTCATCGCATAAGTATTCTATTGCCGTAGTTGCACAGGCATCCATAATCAGACCCTTTGTAATATTAAATCTTGAGTAGTAGGCTATTTTACTATCAACTCCAGAACCTAACGTAGCAGCCATAACAACACATTTTTTTGAATTTATAAGTAAATCTTTTATGTCTTTATCTTTTAAAACTAATGTGCTACCTATGAGAAAGATCAAATCATTTTTCCTTTCAATATCAAAAACTTCATATACAAAAGTCTCTTTACATAAATCAATAATTTCGGTGCAACATTCATCAACTAAATTCATCATTTTTTCGTCGATTTTTTGATTTTTATAACCCAAATATCTTAACACTTCTTTTTTATCAATTTTCATAAGAATCTCCAATCAGTTTTATACTAGAATAAAGTATAATTCTAATAATTGCAATTAAAACATTATAATATTTCATTTTGTGTTGACTTTTAATTCTATGTGAGTTACAATAAAAAACAATAATTTAATATATTTCTTATTTAGAGAGGTGGAGGGACTGGCCCTATGAAACCCGACAACCGATATTCAAATTTGAATATAAAGGTGTCAATTCCTGCAGAACTTAGTTCTGAGTAATAAGAAAATCAGTTTTTTACGGATAGTAATATAGAAAACTGCTTTCTTACCTGAAAGCAGTTTTTTTATATACATATGAATATTAAAGGGAGTGTTAATATGAAATATATTGTAGTGCTAGGTGATGGAATGGCAGATTATCCTGTGGAGCAGTTAGATAATAAAACACCGCTTCAATACGCTAATACACCAAGCATGGATTATATGGCAAAGCATGGCGAGTTAGGCACCGTTAAAACTGTTCCAGAGGGGATGCCAGCGGGAAGTGATACAGCAAACATGGCTGTTTTTGGCTATGATCCATTTGTGTATTACAGTGGACGTTCACCCTTTGAAGCAGCAAGTATGGGAGTCCCAATGTTGGATACAGACATAACATTTAGATGTAATTTGGTAACTGTGTCAGGCGAAGAACCTTATGAAGAAAAAATTATGATAGATCATAGTTCGGATGAAATCACAACTGAGGAAGCAAGGGAATTAATTAAAGCAGTAAGTGAGTATTTAAGCACAGAGGTTATAAAGTTTTACCCAGGTATTAGCTATAGGCACCTCATGATCTGGGATAATGGTCCTTACCAATGGAAACTTACACCACCCCATGATATTTTAGGTAGAAAGGTAAAAGATTATATGCCTAAAGGCCCAGGTAGCGAAATAATTGAAGAAATGACAAAGAAAAGTTATGAATTTTTATCTAAACATGAAATAAATAAAAAAAGAGTGGCAAGGGGACTTAAACCAGCTAACTCAATATGGATATGGGGAGAAGGAAAGAAGCCACTATTATCTAGCTTTTATGAAAAGTATAATCTAAAAGGCTCAGTAATTTCTGCGGTTGATCTAATAAAAGGAATAGGCATGTGCGCAGGCATGGATGTTGTTGATGTAGAAGGTGCCACTGGAAATATTCATACTAATTTTATAGGTAAAGCAAAGGCAGCTCTAGGTGAGATGGCAAAGGGTAATGATTTTGTTTATATTCATGTTGAAGCTCCAGATGAATGTGGTCATAGATATGAAATAGAAAATAAATACAAAGCAATAGAGCTTATAGATAACCAGATAGTAAAGGTTATTAAAGATGAAATGCAAAGAATAGGTGAAGATTATAGGATGATAATACTTCCAGATCATCCCACGCCACTGGCTCTTCGGACTCATACAAGTGAACCTGTACCATTTTTAATATACCAAAGCAATGATGAAAAGGACAACCTAAATGGTCTTTATAATGAATTTACATCAAAAGAGACAGGTTTGTATTTTCCAGAAGGATATAAGTTAATGGATTATTTTATAAAAGGTAACATATAAGGAGGAGAATATTATGAAACAAATATATTATAAGAGTACTCGCGGAAATGAAAATGAAGTGAAATCTGCAGAAGCTATTGCAAGGGGATTAAGTGATGATGGTGGACTTTTTGTGCCAACGTCGATTCCTAAGTTAACTATAGGTCTTGAAGAATTAAATAAAATGGATTATAAAGAATTAGCATTCACTATAATGAAGGAATTTCTAACTGATTATGAGGAAAAAGATATAAAAGAGTGTATTGAGAAGGCATATGATAAAAAATTTGATACAACAAAAATTGCACCACTTGTAAAACATGGAGAAACTTATTTTTTAGAGTTATACCATGGACCAACGTTAGCATTTAAGGATATGGCTTTATCAATATTACCTTACTTATTAAAGAAAGCAGTAAAAAAGTTAAATATTAATAAAGAAATGGTTATTCTTACTGCTACATCTGGTGATACAGGAAAAGCAGCCCTTGAAGGCTTTTCAGATGTTCCGGGTACAAAGATAATAGTGTTTTTCCCACAAGAGGGTGTTAGTGAAATTCAAAAAAGGCAGATGTTAACCCAGTCTGGAGACAACACTTTTGTAATAGGTATTGAAGGAAACTTTGATGACGCACAAAATGGTGTTAAACAAATGCTTACTGATGAGAGTCTTCTAAAAAGACTCCAGCAAAACAATAAAATGTTTTCATCAGCAAATTCAATTAATATTGGCAGGCTAATACCACAGGTCGTTTACTATTTTTATGCATATACTCAGCTTTGTAATAGTGGAGATATCAAAACTGGAGACGAGATAAATTTCTGTGTACCTACTGGAAATTTTGGAAACATATTAGCTGGATATTATGCTAAAAAAATGGGGCTTCCAATTAAAAAGTTAATTTGTGCTTCAAATGAAAATAAAGTTTTGTTTGATTTTATAAATACGGGTACCTATGACAGATTGAGGGATTTTGTAATTACTATGTCTCCATCAATGGATATATTGATTTCGAGTAATCTTGAAAGACTTTTATATGCTATAAGTGGTGAAGATTCAAAGAAGATAAAAAAACTTATGAATGATCTTAAAGAAAATGGTAAATACGAGATTGACGATAACATGAAAGAAGAGCTTAAAGATTTCTTTGGTGGTTATGCTTCAGAGGAAGATACTGCAAAGGCAATAACAGATGTTTATAAAACTACTAATTATGTAATTGACACTCACACTGCTGTTTCTTATGCTGTTTATCAAAAATACTTAGAACAAGCGGAAGATGCTACAAAGACAGTTATTGTGTCCACTGCAAGCCCGTATAAATTTACACCAGATGTTATGAAGTCAATAGATGAAAAATATATAGGATTAAATGACTTTGAACTTATAAAGGAACTTAGTAAAATAACAAATGTCGATATTCCAGTAGGAATAAAGGACTTAGAAACAAGACCTGTGCTTCACAAAACTGTCTGTAATAAAAATGAAATGCAAATACAAATAGAAAAAATACTTAAATTATAAAAAATACTTTTTATATAAAAGTTTGGAAGGGGAGGCTGGTATGGAAAAGGTAAAAATAGCAATTTTAGGTTTTGGAAATATTGGAACGGGCGTGTGGAAGATATTAAAAGAGAATAAAAAAGAAATAACAAAACGTTCAAAGTATGAAATAGAAGTATCTAAAATTTTAGTAAAAGATATAAATAAAAAAAGAGAAATTGTCGTGCCGAGTGGAATATTAACAGATAATATCGATGATATTATAAATGATGATAGTATAAAAATTGTGGTTGAGCTTATTGGTGGAGGAAGCTACGCTAAGGAGTACATGATACGCGCAATGAAAGCTAAAAAACATATTGTAACTGCTAATAAATTGGTAATTGCAAACTATGGCAAAGATCTTTTTAAAACAGCTGATGAGGAAAATGTTTTATTTTACTATGAAGCAAGTGTAGCCGGTGGAATTCCAATAATACGTGAAATTAATGAAAGCCTTACAGGTAACAGAATCGAGCAGATAATTGGAATTATAAATGGAACAACTAATTATATATTAAGTAAAATGACTAATGATGGAATTAGTTTCGATGAAGCACTAAAAGAGGCTCAAGAAAAGGGCTATGCAGAGGCTGATCCAACCTCTGATGTCGATGGTTATGATGCTGTATATAAGCTCGCTATAATGGCTTCCTTATCATTTGGAACAGAAGTTAATTATGATTGTATTTATAGGGAAGGGATAAGAAACATTAGTGATATTGATATAGAATATGCAAAGCAATTTGGTTATGCAATAAAACTTTTAGCAATAGCAAAGGAAAAGAACAACAAATTAGAGCTAAGGGTACATCCAACTTTAGTACCAGCAAGCCACCCGATGGCAAATGTAAATGATGCTTTTAATGCAATTCTAATAAAAGGAAATGCGGTTGGGGAACTAATGTTATATGGAAAAGGAGCTGGAGAATTGCCAACTGGCAGTGCAGTTGTAGGTGATATAATATCGATTTTAAGAAACAATATAAAACCATCTGATATAAATGAAATTGCTGCAGAATTGGATTTTAAAGAAGTAAAAAAATCAGAGGAAAATGAATCGGAATTCTATATCAGGCTTGATTTTAAAGATAAAGCAGGGGTTTTAGGAGATACAGCTGCAATATTTGCAAGCAATAATGTCAGCATTGTTTCCATTACTCAAGATGTGGAGCATAAAGCTCATTCAACACTAGCATTTATTACACATAAAAGCACTGAGAAAAATATAGAAAACTCACTCAAAAGGATAATAAAACTAGATAGTGTAAATAAGGTAGAAAGTAAAATAAGAATAGAATCATTTAACTAAATTTAAGAAATTGATAATATAAATAAATCCTCCGAATTCAGATATTTTGGTATTCCATAATATCAGAATTCGGAGGATTTTATATTTGTGTGTGGCATTGCTAACTATTTACGGCTTTGACTTTGACATTAGGTTTTAAATCATATAACTCAGAAGATCTATTTCCTTTAAAAGTCACACTATTCCTAAGATCATTGTAACTTATTGTACTTGCGACTATATATAGTGGTCTGTTTTTACTCTCATCAGAAATTCTACCAATATATTGACCTATAATAGCTAAAAGACAAAACATAATTCCAAACATCATTAGACTTACTGAAAGAATTAGTTCTAAGTTTAAAATATTAGTTTGATTAAGTAATGAGGTTATAATACCACTAATGAATAAAACACAACCAATGAAGCCACTAAATGCTCCAAAGTAGCCAGCAAACATCAATGGTTTATAAGAAAAAGAAGTTATTCCATCAAAAGCTAATGTCATCATCTTTTTTAGAGAATATTTTGTTTCACCAGCAAATCTTTCCTGTCGAACAAATTCTACAAAGGTTTGTTTATATCCGACCCAACTAACTAAACCTCTTATATATCTATTTTTTTCTGGTAATGAATTAAGAGCATCACATACTGTCCTGTCTATTAGTCTAAAATCGCCAGTATCAACTGGAATATCAATACTTGTCATGCTTTTTAGTATTCTATAGAAAGTTTTAGCAGTGAATTTTTTGAAAAAGGTTTCACCTACTCTTTTAACTCTTTTGCCATATACAACCTGGTAACCCTCTTTCCATTTTTGAATCATGTCTATTATTGCTTCAGGGGGATCTTGTAGATCTGCATCTATTACAATAATAGCATCCCCTAAGGCTTTATTCATACCAGCAGTTATTGCAGCCTGATGTCCAAAATTTCTAGAGAAGTTCATAAGTTTTATTGTTTTATCTTTTCTACATATATTTTCTACCATGTCTCTAGTTGTATCATGACTTCCATCATTAATAAATAAAATTTCATAATTTTCCAATGTAGAATCCATAACTGATTTTAATCTTTTATAACTTTCATCTATAACAAGTTCTTCATTATACAAGGGCACTACTACAGAATAAACAATCTCAATACTCATTTCTACCATTCCCCTTTATTTAATTTCTAGATTTTTATTTATTAATTCCTTAATGTTTCTCTATAATCAAAATTATAAGGGCAAATTGTAGCACTAATATCAAATGAATATGTAAACTTTGTGTGAGGTTAAAAATAAAAATATAAAATAACAAACAATTACAAAATTTCATTAATTAACTTATAATTTTACCTAATAATAGTAGAAATAAAATTATACAACGACAATTTATATAATAAAGGTGCTATAATAAATAAGTATAGCTTGATCACATTTCGAATAATTTGGAGGTAAACAAATGAAAAAAAGAGTAGCTTTTATAGTAATGTTAATGACTATGGCAAGTTCCCAAATTGCAATTGCTGATAGTGGAACAGTTAATGCCACTTCATTAAATGTTAGACAAAAACCTTCGATTTTGTCATCCATTACAGGTTCTCTTTCAAGAAACACACTCATAAATACACTAGCAAAAGAGGGCGTTTTCTACAAAATAAACTACAAAGGAAAAACTGGATATGTATCTAGTGCATACATAAAAATAGCAAAAAAAACTACTGCGACTACAAGCGTAGCGTCAACTTACAATGAGAAATATGGACAAATAACAGCAAGTTCATTAAACGTAAGGGCGGGAGCAGGACCAACTTATCCTGTGACTGGTGTTATAACACATGGAAGCAAAGTGACAATCTATGGAAGTTTAAATGGTTTTTATAAGATAATTTATAAAGGAAAAACAAGTTATATAAGTTCACTATATGTAAAAGTTACAGGAGTTAAGGCAACGGCTATAAATAGTCCAAGCAGGGGTACTTTACCTGTAGAACAATCGGCTCAGTATATAAAAAATGGACTACAATATGATTTGGATATAAATTTAAATAGTTTAGTGTCATATTCAAAAACTTTTTTGGGTACACCTTATTTATGGGGGGGCACTTCACCAGCTAAACTAAATACTTCTGGTAAATATTTAAGTGGTGGATTTGATTGCTCAGGATTTGTACAATATGTGTATAAACACTTTGGTATGAACTTACCAAGAATAACAATGGACCAAATAAATAAAGGTACTTCTATTAATATAAATAATCTTATTAGCGGTGATTTAGTCTTTTTTACAACAAATTTAGCTTCACCTAATGAAGTATCACATGTGGGGATATATATTGGAAACAATAAATTTATACATTGCCCTAAACCTGGTGATGTTGTAAAAATATCTGAGCTAACTGCATATTATAAAGACAATTTTGTAATAGGTAAAAGAGTAATAAAGTAAATAAATTTTTTAAACATTTATTAGTATTTATATAATTATATTTTATGATAAAAGGCTACCTATTAAAGGCAGCCTTTTAAAGTTAATTATTTTATAGCTTGTTATTGTTTTTAATTTTGTTAAACAATTCTAAAAACAGATACAGTTCCAATAGGGCCAGTTAAACCTACTAATACTATACTAATAGGTCCACTTGAATTATTAACAAATCTGAAAGTTTCTCCTGCTGTTGCGGCATAGATTCTATTAGAACCGCTTATTATTGGATTTGTTGCTGTAATAGATATACCTGCAATAGCTCCATGAAGTGATGATATCAAGTCAATCTCTATAGAAACTGTTCCAGGATTTGGGGTAACAGCTAATTTCCAGTCGATTACATAAACTCCTGTTGTATTAACTGTAAATATACCTGTTGTTGAATTATAACTTAAGTCAGCTCCTACAATACTTACAGTATCATAAACAATAGTGCCTCCAACTGCAATTGATGGTTTATTAGTTGTTATTACACCATTTGCATAGGAATTAAAACTTGGACCTGTAGGGCCGGTTGGACCAATAGGACCAGTTTGACCAATAGGACCAGTTTGGCCAGTGGAACCAGTAGGACCAGTAGGGCCAATAGGACCAGTTTGGCCAGTGGAACCAGTAGGACCAGTTTGGCCAGTGGAACCAGTAGGACCAGTAGGACCAGTAGGACCAGTAGGACCAGTAGGACCAGTTGGGCCAGTAGGGCCAATAGGACCAGTTGGGCCAATAGGGCCAGTTTGACCAGTGGAACCAGTAGGGCCAGTAGGGCCAATAGGACCAGTTTGACCAGTTTGACCAGTGGAACCAGTAGGGCCAGTAGGGCCAGTAGGGCCAGTAGGGCCAATAGGACCAGTTTGACCAGTGGAACCAGTAGGGCCAGTAGGGCCAGTAGGGCCAATAGGACCAGTTTGACCAGTTTGACCAGTAGGGCCAGTAGGGCCAGTAGGGCCAATAGGGCCAGTTTGACCAGTTTGACCAGTGGAACCAGTAGGGCCAGTAGGACCAGTTTGACCAGTTTGACCAGTTTGACCAGTTGGGCCAGTAGGGCCAGTAGGGCCAATAGGGCCAGTTTGACCAGTTTGACCAGTTTGACCAGTGGAACCAGTAGGGCCAGTAGGACCAGTTTGACCAGTTTGACCAGTTTGACCAGTTGGGCCAGTTTGACCAGTTTGACCAGTTGGGCCAGTAGGGCCAGTAGGGCCAATAGGACCAGTTTGACCAGTTTGACCAGTGGAACCAGTAGGACCAGTTGGGCCAATAGGACCAGTACGTCCTTGAATACCGTCTGCACCTGTATTACCTGTATTGCCTGTAGGACCGGTTGGCCCAGTAGGACCAGTTCTTCCAGTTGGACCTGTAGGACCAGTTTGACCTGTCTGACCAGTAGGCCCTGTAGGTCCAGTAGGACCTGTAGGACCAGTTGGTCCAATTATACATGCTGGAAAGCAATGTTTGACACAATTGCATTTATCATTACAGTTACATTTGTCATCACAATGTTGATTATTTATAATAAGTGCTCCATTAGTTCCATCAATCTCAGTACATTGATATTTATTAGAATAATTATCATTGGATTTACCCATAATATGCACCTTCCTTATATATGATATTTCTTTATATAAAATCTAAATATTTTTTTGAATATGATATTAATGTTTTTTCTATATAATATGCAGATAAGTTTTGTATATATATAATACTATCCGTACATAGTATGCAGATAGTTTGTTTTCGGTATATAGTTTTATTAAAAATATTAATTAATTTCGCGAAACATAGTGCAAAAAAATAACCAGCCAAAATAATGTTTGGCCGATTATTTTATATATTTATATTTATAAACTATCTAAATAAAATTTATGATTAGTTAATAGCCTTTCATCATTAGGTGAAAGTTTAATAGCTTCATTAGAAAATCCTATTGCCTTATCTATCATTTTTAAATTATAACATCCTAAAGCTGCTAAATCATAAGGATTAGAGTCCCAAGCATTTGCTTCGTTAGCAAAATTAAATGTTTTTTCTTTGATTTTTAATGCTTCGTTTGCATAATAATAAACACCAAGCCAATCATTTTCCTTATAAGCTAATAAAGATAATTCTATATAAGGTTCTCTTAAGTAAATAGTTTCACTTATTGCTTTATGAAGCCATTCTTTAGCGCTTAATATTTCCTTTTTTCCAAGATATGCTCTTGCAATAAACCTCATAGCAGATGATCTTTCTTCTATATAATTTGATGTAGGAAGTGATAAATAATTTTTTAATGTTAAAATACAATCATCCCAATTACTATCAAACATATATTCACGTCCAAGATAATATATGTTTCTACTACTATTAGGATTTTCTTCAACTGCTAATTTTAATAATGGAAGATTTAGACTTCTGTTTTTCGTAACATTAGGATAGTGATTAAGCACCATACCCTCAATATAAACTTCTTTTTCGGCTCCATCTCCCAAATATTCTAAAATCTCATGTGTTGGATATATCCATTTAAAGCCATGTCTTGCATGAATTCTTTGCCAAGTATATTGTACTGATGGGGAACCATCCGCATTAATGCTCCAATTATATAGATATAATCCTCTTGTAGTATCTTTTTTCCATGCTTTTTCTAAATGACCTCTCCAACCATCCTCAATAACATCATCAAGATCAGTGGATACACAAATATCTATATCATATGGAATGAATTTTAAGCATTCATTTCTTGAATAATCAAATCTAAATGGATTAGCATCTATAGAATAAACAATAGCTCCTCTCTCTCTTAATTTCTTAATCGTATTATCCGTAGAACCTGTATCTGCAACTATAACAATATCAGCTTCACTAACATGATCCATCCAACGATCAACAAATTTTTCCTCGTTTTTACAAATTGCATACACACAAACTTTATATCTATTACCCACGTAAAAAACCTCCAATTAAATTAATACCATCATACATTTCAGTATATGATGGGTATTAATTAGGGGTGACATACCATTACCTGTATTTAATACGAGTAATGTATTGTGATATTAGGTATATTAGCAAAAAAACAAAAAACAACCAAGAATTTGTTGGTTGTTTTTGCTTTTTATGTTTAAGAATGTGTTTATTATGCATAGACATCAAGTATGTTATCACTAGTAGATTTAGTAGATTTTGTTGAATCACTTTTTAGTAGGTCTAAACTACTATCGCTAGTTTTTGATGTTTGTTGTGTACTTGATGTTTGATCTGTTTTAATAGATTGTTTTTGAGCAATTTGTGCTTCAACTTGTTGCATTTTAGCTTGTAACACGGAAATTTTAGCTGCTTTTGTTTTTGCATCATCCTTGCTTGAACTTTCTGTGATTAACTGTGAATTAAGCGTTGTTAGTTGCGATTTAAGTGAACTTACATCACTGCCACTACTTGTACTATTTGTTGTCGAAGTTGATGTTGATGAAACTAATGAAATACTCATATTTTCCCTCCGTATTTATATTATGATTTATTGTGAAATTTTTTTTACATTGCATTTTCAAAAGCACTCTCAAAAGCACCTTCAATTGTTGTTTCTTGATCCTGTGAAATCACACCTGATGATACTAAATCATCTAATGGATTTGTTAATGGTTTATTAGAGTTATTTGAATTTGTTTTAGCTGTATTCATAGAGTCTTCTAAAGCTTTAAGAATAGAATCTTCCTGAGTTTGAGTAATTGTACCGGAAGTCACTAAACTATCTAATGGATTTGTTAATGAATCATTAGATTTAATAGAACTTATTTTATTTGCTTTCATAGAATCTTCTAAGGCCTTAAGAATAGCATCTTCTTGAGATTGAGTGATTGCTCCAAAAGTTACTAGAGCATCTAAAGTTGATGTGGCTGGATTGTTTTGTGGTCTAGCTGCATTCATTAAGGATTCAAAGGCATCTTTAACTGCCGTTGCTTGGTCCTGTGTAATAGTACCTGCTGATACCAAACTATCTAATGGGTTCACAGGTTTACTACCATAAACTCCTGAAGACTTAATAGCTGCGCCTGTTGCCTTAAAAGCGCTCTGTATTGCATTAGATTGATCTAGAGTGATTGTTCCAGCACTTACTAAAGCATCTAAAGGATTAGTAGGTGTAGTTGTTGTGGCTTGAGATATTGCGCCAAGAGCTTGAAGTGCTTGCTTACTAATTTTAACTGAGTCATCTTGCGTTTCTTTTTTTTGCTCTTCAATTTTGGCGGTTGCTAAAGCTTTAAGTATTTTTTCATTTTGAGTGTATGCACTTATTGTATTCTGACTAGAGTTTATTGTATTCATATTATTCTCTCCTTTAATATGCTTGTCCGCATTTATTTTCTTAATATAACTTATTTTACAATACCGTATATATGTGGCATTAATGTGGGAAAGTTGTGGTAAATATATATAAACTGTAAACAACATTATACATACTTTATCTTAAATACTTTTATCATTAAATACTTTTATCATTAATTAAATGAATTCTAAATGAGTATAATAAATCGATTATAACTATAAATAAAACTATAGAAAGATCAATTATATAATCTGTTGATGTATTATATAAAAATGGGAAATAGCACAATAAAGATGTTAAAGGTATTATTATTGCTATATAGAATTTCTTTGAAAAACAAAATGCATATAATAGAAGTCAATATAAGAAATTTTTTTATTTTTATGGTTATCCCCATATTTACTACTCATTTAAATTCTTTAGTAAAAGCAGATTCTATTTATTTTCATAGAATCTGCTTTTACTAAAGGGTTAGGTACTTATTATTATTTTGTAGTATCGGCACCTTTTAAATCATATAAAACTTCGGAACCTCTACCATCTGGTTGTTGGAATTTTGAATCTGATGATAGCGTAGTGTCAGTGGGTTCTTCATTTGTGGTTGATGTCTCACCAAGAGTATTTGGTGTTTTGCTAGTGGACGGAGAAGACGTAGTATCTTTCCATTCACTCTCTGCAACCAATTTTCCAGCTGATTTAGCCCATGTCATGATTTCGTCAGTTGAACCACCACCTTGGCCTCCTATCATTACGTATCTAACTTCACCATTTTTAACTAGTGCTTTAAAGTCAGCGAGAGTTATAACTTTATCAGTCCCGAAAAAGCCCCAAGTCATTACAGATTCATTTGTGTTAAGTATTATATCTGTTGCGTTACCGTTGGTAGATGATGTTACAAGAATATATTTTTCGGTTGTTTTGTTTTTAGTTAAAAATTCTATTAACTTAGAGCTACTAGAACTGCTAGTCGAACCCATACCCATATTTGAAGCTCCATTTTTCGAACTAGAGATTAAACTAAGTCCTGCAGATGGGAAGGTTCCAGACATAGCGTTAAACATAGTAGTTCCGGACCAAACTATAGGAGTTATTAAAAGCCCTATTAAAGCAGTAGCTACTAATGATTTTCTTAGTTTAATATTTTCATTTCTCTTTAGCTTAAGAATAACAAGAATTATTGATGAAACAAAACATAAAATAGACATTGCTATCATTAAATATTTAGTGATACTTGAGGTGTTGTAAAAATAAGATAAAATTAGTAACTGAACTAATCCATTTACAATAAGAGATATTGGTAGAGTCCAAGATTTTAATCCACTTTCTTTATAAAGTTCCCACATAGACACAATTCCAATACCAGCAAGGGCGGCAATTGGTGGAGCAAGCATTGTTAAATAATAGGGATGAAATAAACCAGTTGTGAAGCTGAAATATATAAACTCAGGTATTAACCACATTGACCATAATATTAAAGCTGATTTTTTCTTGTTGTTAAAAGAAGGTTTCAATTTTTCCTTTAGTGCAGCAGCTATAAATCCGAAAACAGCAATGGGGAATAGCCAAATTATTTGATCGGACATACCAGTAGTAACAAACAATCTTGTAATGCTAGATACTGCGCTACCGCCCATGGTACTACCGCCACCAGTTGGCATATTGCCACCACGGTAGCCACTTGGCATTCCACTAGGTATAGTACCAGTAGGAGGAGCACCTCCTTGCATTCCACCTGGTGGCATTTCACCAGTAGGAGGAGTGCCTCCTTGCATTCCTCCACTTGGCATTTCAGCAGTAGGAGGAGTGCCACCTGGGAATCCTTGTGCGTTTTTACCTTGTGGTCTAGTGCCACCCATGCCTCCGACACCACTAGTACTGCTTCCAATTCCAAGCCTTTCAAGGCCGTTATGTCCAATTATAAGTTCTAGTTCTGAGTTATTAGTACTACTTCCCACATAGGGTCTGTTTGCAGCAGGTACTAAATCTACGACTATAGCCCAAGAGAAAGAAACAACAAGTAGAACTAAAGTTCCGCAAAGAAGATGAACTATTCTCTTTTTAACAGAAACAACGTTTGATAAAAGATAAGTTAAATATATAGCTGGAATAACCATATAAGCTTGAAGCATTTTTATGTTAAAACCAACACCTACAATAGCTAAACTTATTAGAAGATATTTTATCTTGCCTTTCTCAGCTGCTATAGAAATAGCCCAGCATGCAAGGAGAAGAGTCAAAACAAGTAAGTTATCGCAAGTATTATTTCTGCTTACCGCAACGAAAATCGGGGTCACTGCTAGGAATAGTGCTGAGAGAAGACCAGCTGTGCGCCCAAAAGATCTCTTAACAACAATGTATATTATTAAAACAGAGATTACTCCGGCTAATGCCTCAGGGAGAAGAATACTCCATCCACTAAATCCAAAAAATTTAGCCGAGATTGCTTGAATCCAAAAACCTAGAGGTGGTTTATCAATGCTTACAAAGCTAGTTGGGTCAAAAGATACGAAAAAAAAGTTTTTCCAGCTCATAGTCATGCTTTTTACACCAGCAGCATAATACAAATTTGAATATCCCTCGATGCCTAAATTAGTGAAATTTAGTATTCCAGACAATAATAAGATTAGAGATAATAATAGCTTTTCTTTTGAAAGTTTTAATTTTTTCATTTTAATGTGCTCCTTTTTAGAATGAGTCTTAATGGTAACCTTGATCAAACTCTTTATAAATTTAGTTTATATGTCCATTTACTTCTGGGTGAAATACCCACATTTTATATGAAAGAAAATTAGTTATTTGAGCTACAAAGGTAACAATTATTTTAGATATATAAACGTTAAGAAATAAGCTTTTTACTAGAAAATTCATTGTTATAAGGGTTATAATAAGTGAAATCAAGTTAACTACAATAAATTGAAAAAGTTCATTTCTAGTTTTTTTATTAGAATTAGTTGTAGAAAAAGTCCATTTTTTATTAAGTACAAAACTGTTAATAACTCCAAAGCTATACCCGATTATCTGACTTACAATGTAATTTAGTCCAATTAATCCATGAAATAATGTAAATATTAAAAAGTCTATTAAAGTATTTGTCACCCCGACTAGTGAAAATCTGGTTATATGTTTAAGCTTTCCATTTAAAATCACATTCGTAAGGTTAAGGAGTATCCTCATATTTTTTCACCTCTTTAAAGAAGATTATAATCATAAATTGTAGTAGTATTATCAAAAAAATATGTGAGCTTTATGTGATTGTGGATAACACGTAAAAAGCAACCAACATTTCTGTTGGTTGCTTTTGTTTATAACGGATATTTAATTAAAAAACTAACACCAATATCTCTATTTATAACATCTATTTCTCCATTATAATAATTAATAATTTTCATGCAAATAGCAAGGCCAAGACCAAATTTTCCGGTTTTATCTTTATAGAAGTTATCAAAGATATTGGATAAATGTTCCTCTGGAATATTAGGTCCATCATTATAGATCTCAACCACTGCAAAACCATCTTCTTTTTTTAAGCTTACGTTTATTTTACTCTTAGCATATCTAAGGCTATTATCTAATATGTTTTCAATAGAAACCTGTATTTTATCCACGTTTCCATTTATAGTAGCATCACCTATGTTTAAATTCCATTGAATATTATTATTAATTACTTCAAATCTCTTTATAATATGAAAAAGTAAGCGTTGCATATTAATCTCACTATTTTCAAAATTATTTTCTAAAACATAATCAAGTGTATTCAAATATAATACTTGTTTAACTTTCTTTTCAAGGCTTATAGCCTCATCTCTTATTATTTCAGCATTTTTCTCCACAGACTCTACGTATACACCATCAATAATAGCCTCTGCATGACTCATAATTACCATAATGGGTGTCTTCAAATCATGAGATATACTCTGTAAAAACATTTTTTCTTCTTCAGCAGTGCGTTTTAATTCCTTTTGCATTAAATTCATTGAGTTTGCAAGGCGCCCAATCTCATCATCATTTTTAATATTTATCGGTTGATCCCAATCTTTATGGGATATCCTAATAGTATAATTTTCAAGTTCTTTAAGTGGTTTTGAAATATAATTTGCAACGAGTTTAGCAGTTAAAAAACCTATAGCTATAAATATGAGTCCTACCCAAAGCACCATGTAAAGCAAGGGATTATCTTTCATTTCAGGCATAAAAGTTATTAAATATGACTTTCCTGAATTTCCATATTTGATTGAACTTATAATGAAAATAAACTTTATATTATTGTATGTCCCTTTAAATTGTTTTTCGTAAAGAGAACCAGTTGTAATGAAACTTGCCATCCAAAGTTTAACAGCATTATCATTTATTCTAATAGGTGGATTAGGATCATTCGGGGGTAATAGATGCGATTTGTTTATATTTATAATCTCAGTTTTATTATTTTTATCTACATTAATAATATAATAATCGCTTCCTTTTAAGTTTCCTAGTTCGTCAAATCTATTAGCTTGTGTAAAATTATTAGCTTTTAACAAAATATCGTGAGATACTTTTAAGTCTTCTATTTTAGCCTTCTCTGTTATTGTTTTAAAAGCAACAAGATAGAAAAATGAAATACTTGAAATTATTATAAGTATAATGACTGTAAAAGTTGTCCAAATTCTCATAGTAAGTGAGTTGAATTTAAATTTTAATTTACTCATGACTTGAACACTAATTTATAGCCATATCCATATACAGTTTCTATGATGAAGTTATCTATTTTTTTTCTAAGTCGCCTTATAACGTCATCAACTACTCGATCGGAACCAAAATAATCATCGCCCCAAACATTATCTAATATTTGTTCCCTAGACACCAAATTATTTTTGTTTTCAATAAAATAATAAAGTAGTTCAAATTCTTTTTTAGTCAAAATAATTTCTAAATCCCCCGTAAAAACCGTTCTTTGTTTCTTACTAATGGTGTATCCTCCCATAGTTAAGTTATCATCCATTTGATTGATTTCTTCTTTAGCTACTCCATAAATTCTCTCTAAAAGTTTATTGGTTCTTATAATAAGCTCTCTAGGTAAAAATGGTTTTGATAAGTAATCATCACTACCTAATTCTAGACCAACTACGCGATCAAGTTCTTCATTTCTTGCAGACATAAAAATAACAGGTGTATTTTTATTATAAGCTTTAATAGCTTTTATAATTTCATAACCATTAGTATCTGGAAGCATTATGTCTAGTATCCAAAGATCCGGTTTATCTTTAATTTTTTCTATAGCAGAATTACCATTAGAAAAAGTAGTTACTTCATAACCCTCACGTTGTAGATATTTTTCAAGCAAAAGATTTAAACTTATTTCATCTTCAACAAGATATATTTTCATTGACAAGTAAATCACCCCTGATTTTTTACTATTATCTTTTATTCTATCATATAATTCTCTAAATATTTTGAATCAATTGTGTAAAGAATATGTGTTTATAAAAATTTATAAAAAGGAGTTATGTTCTTCATTGCTTAAAAATAATTATTTCGATATAATTAAGGAAATTTAAAAAAAGTTATTTCAATGGAACAGTATATTATTTATAATAATCAAGAGTGTTTACGCAAAAACAATTAAGGAGCATGTGCATGAATAGAAAAATAGGAGTTATTGCCTCAGATATGGAACTTAAAAATAGCATTACTCAGTTATTTAAAGAAGATGTAGAACAAGGAAAAATTATAATAGATATATTAGATCCTGATAATTTAGGAAAACAAGGGAAGAAATTAGAAAACATGGGTGCAAAGGCCATTATAGCAAGAAGTGGTGGGTATCAGTATACTGTTGGTAAAGTAAATGTTCCATTAGTACAGTTAAAGATAACTACACTTGATATTTTATATTCAATAATGATCGCAAGTAAGTTTAACAAGGACATGGTACTTGTTATATCGGATTTAGAGTATTTTGATTATGAGGAATGGAAAAGTATGATTAATGCAAATATCATAATTGAGAGGTTTAGCTACAAAGAAGAGATTTATGAACGCATAAGTAAATATTTATATAAAAAGGATCAGGTACTAATAATTGGAGGTGGGATCCCCTGTAGTTGTGCTAAAAAATTAGACATGCAGTTTATTCATATAGGTGCTAGTAATGATTCAATTCATGAAGTAATTACATATGCTAGAGAACTTATAGACAACATATACGAACAAGAATATAAAAATCAGGTGCTTAAAACCATTTTAGATGGAGTACATGATGCGGTAATTGCCGTAGATCAGGAAGGGAAAATAATACTTTATAATGAAAGAGCAAGGGAATTGTTAAAAAAGGAAAGTAGAGATGTAATGGATAAGCAGTTATTAGATGTTTATCCCGAACTTCAATTTATAATGAACGTTATTGGGAATGGAATTAACAGATACAATGAAATAAAAGCTCTAAAAAAAATAGTTATTACTGCCAATACATCTATAATAGAAGTAGATGGTAACATCCATGGTGTATTGTGCTCCTTTCAGGATATAACAAAACTTCAAAATCTAGAAAAGAAGATAAGGTATGAACTTAACAAGAAAGGTCTTGTTACAAAATATAAATTCACTGATATTATTACTTATGACGTTGTGATGAAAAACACCGTAGAAAAAGCAATAAAGATTGGGTTAACTGATGGTACTGTAATGATTTATGGAGAAAGTGGAACAGGTAAAGAGATGATTGTACAAAGTATTCATAATATAAGTAGTAGAAAAAATGAGCCATTTGTTGCTATTAATTGTGCTGCAATATCAGAGAATTTATTAGAAAGCGAACTCTTTGGTTATGAAGAGGGTTCATTTACGGGTGCAAGAAAGGGCGGCAAACCTGGTTTATTTGAACTTGCTCATGGCGGCACCATATTCTTAGATGAAATAAATAGCGTATCCCTTAATCTCCAAGCTAAGTTATTACGTGTTTTAGAGGAGAAGGAAGTAATGAGGATAGGTTCAGACTATGTTATTCCCTTAGATGTTAGAATTATATCTGCTGCAAACGAAGAGCTTAAGAGAAAAGTCTATGCTGGAAGTTTTAGAAGAGATTTATTCTATAGGTTAAATATACTAGAACTCCATATACCTCCTCTAAGAGAAAGAAAAAATGATATACTTCCATTATTTAAATACTATTTAGAAACATTGTCTGAGAAAACTGATAAAATCACAATAAATAGTGAACTCCAGGAAAAGTTAATTAAATACTCCTGGCCGGGTAATGTGAGGGAACTTAGAAATATTGCACAAAGGTATGTAATCTTTCAAGAAGTTGATTTAAATGATATTGATTTAAATGGTAATGAAGAGATTGAAACTGACAATAATTCCATAATGCAGGAGTACAAACCGAGCAGTGAAAAAGGAATAAACTTAAAGGTAATTAATAGATATGTAGAGGAAAAAGTAATAGAGATGCTTACAAATAGTGGAATGTCAAAAACGGAAATGGCAAAACAATTAGGGATAAGTAGAACTGCTTTATGGAAAAAAACAAAATCTTAAAATCAGTGTTTGTAAACTAAAGCTAACATAATGTTTACAAATGAAAACATATGGAATTAAGATAAAAAAATATATTACTAAAATACAGGCCTAAAGCCTGTATTTTTTTGGCATGGTTGTTGCTATACTAATGTATACGATTAAATGCTAAAATGAATTTAAAACGTATTATTAGGTCATTATACATAGGGGGCAAGTCATGGTTTTTAAAAATTTTAAAGAATTAATAGATAAACTTCAAAATGAAAAAACAAAAAAGCGAGTAGTGGTGGTTGCAGCGCAAGATGAACATACACTGGAAGCAGTATTTAGGGCAAAGAAAGATGGCATTGTAGATCCTATTTTAATAGGTGATAGGGTTAAAATAAAGGAAATATTAGAGTTATTAAATGAGAGTATTGATGAGGAGCTTATTATAAATGTAGATAGTGAAGTAGGAGCAGCCATTAAGGCAGTAGAATTAATACATGAGAATAAAGCAGATTTTATAATGAAGGGAAAAATTCAAACTTCTGATTTGCTAAAGGCAGTGGTTAACAAAGAAAAGGGACTAAGGACGGGAAATGTTATGTCACATTTCGTAATTTTTGAAATTCCGAGTTATCATAAACTTTTAGCAGTCACAGATGGGGGAATGATGATGTACCCAAATGTAGATGAAAAGAGGCAAATACTAGTAAATGCCGTTAACACTTTAATTGCAATGGGATATGATAATCCGAAAGTTGCAGTACTTGCTGCAGTAGAGAACGTAAATCCAAAGATGCTTGAAAGTATTGATGCAGACATACTCAAAAAAATGAATCAAAATGGTGAAATAAAGGATTGTATAGTAGAAGGTCCCATATCCTATGATTTAGCTATGAGTTGTGAATCTGCAAAATTAAAGGGGTATCACAGTCCTGTTACAGGGGAGTGTGATATTTTGATTGTTCCAAATATTACAGCAGGAAATATTTTAGGGAAAGCATTGATATATTCTGCAGGTGCTAAAATGGCAGGTTTTATAGTTGGTGCGAAAGTTCCAATTGTTTTAACCTCTAGAGGAGCAAGTGCTCAGGAAAAATATTTATCACTAGTATTATCTGCATCGGCAGCTAAATAGGCAAAAAACTTATGAAGGAGTGGAATCATGAAAAAATTATTAACAGGAAATGAGGCTATTGCTCGTGGAGCATATGAAGCAGGTGTAAGGTTTGCATCAGCATATCCAGGAACCCCGAGTACTGAAATATTAGAAAATATTGCATTGTATAAAGATGATATTTTAGCAGAGTGGGCTACGAATGAAAAGGTAGCTCTTGAAGCAGTAATTGGTGCATCTTTCGCAGGAGCTAGAGCAATTACTGCTATGAAACATGTTGGGCTTAATGTTGCTGCGGATCCGCTTTTTACAAATTCATATACAGGTGTGAATGGCGGACTTGTTTTGGTATCTGGAGATGAACCAGGTACACACTCATCACAAAACGAACAAGATAATAGAAATTATGCGAGATTTGCTAAAATACCAATGTTTGAGCCATCAGATAGTCAAGAAGCAAAAGATATGATTAAAGATGCCTTTGAAATTAGTGAAAAATATGATAGTCCAGTACTTTTTAGAATTACTACTAGGTTATGTCATTCTAAGAGCATAGTTGAGTGTTTTGATAGAAAAGATATTGAAATAAAAGAATATATTAAAGATTTAAAAAAATATATGCCTGTTCCAGTTCATTCGTCCATTATGAGAGTTAAAGTGGAAGAGAGATTAAATAAATTAGAAGAGTTCTCAAATAACACGCCTCTAAACTACATGGAACTAAATGATTCAAAAATAGGGGTGGTATCTTCAGGTTGTTGTTTTAGGTTTGCTAAAGAGGTATTTGGAAAAAATGCATCATATTTAAAACTGGGATTTACAAATCCACTTCCTAAATCTATGATGAGTGAATTTGCAGCAAAGGTTGACAAAATATATGTAATTGAAGAAAATGATCCAATAATAGAAAATGAATTAAAGATACTAGGGATAGAATGTTTTGGAAAAAATACCTTTCCGTATAATGGAGAATTAACATCAGATGTAATAAGGAAATCAGTTTATGGAAAAGGTAATGAAACTATAGAATATGATGAGAGTAAAGTAATTCCAAGGCCTCCAATGTTATGTGCAGGATGCCCTCATAGAGGTTTCTTTTACGAAATTGGGAAGAGGAAAAATACTGTAATTTCTGGAGATATAGGATGTTATTCATTGGGATTTGCAGAGCCTTACAATGCAATGGATTGGTCTGTATGCATGGGTGCTAGTATTAGCATTGGACATGGTGCGCAGCAAGTATTTAATATGAAGAAAGACAATGAAACTAGGATTGTATCAGTACTTGGGGATTCTACATTCTTTCATACTGGAATCAATTCATTATTAGATGTTGTTTATAACGGAGGTAAATCTATAAATGTAATTTTAGATAATAGAATTACTGGAATGACAGGACATCAAGATAATCCTGGAACAGGATATACTTTACAAGGAATGAAAACTGAGTTTGTGAATATAGAAGCGCTTGTAAAAGCTTGTGGAGTTAAAAATGTTAGAGTAGTAAATCCAAATGATTTAAAAGCAGTAAAAGATACTATAGATTGGGCATATAATTTAGATGAGGTTTCAGTAATAATTACTAGATGGCCTTGCGTACTTAAAAAATTCTCAAAAGAAGATAAAGAAGAGTTTAAGGATGTTTTTAAAGATAAATGTTTTGTTAACCACGATAAATGTATAGGGTGCACAAAATGTCTAACAGCTGGGTGCCCTGCAATATCTTTTGACAAAATAATGAAAAAATCTAGTATAGACTCCAATACATGTGTAGGTTGTGGGGTATGCATGCAGGTATGCCCAGTTAAGGCTATCGCAAAGGAGGCAAAATAATATGACGAAAAATATAATGCTTGTTGGGGTCGGTGGACAGGGCACTATTCTCGCAAGTAAACTATTAATAACTGGATTAATGGAAGCAGGATATGATGTTAAGATGAGCGAAATACATGGAATGTCCCAAAGAGGGGGAGCGGTATCGTCACAGGTTAGGTATGGCGATGATATACAGTCTCCTGTAATAGAAATTGGAGGAGCTGATATATTAGTATCATTTGAAAAAATGGAAGCACTTAGGTGGCTTAAGTATTTAAAACCAGAAGGAAAGATAGTAGTTAATGATTATGAAATAGGGTCCATGCCAATTCTGTCAGGAAAAGTTGATTACCCAACTGGAGTTATTGAAGAACTTAGAAGCAAAGCAAATACAACAGTAGTAGATGCTACAAAACAAGCTATAATGCTTGGGAATCCAAAGGTTATGAACGTTATATTACTAGGAACCTTGATTAAGGCAATGGGACTTGAAAAATTAAATTGGGCAAAAATAATAAAAGATAATATTAAACCAAAATTTGTAGAGCTCAACTTAAAAGCAATCCAAGTTGGAATGAATTTAGCATAAAAAAAGGAGTGAAAACACGTGAGTTATAAAATATTAGCTATCAATCCTGGTTCCACTTCTACAAAGATTGCTTTATATGAAGATGATAAGGAAATATTTTGCAAAACATTGCTTCATCCTGTGGAGGAAATAGAAAAATATATTAAAGTCCAAGATCAGTTTGGAATGAGAAAAGAAGTGGTTTTATCATTTTTAAAAGAAAATGGATATGATGTAAATAAATTATCAGCAGTTGTAGGAAGAGGAGGATTGCTTCCAGCTGTACAATCAGGTGCGTATAAAGTAAACGAGATAATGGTAGATAGATTAAAAAACAATCCAGTAGTTGAGCATGCAGCAAATTTAGGCGCACTAATTGCATATGAAATAGCAAACTCGGCTAAGGTCTTCGCATATATATACGATTCAGTTAGAGTTGATGAATTAAAGGATATAGCTCGCATTTCGGGGATGAGTGAGCTTCCAAGAACAAGTTCAAGTCATGCTTTAAATTCTAGGGCTATGGCAATGAGGGTAGCTAAAAAACATGGTAAAAAGTATTCAGATATGAATTTCGTTGTTGTTCATTTAGGGGGAGGGGTATCACTAAGTGTCCATGAAAAGGGACGTATGGTAGATATCATATCAGATGATGAGGGACCATTTTCACCTGAAAGATCTGGAAGGCTTCCTGCCTCGGCGCTTATAGACTTATGTTACTCCGGAAAGTATGATAAAAGTACTATGGTTAAAAAGATAAGAGGAAACGGCGGATTAAAATCACATCTTAATACCACTGATGTTAAAGTAGTTCTAAAAATGATTGATGATGGAGATGAAAAAGCAAAACTTATCCTCGAGGCCATGGCTTATCAGGTTGCAAAAGGAATAGGTGAGCTTGCAACAGTAGTATATGGGGATGTAGATGTTATTGTTATTACAGGTGGAGTAGCATATTCAGATCTAATTACAGGCTGGATTAAAAAACGTGTAGAATTTATAGCACCTGTTGAAATTATGCCCGGTGAGAATGAAATGGAATCTCTAGCACTCGGTATTTTTAGGGTTTTAAAAGGAGAAGAAAAAGCAAAAGAATATACAGAATAAGAGTAAAGGGAAGCCATTTTTTATGGCTTCCCTTATAAATTGTAACATAGTAAGCGAGATGTCCGTAATTTAAAGATTCATTAACATTTTAATAATAAAATATATATACTAAATATAGATAAGTTGTTATAATGTTCAAATAAGAATGATTACTTTATAATAATAATATAACAACAACTTGAAGGAGGAATATTCATGAAAAAAAGTTCAGGAATTTTACTTGTTTTATTTAGCTTTATAATAACATTAATATGTTGGTTACTTGTTAGGCCTTTGAAAGCAATCCCTACAGCAAGTCAGTACGCACAGATAATAGGTACATTAGCATTAGTTGGATTTGCTTGGGTAAATTTTATTTCTACCAGACATGTGGTTTTGGAAAAATTGTTTAATGGGGTAGATAAGGCATATGTTTATCATAAATATTTAAGTATAATATCTCTTACTATGGTTATTATTCATAAAATACTTATTGATATAGGAAAAACATCACAATTTTCTAGAGGTAGTAACCTTAGTTTTCAACAAGTAAGACCAGAGGAGAATCCTTTTGGTGGAATTGGTTCAGTAAGTATGATAATGTTTATAGCATTAATCATTTTAGCTTTGATAGCGAAAAAAATAAATTATGAAAGATGGAAGTTAATTCATAAGGTTATGTTCATTCCTTATGTTATTGGTCTTGTACATTATTATGGAAGCTCAAACTATGCTGTTTTTGGATTAGATCCATTTAGCATAATTGTAAATATAATAAATTGTATAGGAATAGTTTCAATTATATATAGCATATTCATTTATGAAAAAAGCTCTTTTAAATATCGCTTTAAAGTAGCTAAGTTAGAAGTTGTTGCAAAAGATATGTTAGAGATTACCGGAAGAGCTGTTGGACATAGTATGGAATTTTCACCTGGACAATTTGCCTTTTTTAAGTTAAAAGAAAATAAATTCCCTTCTCATCCATTTACTATAAGTCAAGCACCTAAAAAAGGAGAAATTCAATTTACTATTAAAGCATTAGGTGATCATACAAAAGAATTATTAGATACAATTAAAATTGGAAATGAGTTTGTAGTATCAGGACCACATGGAAAATTTGATTATAAGACAGGTAGTAAGAAACAAATATGGATTGCAGGTGGAATTGGAATAACTCCTTTTAGGAGTTTTTATCAATCAGATATATCTGATGATTATTCTATAGATTGTTTTTATGCCTTTAACAATAAGGAAGAAGGTGCCTATGTGGAGGAAATAATGGGGATGCATAAGAAGGAAAATTTAAGAATGCATTTATTGAATTCAAAAGAAGAAGGCTTTTTATCAGGAGAGAAAATAATTAAATATTTAAATAAAACAGAGCCAGTTGATGTTTACTTCTGTGGACCAAAACCTATGAGAGAAATCTTAAAGAGGCAGTTAGAAGAGAGTCAATTGAATATTATAGAATTTCATTATGAACATTTTCAGTTTAAATAAATATATAAGGGGAGCATATCAGCTGATGATATGCTCCCCTTATATATTTTAACAGGTTAATTTAAAAAAAATAAATTAAATTTTGTATATTTATTCATAATTATATGAAATATGAAATTTGTCTAAAATTGTAATAATTTTTACTTGAAAAATTTATAAAATAATATATAATTAAGTAAGTAATGGTAAAATTATGATAAAAATAGGTTGCTTATAAGATTTATTCAGTAGATTTTAACCATGCAATCTATAGGAGAAGTATTAGAAAATGGGGGCAATATGATGGGAAATATTTCTTGTGAGAAAAATCAAAGTTTAGATACTCAAATGGAGATAATAGAATTGCAAAAGAAAAAGATAGATCGGCAAGAAAAGCAGATAGAGAAGCTAAATCACCAGATAGACCAGCAAAATATACAGCTCACAAATATAATAGAAAATTTATCTGAGGGAGTAACATTTGCAGATAATAAAGGTAATTACACAATGGTAAATTCAGAAGCAAAAAGGATGCTTTATAGAGCTAGCGAAGGATTAATTTTAGATGATGCTTTTAAAAACATTAAATTATTTGATTTGATGGGCAATGAGTTGCCTTATAAAAATTACCCTTCGTTTAGAGCGTTAAGGGGTGAAAGTGTAAAAAATGTTAGGTTGTTCGTAAATCGACCTGATAAAGAGTATTATGTTGAAGTTAGTGTAATCCCAATTTATAATGATAATGGAGAGTTAACTATAGTAGTATCGTATTTTCATGATATTACTGAAGAAATAAAGCAATCTAGAAAGATTGAGCAACAGAAAAAACAATTAGAAGCTATTATAGAAAATATTGCTTATGGTATTTGTATTATTGATAATAATGGGGAAAATATATTATGTAACAAAGCATCAAGAAAAATATATTCCCCAATGTATAATTCGCCACACGAAATATGTCATGGCTGTGTTAGGTGTAAACGAGAGCTTTATGATATTGATGATTTGATAATTGACCCGCAAAATGTTCCATCAAGAAGAGTTATTCGGGGTGAAAAATTTGAAAATATGAGGGCGATCGTAAAACATCCTCATAAAACCTACGAAGTAGAAGTTAGTGGAACGCCTATTTATGACAGTGAAGGAAACGTTGTTTTAGGGGTGCTTTGCAGTAGGGATATGACAGACTACTATAAGCGTGAACAATCTATAACAAGTAGATTTGAAATATTGGATAGAATTATAAATAGTTTTAATTTACCTGTTGCCAGATTATCATGTCCAGATTTATTGATTATTGATATTAATAAAAAGGCATTTGAATTTCTTAAATTGATAAGGCCTGATGTAAAATCAGTAAATAAATTTATAAATAGTAAAATTGAAGATTTGTTTAGCACATTGAAAGAAAGTGAATATTACCAGTGTATTAGCGAAGTATTAAAAGAAAAGAAAACTCAGTGTTTGAGTAAAGAAAATCATTTGGTAAATGGAAAAGAGATGTATTGGAATGTTATCTTTGAGCCTGTATTTTCAGTAGACGGAGAAATTGAGGAAATATTAATTTTAATAATAGATGTTACTACTGAAATAGAGGCTGCAATAGATATGGAAAAAGCATTGAAATCGCAGGGGGAATTTCTTGTTAATATATCCCACGAACTTAAAACACCACTAAATGTTATATTTGCAACAGCTCAATTATTTAACATGTATTGTACTAATGGATCCATGGACGAGAAAAAGGATTCAATTATTAAATATATAGACTCAATCAAGCAAAATTCCTATCGTTTATCCAAAATGATTAATAACATAGTTGATTTATCAAAAATTGAAGCAGGATTTTTTGAGCTTAACTTGTCAAATATTAATATAGTCGAATTTGTAGAAGATATAGTGATGTCTGTAACTAATTTTACTGACAGTAAAGGTCTAAATATTATATTTGATACAAATATAGAAGAAAAAATTATTGCTTGTGACCCAGAAAAAATGGAGAGAGTAGTATTAAATCTTATATCAAATGCTATAAAATTTACGGATAAAGGGGATGAAATACTTGTATATGTTAAAGATGATAATGAATTTGTAGAAATATCCGTCTCAGACAATGGGATTGGCATAAAAAGCGAGTATCTTGATATGATATTTGATAGATTTAAGCAGGTAGATAGATCTCTATCAAGAAATGCAGAAGGTACAGGTATTGGGCTTAGTTTAGTTAAGTCCATTGTAGAATTACACGGTGGTAGTATTTATGTTGAAAGTGAATTTGGAAAAGGAAGTAAATTTATTGTTAAATTAAGTTCAGCAATAGTAACACATCCAAACATGTTATATAATAGCAGAGTGACAAGTGGAGATCAAAGTATGCGAGTTGAATTTTCAGATGTTTATTCGTAAACATGGTTTATAGTCTGGTTTTTCTTTCACATTAATTTATCTAAAGAAACATATAAAATTTATGATATAATAGATAAACAAAGTTAGAAAAATTGGAGGACAACTATGGAAGACAAAGAAAATATACGATGCAATAAAGAAAAAACACAAAAATATTTGGGAGATAAGGGTTTTATAATATTTATAGCATTTTTAAGTGCATTTATACCATTATCTATTGATATTTATCTTCCAGCACTTCCTAGAATGGTTGAAAGTCTTAACACCTCACCAAGTCTAGTAAATCTTACATTAATGTTCTTCTTTATATTTTATGCTGTAGGAACCTTATTTTGGGGGCCACTTAGTGATAAGTACGGAAGGCGTAGGGTATTACTTATAGGATTATCTATATATACTGTCGCAAGTATTTTATGTATATTTTCTGTTAATGTGTATCAGCTTATTTTATTCCGTATATTACAGTCTATTGGTTGTGGAGCAGCAACAGCTGTGGCAACAGCAATAGTAAAGGATGTATACAGTGGTCGCAGGCGGGTAACCATAATAGCTTTAGTTCAGTCTATGGGTATGCTATCACCTATAATTTCACCAGTAATAGGAGCAATTATACTAAGTGTGCTTTCATGGCGTGGAGTATTCGTTGTCCTATCAGTTATAGGGGTTTTAGCCCTAGGGGGAAGCCTAGCCATGGAAGAAACCAACGAGGCGCGATATACAGGAAGTGTATTTAAGTCTATAGGAAGGTTAGGTGTAGTTGCGAAAAATAAGAGTTTTATGTCGCTTCTTATAATACTTTCAATGATATCAGTTGCCTCTATGTCATTTATATCAGCTTCTTCGTATATTTATGTAAATGGCTTTGGATTAAGTGAAAAGGTATATAGCTATTATTTTTCAATGAATGCGGTGTTTTATCTACTAGGACCACTATTATACATCAAGTTATCAAAGATTTATCATAGTAATTCAATTATAACCCTCTCATTTATTGTGATAAGTATAAGTGGGTTATTAATTTGCACTTTAGGTAATTTGAGTCCTTTAGTATTTGCATTATCATTAATACCCGCATCACTATTTGGTAACATTATGGCACCAGCAAGAACTAATCTTTTGCTTGAACAGATAGATGGCGATATCGGTGCAGCATCCTCATTAATGAGTTGTACAATGACTCTATATGGTAGTATTGGAATGTTTATAATATCCTTGAATTTTTCAAATAAGATAGCGGTAATGGGTCTAATGTATTTAATAGTAGGAATTGTATGTCTAGTATTGTGGCTAATTATATCTAAGAAACCATATATTAAGCAGGTGACCTATCATATAGATATAGCAAAAGAAAGTATTGAACAATTATTATAGCACCTTAGAATCTTTCTTACAAAAATGAGGTTAGTATATCTTATACTAACCTCTATTTTTATGCCTTTCTATATTTCTTAAGAGCTAAAGTATTTAATGTAAGAAATAATAATGCATATCCTAAGAGCATTAGTAAATCATTTTTAACATCCATTAGACTCTTTCCTCTTAGCATTACATCTCTTAGTGCTTCGGCTCCGTAAGTCATTGGAAATATCTTTGATAATATCCTTGCCCATGCAGGTGCATTTCTCAAATCAAAAATACCACTGAACATAATTTGAGGAACTATTACTATAGGTATAAACTGAAATAGTTGAAATTCATTACGTGCAAAGGCAGATAAGAGAGTTCCGAGGGCCAAGGATCCTGATGCAAGCACTAAATTTATTACGAGCACCGACCAAAAGCTCCCGACCATTGGTACATTAAGCCCATATACACTAAAGACCTGAAGTATTATGGTTTGGATTGCTACAAACAAACCAAAACCTAAAAAATAGCCTAAAACTATCTCCCATCTTTTTAGAGGAGTGGCAAGTATTCTATCAAGTGTTCCACTTATTCTCTCTCTCAAAAACGCAACTCCAGCAATTAAAAATACGAAAAAGAAGATAAAGAAACCCATAAGAATTGGAGCCATGGAATCAAATGATCCCATATCCTTAGATCCATGTAAAAAAACGATTTCTGGCTTTAACATAACACTGCTAGTTGAAAGTTTATTAAGTGTATTCATAACTAGGCTAGTGATAGACGGATCAGCACCTTCTAAAGTAATCTTTGGAATATTTCCATTAAAAATAATATAAGCATCTATACTTTTATCCTTTAAATTGTTTAGAGCAATTTCTTCATTATCCACTTTGGTAATATTAGCAAGACTTTGTAATTTGGTCACATAGGCCTCTGGTGCTGAAATAATATCAATATTTGGTGTTGTGGTTGCTGAGGTTAAAATAGCACTTAAAAGGTACATTACAAAAACTGGAGCAACAAACATTAGAGCGATTGATCGTTTATCTCCTCTAAGCTGCTTTATTAATCTTTTAGCAATTGATAATACTCTCATATACTTTTCACCTCTCCTTCGCGTCCATAATAGAGGAATGCACCTTCAACAGTACTTTCTCCAGACTTTTCTTTTAATTCATCTGGAGTTCCTATGGCAATTATTCCTCCATTTCTAATTAAAGCTAGCCTATCACAATGCTCTGCTTCATCCATAACATGGGTAGTTATTATTATTGTAACTCCATCTTTTCTTAAACGTTCAAATTCTTTCCAAAACTCAATTCTAAGGACTGGATCAATTCCGACTGTTGGTTCATCAAGAATAAGTATTTCTGGTTTATGGACTAAGGCTATGGCTAGGGATAATCTTCTTTTCATTCCACCAGAAAAATCTTTAATAAGTTTTTTGCCATCGTTTTTTAGAAGCACTAATTCTAAAACCTCATCAGCTCTTTTTTTAGCCTCTTTTCTCTTCATGCCATATAAGGATGAAAAGAATAATATGTTGTCATATGCGTTTAAGTCTTCATAAAGAGCATCACTTTGAGCCATATATCCAATTTTTGAAACTGCTACAAGCGAGGGCATTTTAGTGCCAAGCACAGATACTATGCCGTCAGTTGGTTCACTCATTCCAACAATAGCTTTTATTAAAGTGGTTTTACCTGAACCTGAGGGTCCAAGGAGACCGAGTATCTCTCCTTTTTTTACCGAAAGATTAATGTTTTCTAGAACTACAGATTTCCCGAACTGCTTCTTGAAATGTTCTATTTTTATAACGTTTTCAACACTCATTTATTACACTCCCCTTTCGATCCTATTCCATTTATTAAAATATCAACTATTTTCTCTATTTCAGTTTCATCTCCATCTGTTGTAAATACATCAGGTAATGCATTGCTTAGAATAGAAAATCCTGCGACCAAACTAATTAAACTTCTTGTCATAAGCCGAGGATCGATATCTCTTAAATTCCCTTTTTCTATATTTTCCTTAAAAAACTTATCTACTATAGGAATGACTTTAGGTGCAATTTCCTTTTGTAATGGCTTTAGTAACTCTGGATGGTAAATTGATTCAACCATAACAGTTTTTACTAAAGGTGCATTTTTCTTAATCAAAGTTACTCTATCCATCATTATATTTTTTAATACTACATTTATAGAATCATTTTTTTCATTATCCATAATTTTTTCCATTGAATTAAACATAAGTGGCCTAAAAAACTTTATAATCAGAGGCATTAATAGCCCCACTAATAAATCTTTTTTAGTTTTAAAATACCTAAATATTGTTCCTTCAGCTATATTGGCTTCTTTGGCTATATCACTAGTTCTACCACCTTCATATCCCTTCTGCGCAAAAATCTTTGTTGCAGCATCTAAAATATCCCATTGCCTTTTTGATATTTCTTCTTCTGGGAGGTTTTTATCAAACAAGTAACTGTATAATTCTTTTTCATCGGCCACTATATCAACTCCTTATAGATTATCATTTCAAACAAAATGAGTGACTACTCACTTTTATTATATCAAGAAAAACTATTCTGTCAATGGAAACTATTTTTTTACATAATATCAATTTGATGATAAAACAAATAATTAATTAACATAAGTATCTCTAATAGAATAATATATAAAAGTAAGATTATTATTGGAGGTATAACGTGGGATATTACATTAAAGTAGAAAAAAATGTAAAGATTTTTATAGAGGATATTAACCCAGAGGGGAAAAAGACAATATTGTTTCTTCATGGTTGGCCTGGAAATCATAAGTTGTTTGAATATCAGTTTAATCAACTTCCAAAGATGGGATACAGGTGTATTGGTATAGACCAGAGAGGATTCGGTGAATCCGATAAGCCGTTTGAAGGATATGATTACGATAGATTATCAGATGATGTTAAAGGAGTTGTTGACGCACTTAAATTAAAGGATTTTACACTAGCGGGGCATTCCACAGGTGGTGCAATTGCTATTAGATACATGTCTAGGCATAATGAATTCGGAGTATCCAAACTAGCTCTTTTCGCTGCAGCAGCCCCTAGTCTTATTCAGCGCCCATATTTCCCCTTTGGTTTACCAAAGCAAGCTGTAGATGACATAATTAAGGGAACATATAATGATCGTCCTAAAATGCTTAGGGGGTTTGGGGACATATTTTTCTTTCAATATATAACTCAGCCTTTCTCTGATTGGATATTTCAATTGGGACTACAAGCAGCAAGTTGGGCTACCGCGTCAACTGCAAACACCTGGTTAGATGAAGAAAGCTTATTTTCTGATCTTTCTAAAATAAGTGTTCCAACTTTAATTCTTCATGGAATTCATGATAAAGTCTGTCTCTTCCCATTAGCTCAGGCACAAAAACAAGGTATCAAAAATTCTAAGCTAGTACCATTTGAATTCAGTGGGCACGCATTATTCTATGATGAAAAAGATAGATTTAATAAAGAGTTGGCTTTATTTATTGAGGAATAAGGTTTTTTATATAATATATTAATTAAAAGCCAGAGAATTCAATCATATTATGATTGAAAATATCTGGCTTTTAATTAATATTGTAATAACATATAGAATATGTTATATTATATAACAGTGTTATATAATGATTTTATCTAATAATAAATAATGAGGTGAATTAAATTTGGGAATAAAGGAACGGCGGTATAAAGAAAAAATAGAATTGAAAAATAAGATACTTAAAGTAGCAGAAGAGCTATTTGCAGAGGCAGGGTATCAAAATATTTCCATGAGGAAAATTGCAAATAAAATAGAATATTCATTACCAACAATTTATAGATTTTTTGAAAATAAGACTGATATATTAAATTATATATTCAAAGAAAATAACGGTAGACTATTAAACATCTTTATGGAAATAAGTGAAAAAGAATATAATGAAATTGAAAAGTTGAAGGATATGAGTAGGGCCTATATAAATTTTGCACTTCAAAATCCTCATTATTATGAACTCGCGTATATGAGTAACGCATTAAGATATGAAAAAGATTTAGTTTATAATGATCCAGAGACGCCTGGTTTTAAAATATATAATTTGATATTACTCGTAGTAATGGAATGCAAGAAAAATGGGTATTTTCAAAACAAAGATGTTGAAGTTATAGGTCAATGCCTATGGGCTGGTATACATGGTTTAACTTCTTTGTTTATAGGACATGATGAATTTCCATGGAAGGATAAGGAGTTATTAATAGAAAATATGATAAGTTCTTTGATCAGATAATAATCACAAATTAAAACGTATATAAAATTGGAGGAATAAAATATGAAAGTTAGTAAAAAAATTATTTTAACGATAGTGGGTTTGGGTGTTTTTGGAGGAATAATATTTGGGACAAACTATCTTATTAATTTACAAAAATATAAGAATGTTATTCAAGCAATATCAATTAAAAATGATGATTTATCTACCATTTCAGATGGTACATATAAAGGATCTTTTGATGCAATGATGATTGCAGCTGATGTAAGTGTTACAGTAATAAATCATAAAATAACTGATATTAAATTGTTGCGTCATAAAACTGAAAGAGGCCAAAAAGCGGAAGTTATTCCTCAAAAAGTCATAGTAGCTCAATCATTAAATGTAGATACAATTACTGGAGCGACAAATAGTAGTAAAGTTATTTTAAAGGCTATTGAAAATGCATTAGAACAAAAAAAATAACGATACTATTATTTTATTATCCTTTTACCTACAACAAATGTTTCTTTGTAATATCCAGTTAATTCAGATGTTTTTATAACATCACCAGATTTGGGAGAATGTATAAATTTATTATCTCCAATATATATACCCTCATGAGATACTTCATTGGGATGGGTTGGATTAGTTTTAAAAAAGACTAAATCGCCATTTTTAAGGTTATTTATACTAATAGAAGCGCCTTTATTTATTTGGTCCATAGTTGTTCTAGGTAAATTTACACCAAAGTTTTTATAGATATATTGTACAAACCCTGAACAATCAAATCCACCACTTATATATTTCCCAGTCGCATCTGATATTGCGGGTGTTGTGCCGCCCCATAAGTAATTCATTCCTAAAAACCTATCTGAATATGCTATTAAATCATTTCCATTTATCAAAACATCGTATTGTTGTCCATTTGTTATATATTTAGTTTTGATTAATGGAGTTTTAAAATTTGAGAAAATAGAAAAAATCATATATATTACTATTATTATTATAAAAATAAATGTTATCAGTAAAAGATTTACTGGTTTCTTTTTATTAAATGATGTTCTCATATTATCTCCTATACGTAAGTATTTTGAATACCTTATATTAAATTATTGTATTATTCCTAATAATATTCTAAAATGTTTAGAAAAATAAGAAAACACATCAATTCATTTTGTTAAAACAAGAGTTATTGGGGAAGTATAAATTTATTGAAGAAAATGTTATTTGTAATACATAAAATAAGCAGAGGTGTTTGACTAAAGGATATTAATTTAGAGAGGAAGGAAACTTAAGATGAAGACTAAAATATATTATGTTATGGATACTATGTGTGGATGGAGTTATGGTGCTAGTGATGTGATAACAAAGATTCAAGAAAAGTATAAGGATGTTTATGATTTCAATCTCTTGCCAGGAGGAATGTGGACTGGTGATAATGTTAAAAAAATGAGCATAGGCTTACGTGATTACGTAAAAAACCATAATGTAGAAATACAGAAATTAACTGGTAAAGGTTTTGGAGAAGGGTATATTAAAAATGTATTAGAAGGCGATTATATAGTTTTAGATAGTTTTCCTGGGGCAAAAGCAGTGGTTGTAATAAATAAATTAAAAAAGGAAGCGGCTTTTAGTTTTCTTAAGAAAATTCAAGATGCCTTTTTTGTTAATGGAAAAGATATGAACAATATAGAAGTTTACACGGAAATAGCTAAAAGTTTTAATATTTCTAGTGAAGAGTTTGAAAAAGAGTTTAACTCTGAAGACATAAGACAAGAGACTTTTAAATCATTCGATCTGGCAAATATAATGGGCACAGAAGTTTTCCCAACTGTTATCGCTGTGGAGGGAGACGAGGCATGTATAAAGGCACAAGGCTATAATAGCTTTGATGATTTAGATAGAATTTTTTCTTCTTCAAATTTTGCAAATGAATCTCTTGTTAAATAGAAATCATTGAATAAACGAAATAAAAGCTGTGAATTTAAATTCACAGCTTTTTATTATTAAAGTAAAGGGGGACTTTGCTTTAATGATCAATCACTTTATGTTAAAATTGTAACATAGAATTATGTAGATATAATGAAGAAGGTATGTAATATTTGTAAACATTATAATAAATGTTTGGATTTTGATTATTATACAAATTTATACTGTAATATATAGAAATAAGATAAACATAAATTAGTTGTATTATTTTTAATTTTAGGGGGCTATTATGAAGAAGATTTCACCATTTTCACAAAAGATGTGGGCAATAGATGGATTTATCGCAACGGGGATATTTTTAATAGTTGCAGTGGTTTTGAATATATTTTTAAACTATAACGCCTTATGGAAATATATATTAACCGGAAGCACATATGGAGTATCGATAATAGTATTAATATATTCTTTGCTTATGCCAAAATATAAATATGAAAAATTTAGATATGATATAGATGAGGAAAAGATTACATTAAAATATGGAGTTTTTACTGAAATAAATGTAATTATTCCTATGACAAGGGTTCAGTATGTAGATACAGAGCAAGGAATAATAATAAGAAAATATAATCTTATAAATTTACAGGTGCATACTGCTGGTGGTTCTTATTCAATTCCTTTTCTAGAAAAAGAAGTAGGAAGTAAACTTCAGCTGAGCATAACAAAAACTGTTCAGGAGAAAAATATATGAGAGAACTTAAACACCCACATCGATTTATAATATTTTCTGAAATTTTTCTTTTTTTAAAAAACAGCATATTTCCATTCATTCTATTTTTAATTTCAATTGGATCTAAAATCCCCAAGAAGTATGGTGGCAACTACACAGAAATTTTTATAGTAATTGCTTTTTTGATTATAATTATCACTTTAGCAATACTTAGGTGGAAGAACAATGTGTACGCTATTGAGGAGGAAGGTATTTACTTAAAATATGGAGTTTTTGAAGTGCATGAGAGAACATTGCCTTTTTCACAAGTGCATAGTGCAGATATATCCTCATCTGTAGTTCAGAGGTTATTCAATGTTTATAAGCTTGAAATTGACACTCTGGGGGGAGATAAAAAATCTGAAGTATCTATTTTTTTGTCTAAAGGGGAAGCATTAAATATAAAAGAGATTATATTTAAAGGAAATAAAATGGAAGATAAGGCTGAAATTATAGAGGAAGAAAACATCAGGAAATTCACTTGTTCACTAAAAGATTTATTTATGATGGCAACAATGTCTACTAGTATTTTAGCAGGATTTTTTATAATTGCTGCCTTTTATTCTAAGATAGATGATATATTGCCTGAAGAGTTTAAAAGAAAAGTTGATATGTCTATTAATGATCTGATGAAAGATGTTAATGGAGCCCAAATAATAAAATATATAGCGATATTGATTTTTAGTATGTTATTTATGTCATGGATTATATCAGTGATTATCACTGTAATAAAATATTATAAATTTTCTGTTATACGTGAAGAGGATAATATTAAATTATCATATGGTTTTTTTGATAAAAAAGAAGTAACTATCCCAGTAAAACGAATTCAAAGCTTAACAATAGTAGAAGGAGTTATTAAAAAGTCATTTGGATATTTTTCATTAAATGTTGAAACTGTAGGTTATGGGAAAGACAAAGGTGAAAGCACAATGATTTGTCCTATTGCTAAAAGGAAGGTGCTTAATAAGTTTTTTGAGGATATAATACCCGAGATGAATATAACTTATGATTTAATGAAGTCTCCTAAAAGAGCTTTAATAGGATTTCTTTTATTAAATTTGTTAAGTTATATTATAATAATGATTTTAATAGCTATTTTTGCTCCTTATGGTTATTATGTATTTTTATTAGTGCCTATTATAGTGTTTTGGCAATATAAAAGGTTTGTTGATAATGGCATGTATAATGGTGAGGATCTAGTTGTTATGAGATACAGAAATATTTCAAGAGAAACAGTTATAGTGCAAAGGGAATGTGTTCAGTCTATGGAGAAGATGCAAAACATTTTTCAAAAGAGAAAAGCTATTTCTAATTATAAAGTGTCTATAGCTGGAGAGATTTTAGGTAAATCATATAAGGTTCGGTATATGGATGAAAATTATATTAAGTTATTGAGTGAGTACTATAAATAATTATCCATTTATGTTATTATATAAATATGTAAATTGGGTAATTATGGTCTTAAAGATCAATATGTTTAAAAATGAATATATTAAATATGAATATATTAAATATTAATATATTAGTAATCGAGAATTATTGAAAAATGGGGGATGAGATAAAATTGAAGAAGTTATCAAAGATATTATCTATATTATTGATGGTAGCGTTATTAGTAACAATAAATTTTGATGTATATGCTAAATCAAGATCAGGTGGCTTTAAGTCAAGTGGCGGTTTTAAAAGCTCAAGTGGTAGTAAAAGTTCAAGCGGTAGCAGTAGTGGTGGTTTTAAATCAAGTACTGGTTACACAAAACCTACAACATCGACTAATAAATCTACAAGTACAAGTACGAGTAATGCAAATAAAAGTAGTAATAGTGGGTCACAAACAACAGGTTTATTTGGCAATAATAGAAGTTTTATGCCAATGATGTTTTTCGGAAATTCATCCTCTGGCGGAATAGGGGGGGTTGTAGTCTTAATAGTAATAATATTGATAATATATTTCGTGTACAAATCTCGTAAAAGAAGACGTTAATATAAGCTGCAGGAGGTTCAAAATTTTAATGGGTAATGAAAAAGAGTATTTAAGTAAAATGAGGGATACTTACTCAAAAGCTCATGGAGATTTATTTTTAAAAGTATATTCCAATGAGTTTAGAGATGAAACATTAAAGAATAAAGTTAAAGGATTAAAATTTGAGAAAATATCAGAGGAATTTATCAAAATAATAGATAAATCTATTAAAGAGTCTAACAAAATGATGCACTTTGCAGTAGACGATACTAAAGAAGTTAATGAATATCACAATAAGTATAGGAGTCAATTAAATCAAGTCCAAAATTGCTCTAATTGTGTATGTATAGATTGTGCTTATGAGTGTAAATTCAGTTCTTGTGGTAATTGTTTATCAGGGAGCAGAGTTAAGAAGTGTGATAAAAAAGAAAACTGTATAATAGAGAGTACTAAGACACTTAGATTATACAATGATAAAAAAGAAAGAGATGTTGAATTTGAAATATTAGCAATAGTAGAAAGTAATGTTTATGATAAAAGATATATACTACTCCAAGACAAGGATGATGAGGATAATAAACAAATGTTTATTATGACTGATGGACTAGAAGATACTGAGTATGTAAATATAGAAAATGAAGAAGAACTTGAAAAAATAGCTGGGTTGTTCATGGAAAGCTAATATACAGTAAATATAATAAAAAATAAAGGGAGGAATAAAAACAATGGGAATATTTGATAGATTAGGTAATAGTTTAAAAGCTGGGGTTAATAAAATTATGGATGCAAATGAGGATACAGAGGCCCTAATAGACCAAGCAATAAGAGACAAAGATGCATCTTTGAATGAAGCTAGAACTAAATCTGCTGTAGTTTTTGGAAATGTAAAAAGACTTGAAAGAGAAATGAATTCGTCTAAAGAAGACATGAATAATTGGGAATCTAAAATAAAATTGGCCATAGAAAGAGGTAATGATGAATTAGCTAGTAAAGCTATAGCAAAACAAAAAGAGTGCGAAGCTACGAGTGTATCATTATCAAAATCATATGAAGCAGCTAAGATTACTGCAGATAGCTTAAAGAAAAGCTTAGTAGAATTAGGCGAAGATCTAGAAGATTTAAGAGGCAAGAGAGATGGTTTAATAGCTAGACTCAAAACAGCTGAAGCTGCACAACAAGTTAATGCAATTACAGCTAATGTTAGAACAAAAGGTAATAGTATTGATTTAGATAGATTGGAACGTAAGATAGAAGAAAAAGAATGTTTAGCAGAGGGGTTAGGAGAACTTAAAGTTGCATCTTTAGAGGATGAATTTGAGGCTCTAGAAAAAACATCTGTAAGTGATGATTTAGCAGCTTATAAAGCTAAATATTCTAAACAATAATTGATAGTATAACTAGCAAGTTATAGAAGATAAAAAAACCGTTGGGTAGCCTACCAGCGGTTTTTTTATTTTAGTGCAATGTCAAAATAAATTGTTAGTATTTATAAAAAACAATTGGGAAAACTAATTTTATTAATTGTTTTTATGAGAGGAGATAATATATATGGGAGATAATACAAAAATACCCTTAGTTTCATCAGAAATAACAGGCATTTGGAGCTCATACATGGGTGAAACTTTATTAATTAATAAACTTAAATATTTTTTAAATAAAGTAGAGGATGCTGAAGATAGCGCTATAATGCAGAACACTTTAAATTTGGCTAATCAGCGCATTGAGACATTAACAAATTTATTTAATAAAGAGAACCTACCAATTCCAGATGGATTTAAGGATGAAGATGTTACTTTAAATGCACCACGTTTATTTACGGATGGTTTCTATTTGCCATATATGTGTTATGTAGCAAGAGTAGCGATGCAAAAATATGTTATGATTTTAAATCATGCAGCACGTTCAGACATTAGAAATTATTTCTCAAATTGCATTTTCGATTACACAGATCTTTATAACAAAGCAGCAGAATTAAAATTATCGAAGGGCGTGTTTATTAGATCACCACGCGTTGAAGTTCCTAAAGAAGTTCAATATGTAAAAAATGAAAGTTTCATAGTAGATTGGTTTGGAGAAAAGAGACCTTTGCTTACATCTGAAATAAGTCATGTTTTTTGCATTTGTTATGCAACAACAATAAGAAAAACATTTTTAATTGCATTTAACCAAGTTTGTAAAGATAAAAAAATAAGTGATTATATATCAAAAGGCATAAATATGGCGAATAAACAAACTAATGTTTTAAACTCAATTTTAACAAATGAAAATATTCCAATTTCATTTCCTTCAGACTCATATGTAACTGACTCTATAGTTTCACCCTTTTCAGAAAAATTGATGTTGAGTAAAATAATGATAATGTGTGGAGAAAAAACAATTAGTTTGGGTATGGCTTCTGCAGATGTAATGAGGAGCGACTTACAGTCTACTTTCAAAAAATTCACTGATGAAATTTTAAAGTATAATAAAGAAGGTATGGATATTATGATTAATTATGGGTGGCTTGAACAACCTCCACAAGCAGTAAGACATGAAAATTTGGTTGAGGTTTAAGTTAGGAAAATAAGCAATATAATAAGTATACTGGAGGAGTTAAATTTGGAAAACACACATAATTTTTTTATCCCTTCAAAAAATCTTATTGGTGTAGGTGCTATTAAGGATTTACCAATGGAATTAATGGCACACAAACTAAGTAAAGCATTAATTGTTACAGATAAAAACATAATCGGCTTTGGTTACGTTGAAATGATTGAGACGATGTTAAAAAGTTTGTTTATTTCTTATGACATTTTTGATGGCATATTACATCCAAATGCAACAGTATCATTTGTTGAAGATGGTCTAACCTATTTAAAGAAAGGATTAAACCCTTTAAAAAGAGATTATGACTTTATCATATCAATTGGGGGTGGAACAAATCATGATTGTGCTAAGGGCATCGCTATGGTAGCAACAAATGGGGGAAACATCGGCGATTATGAGGGTTATAACAAAATGACAAAACCTTGCTTGCCAATCATAGCTATTAATACGACATCCGGATCAGCATCTGAAATAAGTAATTTTGCGCTTATAACAGATGAAAGTAGAAAAGTAAAAATGGATATTGGAGATCCCAAAATGATGCCTATAATAGCCGTAAACGATCCTATGTTTATGGTAACCATGCCTCCTGAAGTAACTGCTAGTTCTGGTATCGATGTTGCAACCCATGCCATAGAGGCTTTTGTTTCTACAGAGGCTTCACCAATAACAGACTCGCTAGCAATTGATGCTTTGAAAATAGTTTTTGGGTATTTAAAAAGAGCTCATGATAATGGTCATGATTTGGAAGCTAGAGAAAAGATGATGTTTGCCTCTGTTATGGCAGGGATGGCTTTTAATAATGCGGGTCTTGGGTATGTTCATTCAATGTCACACCAATTAGGTGCATTGTATAATCAAACTCATGGTGTTTGTAATGCAGTACTAATGCCTCATGTATTACAGTTTAATTCAGTGTCAATATCTGACGAGAGAATATTTAGAATTAGTGAAGCTATGGGTATTAAAACAGATAATAAAAAGGAAGCTGTTAATAAAATTATGCGCAGCATTCAAAAGCTCTCGAAAGAATTAGGTATAGCAACTCATCTAAAAGACCTGGGAGTAAAGAAAAAAGATATTGAATTTCTTTCGAAAAATGCCGAAAAAGATATAGCAGCCTCCACAAATCCAAGACAGGGAACTTTCGGAGATATTATGGATATTTTTATTGCTGCAATGTGAAAGTGGATTCATTGGAATCCACTTTTACTTTTATTATTTCTAAAAATGCTTAAACATACTAAAAATCGCCTCTTCCCTCAGTAATTACTGAAAACTTTACATTAACCTCTATATCTGAATCGCATATTACTTTATTCCAATCAGTACCTGTTCCCTTTCCATACTTAGAAGCAGCAATTCTTCCTAAATCCAGAACATCGGTTTTGTATTCGCATTTGATTTTATTAATAGATTCGTTACACATTTTTTCTACGTCAATTTTCATGTCTTCTTCAAATTTTTTTAATACTGTATGATCATTATTTATATTATCATATAATTCATTAGATACTATGTTACCCTTTAAATCTAAGGTTATTATAAACTTATATTTTCCATTTATTTTATCACATTTCATCTTTCTTTTAGAAACAGTATAACAATTTATAAATTTTTTAGAATCCTTTTGTAAGGTTAAAATACCCTTAACGTTATTTTCTTTTAAAATATTAATTATTCTAGCTTCCTTTAAGTCAGCTTTACCAACCATTGTATCTTTTTTAAATATTGCTAGACCTGTTGTTTCTATAGTAGAGTCTTTTATTTCTACAATAGGAAGCAAAGCATTTCTTCCTTCTGTATCCACTCTTACTAACAAATCTATAAGTGTATACTGCAAAGAGAAAAAATTAAATTCTTGCAAATTTTTTACCATCCCATCTATGAATTCAGCAGAATTTGGATATCCTTCAACTTTATATTGTAACATATCCTCAGATGTTCCTTTGCATATTACACATAGTGCTCTATCATTTATATTAGCATTATTAATGCATATATCTAAAAAATTTCTTAAACCAAATTTCGCGATGTGTTCACTAAAGACAAATACTCTAGTAAGACCAATCATTGACTTTGTAGCAGATTTTAATTGCCTATTTTCTCTGGTCTCACCTAGACTTTTGCTATTTCCATTATAAATTCTGCTTGTTATTTTATCATCTTCAAAGGAATATGCCAAAAAAGGTACTTTATATGTGTTAGCAGAATCTATATCGGCTCCAACACCTACAGGTATTTGTAAATTTTCAACTAATTCTCCCTTTACACCGATGAAACATAGAATATAAATAAGCGTAACAGTAATTAAAATACAAATTTTATGCTTTTCTATAATTAACACCTCTTTTCAAATAAATTGAAATTGCTATTATTGAAACATATGTTAAGTTAAATATTACATAAATAGGGACTAGTTTCTCTGCATAATAATTAGTGTTTGTTATATTTCCATATAGCATAGTTATAATTATGATTATGGGATACAGTAATATAGTGAAAATTTTAGCTGATACTTTTTTTATAGATTGGTTTAAACCATAAGAAACTGCAAAATAAAAAGTAGATATACATTTAAATTCAACCAAAGAAAATAAAGTTATAAATATATATCTAAAGCTATTAATAACCGGAATTTGTATACTGTCGGCTAAGGTTATAACAGGCCATAGATACTTTTGAGATGTTTCAACACCTAAGTAATAAATAGTTCCAATTGTAACCCATACATAAATAAATGTTACAATAGAAGTGTTTAAAAGACCACATTTTAATAGTTTTTTACGGTCTTGTATAAAAGGATAAATAAGGAATATAATTTCCATACCAGAATAGGCAACAACTGCTTGTTTTGAAGCTTTTACTACATTGTTTAAGCCTGAGCCAAATACAGGCATCAAGTTATAAAAACTCCCATATGCTAAAATACCTATTGGAAAAACAATTAAGGCTATAGTTAAATAAAAACCTACTTCATTTAATCTTCCTAGAGTTTTAATACCTTTATAGGCAACAAAGGAAATTGGGATTAAAGCAGTTAATAAAACTTGATAATTTTTAAGGAAGGATACCCCATATACTCTGAATACATTGCTATATCCAGAAAATTCTAATGTTAGAGAAAATAAAAAAAAGGATATAAAAATGAAATTTAAAATACTTCCTATAAAATTTCCAAAACACTTTTTACTTAATACTAATATATTATCTTTAGGAAAATTTTTACTCATGAAATTTGCTATAATAACCAAATAGAGAGGATATAATGCTCCCAATAGGATACTTATCCAGCCATCCTGTTTTGAAACTTTTATTACGGTATTAGGTATAGACAGCGTTGCGATACCTACCATAATTGACTTTAATGTAAATGTAAATTGGTTTGTAGTTAATAAGTTGTCTTTAGCTCTATTTATTTTTCTCACCTCTAAAATCGCTTTGCCGTGTAGGGTCATTATGTGGAATGAGCTCAGGCCTTTTATTCATTTTCCAAATAGGTGCTCTTATAAATGTATCTTTCATATCACTCTTAGTAAATGCAAAATAGGGCACTCCAAAATTTTCCATAGAACATAGATATGCTAATATAAAAAACCACCCTATTACTATTCCCAGTATTCCAAGCCAATTTGACAGTATTAACATAGGGTATACTAACAACCTTATTGAAACAGACATCTGATAATAAGATATTGCAAAAGAAGCAACAATAGAAATTCCTGCAATAAGTAAAGTACTTGAACTTACGATTTTTGCTTTAAGAGCAGCATCTCCTATGATAATTCCACCTACAACACTAAGGGTCTGACCTATTTTAGAAGGCATCCTCAGTCCACCTTCTCTCATAAGTTCTAGGGTTATTTGCATACCTAATAAAGACATAAAGGGACTTAATGATATACCTTTTCTAGCTTGTATAAGTGACTTAATATAATCTATGGGTATGAGCTCTTGATTAAATTTAATTAATGTTATATAAATTGCAGGAAATGATATTACTACAAAAACAGCTAGCATCCTTAACATTCTTATTAAAAATGTTTGAATTACCCTTCCTAAGTAATCCTCTGTAGTTTGAAAAAACTCTATAAAAATAGTAGGGTACGTGGTAACATATGGAGTGCCAGCCAATAAAAATGCAATTTTACCTTCCATTAATTTCGATTCTATAACCTCAGGTCTTTCACTCCCTATAACCTGTGGGAATATACTGTAGGGGTGTTCTTCCAAACATTGTTCAAGAATACTATTTTCTGTAATGGAATCTATATCTATGGTATTTATTTTATCCTTTATATTTTGTAAATACTCTTTATCTACAATATCATCAATGTACATTATTACTAAGTCTGTTTGACTTCGTCTCCCCAATACAAATTTCTCAGTTGCTAGATTTTTATCTTTTATTCTTCTTCGTAACATACTTATATTTGTTTCTAGGTTTTCAACAAAACCTTCCCTTGGTCCTCTTAAAGCAATCTCATTTACTGGTTCTGTTATTGCTCTATAAACCCCACCTGTAGTATCAATTATGATAAATCTACAAGAGTCTTGCACTATTAATATAGTTTTTCCTCTTTTAATATTATCCGCAACTTTATTTATATCTATTTCAACATAGGTGTCACTAACAGCAATATATTTTTTATATATATATTCCTCTATATTTTCCATTAAAGTAAAATCATCATTAACGTGAAGCATTAGTGGATTTAGTATATCCCTATCTATCACATCTTTTTTAGCTAATCCATCCATATAAATAATCGCAGCCTCTAAGTAATTTTTTTTCCCAATAATAAAGTTTCTTGTTACTAATTCATTCTTGGTTCCAACTAGATTTCTTATATTATTAATATTGTCATTTAAAGTGCATTTTTTATTGGACAATTGCATCACCTCACATTAATATAATTTTATTTTGCCCTTGATTTATTAAAATATTTATATGTTGGAAATTATGTTAGTTACTTTTTTAAAACATATTTTGTTGGTATATTTCTACCCAATTATCCAAATCATTATATTATCCTTTATTTACTAGAATCTATTGTTGGACAAGTATTGACATCCCTAAAATTTTTATCTAATATGTAAATAATAGAAAATGATACAAAGGTGTCATTTAATGTTTCTAGTAAAAGGAGATTTTAATTATGAAAGTATTGTACTTTACAGGGACAGGGAACAGTTTATATGTGGCAAAGAAACTTGGAGGCGAATGTTACTCCATTCCTAAGTTAATAAAAGAAGGTAGATTTGAATTTGAAGATGAAAAAATTGGAATTGTATTTCCATGTTATTATGGTGGAGTTCCTAAAATTGTAGAAGAATTTTTAAATAAAGCCATATTAAAAAGTGAATATATTTTCAGCGTAACAACCTATGGATTTATTTCTGGGTCAACAACAAAACACCTTTTAGAAATTGGTGAGAGAAAGGGAATTGATTTTTCTTATATTAATGAAATAGTTATGGTTGACAATTTCCTTCTTGGGTTTGATATGAAGAAGCAAGTACAAAGTCAATCTAAGAAAAATATAGAAGAAAACCTGGAAAGTATAATCAAAGATATTGAAGATGGTAGAAAATATATTATGAAACAGTCTGTTATTTTAGGATTATCAAGATTTATAGGAAAAAAAATATACAACCATCATTTTCAAAAGAATTTCTACGTAGAAAACAATTGTAATGGATGCAAGGTGTGTGAAAAAGTCTGCCCTGTAGATAATATAAAAGTAGATAAGAAACCTGTTTTTAAGGATAATTGTCAACATTGTTTGGCATGCATTCAGAATTGTCCACAGAGTTCCATAAGGCATAAAAAGGAAAAAAGTAAGGCAAGATTTATTAATGAAAATATAGAATTGAAGGAAATAATTAATGCCAATAATTAGTCCATACTTTAAGGATTCTCGGATTGATTCTTTACAGATGAAAAAAACATGGGGGATACTCAACATGACAAACGATAAAAAGCAATGTAACATAAAAATACTAAAAAATGGACCTTACATAGTATATAAAAGTTATTAAATGTGTTTAGGCTATATCTATTATATGGAAAATTAACTATAATAATATTAGATAAATTAATATTGGTCAGTACTATAATAAATATAGTTATTATAAGGGATGTGAAAATTTTGGAACTAAGGGATGAAGATAAGGATATTATAAAAGAATTTTTAATTAAAAAAATAAAAACATTTATTATATATATATTTGGATCATATGCAAAAGGAACCTCGCGTGACAATAGTGATATTGATATAGCATTTATAAGTGATGAAGATTTTAGTGAATATGAAATATTTATGAATGCACAAGAACTAGCAAGTTTACTTAATAGAGAAATTGATCTTATAGATTTAAAAAAGTCATCCACTGTTTTTAAAGCTCAAGTAGTAGGAACAGGCAAGACAATTTATTGTAATAACAATACTAGAAGAATGTATTTCGAAATGCATGCATTTAAAGAATATGCATTACTAAATGAAGAAAGAGCAGTTATATTAGAAAACATAAAGAAGAGAGGAAATATATATGGGGAATGATGTAATTTATAATAAGGTTGAAATTATTGAAATATGCTTAATAAGAATTAATGAAGTATATGATAATAATACTGAAAACCTAAAGGACTATACAAAACAAGATTCTATAATATTAAATATTCAAAGAATTTGTGAAGCATGTATAGATTTAGCAATGCATATAGTTTCTGAAAAAAAACTAGGTATACCACAGAATAGTAGAGATGCTTTTGAGGTTTTATGTAGCAATGGTATTATAAACAGTAATTTAATGAATAAGTTAAAAGCTATGGTTGGATTCAGAAACATAGCAGTTCATAACTATCAAGCTATTAATTTAAAAATAGTGCAAGAGATTATAGAAAAACATATAGGTGATATTAGTGAGTTTTCTAAGATTATTATTAAAGAAATGTGAAAGATAACAGAGCTAGTCACGTTATAACTAAACAAAAATCATATAATAGTAAAAAGCTGTGAAGGTTTTAATATGTACCTTCGCAGCTTTTATATTTTATGGATATTGGAGGAAAACACATATGGATTTTATTTTTGAGTTAGGAAAAGGCAAAAGCCTATATTAAATCGGACAAAACAAAGCACAAAAACACAGGAAACTATTCTTTAAATTTTATATAATTATGTTGAAAGGAGATGGGAAATTTGGAAACAATTAAATTACTCAATAATGCGATTGAATATATTGAAAGTAATCTTTATACAACACTTGATATAGATGATATATCAAAGGTTGCATACTCATCACGATATCATTTTCAACGTCTTTTTTATGCATTAACGCAGTTAACTGTAACTGAGTATATAAGAAATCGTAGACTTAGTCTTGCTGCAGAAGAGCTTGCTGCAACAAATAAAAAAGTGATTGATGTAGCATTAAAATACGGGTACGAAAGTCCAGAAGCTTTTACTAAAGCTTTTAAAAGGCTTCATGGAATAACGCCATCAGCTTTAAAAAAGTTCAATGTAAAAATCAAAGCTTTCCCAAAAATCTCTTTTCAAATATCAATAAAAGGAGCTTGTGAAATGAGTTATAGAATAGTAGAAAAGGAAGCTTTTAAAGCTTTTGGTGTTGGATTTGTAACAAGTACGGTTAATAATGCCATCTATAAGGAAATACCTGAATTTGTTAATAGGATTTTTGAAGATGGAACACATGATAGGATTAATGTATTATTAGGAAATACTAAAGGTACATTATTAGATGGATTTCACTATGACTTTAATGAAGATGGGACAAGAAAATATATGATGGGATATGAAAAACCTGAAATTGATGTGCCAGATGAATTTACAATTTTGCAGGTGCCAAAGCTTACATGGGCAGTTTTTGAAGGGCATGGAACTATGCCAGATAACTTGATTATACAAGATATATGGAAAACTATATACTCAGAATGGTTTTCCTCATCAGGCTTTGAACAGGTGGAAGGTCCATGTCTGGAAAAAAACTTTTGGAATGATGAAAATAACGTTGAATATAAATGTGAAGTATGGATTCCAGTAAGAATAAAAGCTAATGAGATCTAATTTAAAAAGAGGTGTCTTATGCATTTATAAGACACCTCTAAAATTATTATAATAGGATATGTTTTAATCATTATTTTTAATTAAATGATCTTGAGTTTTCACTTCTAAAACATCAGAATGAAAGATAAATTCTGTCACATATCTCCTAATCCTCTCTGCTGATTTTTTGCTTCCAACAATCTTCTTAAAGATTTTATAGGGTTTTAAAAGGGTAACACCTACGCCATGAAGATAAATCACTGTTTTTTTACCATTAAAAGTGATTATCTCAGAGTTTTTTGTTTCATAATGTAAATTATACTTTCCTAAGGGTTTTAGCAGAAATTCAGGTACAGGCAATAATTGTTTTAAAGCACTTAAATTTTCTAAATATTGATAATTTACTGGCTGATAAACTTCTGATGAACGAAATGTCAAATCTATTTTTTTAAGCACCTTCATGTTTGAGGATATTATCCTTTTGTTATATATTTTAGAACTTGGACTGGTTTCAAATTCATCTATAAATTTTTGAAAAAATAATCCCATATTTACTCTCCATTCGCTTCGGGTACTAAGAAAGTAGTTAGCTGATAAGCATCGCCTTCATGTACCGAATACTTTTTAATTAATGCCTCTGTTTTCAGTGCATAGTAATATATCATTATATCTTACTTAAATCAAGTGTAGTTAAGATTAATTATAATCTTGTTAAATTTAAAAGGAATTTAATTCGTTATTAACAATAGCATCTAATAATCCACTGAAATTACTGGCTTCTGTGGAGTTAAATTTTAGTTAAAATGTTGATAAATCTAATTAAATTTAACAATCGGTGTAATAATATACATATTTGAGCACAACGTGATATCATGAAGTATCTAAATAGATTAAATGAGGAGGTATTTATGAAAATAGCTAATCTAGTTGTGGAAGGTAACAACATCAGACAAATAAGTGATATCTTATTTAATCACAAAGATGATTTTTATAAAGGCGAACCGCATATGTACAGAGATGGAGATATCGTAGTACTAATGAGAGAACATTATTATAGAAGGGTATCATCATACATTATGTCAGTAATTTTTATGAAATTTATTGACGATAATAAGGTAGAAATAGAACTGGTTTCTAGTGGCGGGAAAGAAGGAGTACTTATGATGGACTTAGGAGCTGAAAAGGTTGAAAATAGAGATATAGTAAATCAGATAATTAGTGTTTGTAGTATTAATTCATGGGAGATAACAACTATGTTGCCCGAAGATTTAATGGAATCAATAAAAGAATCTACTATTAATGAAATCAAGGAAAAGATTGTTGACCCTTTTAACAAATAATCTTATAGGTTACAACTTATTATAAATATAGTAAGCAAGTTACAAAAAGGAGATGAAAAAATGTCAGAATGTATATTTTGTAATGTTAAAGAATCAGAAATAATAGTAGAAAACAGGTACGCTTTTGCAATACTTGATCATTTCCCAGTAAATAATGGTCATTGTTTAATTATAACAAAAAGGCATTTCGCTGATTTTTTTGAGGCAACGGAGGAAGAAATTAAAGCAATATATAAATTAATGCACGAGGTAAAAGAAATGTTTGATATTCAATATGAACCAAACGGATACAATATAGGGATAAATGTAGGAACTTATGCTGGGCAAACTATAAACCATTTACATGTGCATTTGATTCCTAGATATATAGGTGATGTGGATGATCCAAGGGGTGGGATAAGAAATTTTAAACAATCAATGGTTGAGTATGATTAAAAAATTGAGAACTTCTATTTTATTTAAATATATTGAGCAACTAATATTTAGATACAAAGATGAAGATTTGCCTTCAATGAGCGCGCAAATTACATATTATTTAATATTATCATTTTTCCCTTTTTTACTTTTTTTAATTAACTTGCTGAGCTTTACACCCATTTCAAATGAAATATTGATCACAAACTTTAATACGTTTCTTCCTAAGGATACAGGGATTTTAGTGAAGGATGTGATAGTACAGACTTTGCAGGTTAAAAGTACAACCCTTTTAATTTTAGGTATGATAGGAAGTTTGTGGGCAGCGTCACAAGGAATGGCAGCTATTGCAAAAGGTCTTAATAAAGCCTACGGTGTAAAGGAAAATCGCAATTTTATTAAACGTAATTTAATAGCTCTTATTTCAACCATTGGGGTAACAATTATGATAATACTTTCATTTATTATGATAGTATTTGGAAAAACTATAGGAACTTATGTCTTTGGGTTAGTAGGAGCAAAGTCTTTGTTTAATATTATTTGGTCCTTCCTAAGGTATGTGATTCCAATTACAATAATGGTTATTACATTTTCTTTAATATATGTGTATGTGCCTAATAGAAAATTAAAATTTAATAATGTTATATTAGGTACCATTTTTACAACAGTTGGGTGGGTAACTGCATCTGTGTTATTTTCTTTCTATGTAAATAACTTTGCAAATTATGAAAAGGTTTATGGAAGTTTAGGCGGAGTTATAGCTTTAATAAGTTGGCTATATATTAGCACCCTAATAATTCTCATTGGGGGAGAATTAAATTCTATTAATAGCTATTTTAAAAACAAAGAAAGTAATAAAAAATATGACTCAATTAAATTAAATATTCCTTTCTTTTAACTAGAAACAGTCATATCAATAATTTGATATGACTGTTTATTTTATTTTCCTTCCCAATATTTCTCTGCTACAGTTTCCATTTCTTCAAGTCTAGTATAATAGTCAGGAAATTCATTCAAATGTGCAAGTGCAATTTTGCCTGTTACTGTTGAATCATTATCTGAAACATTTGTATCTAGAGATATTTTGCCATGTTCAAGCTCAACATTAAGTCCCATTTTAAATTGTTCTATATTAAATTTGCTCCAATTCACTCCAAGCATTTCACCAATTTCCTTAGCTTGTTGACTTGTAAATATCTTTTGTTCTGACATAAAAATCACCCTCCATTAAAATATTTGAATAACGCTTCCTAGAAAATTAAGAATATTTTCTTAATATATCATTCTTTCCGAATGATTTCAACACTTATCAACAAAGTAATTTATTTTACAAAGGTTTTACGACTTAATAATATCATTTCCATTTTTCTGCCTTTTATCATTATAATTTAACGCTTAAGGTACATGCTTTTTAGACAATATATGAATATTCATTATTTTCTTACATAATCAGATAAAAACGGTGTAAGCTAGAATTATTAAAAGTAGCTTGCAATAAGTCTTTTAGTAGATTTATTGCACTCTCTGAAAGAATATATGATAAAATTAACTAATAGGATTAATTATCTTTTGATTGGAGAGTTTAATATGTGTTTTAACGAAAATTTTCTACTAACAATTTTAGAAACTAGTGATGTTCATGGCTGCGTATTACCTATAAATTATTCGGATAATTCTGTTTCAAACCGCGGTCTTGCAGCTTTATCCACTATAATAGCTGCTCAGCGAGAAATAAATCAGAATACCTTACTTATAGATAATGGCGATATGCTTCAAGGGGCGGCACTATCATATTTTCATGCAAAAATAAATAATAATCTACCAAATCCAATGATTGAAGCTATGAATCTTATGGGATATGATGCCGCTGTAATAGGTAATCATGAATTTAATTACGGCAGGATGTATCTAGATAATGCTATTAAAACATCAAATTTCCCTTGGCTATGCGCTAATATCACAAAAAAAACTACAGGAAAAAGTTTTACTAATAAACCTTACATAGTTAAAACCTTTGATAATGGTTTGAAAGTAGGTATTTTAGGATTAACAACTAAGTATATTCCTAATTGGGAGAATCCTGAGACAATTCAAGATTTGAATTTTGAAGATGTTATAGAGAGTGCAAACAAATGGCTCCTAATAATGAAAGATGTAGAAGACACGGATATAAATATAGTGTCCTATCATGGGGGATTTGAAAGAGATTTAGAAACTGGTGAGCCTACGGAAGCACTTACAGGAGAAAATCAAGGCTATGAATTATGCATGAAAGTAAAAAATATGGATGTGCTATTAACTGGTCATCAACATAGAGTTATAGAAAATTTATCGTTAAAAGGAGTATTAGTTGTGCAACCAGGTTACAACGGTAATTGCCTTGGCAAAGTATCTATTGAACTTTCTAAAAGCTCTGGCAGATGGTCTATAACTAACAAAATTTCATCAACGATTCTTGCAAATGCAACTGAAGTTGATAAAAGAATTTTGGATGCTATAAGTTCTATAGAAACAAATGCGCAGGAATGGCTTGATACTCCTATTGGAAATATAGAAGGTGACATGCTTATTAAAGATCCGTTCAAGGCAAGGCTTAAAGATAATGCTTACACTGAGTTTATAAATAATATTCAGATGGAGGCAGCAAAGGTTGATATATCCAACGTAGCTATTTTTGATAATCACTGCAAGGGATTTGAGCATAATGTAACCATGAGAGATATTATATCGAATTACAAATACCCAAATACTCTAAAGGTAATAAGTTTAAAAGGCTCTGATATTAGAGCAGCTCTTGAGAAATCTGCAGAATATTTTTGTATAGTTAATGGTGCAATAGAGGTAAGTTTGAATGGTATTTATTCTAAACTTAAACATTATAATTATGATATGTGGGAAGGAATAGATTATGTTATAGATATTTCAAAACCCATAAAATCTAGGATCACGAAAATTACTTATAAAAACCAACCTCTTAACATGAAGGGCGATTATGCAGTGGTAATGAATAATTATAGAGCAGGTGGCGGAGGTAATTATCTAATGTTTAAGGGGAAAACTGTCCTTAAAGATATACCCATAGATATGGCGGAACTAATTGCAAATTACATACTTGAAAGAAAAATCGTTAAAGCAACGGTGAATGAAAATTGGAAAGTTATACATTAGGTATGGCACTGCATTAAGACTTAAAAAAGAGATTTAAGAAAGGAGAAATTATGGAAGATAATAAAATTACACCTAAATCGATAGATGAATATATTTTAAATTTTCCTCCTGAGATTCAGGAAATTCTTGAAAAGTTAAGAAAAGTTATAAAAGAGTCGGCGCCCGATGCACAGGAAAAGATAAGTTATCAAATGCCTACTTTTGCTCTTAATGGAAATCTGGTGCATTTTGCTGCTTTTAAAAATCATATTGGACTTTATCCATCTCCTAGTGGAACTGATTCATTTAAACTTGAAATAGCAGAATACAAAAGTGGAAAAGGATCAATACAGTTTCCTTTAGATAAGCCAATTCCTTATGAATTAATAAGGAAGATAGTTAAATTTAGAGTTATCGAAAATATAAAAAAGGCGGAAGATAAATTGGGGAAGAAGAAATAATAGGATAATATAAGTTTATTAGTTAAATTTTACTAAAATTAATTAAACTCTTATAAAATTCAATAAGAGTTTAATTTTTATTAACTTCATTTATATACTGCCATGTTATTCCATTATCTTTTGATTGGTACAAAGCTTTAATGCCTCCATTATAATCTCCGTCAGATCCTTGTCCAACTAAAACATTAAGGCTTCCATCTTTCTCATAAGGCATTCCAGGCAAATCAAATGGATTATACGTTTCGCCATTATTTAATGCTACTTTTACCCCTGAGAAATTTACCTTTTTATAAGATACGCCTCCATCTTCTGTGCGATATAATTGTCCTTTTCTTCCGCCGTTAGAAGATAAACATAAAAATCCTAGCTTATCATTCAAAAAAGTCATCTCTACCCCAGATCCAAGTGACCCTGAGAATGGATCTTCATTTATTGTCTTCCATGTGACCCCACCATCGGTAGTGCCTGTTAACGAATAAGCTCTACTACCCGCGGCAGATCCCGTTATTACTAAAAGATATCCAATCTGCTTTGAAAAATAAAATTCATCTGCAACATTTTCGGACTGATCAGAACTCTTTTTATCGCCTGGAGAAGGCTCCTCTGTTTTAATATTATTTAAACTATCTGTTAAGATGTATCTAACAGGAGTAATTTTATTTTCTTTTCCTGGTACATATACAGAAACAGTATAGCCTATTATTTCAGAATCGGAATTAACAGCTGAATTTGTATTCCCCTTTGAATCAATATAAACAATACCAGCTGTGTTATATCCAAAGCTTCGTTTGCCAGAATAAAGGATGCCATACTTTTCTCCAGGCCAACTGCTCACTGCTTTTTTAAGTGGAATTACCTTCATCGCACTAAATAATGGCGCTATCAGTTTGTCCGCATTATATTTTGCAGCTGCATAACCATTTAAATATATAGTTATATTTGCTGACTTATTGCTGTTATAACTAAGTAAATAGCTTTCTGACCCACCTTTAGCATTTTTCCCATAAAGAAAGGTATCAAAGTAATTTTCCCATTAGAATCAAATAGGTACTACTCCTGCTCAGCAATTACTACACTACCTACCATAAGCTCCTCTTCAGTCTTCTTTTCTGTATTAAAGAAAACTTTAAATACTATCCAGCCCAGCAATGTAGATCCCGCAGCAAACCAAGTTGGAAGATTAATATTAACTGCGGTTACAAAACCAGCAATGATAGGTGGCAATGCCTGAGCTAAAGATGAAATAGATTGGTTAATTCCAAGAATTTCTCCTTGTTTTTCACTATCTACTAAATTAGAAATAATAGCTGTTCCATTAGGTTGGCTAAGGCCCTGAAATATTGCTATAAATGGAACTATTAAATATAACCATACCCGTTCAGTAGGTATTAATAAAAATGGGAAACTTATTGCCAATAGAACTATTGAGTAACTAAGTATTTTAGAAGGCTTAAACTTTTTTGAAAGTGGTCTTAAAACTGCTCCTTGTGAAATAGCTATCCAAAGCCCCATGTAAGCAAAAAAATCACCAACTTGAGATTGTGTAAATTTAAACTTTCCATATAAGAATACTTGGAAAAACTGTGTAAAAAAATTAAATCCTATTGTTAGTAAAAAAACTACTAAAAACATTACTCTTAAATCTTTAAAGGTAAAGGCTTTTTTAATATTTGTAAAGCCTGTAAATAAATTTACTTTAATTGCCCTTTTAATTGCCAAAGTTTCAGGGAAATTCAAATATACTAAGGCCACATTAATAGTTGATAGTAGTATAGTAAGATAGAATGGTGTTGCATAAGAGAACCAACTAACTATAGAGGAATCAGAAAGCTTTCCACCAATAAATGGTCCAATAATAAAACCTAGACCAAAGGCCATTCCAATTAAACCAAAGTTTCTGGATTTTGTTTCTTTTGTGCTCACATCAGCGATTGCAGACTGTGCTATGGATATATTCCCTCCTGTAAACCCGTCAACAATTCTTCCTAAGAATAGAAGATATAGGTTAGAATTAAGTATCCCTATTATGAAAATTACATACCCAATAACTGTACCAATTAGGGAGATAAGTAATATTTTTTTTCTGCCCTTTTGATCAGCTAGGGAACCCAAAATTGGTGCACCAAAGAACTGTGCTAGTGGATATGAGGCTATTAAAAAACCATATATTAAGGTTCTAGTTGGGAAAGTATATGTCATTGGTAATATACCGTTTATGGGATCAAGTAGAAGAGCAGGTAATATTGGAATAATAATACCTAATCCTAATAGATCTAAAAATACAGTGAAAAATATTGTTCCTATAGTAAATTTCTTATTTTTCATAAATTTTACTCCAATCTTTATTATTTATTAATAATTTCTGTTTTATTCTAAGCCCTCTGCTAATTCATTTTGATATGAGTTGATATTATCTTCTCACTGGATTCCAGTAGAGTTTTTAATATTTCCAAACCATCAAAAATTTTCTGTATTTCTTCTTTATTCTTAGAACCAAGTAATAAAGCCAAAAATCCATCTATATTATTATTCAAATTACCATGTGTAGATTTAAATTTATCTGATAGTTTTGCATATACTACTCTTTTATCCTCTTTGCTTCTTACCCTTTCAATTAACCCTTGTGATTCGAGTCGATTAACAATTAACGAAACAGCAGTTGGGGTTATCTTGAGTTCTTCACTTAATTCATTAAGTTTTACCATGTCTCTCTTTCCTAGAATATTCACTACAGCCAGTTGTGTCACAGTTATTCCACAATCTGAAAAGTAGTTTTTTAGTCCTTTGTCCATCAAAGAATTGACTTCTTTTAGCAATTCCATTATTCTTGTGCTATCATTCATCTTATTTCCTCCCATAGTTAATATATTAATAGTTAACATACTAATAATTAATATGTTAACTATACTTTATCTTAGACATTAAATCAATAGGCAAATTAACTTGACATAAATTTATCTTTTCTATAGTATATGTATATACATATATTGTACTGGAGTTGAATTTATGTGTCGATTAATTTCACCTGATAATAAAAATCTGCGAAGTTGTGCTTGTGGTAACTTAAGAAAAACCACCCGTACAATTACTCAATTTTATGACAAAATGCTTCAACCAATAGGACTTCGGAGTACTCAATGTTTGTTATTATTGGATATTTCTTTGAATGAAAATATCTCTGTTACGAGTCTTGCTAACATTTTATTAATGGATCAAAGTACTGTAACAAGAAATGTTGAGTTACTTAGAAAGAGTGGTTATATTGATATTAAGAAAGAAGAACAGGACTCTAGGAAAAAGTGTATAGCAATAACTAATAAGGGATTAAAGAAGCTTGACGAGGCTATACCTATTTTAAAAAAAGCACAAAGCAAGATTGAGGATGGTATTGGCAAAGAAAGAATTGAAGAATTATTAAAAACCTTAAAGGATATTGAAAAATTAGTAGAGTAAATTTGCTAAAACTTAATTTTAACAAGGGGATGACATAATGGATCTTATAACTGTAAATGAAGAAAAATGTATTAAATGTGGACAATGCATAAAGGAATGTCCATCATTTGTATTAAAAATGGGAGAAAAGGGACCAGAGGAAGTAGCAAATAGCACTTGCATAGCATGCGGACATTGTGTTGCTGTTTGTCCTACTAGCGCTATAGATAATAGTAAAACACCAATAAACAAACAAGTTGATATAAAAGAATTTGATAAATTAAATGAAGAGCAGGCGGAGCATTTTCTAAGGGTGCGTCGATCTATAAGAACTTATAAGGATCAATCTGTGTCAAGAGAAAAATTAACAAAATTAGTTGATATCGCAAGGTTTGCACCTACTGGAAGTAATAGTCAAGGTATATCATTTGTGGTAGTTGAGGACAAGGAAGTAGTTAAAAAAGCTGTTGAACTTACTATTCGAATGATAGAAAAATCTCCGCTAAAGGATTCATTAAAAGGATTAATCAGTGTTTACAGGGAAGGTGGAGTTGATTCGATTCTGCGTGGTGCTCCAAACTTAATTATGACTATTGCGGACAAAGACTTTTCTGGCGGGAGGGGTAATTCTATTTCTTGTTTAACTTATCTAGAATTATTTGCTCCTTCACTAGGAATTGGAACTTGCTGGGCTGGATTTTTTGAGTATTGTGCAGGTATGAAGGGTTCACCACTACCTAAATTATTTAATATTCCTGAAGGAAAAAGGATAACAGCTGCTGTTATGGTTGGATATCCTAAATATAGTTATAAGAAGTTAGTAGATAGAAATCCATTAGAGGTTACTTATATATAATTCAAAAATAACAAGACAAAAGCCACTAATGGATGTGATATTTCATTAGTGACTTTTTTTATTTAATAACTTGCCACTTGCCATGTGGGTGGCAGTAAATTCAGATTAAAAATCAATTTACGAAAAGTTTACAATAATTAATTAGTTTGAATTAAAATAAGTTCAAAGAAAATGCCATCTGATTGCATAACAGAGGGCAGTTTTCACTGTATTTTAAGATGTTAACAATTATTAAATGATTGTCCATATATTTGACTCTCATAATATGTAATAATTATTTTTAATATGCTTAATCTCTTCTAGTGTGCGGGATAGGTGAAAATATATTATTTGTTTTTGTGCCTAAAATCAGTTTAAGTGCATAAAACGACTTAAATTGACATTTTATTCGCATTGTATTAATATAATCAAGTAGCCGAATCTTCTAAAAGAAGTACCGGGGATTTATTTTTGGGGTGAAACTTTAATTCACGAAGTGGGGTACCTCTAACCCTAACCCGTCAACTAACCTGGGAGGCATTAGGAGGAAAAATTTTGATTAAATTTAAAAGTCACAAATCTATTTTCTTAACAACAGCATTAACAATGGGTATTTCAATTATTTTATCACAAAATATATTTGCAGCCACGTTAACAACCAAAAACTATGCTGTAAAAAGTGGGGACACTTTATCTGAAATAGCGTTAAAGTATGGAGAATCATTAAGTACTTTAAAGACAGCTAATAACAAATTGAATAATTCTATTTTCCCTGGACAAATTCTTAAGGTTTCAGTAAAAACTAGCGCTACAGTAAAAAAAAGCGTATCTAAATTAAAGACAGTTGCACCTACTGCAAAAAAATATACAGCAAGCGAGTTGAACTTGCTAGCTAGATTAATAAATGCAGAAGCTGGTGGAGAGTCTTTTAAGGCTAAGGTTGCAGTGGGAGCAGTAGTTATGAATAGGGTAAAGAGCAGTAGGTTCCCAAATACAATTAGTGCTGTTATTAATCAAAAATATAATGGCAGTTATCAATTTACATGTGTACACAATGGTAACATTAAAAGACCTGCAACAGCAAGCGATGTTAAGGCCGCAATTTCAGCACTTACTGGAAAAGTTCCAATAACGAACGCATTGTTTTTTAATAGTGGCGTCAAAAAAATAGGGTCCACAAGTATCGGCAATTTGGCATTTATATAAAAAATTATAAAAGATTTAGCGAAGGCACGTGCAGAGATGTAGGTGCTTTTCTTGTTTCTTTTAAAATACATAGAAGGGGGACTATTTTTTATAACTTGCCACTTGCCACGTAGGTGGCAGTATACTGTTAAAAAATATTAATATTTCTTTAGATAAATATATAAATTGAGAATGGGAATAATAATACATATAAATATGAAATGTTATGAGCTATCTTAAATATGCTTTAAATAAGATAAAAAGGGGGCAACTATTTATGACTAAGCAACAAATCAAAGAACTACAAGGTCTTACTACTTTGAAAGCAAAGGAGCTCCAAGAAAAATTCGGCAAGAACGAACTTGTGGCTAAAAAAAAGGAAAGCTTTTTTCACAAGATTTTAAAAGTTATTAGCGAACCAATGTTTTTATTGCTAATAGTTGCAGCTATAATCTATTTTATTCTAGGCGAACCTAAAGATGGCGCTATCATGCTTGTTTTCGTTATTGGAATTATTAGTATTGAGGTAATTCAAGAATGGAAAACTGACAGAACATTAAATGCATTAAAAGATTTGTCAGCTCCTCATATCACGGTACTTAGGGATGGAATTGAAAAAGTAATTAATAGTTTCGATTTAGTACCAGGTGACATAATGTATATCGCAGAAGGTGTTAAAGTGCCTGCTGATGGTATAGTTATGAAAGAAAGCACTCTTTGTATTGATGAATCATCGCTTACAGGAGAAGCTGAGGGTGTATGGAAGATTAATACAGAAGACAGGGACACAACTAGTACTGATTATTGGCGTCGTGATTATTGTTACACGGGAACTCTCGTTACACAAGGTACGGGAACCATATTAGTAGATAAAATAGGAGCAATAACTGAATACGGCAAAATTGGAACAAATATTATATCTGCTCCTGAAAATCTAACACCACTTCAAAAACAAACTGGCAAGTTAGTTAAACTATGTGCAACAATTGCAGCTGTTTTATTCATTTTCGTTGGAGCCGTTACTTATTTAAATATAGCAGATCACCCTTTTAAAGCTAGAATTATAGAAAGTATATTATCAGGAGTAACTCTTGCTATGGCAATGATACCAGAAGAATTTCCGGTTATTCTAACAGTGTTTTTGTCAATGGGTGCTTGGAGACTTGCTAAAAATAAATCCCTTGTTAGAAGATTACCATCAGTAGAAACATTAGGTGCTGTTTCTGTTCTTTGTGTTGATAAAACAGGTACAATAACAATGAATAAAATGACTGTTACAGATACTTGGAGCTTAACAAGCGACACAAGTGAAGTGACAAAAATAATGGGTATGGGTTGTAAAGCGGATGCTTATGACCCAATGGAAAAGGCAATGGTATCCTATTGTGAAGAACAAGGAATCACAAGAGAAATTCTTTTTGGTGGAGAATTAATTAAAGAATATGCTTTTACTGATGAAGCGAAAATGATGGGCCACGTTTGGAAAAATGGAGATAATATTGTAGTTGCAGCAAAAGGATCCCCAGAGCGCATTTTAACAATATGTAATCTAACTGCTGATGAGCGAAAAACAGCAGAAACTAAAATATTGAAAATGGCTAAGAGAGGGCTTCGTGTTATTGCTGTTGGCCAAATGATAGTAAATAACGAATTTGATATACCAGGTACTCTGATGGAATGTAGTCTACAACTTTTAGGAATGGTTGGGCTTGTAGATCCTCCGAGAGAATCTGTAAAAGAAGATATTAAAACTTGCTCTAAAGCGGGTGTTCGCGTTGTTATGATAACCGGAGATAATGGAATAACAGCCAGTTCCATTGCAAAGCAAATTAATATGCCAAACAGTGATAAAATTATTACTGGTGATGAACTTAGTAAAATCAGTGATGAAGAACTTTGCGAGAGAGTTAAAGATGTCAGTGTATTCTCTAGAGTTTTACCAGAGCATAAAATGAGGATAGTTAAGGCATTTAAGGCAAATGGTGAAATAGTTGCAATGACTGGTGATGGTGTCAATGATGCCCCTGCTCTTAAATATGCAGATATTGGTATTGCTATGGGAAAACGAGGATCCGAAGTTTCAAGAGAAGCAGCGGATATAATCCTACTTGACGATAATTTTTCTACTATTGTTGACACTATAAAGGATGGTAGAAGAATTTATGATAACATCAGAAAAGCAGTTGGATATGTATTTACTATTCATATTCCTATTGCATTTGCAGCACTACTTGCTCCACTTATGGGAATAAATTCTGCTAGTCTTTTATTACTTCCAGTACACGTTGTTTTACTTGAACTGGTAATTGATCCTACTTGCTCCATAGTACTCGAACGTCAACCAGCAGAACATGATATTATGCAAAGGTCGCCACGGGATCCAAATGAAAAATTGTTATCAGCAAAAACTCTTTTTAAAAGTGTGATGCAAGGACTTGTAATATTTGGAGCATCCTTTGGAACGTATTATACATTTTTAAATCAGTCACCAGACAATGCACCTCTTGCAAGGGCAATGGGAATTACAATTATATTGCTAGCTAATGTGTTATTGGTTCAAGTTAATAGTTCTGATTCTGATTTTGCAATTAAATCATTTATGATGCTTATAAAGGATAAGGTAATGTGGGCCGTTAGTTTAGGAACAGTAGCAGGATTACTAGTAATACTATATACTCCTCTGTGTGTTTTTTTGAAACTAGAACCACTATCTTTAAATCAGTTGATTTTAGCAGTTGCAATAGCATTAGCTTCTGTTATTTGGTATGAATTAGTAAAACTATTTAAACGTGTTAAAAAATAGAATATCTAAACTGTTAACACTAACTAAGGTACTACAATATTAATTAAGGAATTCAAAAATACCAAGTGTTATTAGCAATATGCCTGAAAATAATGGTGCATATTTACCCAAAATTTCACCTAATACATGATTACCTATAGATTCACCAAATATAATTGTAAGGATACTTAATATAAATGTAGATATAACAGTAAATTGAATACTAACCCCCGTTATACTTGCAGCTATTCCGGTTCCTAAATTGTTAAAGGTTAATCCAAATGCTACGATGAGAGCTTCTTTCATATTTAGGTCTCCAGAATTATCTAAATCTGATTTTACAGCATATTCAATCATATCAGTAATGTTTTTTAAGGCAAGCTCTTTTGACTTCCTATTATCTACAAGTTTTATTATGCTCTGAATTACAAAATATACGCCCAATAAAATAATAACTACAGCACCTATACCATTAGCCACAGAGTGAGGTAAAAATTTCGATATATACTTTCCAACTAACATAGATAAAAATGTTCCTGTGGATGTTACAATTGCTATTGTAAGATTCGCAATTATTCCTATCTTCACTTGCTTTATTCCGTAAGCGATTCCTATAACTGCGTTATCCAGGTTAGATGATAAGCTAAATGCTAATGCTGATAAAATTAATGCCATATATATTCTCCCATTTATCATTTGCATTCTAATATATGGGTTGTAAACTTATATGGTGATTAAAATATAATGGGAAACCTATTATAAGTTAATGAAAGAGCTTTTAATTTAAATTAATCATTTGCTATGTTTATCAATTGATAATACAAATTTATAATTAAGTTCTAAAATCATTGACAAGTATAAGCTTTATGCATAGTATAATAATATAATGATAAAACCAATTGAGAACAATAATTTAATATTCTTGTTAGGTGAGGTTACTGTTTAGAGAAATGCTACTGCCCAGAAATGTCGAGAGACGCCAATGGGTCAGCAGGTACTACCGGATTAAGGTTTTACTTAATGTAGCTGACAACATTCATAGATAATATGAATGCTTATGTTCTACGCTTTACAGTGCTAAAACTCAACGAGTGAGGAAGGCATTATTTGGTTCGTATTAAATCTCTTCACTTGTTGTGGGGAGGTTTTTTTATTTTAAGGAGGATAAAATATGAAAAATAACTTTTATTTAAGTAGAATCTTGGGGAATAAAGTATTTTCTTCAGAAATGAAGGTAATTGGTAGACTGAAGGATCTTGGCGTTGTAAATGAATTAAAAAGTCCTCATGTTACAACTGCAAAAGTAAAAACAGATAATGGTATAAAAGACTATGCTTTTAAAAACTTTTCTATGTCAAAGCAAAAGGGTCAATACGTTTTAGTATGTGATAAGCTAGAGGAAATTACATCTAGCAATACATTATTTTTAAAAAAACATATTTTAGATCAACAGATTATTGATGTAAATGGTAGAAAAGTAGTACGTGTAAATGATGTTTCACTTGCCACTTTAGAAGCTGGAGTGTATGTTGTTGCTGTTGATATTGGAATGAGTGGCATTTTAAGAAGGATTGGTATTTCAAAACCTTTAGCAAAACTTGGACTTGAATTTCAAACTAAACTAATGCTCTGGAATGATGTTCAAGCGGTTGTGGCTTCTAATGAAAATATTGTTTTATCGAAACCATATCATTCTTTATCTATTCTTCATCCGTCTGATTTAGCTGATATTATTGAAGATTTTGATGCTAAAACAGGTCTTACTATTTTCGCCTCATTAGATAACGCAATGGCTGCGGATGTTTTAGAACAAATGGAAGAAGATGTTCAAGTTAGTTTTATTAAAAGTCTATCAGCTGATAAAGCTGCAGATCTTTTAGAAGAAATGCCTGCTGATGAAGCTGCGGATATTCTTGATGGCATGGATGAGAAGAAAGTAGAAGAACTGCTTAATAATATGGAAAAAGAAGCTTCTGATGATATCAGAGAATTGTTAGAGTATGATTCTAAAGAAGTTGGAAGTCTTATGAGCACTGATTTTGTATCTTTTAAAGACGATGAAACTATAAATGAGGCAATTGAAAGCCTAAGGAAACTAAAACCTGAAGAAGATGAAATATACAGGCTTTATGTTGTAGATAAAAATGAAAAATTAATAGGAACTCTTTCTCTTCGAGATCTAATAATTTCTGAGGCAACTAGCAAAATTGGTGATATTATGAGCAAAAAATTCAAATCAATGTTTGATACAGATAATATTAATGACTTGATAAAAAGTGTTTCAAAATACAATCTTGTAGCTATCCCTGTTACGGATCACGAAATGAAGTTACTCGGCAATGTTATAATAAACGATATTATTTATGAATTACTTAAGAATAAAAGAAAGATTGGTTAAATAAGGGGGATTAACAATGAGCGAGAATTTAAAAGCGAAGAAAAGTAAAGCACCTTGGCTTGTGGGCCTAATGATGTTTTTAACAGTAATGGGACCAGGATTAATAACAGGAAGCGTAGATAATGATGCGGGTGGTATTACGGCATACTCTGTGGCAGGTGCCGTTTATGGATATAAGCTTCTTTGGACGTTAATCCCCTGCTTTATTGCTTTACTAGTAGTACAAGAAATGAATGCAAGAATGGGTATTGTAACTCAAAAAGGGTTAGCCGATCTTATCCGTGAAAACTTTGGTGTGAAAATTACCTTCTTTATTTTTATAGGTTTACTAGTAGCGGATATAGGTAATACTGCAACTGAATTTGCAGGTGTAGCAGGAAGTTTACAAGTTTTTGATCTTTCAAAATATATTTCAGTTCCATTTGCAGCTATAGCAGTATGGGTTCTAGTGGTAAAGGGAACCTATCGATCAGTAGAGAAGATATTCCTTGTATTTAGTCTTTTCTTACTTTCTTATGTCTTTTCTGCAATACTTGCCCATCCTGATTGGAATCAGATTGGCACATCAATAATAAGACCCGATCTTTCAGGTATCGATGAGAATTGGATAAGTACAGTGATTGGTTTAATTGGAACCACTATTGCCCCTTGGATGCAATTTTATATGCAATCTTCAGTTATAGAAAAAGGAATAAAAATGACTGAATACAAATATGTACTTATGGATGTTGTACTTGGATGTATAGTTACTGTAGTAGTAGCTTTTTTCATAATAGTTGCGTGTGCTGCTACTTTAAACAAAAATGGTATTCAAATAAACGAAGCTAAAGATGCGGCTCTTGCGCTTAGGCCTCTGGCTGGAATCTTTGCTTCAAGTATATTTGCTTTTGGACTTTTGGTTGCTTCCTTATTTTCAGCAACAATTCTACCACTAGCAACAGCTTTCTACATCTGTGAAGCCTTTGGATTTGAAGCTGGAATCAATCATAAATTAAAAGAAGCCCCTGAGTTTTATGGATTATTTACTGCAATAATAGCTATTGGTGCTATAATTATACTAATACCAGGAGCACCGCTCGTACAGATTTCCCTATGGTCTCAAGTAATTAATGGTATGCTTCTTCCAGTAGTTTTAATTTGTATGATGTTAATGGTTAATAATAAGGAATTAATGGGTGAATATGTTAATACAAAATTTAAAAACTGGGTTGGCTGGATAACAATAATAACCATATTAACGCTAACATCATTTTTGACCTTACTTCCATTAATAAAATTTTTCACTAAATAAATAAGAAGATGATTTCTGTATTATAACAGGAGTCATCTTTTAATATTTATAAAGCAAGAAGGTTGTTGCAACATGTTAAAAATGCAAAGCGTGGTCCGACCCCATAGAAGAAACTGAAAACACTTTCTAAATCAAAGATATCCGTTTAAATATTTCATTGACTGGAGTTCAAAAAAAGGAGTGAAAGTAATGAATTATTCGGTCTTAGATATCAATGAAACCCTACCAATTATTATTAAAATTCCATATCCAAGCATACTCCCAAGAATACTTCCAAACAAACTTGTAAAAAAAATTGATATGCATAAGCTGATAGGTAGGAATCCTATTACAGTACTGCTCATATATATTCCCAAAAGTACTCCTAGTGGTAAAGTAGCAATGGCAACATGTCTTGCTTTTTTTATTTTCAAAAAAATTACTGGTATGAAATATCCTAAAGGTATAAACAATAAAATTGAACTCAATGAAGACATAGAAAGAAATAAAATCGAACTTGATGAAGTCATAGAAAGTACATTCGCTCCAGAAACCACAAACTCACTTGCGTCAATAGCAGGTACAGGAATGAAAAAACCTAAATATAATGCTAACAATAGTAATACTATCCCCGTAAATACAATAGTTTTATTTCTATAATTTAAGACACTATCTGTGTTACTGTATTTATCAAATTGGTACATATAAAACCCTCCCTACAACTTTTAATTAAGGTACACAATTCAGACCACCTTTTAATTGTCATTTTTACCATTATACTACACAATACATCGGATTATAAAGTATTTTAATATATCCATTGATTAGTGCAGATTGAATAGGGACTATTTTTTAAAACTTGCCACTTGCCAAGTGGGGGGTAGTATACTCTGTATCATATTTCTGTTATAATAGAAAGAAATATCTGAATATTTTGAAAGCACCTATTCACATGATGAAGAGGAGGATTATTATGAAAATTCAATTCTATGGAGCAGCAAAAACTGTTACAGGTTCATGCCACATTTTGCACATAAATGGAAAGACTGTTTTGCTTGATTGTGGGTTGTACCAAGGCAGAGGTGAAAAGGTATTTGCAAATGAGGAATTTGGTTTTAATCCTAAAGAGGTAGATTATGTGATTTTATCACATGCCCATATAGATCATAGTGGAAGAATACCGCTACTTTATAAGATGGGATTTAAGGGAGAGATTTTATCAACGCAGGCAACAATGGATTTATGTAGCATTATGCTTCCAGACAGTGGACACATTCATGAATCTGAGTTTGAGTGGAAAAATAAAAAAAGAAAACGTCAGGGATTAAAAACTTTAGAACCATTATATACAGTTAAATTGGCTGAGGCATCTCTTTCGCTTTTTAGAGCATTTCCCTATGATGAGATGATAGAGGTTTTTAATGGGTTAAAAATAAGATTTAGAGATGCAGGGCATCTTTTGGGTTCTGCTATTGTTGAATTATATATGACGGAAAAAGATCAAGAAGAAGTAAAACTTGTATACAGTGGTGATTTGGGTAATTTGAATAAATCAATTATAAAAGACCCAACCATCATTAGTCATACTGATTACTTGATAATAGAGACCACATATGGCAATAGGGTTCATCCTGAGATTCATAAAAATTTAAAGGAGTTATTAAAAATAATTAAAGAGACCTTTGCAAGAGGGGGAAATGTTATTATACCTTCATTTGCAGTGGGGAGGACTCAGGAGATTTTATATGAATTAAATAAATATGTAGAAAATGAAGATTTAAAGGATATTCAGGTTTATATTGATAGCCCTCTAGCTATTCAAGCAACAAAGGTCTTTGAAAGCCATAATGAGGATTATGACAAAGAAGCTAAGGAACTTGTAATGAAGGGAGAGTATCCATTTAGATTTGATGGTTTGAAATTTTCTGTGACGATGAATGACTCAATGGAAATAAATAAAATTCAAAGTAAGGCAATAATTATTTCTGCAAGTGGTATGTGTGATGCAGGTAGAATAAAACATCATCTTAAGTACAATTTATGGAGAAAAGAATCATCAATTGTTTTTGTAGGATATCAAGCAGAAGGAACCTTGGGGCGGAATATAGTGGGGGGCGCAAAAACAGTTAAGATATTTGGAGAACCAATTGCTGTAAAAGCTCATATTTATAACCTTGAGGGATTATCAGGACACGCTGATAGAAACGGGTTATTTAATTGGATACAAGGGTTTATGGACAAACCAAAACAAATTCTGCTTGTTCATGGAGATAAAGAAGCACAGGATAGCTTTAAACAGTTATTGGATTCTAATGGCTACAACTCTAGAATAGTTGAAAGTGGAGAGGAATTCTATATCAATGAAAAACCTGATGGAGCTCATAAAACTGACAAGACTTATAGAGCTAATAAGGATTATAAGGTATATAAGGCTGATGAAAATATAAGAAGCAAATTGATAAAGGACATTAAAGAAATAAATAATATCGAAACGCTAGATAAGGATAAATTGCTGGATCTTATAAAAGATATTATTTACGATGAAAAGGAATCTAAATAATATTTCAAAATAAAATTATTAAAACTATCTGGATATAAGAGTCCAGATGGTTTTTTGTTTTATCTAGTATTATTTGTATTATGTGAATTTTATTTTTATTAATTAATTTAACTTAAGAATAAAACAAAATTGAGCATTGGTTAACTTCGAAGATAAATTACCCAAAGTATTTTAAAATGGAATGACTTTGAGACACTACATAAAAGTTTATGCGTTATAAATTTCATTATTTTATGATTTAAAGTAAATTATAAAATGTATTGAACGATAATATAAATATGTATTAATAATTAAAATGTATATTCAAAATAAAGGAGATGGTAGAGTTGTTTAATTCCCTTAGAAGAAAATTTGCAACAGGTTTTATGTCAATAGCAATTATAAGTATGTTAACCATGTTTGCTTTAATAGCAATAAATATGGGGAGTATGCTCAATGAGCAGACCATTTCAGATAGTAAAATAATTATAGGACAAGCGGGTATGAGTTTAGAAAAATCTAATTATAATATAACTGACGCTCAGTCATATATGGAAAAAATATGTAAGGAACAACCTAGCGTTACAAATTTTCAGTTTATAGATTTAAATGGAAATGTGGTGATCAATAGCGACAAAAGTCAAATAGGGAAACCAGGTAATGTAAATGCAATAGCAGCTCTTAAGGATGGGAATACTAAGGATTATATAAATAAAGAATATAAAGGTGTTACTGTTGTTGTTCCACAAGTAATGGATGGTAAAATTATTGGGGTTTCATCAATCACAATTAATACTGGGAATTTGATAAATATTGCTCTTAATATTGTAAAGAAAATAGGATTATTATTCATAATAAGTTTAATATTAATTTCAATATTTGCATACTTTTTTTCAGCGAAAATTACAAACCCTATTAAAAATGTAGTTTCTGCACTAGAAACAATTTCAGATGGTGATTTTACAGCTACTTTGAAAGTAGAATCTAAGGATGAGGTTGGTACACTCGCTATAGCTGCGAATAAAACTTTAGGAATACTTAGAGAGATGATTGGTAGTATAAAAAATACCACGACTAACTTAAATGGCGTTTCTCAGACTCTTTCGTCTTCTAGTAAAGAAGTTGCATCATCTAGCGTGGAAATCACGAGAGCCGTAGGAGAAGTTGCAGATGGTGCTACAAAGCAGAGCCAGAATCTTATTGAATCAGTTACGTTGCTTGAAGAATTTGCAAAAACATTTGATATTATAAATGAAAATGTTCAAATGGTTTCAGAAGGAAGTAGTAAAATTAAAGGAGCTGCTGATGTTGGGTCGTTAAGGATAGAAGATCTTGTAACCTCTGTTGAAGGTATCAGGCGAGAGTTTAAATATGTTACAGAAAAACTTTTACTATTAAATGGTAGCGTAGAAAAGATTACGGAAATTACTGAGGTAATAAATGATGTTGCAGGGCAAACTAATTTATTAGCACTTAATGCTTCTATAGAAGCTGCTAGGGCTGGAGAATCAGGAAAAGGATTTGCGGTAGTTGCGGATGAGATAAGAAAGCTAGCAGAGCAAGTTTCATCTTCTTCAAATGGAATTATGGAACTTGTAAGCACAGTTACTAAAGATACAAGGGAAGTATCAAGTACAGCTGACTTAGTAACAAATAAAATTGAAGAGCAGGTTGTTACAGTGGATAGTACAGTCGCTTCATTTAAGGACATATTAAACGAAGTTGAGCGTATAGTTCCTCAAATAAAAAATGTAAATACTGCATTAGAATCAGCAGTCAAGTCTAAAAATTATGTGGTGGAAAAAGTGGAATCAGTAGCAAGTGTTTCGGAAGAAGTAGCAGCTTCAGCTGAAGAAATTTCAGCTACCACTGAGCAGCAGACAGCTTTTTCAGAGGAGATGACTGCAACAGCAGCAATTCTTGCGGATATGGCACAAAAATTTTCTGAAAGCGTAGAAAAATTTAAAATGTAAGGTTGCTACTATGAAAAGTAACCTAATAATGTTTTAAAGTGAGGATCATTAATTAGAAAATAAAGACATGTCAACACCTTAAACTAGGTGATTTGGCATGTCTTTTAGAGTTTCATGTAATGAAGCTAAATAATTTCTTGTTTTTAGTGCTTTAATACTTATAAGTATTTTTAATGTAATCTCAATCAATAGGAATATCTGTTATAATTTCTGCGTCTATTATAATGGGTGATGTTGGTAGTAAGTTTTCACAATAATTATTTGTTGCTGCTTTATCTTTATTATAATGTGGTCCTTGTAAAAGTCTCAAAGTAACAAGAAATTTTGCCATAGTTGATTTATCACAGATAGGAATCATAGATTCTGAATGACTTTCTATAATTGTTTGATTAATATTTGTTGTACTTGTTTTAGCTATTTTAGTTCTTTTATTAATATTTATAAAGCAAGAAGGTTGTTGCAACATGTTAAAAATAAAAAACTCTTTTATCAGCCTTAATTTGTTACGACTATCATCTGTTTTCATTGATAAACACTCCTTTACTATAAAAATCAGTTGTTTTATTTCAGGGCTTGAGATTTTCTATATAATATGTTGAAAATAGAAGAGTGTTACAAATGAAAAGCAGTGGGTGGCACTAAAGAGGAAACCTCTGGTAGCTACCAGAGGTCTTTATTGTAGGAATTCTTTTAAAATAAGATTAAAAAAGGTCCATTTGATCAATAGCTACTTCTTCTAATTTAAATCTAGAAGCAACTATTGTTTCTATGTATTCTTCTCCTTTTATATGCTCAGATTTTAAATACTTTAACCCACTTTTAAGCTTTGATGGTATTAAATCCAGCACATATATATTATCAAATCTATTTAATACGGATTCTCCACCGAGTCCTGACAAACAAATAAGCTGCGTGTTACTCTTTTTAGCTATATCCATAAGAGGTTTTAATAAGTGTTCTGCATTAGTTTGGGCAAAAGGGTTATCCATTATGATAACTTTTCCATCTTCATTCCTTGAAAATATATCTGTTTCGTCTCGCCTCATGTACGATAACAAGCTAGATAATATTACAAAAGCAGATAGGAATCCTTCTCCCCCTGAGTTTAGTGCGATCTCGTCCCAGCCTAACTGGATTTGTCTATCCTCTTCTATTTTGTAAAGTTTAACCTCTATATTGCTTATGGATACAACTTCATTGTAAAGATCGCGGGTAGTAATGCTCTTAGATATTAAGTCTTCTATATTCTCGTTATTTTGAAGTCTTTCGAGGGCTTTTATAGTAAGACCTTCTAAAAAATCACTAACTCTCAATCTATAAAGTTCAATGTTAGGTTCCCACTCGGGTAGATTTATATTGAGCATCTTTACATATTTATCTCTTATTTTTATTGAAGAGTTATTATCAATTTTCCCTAAATTAGTATGTACCTCTAACACGTATTCGTAAATGATTTGAGCTACATTATCTTTTTCTCTTGTTATTAAATCAATATCTGCTTGAAGTTTTTCCATTAATGCACTGTGAGCAGCGAGTGTTATATTTAAATTTTCTATGACCATATCTGGTTTATCTATACTTGCCTCAATGATTTCTAAGGACTTTTTAAAGAAATCATCATTTAAAAATAGTGGTTTTCTTGATACCTTATTTATTTCAGTACCTAATGCAATACTTTTCTTTGATTCTTCTTCAAGTGAACATCTATAATCCCGTCTAAGTTCTCCGCTATATTTGGTAAGACCTTGAATTTTAACATCTAGTATAATCTCTTTAGTTATAACAAAATCTTTAAACTCTTCTAGATTGGATAGATTACTTTTAAGCTTTTCTATAGCTTCTTCCGATAATGACTTCTCTCGTTTAACTGATTCTAATTCGTGCTTTTTCTCAAAGGTCCTTTTACTAAAATCTATATCTAATATTTCTTCTTTTGGTTTAGGAGTATCTTTATTAAAATCATAGCTCATCTTTTGTTTTAGATTTTCTATATTTGTATCAATTTTTGCAGATGTTATCTTTAAGGCAGTTATGTTATTAGTGATTTTATCTAGGGCATCTTTGAGAGTTTTTAAAGATACTTTTATTTCTTCTTCTTTAAATCTATCATAGATTATTTCTCTATACTCAATTTCATTTAGAACATATTCTTTTCCTTTAGCAATTAGGTCTTCTTCTTTTGTTTTAAATCGTTCATTTGCACCTTTGAGATTTTCTTCTAAAAGCAGAATATCTGTGGAGATTTCCTTAGTTAAACTGTCATATCTAGCTTCTAAGTCTTCTATATCCTTTTGCAGAAGTAGACCGTGATTATATTGATTGTACTTATTAAGATTACCTTGAATTTTTTTTAGTTTTTCTGTTAGATCTCTAAATCCATCTTTAAGATTTGACAGGGAATCATCTAAAAGGGTTTTACTCTTTTCTTTAATCATTTTATCAGTAGAAAGCTTATCTATATTATCAGAAAGTTCATCTAACTTTTTCTTATCAAGAGTATATTTTTCATAGCTTTTTACTAATGAATTAAAATCTTCTATTTCCCTTTGTAAATTTTGCAATGCATTTTCTTGTGTTACTATAATTGTAGTTGCAGTTTTTATAGTATTATTTATATCATGTAAGGTTTCACTAATATTATTAAATGTGGTTTCTTTTGATATTAATAACTCTTCATTTATAACTAAGTTTTTTTCTAAGTTTTCGTAAATTTCTTTATCTAAAACAGAAAATTGAATTTCACTTCTGTTTTTTTCATAAAACTCAATATCACTTAATTTCTGATCTAAAACTGTATTTAATGAAGTTATTTCGCTTTGTTTTTGACTTAATAACTTTTTTAGTTCTTCTTCATTTAGAAGATTAGTGTTAAAGGATAAATAAAATGTCATATCATTTAAATAACATAAGCTATTAACTTCTTCACTAGATTCATTGGTTAAACTCTCTCTTTTAACTATAGGAATAGGATAAGATGTAAACACACCTAGATCCTGGTTTTGAAGTTTTATTAAATCCTCAGGCTCCATAATTAGAGAGTATGGCAGGAATGGATTGTTTTTTATAAATTTCATATTTTCTTTTTCACTATACTTATTTTTCTTAAGCCAATCCATACCATATAATAAGGTTATATCTCTTTGGCGAAGTTTTTCTTCCATGTCTTTTGGAATTTCTAGTGTTCTTCCTGTTTGAAGTTTTTTCTCCTCTTTCTGCAGCTTACTTAATTTAACAATGAATTTATTTTCTTCTTCTTTTAAAATTCTGATTTTAGTGTTAAACATATTTATGATATAATCTTTGTCAAAAAGTCTACGCTCATCTACATCTATGTATTTTATAATATTTTTCCTTTTTTCTATCTCATTAAGCAAAACAATTTTCTCTTTTTTAAGATTGCTAAGTTCAAAGGATATATTACTTATCTCTGTTGAAACATCATCTTTTTCTCTCTCTTTAACTTTTAATTCAATAGATTTTGACTCAAGTATTTTCTTGCTTTTAACAATTAATTGACTTTTTTTAATGGAATTTTCGCTATAGGTTAAAGTCTCTTTATTTATAAAATCTTTATTATAATATCCCATTAAGTTTCGTATAAAGATTTTTTTATATCTATTGTTGAAATTTTCTTCAGTTGACGAATATGATTTTATGTTACTTTGGAGGTTACCCTTTGAGATACTTCTTTGTTGAAGAGCTATATTAAAGTCATCTATTTCTTTTTTAGCATCATCTATATCTATTTTTGTAGACTTTATAGTATCATTACTTTCTTGTAAAAAATTAGAGGTTTCCTTTTCTCTATCTTCATAATATTTCCTTAGAGTAAAACCTGTATTTTCTCTTTCTGGCCTTAGATCCTTATTTTTTTTCTTAACAATATCTATTTGGTTCTCATATTTTTGGACATCCTTTGATGCCTTAACATATTCCTCATATAACTTTGAGCACTGGAGTACTTGCTTCTTTTTGTTAAGAATAGTTATTTTCTCATTAGTATTTAAGAATTCCTGAGCAGCTAGTTCGCTATCTGTATTTATTTTTCTAGATTTACCTTCAAATGAGTAAAACTTTGAGGATATTTCTTCATATCTAATTTCTTTAATATAGGTTTCTATTTCTGAAATTTTTAGCATGAGATCCTGTTGCGCTGTTTCCGCGTATATTAAACTCTCTTCTAAATATTTTATAAGATTAGCTATTTGATTTTTTAAACCTTCACTTTGAATTTTATGATCCACGCATATTTCGGCTACTGCGAGTATACCCTTTGCGCAAACCTTAAAATCTTCGATAGCATCTTTTTTTTGTATTTTAGATTGATTATATCGATACTGATATATATACTTTTTAACTATCTCACTGAAATTCTTTATCTTGTCTTCATCTTTATTAATTTTATCTTCTACGACTTTAATAAACCACTTCTCCACAAGGCCTGATACATTTTTAGATTCTTGAAAAAGCTCTGATAAGCCCGATTCTCTCATGTTAATTTTTTTAATTATACTTTCCCATTCTTTGTTATTTATATTAAACTGCCTTAAATTATCAAAATAATTCTTAGTTTGCGACGGCACAGTAATATCGTAGTAATTAAATTTTATGTCCTTATCTTTTTTAAGCTCCTCAAGTAACGCTTTAGTATTTGTAAAACTTTTAATTTTCTTGATGTTTTTTTCAATTTCAACTGCAGGGAAATTATTAATGTCATACTTGCTACTACCTCTATATTCATGTATAAAGGTTATTATATCTAGATCCTCACCTGAATCATCATCTGAGGAAATTGACCTTTTTCTAATCATCATACCAATAAGCACATAACCAACACCACCATCCAAAACCCATTCTGTTAAAATATAGCTTGGAGAGCTTTTTGTAAAATAACTATTAAATTTTCTATCTTTTAAATCCCTGTAGCGCTTATTTACAAAAGGGGCCATCATTAGCTGAACCATTACAGACTTTCCCCCACCATTTCGTAGGCTTAAAAGAGTGCTCTCGCCGCCTAGCTCAAAAGTCTCATCATCTATTTTCATTGAATTATTATTATAACTAAAGTTTACAATTCTAAGAGCATTGATTTTACTCATTTATTTCACCTCCAAAAGCTGTAACTACTCGTTGGTAGTTATTTTTGTTTAATATATTCCAATCCATAAAATTATCTAGTTTCGAGGTTGTAGTTATCATATCATCCATTGGAACATAATTTATAAGTCCTTGATTTTCTAAAAATGTTAGTATAGTATATATAAACCCTTCCTTAGTAGTTCTAGAAGTAGTTTGTTTATCAGAGCTTTTAAGAGCTTCAAAACGTTCTAGAATATTAGTATAAGCAATACCTGTTTTGATTTGAGTTTCTTCTAAATCCTCTTTTTCTACGCTTTCTTTTAATCTGTTACTTATTATGTTTAAAAGCTCTCCACCCTTTAGAAAATATTTGCATTTGCTTGTTCTACCTTGAGAACCATAAAACTCAACTAGCAGAGTAAGTATTACAAACTGTGATAGATAATAATCCTTATCATTGCAATTAGACTTACAGAGTTCTTTTTTTAGCTCACCCTTAGAGTACCCTAAAAAGTCATTGTCTTCGCTGGGGATAAGGTATATAACCCCACTGTACTTTTCAACCTTACAGTTACAGTTTTCTCCTTGTGCTTTTACTAAATTCATTACCTGTTCACTCTCTGAATACAATCTAAAAAGATCTTTTTCCTTCTCGCCAGCGAGTTCACCATTTTGAATTAAGTAATAAAAAATTTTGTTGCTAGTATTTATATCTTCTATATTGTACATAACTATCTCACACTACCTCTCTACTTTAAAAGACACATTTGAGCATATAACCGTTTTAACGGTACCGTAGTAACTTGTAAGTCCATAAAATTTAATTTTTTCTTCACTATCTAATACTTTGGATACATAGATATTTTTGATATCACTAAGTTCGATATTTTCTTCTACTAAATCTAATATAGTTTCATTTAATTCGAATTCAAACTTTTCTTTTTCGTATATAGTTTCTGCTTTTTCTTTCTTAAGCTCTGATATATCAATATGGCTATACTTTAAAAGTTCAATTATTATTTCTCTAAATATTTCAACGGTGGGTATCAATATATCTTTATTTCTAGGATCATATTTGATTATTTCTGTTATTTCTTTAAGAGATATATCTCCTTTTACGTTTGCTGATTCTAAAATTACTTTTAAGGAACTTTTGTATTTTAAAAGCTTTATTCTTGATTTTTCCCTTTTTTCCTGGATCCAGTGTCCTTCTTCAAAAGATACCACTTCATCCTCTTCAAGTTCTTTTGCTTTTATAGGTTTTTGATACTGCAAACACTTATTAAGGTTGTACATTTTATTAATAGGTGATCTATATAAAGATCTAAAAATATAATCTATAGAAGCTAATTTAGAACTATCCTTACTAATTATGTCGTAGATATCTGTCCCGATATTAAATCTCTTTATAAGAGACATAGAAGCCATTTCTTCTAATTCTTTTGAATAAACGCTTTTAAAATCAAAATGAGTGTTCAATATCTTTTGTTGCTCTTCAATAGCCCTACCAAGATACTGTCCGATAATTCCTAAAAAATTTAAATTTTCGCGTTCTTTGTCATTAAGTTTTTTAACATTTATACTCTGTTCTTCTATTTCTTGTATTCTAAGATTAACCATAACTCTATATTCATTAAATTTTTTTCTTGTTTCATTTAAAGAATCCATATTACCTTCTAATAGCTGCCTGTATTCTTCTACAGAATAATTAAGAGCATTTTGCCTAATCCTACTTATAGCATCATGCATCTTTTGAAGCTGTATTCGAAGAAGATTAAATATATTTTTTACATCATCTACAGCCTTATCATAACTAGCTTTCTCTAGGTGAAGTTTAAAAATCATTTCATGTATGGTGAGCTTCATATTGCTTTCAATTTCTAAAGTAGATAAGAGAAGTGAATACCCATCATCTGTTAAATAATAAGAAGTTCTCTTCACTACATCGTCAACATAAACTATCTTATTAGAAACAAAACTTATGTATATATCTGTGTATTCACCTTCTTTAAAGTCGAAACCTTTAAAATACATTGCTTTACCTTCATCGCACAACACTATGTTTACTATGAATTCACCCAGGTCCTTGCACTGCTCATAACTTAGAGACTTTTTGAAATACTTCATATTAACATCATCAATGAAACTACCTATACTATCCATAGTGCAGTATTCATCCTTTAAAGACTCCTCCATTATGTAGAGCATAACTGCAAAAATCAAATTCATATACTCATGGGTTTCCTCAAAACCATAATTCTTCCATGTGTTCTTAAACATACTATTTTTACAAAGCAGAACATATGATCCAACTTTTTTCATTCTTATATTAAAATCTTTAAGAAAATCTACCCGCATTTTTAGTAATCCTCCTATATATATTTTAAAAAGAGGCCTAACCACTCTTTAAAAATCGCTAATATTCAATATTTCTTGTGGAATATATCTATCTGAGCTAAGTATATTTATTATGATATCTCTATATAACAACGTAAATTCCATTGTAAATACTTGTCCTATGTTTCTATTTTGGCCATCTTTTGTATTTGGTAATTTTTTATATTCGTTAATAAATTTATCTATCATAGACTCATAACCTTTAACAAAGGGTTTTATATTAAAATTCTCTTTGAAAATTTTATATAAACCCTCATAAATTATTATCCCTTCATAATCCAAATCTCCAAGGTATAAAATTTCATTTTTCTTATCTATAAGATAGGGCTCGGCACAAACCTCAAAATCTTCAAAGGTTCTATATATGTTTTTTCCTCCACCATATATTAATGTAGATATCTCCACGCCAAAGATTTTGTTACTTCCGTTTATAAGGTGTTTTCTCATACTATAAAATGTATCTTTATTTTCAAGTATTAATATTTTTTGTGGTGAGGTTTTGCTATAAGAATAATAAGAAAGAGGCTGCGTAGTATCATAAATGTTTAAAAACTGGGCAGATAAATTAAGATTATTAAGTATTCTTTTTCCACCTTCGCGATTAAGAAACTTTTCTCTTTGCCAAATTTGAAAACTTCTTTCATTAGCTGATATTTGTGTATTAAGTAAATTAATTGACTCATCAAGAAATCTACTTAAAGCAAGAACGAATACCCTGTCATCTTTATATTTATCTATGTTTTTAATATAATAAGTTTTATCTAAATGAATATTAATAGTATATGATAATTCCTGAATATACGTAGAATTATCTTCCTTCAAGGCTATTATGGTATATCTATTATATAGAGAGGGACTCTTACCATTTAGCTTACTGTTTTTTATGGGGAGTATTACATTATCATTAACTAAATTTGTTACTGCATTTGCAAAATCTATATACCCTATTATGTTAAGAAATTGTTGTAATTCATCAATGTCTATTCTTTTTTTATTGAGAGTTCTTAAATTCTTCATAGTTATCTCCTTATATAATCTGATATTTTCTATTTTACCATATTTATTATTGAGTTACTAAGAAAGGGTGATTATATTGATATTAAGAAAGAAAATCAAGACTCTAGAAACAAAAGCCTCTGGTAGGCTACCAGAGGCTTTTGTTATTTAACTGATTTTAATTTCGTAATATCTTTCCAGTTACTTGCCGTTATAAGTTCGACATTATTTAAAGCATCTGTAATGTCATCAAATCGGCTAAGTGCTGTATTTCTAAATTCTGTTAAGTCTGACGTTTGTTCTACTACATGATCCAGCTTTTTTTCGATTCTTGTTTGATTATTCTTCAAATCCTTAATATCGCCTTGTATATCTTTAATATCATTCTGAATAGGTTTTAATTTTTCATCAAATAAATTACTTAGTGTTTTTAATAATTCTTTATCCATATCATCACCTCATTTCTATATTATATCAAATTTAACACTGAAATAATATATGTTATATTAATATTATTACCATAATGGGAACATATATTCGTATAAGAGAAATTATGTGATTTTGATGAGGGTTAGTTAAAATTATACATTTTTATATTTAATATAAGGTAATATAATCTAATAAATATTTTGTGTTGCAACAGTATAAAAAATATAATAGTAAAAGAGCTTTAAATGAATTTATAACTTGCCATGTGTGTGGCAGTAGGTATTGAAATAATAAATAACTCTGGTGGCCACCAGAGTTATTTATTATTTCCTATAAGTATTTTTTTATATCATCAACACTTTCTAAATCAAAGATATCCGTTCCTATTTGTTGAAGGACAGCTTCGGGTAAACATTTAATTTTTTCTATATAGTAATCAGAAAGTCCATTGAATTTTTTCATTAACTGATTTATAAGGAGTTCGGATTTACCTTCCGCAATACCCTTTTTCATCCCTTCTTTTATTCCATCACTTTTTAATTTATCAAAGATGTTTGATGCATTAGAAACCATAATTTCAACCTCCACATTTTTATTTTCGTCAAATATATTTTCTACTAGCTCTTTCATATTATATATTTCATTGTTACTAGTTGTATTTTTAATCCATCCTTTTAACAGTAATTTCTCCTCAGAAGTTAATTTATTAAAACCAATTACTATATCCTTTAATCTTTCTAAATATTCAATGGCATTTATATTTTGATCTAACAAAAATATGGCTGCGGAAATATTTTTAAACTCATATAAATATTCTTTAGAGTATCTGTTTATATCTACTAATATGTATCTAAAGTCTAAAATATTATCTCCAAACAATTCACCTTTATTTATAATATCCTTAAAATTTCTAGCACAGGTCCATTTTTTTGTGCCATTATAAAGGACTATGGGAATGATTGCAGTAAGTCTATAAGTTTTTCTTTTAATTTTATCTTTTGCTAATTTATCTACCCATTCTCCTTGAATAAAGGTGTTAACAAAGGATAAAAAAGCATCCTTTGTAGAAAACAAATCTTTATAACTTTTGTCATGAATGTTATTTAAATCTTTTTTAAAACCCATTTTAACTCTCCTCATTATATCAAATTTAACACTGAAATAATATAAGGTTATAATGGTATAATCTAATAAATAAAAAGGGGTGATTTAATTGAAAAGGGCAGTAATTTTATTTCCAAAGTTTAATAACATTGATACTATTAACAATATAAGAGGAAAGTACGACCCACTTGCAAATTACATTGGACCTCATATTTCAATAGTTTTCCCATTTGAAAGTGATTTGACAATAAATGAATTAAAAGAGCATTTCAATAAGTCATTAAAAGGCATAAAAAAATTTAACATCATACTTAATAACATTACAGGTGATTATAGAGAGGGATATTTATTTCTTAATGTAAAGAAGGGGAATGATAATATTATTGAATTACATGATAAGTTATATAGTGGATTATTAGAAAAGTTTATCTTTAGAAAGGTAACATATTGTCCTCATTTAACTGTTGGCAGGATATTTGACCAGAAGGAATTTGATGGTGCAGTTGATGAATTAAGTTGCCATAATGAAATTTATGAAACAGTAATTGATAAAGTATTTGTAGAAAATATTGATTTGGATGAAAATTCAATAATTGAGTTTATATTTGATTTAGAATAAATTCTATAATGTTTATAAATTCGATAAAATATAGAATTTATTTTATTAGGACTTAGCAAATGAGAAACCAGATTATACATTTTCAGTGCCAAATATTGAAAAAGAGACAAATTAATACTATAATATAAATTAGAAAACACACGAGGGGGATAAGAACATGGAAGACAAAATGATACCAGTTGTAAGTAAATATTCAAAGAATTATTCTGAGAAATCATTTTTCGATAAAATAAAGAAAACAGCAAAAACTGCAGGAATTAGTGTGGTTTACGCAGGACTATTATTATTCTATACTTTTCAAAAGACTACAACACCTAGGTGGGCAAAGACAACAATAATTGGTTCATTAGGATATTTAATTTCACCATTAGATGCAATTCCAGATATATTTCCAGTTGTGGGATTCACAGATGATCTTGGAGTGTTAGTATTAGCTATTGGAGCGGTTTGTATGTTTATTGACGATGAAGTAAAACAAAAGGCAAAAGTAAAGCTAAGAGATTGGTTCGGAGATTACGATGAAAGTCTACTTGTAGAGGTTGATAATAAAGTCAATAAAAAATAAAAAGAATTTATAACTTGCCACTTGCCATGTGGGTGGTAGTAGATATTGAAATAATAAAGAACTCTGGTGGCTACCAGAGTTCTTTATCATTTATCTTATTTAAATTCCTATCAGCTGGACCCAGATAACATGACCTATAAGTATTTTTTTATATCATCAACACTTTCTAAATCAAAGATATCCGTTCCTATTTGCTGAATGACTGATTCGGGTAAACATTTAATTTTTTCTATATAGTAATCAGGAAGTCCAATGAATTTTTTTATTAACTGATTTATAAGGAGTTCGGATTTACCTTCCGCAATACCCTTTTTCATCCCTTCATCTAAACCTTCTTTAAGTCCTTTTTTAAGTCCTTCTTTAAGTCCTTCATCTAAACCTTCTTTTATCCCATCACTTTTTAATTTAACAAAGATGTTTGATGCATTAGAAACCATAATATCAACCTCCTCATTTTTATTTTCGTCAAATATATTTTCTACTAGTTCATTCATATTATATATTTCATTGCTACTAGTTGTATTCTTAATCCATCCTTTTAATAGTAATTTCTCCTCAGAAGTTAATTTGTTGAAATTAATTACTATATCCTTTAATCTTTCTAAAAACTCCATTGCATTTATATCTTGATCCAATAAAAAGATGGCAGCAGCGATATTTTTAAATTCATACAAATGTTCCTCATTATATCAAATTTAACACTGAAATAATATATGTTATATTAATATTATTACCGAGATGGGAACGTATATTCGCATACGAGAAATTATTTGATTTTGATAAGGTTTAGTTAAAATTATACGTTTTTACATTTAATATAAGATAATAATGGTATAATCTAATAAATATTTTGTGTTGCAACAGTATAAAAAATATTATAGTAAAAGAGCTTTAAAAGAATTTATAACTTGCCACTTGCCACGTGGGTGGCAGTAGGCAGTAGGCAGTAGGCAGTAGATTGGAGTGGATTATATGAAATTTTTTAATAAAATTTTCAAAGTTAAAGTTAAAAAAGCAATTATGGGATGGAAATTTATTAAGTATATAGATGGAGACAAAGCTATTATGTTTGTTATAGAACCAATGGTAGGTGTTCCTGATTTGGTATATCTACCGGACGCGGAATCCTGGAAGAGTTATGCTCCAGATTGGGCGAAAAACAGATACTTAGAAATAATTAGTTATGTTAAATTAATTCGTTGGAATAGAAAACTTGAGTGGAGCATAAGTCCAACTTCTTCTATACCTGATTATAATGAGAACTCAGATACAGCTGTTCCAGGCTCACTCGAATCTACTTCAGGTGGAAGACAGATGGAAGACGAAAATCTGTTTAAACCACGTGGGGTTATTAATCATGAACAAGCCCATGTAATTTGGGAAGGACTTGAAAAGAAGTTTGCACAACAAGCTCAAGGTGAGGTTAAATTATTTGTAAATGACATTATTCCAAATAGCGTTTTTGCGGAAATATCAGTGCCAACACTAAAGGCTAATCCTAATATTCAGTTGGAATTTGTGAATGAAAATGAATAATAATATTTCAATATATAAATTCAAGCAAAGACTAGGTATAATGAAGGAGATGTTACGATGAATTTAATTAAGAATTTAAAACCATTTATAGGTCAACATTGTGAAACAACTGCCACTGGATCACTTTTAAATCATATTGGAATTAATCTTTCAGAACCAATGCTTTTCGGCTTGGGCGAAGGACTGGGCTTCATATTTTGGAATATGAAAATAATGGATTTTCCTTTCATTGGTGGAAGAATAAAACCAGATGAATTAACACAAAACATTGTAAAAAATTTAAATCTAGAATTAGAAGTTGAGGAAACCTCATCATCCAAGAGGGCCTTAGAAAATGTTAAAATTAATATTGATAAAAATATTCCTGTTGGACTCAAGCTTGATTGTTATCATTTAGATTATTTCACAAATAAAATACACTTTGCTGGACATTACGTGGCTATGTATGGGTATGATGAAAATTTTGCTTACTTAGTGGATACCAAACAACAGGGCAGTAAAGTTAAAACTCAACTTAACAATCTTGAGTTGGCAAGGAAAGAAAAAGGTCCAATGTCTTCGAAAAATCTAAGCTATACAATACAAAGTACTAATAAAAATTATGACATAAAAAAATCAATAGTTGTTGCCATAAAAAATAATGCTAAAGATTATTTGAATCCACCTATAAAAAATATCGGATATAAAGGAGTGTTAAAAGCGAGTGAAGAAATAAAAAAATGGTTTAAAAATAGCAAGGACATTGAACGAGATTTTGAAACAACGGCAATGTTGATGGAAAAAGGAGGTACTGGGGGTGCTTTATTTAGAAATTTATACAGAGATTTCCTGAAAGAAAGTTATGATTTATTAAAAATAGAAAAGCTAAATGAGGCGTACATAATGTTTGTAGAAATAGCACCTTTATGGACACAAGTATCCGCTTTATTTGAAAAGACCGCACAAACAAAAAATATTGATTATATAAATCAAGCCTCTAAAATTTTAGTTGATTTATCCCAAAAGGAAAAAACAGTAATGGAATTACTATTAGAAATATAAGTTGTAAGAAAGTTGATATTAGATTCTAATTAAATAAAAGGTTCTAAGGTTAAAGACCACAGTTATATGAGTACATACGAAAGTCAGTTAATTCCTTTAATGAAGAGTTTAGGTGATAGCAATACTGGTCTTGTAGGATTATATATAAATTTCGAACCTAGCTTTACAGGTAGTGGTAAGCCATATGCTGCAACTTATAAATATGATGAGCAGAAAAAACAAAGTTGGATGACTCGTGATAATGCAAATTTAGCCGACTTTAAGGAAAGTAATCCCGATATGGATTGGTATTATAGCCCGATTAAAGCTAAACAAGGGGTTTGGTCAAAACCCTATACAGACTCAGCTAGTAAAGTAAATATGATTTCTTATACCATGCCTGTGTATGCTAATAATGAATTAGTCGGAGTTGCAGGTATGGATATCTCCTTTGAAAGTTTGAGAAAAATAATTTTAAATACAAAGATATATGATACAGGTTCTGCATTTTTGCTAGATAAGGATTACAGTTTTGTAGTTTCTACGGACAAAAAACTGACGGATAAATTAGACACTTTAGAAAATGGAAAATATAAATTTATAACTGATGAATTAAGTAATAAAAAATCTATGGTACTCGAGACAAACTTAGAGGGTCATAAGCAGATGATGGGTTTCTATACGTTGAATAATGGTCAAATTATGGGCGTTAAAGTGCCTAGCTTAGAAGTATTTAAAGCTTTAAATGATTCAATATATATTATTCTTTTAATTATAACTCTAGGAATTATACTTTCTATAATTATTGCATTAATTATTGGCAGAAAAATATCTAGACCAATACAAGTTGCAACAGGTTTTATTGGTAAATTAGCTGAGCTAGATTTAACTTATAATGACAATAACATTAACCAAATGATATCAAGCAAAGATGAAATAGGTATTATGGGAAACAGTTTAATAAAACTAAGGGAAGAATTAATAAAAATTGTTGTAGAATTAACAAAGAATTCAACTGAGGTATTAGAATCTTCAAATACTATTTCTGCTACATCTGAAGAAATATCATCAAAAATGGAGCTTATCAATGAATCAATAAAGCAAGTATCTTTAGGTGCAGAACAGTTAAGTGCCACTACAGAAGAAGTAAATGCAACCACAGAAAGTATTGCAGAGAATGTGGCTAATGTTACTGGACGTGCAAATAAGGGAACAGAGATTGCGAATAATATAGAAGTAAAAGCAAAGCAAGTTAGAATAACTGCTGAAAACAGTTCTAGTACCACAAATAAATTATATTTGGATAAGCAAGAAAGCATATTAAAAGCAATTAAAGATGGTATGGTTGTTAGTGAAGTTAAGATAATGGCAGAGGAAATAGGAAATATAGCAAGTCAGACAAATCTTCTTGCACTTAATGCAGCAATTGAAGCAGCAAGAGCAGGAGAACAAGGGAAGGGTTTTGCCGTGGTTGCTGATGAAGTTAGAAAATTAGCTGAAGCGTCAGAAACTACAGTTGAAAAAATTAAGGAGGTAACTGAAAAAGTTGAGAATGCATTCCAAAATCTTACGAGAAACGCTCAGGATGTATTGAACTTTATTGATACTAAGGTTAAACCTGATTATGATTTGTTTGTAGATACAGGTAAGCAATACGGCGAAGATGCAGTAGAAACCAATAAGATATCCTCAGATATTGGAGCTTCAATGAGTATAGTCAATGAAACTATATCAGAAATCAGAGATGCAATTGAAAACATATCTGCTACAGCGGAGGAATCAGTTGCTAGCTCCGAGGAAATATTAGCAAGTGTTAATGAATCTGTTATGGCAATTGAGGAAATAACAACAGCTTCTCAAAATCAAGCCATATTAGCAGAGAAGCTAAATAATATTGTTCGAAAATTTAAGTTATAAAATAAATATTGATAGAAGAATACCGCTACTTTATAAAAGGGGATTTAAGGGAGAAATTTTATCCACTGAAGCAACAAAAAAATATTTTTTTATATAGTAGAAGTTAAAACAAAGGCTAGTGTAGAAATACCCTAGCCTAAATTATTATTAAAAGCCTTATTTAATAGTAGGTGTTGATAATTTGGTAAGAGGGTTAGTGATAAATCCCCATTTACCATCAACCTTAACCCCTGCCAAACCTTCGCTGAAATTACTTGCATCATCAAATTTATATCCAGTAATGACTTTCCCGTTCTTATCCATAAAATCAAACTTATTGTCATCATCGCTAACTACTGATAAACCTTCACTGAAACCAAATAGCCAGTTATATTGTGGCTTACAAATGAAATCACCATTTTTATTTATAACTCCTAATTTACCATTAAGGCTAACCACAGCAAGTCCTTCATTGAAATTATAGCCATATTCAAATTGAGGTTTAATAACGATTTTGCCGGTGGTGTCAATAAAACCACATTTACCATCAACCCAAATAGCTGCTAGATCCTCACTAAAATCACGTGCGCCATTATCAAATTGAGGTTTGATGACGAATTCACCAGTTTTGTTTATGTATCCGCATTTATCATTAATTTGAACTAATGCTAAATCTTCTCTAAAATCACTTGCATTATCAAACTGAGGTTTAATAACAATTTCACCGGTTGTATTAACAAATCCCCATTTACCATTAAGCTGAATTTTTGCTAAACCCTCACTGAAATCACCCTCAAAATCAAATTGAGGTTTAATAATGAATTCACCAGTTTGATTTATAAATCCATATTTATCACCAACGGGAATCCCTGCTAACCCTTCACTGAAATCTAATACCCATTCATATTGGGGCTGAACAACAATTTCTCCACTCTTATTAATAAATCCCCATTTATCATTAAGCTCAACTCCGGCAAGACCTTCACTGAATTTTTTCACTCTATCAAATTGAAAGTCTATTGAAGTTTCAACTTGATCACCAGGAGTGGTAGAAACTTTATCGTTATGAATATTACATTCAGGCAACACATCTTGTAGTGAGTTTATATCTGTATCAGTAATCTTATTATAGGATAAATCTAATACATTCAATTTGCTCAATGGTTTTAAAGGTTCTATGTAGTTGATTTGATTCTCATTTAAACTTAAGTACTCTAAGTTAGTAAGTCCTGATAAAGGTACTATATTACTAAGCTGATTAGAATCTGAATGTAAGTAAGTCAACTTGCTCAATCCTTCTAAGGGGCTTAAGTCATTAATATGGTTTCCTGATAAACCTAATGAAACCATGTTTGATAATCCATTTAAAGACTCTATATTGTTTATTTCATTGTAATTAGATGTCAAATAAGTCAGGTTAGTCAAGGCTTTTAAAGGGTTTATGTCGCTGATTCCATTAGCACTAATATCCAAATCGGTCAGTTGAGTCAAGTTTTTTAAAGGGGTTATATCGCTAATCTGATTGGAACTTAAATTAAGTGTTGTCAAGTTAGTTAGTTTTTCTAAAAGATCTATGTTGCTAATTTTATTGCCATATAGACCCAAATAATCTAATTTAGTTAATTTTTCTAAGGCTTCGATGTTACTAATTTCATTGGCAGATAGATTTAAACTAGTTAAGTTAGATAACCCTTTTAGAGGGTTTATGTCGATAATTTGATTAGCATTCAAATCTAAGTCAGTCAAGTTAGTTAATGATAGTAAAGATTCTATGTTACTAATATGATTGTTAGATAAACTCAACGTAGTTAAATTAGTCAATCCTTCTAATGGGCTTAATTCAGTTATGTAATTTCCGGATAAATCCAGTTTAGTTAAGTTTGATAATCCGTTTAAATCCTCTATATCGCTGATTTTATTGTGATATAAAGATAAATCAATCAAGTTAGATAATCCTTTTAAGGGCTTTAATTCACTAATTTCATTAAAAGTTAAGTCTAAAGTAGTCAAATTTGTCAAATTCTCTATTCCTGAAAGATTGGTTATATTTTTCATATAAGCGTCCAATGTTGTTATATTATCAACGTCAGACTTTAAAATATCCCCAGTAGGTTTTTTTATAGAATCTCTAATGGTTTGTTCTAAATTTTTATCCGCAAATGTAATAATAGTTGTATCTATTACAACATCGCGATCTTCACCAGGTACAACACGGGCGTCTACAATATTTCCTGTGGTATTGTCTATCCAGTTTCCTGAAAAATCTTTAACATAAACGGCTCCACCTTCGATTATTGCATCCGTAATTTCTGAAAAATTTGCAGTGTCATTAGCATAGCCTAAGTCAAATGATTTGTTACCAATTACAACAGTGCCATTAGGAAGTGTTGCAAAAGCCGAAACTGATGTTGCTGATGCTATTACAAAAGCAGCAGCAAATGAAATCATAATTCTGTTTTTCAAATTATATACCCCCTGTATTTAAAACATCATTCATATTATCGAAATTATTTTAATTAACTCAACATAGAGTGGCTAGTAAATTGACATGCTTGAAATTATAAAATAAAAACTGATGGCTCAGGTTTTGTGAAATTATTAAGCGGGTCGGCAAGGTTTCTTAATATTGTATCTGATTGGATTTATTTTGAAACTTCAGGAGACTCCACAATAACCTATGTTGATGGTGTGTTTAGAATTACTAGTGGATCTTCAAAAATCCTCAAGTTGAAAACTGATGGAAGTCAGTTGCTTGACGGTAACTAAAATATCATTGATACGATTTGAAAGATGGATAGGCATTTAATGTCTATCCATCATTTTTTCGTCATGGGATAGGAGGATGGGATCATTTTTATTATGTAATGTGACAGTATTCCCCTAATTTAGCAATGTTACTGTGATAGAGTGTGTTTAATGGAAGTTTTAATAATAAAATGTAAAACTTTGAGGGGCAGTATATATAATTAAGAATGAGAAGTTGCCACTTGCAATGTGGGTGGCACAACATGGTAGTTTTAAATTGGGAAGCGTAGAAGAGGATTTATAGTTATATTTCCGGAGGTTTTTGGACCAGAAAACATAAGTTATTTATCAATTTAGTATCTGTTCGTTGATATATATACTTCTGTTTGTTAATATAGCGATGAGACCAAGTTCTTTCTAAAACTATAAGCATAATGATTTAAACATAGCCGTCAATACAAATTAAATATAAGTGGCAAAGATTTTAGAAGTTGTTATTGGGGTGGTAAAAAAGGAGAGTCGTGATGGAAAATGAGTATAGTATATCGGAAGAATTTATTTATACAACTATGGGCGAAATTGCGAATATTATTGATAATATGAGTAAATTCAAATATTTAAGCATGTACATGTATAAAGATTTCTTGAAAATTCAAATTATGTCTTTAGCAGAAAGTCATGGTTTTACAAGCATAAAAAATTATTTAGTTGAAGATAAATTGAAAGAATCTATAAATATAGATGTTATATGGATAGGGAAAAGTATTATTGCAATTTCAAGTTTTATAATTACGGACAATTATAATGAGGAAGTGTGTCAAAGTTTTTCTGTTTATGATGCACCATATAAATTTTGGATTTATCTAGGGAGCAAAGAAATAAATAATATTAAACAAATTATAAAAACAAATGATGTTCATTTTATGCCAATGCCAGTTATTAGTTCTGATTTATTGTATTGTAGTTCAAAAAGGTAGAATCATATGAAAATCATAATATAAATTATTTTTAGGTGGACTATATTTCTAAATGCTAAAGTAATCTGATAGATACAAGAGGTGGTAAGAACAATAAAAGAGGGGTTAGTTGAGTATGATGATTGAAGAGATAATTAATAAAGAAATAACAACCAGTGATTCCATAACATTTAAAGAGGCAACTCTAGATTATGATTCAAATTGCTCTACAGGAGATAAAGATTATTTACTTCCAAAATTAACGGCATCATTAAAAAGGGCAAAGACCATAGATATTATAGTAGGATTTTTGATGGAATCAGGAGTAAAACTACTTATTAATGATTTAAAACAGGTGGTGGCTAAAGGTGTTAGAATAAGAATTTTAACAGGAAACTATCTTAATATCACTCAACCTCAGGCTTTATATTTAGTGAAGGATGCGCTAGGAGATAAAGTAGATTTAAGGTTCTATAATATTGCTAATAAATCATTTCATCCTAAGTCATACATATTTGAATATGAAGAAGATGGAGATGTTTTTATAGGATCTTCTAATATGTCTAATTCAGCATTAACTAGTGGAATTGAATGGAATTATAGACTAAATAAGAATAAAAACCTAGAAGATTTTACACATTTTAAAAATGTTTTTGAAGACTTATTTTTAAATCATTCTATAATTATTGATGATTCAGAGATGCGGCGTTATTCATCAGTATGGAAAAGACCTAAAATCTTTAATGCATTAGAAATAGAAGATAACAAAGAAGAAGTTGGTAAGTTAATCCCACTGTATGAACCTAGAGGAGCACAAATCGAGGCCTTATATGAACTGAAAAAATGTAGGGAAGAAGGTTTAGATAAAGGTCTAGTTGTGGCAGCAACAGGTATAGGTAAAACTTATTTAGCGGCTTTTGATTCACTGGGATTTAATAAGATTTTATTTGTGGCTCATAGAGAAGAAATATTAAATCAAGCTGAGACTTCCTTTAAGAACATTAGGCCTAATATTAAAACCGGGTTTTTTAGTGGTAAGAATAAGGATACTGATTGCGATATTGTTTTTGCTACGGTACAAACTATTGGACAAAAGAAGTACCTATGTGAAAAATATTTTAAAAGAGATGAATTTGATTATATTATAATTGATGAATTTCATCATGCAGCTGCAGGCAATTATGGAAATATATTAGAATATTTCACTCCGAAGTTTCTTTTAGGACTTACTGCAACTCCTGAGAGAATGGATAATAAAGATGTATTTGCCCTTTGTGATTACAATGTTGTTTATGAAGTAAGACTTAAAGGTGCCATAGACAAAGGATGGCTTGTTCCTTTTAGGTTTTATGGAGTTTTTGATGATACAGATTATGAAAAGATATCCTTTAGAAATGGTAAATATGATGAGGTAGAATTAGAAAAAGCTTTAATGATTAACAAACGGGCAGACTTAATTCTAAAACATTATAAAAAATATAATAGTAAAAGAGCATTAGGTTTCTGTGCCAGCAGAAGACATGCAGAGTACATGAGTAAATATTTCAATGAAAATGGTATTAAGGCTTGCACCGTAGTAAGTGGTGAGCAAACAGAATTTTCTATGGATAGAAAAAAAGCGGTGGATAAGTTAAAGAAAGCAGAGCTAAATATTATATTCTCTGTGGATATGTTTAATGAAGGATTAGATATTCCTGAAATTGACATGATATTATTTTTAAGACCCACAGAATCTCCAACAATTTTTCTTCAGCAACTTGGAAGAGGGTTAAGAAAATATAAGGATAAGAAGTATGTGAACATTTTAGACTTTATAGGTAATTATAAAAAAGCTCAATTGATTCCATTCTTTTTAAGTGGCAATTTAAAAGATTCTGGAGGAAAAGCTAAACAAGGCAAATTGCCTACAGAAGAAGAATATCCAGATGATTGTATAGTAGATTTCGACCTTGGAGTAATTGATATATTTGAGAAGATGGTAGAGCAGCAGAAGAATATATTTGATTTAGTAGTAGATGAGTTTAATAGAATAAAAGAGGATTTAAAAACTAGACCAAGTAGGCTTCAAATGTATACTTACATGGATGATGACCTATACAATGTAATAAGATCCAGAGGAGAACTAAATATTTTCAATGATTATCTAGGATTTCTAAATAAAATAGATGAAATTTCAGAAGAAGAGAAATTATTTTTAAACACTAAAGCTTATGAATTTTTAAATAATATTGAGAAAACTTCAATGGTTAAGACTTATAAAATGCCATTACTTCTAGCTTTTTATAATAGTGGTAACATAAAGTTAAAAATAGATGAAGAGAATATATTTTTAAGCTTTAGAGATTTCTATGTTAAAGCATCCAATGCTGTGGATCTTTTGAGACATGATTCAACTAAAAAATATAAGAACTTTAATAAAAAGGAATATCTAAGAGTTGCTGAAAATCCAATAAAGGCATTTTTAAATTCATCAAAAGATTTCTTTTATAGAGATAAATCATATTTTTGTTTAAATGATGATTTAGGTGGATTTATTGATAATCCTATATTTATAGTTCATTTTAAAGATATTATTGATTATAGGACTAGAAGATTTTATAAAGAAAGACTTGAAAAGTTAGAAAAGTAAAAAAATAAATTAACCCACCATAGTGATATGGTGGGTTTGGTCTATTCGTAAACTCTTTCAAGGACTATGCCTTTTTCAAAGCCGCCTCTTTCTTCTCTCTTTTCATTTCTTTTGTTAATCAAATCTTCTTCAGAATATCCAAGAGTATTAGCAAGGGCAAATAAAACTTCCATCACATCAGCAAGTTCTTCTAGGTTTTTAGCTTCTAGATACTCAAATGCTTCCTCATCTAATTTTGTTTCAAGTAAAGGTAGTAGTTCTTCTTTTTTAGCATAATGCACATCAAAGCTTTTACCTGTAGCTTGAATGATTTCAGGGATTTTGTCGCGGACTAGTTTGTTGTAGATTTTCATGGGGTGGGCCTCCTTGGTTGATTTTATTGGTTTATTATAGCATAGGTTAGGATAAAAAATATATCGGAAGTTTAGGGTCTTTAGGTTTAAAAAAGGTAGAGAACAGAGCTATTGAACAAGGTATCGGCTTATTAGAGCTAGGATCTGGTTACATTGATATTGAAGAGGAAATTACTTCTCTAGAAATTATTAACCAGTGTTTGGAAATCGAACCAGAAGAGTGTTCTGATCATGTTAATTTTACATATAACCAAATTAAAGATTTCTTTAAAGGGTGTTTTATAATTATATACATCAAAACCATATAAATGTATAATATAGATATATTTAGTAGATGACGAAGATCATTTTCTAAGCATAAGTCTAACCTTGGAGGATTTTATGAGTAAGTATAGTACATTAGTGAATATTATTGATGAATTAAGAAATGAGGCACCCAAAGGATACAAAAGATATTATCCAGCACTAAATGAAAAGGCAAAACTAGATTCAGCTAGATCAAGGGCATTCATACATTTATTTTTAAAGGTTCGCTATGGATTGAGTGACTTTATTAGTAGGGAAAATTATGTTACGGATGATCCGTCTGATGGGGGCATAGATGCTTATTACATAGACAGTGATCAAAAAATTATAACGTTCATTCAATCTAAATTTAGGACAAATGAAAATAATTTTGAGAATAAAGAGATCTCTCTAGATGAAATATTAAAAATGGATGTTGATAGAGTAGCTGATGGGGAGAGAAATGATGAGGATGACAATACATATAATAGTAAGATAATTAACATGATGAAAAGAATAAGTGAAATACCTGATGTCGGAAGGTATAGGTACGAAATAATTATATTAGCAAATTTGAAAACCTATAAAAATTCAACATTAAAAAAATTAACTGGTGGATTTAGTGCAACTGTCTTTGATTATGAAAAATGTTATACATCATTATTATTTCCAATAGTAACAGGGTGTTACTATAATGCTGATGAAATTAGTATTGCCTTATCTTTAATAAATAAAGATAGCAATGAGGGAAGAATTAGTTACTCTGTAAAAACGGAATTTAGCGACTGTAAAATTATGGTTGTATTTGTGCCGTTAGTTGAGATTGCCAAAATCGTATATAAATATAAAAATTCTATACTAAAGTTTAACCCTCGTTGTTATTTAGGTTTAAACAATAATGATGTTAACCCTAAGATAGAAAGCACAATCAGAAATAAAAAAACTAATGAATTTGCGTTATTTAATAATGGGATTACAATATTATCAGATAAGACTGAACTAAATTCTAGAATTGCATTAAAGGATTCAGCTCAATTAATAATTACAAATCCTCAAATAATTAATGGAGGACAAACAGCATATACATTAGCCACTGTTTATGAAAAATGTTTAAAAGATGAAGATGAAACTATATTTGATAATAAAGAAGTACTAGTTAAAGTAATAACATTTTTCGAAGGAGGAGATAATCCACAAGAAAAACTAAAATTAATAGAGGATTTGTCTAGAGCAACTAATGAACAATCTGCTGTAAGAGAATCTGATAGACGATCAAATGATAAAGTGCAAATTAATTATCAAACTAAAATTTTCAATGAATTTGGGTATTTTTATAATCGCAAAAGGGGAGAATTCCATGATGGCTTAAGTAAAAAATATATCGCAAGAGATAAGATAATTGATCATTCTGTTTTTATTAGAGTTGCTGTAAGTGCAAATGGGGATGTTGCAAGGGCTAGAAGAAACAGTGAAGAATATCTATTTAGAGAAAGTAATTTTAAAGAAGTATTTGTTGATTCGGAAATTTATAGAAAATATATGTTTGGGTATCTATGTCATCAATATTTAATAGAATTAGAAAAAAAATTCGATAAGACGCAAAATAATAAATACGGTCTAAATACTTATGGTAATGCTCTGAGATACGGTAAGTATGCTATTGTAAATGTAGTTACAAGATTTTTTGATAAGGGAACTGGAATATCACAGTATATATCTATAGCAACTATGATTACTGATCAAATTCTTAATCAATGGTTAGATTTTGAAAAGGAGGTAAGTGAAAAAGGTTATAACAATGATTATTTTTATTCATATATGGAGAATGATAAAAAAAATATATATTACAATTTTGACGGTTATTATAAAGGACGAAATATTAATAGAGACATTAAGAATTATAAATTTTATCTAAAAGTTATTAATGAAGAAGTAGCTGCGACACTGAATGAATAGAATAATATTAAAAGTTTACATTATACTTGTTACGGTGAACCGTACCACAATTAGTGGTGACTTTTAGTTAGATTTTCGCGTTATTTACATCCACCAACGAAACTCTGGACACGTTTGATTGTATAGAAAAATAGTTGAAATGACTCCCTCAAAATTTACAAATGAGATATTAAAATTTATGAGAATATAGAGTTATAAGTAGTATTTGAGTTGTAAAATGCACTTGACAAAAGACGTTTTGACGAACTATTATATATAAAGATAGTATTATTTTTTTGGAGGGTATGCTGTGAAATATTTATCTGTAAAAGAGGTTGCAGACAAGTGGGGGATAAACATAAGACAAGTTCAAAAGCTATGTGCAGCTGGGCGAATTGTAGGGGCAAAAAGATTAGGTGATGGCAAAGTGTGGCTCATTCCTGAAAATGCTGACAAGCCCCAATATAGTAGAATGAAAAAATAAAAGTTAATCTGAAAATGAATTATACGTTATGACTGGAAAATACATAGACACTAATAAGTAGAATATTCATTAATGTTGGGGGGAAGTAAATAAAGTGGGCAATATTATTGGCATTATTGAAAAAGAAACAGATGGGAAAAGTTTTAAATCTCATAAATATTGTAATGATACAATTGATATGTCTGGAATTAAATATGATGATAATGACAAAGTTATCTGGCAAAATTATGGTGAAACCGAACAACATAAAACCTGTATTAATTTAAAAGATAGAGCAGATGTGTTACGTAATGGAAAATCAATATTTACATACTTTCTTGACGGTTCAAGGCATACATATAAGGTTGACGATATCTCTTACAATAAAAATGTTTACCCAATACTGGCTGGTCAAGTAGGGATAGGATGTTGTAGAAGAGTGAATAAAGAATTGAAGAAAGAACAATTCCTTCGCAAATTGTTGATAGTTTTACCTGATATTTCATATAGAGATGGATGGGGTGAACGGAGCTTTTTCAATGGTTTATTAGAAAAAATTAATGATAATAAAAGATTAAAGGATTATCTTAATATTGAATTTAGTGATGTTTTAACTTATAAGCGTGATCAAGATGATAAACTTGAAAAAAAAGGGGTAGCAGTAATCCAAGATTATATGGTTGATCTTGAAAAAGATGCTGTAGCAGATTTAGTACTACAAGGAAAACTTGACCAAGATAATTATTTGATAAAAGATGGGTCTCTTGAATATCAGGCGGGTTCTGTTAAATCTAAGAACAAAAAGAATTTAAGTGATAAACGCATCGCAAATAATTATAAGTATGTAGTTGGCGTTTCTAAATCATTCAATCCAACAACGTGCTTAGTTAAATCGGGTGGCTCTAATTCCGATATAATTGCAAACTTAAAGCCATTTGAAAGAACACCTGCATACATGTATAAATCTGAAAGGTCAGGTAATAATGTGTATTTTGTGATTTGGTATCTTAGGTTAAGAGATTCAAAGTATACAAATAATGTCTTTGATGGGGTCTTGAAAGTAGAAAAATTAGTGATTAGCGAACGAGAACAAGAAAAAGGATTAGATTCTGAATTAATTGATCATATATCAGCAAACTTGCTAAATGAACGTAATCCTGTATGTTATGGGAATGATTCAAGGTGGGCTAATCACATATATCCAATCTATTTAACAGAATCGTTTGTAAAGAGTAAATATTTAAGTAACAATTTATTTATGCAACTATTTTAAGGGGGTGGGCTAATGAGTTTAATAGGAAGAATAATAGCAACTGAAAAGATACCAACAACAATGGATGAATTTTATTTTTGGACGGATAAGAGTCTAATATTAAGTCCATTTGATGTTGTAAAAGTAGAACATGTTAATAATAGTAACACATTTGCGGTAATAGAAGAAATATCACACATAACTGATTGTGCAAGTTTTCTTTCTAATTTTATTTCGAGTGATTTTGGAGATGTTAATGCTAGCGAGGGAACATATAGAATAGGAATGAATTATGTTAAAGCTAAGGTTGTTGGTAATGATAAAAATATTTTTATACCTGTCCAAAGCAGCGCAAAGGTACATTTGGCGAATAAAGACGAGGTTTCTATTGCGTTAGGGCTTAATAAGATTAAAAATCCACTTATTTGTGGGTATCTTGAAATGTACGGTGGGACAAGTGATTTTGAAAAAATTACGTTGCCTGTAAATGTAGACTCTAAATTTTTAATTGGACCTGAAGGTGCTCATTTGAACATTTCAGGTATTTCTGGTCTTGCTTCTAAAACTTCATATGCAATGTTTTTACTTAAATCAATTCAGGATAAATGCTTACTCGAAGAAGAAGAAGAAGATAAAGAGAAAGAAACCGTTGCATTTGTAGTTTTTAATGTAAAAGGAAAGGATTTACTTGCGTTAGACGAAGTGAATAACTTTGATGGGGATGTTGAAGATGAGAGAAAAACAAAAGAATTATATAAAATGTTAGGACTGAATACAACACCGTTTAAAAACGTAACATATTTGTATCCTTATTCTAATGAAAGGGTTTCAAATACCTATGCAGAAAAAAATTTACTTGAAAAACAATCAAGCCTCAATAAAGCATATAAATATAAATTTGAATATGAAAAAGATAAAGATAATTTGGATCTAATGTTTGCAAATATTGATGATGCCACGCAAACAATGGACTCAATTCTTAATTATATAATAAATAATCAAGGTGGATTTGGAGGAATAAAAAGTTGGCAATCATTCTTGGAAAAATTAGATGAACGTTGCCAGGCTGGAGGTTCGTTCAGCGATAAAGAGATACCTGTTACAAGTTGGAGAAAATTTAATAGAATGATTAGAAAATCAATTAATAATAATAAGTTATTTTCTGATATAAACTCAGATAAAAAAGAAGTTAGAATATCTGATAAACTTGCAGAGATAAAGAAAAATGATGTTTATGTTATTGACATTGCAAAATTAAATTCTGATATGCAAGCATTTGTATTTGGGAATACTGTAAGAGAGTTATATGAATTACAATTAGGTGAAAAAGAAACTACTGATGGAGTGAAACCGCCAGATAAGATAATTATATTTATTGATGAACTAAATAAATTCGCTTCAAGTGAAGTCCCTAAAAGTTCTCCAATACTAAAGCAAATTTTAGATATAGCTGAAAGAGGACGTTCCTTGGGAATAATATTGTTTGGTGCTGAACAATTTATGAGTGCAATTCATAGTAGGGTTACAGGAAATAGTTCGACTTATGCATATGGAAGAACTAATGCCATTGAATTAGCTAAGGGAGATTATAAATATATTCCACACGTATATAAAAATATGATGACAAGATTAAAACAAGGCGAGTATATAATACAAAATCCTATATTTAGCTCTTTGCTTAATGTTAAGTTTCCAAAGCCCCTATACAAGCAGTTTAAATAGAAAGAAGGTTTTCTTGTGGATACTATTAAAATTGGAAAAAATGTTATCGAAAATTTGACTACAGGTATGTATGAAGATTCCAAAGTTATATATAGAGAGTATATACAGAATGCAGCTGATCAAATAGATAAAGCTCTACAAATGGGTCTATACCAAGATGAGAAACCGTATATTGATATATCTATTGATGTACCAAATAGAAAGGTAAGAATTACTGATAATGCCAACGGAATAAAGAAAGCTGATGTTGCAAAAAAACTTGGGAATATTGCTGATTCAGACAAGAAGAAAGGTATAGACAAAGGCTTTCGAGGAATAGGAAGATTAGGTGGATTGGCATACTGTGATACACTTAAATTTATAACATCTTACAAAGGCGAAGATACAAAGACTATAATGACCTGGGATGCAAAAGAATGTATTAGGCTTATTGATGATTACACTATTAAGTATAGTGCTCAAGAAATCTTAACGAAAGTAATAACGTATGAGGAAGAAGAATGTGATGTCGATAAACATTTTTTTAGTGTTGAGTTAAACAATATACTAGCAGAAAATAACGAATTACTAGAGATTGATAAAATAAGTAAATATATTTCAAGTAATGCCCCAGTTCCATATAATAATAAGTTTATATATAGAAATAAAATTTATGAGTATTTAACCAATAACGGGTTAAAAATAGATGAGTACAAAATCCATGTAGATGATGAGGATGTATTAAAAAATTATAGCACAATATTGTATGAGTCATCAAATCAAAATGGGGTAAATCATAAGAAAAAATTTGACGAAATATATGGCATTCAATTTAAAGAATTCAGAAATAGCAAAAGTGAATTATTAGCTTGGATGTGGTTTGGAATAAGCACGTTTGATAAGGTAATTCCTGAAACTACGAATGAAATGCGAGGTATCAGACTAAGGAAAGAAAATATACAAATAGGTACTAGTAATACATTAACAAAGCTATTCAAAGAACCGAGGGGCAATTTCTATTTTATTGGAGAGGTTAATGCGATGCATAGAGAGTTAATTCCTAATGCACGAAGGGATTACTTCAATAGAAATGAAACACTAAATGAATTCGAAGCAGAGCTTAAGTATTATTTTGAAGATACACTCACAAGATTATACTATGATGCTAGCAAGGCTAAGATTGCTTTCAGAAGAAAATATGAATTGCTTTCAAAACGTGCAGAATACAGCAAAAAATTAGAAAATGGTTTTATTGATGATAAAGAAAAAGAAAAATTGGAATCAGTGATCGAGGTTGCCAGAAAAGAGAGTGAAAAAGGAAAGAATAACCTTGATAAGTTAGAGAATAAATCTGATGATAATGATGTTTTAAAAAAAGTTTTAGATATTATTAAAAAAAAGTCTAATACTATGATTAAAAATTCTGATTTCACTATAGAACAAAAATTAAAAAAAAGTAATGTTAAAAAACTATTGGGTGAACCACATAATAAACCAATAGGTGAACCACGTAATAAACCACAGAATAAGTCAACGTATCTAGCAGAAGGCTTGAATAGGTTAAATGGGAAACAGCAAAAACTGGTATCTAAAATATATGGAATTATTAATGAAATGTTACCACCAGATTTAAGTAATAATTTGATAAATAAAATACAAAAAGAGTTGAATAAAAAATGAGAAGAAAAATATTATTGATAGAACCAAATTATAAGAATAAATATCCACCTATGGGACTTATGAAAATATCTACATACCATAAAAGGTTAGGTGATGAAGTAACATTTTATAAAGGTGATTCCCAAAACTTTATTACTGAAGAAATATATTCAGAATTGTTGATTAAATTAACTAATAATGATAGAAATGTGGATTGGACTGAATATAAGAAAATAATTTTAGCATATATAAAAAGAGGGTTTGAAAAAGATTTAAATGTACTATTAAAGTTAAGCTTAGATTCTATTATACTAGAGAATTTAAAGTTTTACAGAGAGTATTATAAAAAAAAGAAATATTTCGATGACCCGAAGTGGGATAGAATTTGCATAACTACGTTGTTTACATTTCATTGGAAACAAACAGTAGAAACGATAAACTTTTTCAAAAAATTGTGCAAGAGTGAAAAAGAGGTATGGGTAGGAGGCATAGCTGCATCGGTTGTGCCAAAAGAAATTGAAAATGAGACAGGAATATATCCTCATGTTGGGTTACTGGATAAGTCAGGAGAAATGGACGATAATAATATTGTAATAGATCACTTACCTCTTGATTATTCTATTCTCAAAGAGATTGATTATGAATATCCTGAAAACAATGGGTATTATGCTTATATGACAAGAGGTTGTATAAATAAATGCCATTTTTGTGTTGTTCCAAAAATTGAACCTGGTTTTAATTCTTTTATAAGCATTAAAGAGCAGATAGAATATGTTAAAGATAAATTTGGGGAAAAAAGAAATTTACTTTTACTTGATAACAATGTGCTTGCTTCAGAGAAATTTAATGATATAATTGATGAAATAAAAGTGTGCGGATTTGATGGAAAAACTAAATATGTAGCTCCAAATGAGTATGAATTGGATATAAAAGGTTTGAAATCGAATTACAACGACAAAGGATATATTAGAAGTATAATTAAGCAATACAAAAATTTAATAAATAAGACAAATGAAATTGAACAGGAAATAATGTATAGTAAATTGAGTGAAAATAAACTTCTAAGTATTAATACTGCAAAAAAAGAGAATATGCTGGAACTAGATGATTATTTTAAGCCGTTTTTTAAAAAATTATATGCAAATAGACCTAAAATAAGACATGTTGATTTCAATCAAGGGATTGATGCGAGATTAGTAACAGAAGATAAAATGAGAAAATTAGCAGAAATTCCAATAAGCCCACTTAGAATAGCTTTTGATTCTTGGAAATATAAGGATATATATGAAAAAGCAATAAGAATAGCTGCTAACACTAGTATTAGAATTATGTCAAATTATTTATTATACAATGATGGTGACAAGCCTATAGACTTGTTTTATAGATTAAGAATGAATATATCGTTGTGTGAGGAACTTAACATAAATATATATTCTTTTCCTATGAAGTATCACCCTATACAAGATCCAAAATATTTTAGAGATAGAAGTTATATAGGTAAACATTGGAATAGAAAATTCATTAGATCAATTCAAGCAATTTTAAATGCTACTAAGGGTAAAGTCGGTAGAGGACGGTCTTTTTTTGAAGAAGCATTTGGACACAATGAAGAAGAGTTCACTAAATTATTACATATGCCAGAGACACTAATTGTTTATAGATTTTTCTATAAAAACAACGGTATTACTGCTAAATGGTGGGAAGATTTTAATAACTTAAATTCTGAAAAACTTGATACGTTGAAAGAGATTATTTACAAAAATGAATTTGACGATATTGAAAAATTAACAGATGATAAAGAAATATTAAAAGTTTTGGGATATTATAAAATAAGAAGGGAAGATGCGGAAAAAGAAATGGAATTAAGCGAATAGTTGCCTATGGTGTATTTGCAACAGAAATTTTCCGTTTCACTACCAATTGAGAAAATGTGCCTTGATGACACAATGTATAACTATCAGTTAAGTAATGGTTAAAATGCAAATAAAGGTGACACCCATAACATGTATATATTAAATCTAGCATAATAAAAAATGCTAGATTTTTTACTTTGTATTATAAAGTATGTGAGCTATAAAAGAATAAAATACCAAAATTAATCTATAATGGAGAATCTAAACATAATATGTTATAATTAAACAATATATGAAAAAATGGGGGCTATTATGGGTATTGTATTTGTCAAGTGAAAAGTCCCCCATATTCTAATCCAAAACTCCCCCACCAAAAATTGTAAAAAAAATTAGCAAACATAAATTGTCCACCGCGTTATCAATTTATGTTAGGGGGTCCATAGCCATCAACCTAACAAACCCAATTAATGTTAAAATAATTATTAACTTTTCTTTAAATTTATATAAAAAAGAGCGAATTATTACATATATAGGAACAAATTCCACTCTTTGTTTTTTCATATTAAGTTAAATAACATATAATTTTATTATATATTATTTTTATATAAATTTAAGTAGAAAGAGGTCCAATAATGAATAAAAAATTAAGAATACTTACAAGAAATTTACAAAAATTATTTGATTCAGAAATAATTCGAAGAATGGCATTAAAACATCAATTTGTTAAGCGTAAAAGTAAGCTTACGGGAGAAGCTTTTTTAAATTTATGCACGTTTTATGGCGAAGATTTATGTTCAGTAGCTTTAACAAAATTATGTACTAGTGTTTTTGGCAAGCTAAAAACCATGCACTGCGGAACTTAATTTTTCCAGCACCCTATTCCCATTACTGGGGATTCATGGTTGAGTGTGTTAATCGGTAACTTGGGCCGGTAAAGACTAATAAATGACTGTGATGAACAAGTCTGTCAATAATAGCACTAGTAAGCTTTTCATCGTAAAAAATCCCATTCCATTTACTAAACTCTAAGTTTGTCGTGATAATTACACTTCTTTTTTCATAACATTCAGAGATTACTTGAATAGTAATTGAGCGCCCTCTCTTTCGAATGGGACGTACCCCCACTCATCACAAATCAACATGTCAATCTTTTCAATCTGACGCATAAAACGTTTCAATTCTCCTTTAGATTTTGCTTCACTCAATTGGTTAACTAATGCTGCTGTCCGAAAGAACTTTACTCTTTTACCTCTAGAACAAGCAGCAACTCCTATGGCAGTAGCCATGTGACTTTTTCCATTATGGCAAACTTTCCATAATGGTAAAAGTCATTTAGGAAGTGCAGTAGCACTAAAAGCATGCCAGTCCGGTAAAAATGTACGCTTCTATACGGCAGCTGGACTAGCTAATTTGTTGTATGATAAAAATCAAAAGGGTTTATTAAATCAATATCTAAATTCGCTCAAAAAGGTTGACCTTATTGTTCTTGACGAAGTCGGCTTTGTTCCTCTCCATAAGGATGCGACAGAGTTATTATTCCAGGTAGTTTCAGACTGTTATGAAAGGCGGAGCATGATAATTACCTCAAATCTTGAATTCAGTCATTGGAATACTATCTTTGGGGATAATCGGCTGACAGCAGCGCTGATAGACAGACTTATCCATCACTCTTATATTCTCGTATTTAGCGGAGAGAGCTATCGGTTAACACAATCTATGCTCCGCATAAAACATTAGGAGGTTGGGGATATGATATTAACTAAAAAAGAGCTCTATAAAATATGCCAATCGCAGAATTGGATCCTTACGTCTGATCTTGAAACATATATTCTAACAATATATGAGGAAGAGCCAGACGAAGAACATGAATGGTCTGAACAGGATATCTACGAACAAGTTCGTAAAATTATTTTAAAATCAATTAATCCATAAAAGGTCTTATATATATTTTGCAAAAGATCTCCAAAAGTTGTGCGAATGGGCTTCAATCTTGAGTAAGATTGGGCAGAAGCCCTATTAAAATTTGTAAATTTAGTGTTGACAAGTGCACAACTTTTCGAGACCCGATGCTAAACTTTTATATTGACAAACACAACAAGGGAGCCTAATAGAGAAAAGAGTTTATGGGTTAATAAAGAAAAATATAATTAGGGGTTATTTCAAAGTCGGTTGAATTAGAGTTTACCAGAAAATGATTTGGATTATTTGTTAAGATGGAATACAAAATCAAATATTATAAGTATAGCTTCTAGAGGATATTGCCTTGGGAGCTTTTATTTTGGAGGAATAGATATGGCAATTCATAAATGTAGAAAGTGTATATGGAGTACTAAAATTAGGTATAACCTTTTTATTGCATATTTCCAGGATGCATTACGAAAATAGAACTAGCAGAGCAAGCTGCTACTATAAAAAAGGTGTAGTTGCTCCTAAAGTTATAACAACTTGAGGAGAAAGAAAACTGTGTGTAAGAAAGCACTGTAAATTTTATCATATGCAAATAAATAAATAAATTTTATCCTAATAGGAATACTAATAGATATATAAACTATTAGGAGGTGCTTCGTATGTCAACAGTTCAAGGAATAGTATGGGTTTCAGGTGCCGCAATTGCAGGTTTGGTTATATCTAATGCTATAGATAAAGGATATAACAATATTGAATTAGATGCAAAAAATGAAAAACTGAATTTGGAAAGATTAAGTTCGATAAATGCTATTAGTGGAGAACAATAAAAGCAGGACTCCTAGTGAATTTTCTAGGAGTCCTTGGTAATTTAGGAGGTAGAATGTGTCCAAGAAAGCCAAGAAAACCTTGTAGCTTTCCAGGCTGCCCTGAACTAACAGAGGACAGGTATTGTGATAAGCATAAGAAGGAAGTAGATAGTGAATATAATAGGACAAGCAGTCATTATAAACATTTATACAATAGCAGTAGGTGGAGGAGGTTAAGGATACAGTTCATAAGGGTGCATCCTCTATGTGAAGTATGTAAAAGAAAAGGTGTTGTTAATGCGGCAGAGATAGTTGATCATATCAAACCACATCAAGGTAATGAAGGGTTGTTTTGGAATGAGAGTAACTGGCAAGCCCTGTGTAAGTCTTGTCATGATCGTAAGACGGCTAAAGAAGATGGTAGATGGGGAAGGAAAGGAAGGATTTACTCTTAAAAAAATGAGGCCTTGAAGGCCTCACTAGTTTATACAGTGGCAATTGCACTTAATAAATCTTGAAGTTTACTGTAATGTACTTGAATAACTTTTGTATTAAAAGGGGCTCCTAGGGGGTGACAGAGATTAGTGAAGTGTACATAAAGTTTGGGAATTTTAAATTGTTGTAAATTACTGATAAAAATATATTCATTTTTAGCACAACCAGAAGGACCAAAAATAAATGGTATATTGCTTAAAGAATAAACATAGTCATGCACAAGTTGTGGCCCACGACCAATTAGTCCTGCTGCATAATAGCACATTAAATTGTGATTCTTGGAAAAGTTGGCTTGCTTTATTGAACTAACAGATACACCACCTATTAAGTTTAAACCATAGAAAAAAGCTATGGCCGCAAACCTTGCTTGAGGAGTTAGATGCTTGTGCTGATTTCGGAAATCGCAAGATATAGAACTGGATGAATTCATTAAAAAACCGTCATTTAGACTGTCCAGTTCATCTTGTGTAGGGTGATAACCATCCAAATAAGTCTTAGTTACAATCAAAGATTCGATATAGCTACTTCTAGAAAGTCCTAAAGAAGCAGATTCATCATCTAGTATATTTAATGCAGAGGGACTAAAGTTGATAGAGGCAGTGGTCTTATTCATATAAAACATCCTTTCTAATATTGATTAATGAGACTTTATATAAACTATTATAGAACACACTAAAATAAATTACAATAGCCTGCATTAAAAATATCTATGGTAGGGGGGGATAAATAACTAGGCCTTGATACGACAACGTCGGGTGGTCCCCTTCGTGTGAAAAATCGCTATATTCCAGAGGGGGGAAGGGGGAATTTTGCGAAATAGTGCAGTTGTAGAATTAGCAAAGAATTAAAGTATTTGACAAAGGCTAAACAGGTGGTGAAGATAGTGTTAAATCATGAGCAAAAGGATGAAATCTTAAAGCTTCGTAGAAAAGACTATGGGTACTGCAGTATTTCAAGCATCTTAATAATTAATAGAGATGCAGTAAGGGATTTTCGCAAGAGCAAAGGGTTAGGCGGTTTTCTTGGTTTAGGGAAATTAGTTCCAATAGAAAGTGCCTGGTATTCATTCATTTGTTTATACTGTGGCAAAGACTTTAAGGTTTATGGAAATAGGTATAGAAAGTATTGCAGCAGAAGATGTTGCATTGAACATAGATATGGACATTTTAAAGAAAAGGCAGAAAAGAATAAATTGTGAAAGTTCATTATTACTTTGAGGTAGTAGATGGGCTTTTTATTTTGCGAAGGAGGGAAACAAGTTAAATGGAAATACAAAAGGTATCAGTAGATAAATTGAACTCGGCAAAATATAATCCACGTAAAGATTTAAAACCAGGTGACCCAGAATATGAAAAACTAAAGAAGTCCATAGAGGCCTTTGGTTATGTAGAACCTGCTATCTGGAATAAAAGGACAGGGAACATAATAAAAGAAATACATTAATTTTTGAAGAAGATGAAGAAGAATATATTCAAGTTGGAGAGTATCAAGCAATAAGTGCTTATATTGAAAGAGGTTATGTGAAACTTTGGACTGCCGCCATTGAAAATGTGGTAATGAATTCAGTAGATGAGGTAACTTTTGTTTTAAAAGGTGGAATGGAATTAGAGTGGACAATTTAATAGATAAATATAAAACCCACAGATTGGCTTAATATGCTTTCTTTGGTTTTTTTTATTTTGGATAAGTAGTGTTTAATATAATTAATAACTATATTGACATTATTGTGAAAAATAGGTAAACTTATATTATATTTAGGAGGTAAATTATGGGAAGAGAACTCGTGGCTTCATGCCCAAGATGTAATGAAAGATTAATAGCTACAAAACTTACTTGTGATAATTGTGACCTTGAGTTAAATGGTGATTTTCCTCTTAGCAAATTTGACTATTTATCTAATGATGAACATGATTTTATAGAGTGCTTTTTAAAGTATCAAGGAAATTTTAAGGCAGTGCAAAATGAAAAAAGCATTTCTTATCCAGCTGCGAAAAAGAAACTTGTTGTTATTTTAGAAAAATTAAATTTAAATTATTCAAATAATGTTGAAAGGAGTGAATTTAGTTTGGTAAAACCTAAGAATATGCCTATACTAGAAAATGATAGTTCAGTAGTAAGAAGAATTAAAGAAAAATTAAACGGATGTGATGGACAAGCAATAGCGCCTCTCTATAGTGGAGACACTTGCGAAATATGGTTTGATGAAAATGGAAAAGGGTTAGTTTCACCAAAGATTCCACCAGCTAATCAACTTATATGGGAGGCTTTTGATGCTGCTGTAGAAGTTGTTACAAACAATGGGGGCAAAGCAAAGAAGGGAAATGCACAGTCAGGAGCTAAATTAGGAACTAAAAAATTAATGATGAACTCAGTTGAAGGATATATAGCGCATGAAGTACATGGAGCTAAGGAGGGGGATACGGCATTTGGCCCTGGGTTTGTAATTTGTGCAATTCTTGATTGGGCTGGAATTTGCAAGAATGAGAGAGGATATCTTGTTATAAATACAGCATGGTAATGGAAATTAGTGTTAGATTAAGTGAAGCGACGAGACGAATAGATTGATAGAAACATTGGCTGAAATGGAAGAACAGGGTTGGAACAGATTAGAGCTCCAATTATGACTTCCTTAAATTGTAGAGGAAAGGTAGGAAGATATACGTGCAAGATTGGAATCCGTTTTGGACAGAAGAAGTAACAATTGAAAATGGTGGAAGACATCCTTTACTACTTAATAGGTTTCATGACCATTTGGAAGAATATCTTATTAAAGGAGTAGTATATGCAACAGACAGACTTCGTTATATTTCTTATTGCTGTTGGAGTATTGGAGATATTGAAAACACGATAAACTGTAAGAAGTACTATGAATTTGAAGAGGCATTTCGAAGAAGGGAGGGTGCATTAGCTATTGGTACATATCTGTTGAAACCGGATACTGTTATGGGAAACTACTCAATTTATGGTAGTAATGCTATGCGAGGAGTAATTGAAAAGATTACTAGCACATATGAAACGTCTTTTGAAGTTTTACCGTCAAATAAACTCGGTGCGTATGGACAGAATTATAAAGGAACAATGCAGAAGTGGGGATTAACCTTTATCTCTAAAGATGGAATTCCACATTTAACTGCGTTGGGAAAAGAACTATATGAAATTATGAATAATTCCTATGATAGAAATGATTACTATACAAATTATAAAGGAGAAAATAAAGTGCCAGGGGTAGTTTTATATAAGTGGGCACTGATAAATCAATATGACAATATCGTTGATGAGAATCACAAGGTTGAAAGAGATTTTTTCAAGAGTGTTCTATTTCATTTGGATATAAAAGAAGTGCATGATGGTAGGCGGGATTCTTTTACTATTTATCTGGAATGTATAGCGGAATTGGAAGCAAGTTCTTGCAATTTTAATGAGAACTATGTGAGAAATATTTTGTATTACCAAAGATACTTTGATATTAATGGTAAGTTACATGATTATTTAGTATCCCCTTTTTTAGAGAATACTAGGTTTATATGGATGATTTATGAGATACAAGTATATTTTAGTTGGTGGGTATCAGAGTATCTTAGAACTTTTCTGAGACTGCTATCTGGAAGTCCTAATGGGCTATCAATGACTGAAGTATTGGGAAGTATAGATAAAGATATGTTTAATAAGATAGTGTCAGAATACTTAGAAAAAAGCAACTATTATTTTGATATGAAGTTTGATAATTTTATAAATTTTGTAGAGGAGTCTATTGATGATACTGAGTGGTTGTTTGAAGATAAACTATGTTATGATTCTTGGGAAAATTCTTTTTCTGGGTTTTCAGAAGTATCTGCTGGATTATTGATAATACTGGCTCTTTTAAATCATAAATTTTGTACAATACGTGAGGATAGTAGGTACATCGAAATTAGAATGAAGTTATCAGAGGATTTTTGGTTTAAAGATATTTTGGAAATTATGGATGACTTACGAAATAAAAATGTTAAAGATGTGATAGAAGTAATTCTAAATCAATTTGTTATTAGACAGCATAACAATGCCATGTATGGAAAGAAAGATTTGAGACGGTGCTGGTTTACCATGTCTGGAGATAAATATCAGTATCAAGCAGATTCAAATAGTAGGTGGCGTCCAGCCAAACATGAGAATATTTGCAATTTTCTTTATGATATGGGGCTTATAAAAATTAAAGACGATACATATGTGTTATCACTGGAAGGCAGAGAGTTGTATAAAAAATTAAAGGATGATTATTATGAAGAATAATCTTATTGAAGAATTGTTTGATAAAAGTAAGACATATAGGATGGGAATTCTATGCACATACACTTTGAACATTGAGTTCCTAGAGAACTATTTGCTTAATCTTGATGGTTTAGCAAATTGCAATAATCTTTGCGTTTTTACAGATCGTAGTATTTATAATAAGATGTTTGAGGATGGTTCACTAATTCGTAGCAAATGGGCTAATAAAAGATATTTACTTACACCAATTGATACAAATGGAGTATTTCATCCAAAAATATATATATTAGCATCAGAGAAGGCGGTTCGTATTGGGATAGGAAGTGCAAACCTTACGCGTGAAGGCCTTGCAACAAATTTAGAGATAGTTTCTGCATTCGAAATCACTCAAAAGGACAAGACTTATTCAGTATTGCTAATCGAATGCATTCAGTTTATAAAGGAATTAGCAGAAGCTTCAAGAAGTATAAGCGCAATAAAAAGTGTCAATGAATTTATTGAATACATAGGTGGCATCATTGCCGAGCAGAAAGAAGAAAAAATTCACTTATTTCATAACCTTAAACAAAGTATTTCAATGCAAATGCAAAAGTGCTTAGAGGGGCAGAATGTAAAAGAAATAAAGATTATATCTCCATTTTTCGATAAAAAATTAAAAGTTCTTAAAGAGTTTCAAACATTATTCCCTGCGGCAGATGTAAGCATTTTTATTCAACAAGGTAAGTCTGATTTTCCTGCATCAGGATATGATTATGATAATAAGAATATAAAGATATTTGTTTATAAGAACCAAGAACGATTTATTCATGGTAAAGCAATTATTTTCAAAACTAATATGGGATATTTTCTTTTGACTGGAAGTTCTAATTTTACTGATAGTGCAATGTTAAGTCAGAATTTTAAAGCAAATGTCGAAACGTCTTTATGGGGGACAATTAGCAAAGAGATTGCTGACAAGCTAAGCAAACCCAATGGGCATAAGGCGGTATTACTTAAATCTTTGGATAATCTAATCGTTATGCAATTAAAAAAGAATGATACAGCTTGTGATAAGATGTTGATTTATGATTGGCTGATTGAAGTAATTTTATTAGAAAATCAGATTCAAGTAGTATTGAGAGATAAGGAAGGTTATATTCCTAGCAAACTAATACTAAATGGGGATATAGAAAAGTCTTTTGATTATGCTGAAAAAATAAGTATAACAGGAATTAACAAGTCGCAAATAATGTATGCACAGGTAGAAGGTACTGTTATATTTGGAAATAGAGTAAAGTCGGGTAAAGTCTGGATTGTTAATTTGGATAGAGATAAAGAAAAATACAGCAAAAAACGTTATTCGGTAAATGAACCATCTCAACTATCAGATATTTTGAAAGATATAATATTAAATGGAACTGAAGAAGAGTTAATAGACTACCTTTTGAAATTTAACATTCCATTAGATTTGGTAGGATTAAATTTTAGAAATTCTGGATTGAAAGTCATGGAAAGCCAGGGAAATATATTTGGAGAACTAATGATTCAAAAGAAAAGTATGTTGGCTAGTGTGAAAACGTATGATGCTATAAATCATTTTATGGTTATTAACTATAATAAACTATATAAACATTGTGAAAACACTCAATTATTAAAATTAAATAATTTTATGCTGATTTTTTCTACAATATTTAGTATGACGGATACCTTTCATGATTTTATAACTGCTACCCATAAAGAAAATCCTATTGAAGCAGCTGACTGGTCTAGAATGAGAGATTATTACGACTTGTTTTTAAAGTATAGTAAAGACTGTTTGGAATTATTATGGTTAACTGATGAAAAGCATTATAGTTTCGCTCAAGCGGTAGATACTGAAATATCAAATGATGGGCAAAAAATGTTGGGAAATATCAAGAACTTCAAAGAATTTGTTGTTGTAATGGGGTATGATTACTATTTATTGAAGTGCTATAGAAGTGTGAAAAATATTTGCTTAAGGATAAACACATATATAAAAAAGGCGAGGTGCTAACAACTGTTGGTACAATTAGACCTCTTCCCATTTCGAAGAATGGTATGCGGGATACATATATTATTGAAAGAAAAAAAATTTATGAATATGTAAACAAGCTAGAAAAAGAATTGGAGGCTAGCAAAAATGGCATTTTGTTGAATTTTTAAATAGAGTTTTTATTGACTAAAATTATATAATTTATGAGTTTGTGTAACAAATACTTTTGAAAAGTGAGGTATGTAGAGTTGAAAATTATTTTATCGCGAAAAGGTTTTGATAGTAAAGCTGGTGTAATTGCAAGTCCGATTATGCCGGATGGGTCCCTGTTATCGATGCCCATTCCTTCTATTGATGGAGTTGCTTATAGTAATCTAGAATATAATAATGTGAATTATTCAAAGATTTTAGAGGATTTAGGACACAAAGGCAGCAAACTAATTCAAGATGAATTAAAAATAACCAAATTAAAAGGAAGTGAAAGCATAGATGGCCAAGTTACTTGATATACCAGAAGGAACAGATGTAATTGAACTAAGAAAGAAGATAAGTAAAATGATTTCAGATGCTCGAAATTCTGCAAAACCAGATAGCTGCATATTGTGTGGAAGAAAATGGACAAGCTTTTGTAATTCTCATTCAGTACCACAATTATCATTAAAGAACATTGCAGATAACGGAAAGCTTTATTTGGCATCAGCTTTGATAGGTATTGAAGTTGTTGATGTAGAAAAAGGTGTGAATAATTCAGGAACGTTTCATTTTATCTGCAATGAATGTGATAGTAAATTTTTTCGGGATTACGAAAATGAACAAAATTTATGCTCTCAACCGACTGACAAGATGCTTGCAGAAATTGCTGTAAAAAATATATTGCTACAGTTAAGCAAACATAATCAGGAAGCAGAGTTGCATCGAATGTTACAAAAACAGTTTAATGCATATGCAAATCCAGAACATTTATTTGGAATAAAGGAGTTAGATGTAAGGGATTATTTAGAAGAACTTGCATTTCACAAAGATATAGTTGATAATGAGAAATCTGGTGGATACCAGATCTTATTTTGGGTATTGTTGCCATATAAAGTTCCTATAGCTTCACAAAGTGCAATAGCACTTTCGGCAGATATGGAAGGATATATACTTAACAATGTTTTTGATATGTCTGCAAATACAAGAATGCAATTTATGCATTTAGCTATTCTACCGCTTGACGGGAAAAGTGTTGTTTTAGCGTTTTACCATAAAAGAGATAAACTGTATAAGAAATTATGGCATCAATTCAATAGTTCTTCACAAGAAAAATGTTTGAAGTATCTGAACTATTTGGTTTTTGCAAATACAGAAAATTATTTCATATCAAAAATTATTAAATCAGAAATTGAAAATAACGAGAAACTTTCTCTTTTGAGTCAAGAGGATAATGGGCATCCAGGAATGGGATTTTTAAGTCCGGACAATTTTTTTGGAATGGGTTATCAGCCAATAACTGAATCTGATATTCCAAATTTTCTTGCTAAAGAATGGGAAATATAAAAGGCGGTGATTCATAGTGGCTTTATTATTAAATGATGTGCTGAATTTGACTGAAGAAGAGATAGAAAACAGCAGAATCTAATTGAAAATGACAGAAGGTTCTGGTGGAATTGCTTATATTGATAAATGGTTATCTCTTGGACAGGATGAAAAGGATAGTGGCATCACAGATTGCTCCTACTGGGGATGATGCGGGAATAAAAAGAATTTTAATGTTGGTCAGACGGTATTCAGTTTTCAGAAAATGTCATACGATGAGTGGATTTTTGTTTCCGCTGCTGAAATTGTAGATGTTCCTGCTGGCAGTAGAGCAAAAGTGAAAATCCTTGAGAGATTTGTTCCTCTCTTTGGAAGACTCGTTACGAAATATAAAAAAGGCAATACATATGCACGGTATGTTTTCCGAATGAAAGGTATCATAGAAAATTGCACTGTGAAAGAGATACTTCCATGTCAATATAGCGGAGAGCAGTTTGAAGGATATGACCGTGTACATTTACCGTTTAGAAAGTTAGCAGATGTTTTCAATTGAAAAATAATGCCTACCTATTATGAAGCATTGAAAAAAGTGATGGGAATATATTGCTTGATAGATACCATAAATGGAAAATTATACATGGGATCAGCAACAGGTGAAGAAGGTGTAGCGCAACGATGGGTAAATTATCTGGATTCCAAACATGGTTGCAATAAAAAACTGATTGCTCTTTATAATGAAAAGGGATCCGAATATTTCGAAGAGTATTTTACATACACACTTATAGAGTATTTTGGTTTATCCTATGACCCTGGCAGAATATTGGAAGATGTGTTTTAATACCATCAAGAACGGATACAACGATAATTAAAGCAGGAGGAAGTTGAAATGGAATATGCGGATGTTGAAAAACAAGTATTATCACTGATGGAAAGAACAGATTTTAAGAATCTGTCAAAGAACGATGTGATTAGTTACGCATCAAAACTAAGCGAATTACGTCCAGAAGTAGCAACACAGGTTCTTGCACAGTTCCCGGAACTTGCAAAGCTTATTCAGTCTTCTATGGTTGAGTACAAAGATATTCTTGAAAAAATAGTTGCAAGTGATGATGAAAGTACAAATCAAGTTTATGATATCTTGAATAAAGAAATTGATGGAGCACATGAAATCAGAAAAGAATATATCGAGTTTGCTGACAAAGTGCGTTCAGATTTAAGCAAGTGTCTCGATAATCCTGATTTGACACCAGAACAGCAAAAAGAAATAAGAGAGCAAGAGATGAAAATATTGCGTATGGTAGATAAAAAAGATTCAGAAATACGAGAACAAGAAAAGGAAATTGCTCGAATGGCAGATAAAAAGGATTCAGAAAAGAAAGTATTTAACTGGAAGGTACTTGGCACCGCAAGCTTTGTTGTTCTTACATTTGTTGGAATAGGTACGGCCGCATTGGGTGGTAACTTTAATATCAAATTGCCAAAACCAAAGCAATAAGATTTAGGGTGAATAAAGAAGAAAAATAGATAAGGTGGTGGTTTAGATAATGGAACAAAGTTATATAGACTATGAGTTGTATATGAAAAGAAGACCTCATGTTGTTATACTTGGAGCTGGAGCAAGCTGTGCAGCTATTCTTAACGGTGATAAAAACGGGAAAAGAATCTCTGCAATGAGCGGATTTATAGAAAAACTGGGATTATCAGATGTAATCTCAAAGGTTGACATACATACAGAATCAGATAATCTTGAAGATATATATATGGAACTTGATGAACGTAGTAAAGATGAAGAAAGCTGTCAGGAAGTAAAAGAAGAATTAGAAAAGCTGATATGGAATTATATGAGTGATTATGAACTTCCTGATAATCCGACAATATATGATTTCCTTGTTATGAGCCTAACAGATAAAGATTTAATCGTTACGTTTAATTGGGATCCGCTTTTAGTTCAAGCAATTGGACGTGCAATGAGATATACAAAAAATATTCCACAGGTTGCCTTTTTGCATGGAAATGTTGCTGTCGGGTTTTGTGAAGATGATAGTATCATGGGGAATGTTGGTATGATGTGTAAATGTGGTAAACCTTTAAGACCAATGAAACTTTTGTTTCCAATAAAAAAGAAGGATTACAATAGTGACGTTTCGATTAGCAAATCGTGGAAGTCATTGAGTAATGCATTAGAAAAAGCTTACATGGTTACAATATTTGGATATAGTGCACCTAAAAGTGATGCAGAGGCTGTTTCAATGATGAAAAAGGCATGGGGTTCACTTTCTGACAGAAAGATGGAAGAAATCGAATTAATCGATATAAGAGAAGAGCAAGAGGTTATTGATTCGTGGAATCATTTTATACATACACATCATTATTCGTATCATACCAGTTTTTTTGATTCAACATTGGCGAGATGTCCAAGAAGAACCTGTGAAGCAACTTTTGATAGGCTGATGAACTGTATATGGCTTGACGGCAGCAAAGTATTTAAAGAAAATATGGATTTTTCTGATATAGATAAGCTTACATTTGAGTTGATAGACGAAGAGGAAAAAGTGAGAGGAACAAAGACTATTCTTTCTAATCCATATCATTAATAAAATGTTTCGGTTACAACTATATTTTTGTAAAAGAGATTGAGGAAACATATCAAAAAATGCCCTCGACTAATTACCTAAAACAACAGGGGTTGAGTATGCATTTCTGTCTATACTCTCTTGCCAACTAATATGGCGAAATATATCAATAGAGGTGGGTGCACCTTTTAGCGGAAATCCCATACAATTTAGCGATAATAAAATATATAACCGTATTGAAAAAGTCGCTAAATTGTATCAAAATAAGAGTGATTAGACAGGAAGAAAGTCGTAGTATTTCAGAAAATGTTACATGGGGCCAGCGAAAGAGGTTTGCTGATGGTAAAGTCAATTTACCTTATAAACGCTTTCTGGGCTATGAAAAAGGTGATAATGGGTTACCTAAAATTGTGGAGAAGCAAGCGGTGGTTGTTAGGTTGGTATACAAACTGTTCCTTGAAGGGAGGACACCAGCAGGAATTGCAAGGCATCTGACGATAAATAAAATTTTAACTCCAGCAGGTAAGGAAGTTTGGCAGCAAAGTACAGTAATTAGTATTCTTAAAACGAAAAGTATAAAGGTGATGCTATGCTACAAAAAAGCTTTACGGTGGACTTTCTTACCAAGAAAAAGAAGATTAATGAGGGAGAAATTCCACAGTATTATGTCAAAAACAGCCATCAAGCAATAATTACGCCTGAGGTGTTTGACCTGGTTCAACATGAATTTAAGAAACGTAAAAACGTCAAGGGTTATAAAACTGGAGGAGGGTGTTTTTCAGGCAGAATAGTATGTGGCGAGTGCGGTAGCTTCTACGGGAGTAAGGTGTGGCACTCCACCAGTAAATACCGCAAAATGATTTGGCAGTGTAACTCAAAATTCAACAATGACGAAAAGTGTAGTACACCTCATTTTTACGAGGATACTTTAAAACAAGCATTCCTCGATGCCTTTAACAGCCTACTTGAAAATAAAGAAGAAATATTACAAGGGTATGATGCTATAATTCATGGCTTGACTGATACTTCAAAGCTTGATAAGGAGAGTGTAAAGCTACAAAGTGAAATTGAGGTTGTTACTGAACTGCTCCAAAAGTGTGTGGAGGGAAATGCTCAAAGTGCTTTAGACCAAGCCGAGTATGAGGAGCGATACAAAGCCTTGGCAGATTGTTATGAAAACATTAAAAAAGGTCTTCTTGAAATCAATGATAAACGTTTGGAGAGAAGTGCTAAGCGTGAAGGTATTGTGGTTTTTATTAAAGAACTTGAGCAAAGAGAAGGTTTGGTTGCAGAGTTTGATGGGGCACTTTGGAATGCTACCATTGAAAAAGTGGTAGTGCATTCGGAATATGCGATAACTTTTACATTTAAAGATGGTATGGAGGTAGATTGGAAGATATAAGAATATGAGATAACACGCAGGGGGTGGTATAGTTGGCATTATTTGTGTGTCTTTTTTATAAATGATACTAGTATATAATTATAAAATTCAGTGAAAATACTTAGTGGGAAAAATAGTAATAACCTTAATGACCTGTTAGAAAATAAGGATTACTCTATGGAGAATTGTAAAAGAGGGTTGATGAGTAAAAATTTAATTCAAAGGTACAAGGCGAAGCAATTTACAGTAGATTTAAGTGATGTAGACGAATAAAGAAATTTAATATTGATTTAAATTTCAGGATAATAGAAAAGATGATAGTGTATTACAGGGAGAAGGTTATTGTACACTTGCTTGAAGGAGCTGAGATTGAAGTTGTAATTAATAGAGGTAAAGTGTTTACGAGTTCCTCGTTAACCTTTCAACCTTACTTAAGTTAGTATATCTCTAATATTACTATTTATTAGTAATATTAGAGGATTATTGTATTATATGTAGAATATAGAATTTTAAATAATTAAACATTTTGCTATAGAAAGTAATAGTATGAATGGTTATGATATTATTTAAGATTACAGACAAGCTATGCAAATATGTAATGTATTACATAAGATCAAAGAATTATCTAAATAAGAAAATGGAGGATGTGTATTAGCAGTGGAATATGTATTATTTTGTTGCTCTTGCAGGAAGAATAAAATGAATATAATGGAGCATGGATTATATAATAAAAAGCTAAATTAATAAAAAGAAAGAAATTGAATGGGGGATTAAAAAGAAATGGTTTTATCAAATGAGAAGAAAAAAGAAATGCTGCTACAAAGTTTTAACGTTCTTATAAATAATTTGGAAGGTAACTCAAAAAAAATAAAGGAGCTTATTAGTAAAGTTGCAAAAATTGATCTAAAAACAGCTATAGAAATGTGGGAATTTATTTTAGAAAAAGGGAAACAACAAGTCCATGATTCAGGAGAGGCCTTTAATTTTTGTGGAGGACTTATTAATGAAATGGAAAAATCTATAGGTAAAAATGCTGTTAGCGATATTATTAGAACTAATGATATAATAAGGAAAAATATTTATGGTCAGTCAGGCGATATATGTTGTATTACATATTATTCAGCAAGGGAGTTTATTGAACGAAATGAAGTAGAATTAGCAAATGAAATTATTAATTATATATATAAAAATAAATTTAAAGAGCAAAAATTTGAAGATATTTTAGAAGAAATTTGTGGTGGCGCTACTTCAGATGATAATGAAATATTAACATCTGAGGCTACAGAGCTACTAATTTCTTGGATGGACAAGATATCTGATGAAGAGGCAAAAGCACGTATAATGGTATCATTAGCTGATAGTTTATAAAAGCATGAGGTGATTGAATTCTCATATCCTTATATGTTCCATTCTAATTCCATTCATCTTTAAATGGAGTAGTTATTTCGTGTTCTGAATGCATACTTTCTTAAATGTATTTTTCCATATGTGCCATGTCTTGTAATGAAAATGGAGAATTAATTGCTTCTTTTATAAACATACTATTTAGTTCTTTTATCACATGCCCAAAACCCAAAGGCCTATAGATGTTGAACTTGTGGGTCTTTTTTTATCTACATAAGTATTGTTAAATATTAATAATAAGGTACTTGTAGATAAGGAGGGTGATACAATATTTGGACGTGGGTTTGTAATTTGTGAAATTCTTGATTGGGCTGGAGTTTGCAAGAATGAAGCGGATACCTTGTTATTAACTCAACTTTTTCAATGAATCTAATGAAATATAAAGTAATACAGTATGTATATAATGTGAGGGTTTATTTATCAAATAAAATATAATGTTTATTAATTATATAGAAGAAATTCCATCGACAACAAATGTAATTATAGTGGAGTCCTTAAAGCAAATACAATAGCAAATTTAGAAGTGGTATAAGCGTAATTTAAGAAATATGAATAAAGAAGAATAGAGTTATGGGAGTGTGTGCCAAATGGTGAAAATGGGTATAGAAAAGAAAAAAGAACTATTAATTGAAAATTTTGAAGTGTTGAGAAAAGAGCCAGATAAAAACGACGCAGGGCTCGCAAAGGTTATAGAAAAGATGCTAAAGTCAATTGGTTATTATGATATAGGATTTGAAATGCTGAAGTGGGTAATTAAAAATGCTGAAAGACCTCGAGAGTGTTTGAGATTTTATTTATACACAAAAGATTCGGAATCAAGGTTGAAATTGGCATTTGGAAAATTCCTTCTCGATAGTGAAGTTAAAGTATCACTTGCAAAGTTATACAAGAAAATGAAGGGAGATGTAAATCCTTTTGGTTATGAGCCAATTATTGTTACTTTATTCAAAAATAAGAAGTACGACGATGCTTACAACATACTTTCATACTATGCTGATTCTTTTCTTCTAGAAAGTGAGTGGGACAGCCGTGAATGGGGTAGAGTGTTTCTTTTGAAATCTACAATAGATTTTATGGAAGAAGATATGCAATGTAAAATAGATGAACAGATGATTGAAGTCCTATTGTCATGTATAGAAAAAATTGACAATGAAAATTACAGAAGTATGCTTACAACAATGCTAGTAGACTATATGTAAAAATCATAGAAAACTATGTGGTGGATAAATTTGCTTGAAGGTGCAACAAAAAATATATTAAAATGAAATGGTAAAAATTTTCTGAGATTTTAATAAAACCTGTATTCTATAGAAATATAAGATTATAGAACAGCTTCAGAATGCTAACTATGTATGATAAGAGGTAAAAGGAGAGTGTGTTAAGTAGTGAGAGTGGGTAATGAAAACAAAAAAGAATTACTAATCAAGAATTTTGAAGTGTTGAGAAAGAATCCAAATAATAATGACGAAGGACTCGAAAAGATTATAGAAAAAGTACTAAAGTCATTTGGTGACTATGAAGTAGGATTTGAAATGCTGAAGTGGGTAATTAAAAATGTTGAAAGACCTCAACAATGTTTGAACTTCTTCTTTTACACAAATAATGCGGAAACAGAATTAAAATTGGCTTTTGGAAAATTTCTACTCGATAGTGAGGTTAAATTAGCACTTGCAAAGTTATATAAGAAAATGAAGGGAGATGCAAATTCCATTGGCTATGAGACTATTATTGTTACTTTATTTAAAAATAAGAAGTACGAAGAAGCATACAACATACTTTCATACTATAGTGATTATTTCATACTAGAAAGTGAGTGGGACGGTCATGAATGGGGTAAAGTTTCTCTGCTTAAATTAACAATATATACACTGGAAGAAGAGATGCGAGGTAAAATAGATGAGCATATTATTGAAATTCTCCTGTCATGTATAGAAAAAATTCCTGATAAAAGCTATAGAAGCATGCTTAAAACATTGCTAGTAGATTATATGTAAAAAGGATAGAAAAGTAAGGGGGAATACTTGTGCTTGAATGTGCAATAAAAAGGATACAAAATGAATTTGTAAAGGAAGCTAAAAATTCTCCGAGACTATTGGAAGACTTGTCTTCAATGGAGAAGTATATAGCTGAAAGTTATGGAAATAGAATAATTATTGAATTGCTTCAGAATGCTGACGATGCCTGCTCAAAAAAAGTTAAACTTCTATATAAGGATGGCAATATATTCTTTGCTAATGACGGCAAGGAATTTACTGATAAAGATGTTGAGAGTATATGTAGGTCTGGTGCAAGCGAAAAAAACAGAGGTACCTCAATTGGATATAGGGGTATTGGTTTTAAAAGTACCAGCAATATAGCAAGTGAGATACTGATATATTCAGCGGGTACAGTATTTACATTCTCAAGAAATCATTGCGCAGAAGTACTCGGTATAAAAGATATAAATAAGATTCCCATGGTTAGAATTCCTTTCTTAGTTGAATATGATTATCTGGACATTTCTGTAAAAAAGTGCATTCAGGAACTAAAGGAAGATGGATATTCAACAGTGTTTATATTTGTTAATGCAGATAAAGAACTCCTTCTAGAAGAAATCGAGGATATAAATAGCGGATACTTTATATTTTTGAATAATATATTGAATGCTGAGTTTTCTATGGGAAGTGCTGATGAAAAAACTTTTGATATAAGAAGAAGTACCTTGGAAAATATCTCAGAAGTAGCTATAAATGTTCAAAATAGAAATGAATACTGGAGGATATATAGTTACTTTTTAAAAGAGAAGAAAGTCGATATAGCCTTCAAAAGTACAGAAAGTGGGGAATTAGTAAGATGTGATGACAGCGAGGCAACATTTCATTGCTATTTACCAACACTTGAGAAAACCGGATATGGGTTTAAGATTAATAGCGATTTTTCAACAGACCCTTCGAGAAAACATCTGGTATTTGATAGCGAAACTACGGCAGCTCTCGAAGCAAGTTCTTTAATGCTATTTTATCTTGTCAGTGAAGTTGTTAGTAATGAAATAGAAATGAAGACGGACAGTATATTTGAAATGCTTACGCAGAGGAATTCATTTTCAAAGGCGGCAATTAAGCTTTCAGAGGAATTTGAAAGGCATATTTATGCTAATAACTGGGTTAAGACTGGCTGCGGCGATTTTTCGAATATAAAAAATTACAAAGTAAAGCCTTCATGGCTTGAGCCTTCTGAATATAAGGTTGTCAGAGAATATTCAAGCTATCTCGCAAGTTACAGTTTAAACCCTAAAATTTATGAAATATATCCCAATATAGATAAGTTTTTAAATAAGTTCAGTACTAATTCTCTTGACATATATGATTTGACATCAATATTAAGGGAGAATAAAGTTATCACGAAAGTTAACAGTAACTTATATGGAAAGTTATATTCAAATCTTATAAAGATATTGAGACTTGGGAATGAGGTTGAACTATCTAAAATTAATGTTGAGGACTGCCTTATAACTAACAATGGAAATACTATTACAGTAAAAGAACTGGCGGAATTAGGTACAAAAGGTGTAGAGCTGTCAAGTGATTTTATGGAAGGACTCATTGCGAGTTTATTTTCTTCAACAGACCTGGAATGGTTTGATAATAAATATGGAACCAGCCTGACCAAGCTTTCAGTTAAAGCATTTAAGGCTAGAACTGAAAAGGGCCAAAATGTTAAAACAAAGACATCAGAAGATAGATTCTCATGGAGTACTAAAGGAGAAAACTCAATGGAGGAAAAAACAAAGACAGAAAATATAAGTACTATGCCTATTATTAGTAGATGGCGATCCTCGGAATATATCGTTGTGGAACTTGAAAAAAGCTTTGGAAATAGAGTAAAGGATGTTAGTTTGCAAAATATTGGTTACGACGTTGAAAGTATTACGAAAGAAGGCACTGTAAGATACATAGAGGTGAAGTCCATTACAAATAATAGTGGTATTTTTGCAATGACTAATAATGAATACTCAGAAGCAAATCAGAAAAAAGAAAACTACTTTATTTGTATAGTTCTTCAGAATGAAAAGGAAATTAAGGTGACCTATATTAAAAACCCCATTGAGAACCTTCAACTTGAGAAGAGATGTCGCGCATGGGAGTGGGTGTGCAGTAGATATAATGGAGAAACGATTTTACTTCCATTGTCAAATTAGGTTATGTAATGAATATGTATTTTTAAGAATTAGTTAATAGATAGTAATAATGATTCTTTAGATATAATAAATATCAGATGTGGATAAATAAATTGAATAATATATATAAAAAAGTAATGAGTTTGAATTTAGAAGATCTAGAAACCAATAAAAGCATTAGTTTCATTGACTTGTTTCCTAAATTAGTTGAAGAATGGATTTACGAGAGAAATGGGAGTATTAATCCTCGAAATCTTAAGCCTTTTTCAAATAAAAAGGTGTGGTGGAAATGTTGTTCAGGGATCGAGAAAAGACGGAAATACTGTCTCCGAAGATGAACTTAGTAAATTCCTCATAGCAACACCTAAATACGCAAGTATTGCTGGTAAAAGTTTGATCGGAACCCCAATAGGACTTCCTGTAGTCGTGGGAGGTTTGATTAGAATTTTGATGGTAGAATATTTTGATAGCCAAAAACGTGCCAAGAATGCTTGTGTACGGCCTGAAGATATAGCAAAATAACTGAATGAAAATATTATTTCCCATGAAGAAGCTATTAAACGTAAAAACAAAGCGATCGAGCAGTTATAACAAGAGGCTACTGAGGAGCAACGACAGATTAAGGCACTGCGGAAAACTATTGAAATGGTAAATCAGCAAAAGGAGGAATAACATGGCAGAAATTCAGAAGACATGTAAAGATTGCGGAATCGAACTAAATGAAGATGGCAAACATGGTCTGTGTGACGAATGCAGAGCGGCTCGACGCGCCAAGTGGAAGTCTCGTTTCAAGATCGGAGCAAAGATTGCTGCAGGTATCAGTGCTGTAGTAGGATTAATTTATTTAGCCTCTAAGAGTTCAGATGACGATACTGTGGAAACGGACACCGGTGCATCAGAAGTTCCTGAGCATGCTCCAGGCGAGAAATACTGGAATAGCAGAATTCAGAACTGGGAAAAAGATGGAAAGCCTTATACCTACAGAGTGACTTATAAAGATGCGCGTGATGGAGAAATACACACACATGACTATAGTGATGTGGATAACGGATATGAGGACTATGAATATTATTGTAAACGGTGGGATACAAGTCAGGTAGAATGGGACCATGTTCCTCCTTGTGAGTGATAAGATTTTATGGAGATAACTCATATCCGTACAACTTGGATAAGTTCCAGATGCTATTTGGCATTGACGATACTGAGGAGGATGAGGTTGAGTAAATTTGAAATTTTGACAAAATACATACCTATGGTCCAGTCGGATAGCGTTGGTGAATGGGTTACTGATAAAGAAAACGATGGAACGCCAGAGCATCCGATACAGATGCCTTTTGTGGATTATTCCGAGCTGGTGCATAACATCATCGACGATGTTTACACCTTTGAAGAAGAAAACAAAGATATGGAGCTTACCCGCTATGGTGACATTCTAAAAGATAACGGTCTTGAATGGGGCACGGAATCTATGAAGCATGCTGGTGTTTCAAATTTCAATGCACAGTGTGTGCTTGCGCTTATTATGGGTGTTGTTAGAGCTGAGCGTTTTTGCGATGGAGCACTATTAGATTTTTTTAAGAGTGGCTGCATATTGAAGTGGCTTGAAAGATTAAACAGTATTGATTAAAGGGGGTTTGAAATTGGATATAAACAAAATGAAAGCTCTATCATATGATGAGCTGCGTGCTTTGTATAGGGACTTCCTACATAGCCAGAACATTTCAAAATTAACAATCAATACTGCTTATGCGGACAGCTTCTACCTTTGGAGGAAAGGGAGCAAAGACTTGTTCTGGAATGCAGTGACCGCTACTGATTTCGAGAATGAGGCAAAGAATGCATTAATAAAGGCTCTTTCTGAGAACTCGACCGGTAATGTTAAATCAATTGTTAATAGTTACTTGTCTCATCTAAGAAGGTTTCGGTTATTCTTAGCTTCTGATGGAACTGCCAAGCCATCTACGCCTAGGCAGGAGAAGACTGCTGAACGTACATATACCCGTAAAAAGAAAATGGACGTTAATGTTCCTGACCCGTCAATCGATCAGGTTGAGGTTTATCTTAAAAAGTGGGATGGCCTTGAGAACTACCGCCTGCAGGAGGATGCTCTTAATAAACTGTATTCTGAGCTATGCCCGAATAATACAGACGTTATTGATGTTCTTTTGAAGGCATCAACGCTTAATGACTTTTATAGCACAAACATTTTCTCAATTTATCCGGTGGCTAAGCAAATCTGCGCTCTGGATATTGATGCGAGACTTAAAGCCGGTGATGTTACCCTGGTTGGTGATATCCAGTATGTAACTATCGGTGATACATTGAAGAATTTTTACTCCTTTGCCTCAAAATATTGTAGCCATCACAATCCGCTTGAATATCCGATTTATGATAGCTACGTTGATGAGGTGCTTCGCTATTTTAGAAATCGTGATGGCTTTTCAGATTTCCAGGATGGTGACTTGAAGGACTATGTTAAATTCAAAAGTATTCTGATTGATTTCCGTACCTTCTATGGCTTGGATAGGTATAACCTGAAGCAAATTGACCAGTATGTTTGGCAGCTTGGCAAGGATTACTTTCCGAAGAACTACGGAAAGAAAAAGAAAGGAGACAAGACATTATGAAGATTCATTATTTTCAGAGATACCATGAGAAAGAAAATGTTGCTACATCAAATATGCTGCTGCTATTGTCTCGACTTTATTCATACTCATACTGAGTACCACCTTGCAACCGTGATGCTGTCCTATATCAACGCCTATTCCGTGGGTTTCAGTGGCGGATTGAACTATGTGGATGACTGCGCCGACATTACGCTATACAAGAATGTGTTCAAGCTGATTTTTGATGCCATACAATAGGAGCAGCACTACAAAATGATGAGGGGCGAGGATACGAAATAATATAGTATTTAATTCTAAAAGGAGTCGATTATATGACCACTTGCTTAAAACTCGCAATAACCAAAATCGGCGAATTATTGTTGCACGATAAAATAACGCAGGATAAAGATGGTAACCCCATTACTGACATTAATTTGGTAATACCAAATTATCAGCGTCCCTATAAATGGACAGCAAAAAATGCAATTCAACTGCTGGACGACATTATTGATGCTAAAAACGAAAATAAAGAAACCTACCGAGTAGGGACACTCATCCTCCACCAAGAGGGAGAATCAACATATAACATCGTAGACGGACAACAGCGAACTATTACCTTTTCGTTGCTACTTAAGGCTCTTGGTGCTGATTCAATAAGCTTTTTAGAGCAGCCCCTCGCAAATAATCCACATAATACTCGTAATATACCCAACAACTTCCGCACACTGGAAAGACGTGCAAATAATATAATCGACGACAGGGATAGAAGAGAACTGCTGGAATACATCGAAAACAACTGCGAACTCATCGTTGTCATTACAAAAAACATATCCGAAGCCTTCCAGTTCTTTGATTCGCAAAATGCTCGTGGCAAAAAGCTTTACCCCCATGATCTGCTGAAGGCTTATCATCTTCGTGAGATGAACGATTTGGATGTAGCGGAAACCGAGAAGGTTGTAAAAGGTTGGGAGGATTTAGACCAAAAAGAACTCGCGGCATTGTTCAGTGATTATCTCTATCGCGTGAAAGAATGGACAAAAGGCAACAAGGCTTGGGGACTCACCGAGCATAATATACATAAATTCAAGGGCATCACCCGGCAGGACAACTTCCCTTACGCTCAATTCTACAAAGGGGCATTTGCCTATGCGGATACGGTCAATCATTCCGCAATGCCTTTTGTTTCAGGCATACGTAATCTTAAACCGTTTCAGTTGGACACGCCAATTGTGGCGGGCAAGCCGTTTTTTGATTATGCAAAACACTACTTTGAAATACTTAAAGACATTCAGAACAACGACAAATATGAGGGCTATTTTATCAATGATAACGACATTATAAAAACACTTGACCTGAGAATATACAAAAATGGTGTTGGCAACCGAATCACACGACTACTGTTTGACACCGCAATTTTGCTCTATGTTGATAGGTTCTGCCCCGAACGACCTGCAAAAATGGACTTGGAAATGTTAGACCAATTTGTGGTGTTTGCATTTGTCTGGGCGTATTCACTTAGGGCACAGTATTATAATGTCGGGTGGCTGTCGGCGCAAAATTATATTATAAGCAACGCTGTTATGAATTCTTTCAACATATACAAAATCATAACCGAAGCAGATTCACCGGTTTCGCTTTTAAGTGCACTTTCCGACAGGATGAATCCGTTACCGATGGGTTCTATAGTGGCAAAAAAAGATAATGTGGATGAGCAGGACGAAGAAGGCATTTATCAAAACTATCTCCACTATTTCAAAACAAACAAATTCTTGGAGGACGAAAATGAAAACTAAAACTCTACCGCTCAAAGAACTGTCCATCGCCGAAATTTATAACGGCGACAAAGCAACTTATGAAGTACCGATATACCAGAGAAACTATGCGTGGGAAAAAGATGAGATTTCCGCGCTGATTCAGGATGTCTATGATGCGTACACCGCCAAAAAGCAAACGTATTTTATCGGGACGTTGGTGTCCTTCCATAAAGGAGACCAAGTTTATGAAGTGATTGACGGCCAACAGCGGCTAACCACAATTAATCTCGTGCTGGGTGCATTGGGAATTTCGCTCCAAAACAAACTGACTTATCGGGCACGCAAAAAATCGAACGACACCATTCAAAGCATCCCTTGTTTTGAGATTGACGAAAAGGACTATGGAATTGTAAAAGGCTTTAAATATGCCAAGGACGCCATTAATGAGATAGTTCCGAAAACCTGCCAAGATGGGTTCAAAACCTATTTTCAGCACAACATTCACTTAATTCACTACCAAGTGCCGAAAGACATAGATTTAAACCACTACTTTGAAATCATGAATTCCAGAGGCGAGCAACTGGAAAAGCATGAAATTATTAAGGCGCGCCTTATCGAAAAACTGAATAATGCGGACAAGGCAAAGTTTAATCACCTCTGGGAATTTTGCAGCGAGATGAATGTCTATATACAACAAAAATACAGTGAATCCGCAATTTTTGGGAAATGTTTATGTGATTTTAAGGTTTCAAACTTTGATGATTTACCGAAGGTGGAAGATAACACCAGTATGCTGAAGATCAGCGACCTTATCAATTACAAAGGCGCAGTTAAACAGCAGGATGAAGAGAACAAAATCGATTCGTTCCAGCCGATTATGGATTTTTCAAACTTCTTGCTTATTGTGTTGAAACTCACCCATATTGAAGAGAGCGGCTTTGATCCTACGAGTTTTAATCTGGACGATAAAGAATTAATTCATGAATTTGATAAGGTGCAGGTTAATGAGAAGTTTGTAAAGAGGTTCGGCTTCAACTTGCTGAGGGCAAAATTTTTGCTGGACAACTATCTCGTGCATCATTCAAATGAAGATGACACTATTGAGAACAACCCTTGGAAGCTGCAATATTGGCAAAAAGACGGCAAAAAAGGGTATCTGAAAAATCTTGACGGCGAAAGCGATGCGCAGCATAAAGTGGTGCAGTTACTTTCAATGTTCGAGGTATCATTTACGGCAAGGCAAAGGAAGAATTACCTCTTCTATTGCTTGCTGTATCTATTCCGTTCTGACGACAGGGATATTAGCAAGTATTGCGAATTCTTATTGGGGTTGGCGGATAAATACTTTAAAGACGTGTATTTGGTGGCGGAGAACCTTAACGATATCAATACGCCGAAACCTGGTAGCTTCGATAACACTGTCCTATGTGACAATGCAATCGATATTACGCCACACAATGACAATTTTGATTTTACTGCAATCTATGGAGATGGCACGGCAATATCAAAGGGTATTCCGTTGTTCGTTTTCAACTACCTTGATTATAAGCTGTGGGAGAAATATGCTAATGAGCTTCGCGGCGAAAGAACAAAAGAAGGCGGTAAAGAACGAACTGAATTTTTTGCAACACTTGGATGTGGTGATTTTGGGCTGAAAGTATTCGAACAGTTTTATTTTTCGAGAACGCGTAGGAGTTTAGAGCATTACTACCCGCAAGCCAACGCTAATGGAGAAAATGGTGCGGCGAATGAAGAGCAAATAAACTGCTTGGGTAACTACGCCATGATTGGTAGCGAGGCTAATAGTTCTGGTTCAAATTGGAGCCCGAAAACCAAGCTCGACCATTACTTAGATGCTTCCGGAAAGATTAAGCAGGTCAGTGTGGCATCAATCAAGTTTATGATCATGATGCAAAAATGCAAAGACAATCAAAACGCTCGCGCAGCTGGGCAGGAATGGAATTTTGATGACATAAAAGCGAATCAAGAAAAAATGTTAGAAGTATTTAGTCATAATTGAGAATACAATTTATGAAACATGCATTAAAGCATGGTGGACAGGTATAGCCAATGTGATAAGATCACATTAAATAAAGTCTATTGATATGTTCCCGAGAACAGTAAAATCGTTGATATGTTTCCACATACCGTGAAAGAACTAAAAAATGGTTGACCTGTTCCCTAGGACCACTGACATCATAAAGAATGGCTCGGGCCATCCAGTATGGGGAAACATATCAAAAAATAGAGGGGTGTGCACCTTTTAGCGGAAAGCCCATACAATTTAGCGATATTAAAATCACAAGCTCCATTAATATAGTCGCTAAATTGATTTGCTACAATGGGAAACCCTTGAATTCAGGGTTTTCATTGTATTTCGGAAAAAATAGAGTGCTAAAATTGAGCTGCAGGTCCTGAAATTATAGGTTAGAATGGAATAAATGCACACCCCTTATGGATTTTTCAAAATGGACCCTATAGAATTGGACACTAAAAATAAACACCCTACTCGCTTTAGAATTAAGCTGTGCATTAATACAATTAAAACCTTGCCACCTTGTTTTTAATAGATAAGGTGGTTTTTATAAGCCATATCCTCAATATTGTCTAACAGAGCCTATTTTTTAATATAAGGGTATTACTATTGAGGAATTAAAGAGGAGCAGAGATGTGTTGAAGGGTATTGAATTATAGTTTATGGAATTTAAAACATTAGAATAACTGGTGTTTTTTCATATAAATAATTGTATGAGCAAAAGGAATATTTATATTTTTTAAGAATAATGTAAGTATTAGGTATAGGTGTTGACGAGTATACTATTTATTTAGTGGGTAGAGTTTCTAAAATAGTAATGTAATATGCTTATTATGTTATTTTCTAGATAGTTGTTCGTGTAAAAAGTATAATTTATAATTGAAGATTGGGTTCAAATATAGTACTTAATAAACTTAACATTAAAAAACAACAGTTTTTTGATTAAATATAATTGAAGGAGGAAAAAAATGAATATATATAAAAGAAAAAAATTTATAAGCCAATTTAAAATTGATTATTTTAGTCTTGCAATAGTAGAATGCCCCAATATTAAAAAGCCATTTTTAGTAGAATACAATGAGAAAAATTCTCTGTTTAAAGCCTATTTTAATAAAAGTGATTGTGATAAATGTAGATATAGAAAAAAATGTATTAAAGAAGATTTTAATGATATTTATTATGAAGTATTAATAAAAAATAATAATTCAAAAGAAGGATGTAACATAAAAACTCAAATAAAAGCAAGACCTATTAATGAGAATGAAGTAATATATAAAGAAAAATTACTTACTGAAGGTAGAGAACTTAAACGAAAAGGTAAATATGAAGAGGCAAAGGATAAGTATATACAAGCTATAAAAATAGATTGTAAATATCCAATCGCTTATTATAATCTTGGAAAAATACTTTATATTTTGGGAGATTTTGAAGCTAGTGCACGATCATATAAAACAGCATTTGAATTAGGAATAGACCCAATAGGTTCACACTATCAATACAATTTACTGATTCACTTAGGACATTCACTACTAGATCCGAATTTAAAAAATGATAAATTTAAAAGCGTAATTTCATTCTATGAAAGAGGAATAAATCCATATTTGATCAAGAAATATGCTAACAATGTAGATAAATTCTCGGAGATGTTTAAAAATCAACAAACAAAGGAATTACTGGATGAATTTGAAAATAAATGCATTGAAGCCTCAAAAAAATATTTAGGGGTAATAGGTGATTAATAATGAAATTCACGAAAAAATTATTAAATGATATTCCAGTAGAAAAAAGAGATACGATACTTAGTAAAATAAAAGGATTCGAAGTCACCTTATTGCAAAGCAAATCCTTTGCCGATATTCCTAAAGGTTTTTGGATAAGAAAAATAGCAGGCACCGACATATATAAGTTCAGAGTAAACAGCGGAGACAGAATTTTATTTAAGTATGATAAGATCGATGATGAGGATAGCATTCTTTTTATCGCTTATAGTAATCACGATGGACAAATACGTACAGCTAAGAATTATAAAGGAAGTTATTCTATTATAGACTATGAAATTGATAAACAAGACTATAAAGAGGACGAATTTGATGAAGATCTTAACGAATATATAAAAAATGAAGTATATACTAAATTTGCAGAGGTAAAAAAAGAACTAGTGATTGAGGATGAGTATATATCATTATCTATTGAAGAGAACGATAATGAAAACATGTATTTTTTAAGCTTAGAGCAATATGAATGCCTAAGCAGAATCAATAAACCAAGCATAATATTTGGGTGTGCTGGTAGCGGAAAAACTATGGTTGCAATTAGAAAACTCATTATTAATAATGACTTAATGGTAAAGACTGCCTATATTACATGTTCAAATGCGGTTGTTAATAAAACAAAAATGATGTACTCTAAATTTACTGATAATAGTGATTATGTATCTTTTTTTACCTTTAAACATTTATGCAAAGAAATCATTGGGATTGAGGAAAAAACAGTTATTAATTATCAAGATTTTTACGAATGGATATCTCAGAATGAGTTTTTTGAAAAAGAAGACTGTAAAATTAACATAAGAGAAATTTGGATAGAAATAAATACTCTAATAAAAGGTTCTATAAGTAAAAAAGAAAATATATTAAGTAAAGAAGAATATTTTAACTATAATAATTCTTATTTTAATGTTAAAACAAAAAAAATTATATATAAAATTGCAATTATGTACAACCATTGGTTAATGAGTAACAATTATTACGATGATAATGACTTGGCGACTATAGCCTTGGAGAAGCTAAAAAGTGATTATGGGTTTGACTATATTATTTATGATGAGATTCAAGAATTAACAAGTCGTCAGTTATTATTAATATTTTCTATTACTAATAATGTAAATAACGTTATGTTATTAGGCGATATAAATCAAAGTATTAATATAGCTAAATTTGATTTAGAATTTATGAAAAATTTATTTTATAGGAATAATTCAATATTAGATGAAAACTTTATAATCAAGAATTACAGAAATGGATCTGAAACTATAAATTGGATTAATGAATTTAAAAGGATAAAAAACAACAAATTCAAAAGTATAGGAAAAATTTTCGAGAAAGAAGAACAATCGGTGAAAGAGGGTATTAAACCTCGGGTATTCTATGACTTCAAAAAAGAAGAAGAATTTTTCAATATAATAGATAAAGATGCTGGTAGTATAGTAATAGTAGTAGATGAGAGCGATAGAATAGAACTAAAGGAAAAGGGGTATGAAATAGGGCGTATTTTTTCTATTGAAGATGTTCGAGGATTAGAGTATAACAATGTTTACTGCTATAATATTTTATCTAAGTTTGATAATGCTTGGGAAAGCATATTATCTAATAAATATAAATGCGATGATATATATAGCGTTTATTTCAACATGGTGTATATATCAGCAACTAGAGCAAAAAATAGATTGTGTTTTATGGAAAAAGGCGTTACTAAGTTAGATAATGTATTAAAAAGTTATTGGAACGTAATAAACGATGAGAATATTATATTAGATGAAGTAGGTAGAACTTCAAATGTAGATCAATGGTTAAAAGAAGCTATAAAGCTTGAAAAGATGGAAAAATACTATCAAGCAGCAGAGGCATATAAAAAGGCAGGGAGGTTAAAAGATGCTGATATATGTTTAAAAGCTCATGAAAGAAAAATAAACTATAGTAATACTGAAAAATTTGCTTCATTTATTTTGATTGAAGCAGAAGAATTAAATAAACAATTATTAGAAAATGCTTTAATTGAAGTGAAATCAAAGTATGATGTATCAATAAGCGGATATATAGAGATAAATGTTGATTACGAAGCGATTGCTGGGAGGAGAACTGTAAATAAATATATTGGGGATAGTTTAAACTTAGAAGAAATAGCTGATGTAATTTATCAAGTATTGAATGAAGAATATATACTAAAAGGAAATGTCATTCTAAAGGCTTGTTTTTATAAAGAAGGAGTCCCTATCGATACAGAAAATATGCTAAAAGAAAGCTTTATAGATTTATTAATTACCTTCAAAAATGGGAAAGTAGAAGTTTGTAAAGCTTATCATGAAAAACTAAGATTAACAAATAAAATTTTTATAGCTGAGAAAAGTGAGTGTAAGAATAAGACAGGTTTTGATGCGGCTAATCAAGCTTCGATATTAAGAAACGATGCCAAATATGAATCAAAAACTCCTGATGATATACTGGATTTTATATTTAATGGAAATAATGAACACTAATTATATGAATAGTAGTTAGAATCAATTAAAATTTATAATACAAACAGCCAGCTCTTATATAGTGGTATTTATAAAAGGGAAGCGTATTAATTTAGTTTAATAATAATTTCTTTTTAGCCTTTTATGCACTACATGCAAATGGAGTGTGTATCAGACATATGTATTTTAAGGGGTGTGCACCTTTTAGCGAAAACCCCATACAATTTAGCGATATTAAAATTAAAGTCCCTATTAAAAAAGTCGCTAAATTGTATCAAAATCATAGTCATTAGACAAGAGGAAAGTAGGTCTTTTAGTGAGAATGTTACATGGGGTCAGCGAAAGCGATTTGCAGATGGTAAAGTCAGCCTACCTTATAAACTTTTCCTTGAAGGAAGCTAAGAACAAATAAAATTCCAACTACTGGTGGTAAGGAGATATGGCAGCCAGCACAGTAGTGAGTATTCTTAAGAACGAAAAATATAAGGGTGACGCTATGCTTCATAAAACCTTTACGCTGGACTTCCTTACTAAGAAAAAGAAGATTAATGAGGGAGAAGTTCCCCAGTATTATGTTAAAAACAGTCATCCTGCAATTATTACTCCTGAGGTGTTTGATCTGGTTCAGCATGAGTTTAAGAAAAGTAAAAACGTCAATGGCTATAAAACCAGAGGAGGATGTTTTTCGGGGAAAGTCGTATGTGGTGAGTGCGGTAGCTTCTACGGAAGTAAGGTGTGGCACTCCACTAGTAAATATCGCAAAGTAATTTGGTAGTGTAACGCAAAATTCAAAAACGATAAAAAGTGTAACACACCTCATCTTTACGAGGATACTTTAAAACAATCATTCCTAGATGTCTTTAATGGCCTACTTGAAAATAAAGAAGAAATATTAGAGGATATAAAGCTATAATCCAAGCCTTGACTGATAATTCAAAGCTTAATAAGGAGAGTATAATGCTACAGAGTGAAATTGAGGTGGTTACTGAACTGCTTCAAAAGTGTGTGGAGGAAAACGCCCATAGTGCTTTAGACCAAGCGGATTATGAAGAGCGATACACAACACTCGCAGAACGCTATAAAAATATAAAAAAGGGACTTGATGAAATAAAGGATAAATGTCTGGAGAGAAGTGCTAAGCGTGAGGGCACCGTTGCTTTTATTAAAGCACTGGAGCAAAGAGACATGGTAGTAGCAGAATTTGATGAGGAACTTTGCAATGCCACCATTGAAAAAGTAGTAGTGAATTCGGAACATGAGATGAATTTTATTTTTAAAGATGAAAATGAGCTAGATTGGCATATATAAGGTATATGAAAATACTCACAGGGATGACATAGATGTTGACCTTGTGGGTTATTTTTTGTTTAGAATGCGAAGAATTATATAGATTTTTCAGGGTTGATATATAATAGAAAATAATGAAAAATGATTTGTAATATAAAAGTTTATTACTGCCTTGGTATGGAAACTAAAGCTTTGGAATATATTTACATATACAAACAGTACCTAGAGAAATCACTGACTGATGAATATGCCTATATATAGTGATAATTTACTAGAAGTTAGTAAATATATGTTTATTTCTACAAATAAATCATTAATGATGAACGGAATAAGTAAGGAAAATAAAGCTTAGGAGTAAGCTTTACTGGATACAAATCAGATTATAATGTGTAGGTATTATTAAAATTAATGAATTTAAATTATACGAGGGAGGAGGAAAAGGAATGATTAATATTTTTATAAATGATAAAGAAAAATTTTCATTACATGTTTTGAACCCTAATAATTCAATTAAGGTTCAAGTAAACTCTACAATCCTAACATGGTGTATTGACTTGAGGGATGACAAAATTCTTAATTCTATTAGCAATGAGTCAAGAGAACAATTAAAAAACGGAAAACAGGGAGTTGTAACTGTAGCTATTTTGGATCAAAATAATACTGCTACTATTAAAGGTAAGTGTACATGTATTATGCAGGAGAATGTATTACGTATAAATTTATCACAGAGTTTAAGATTAGCTTTACAAAGACTTTTTCCTATTAGTAGTGCGATTGCTATATGTAAGAATAAAGGCAAAAAATTTCCAATTAGTTTAAAATCAGATTTTTTAGAACTTATTGAGGTAATTCCAGTAGTAAATGAAAGTCCAGAAAATAGTGGATTTATTTTAAAAGCTGATCGAATATGCACGTCTGCACAATTAAAAAATGTTACTTCGGATTTAGGATTGTTAGCTGAACTGATCGAAAAGTTTATGGCTTCTGGTGCATTTACTGTTACGGCGCAAAATGGGAAAAGAAATCTTGGATATAATGATAATACTGTTGTTAGTAGTACAGTTTGGAAACCAGCAACGGAGTATGGAGAAGCAGAAAAAGCGTTAACAAATTGCATTTATTATCTATCAAATGAGGATAATGAAAAAATAAAAAAAGTTTACGTTGGTGAAGCTGTAGTAATAGGAAAACGTGTTATTACTAAAAAAATTAACGGAATCATATATATAGGACATAGAAATGATATTGAAATAAACAAATTTACAAGATATCGAATTGATAGGCTTGCACCTAATACAACACGAGATACCTTGCACCATGCACAAGATGCTATTATTGGAGGGTTGACTATGATGGATAACGAAGAGTTTCCTAACGGATTTGCTTTGACTAATTTGGCTTATAATTCATCATATAATAGTGTAAAAAAGCAACGCAAACATAAGAAATAAAAGCTATTTTTAGGTATATATTGCTGTAGTTAATCAAAAAAATATAAACTTGGAAACCCATTGCACGTATGATATATAGGCATTATAAGTTGTAATCATTACAGCAGTTCAAAGACGTAAAAGGTTAACTATGCTTTAAAGAAGCTTCCATGGAGAATTATTTCAGCAAAATTGTGCAAGATGGTCCTGTGACAGGTAATAAAGAATATAAAGATTTAAGCGTGATCCATCAGACTGAAGGTTTGAGAGAATTTTTATTTAATTTTTGAATAGTAATTTTAATTACCATAATTGTAATAAAATATGATATAATATTACGATGTAAATAAATGTATAAAAGTTATGATTAAAAGGAGGAATTGTTGTAAAGTATTCATTTTGTAGGGCTGATTTACAGGAAGTAGATTTCAATAAAATATTTGAATTAGATAAGCGATACTATGAAAAAAAATATCTAATTAGTGCTGAGGATACGAAAAAAAGGTTTAATAAAAATCCTAATATATTCTTTTTAATAAGAGATATTAGAGGACAGCTAGTAGGATACATATCAATAATTCCTCTTAAAAATAAAGCCTATTCAAGGATAAAGAATGGTGAAGTTGATAAAGAGGTTATAACAATAGATGATATTATTTCGGCAGATGAAATGATTACTCATTTATATTGTGATTCTATAGTAATTGAAAAAGAATATAGAAAAAATGGGATAGGAGCAAAATTTTCATTCTACGTTTTTGATCAAATACCTAAATTATATTTTGAGTACAAAAGGATACTTGCTAATACAGTCTCAGAGGGTGGATTAAGGATAGCAGAAAAAAGAGGATTATATAGAGTGGGTAAAGAGAATGATTCTTTAATTATTGTTGAAAAGGTTATGAAAGGCAAAGCATATGTAAGAAAAAAAACTTATAAGAATAGAGATAAACATATTATTGAAAGAAAAAAAGTGGGAAAAAAACAATTAATACTGAGTGAATTTTAGTTACAGATAAATAATACTATTAGAGGAGTGTGTGCTAAAGATGATTAGTGTAAATGACGATTTAATATTGCAAATATATAGAAATACAACAATTCTTATTCCAAGTGGTACTTATAAGACTAATATCATTAAGACAATAGTTGATAAGCTTAATGATAAGGAAAAGAACATTCTAGTGTTATCAGGCGAGGGTTCTTTTAGAATGTCAACGGGGACTACACTTTCTCGTATTATCATCAATTCCTATCCCGATAGCAAAATATTATTTTTAGGTGATTATAATGATGAAAGAAATCAATATGTAACAAATAAATTTATAAGTAGTGGTAAAGGATTTAATAATTTTAATATAAATACAGATAATCAATTTTATGCTGCAGATATCAAAACTTTGTCTAAAGAATATAAAACTGGGGACATAAAAAGTTTTTTTAAAAAACTAATATCTAAGAATAATCAATCATTCACCAATTATGATTATGTAATAATAGAAAAATTTTCAGCTTCTGATGAAGAGGCAATTAATTTAATAAAACAAACCCATAAGAATGCTTCATTTATTATATTTCCTGATATTGAAGTTTCAGATGTTAGAAGACAAATTATTACTCCCGTTATAGCGGTACCTGGTTTAAATTCTATAACTATGGAGAGCATAAATAAACTGGACCAAAAATACCGTGATAAGCTTTTCGATGAGTTACAAACTTCTATGGAAAAGTTAAAAAATCAAAGATTAGAAGCAATGTATGAAATTGAAAAAGAAAAAGAAGATCTAAGAAATGAGAATGAAATACTAAAAATTAAAAAAGGAACAAAAGAAGACAAAATTTATGAGTATTTAAAGGGGTTGCAAGCAATGGTTAGAGAAACTAATACAGTAGTTAAAGAAAACAATGCAATAGGTAAAGAAACTAATATATTAGTTAAACAAACTAGTGTTGATGTGAATGGTATAGATTCAAAATTAGATAAATTAATGAATAAATTTAGTGAAGCAACTTTAGATATTATAGTACTGCTAGAAAAAAATACAGAAGAAATGACAGAAGAAATAACAGATTTAATTAGAAATAAAACTGATAGTTTAGTAGATATAATTAACCAGTTATATAAGGATAATAAGGAACAAGAGTACATACTAAAACAGAATGATCTAAAGAAAACATATCCTTACCTTAATATTGGGGGGAATGCTCTAAGTGCATTGTCTTCTGGATTTATTATAGCTGGACAAAATAATGCTAGCAGTATAGACCAGTCAGGAGCAATACTATTGTTAGCTAAAGGATTGGAAATTTTGATGAATGATATATTTAATATATTTATGATAAACAAACTTTCTAAAAATCAAGGATTTGATTTAAGTATTAATAGAATATTTAAATCACTAGGATTTAAGGATAAAGACACTGCAGAATGGTTGAGAGGAAGAAAAAAAGATAATGCCAATTTGGGACAAGTAGCTTACTTTTGTAAAAACTTTAGTGAAAGCTGGTATGACATAGGTAGAGAAGTTAATAATATTTTAAGTTCTATTAGCGCTGTTCCAAGTAGAGAAGATGATATTATTAAAGAGGTTATTAACTATATAAAAAAAGAACTAACTAGACAAGATGTACATGATTTGAGAAACGGATTTGTTCATAAGGATATTGCAGAAAAAAAAGATTTAAATTGGGTTGTTACAAAAACGAATTCACTATTGATTGGATTAAATAGTACTATAGAATATAATATTTAATTTTAAAAAGTATTTATATATAGTAGTAAGATTTCAAGACCCCTTTTTTAGGGGTCCACTACGTAAAACCAATAGTTAGTCATTAGAACGTTGGTTGTTTTAATATAAACCTAATTGCGTCCTAAGGATTTTTTATGGTCTTATATTCTACGGAAGTAAGGGGTGGCACTCCACAAGCAAATACCGTAGGGTGATTTGGCAGTGTAACACAAAATTTAAAAAAGATAAAAAGTGTAGCACACCTCATATTTACGAGGATACATTAAAACAAGCATTCCCCGATGCCTTTAATAGCCTACTTGAAAACAAAGAAGAAATATTACAAAGTTATGAAGCCGTAATTCAAGCCTTGACCGATACTTCAAAGCTTGATAAGGGAAGGGTAAAACTGCAGAGTGAAATTGAGGTGGTTACTGAACTGCTCCAAAAGTTGGGTGGAGGAAAATGCTCACACCGCTTTAGACCAAGAAGAATATGAAGAACGTTACAAAGCCTTAGCGGTGAGGTATGAAAATATAAAAAATGGGATTGAGAGGATAAATGAAAAGCGTCTTGAACGAAGAGCTAAGCAAGAAAACATTGTGGCTTTTATTAAAGAGCTTGAGCAAAGAGAAGGTTTATTAGCAGAGTTTGATGAGGAGCTATGGAATGCCACCACTGAAAAGGTGGTAGTGCATTCGGATAATGAGATAACTTTTACATTTAAAGATGGGGTGGAACTAGATTGGAATTTATAAGATGTGAAAGGACCCACAGGGCGTGGTATAGTTGGCATTATTTGTGTGTCTTTTTTATATGCTAAATTACACTAGTATATAATTATAAAATTCAGTGAAATACTTAGTGAAAAAAATAGTAATAACCTTAATGATCTGTTAGAAAATAAGGATTACTCTATGGAAAATTGTAAAAGAGGGTTGATGAGTAAAAATTTAATTCAAAGGTACAAGGCGAAGCAATTTACAGTAAATTTAAGTGATGTAGACGAATAAAGAAATTTAATATTGATTTAAATTTCAGGATAATAGAAAAGATGATAGTGTATTACAGGGAGAAGGTTATTGTACACTTGCTTGAAGGAGCTGAGATTGAAGTTGTAATTAATAGAGGTAAAGTGTTTACGAGTTCCTCGTTAACCTTTCAACCTTACTTAAGTTAGTATATCTCTAAATATTACTATTTATTAGTAATATTAGAGGATTATTGTATTATATGTAGGATATAGAATTTTAAATAATTAAACATTTTGCTATAGAAAGTAATAGTATGAATGGTTATGATATTATTTAAGATTACAGACAAGCTATGCAAATATGTAATGTATTACATAAGATCAAGGAATTATCTAAATAAGACAATGGAGGATGTGTAGCAAGCTCTGCCAAGGCGTCGCAAAGATCCCCGGGGCGTGTGAATGGCACGTGAACAACTATGCGAAAATTAGACGAAAAATAAGGAGTTAACTTCCAGTTACCTCCTATGGGGTCTAAACAGCTAACTAAAAAAAGGGGGTAAAACGTTGGCTTAGCAAAAATGAGACATTCGATTTGAATTTAGGGTAGAAGAATTTGGGTTGAAAAGCTCCAAGATGTATACCTTACAACTAATGGAAGGCAGTATATAGAAGTTATAAGGAGGTTCCTAAAGATTTATAAATGTATTGTAACATGGGTTTTTAGTGAAAACCAAAATGATTATGAGGTTAAACATAGAATAGAGATATGTATAGGAAAATTGAGAAAGTTGGGCAAAGGGTTTTATCGATAACTTAACAAACAGAAATTGTCCGCTACGTTACCAATTTATGTAACGGGGTCCAACCCCATAGCAGCAACTGGAAAAAGTTTGTTTTTACTACTTACCTCGGAGAAAGCGACATAAGTTGGAAATGAAATGGATAACTTATGGTTGCCTCATTTAGAGTAAGCAAATGTATATGAAACAACTCAGTTAATATATTCATTATAAGTGAACTATTCCATATAATTTAACATAACCATATATTTGATTAGAAAATAAATTTTTAAATTTTAAGCTTCTGTATAGCTTTTTTTCTCAGATTATATTCATTTATTGTATAAACTGCATTAGCATCATTAAAATTTTTTCGTTCCCTTATCATAATATCAATGAATGAAATAACAGTACTTTTACTAGTCATTTGAACAGCAAAACTATCTGCTCCCAATTCAAGTAGATTTATTTTATTAGTGGAACAGAGATTTCTTCTATAACTCCTGCCTTCTTCATCACTTTCAAAATGAAACCCATCGTGAATATGACCAATTTCATGCCATATTCCAACTAGAGAATAATTTTTATCACTCATGACAATATTATAGAATTTCTGTGTAAGGTAAATAAAATACTTATTTGTATCTTTATCATGAAATGTCATCAGGGTACGATAATGGTTTCTTTTAAGTTCTTTATCATCTAATATTATAGGTACTTTAAATTCATCATCATTTTCATGAATAACCAAGCCGACTACCTTTCCTTGCTCTGCTTTTATTTTAGGATATAATATAATTCTATAACTTTTAATATCTCTATTCATACATTACTCCTCCCAATTCTTAAAATGTAGAAAACACTCACTTCATTACTGTTGTTACTAAAATTAGAGTATATCTATAATAATAATAAAATTTTTCGATTTTATACATAAATGAAGTAAATTGTACAATAAAAATTTTGCTGTGAATGGGATGTGAACAATGTGAAGTGATATCTTCGCCAGAGAGGTGATGGCAAACCCTGTCGTTCCTCCCTCGCAAAGGCTCCACATATCGTGTTGAGCCTTGTATATTAAACCAACAAAGTATTTATACTTAATTTCAGATAATGCTCTATTTCATCACTCGATAGATGAGGGTACGTTTCACTAATCCCGTTTTCAATTACTTTTAAATATTTCTGCCCAGGCAAATTTCTAGTGAACATCTCAGAATGGGTGAAGGTCTTTATGGGTATCCCATTAAATGTACCTAAATCTATTATAAGATTATACCACCATGGTCCTTCTTGTTTGTTTATATCATTAAATTGTTCCTCAGTAATAAGATACATTCTGCCAAGAGTATTTGTGTTATCATTTCTTTTAGGTTCCAGAAAAGCAACTCCTCCACCTTCCCAGCTTCCTGAATTGTTTCCAAAGTATAATTTATAAGGAATGTTAATAGGTTTATCCTCTAAAGGAGAACTTTTGTCATTGCATGGTTTATAGTTTCCATTATTAAATCGACTAAATCCACCTTGAATATAAAGCATAAACCGTTCTCTTAAGATATTTGAGCCATAACAGGCATACCAAACATATTTTTTATTCACATCCATTTTATACACCTCTTTTCCAAGGTTGTAAGGCATAGCTGATCTTTTGCACACCATTTATAGGGTGATTCCATATATACACAAAACCTTGTATAGTTTCATTATTTAATTGTAGGTCTACCATTTTCCTGATATATAAGCTGCCTTCACCTTCAAGGTTATCAAGCTTTCTTAATGTTTCCGCGTCCACAGAGTATACTTCACCTTTTACCATTTCGGATTGTTCTGTAACTATTCCAGGGAAAGAACTGACGTTGTACATTGCGTAACCTGATAATTCTGCATCTCCAAGAAATTTAGAATTTGAAAGATAGTAAGTGTGATTTACGTGGCCTCTCATCAATGTTCCATATACAAAAACCTTTACCATTATAATTCACCCCATGTTGAAATGCTTCTGGTCCATTCACTGTAATTGCGCGAGAAAATGGATTTTGTAACTTCTATATCCATGTCGTAGTTCAATACATTTTGAATTTGCATCTCCAAACTTGAATTATGGAATAATGCAAATAGGAATTTCCATCTGCAACTGTGACTAGAAGCATATGTCCATTCTGTTGGACAGAATACTTTCTTAGATGCTTCAAACATTTCTAGTAAATTGATATCACTTACCTTACATAAATTAATATCCAAATTCTTTTCCTTTTGTGGTAGGTACTTATTAGCTAATTCTTCTACAGCTGGACTTTTAATTCCATAAACAGCTGCCATAAGCAAACAAGATTCAATAAGATATTCTGGATTTGGAATCCAAATTGCTTCAATACTGCCTAGTGCTCCATCTATTGAGGCTCTTTTTTCAAAAACTAGTCTAGTAACACTGTTTTCATAAATGCTAATCCTGTTATTAAACTGAATACCTCCGTTATCTCTATCGATATGACCAAACAATACCTCTGCTAAACATGTTGACATATTAAAAACTCCCTTCGAATTTGTATTTGTTTTTCTATGTCTTAATCATATCAATTTTCAAAGAGAGTTTCATGGAAGCTCAGCTTCCACTTTTAATAGAGTTCATTTTCTGTTAATGCTGCTTTTATAACTCTGTCTGTTTCAAGTATTAATTGCTTTTCACCAATTTTTACGGTAACACGATCATCAGGACAGTTAATAATTAAGCAATTTTTATATATTATAGTTTTTCCATTGTCATCAATATACTCAATGAAACAAGGTCTACTATTTTTAAAACATAATAATAGGCTTTGACAACCATATATTGTACTACACATATATTCAGTATGGAAAAGATTGCTGATATCCATTTCTAATGACTTATACCAACTAGTATCAATTCCCAATCCCTTTGATACAGTGTAGATTCTGTGTTTTGCATAATCTGATAATTGAATCCATATTGTTTTAGCCCCATTTAAAGCATAATTTTTATAAGCTACTTTCTCGGACATTATTTTCAACCCTTCAAGTGTAGTAATTACTTGCGTCAAATTAAACGTCAAAAATAAAGGATGAATAGTAGAAGGGAAGGAAAGCTTTCCTTTCTTTCTGTCGAAATCCACAGTGAGTTTTTGGCCCATTACTTCAAGAGGGTCATCACCATCTCCTTTAAGTATTTTCAAATCATTTTGTAGGGTTTTACCGCTTACGTACAGGATGTCTTCTAATTGGACAATCGGTGCCTCTGGATCCTGTAGCATTTTGGCTATATAAAGCTGCCTTTCCAAAGTTGTTTTTGGAATCCACTTAGGAAAAGAAATAGAAATTTCTATATTATATTTTTCATTAATAAATGTAATAAATTCTTTATAAATATCTACAGCTGTTGCTTTACTTTTGGTGTATTTTTTTATAGAACTTTTTATTGCTAAATCAATGTATTCTTCAGCTTCGAGATCTGTAATCAATAGTTCAGTATTTAAACCGTCTTGGCTTAGAAAGGTAAAGTCCTTTTCAACGTCTATTTTTTTATTATTTATTTTAACACCCATTAATAAGTTTATTAGAATCTTCTTGCTAAATTTTGTGTACTTTTTATTTTTGCTTAAAACATAAGCTTCAACTGCGTCTTTGATACTATCAGACATGAATAATACATCTCCTTTTTATAAAAAGTATATTGTAATTATATTATAAATGAATATATGTAGTTAAAAGTGTAATTAAAAGGGTTCAATACCATCCCTAATTTTATATTCCACATTTATTTCCATATTCCTTCAATAGTTTATTAACTATAGGGTCACAGTCATATTATTAGCACACTGTGGTTAAGGAGAATAGTAAAGCTTAAAACGTTTAGCAACAAAAATTGCTCACTACATTTCCAATTTTTGAAAGGTACCTGACCCCTTACAAAAACTGGAACAGTTTTGGCTGCTAATGGTTTGATCTTGTAGGGTTATAACAGATAAATATGGAAAAGATACATACGAGTAAGGTGGTTTTTGGGCAGTTACTAAAATTAAAAATAAATATTATCAATATAATTTAATACAATAAGGTGATATAATTAGTTTTAATAAATAGAATTAGAAATTTGTTTAGAATGATTAAATTTTATGAATCATTCATGGATTGTGAAATAGTGACGACAGTGTCGGCACAATTGACTTGGTCTCATTTTGTTGAGCTTATATCAATCGAAGATGATTTGAAAAGAGAATTCTATGCTACTATTTGTAGTAATGAAAGATGGAGTGTAAGAACTTTAAGAGAGAGAAAGAGTTCTATGATGTACGAGAGAACGGCTATATCTAAGAAACCAGAGCTTACAATTACAAATGATTTAAAGCTACTTAGGGAAGAACATAAAATGACGTCAGACTTATTCTTCAAGGATCCATATGTACTTGATTTTCTCGGACTTGAGGATACATATAGTGAGAAAGATTTAGAAAATGCCATATTATCAGAGCTTGAGAAATTTATATTAGAGATGGGAATTGATTTTGCTTTCTTAGGTAGACAGAAAAGAATTACTATAGATAATAAAGATTATTATATAGATCTTTTATTCTATCATAGAAGAATGAAACGACTTGTTGTTATTGAACTTAAGTTAGAAGAATTTAAACCAGAACATAAAGGTCAAGTTGAACTTTATCTAAGATGGTTGAATAAGTATGAGAAAATGGATGGAGAAGAGAGTCCTCTTGCTATAATATTATGTGCTGAGAAGTCTAGTGAGACTATTGAACTTTTAGAATTAGGCAGTAGTGGCATACATGTAGCACAATATTTGACTCAGATGCCTTCAAAAGAAATGTTTGAAGATAAATTGCGTAAGGCAATACAAAAAGCGAAGTTACAGTTTGAGCAAAGAGTACAAAACAGTAAACGATAGTTGGCAACAGAGCGTGTACGCTTCACTGATTCCTTCTTCAATTACTTTTAAATATTTCTGCAAAGGCAAATTTCTAGTGAACATTTTTGAATGGGTAAAGGTCTTTATGGGTATCCCATTAAGTGTATCTAAATTTATTATAAGGTTATACCATACTGAGCTTTCTTGTTCATTTATATCATTAAATTGTTCCTCAGTTATAAGATACATTCTGCCAAGAGTATTTGTGTTATCATTTCTTTCTGGTTCTAGAAAAGCAACTCCTCCACCTCCCCAGCTTCCTGAATTGTTTCCAAAGTATAATTTATAAGGAATGTTAAGAGGTTTATCCTCTAAAGGAGCGCTTTTATCATTACAAGGTATATAGTTTCTATTATTAAATCGACTAAATCCACCTTGAATATAAAGCATAAACCGTTCTCTTAAGATATTTGAGCCATAACAGGCATACCACACATATTTTTTATTCATATCCATTTTATACACCTCTAAGCAAATTCGCTTCGCTCATAATAACCCCCGTTGGTCGTGAACAAATTGTAACAACAATTTGTTTGGCTAATTTTAATCTATCCATATTGGAATGTAGATCCAGATAACCCAGCAGAAGATATTGTAGAAGCTTTAATTTGTAGATTAAGGTGAATCATAATGTATATTTAATGGAACAGTATTGTCTTTACCATATATCAGCAGTTTGTATAGTATCAATAAGTTGAAATTATATTTTTGAAATGTATCAAAAGCATGTTTACTATTTGATACTGTAATTATATAATTATAGTATCAGAAAGAAATGAAAGGATTGATACTAAATAGTAATGATTTGTAAGAAACCGTGTTATTTACTAAATGTATCCTCGCTCAAAACTGCACTTCGAGTAATTAGTTAAACAGTATAAGACTGACAATGGTATGCATTTATTAATAAAACCATTCTAGGGGGGGAAGTATAAAAATCATCCCTCCGGGATTGATATATATGTGGGCCTAAGGGTTTCCAAATTCACTACTATATTAAAAGGGGTTGCATAACATGGAAAGAAAAATATGTGCTATTTTACCTTATAAAGAGCTTTATGACATTGCAAAGAAATGTAAGAATGAATATTTTCCTGAAATTGAAATTAAGGAAGGCAACATTGACGGAGCTATTTATGGGGCTCAACAAGCTGAGAAAGAGGGGGCAGAGGTAATCATTAGTAGGGGCGGAACCTCGGCTATCATAAGAAAAAATGTCAATATACCTGTTGTTGAAATTAAAGTTAGCTATTTAGATTTACTTAAAACATTGTATCCTTTTAGAGATGCAAATAAAAATCTGCTTGTAGTAGGGTTTAAAAATGCAGTATATAGGTGCAAAGCAATTAGTGATATATTATCAATAAATCTAAAAAAGATAATAATTCCTTATGAAGCTGATAAATACGATTTTAGCTATATAGAAAAAGAAGCAGAGCAAATTAAAAAAGAATTTGAGATTGATGCTATAATTGGAGATCAAACAGCTGTAATTAAGCTGGGTCACTTATTTCATATGTCTTGTTTGATTACTTCAGGGATTGATGACATGATAGAAGCAATAAAAGAAGCAGAAAATCTTCTCGATGCGAAACATCAAGAAAAAGAAAAATCTAAAAGATTTCAAGCAGTTATAGACTTTATAAGTGATGGTGTAATGTCCACAGATGAAAATGGTATTTTAACAGTGTTTAATCCAACAGCAGAAAAAATATTTGATCTTAAAAAGGAAATGGCAATAGGAAAGCACATAAGTGATGTTATTAAAAAAGATTTTAGTTCAAAGATTATAGAAGAAGCACGCATACCAGAACTCGAGTGCATAGTTAAGTCACCAAATGGATCAATAATGATTAATAGAATACCTATAGTTGTAGAAGAACAAATAAAAGGTGTTGTTACTACATTTAAGGAGATATCTAAAATTCAAGGTGCAGAACAAAAGATACGGGAAAACATGTACACCAAAGGATTTGCAACAAGATACAAATTTGATGATATATTAACAAAAGACACAACTGTTAAGGAAACAATTCAGATGGCAAAGGACTATTCAAAAACAGATGTTACTATTTTGATCCAGGGCGAAAGTGGCACGGGTAAGGAAATATTTGCGCAAAGTATACATGCAAATAGTAACAGAGCAAATGGTCCTTTTATTGCGGTTAATTGTGCTGCATTACCACCTCAACTTTTGGAAAGTGAATTATTTGGATATGTTGAAGGTTCTTTTACAGGTGCTTCAAAAACCGGTAAGATAGGACTCTTTGAAATGTCACATAATGGTACTGTTTTTTTAGATGAAATAGGAGATTTAGATAAAAGTTTACAGTCTAGGTTCTTAAGGGTACTTGAAGAAAAGCAAATTATGCGAATAGGATCAGATAAGATAATACATATAAATGTAAGAGTTATTGCTGCAACTAACCGTAATCTAAGAGATCAAGTTGAAAAAGGGAATTTTAGATCGGATTTGTATTATAGGCTTAATGTTTTGAATATACATGCTATTCCTTTGAGAGAGAGAAAAGGAGATATCGAGTTTCTAGTTAACCATTTTATAAGAGTAAATAATAAAAAGTATGGATTTCAAGTGGACAAACTATCTGAAGATGTAATTGAGTTATTAAAGGCCTATTCTTGGCCCGGTAATATAAGAGAACTTAGAAATGCTGTAGAAAGGATTGTACTTACTACAAGAAAGGAATACATAAGATTAGAAGATATAAAGTTAATAGCAAATGAATTTAAAATTAATATAGAGAAAAAAGCTGAAGATACATTAGATGGTACTTTAAAGGAAGTAAAGAACAAAATAGTTGCAAAAGTATTGAAAGAAGAAGGATACAATAAAAGTAAGGCAGCAAAACGTTTAGGAATAGATCGTTCCACAATAGATAGATTACTATAGTGATACATAAACCATCACTAGTTGCTGTAAAATGCAACAGTAAGTGATGGCTTTTAAAAAAAATACATTATATTGTCTGAATATTAAGGGGATATGACTTGGCACGGTATATGCTTATTAATATGTAAACATACACTATTTAGTAAGTTAATAAATTTGGAGGGTTAGGTATGATAAGAGAAGTTATTTATACAGAGAAATCTCCTAAAGCTATTGGACCATATTCACAGGGAATAAAGGGTGGTAATTTTATTTTTACATCAGGACAACTTCCTATAGTTCCTAAAACAGGAGAAGTTTTATATGGAGATATTAAAAAAGCGACAGCTCAGTGTTTAGAAAATCTTAAAGCAATTGTTGAAAAGGCTGGATGTAATTTACGAGATGTTGTTAAAGTAAACGTATTCATTAGAGACATGGGACAATTTAACCAAATGAATGAAGTATATGCATCATATTTTACAGATAAGCAACCAGCAAGGTCTTGTGTGGAGGCTAAATTAGCTATGGATGTCGATGTAGAGATCGAGGCCATAATATTTAGGGAAGAGTTATAGGGGGGTAAAATATGAACGAATCAATGCATAAGTATATGAAAGTGGGGTTAATCCATTTTATGGCCTATCCAAATTGTATTAAAGGAGAGGGGCCTATAGAAGAGACATTAAAAAAGATAGCCTTAGATGACTATTTTGATGCCGTTGAAATCACATGGATAAAGGACAAAGATGTAAGACAGAGGGCAAAGAAAATAATTGAGACATCTCATCTCTCAGTGGCGTATGGAGCCCAACCTAGACATTTAACTACTGGGCTTAATATAAATGATATTGATGAAGAGGGTAGACTAAAAGCCGTTGCAACAATTAAAGAAGGAATAGATGAAGCTTATGAAATTGGGGCTACAGGCTTGGCATTTTTAAGTGGTAAATATGAAGAAAGTAAAAAGGAAGAAGCTTATTATTCTTTGATAAAATCAACAAAGGAAATTTGTGAATATGCAAAATTAAAGGGAAGCCTAATGATAGTTCATGAAATATTTGATTATGATGTAGATAAAAAAGCATTAGTTGGACCTGTAAGTCTAGCCAAAAGATATGCTGAAGATATAAGAAAAGAATATGAGAATTTTGGACTGATGGTAGATTTAAGTCATCTCCCACTTATAAGAGAAACAGCAGAAGAATCAATACGGCCTATAAAAGATTATTTAGTACATGCTCATATAGGGAACTGCGTTGTAAAAGACCTATCTCTTCCAGGTTATGGTGATAATCACCCAAGATTTGGATTTCCAGGGGGTGAAAATGATGTTGATGAACTAGTTGAGTATTTAAGAGTACTTATGGAAATAGGCTTCTTAAATGAAGAAAAGAGACCATTTTTAAGTTTTGAAGTAAAACCATATGGGGATGAAGAGCCTGATTTAGTTATAGCAAATGCGAAGAGAGTATTAAATTTGGCATGGGCAAAATTATAAACTAATTGACAATTTAGGAGGAATATTTCATGAAAATAGTAGTACTAGATGGTTATACTTTAAACCCTGGAGACCTGTCTTGGAAGGAGATTGAGAAGCTAGGTGAATTAAAAGTATATGATAGGACCAATGGCGACCTTATTGTTGAAAGAGTAGGTGACGCAGAAGTTATATTTACTAATAAAACACCTTTGTCTAGAGAATCAATGGCTAAAATGCCTAATCTTAAATTCATAGGAGTTCTTGCAACTGGGTACAACATAGTTGACGTAGAGGCTGCAAAAGAAAAAGGAGTTATAGTTACAAATATACCTACTTACGGAACAGATTCCGTTGGTCAATTTGCAATTGCACTACTTCTTGAGTTATGTCATCATGTGGGTGCACATAGTGATTCTGTATCTAAAGGTAAATGGGCAAGTAATCCTGATTGGTGTTATTGGAACTATCCGCTTATAGAGCTTGCAGGAAAGACAATAGGTATAATAGGCTATGGAAGAATAGGACAGACAACTGGGAAAATAGCTAAAGCTTTGGGAATGAATGTTATTGCAGTTGATTCATATAAGAATGAATCGTTAGTATGCGATACCATGAAGTATGTAGAAATTAATGAACTTTTTACTGACTCAGATGTAATTGCTCTTCATTGTCCACTTTTTGATAGTACAAAAGGGATAATTAATAAGTCTAATATAGCAAAGATGAAAGATGGAGTAATGATAATAAATAACTCTAGGGGACCACTTGTCATAGAACAAGATCTTGCAGATGCTTTAAATAGTGGGAGGGTAGCAGGTGCAGCAGTTGATGTTGTTATGACAGAACCTATAAAACTTGACAATCCACTACTTAAAGCTAAAAACTGCATAATAACTCCTCATATTTCATGGGCGCCTAAAGAATCAAGGCAGCGGCTTATGGATATTGGAATAGATAATCTTATAAGGTTCATTGAAGGCAATCCTATAAATGTTGTAAATAAATAAAAATTATTTTAATTTTATATAGTTAAATTTGTTTGTGGTTTCTCAATTAAAGAAAATAATTTATTAATTAGGGGGAGTAGTAATATGCAAATTAAAAGAACTATTGACAAAATACCAGGGGGACTCATGGTTATACCTTTATTATTAGGTGCTACTATAAATACTGTCGCTCCAGATGCATTAATGATAGGTGGATTCACAACAGCAATGTTTAAGACAGGTGCTTTGGCAATTTTAGGCGTATTTTTATTTTGTATGGGGTCTCAAATGAGCCCAAAGGTAGCACCAAAATCTCTTAAGAAAGGTCTCATTCTTACAATAACTAAATATGCCATTGGCGTAATAATAGGATTAGGTGTGGGAAAGATATTTGGACCGGCGGGACTTTTAGGATTAACACCTTTGGCTATTATAGCAGCCATGACCAATTCTAACGGTGGACTTTATGTGGCACTAGCAGGAGAATATGGAGATGAGACAGATGTAGGGGCTGTATCTGTTCTTTCATTAAATGATGGGCCGTTTTTCACAATGGTGGCGCTGGGTGCATCTGGCCTTGCAACAATTCCAATTATGGCCTTTGTAGCTGTTATAGTTCCTATTGGACTTGGAATGATTCTTGGAAATTTAGATGAGGAAATGCGTAAGTTCTTAGCTGGTGGAGAAAAATTACTTATTCCGTTCTTTGCTTTTCCTTTAGGCGCAGGAATGAATTTAGCTAATGTGTTCAAAGCAGGAGGATCAGGTATATTGCTCGGAGTTGCAGTTGCGATACTAACTGGCTTTGGTGGATATTATGCATTAAAACTATTTGGAGAGAAAAACGCCATTGCAGGGTTTGCAGAGGGATCCACAGCAGGTAATGCAGTAGGAACACCGGCCGCAATAGCAGCAGTTACCACAGGGTTTGCACCACTCGTGGTAGCAACGGCGACAGCTCAAGTAGCGGCAGCTTGTATTGTTTCTGCATTTTTATGCCCAGCAATAGTAGTTTTTATGGCTAAGTATTTAAAGAAAAAGGAAGAAATGAAATTACAGCAGAGCAAGAATTCTGTGAGTTAACTTAAAAAGAGGTGCAAGACGTGGATAAATTTTTAATTATTGCAGATGATTTCACAGGAGCGTGCGACACAGGAGTGCAATTAAGAAAAAGAGGAATAAAAACCGATGTAATATTTGAATTCACAGATATAGAAGATAAAGAAAAATCTATTGTAATAGATACTGAATCTAGAGGTCTAAGCCCTGAAGAAGCTTACAGAAATGTAGAATTAAAAATAAAATATGTTTTTAAAAATGATTTTAATTATGTTTTTAAAAAGGTGGATTCCACACTTAGGGGAAATATAGCCTCTGAAATAAGGGCTGTAGATAAATATTATAATGCTGATCTTATAATATTTGCGCCTGCATATCCAGATAGCAAAAGAACAACTATAGGAGGCATACAAAGAATAAATGGAATCCCCATTACTGAAACGGAAATAGCTAAGGATCCTATGAAACCAGTAGAAATTGATAATATTAATCAGATACTTAAAGAAAAATTTAATGAACAAGTTACTCATGTGTATTTGAAGGAAATAAGAGAAAACAAGATAGATTTATCTAAGGGCAGAATATTTACGTTTGATTCAGGGACAAATGAAGATTTAATATCAATAGTACGAAAAATTATATCTTACAGTAAAAAAGTACTGTGGGTGGGGTCAGCGGGCCTTGCAGATAGCATACTAAAAGTAAAGATGCCCACAAAACCCTCTATAGCAGTTATTGGAAGTGTAAGTGAAGTTTCGAGAAAGCAACTTCATTATGCTAAGTCCAAAGGTATCAATATTATAAATGTTGATATTGAAAGTATTTTAAAAAGTAAGGATACAGTGAAAATAGTAGAAGATGCGCTTGAGAAAATAGATAAAGGGCTGGATGTTATTATAGCCTCTGCCTATGATAGAAAAGCCTATGAAAGAGCTATAAAAACAGGAGAAGTATTAGGCTATAGTGGAGAAGACGTAAGCATATTTACTCGAAATGTATTAGCCGAAATTACAGAAAAACTAATAAAACAAAATGAAATTTCCGGGCTATTTTTAACCGGAGGAGATACTGCGATAGGAGTAATTAAAAAATTAGGTATAAGTAGTGCAAGTATAAAGCAAGAGTTAATGACTGGAATACCTCTTATGACTTTATATGGTGGTAGATACCACGGACTAAATGTAATTACGAAAGCAGGGGCGTTTGGAGAAGAAAATGCTATTGAATATTGCATGAAGAAGTTAAAGGAGGACATTTAAGTGAACTTACTTGGAATTACTATGGGAGACCCTGCAGGAATAGGGCCAGAGATTATATTTAGAGCTTTTGAAAAAAAGGATGATTTTAGAGAAAAGTCGGTGATATTCGGAAGTTATAAAGTGCTAAAGTATTATGCAGATTTACTAAAGTTTAATAAAAGTCTAAAGGTTATAAATACACTTGATGAATTTGATAAAGATATGATAAACATTATTAATGTTGTTGATTTAGATATGAATGATATCAAAATAGGAGAAGTATCAGCGTTATGTGGTGACTCAGCTTATAAATATATAGAGAAGGCCATAGAATATGCTAAAAAAGGTCGGATAAAAGCGGTAGTTACTGCACCACTTAACAAAGAAGCACTTCATCTAGGAGGACATAATTTTGCTGGACATACAGAAATCTTTGCAAAATTGACTGATACAAAAAAATACTCAATGATGCTGACGGCTAGAGACTTTAGAGTTATTCACGTTTCCACGCATGTTTCTTTAAGAGAAGCTTGCGATAGAGTAAAAAAACATAGAGTTTTGGAGGTAATAGAGCTTGCAAATGATACTTTAAAAAGAATGAGAATAGATAAACCAAGAATTGCAGTAGCGGGCCTTAATCCCCATGCTGGTGAGTCAGGATTATTTGGACGTGAGGAAATAGATGAAATTATTCCAGCAATAGACGCTGCAATTGAACTAGGAATTAATGTAGAAGGTCCCATAGCACCAGATACGGTATTTTTAAAAGCAAATAAGAGGCAATATGATGTTGTAGTAGCTATGTATCATGATCAAGGGCACATACCTACAAAACTTTTAGCTTTTGATACTGGAGTTAATATTACTGTAGGCCTCCCAATAATTAGAACCTCAGTAGATCATGGAACAGCCTTTGACATTGCGGGGAAAGGTATCGCAAAAGGTGACAGTATGATAGAGGCTCTTATAGCAGCAGATCTTTTTTTAGAATTATCTTAAAAAAATAAGTTGTAACAATACTGGGTGTAATAATCCAGTATTGTTTTTATATAAATCTTTGTATTGGAGGAGTAAAATATGACAAATATTGAATTACCATATGGACATGAGTTTATTATTGCACAAATACCAGAGGAGAGATTAAATGCTGTTCTAGTATCTGACATGCATCACTATAAATCTAAACTAAGCCAGGTGGAGCTGGTAAAAGAAGCAATTGAAAATCCTATAGGAACTCCAAGACTACAAGAAATGGCTGTAGGAAAAAATAATGTTGTTATCATAGCAAGTGATCATACAAGACCAGTGCCAAGCAAGGTTATTATGCCTTTGATGCTTGCTGAAATAAGAAGGGGTAATCCCAGTGTGGATATAACAATATTAATAGCCACAGGATGCCATAGAGGAACAACTAGAGCTGAATTAGAATCTAAATTTGGACCAGAGATAATGGCGAGCGAAAAAATATATGTACACGACTGCGAAGACGAGAGCATGTTAGTTGATATAGGATCACTTCCATCTGGTGGAAGGCTTATCATAAATAAACTTGCAGTAGAAGCAGATCTTCTTGTCTCTGAAGGATTCATAGAACCACATTTCTTTGCTGGTTATTCAGGTGGAAGAAAAAGTGTACTTCCTGGAATTGCAAGTAGAACAACAGTTATGTATAATCATAATGCAACTTTTATAGACAGTAATAAATCAAGAACTGGTATTGTTGATGGAAACCCAATCCACAGAGATATGCTTTATGGCGCAAGAACAGCAAGATTGGACTTTATAGTGAATGTAGTAATAAACTCTGACAAGGAAGCAATTTTTGCTGTAGCTGGAGACTGTGACCTAGCTCATATTGAGGGACGTAACTTTTTAAACAGCCAATGTAAGGTTAAAAGTGTGCCATCAGACATAGTTATTACAACTAATGGAGGATACCCACTAGACCAGAATATTTACCAAGCAGTCAAATGTATGACAGCGGCAGAAGCCACCATAAATAAAGGCGGAGTAATGATAATAGCTGCAAAATCAAATGATGGCCACGGAGGAGAACAGTTCTACAAGACATTCAAAGAAGAAAGTGATGTAAATAAAATGTTAGATGAATTCCTAGCTACGCCAAGTGAGGAAACTATTCCGGACCAATGGCAGTCTCAGATATTTGCACGTATTCTAAAAGATACAAAAGTTGTATATATATCAGACGCTCCAGATAACATAGTCTCTGATTTACATATGATTCCAGCACATTCTGTGGAAGAGGCAATTGCAAAGGCTGATGAGATTTTAAGAAATAAGGATTCAAAGATTACTGTTATTCCTGACGGAGTGTCCGTAATAGTTCTTTAAATCACAAAATTTAAAAGGAGATAATGATGAAAAAAATAGTTTTAATACCTGATTCATTTAAAGGCACACTTAGTTCAACTCAGATATGTGAAATTATACAAAGCAAAATTAATGAACATTTTCCTGAATGCCAAGTTATTTCAATACCAGTAGCCGATGGCGGAGAGGGAAGTGTAGATTGTTTCCTTACAGCATTAGGTGGAGAAAAGATAAATTTGACTGTTAAAAATCCATATTTTGAAGATATGGATTCATTCTATGGAATCATTGACAATGGTAATACAGCTGTAATAGAAATGGCAGCTTGTGCTGGACTACCAATTGTTGAAGATAGAAAGGATCCAACAAAAACCACTACTTACGGTGTTGGACAGCTGATTTTGGATGCTGCAGGCAGAGGAGTAAAGAAGATAATTGTGGGCCTGGGTGGAAGTAGCACAAATGATTGTGGTTGCGGCGCTGCTGCAGCAATAGGAGTGAGGTTCATTAACAATAAGGGGGAAAAGTTCATTCCTACTGGGGGAACAACTCATGAGATTTCTAGTATTGACATATCAGGAAGAGCTGAAGTTTTAAATGGAATTGAAATAGTCACAATGTGTGATATTGATAATCCAATGTATGGACCAACAGGTGCATCCCATGTATTCGGACCACAAAAGGGTGCTAATCCAGAAATGGTATTATTTTTGGATGAAGGTATTAAAAATATTTCAGAAGTAATAAAAAAGGATTTAAATAAGGATCTGAGTATGGTACCTGGATCAGGGGCCGCAGGTGCCATGGGTGCAGGGATGATAGCATTCTTCGATTCTGTACTACAGATGGGAATAGAAACAGTTCTGGACACAGTTAATTTCAGTGATGTTATTAAAAGTGCAGACATGATATTTACTGGTGAAGGAAAGATCGATTTTCAAAGTTTAAGGGGAAAAGTAGTTATCGGAGTGGCTAAGAGGGCGAAACTTCAAAATGTTCCTGTGACCGTTGTTGCAGGTGGGGCAGATAAAGGTATAGATGAGGCATATGACTTGGGCGTAACTTCCATTTTCACCATAAACAGACTTCCAGAGGCTTTTGAAACCAGTCGGTATAAAAGTGTGGAAAACATTTCATTCGCAGTAGATAACATTCTTCGTCTGATTAAGAGTGTTAAGCAATAAAATCAAAAAACAACAATTAAAATGTTTGTATAAATATTGGCAATATAATGTTTATTAAGATGAATATTATATAATCTTTTTTTATCATTACAACCATTTATATTTTTAATTACAGAAACTATTCTAAATATTAAAATAAAGGAATTTTAGTTTGAATATTTAATATAATTAACAATAAACTGTTTAGTAATAATTCCCCAGTTACGAAGCTGACGTCCATAAACAGTTCCGTGGGGGATAGCATTTTTATCAAAAAAAACGTGAATTTAAATCTGTTGACAATTACTTGTAAAGGTGTACAATAAATATATAGTAGTCTGTAATACAACTAGTTAGCATTACACTCTATATCAGAATGGAAAAATACTAGGAGGTGGGGAATGCCAGAAGTCATTACAATAGGTGAAACAATGGTTTGTTTTACCCCAGGAGCCAATGCACCATTAAGATATGTTCAAGATTATAAGGCTCGTATAGCAGGGGCAGAAAGTAATTTGGCAATTGGAATTGAAAAACTCGGTCATACAGCAGCTTGGATTAGTAAATTGGGAAAAGATGAATTTGGACAATATGTGTGTAATATGGTGCGAGCTGAAGGTGTTAATACGAAAGGTGTTATTTTTGATGAATCACATGCAACGGGCCTAATGTTTAAGGAAACTAGCCAGGGAGAGACAAAAGTTTACTATTATCGAGAAAATTCAGCGGCAAGTACTATGACCCCAAAAGATATTGATGTTAGTTTTTTTGAAAAGGGAAAAATATTGCACTTGACGGGAATTACACCCGTTCTATCTGAGAGTTGCATGGAGACAGTCTTATTTGCAATGGAACTTGCAAATAAGAACAATATGAAGATAAGTTTTGACCCTAATATTAGAAAAAAATTATGGAAATCAAGAGATTATACAAAACTTATTTTAGACCTTTGCTTGAAAAGTCAAATTGTATTATTGGGGTTGGATGAAGCAAAAGTGTTATTACACACAGAAGATAAGAATCAGATAATAAATTACTTTTTTGAAAAAGGAAAAGCAGAGCATATTGCTATTAAAGACGGTGCTCGCGGTGCGTTTGTGGCAGATAAGAAAAATAAAATATTTATTCCACCTTATCTTTGTAAATGTATTGATCCAATTGGAGCAGGCGATGCATTTAATGCAGCATTTTTAGTAGGAATTTTAGAAGAAAAAGATATAGAGGTATGCGGGAAAATGGGTGGAATTGCTGGCGCTTTAGCAACAGAAACCCTAGGGGATATTGAAGGATATCCAAGCAGTGAAAAAATTAAAAATATTAGTAATAATATAGAAGAAACTTTTCGTTAATCTAAGTTTATTAATTTGCGATAGCAGAAAGTTAGGTGAATGATTATGGATATGAAAGAAGTATTTAGAGAAAACAAAATATTAGCCATTATGCGTAATGTGCCACTCGAAAAAACAATTGATTATGCACAAGCAATTGTAGATGGAGGCGTAAAATGTTTTGAAGTTGCATTAAATTCAAAAGATGCATATAAGCAGATTGCTATGCTACACCAGTATTTTGGAGAACGCGCATTAATTGGAGCTGGAACTGCAATTACACTAGAAAAAGCTAAGAAAGCACTAGAAGCAGGTGCACAGTTTTTATTAACACCATCTACTCATGAAGATGTCTTAGCATATTGTGAAAAGGAGAAAATCCTATTTTTGCCTGGAGCGCTAACGCCTAGTGAGGTAGCAACATGTCTAAAATATGGTTTTACTACAATTAAGTTATTTCCAGCTGGAGATATGAAAAAAGGTTATATCAAAAGTTTAAAGGGACCATTTGATGAAACAGACTATGTAGCTATAGGTGGCGTGGATGTTGACAATATTCATGAATTCTTCGAACAAGGATATTTAGCAGTTGGTCTTGGCAGCAATTTAATGCCAAAGGAAATTGTATTATCTAATGATTGGGAAAAAGGAAAAGAATATGTTGCAGCGTTAGTATCAAAAATTAATAAGCTTTAAGGGCAAGAAACCAATGAAAGTGGAGGTGCAAGATGAAAATTGTAGCAGTAAATGCTTATTTTGTAAGACCAAGATGGGGATTTGTTGAAATTACAACGGATCAAGGTTATACAGGATGGGGAGAGGCAGTTTTAGAAGGTCATGCGCAAACAGTATTAGCCTGTGTAAAAGAAATGAGTACTTATTTAATAGGAGCTGACCCAAATAGAATTGAAGATATTTGGACCACCCTTTACCGCGGAGGGTTTTATCGTGGGGGCGGCGTTATGATGAGTGCTATTTCAGGAATTGATCAAGCATTATGGGATATCAAGGGAAAATGGTTGAATGTTCCTATATATGAACTATTAGGAGGGGCTTGCCGAGATAAAATGCGTGTGTACTCTTGGATTGGAGGAGATAGACCATCTGATGTGGGAGTAGCAGCAAAAGAAAAGATGGATGTTGGATTTAGTGCAATTAAGATGAATGCAACAGAAGAACTGCAGTATATTGATACTTATGAAAAGATAGATGCAGTTTTAGAAAGAGTTGCAGCCATTAGAGAAGCTTGTGGCAAATATTTTGGAATTGCAATAGATTTCCATGGCCGAGTGCATAAACCAATGGCAAAAGTGCTTGCTAAGAAATTAGAAGAATTTGATCCAATGTTTATTGAAGAACCTGTACTTTGTGAAAATATGGAATGTTTTAAAGAAATAGCAGCAGCATGTAATATACCTATTGCAACAGGGGAACGCTTATTTTCAAAGTATGATTTTAAGAGATTATTACAAGCTGGTGGGGTGGATATTATACAGCCGGATTTATCACATGCAGGTGGCATAACGGAAGTTAAAAAGATTGCTGCCATGGCAGAGGCATATGATGTAGCGCTTGCACCACATTGTCCACTTGGACCGATTGCTCTCAGTGCTTGCTTGCAAGTAGATGCAATCAGCTATAATGCAGTTATTCAAGAGCAAAGTATTGGTATTCATTATAATGTCGGAAAAAATGTTTTGGACTACATCACCAATAAAGAAGATTTTGAGTTTGTTGATGGGTATGTACAATTTCCAAAGAAGCCAGGCCTTGGGGTAGAAGTAAACAAAGCATTAGTAATAGAAGAAAATAAAACACCACACGAGTGGAAAAATCCAATATGGCGTCATGCAGACGGTTCGATTGCTGAATGGTAGAAGAAAGATGGGAGATTTATATCATATAGTAGCACAGAAAAGAAAAGGGGGCAAAAGAATGGATTTTTCATGGTTAAAAACGATTAATGATATAGTAATGAAAATCTTCAGGATATTTATTGCTGTAATTGGGACTGTAATGGTATCCATCGTATTTACAAATGTAGTGGCTAGGTATGTATTTAATACAACCATACCATGGGCAGAAGAGTTAGCAAGATTCTCATTTATTTGGGTAACGTTTGTAGGTGCAGTTCTTGCAAGTGATCAATCAGAACATATGAGATTAGATTTCATTGTTGATATATTCAAAGGAAAGATTAGGAAGATAATTGAAATGGTGGCTTATGTAATCGTTATCGCTTTGTTGGGAATCCTGATACATGGAAGTGCCAAATATTCGATTTCACAATGGGATTGGGAGTCATCAGCTTTAGGCGTAAGGCATGGGATGGTTTATATGATAGTACCTATTAGTTTTAGTGTTATTATAATTCAATACTTTTGCAGATTTATTAATTCAATTATACATTTTATGGATAGAGATGAGGTAGAGCGATGTTAGCACTATTTTTACTTGGATTATTTGCACTTATTATGTTAGGGGTACCCATTGCATTTTCACTGGTTGGAACAGCAGTTATGATGATGCTATTGCAGGGAGATATGACAACACTGAAACTAGCACAAAGTTTTATTATAGGGACTGATAGTGTGCCATTGCTAGCTATTCCATTTTTTATGCTAGCTGGAGAAATTATGAACGCGGGTGGTATTTCAAAGCGTATCGTTAATTTTGCAAAAGTTCTTTTAGGGCATCATAGAGGGGGCCTTGGATATGTAGGTGTTCTTGCATCCATGATTTTTGCAGGTATTTCAGGTAGTGCAGTTGCGGATACGACAGCTGTAGGAAGTGTTGTATTACCTATTATGCAAGAAAGTGGCTATGATAAAAACAAAAGTACAGCCTTAATTTGTTCAGCAGGTTGTATTGGACCTATTATTCCGCCAAGTACACAGATGATTTTCTATGGCGTTGTTGCTGAAGTATCCATTGTAAAATTATTTTTAGGTGGTATTATCCCTGGTATTTTAATAGGGCTTGGTCTTATGGTCATGTGGTATTTCCATGCAAAGAAAAAAAATTACCCTGTTGGCGTAAGATCTACATTCAAACAAATACGTGTTGCTACGAAAGAGTCTCTTTGGGCAATATTATTACCGGGATTTATTATTACATGTATTATAACAGGAATTGCAACAGCAACAGAAACAGCAGCTTTAGCAGTTGTATATGCATTGATTGTAGCATTATTTATATATAAAGAAATGCACATTAAAGATTGGTATGAAATTGTTATTAAGGCATGCCGTGGAACAGCAGTTCTGATGTTAGTTGTAGGTTCTGCAAATGTAGCAGCCTATTTGATTACTACAGCTGGGGTTCCGCAATTATTGGCAGATGCCATTCTCTCTCTGACAGATAATGTTTATCTCTTCATGTTACTAGTAAATATTTTGTTAGTATTAATAGGATGTGTTATGGATAGTGGACCAGCTATTTTGATTTTTGCACCCATTTTACTTCCAATTGCGAAAAACTTCGGCATAGATCCAGTGTATCTTGGTGTAATCATGGTATGTAATTTATGTATTGGATTAGCAACACCACCAGTAGGAAACGTATTATATGTTGGTGTAGGGTTGGGTAAAGTAAAATTAATTGATCTCATCAAAAATATCTGGCCATTTTTAATAATGATGTTTGCAATTTTATTCATTATTACGTATTTACCAGATCTAATTATGTTTATTCCAAGAACCTTTGGATGATGTGTGCTATAAGAAATGTATACCCATTTTTTATATAAAGTACTAATATATAATAAAAATTAGGAGGAAGAAAATGAAAAGAAAAATGTTCTCTATGATATTAGCAGGTACAATGTTAATGACTACAATGACTGGATGTGGATCTATATCAAGTAAAACAGAAACACCGGTGGTGGCACCAAAAGCAACTACAAGTAAAGCAGGAGGAGTAGATACAAGTAAAGCAGAAATTACTATTAAGGTATCTAATGGTGCAAGTGAGAGTTCACCGGGAGTTCAGGCTCAGATTTCTACATTTAAAACAATGGTAGAAGAAAAATCAAAAGGTAGAATTAAAGTTGAAGTCTATTCAGGGGCACAGTTAGGCGATGACACAAAAGGAACAGAAGCAGCAAGAGCTGGAGAATTAGAAATTGTAAATACATCAACAGCGCCACTAGTAGGATTAGTTCCTGAATTAGCAATTTTTGATATCCCGTTCTTATTTAGCAGCGATGAAATGGCAGATAAAGTAATAGGCGGAGAAATAGGAGACACTATAAATGCTAAACTAGAAGAAAAAGGAATGATTAACTTAGCTTGGAATGAAAATGGATTCCGTAATTTGACTAATTCAGTTAAGGTAGTAAAAACACCTGCAGACTTAAAAGGACTTAAGATTAGAACAATGGAAAACAAGTATCACTTAGAAGCATGGAAATTAATGGGTGCGAGCCCAACACCTATGAGTTGGGCAGAAGTATTTACAGCATTACAACAACATACAATTGACGGTCAGGAGAATCCAATACCTAACTTTTATTCTACACGTATTCAAGAAGTAAATAAATATATTACGATTACTAAGCATATTTATTCACCATTTTTATTCATATTTTCAAAAAAAATCTTTGATGGTTATGATGTAGAAACACAGAATATTATTAGAGAAGCAGCAAAGGCATATGGCTTAGCTGAAAAAGAATTGAACCGTGCAGAAACAAAACTTAAGAAACAAGCACTGATCGACGAAGGTTGTACAGTAACTGACTTAACAGACGCAGAAGTTAAAGCATTTCAAGATGTGACGGCCCCAGTATGGGATAGTGTTGAAAAAGCAGTTGGTGCAGAGATGATTGGAAAGTTAAAAGTAGCTGTTAAAGCAGCACAATAAATTTAAAAACATTGAATAATAATATTAAGTGCTACTTGTTTGCTGAGTAGTACTTAATATAAAAGGAGAGATAGCATGAAAGCAATTGTATATGAAGGCCCAAATATATTAAATTATAAAGAAGTTCCTGACGTATCACCAAAAGCGTTAGAAGTAAAAGTTCGTGTAAAAGCTTGCGGAATCTGCGGTAGTGATGTACATGGCTATTTAGGACTCACAGGAAGACGCCTTGAGCCAATGATTATGGGACATGAGTTTGCGGGAGAAGTTGTAGAACTAGGAGAAGGCGTAACAGATTATCAGATAGGAAGCAAAGTGGCAGTATATCCTGTTGATTTTTGCGGGAAATGTGAAATGTGTAAGCAAGGAGACGTTCATTTATGTTTAAATAAAAGAGCTTTTGGAGTTCTTGATGTAGATGGCGCTTTTGCAGAATATATTTGTGTACCTGCAAAAAGTTGTTTTAAGGTAGAAGATCATGTATCTTATGCAATCGGTTCTTTAATGGAGCCATTAGCAGTAGCTTATAGAGGTGTTGGGCATGCAGGAGATTTAACAGGAAAGACTGTCCTATTAGTGGGAACAGGAACAATTGGATTATTAGCACTTGCATGTGTAAAAATGAAAAATCCAGCTAAGATTTTAGTCTCTGACCTAAGTGATAATCGGCTAGAAGTTGCAAAAGCAATGGGAGCCGATGTAGTCATAAATCCAGTAAAAGAAAACTTTAAAGAGGTCATTGCAAGTCATACCGCTGGAAAAGGTGTTGATATTGCAATTGAAGCAGTAGGGGCGGCACCGACAGTACAGCAAGCTATGTCATCATTATCATTTGGTGGTAAAGCTATCTGGATTGGCAATAATAAACAGATGATAGAAGTTAATATGCAAGAAATAGTTACAAGAGAATTAAAAGTAGAAGGTTCCTTCCTATATGGATATAAAGAATTTGGAACAGTAGTAGAATTACTTAATAGTGGAAAGCTAAATGTAGCACCATTAATTAGTGAGGAAATCACATTAAAACAAGCGCCAGAATACTTTGAAAAATTAGCAAAAGCACCAGGGAATTTAATTAAAGTAGTAGTAATAGATAAATAACACATGAAATTTTAGTAAAACCGTTGACAAAATTCGATAAAAGCGTGATAATCAAAGTAGGATAGTTGTAATACAACTATTAGGTAAATGATTAACAACGGCTAATGCATATATGGGATGGATGCAAAAGTAATGGTATGTTATGAATTCTGTAGATTTTTAATAATGTTTATTTAATGGAGGCCATATATGCGTATCGAACCAATTAAAAGAGTTAATATAAGCGAACAGGTTTTTGAACAATTGAAGAATATGCTGATTAATGATGTCTGGAAGCAAGGAGAAAAACTTCCATCTGAAAATGAACTTGCAGAACAGTTTGATGTAAGTAGAATTACAGTAAGGCAGGCGATCCAAAAGCTTAGTATATTAGGCTTAACGGAAACAAGAGTCGGCGAGGGGTCATTTGTAAAAACTTTAGAGCTATCAGATAGTATGAATGCATTAATGCCATCTGTGTATTTGCGTGAACAAAGTAATAGTTCTATGTATGAGATTCAGCAATTTAGAGAGATTGTTGAGATTGAGTCCACACGTTTAGCAGTAGAAAAAGCTACGAAAGAGGACATCGAGGAATTGAAGCTAATTTATAAGATTATGAAGGATTGCAAATCTGATTTGAAGCAGTTTGCTAAAGAGGATTTCAATTTTCATTTCAAAATTGGTGTTATTACTAAAAATAATCTTTTGATTAAAACGTACAAAATCCTGTGGGAAGTTTTGCAAATTTCGATGACTGGTATTATAGAAGAAATGGGATGCAAAGATGGTTTGTATTATCACGCAGAGCTTATAAAAGCTTTTGAGAAACATGATGGTGATAAAGCAGCAGAATTAATAAGAGAACACATAAGAAAAAACAAAGAATATTACAGTTAAAAAAAAAAATTTTTTTGCGATATCCTGTAGTACAACTGTTAACTGGCAACTGTTAATAAGCTAAGTAGATATTTATAATTTGAAAATTGAAAGGAAGGTATAATATGGATTATAGTAATGAATTATTGGAAGATTTAAGAAAAAAAGCACAGCAACTTAGAAAAAATGTTGTAGTAAGTATGGGTATAGGTGTTGCAGGACATGTAGGAGGTTCTTGTTCATCAGCAGATATTGTAGCAGCATTATATTTCTACAAAATGAAACACAATCCAAAGAAACCAAAAATGGTAGACAGAGACAGATTTTTATTAAGTAAAGGTCATGTAGCTATCTTGCAGTATTCAGCACTTGCAGAAGCAGGATACTTTCCAATAGAGGATTTAAAAACTACAAAAGAAATTGGTTCTCATTTACAAGGACATCCAGATGTACTTAAAACACCAGGTATTGAAGCAGGGACAGGTTCTCTTGGACAAGGACTTTCTATCGGACTTGGTATGGCGCTTGGATTAAGAGCCGATAAGATTGATAGCAAGGTATATGTGCTTTGTGGCGATGGAGAAATTGCAGAAGGTCAGATTTGGGAAGCGGCTATGGCAGCAAGCGCATATAAAGCAGACAATTTAGTAGCAATCGTTGATAGAAATGGATTACAGGCAATGGGCTGTGTTATAGAAAGATTAAATAGTAATCCACTTCCTGAAAAATGGGAAAGCTTTGGATGGAATGTAATCGAAATTGATGGTCATAATATGGAAGAAATCCTTACTGCATTAGATCAGGCCGATACTGTTAAAGGTCAGCCAACCGTTATTATCGCAAACACAACAAAAGGAAAAGGCATAAGCTTTGCAGAAAACGTAGTAGGATTTCATAATGGTATGTTCACGCAAGAAACATATAAACAAGCATTAGAAGAATTATCTAAATAATAAGAATTATCTAAATAATAAGAATAATAGGAGGTTTCTAATATGACTTACACAAATCAGAGAGTTGCTTATGGTAATACATTAGTAGAGCTAGGAAAAACAAATAAAGATATCGTAGTATTGGATGCAGACCTTTGTGGATCTACAATGGGTAAATTATTTGAGTTAGCATGTCCAGAAAGACATTATGAAATGGGTATTGCAGAGGCAAATATGACATCAGTTGCGGCAGGTCTTGCACAAACAGGAAAGATTCCATTTACAAACTCCTTCGCTGTATTCTCAGCAGGAAGAGCATTTGATCAGATTCGCCAGACTATTTGTATTGGAAAATTAAATGTTAAAATTGTAGGTTCTTCCGCAGGCATGTCAGACTTTGGAGATGGCGCAACCCATCAATCAGTAGAAGATATGGCATATATGAGAGCAATTCCCAATATGGTAGTTATTTGCCCTGCAGATGCAAATGAGACGGTAGAAGCTGTAAAAGCAATTGCAGAATATAACGGGCCTTGTTATATGAGATTAAACCGTAATGATTATGACAATGTAACACCAGAAGGAAAGAAATTTGAAATTGGTGTACCAAGTGTATTAAAAGAAGGCAAAGAAGTTGTTGTATTCGCAACAGGTTATATGGTAGGCCTTGCAATGAAAGCGGCAGAAGAATTAGAAGGAAAAGTATCTATAAAAATTGTGAATGTAAGTACCATCAAACCAATTAATGCAGAAGTAATCAATAAATTAGTAGAAGGCTGTAAAGGTGTTGTGACAGCAGAAGAACATAGCGTTATCGGTGGACTTGGTGGAGCCATTGCAGAGGCACTTTGCAAAGCTTGCAAACCGATTGAATTCGTTGGAGTAAATGATACATTTGGATGTAGTGCACATAATTATAAGGATGTTTTAAAATATCATGGTTTAACCAAAGAGCATATTGTGGAAGCAGTTACTAAAATAGCTGCACTGTAAATTTATTAAACAAGGAGGAAATATAAAATGAAAATTGGATTTGTTGGACTTGGAATTATGGGAAAACCTATGGTTAGAAATCTTTTGAAGGCAGGAATTGAAGTAGTTGTTTTTGATGTCATCCAAGAAAATATAGATGATGTAGTTAAATCAGGAGCTATTGCAGTCAATTCGTCTAAAGCAGTAGCAGAACAATGTAAACTAATTATCACAATGCTTCCAAATTCTCCTCATGTTAAAACAGTAGTAATGGGTGCTGGTGGTGTGTTAGAAGGCGCTCAATCAGGGAGTATTTTAGTTGATATGAGTTCTATTGCACCACTCGCATCTCAAGAAATTTGTAAAGCATGTGCAGCAAAAGGTGTTAAAATGATTGATGCTCCAGTAAGTGGTGGAGAGCCAAAAGCAATGGATGGAACAATGTCTATTATGGTTGGTGGAGATAAAGGAGTATATGATGAAGTATATGACATCTTAATGATTATGGGTGGAAGTGCAGTGTACTGCGGAGAAGTAGGAGCAGGAAATACAACAAAACTTGCAAATCAAGTAATTGTTGCACTTAATATTGCAGCTGTGTCAGAAGCATTTATGCTAAGTACAAAGGCTGGAGTAGATCCAATAAAAGTATTTAATGCAATCAAAGGTGGATTAGCTGGTTCAACTGTTATGAATGCGAAACTTCCAATGATTATGGTCGGTAACTTTAAACCAGGATTTAAAATTGATTTACACATCAAAGATTTAAATAATGCACTTGAAACAGGTCATGGCGTTGGAGCACCATTACCATTAACAGCAGCAGTTATGGAAATGCTTCAAACGCTTCATGCAGATGGGTGTGGACAAGATGATCATAGTGCTATTGCTAAATATTATGAAAAAATAGCTGGATCTGTTATTCGCAAATAAACCTGTAATTATTGGAATAACACTTCAAACAAAGCCAGAAGAAATATATAGGGCATGTTACAGGTATGAAAATAAAAGTGGGCGAATCTATTCAGACCCCATAGAAGAAACTGGAAACAGTTTTTTCTTGCTATTAAGTAAGATATATCAGGGCTGAAAAGTTTATTATGAGTTAACGGTATTAGGATATTTAAGGTATCATTTTAGGAAAGTCCACATTGAACTGACCCCTGTCAAGTAGACAGGGGTCAGTTCAATGTGGACTTCTTTTATTTTTTAAGACCTAATAGGAGGGCTATGTTTCACACAAATCGTAACGAGATGTAACAATATAAAAATAAATTATGAAAATAAAGGATGTGGAAATGAATTTGCAGAATAGGTTAAGTTAGTGTTATCTAGCAAAAATATTAATTGAAAGCGGCGATGAATATATATATGCCGACTATTAAAAGCATGATTGAAAAATTTAAAGATATAAATGAATATAAGTATAATTATATTGAAGAGTTTTTGTTAGGAAGCGAAAGTTATTCCTTTGTTATGCAGGAAGAAATAATTCGAATTCTTGATAGAAATGTTATAAAAACGAGTAAAAAAGAAACATTAAATTCTGATATTTCTATTGCAATGAATGAGTCCATGAATAAAATAAAAAGATTTGAAGGTAGGGTTTCATGCAAGAAAATATATAATGAGTTGGTTTTGATGTTAAATACTGATTACGGTTTTAATATAGATATAAGTAGCTTAAATGCTAAAATTATTGGAACTTCGCAGGAGCGCTGTGTATATTTGCTCCGTCAGACTGAGCAAGGGTTTAAACTCATTTTAAAATGTTATTATCTAATTAACCCATTAGGGAATAAGAATTTACGGAGGTATGGAATATGTTAAACAAATTTAAAAGACCAGAAGAAGGTATAAAGGTTTTTGTTTATGGCACGCTTATGAAAGGAAAAAGCAATTATGAAAATTTCTTAGTAGGCGCAAATTATATAGGAGAATTTATAGCTGAGGGTTTTGCATTATATGATTTAGATAGTTATCCAGGAATAATTCATAGTGAAATTGACAAGGTAAAAGGCGAGCTATATAGCATAGATAGTAATACATTAAGAAAATTAGATATGCTTGAGGGCGAAGGTAGTTTATATATAAGAAAATTGATTAGTGTTGTTAATGATAATGGTGAGACTCAAGAATGTTATACCTATGTGTACAATCATGATGTTTCAAGAAAAGTTAAAGTAAGTTATGAAAACCAGCCTTGGGGATTAGTGACAAGAGATGAGTATGTTTGGTATGCTAGCTTTGGATCTAACTTACTTTATGAGCGATTTATAACTTATATAAAAGGTGGGAATTGTAAATTTAATGGAACGGATTATCCAGGCTGCAGGGATAAATCACTACCAAAAGATAGCAGACCAATAACTATACCTTATAATATGTATTATGGTAACGAAAGCACTTCCTGGGGAAAGGGCGGAGTATCATTTTTAGATAGTGAGGTCAAAGGGCATGCTCTAGGCAGAATGTACCTTGTTACTAGAAACCAGCTTGAAGATATTTCACGTCAAGAGGGACGAGGAGAGATTTGGTATAATAATTCTGTTAAATTAGGAGAGGACAATGGTACTGAAATTATTACTATTACAAATAAAAGTATAAGGCCGCACCATAACCCTTCAGATAAGTATCTTGAAGTAATTAGAATGGGTATAAAGGAAACTTATCCTGATATGAGTGATTTTGATGTGATGAAGTATTTGGTTGGGTGTGGAATGGGTAGAAATTAAAATATATAGCTAAAAGTCATATTGCAAATTTTAATATTGTAAAAAAAATTAAATAAAAAATACCCATAAGAGCTGTCATTAAACTTGACATTCTTACGGGTATAAGAACCTTTTCCTTTTTTGCTGTTTTGAATCCCGGTGCCCCTTCCAATTTCACTTGATTTAAATTTTCTTCGATTTAAATTTAGTTTGTTCATGTCAATGGTGAAAGACATACCTTGAATTAATTGCTTTTTAGACTTTTTCATTCAAATCATCCTTTCATCTTTTATTTATAATAATAATATATGATACATTGCACACAAAATGCAATGTTTTTTTGAAATTAGGCAATTATGCTGAATTTTCTTTCGTGATAAAATGGGTAATATAAACTGATAAATTAATTTATATTACAATTCTAATTAATCAAATTAATACATAATATAAATTAGTACTAGGGGACAGTATAGTGGTTGCTAATGAAGAGTTTTGTTATGTAATTGATTGATGTAAAAAAAGGGGTGTGTTTATGGCTAGCGAGAATATAGGTTTTTGTAATATAACTCAGGATCAGTGGGAAGAGGCTTTTAAACCTTATTATACTGATATTCCAAGTAGAATGAATTCTAATTATAAAGCTCAAAGTGTTGGGTTTTCCATTATGGATTATTCAGGTAATGGAGGCAACATCACTAATGTAGGTATGTGGATTTCCAGTGAAATTATGGAATCAGAATTCAAAATGGACATTTGCGACATAAAATATCAAGCAATTGAAGCTGATGATGAGGTTCAGATATGTTTTATAAAGGTGTTTTTAAAAACTAGCACAAGCTTTCAACAGTTACAAAGATTTTTGAAGCATCTTCAAGAAAGATTTAGAAAATATGAAGAAAAAGATGAAGAATATGATAACTATCATAATAGGGAGGAGGAAGAGGGGTATGAGTATTAGAATTTATTTAAAAATCCAGTTATAAAGCTGGATTTTTTTAGGTGAATATTAATAATATCTTATTTTTTTATACTTAAGTTCAACAACTTTTTTATTTTTATCTGAATATAGTTTTTTCTTGAATCCATATTGTTTTAGCCCCATTAGAAAGTGAAAACTTCCAGTTTTTACTACGACCTCCGAGGTCATGAATAATTTATGAATATAAATTATTTTGATATTAAGCCTCGTAATAGGTGAAATAATAGCAATGGAAGAAGTTCTAAATGATTAAAAATGAGTTTTTAAATTTATTATCAGATGCGGAGATAAAAGAGATTATAGATAAGGTTAATAGATGTTTAGGTGAATATAAGAAAAGCGGCAGGATAATTAAAGAGGATATCTTTAAAATATTAGAGATGAATTGTAAAACACTATATTATCCGATAAAGGATGATGACGTTTGCGGTTTTGTCTATAAGCATAAAGATAATAAAATTGCTTATTTAAATTCATCCATTCCAATGGAAAAACAAGTGTTTGCTGCAGCACATGAGTTATACCATATATTATATTCGGATATAGATAATGGGGAGCTCGTTAATAGTGAGATACTCGATGAAAATTTGCCAGTTAATGAGATGAGCAAGGAAGATTTGAAAGCAAATAAATTTGCAGCAGAATTTTTAGTGCCAGAAGAAGTTTTTAGAAATGAGTTAAGTATAAGAAATATTAAAAGAGATTCCATAGGGTTAAGAGGAATTGTAGAACTAATGGATGTGTTTTTAGTGCCATATAAAACGTTAGTTAGAAGATTATATGAAATAGATTATATAAATCTGCTTAAGTGCAATGAGTTTCTAAATGAAGAAGATAAAAAAGAAGATAAGGGTGTTATGCTTTGGCAAAAGAGACTTGGTCTTTGCACGAGAAATAATGAAAGAACTCAGGGAATTAAATTAGATAAATTAGTAGATATGGCTTTAGATTTGTATGATAAGGATCAAATAACATATGAAAAATTAAACTATTTGCTAGGGTTGTCTAATTTAAATCCTGGTGAATTTAATATATTTGAAGAAAAATATGAAAAACAGTAAAGTGATTAATTGGAATTTAGAGTGAGCATCAATGGCTGAAGTAGTTGAAAAAGCTTGAAACCTAGAAGGTAATATATATAAAGATTAGTGATTTAATTAATGAAATGACTAGAAAAGTCGAATCTATAAAAAATTTAGGCTCAGATTGTAAACCTGGCTGGATATTAAAATGGAGTTTCCTGCATTAAAAGGATTTTCGGTGCGAAATTTAAAATATATGCGTAAGTTTGCAGAAATATATACAGATTTTGAATTTGTGCAGACAGTGTCTGCACAAATAAAGAATATCACAGATAATTTTAATAATATAAATAACCCAGATGATATAACGATGGAAGTGTATAGAGATTCAATTATTAAAAAGTATGAAACACTAGAAGACTTAACTTGGAAGTTACTTTCTAAGATATTTAAATCCTCTGGTTTAGAGATAAATAATCCAAGAGGGTGTTATAAACAAGCGTTTAAGGAAGGCTTAATTAATGATATAGAAATTTGGAACGATATTTTATTATTAAGGAATTCTACATCTCATATTTATGATGAGCAAGATTATGAAGAAATTAAAAATAAGATAATAAGTGATTATACAGGTGCCATAGAAGATCTATTAAGTAACCTTTCAAAAGTGGTAATGTGATATGTATGGAATAGATAAAAAAGTATATAAAAGCTTGATTAATTATTTCCTGAATAATAACAATATAGAGAAAGTAATAATATTTGGGTCAATAGCAAAAGGAACAGAAAATATAAATTCAGATATAGACTTATGTGTAAGTTATATAGGTAAAAGCAAAGGAACTATTGTAGAAGAAATTAATGATGTAATAGGAATATATTCTTGTGATATTGTTTTTCTAAATTCATTAAATGAGAATATAGAAAAACAAATTGCAACCAACCTGTTTCTAGTATAGCTTGAGATATGGTTAGTGATGGTAGTATGTTATATTTTTCATAGGATAATTCGGTATTTAAACCGTCTTGGCTTAGAAAGGCAAAGTCCTTTTCAACGTCTATTTTTTTATTATTTTCATTAACACCTATTAATAAGTTTATTACAATTTTCTTGCTAAATTTTGAGTGCTTTTTATTCTTGCTTAAAACATAAGCTTCAACAGCGTCTTTGATAGTAACAGACATGAGTAGGACATGTCCTTTATATAAAAAGTATATTGTAATTATATCACAAGGGTAACTGTGACTTGGGAAAAACAGTAAACTGATTAAGATTATAGTTTTTATTATTATCTTAGAGTTTTACCTTTCTTTGCTAATTTAAAAGGATAATTACAGAAGTTTGTCGAATTGTGTTAATGGAATTGAATTATATAATGTTTATGATTTGAACTTTGAAATAGAAATTTTTATTTAATAATAGAAAGAATGATAGTGTATTAACTGCTTCATAAAATGGGGTGAATAATTGAGTGAAATAATAGGGATATCTTATGAGAGAATGAGCGAATCAAAAAGAAATTTGAGTAAAGCTAGAGATGCTGCGCAAGAGGAGAAAACTAGTCTTAATGCTTCAAAAACTATACTTCAATCTACGGATTCACCAAAATTAAGAAGTGAAGCGGATATAATTAATGAAGATATAAAAAGAGCTGATAATAGGATTAATAGTATTGACAGGGTTATTGAAAGTATTGATTATGCAGTAAGAAGATTTCAAGAAGTGGATGAAGGTTGCGCAAACAGAATAAAAAAAATTAATATTAAGCCTAAAATAGATGCAGGGTTACTACCTATTAAAGGAACATTTGGTGTGGGTCTCTTAGGTAATATCGTACCTGCAGGTACAAAATGCATGGCAAGTATGTAAAACAGCAAAATCTGGAGACACTAAGCTTGGTACACCATATTTGGAATCCGCTCAAAGCCAAGGATTTAGCGATTACCTTAAATCTTCTACAAAGCAGCTATTTTTGGGAAATTATACTGATGATGTAACGCTATTAGGAACAGCTGCACAAATAGGAACTGGTCTTTTGGGAGTAGATGTACTAGGTGATATCAGAGATATCAGTGCTGATTTTAAGAATTGGGAATGGACATGGGGCCATACAGGTCAGACTGTTTTGGATGCTGTAGGTTTAATACCAGTAATAGGAGTAGTAAAGTATGGAGATGAAGTTGGAACTCTTCTTAAGGGTGTAAATAAAGCTGAAGATTTTAAAGTTGAAAAAATAGTTAAAGCTGGAGAAGAAGTTAGGAAAGTAGATGTAGTTAAGGGGATAAATAATAACAAATATTGGACTAACACTTCAGAGTATAATGGTGCAAAAGTATTTCAACGAAATGATATAATAAATCCAGGATTAGCTGATAAATTAGGAAGAACTAATGTAGAAAGAATGGAACAAGGCTTAGCACCAATAGGTATAGATGGCAAGTCAGTTAATTTACATCATATGGTACAGACAAATGAGAGTCCTATTGCGGAAGTTACTCAAACATTCCATCAACGAAATAGTAAAGTAATTCATATTAATCCTAACACTACGCCGTCAGGAATAAATAGAACACAATTTAATAATTGGCGTTCATCATATTGGATGAATAGATCAAATTATTTCAAATAAAAGTAAGGAGGGTAACATGAGTAGAGAAATTTATGAAAAAGCAGTAGAGTTAATGAAACAAAATAATGATAAATGCCATTTTGTTGGTGCTAGGCCAGAGTCTTTAATAGAGATAGCAGAAAATACACTAAACCTTTGTTTTAAAGGAGTTTATAGAGAGTTTCTAAAAGACTTTGGAGCCGGAAACTTTGGTTCCCAAGAAATATATGGAATAATAGATAGTGATTTTATAAATTCATGTGTACCAGATGCTATTTGGTACACAATTACAGAAAGAGAAGAAATAGATATTCCAAATAGTTTACTTGTTATATATGATACGGGAATGGGCGAATTGTTTTGTATTGACCTTAATAAAGTAAATCAATTCGGAGAGCCTGCAATAATTTCTTATATTCCTGGAGTTGATAAGAAGATGCAAAAATATGAATTAGTGGCAAATGATTTTGGAGAATTATTATATGAATTTGTGACAGAACAATTAAATATCTAAGAGGCGAGAGTATGGAATTAACAAAAATCTATGGCAAATGTAAGGAGATATTTTAATGGAAAAGTTAGTAGCAACATGGATTAGGTATAGTCCTTTATTTAATCAATTTTTTATTAAAGCTGATAAAAAAAATATCAAGGATGTATGGAGTATGTTGATGATAAATTCATATTACAATATTTTTCGGAAAAATATATAATAGAATTTAAGGATGATAATGTGGCTAACGATTGGATAAAATCTATTATTGAAAGGTACTATTTTAGCGAAAAAGAGTTATCTTTAAATTATGAAAAGCTAAAAAACGATTTGCCTTTTATTAGTTTACAGATATTGAGTGTTAAATCCAATGAATATATTATTAGGGTTAAATCAACAAAGAATATTTTCAACTATGATATAAACAATTATTATATTGCACACATGGAAAATGATTTAAGGAGAATAAAATTATTTCGGCCAATTGGTGAAGGTAAAAAACTAAAAGCTAAAAAGAATGAAGTTCTCAATAAATATGAAACATTGTGCAAAGACATAATTAATTTTTGAGAAAATAATGCCTATTTCTTTATCAATAATTCCACTTAAATTATAACATGTTTACTATATTTTGAAATACAAACAAAAGAAGGTGGGTTTGTATTAGCATCATTCTATAAAAAACATTTAATTTAAGTAATTATTTTGGGCTTTGTGAATGAAAAATTATCAACTTTGAGAAGTTTTTATGTATTACTTTTATGGCGTAGATATTTAGGGTATAATAATACTAAGTATATAAAATTATCTCGGTAATTGAGTAGCAAATATGGGAACAAAGAATAGAGGTTCTAAATAATTTTTAATGAGGTGAAGAAAATGAAGTTGAAAAAAATTAAATTTAATAATCATCAAATACTAAATGATTTAGAAGTTGATTTTTGTGATGGTAATGGAATACCATTAGATACGATAGTTATAATAGGTGAAAATGGAACAGGAAAGACTACCTTGTTAAAAAGTTTATTTGAATCCTTTGAAGTTGATTATAAGGGATATAATCCAAAGAATCCGCTTGAAGTTGAGTTACACCCTGGGAATTTTTATACAACTGTTCAGCTAGATGATAGAGAGGTTGGAATGTTAGAGCCTGATATTATAGGTGTTAATAGTAATAAAGATGACCCTAAAGTGATATATATGCCAGCAGAAATTAACTTTGATAAGCTTAAAAAAGTAGATAATACATTTAAATTTTTACCTAGTTTTTTAAATATAGTAGATCAAAGCATAACGGAAAATGTTCCTTCATTCATAGCTACAAAGATAAATAAAGAAATATTTAAAAATAGAAATAAAATTATTGGTGAAGTAATTGATAAAGTATGCGATGAAATAAACAGTATATTTTCTATTATGGATTTAGAGGTTAAACTTATAGGATTATCAGAGGATGAAGACACAAAGCCAGTCTTTAAAAATAGCTTAGGTAAAGAGTTTGATATTAATGGACTATCTTCGGGAGAAAAGCAACTGTTTTTAAGAGGATTATCTTTAAAATTTTTAGAGGCTAATAATTCAATTATATTAATAGATGAGCCTGAAATATCACTACATCCAGAGTGGCAGCAGAAAATAATAAAGGTTTATGAAAACATTGGAGTAAATAATCAATTAATAATTGCAACTCATTCCCCACATATAGTGGGAGATGTCAAAGCAGAGCAACTAAGAATATTAATTAAGGACAAAAATGGAGTATCTTTATTTGATAATGATAAAATAGATGAGACCTATGGGCATACCATAGAAAATATTTTAAAGACTACAATGAAATTAGACAATCTTAGAAATGATGATATTTCAGAAAAACTTAAAAAGGCATTAGTTTTATTAGAAAAGGATTTATTTGAAACACGAGAATTTAATGAAAATTTTGATTATCTTAGGAAATATTTGGGGGATTTTGATAAGGATATAATGCTTATTAATTTAGAGAAATCAAGAAGAAAAAGAGGTAGAAATCAGTGTTAATAGTTAATAAAAATATAGAACCAGATTTTCTGCTTGAATTCAAAAGAAAAAAAACTCCAGAGACTTGGCATGCTTATAATTTTGGGAATATAAAGAGTAAGATAAAGACTTTTATTTTAGAAAAGGAACAAAATAAATACTGTCCTTATTGTGAAAAAGCAATATATAACATTAATGAAGGTCATATAGAACATATTAAACCTAGGGACCTATTTCCAAAGCTATTTCAAGAATATAATAATATGGTAGTTTCTTGTAATGAAAAAAATAGTTGTGGAAATGCAAAACAAAACAAATATTCCAAGGAATTTATTAATCCTGTAATTGAAAACCCAAAAGAGTTTCTAACATTTAATTTAGCTAGTGGAGAAATTATTCCAACATATAAGGATGCACAGGATATAAGAAATAAAAGAGCGCTATACACCATTACTCTTTTAAATCTTAATAATTATATTCTAAAAGATGCGAGAAAGAATTTGATACAAATATTAGAAGTATATAGAGAAAATTATGATGAATTTGCATGTTATCTACAATATTTTTTAGAGGATGGTCATAGCTTTCCAAGTTTAATTAAGTTCTACATGGAATAAGTTTGAGTGGAAAGTTGAGAGGCTCTGAAAAGAATAGAAACATATAAAATAGTAAAAGGGATTTCCGAACAAAATGGAACCCTTAAAACATATCTACTTTTAAATATTTCCGCACAGGCAAATTTCTAGTGAACATCTTTGAATGGGTAAAGGTCTTTATGGGTACCCCATTAAGTGTACCTAAATTTACTATGAGGTCATACCATATTGAGCGTTCTTGTTCATTTATTTCGTTAAATTATTCCTCAGTTATAAGATACATTCTGCCAAGAGTATTTGTGTTATCATTTCTTTTAGGTTCGAGAAAAGCAACTCATCCACCTTCCCAGCTTTCTGAACTGTTTCCAAAGTATAATTTATAAGGAATGTTAAGAGGTTTATCCTCTAAAGGAGCACTTTTTTCATTGCATGGTGTATATTTTTTATTCACATCCATTTTATACATCTCTTTCCCAAGGTTGTAAGGTATAGCTGATCTTTTGAACACCAGTTATAGTGTGATTCCATATATACACAAAACCTTGTATAGTTCCATTTTTAATAGAGTTCATTTTCTGTTAATGCTGCTTTTATAACACGGTCTGTTTCAAGCATTAATTGCCTTTTACCCATTTTTACGGTTACAAGATCATCAGGACAGCTAATTATTAAGCAATTTTTATAAATTATAGTTTTTCCATCGTCATCAATATACTCAATGAAACAAGGTCTACTATTTTTAAAATATAATAATAGGCTTTGGCAACCATATATTGGACTACACATATATTCAGTGTGGAAAAGATTACTGATATCCATTTCTAATGACCTATACCAACTGGTAGCAATCCCCAATCCCTCGGGTACAGTGTAAATTCTGTGTTTTGCATAATCTGATAACTGAATCCATATTGTTTTAGCTCCATTTATTGCATAATTTTTATAAGCTTCTTTCTCAGACATTATTTTCAACCCTTCAAGTGTAGTAATCACTTGCGTCAAATTAAAGGTCAAAAATAAAGGATGAATAGTAGAAGGGAAGGAAAGCTTTCCTTTCTTTCTGTCAAAATCCACAGTAAGTTTTTGACCCATTACTTCAAGAGTGTCATCACCATCTCCTTTAAGAATTTTTAAATCATTCTGTAGGGTTTTACTGCTGACATACAGGATGTTTTAATAAGTTTATTACAATTTTCTGTGGATTTTATTGGAATAATTTAAAGGGTAATTATAGAAGTTTGTCGAATTGTGTTAAAAGAATTGAATTACATAATGTTTATGATTTGAACTTTGAAATAGAAATTCATATTTAATAATAGCGATAATAAATGGTAGTGTTTTATTGTAACCGTTTTATAAAATGGGGTGAATAAAAACTATACTTCAATCTACGGGCTCACCAAAATTAAGAAGTGAAGCGGATGTAATTAATGAAGATATAAAAAGAGTTGATAACAGGATTAATAATATAGACAGGGTTATCGAAAGTATTGATTATGCTGTAAGAAGATTTCAAGAAGTGGATGAAGCTTGCGCAAGTAGAATAAAAAAAATTAATAGTAATCCTAAAATAGATGCAGGATTACTACCTATTAAAGGAATATTTGGTGTGGGTCTCTTAGGAAATATCGTACCTGCAGGTGCAAATGCATGGCAAGTATGTAAAATAACAAAACCAGGAGAAACTAAGATTAGTAAACCATATTTGAAATCCACTCAAAGCCAAAGAGTTAGTGATTATCTTAAATCTTCTACAAAACAGCTATTTTTGGGAAATTACACTGATGATGTAACGCTCCTAGGAACAGCTGCACAAATAGGAACAGGTCTTTTGGGAGTAGATTTACTTGGTGATATAAGAGATATAAGAGCTGATTTTAAAAATTGGAAATGGACATGGGGTCATACAGGTCAGACTGCTTTGGATGCTGTAGGTTTAATACCATTAATAGGAGTAGTAAAGTATGGAGATGAAGTTGGAACTCTTTTTAAGGGTGTAAATAAAGCTGATGATTTTAAAGTGGAAAAAATAGTTGAAGCTGGTAGTAAGAGTACTAATAAGATTGAATTAGTAGGCGATGCAAGAAAATTTTGGACAAGTGCAACTGAGTATAATGGAATAAAGGTATATTAAAGAAATGATTTGATAGACAGTAATCTTATAGATGACTTTGGCAGAAGCAATTTACAAAGAATGCAAAAAGGTATTGCCTCAATTGGTCCAGATGGAAAATCTATGAATTTACATCATATGATACAGACCAATGATAGTGCAATTCTGGAATTAACACAATCATTTCATCAGCTAAACTCAAAGGTTGTACACATTAATCCTAATACAATTCCATCTGGAATTGATAGAAAAGCATTTGATTATTGGAAAAAAGGGTATTGGAAGGATAGAGCTAATGATTTTAAATAAAAGTTTGGAGATGAAATTATGAGTTATAAAGATTATGAAAAAGCAACAAATTTAATTGAAGAGAATAAAGAGTTAACAGATGTTGTTGGAGGCTGCTCATTTAGGCTAATAGAAATGGCAGAAGAAAAGTTAAATCTTAAATTTCCTAATAGTTATAAAGAATTTTTGCTTAATTTCGGTGCCCTAAGTTTTGGTTCAGAAGAAATTTACGGGATTGTGAGAGAAGACTTCGAAAACTCTAGAGTTCCAGATGCTATATGGTACACTCTTGTAGAGAGAAGAGAAGTAAAAATGCCAGATTCATTATTGGTTATTTACGACACCGGAAGTGATGAATTATTTTGTTTGAATTTCAATAATTTAGACTTTGAGTTAGAACCAACAGTTGTGGTATTTATACCAGGAGTGGATATAGAACATCAAACTTACGAAGAAATTGCTAAGGATTTTGGTGAATTTCTATTAAATAGAGTTAAAAGTGAAATAGATATTTAAGTAAAAAGGAAATAAAAGTTATAAAGTCATATCCCGAATTTAAGGGATATGGCTTTTAATATTAAATTTCAAATATAATCGGTTTAAAATACAACTCACTTAAGTTTAAGAATAACTAATGTTGTGATTGGATCTTATGTAGATTAAATTTTTTTTGAAAAATTTCGCACAAAATTGTGGAACGTCATATATATTCAGTGAAAACAAAATGAAAGGAGTGATTAGTATGGCAGTTGTATCTACAAAAGTGGCAAGTGCATTAAGGATGACAATGAAAGTAGGGGTGGGAGAGGATGGCAAGGATCAGTTTGTAACAAAAACACTAAGTAATTTAAAAGTTACTTCAGTGGACGCAGACATATTTGCAATAGGACAAGCTATCTCTAATATTAAAACTTATCCATTGTTTGCTTTAGACAGACAAGATCAATTTAGCTTACTTATGGAATAGTTTTTATCAAAAATTCAAAATTTCGATACCTATGTTAAATAATTTAAAGGAGGAATAATGATATGCATAAATTAATTATGAGATTTTTAACAGTTGTGGAAGGTAAGTATTTTACTCTAACTGTAGATGATATTAAAGCTGATGAAACTGGAGTGCCAACAGTAACAGAAATTGAGGTAAAGGCTCTTATGGATTTAGTTATCTCAAACAACATTTTCTTATCATCTAATGGTGACTTAGTTGGCAAGAAAGATGCCAAGATAGTTTCGACAACTACAAGTACAGTTGTTTTAGCTTAGGAAAATAGCAGCAGAGTAAAGGAGCATCTATAGAATAGACACTTTGAAAAAAAGTGTTTAGGCTATAGATGCTTTTGTATGCAAAATTGTCATGGTCTCATTTTGTGAAATTGTTTTATATAGAAGATGATTTAAAAAGAGAATTCTATATAACTATGTGTAATAATGAACATTGGAGTGTAAGAACATTAACAAATAGAATAAACTCTATGCTATGTGATTTTATAAATGCTACTGTATAGAGAAACTATTTTCCGATTTAATTAGATCTTTTGTTTTCGAAATTTCTTTTAAATTAGCATTACTAGAATTAATATAAAATAAAATAGTTTTTATTTCTGTCGGAGTAAGAGAAGAATAACCTTCTTTTGAAAGATAAAATTTACTTTCTGATGTCTTAACAAATGGTGTCGCTTTATTTATTAAAGCTTGAGTTAATGGTTCTTTCGGGAGATGATCGTCTACTAATTTAGTGCTAGTAGCAACCTGAATTGAGGTTTTATTATTTAATGTAGAATTGGTATTTGTAGTTACAAAAATGAAAGTACTGATTCCCAATACACTACAAACTAAACATAATACAATTATTTTCTTATGCATATTAAAATCCACTCCCTTTATAATATATTTTGTAAAATTAAAAAAATTAATCCATTATTAACATAATACCCTAATATTATCTATATTTCAATGCTGAATAATGCTTTTTAATATTGGAGCTGCAGTAAATTATTAACTAATATTTTAGTGAAAGTATGGACTAAATGCGCTAAGCAACATTAGCAACAGAGCGTGTACGCTTCACTACAAAACTCTGTAAAGTACCTGACCCTTGGGAATGACTTCTAAAAGATGAACGTCACGAAAGATTGGCGAAGGCCAACGAGGTGAAAAGAAATGACAAAGAAAATTCAACATGATGTGTTTGGAAATTTAAAATATGAGTATGGTTGGGTCAAGGATAAAGAAATATATTGTTTTAATAAAAATAGAACTATTCAAATAGTTATTGAAGCAGACGAAAATGCCGAATTTGAGAGTAGTCAGGAGGAGGCATATATAAAATTCTCAAATAATTTTGATGTATTATTAGTGAAAGCAGAAGATGCTATCTATAAGTATTATCAAGAAGTATGTTTAGAGTATAGAGATAGATTAGGAGATGATATAAAAGATAAAATCGCTCCGATAGTAAAATCTAAACAAGAGATAAAAGAATTAGTTAAGCCAAAACAAATATTATTCCCAATGGTATTCGATGAGAATATTAGGGAGTTTGGAATACTTCTTGATTGTAATTGGGAAGAAGAACATGGATTAGTTGTAAAATTTCAAAATGAAGAAGTAGTTGAAGTATCAAAATCTAATGCAGATTCTGGTTTGGTTGGCATAGGAAAGACATGAATCCCATCTATTATATTTATTTCGCTGCTTAATAGTTTACTTCCAAGTAGTAATCCTGAATGCTATCTAGAGAAGAAAGATTAAAAATAAGCGGTTAATAGCTGTAAATGTGACTAGTTATTAACCGCTTACATATAATAAATAAAGCACATTGAGAGTTTCTTAATGTGCTTTATTACTATCGATTTATGATCAGAAGTAATTATTTACTATAAGAACCATTGATTTAGTAACATAATGTTATAATTAAATATTATATTAATTAAACTGTATAAACAACTTAGATATATGCAATAACAAGTTGCATTGTATGGGATGGGAAGTGAGTGGTCATGGTTCAATGCTTTGTTAAGAATAATAAAGGAAATAGTTCTTTCAATCAGATAGATTTAAGATTGTTATATGCATGCAAAACTGAAAAGGAAGAGAGCATGTTACCAAGAGTTATGCATGCGCATAATGATCGATTAGAAGTTATGTTTATCTGTGAGGGTGAAGGGTTATATACTATAGGCGAAAATAAATACTCGGTAGGTACTGGTGATATTCTAATCTATAACAGTGGCATAATCCATGATGAGGTTTGTGACCCAACTACAAAAATAAAAAGCTATTGCCTAGGAATGGATCAAGTGCAAGTTGTTGGATTTGATCTTAATTGTATAATTAATAGTAAAGTTTGTCCAATTTTAAAGGCATCTACTCATTTTAATCTTATTAATGGCATTTTTTCAACAATATATAATGAACTTTATTGTGTTAATGACTGTGCTGAAGAAACCTGCAATTATCTTGCACAAGCTTTAATTAGTTTGTTATTACAATTGTCAAATCAGGGTATTTCTATAAAAAAAGAAAACAAACAAAAGTTTGGTGAACGCATTAAAAGTTATATTGATAAAAATTATAAAAATGAAATTACATTAGCTTCTATTTCAAAGCAGCTAAATATCAGTTCATATTACATGAGTCATATATTTAAGGAAATAACAGGATATGCTCCCATTCAGTATATTATGCGTCGGCGAATTGGTGAAGCACAAACACTTTTGATTACAACAAAACACTCTATTACAGTTATAGCAACTATGGTAGCCTATGATAATTCTAGCTATTTTAATAGAATATTCACCAAAAATGTAGGCATGTCGCCGAAAAGGTATAGAGAGTGTTATACAAAAAAAGCAAGATAGTACATTTTAAAAGAATTAACATCAAAAATAAACTATTTTTACTTAAATTAAAAGCTATATCCTTATATTTATTATTACCAATTTGTTATATTCTTTAAATAGGATATTTATTAATGTACGAGTAAGTACATTAATACTCAAAGGAGGTATAACTATTATGGATTTGCGTGTAGGCATAATTGGAACTGGAGCAATTGGAGAGGATCATATTCGTAGACTCACAGACATCATTACTGGAGTAAAAGTTGTAGCATTAACTGACATTAATGTGGATAGTGCAAAAAGAATAGCGGACAAGTATGGTGCAAAGTTTTATAGTACAGGTGAAAAAGTTATCGAGGCACAGGATGTAGATGCTATTGTCATTGCGTCTTGGGATCCAACTCATGCACAATATGTAATTGCATCTATCAAGGCTGGAAAGTTTGTCTTTTGTGAAAAACCTTTGGCAACCTCCGCAGAAGATTGCAAAAGAATTGTAGAGGCTGAAATTGCAGGCGGAAAGCAGTTGGTACAGGTTGGGTTTATGAGGCGATTTGATAAAGGCTACAGACAAATTAAATCTGTCATTGAAAATGGGAAAATTGGAGAACCTCTGATGCTTCATTGTGTTCATAGAAATCGTATTCCTGGTCCTAAACATACTACTGAAATGAATATTAAGAATTCTGTAATTCATGAAATTGATGTGCTTCGTTGGCTATTAGGTGAGGATTATAAAAGCGCACAGGTATTGATGCCGAAAAGTTCCAGCCTTGCAGAAAAAGGTTTGCGAGATCCACAAATTATTTTATTGGAAACACAGAGTGGTGTTCGAATAGATATAGAATCCTTTGTTAACTGTCAGTATGGTTATGATGTTCAGTGTGAGGTTGTAGGTGAAACTGGTACGGTTAGACTCCCAGACCCTGCTAATGTAATTATGCGCTCTAAAGGTGCACATTCCTATGAAATCTTCCCGGATTGGTCTGATAGATTTATTGAAGCATACGACATTGAGTTTAAGCAGTGGGTAGATAATGTACGGGAGGGTGCTGCTACTGGACCAACTGCATGGGATGGATATGTTGCATGTGTTACTGCTGATGCTTGTACGCGGGCAAGAGAAAATGGTACCATTGTGACTATTTCTATGCCTAAGTGTCCAGCATTTTACAATAAGTAATAGGAGGATAAATTGATGAAACTATCTTATATACCAGATTCATTAGGAGATATTCCTTTTGAGGAAATGTTAGACATAGTTCAAAGCCTTGGTGTGCACGCTTTAGAAATTCAAACCGGTAATTGGTCAAAGGCGTCACATTTAAATCTTAATGAACTTATTTTAAGCAAGGTTGCTAGAGATAAATATATAAATGCATTGAAAAAACGTGATATTGAGCTGATTGCACTTAACTGTTCTGGAAATCCGTTGGCATATGAAAAGGATATGGATATTACTCAAAAAACGTTTCAACTTGCTGAAATGTTAGGAGTTAAGAAAATCATTATGATGAGTGGCTTACCGACGGGATGTAGGGGGGATAGTACACCAGTATGGGTTACAACAAGCTGGCCACCTGAAACACAGGATGTGCTTAAATATCAGTGGGAAGAGGTTGCTATTCCCGCATGGCATAAGTTAGTAAAGGATGCAGAAAATTGTGGTATAGAGCGTATTGCACTGGAGAATCATGGATATCAGTTGGTATATAATCCTGAAACTTTGCTAAGACTTCGAGCAGAAGTTGGTAACATGATAGGCATGAATATGGATCCGGGACACCTGTTTTGGATGGGTGGAGACCCTATTGAGGCTGTGCGCGTATTAGGTAAAGCACTTTATCATATTCATGGCAAAGACTCCAGACTAGAACGCAGAATTGTAGGTGTAAATGGTGTGCTGGATACTAAAACTATTGACCGCTTTGCAGAGAGGTCATGGAATTATGTAGCAGTAGGATGTGGTCATGATATACAGTGGTGGAAAGAGTTTTTTTCTGTTTGTCGTATGATGGGATATAACGAATATGTGTCTCTTGAAATGGAGGATATGAGCATGTCACCGCTGGAAGGCGTGAAAACATCAATTGATGCACTTAGGTTAACTATAAGTAAATAAAAAGAGTTATCCAAGAGATTGATAAAGTATATTAAACATACCCTATATTGAAGAATTTTTTCTTGCGTCTACGGTATAGGGTAGCAAACACAAACTTCCAGTTTATGTAATGACCTCGGAGGGACTAACATAAGTTGGAAATGAAATGGACAACTTATGTTAGCTATAGATTGTGGCAAGAGCTTAAAAGGATAAGTTCACTTGCTGAAACAGAAATTGGTGAACATATAGATAAGGATAGTAGAATTAAGGGATTTTCTATAGAAGGAATGTCTGCAATTAGGTTATTTTTTAAATTGTTACGCACTGCGTAGTGAGTTGGGTTAGTATCATTGTAAAATTATGAGCTAAATAGCATGCTAATAATAGCATATGGATGATAATATTACCTTAGGAGTTGATATGGATAAATATAAGCAAATATAAAGGTGTATTTTATTTGCTTCTGGCGTATACTAGTATTAATAGAACCCACCACGCCTCTTTACAATGCGCACCAGGTGGGACATTTTATTTGTGGGTGATATAATGAAAAGTGATAATATAATTTATAACAAAATTCCTACAACTTTTGAAGAGCAGATAAATATACTAAGAAAGAGAAATCTTATTATTGATAATGAAACTAGTGCAATTGATATACTTAGCAGAGTTAATTATTATAGGCTGAGTGCTTATATGTTAACATTTAAGTCAGATGATAAGTTTTTTAATAACACTACACTAGAAGACATCTATGATACTTATTGTTTTGATAAAAAGCTTAGAAATTTGTTAGTTGGTGTATTAGAAAGTACAGAAATTGAATTTAGGACACATATTGCATATCACATAGCACATAAATATGGAGCTTTAGGACACTTGGATAGTAATAATTTCACTAAAGTCATATTTCATGAAAAATATGTAAGTATAATAAAAAATGAAATTTATAAAAATAGGCAAGAACTATTTGTAATACATCATAAGACGAAATATAATGGACAAGTACCAATTTGGGTAGTAATGGAGATTACCACATTCGGAACTCTTTCAATGCTTTTCAATAATTTGAAGATTGAGGATAAAAAAGCAATAGGTTTAATGTGTGGGAATATACATTATTCGATGCTTACAAGCTGGTTAAAGTCATTATCTCATATTAGAAATGTATGTGCACATTATAGTAGAATTTATAATAAAAAGTATAATACTAAACCAGTTATTCCTAAGATATATAAGGATTACCATATAGATAATGAAAGAATATTTTCTTTTATTTTAGTCATAAAACATAGTATACAGAATAAAAGTGAATGGAATAGTTTTTTAATAAATTTAAAAGGGTTAATAGATCAATATGAGATAATAAATTTAAGTTTAATAGGATTTCCAATTAACTGGTATGATATATTACTTGAATAATATAGTAATTATTTAACTCTATTTGTATTTTACCAAATTCGTTTCGCTCATTAGAACTTTACAAAGAAAGAGAAAGATCACGTCATGAAAGGGCTAATATGATAAGTAGTGCTAAGGATGAAGGAATAAATATTGGTGTAAAAAAAGGTGCAATTGAAAATGCAATAAAAGTGGCAGAGGAAACCTATCCTGAGATGAGTGATTTTGATGTGATGAAGTATTTGGTTGGGTGTGGAATATAAAAGGAAATAAAAAGCTAAAAAGTCATATCCAGAATTTAAGGGATATGGCTTTTAATATTAAATTTCAAATATAATCGTTTTAAAATACAACTCACTTAAGTTTAAGAATAACTAATGTTGTGATCTAAGATAGTTTTTAGTGTATAGTTATTCATTTGTTGTATATCAATTTCAAATAAATTTTGATTAAATAGCAAAGCAACAGCAAAGAGAGTAGCTTCATACTCCGTTGAATTTGACAGTGAATTACCTTCAAAATGATTACATGCATTCTTATGTAAAATAGCATGTCCTAACTCATGTGCACAAAAAATAAGTTGAGATTTTTTATCAAAGTTAGAATTTATATATATATGAGGTTCTATATCCTCCAAAGGTCTCAATATGTATGCTTGTAGCACACGTTTTTTAAAAGCAACAAAATTACAATCAATGTTTAACATTTCTGCAATTCTAAACGGATTAGTTGTCTTATATGTTTCTTTAAGCTCTATAGCAATCTCTACAATGTAATTTCTCGTCAAACAACTCATCCCCCTTTGAAGTATTTATTTCTTATACTTATAGCTGAGTAACTCTAATTGTCTTAAGAGTTCGTTTGCAAAATCAACTATATCATCATTTGACATTTTCTTTATATCATAACCACCATAAGCCATTAACATTGGTTGTTTTAATATAAACGTAATGGCATCCTCAGGATTTTTTATGGCCCTTAATTCTAAAGAGGAATCAGTAGATTCTTCATCCCAGCCCATTAAGTGAGCAGGGGTAGTACTCTAATGCATCAGCCAAAATATCAGGAGCGCACAGTTATAGAGGGATATTATATTTTTGGACTTACACTAGGAGAAATTGCCTGTGATAGTGATAAAAGTTATTATCAATATACAAGGATTAAGAAAAAAGCGTTAGAGAAACTCAAAGATTTTATGTAGATTAAATTTTTTGAAAAATTTCGCACAAAATTGTGGAACGTCATATATATTCAGTGAAAACAAAATGAAAGGAGTGATTAGTATGGCAGTTGTATCTACAAAAGTGGCAAGTGCATTAAGGATGACAATGAAAGTAGGGGTGGGCGAGGATGGCAAGGATCAGTTTGTAACAAAAACACTAAGTAATTTAAAAGTTACTGCAGTGGACACAGACATATTTGCAGTAGGACAAGCTATCTCTAATATCAAAACTTATCCATTGTTCGCATTTGACAGACAAGATCAGTTTAGCTTACTTATGGAATAAGACTTATGGAATAGTTTTTCATTAAAAGTTGAAAATTAGATGCCTTAGTAAAATAATTTAAAGGAGGAATAATGATATGCATAAATTAATTATGAGGTTTTTAACAGTTGTAGAAGGGAAGTATTTTACTTTAACTGTAGATGATATTAAAGCTGATGAAAATGGAGTGCCAACAGTGACAGAAATTGAGGTAAAGGCTCTTATGGATTTAGTTATCTCAAACAACATTTTCTTATCATCTAATGGTGACTTAGTTGGCAAGAAAGATGCCAAGATAGTTTCGACAGCTACAAGTACAGTTGTTTTAGCTTAGGAAAATAGCAGCAAGGTAAATGAGCATCTATAGAATAGACACTTTGAAAAAAAGTGTTTAAGCTATAGGTGCTTTTATTTATGATAATAGCAATTTCAGTCTCAAGCTCCTTCAAAAAATCTCCCGGCAGGTTGAGCAAAACCCAAAACACGTGGAAGTTTTGAAAATTACAATTCATTTTTTAATAAAAAGTAAAGCAGAGCTTTCAGGAATATCACTTTTAGATTTTATAAAATTTAAGGAATTTGTTAATAATTTATAATATAAAGATTTTAGTGTATAATCTATAATAGATATAATGATGTTATTAAATTTAAGAAAAAGAAATGGAGAAGATATGATTTGAAAGGTAAATGTTATTATTGCAATGAGAAATTATCAGAAAGAACTGTTAAAAAACATGTTAAAGGTTGCAAAGTTAGAAAAGAAAAAATTGAAGAATCTATGGCTAGTTCTAAAAAAACTAAGAGTCAATATATTTTGTCTATAGTTCCACAGTATGGATCAAAAGAGTATAGTTTGTATATAGCTATAGATATAGATTTAACTTTGAAGAATTTGGATAGTTTTTTAAGGGATATATGGTTAGAATGCTGTGGACACTTAAGTAGTTTCATTATAGATGACGTAAACTATGATTCTTCAGTGGACGATGAATTTGAAATTTTCTCACATACTGAAACAATGGATTTTAAATTAAGACAGGTGATTTCTGTAGGTTATAAATTTAGATATGACTATGATTTTGGTTCTACTACTACATTAAAAATTGAGGTTATAGATGAATATTTTACAGCGAAAAATCATAGTCAAATAGAAATATTAGCTAGAAATGAAGAAATACAAAATTTTTGTTGCAATTGTAATCAAAAGGCAAAATATTTTGATTATGAAGAAGAAAAGTATTTTTGTGAAGATTGTATAGATGAAGATTCTGATATGGTAGGTGAATTTGAATATACAAATTCACCTAGAGATGGAGTTTGTGGATATGTAGGTAACAGAGATACAGAAAAACAGTATTTACCAGGAAATAATCTTAAGTTTAAGAAACCTAAAACAAAGGGGAAAAAGGATATTGTCCCATTTATAGAGGATGATAAATTTGATAAAGATAATTATGAAGGGGATTTTGCTTCTCTTATGGATATTACAATGGATGATATGAATTTAGAAATTGAAAATAAAGCAAATATATTATTAAATAGAGTGAAAAGAGGGAAGTTTACACATGATTTAAGAGAATTATTAGAATGTAATACAAAAGCTGAATTATTAAAAATAACATCAATTCTAAATATTACGAAGGTATCTAAGTTTAATAAAGGGCAATTAGTAGAAAGACTTTTAGAGGTATATGAAGAAAAAATAACAAAGGCACTGTGTTTAATTGATAGTGAAAGATATGAATTTTTAAAGAGCATAGTTGAAAACCATGGGTATATATCCTTTGAAGATCAAAATCTCACATCAAATTTAGATTATTTTTTAGAATCTGGATTTTTATTTGCAGCTATGAGAGCAGATGGTATATATTTAATCATGCCAAATGAAACAATAAATGCTATAAAATCCTTAGACAATGATGAAAATAGAAAAATATTAGCTAAAAATACAGAGCTAATAAAGTTGTTTTGGGGAATGACCCATAACTATGGCGTGTTATTTATGAAGGATTTTATAAAAATGCTTAATAATTATGTTGACTATTCTTTGGATGAAACAGATATTTACGGAATAATCATAAGTGGTGCAGATTATTATGGTGAGTATATAGTACAAGGGAACATAGCTAGTAGTATATTGGCCCCGCTAGAAGATATTGTCCATATAATTAATACAAGAGAGAATATTTCAAGTGATAGAGATTTCTGTATTATAAAAAAGGATGAGTTATTTAAAGCTGCCAATGCAGAATATGTAATTGAAAATAAAATAAGCATGAGATTAAAAAAGTATTTAAAGAATAATTGGAAAATAGATGATATACAAATTGAAATGATTATAATTAATTTATATAATGATATTCAAGAAAATGAAAAAGAAGATGTAGTAGAGAACATTGTAGGTGCATTGGGAGATGTAAGTGAAAATGATATTCAAGAATTATTAGTAGAAATAAATAGTTTTATAAATAACATTAGACTCTGGAGATTAAAAGGCTATACTTTAAACGAATTAAATTCAGAATATAATAATTCTGCTACTCCTAAGATAGGAAGAAATGATACTTGTATATGTGGAAGTGGTAAAAAATATAAGAAATGTTGTGGTTCTAAGGTTATACAGTTATTTTAATGGGAAAAAGATAGTTATACTATGAATTTAAGCTAAAGATGATTTATAATTTTTTGATAAGATCTGAAAAGTATATGGAGATTATAATTCCAAATGTATAACCAATAAAATCCTTCACCTTTTTTAACAATATTGAGTCATTATCAACCTTCTTAACTATATTTTCAATTTCTTTAATGTTTTTATACAAAGAGCTGCCTTGTTCATCATACCCTAACCTACACATGGCCAAATCACAATGAATTAAAGACTTGTGTAGATATTCATAATAGTCAGAATCATGTTTATTAACAAATTTATCAAGATATGAATTTAAGCCATGCATCATACCTTCTGTAGTTACTGATAATACTAATTTATTAAGATAATTAAACATTTTGGATTGTTCTTCAGCCTCTTGATCATGACCATTATCATTGTATTTATAATGATTTCCGTTATTACTGTTTTTGTGTTTTTCTTTCTCATCGTATTCTGCTCTTGTTTTTGGATTGTACAAAATTTGATATGCTAAATTAATCTGTTTCATCTTTTCTTCAGCAGTTTCTTTATCATCAATACTGTTTGTATCAGGATGATATTTAAGAGCTAAAGCCCTGTATGCATTTCTTATAACCTCATAGGATGCACGGGGACTAACTTCTAATAGTTCATAATAATCCATGAATAATCACCTCCTATAAACAGTCATATGTTTATAACATCATATATACTCAATTTCCTATGACTTTTATTAATTACTGAAATCAGTATCAATATAGTATTATCAGGATAACAACTAATTAATTATCTGAATTAGTTGATTTGGGAGGAGGTAAAAAACTTGATTAATTTAATTAACACAATTTTCAATGTGCTTTATTATGCAATAATTATTGAAGTAATTTTATCTTGGGTTTATTCTAATCGTACAAATCAATATATAGAATTATTGCATAAAGTTACTAACCCACTTCTTCAACCTGGTAGGAAAATTCAGGATAGATTTTTTAATAATATGATTATTGATTTTTCACCAATGATAGCACTATTTATTTTAATGGTATTAAAACAAATAATGTTTAGTATATTAGGAACACTGGGTTTAAATTAATCCAGTGTAAAAACTTTAAATTAGAATTAACTACTTAGTTTACTATGTGAATATTGGTGTTTTATTAGCAGCGTGGTATAAACTGAAACAGAGAGATTTACATTTACGTAAGTCTCTCTGTTTTCATTTAGTAATTATAAATTATTTTTTAAGCAGTATATTAATTATTACAATACGTATTTACATATATTATCGTAAAGTTCAAGAGAGTAAGCTTTGCCAAGTGCCGTTACCGACAATTCCATCAATCACTAATTTATTGGTTTTCTGATATTCTTTAACACGGGTTACAGTTTCATTTCCATAAATACCATCGATAGCTGCACGAGTTCTCCATTGAATATATCTTATGGCTTGAGCTATGGTTAGGGATGGGAGTATGTTGTATTTTTCATAGGATAGTAAAGCTCCTGGGATGAGACTTTTTATTATTTGGGTTTTGTCCATTGGTGATTCCTCCTTTAGGGTTTTAACTTATATATATGATACTTTGTCACGGTTATCTACCAATAGAGGATATCACTGTAAGAAGCTCAGAGAATACCGTGGTAGGGAGACTGATAAAATATCAGATTAATGAATCAGCGCTTCCAATTGTAATATTGTTACAATAAATAAATTTAAAGCCTTTAAATAATTAAGGCTTTTCAGAAAACTTCGCACAAAATTCTGGAACGTCATATATATTCAGTGAAAACAAAATGAAAGGAGTAATTAGTATGGCAAGGATCAGTTTAGCTTACTTATGGAATAGTTTTTCATTAAAAGCTGAAAATTTAGATACTTTAGTTAAACAATTTAAAGGAGGAATAATGATATGCATAAATTAATTATGAGGTTTTTAACAGTTGTAGAAGGGAAGTATTTTACTTTAACGGTAGATGACATTAAAGCGGATGAAACTGGAGTGCCAACAGTGACAGAAATTGAGGTAAAGGATCTTATGGATTTAGTTATCTCAAACAACATTTTCTTATCATCCAATGGTGACTTAGTTGGCAAGAAAGATGCCAAGATAGTTTCGACAGCTACAAGTACAGTTGTTTTAGCTTAGGAAAATATGGGACTCGTATTATAGACTTATTCACACCATTTAAAACACTATGTTTAACGCATGGTGTTTTTATTTTGCTACCGATTTATATCAATGTATAGGATAATTATTCAATTATTCTTCGAATCTAAGATAATTATTATTAAAGATACCAACCTTTTTTAAAGGTTTTTAAACTTATTTGCAGAATTATATTAAACATTAAAGAAGTTGAAAACTTATAAATAGAAAAGGAGAAAATTATGGAAATTAAGTTTATAACAGAACTAAAAGAATATAAGCAACAAAGAATGGATGAAATGCAAAGTAAAAAAGATTTATTAGAAAAGCTTAAGCTAGACTATCAAAGAAAATTAGAAAAATCAAAAACTTTAGAAGAAGAATATAAGCTCCATTTTGACAATAATATATTTGAGGCCTTAGTGACTCAAAACGTTCAAGTAGGGGACCTGAAATGTGAAATTAATAAAGCTAGAACACAAGTAGAGATAATGGATATAGGACACTTACCGTTGAAAAATTATGAGATAAAAAAACAAGTAGACGATTTTGTAAACTCTTTCAAAATAGAGAAATTAAAAGAAACTGTATTACATAAGAAAGAAGAATACTTAAATTCTCTTAGTGAATATTATGAAGCTATGTATCAAATAAACTCCACCAAATTTGAAGTAGACGAGTTAGAACCTATAATTGTTCAAGGTAATAAAGAAACTATAAAAACTGCTTTTCATTATCCAGACTATTATATTGATATTGACGGTTGTATTATAACAAAATATGAACTTAATTCCTTGAAAAGTGCTTGTATAAAAAAATTCCCTGGGATATGTGAATAAACCATGAATATAAGCTACGTTGCTATTAACTTCAATGATAAAGTGACGTTCTAATTGTTGTTATTAAATTCGAATAAATTCTTTTGAGGGAACAATCCGAATAACCCACCTGTATGAATAAATAGTATGTTTTTAAAGTCATGGAATTTGCCTTTTTTAATTTCCTCAGTAAGGCCATACATTCCCTTACCTGTATACACAGGGTCAAGTATAATGCCCTCGAGTTTTGCAAATTCATTTATAAAGTTAAGTTCTACTGGGGTACTTAGTGCATATCCCCTACCAACATATCCATCTATTATATTTATTTCGCTCCTATCAAACTGAATATCCATATCCAAATATTTATTGCTTTCTATAAGTATTTCATAGATTCTGTCTTTAAAATATTTTTCGTCATCACATACGTTAATTCCATATATTTGTGATTCGCTGCGTAATAGTTTACTTCCAAGTAGTAATCCTGCATGTGTCCCACCCGAACCTACTGCTATAAAAATTCCATCGAAATGAATATCCATCTCTTTTTCCTGGACAAGTATTTCTTCCATAGCATTAAAATATCCAAAGCTTCCTATTCCATTTGAAGCTCCCTCAGGTATAATATATGGTTTAAAACCCTTAAGTTCCATTTCTTTTTTAAAATCTTCCATTATTTCCATTCTTCTATTTTTATAATCCTCAGGTGTAATGAATCTTATATCAGCACCTAAAAGTTTATTTATAAACAAATTACCATCTATCTCGGTCTCTTCCTTGCCTCTTAAAACAAGGCCTGCCTTCATCCCCATTTTAACTGCTGCTGCGACTGTCGCTCTTGCATGATTTGATTGAATACCTCCGCAAGTTATTAGATAGTCACATCCCATATCAACTGCTTCCTTAATTGAAAATTCAAGCTTCCTTATTTTATTTCCTGAAATCTCAGTTCCAGTATAATCATCTCTTTTTATATAAATATTAGGTCCAGAAAGGAGCTTTGACAATCTATCAAGCTTTTCGATTTTAGTTGGAAGATTTGCCAATTTAATTCTATCTGGTATTTTTGTCATAAATTTATCCCTACTTTCTTATCATTATTTATTTTGATAAACAATTAACATTTACGATATTGTCTATAAAATATCCGGTGGAGCTTTGTGTTATTAAACCTACTAATTATTTAAATACCGTGTTTAGAATCAAATACGGTATTTAAATAATTATTTTTTTCTGTGCTCAGCAAGAAGTAAATCCACCATTTCACCATAACTTTTTGTTCCAGATTCTTGATTTTGAGACTTAAGATAAGTATCATTAATTGTATCACCAATT